>Ga0209646_1000030_pt1 | contig 384216 bp, 373 predicted proteins | sample AraplaL_Col_mTSA_FD_184259 | JGI IMG/M metagenome (GOLD analysis project Ga0209646, IMG submission 184259) | Arabidopsis root microbial communities from the University of North Carolina, USA - plate scrape CL_Col_mTSA (SPAdes) (version 2) | ecosystem: Host-associated > Plants > Roots >...
GGGGGGGGGGGGGGGGGGGGGGGGGGGGGGGGGGGGGGGGGGGGGGGGGGGGGGGGGGGGGCGTCAAGGGGATGGGAAAAGTGGAGGGCACGGCGGAGGATGGCGGCATGGCGGATGAGGAGACCGGAAGCGTCGACGGGGCCGGACCGGAGCGCGCGGCGGACGGGCATCACATCGTCGTGAACGGCCGGCGGTGGCGCGCCACCGATCCGTCGATCCCCGAGAACCTGCGACAGGAGCTCGTGGACGAGCTGATGGCCGCGCGGCGCGCGGTCAAGAACGCGGAGCCCGACGCCCGCGGTCGCGTGCAGGATGCGAAGACCGCCCTCGGCGAGCGGGGGGCGCCGTGGTGGGAGGAGCCCTCCGCAGCCCAGGCGGAGGAGCGGATCGCCGCGACGATGCGCGCCCTCACCAGGAAGCGCACCGACTCGTCGATCTGCCCGAGCGACGTCGCCCGCGCGGTCGGCGGCGAGGCATGGCGCGACCGGATGCCCGACGTCCGCCGTGTCGCGGCGGACCTCGCCTCCCGCGACGTGGTGGTCGTCACGCAGAAGGGTGAACCGGTCCGGATCGCCGACGCCCGCGGACCCGTGCGGATCCGTCGCGGTCCCGCCCTCTGACCCCGCCTCGCGCTCGGGGCCGGTGACGGCGCGCCGTCACCGGCCGTTCACCGTCCGCGGCCAGACTTCGAGCATGACCTCACCCGATCCCGCCGCGGGCGCCCCCGAGCCCGTGGCGACAGCGAACAGCGGCGCCGTTGCCGTCGTCGGACTCGAACTGCGCGGAGACACCCCCGCACCCCGCAAACAGGTGTACTCCTGGGCGCTGTGGGATTGGGCGACGCAGCCGTTCAACACCGTCATCCTCACGTTCGTCTTCACCGCGCTGTACCTCGTCAGCGCCTCATTCCTGCCGCCGGAGGTCGCCGCCCTCGACCCGAGCGACCCGGTCCGCGTCGCCGCGGAGGCTGACCTCGCCTCCGGTCTCGGACTGGGTTCGACGATCGCCGCCCTCGGCATCCTCCTGCTCGCCCCCGTCCTCGGTCAGCGCGCGGATGCGGCCGGACGACAGAAGCTCTGGCTGGGCATCGGCACCGGCGCCCTCATCCTCTGCATGCTGGGGCTGTGGTTCGTGGAGCCGCAGCCGGCCCTGTTCTGGCTCGGCGTCGCGCTGATCTCCGCCGGCTCCGTGTTCGGCGAGATCGCCGCGGTGAACTCCAACGCCATGCTCATCGGCATCGCGAACCCGAAGAACGTCGGCCGCATCTCCGGACTCGGCTGGGGCTTCGGCTACCTCGGCGGGATCATCGCCCTCGTCATCGTCGTCCTGCTGGACACCTTCGACTGGTTCGGGATGTCCACCGACAACGGCCTCGCGTACCGGCTCATCGCGGTGGGGTGCGCGGTCTGGGCGATCGTCTTCAGCATCCCGATCTTCCTCAACGTGCCGGAGCCGTCCCTCGGGCGGCCGGAGCGCAAGGTCGGGTTCTTCCGTTCGTACGCCGTGCTCGTGCAGGACGTGATCGGCCTCTACCGCGACCCGCAAACCCGGTCGACGTTCTGGTACCTGCTCGCCAGCGCCGTGTTCCGCGACGGTCTCGGCGGCGTCTTCGCGTTCGGCGCCATCATCGGCACCGCGGTGTTCCGGTTCGGCACCCAGGACATCATCGTCTTCGGCATCGCCGCGAACCTCGTCGCCGGTGTCTCGACCATCATCGCGGGACGCCTCGACGACCGCCTCGGCCCCAAGCGGATCATCCTCGGCTCGATCGGGTCGATGATCGTCGCCGGACTCGCGGTGTTCCTGCTGCGCGACGCCGGGTCCCTCGTGTTCTGGATCGGCGGCCTCGTCCTCTGCGCCTTCGTGGGACCGGCGCAGGCAGCGGCACGGTCCTTCCTCGCCCGCGTCACACCGGCCGGACGGGAAGGCGAGATCTTCGGCCTCTACGCCACGACGGGCAGGGCGGCGAGCTGGATGGCCTCGGCCGCCTGGACCGTGCTGATCGTCGCCACGAGCCAGACCGCCTACGGCATCCTCGGCATCGTCATCGTGCTCATCATCGGGTTCCTCCTCCTGCTGCCCGTGAAGGCACCGCGCTGAGTCCGCTCCGTGCACGACTTCGGACCTCGGAGCCGACACGCCGGCCGTCGGGCCCTGACGGCGGCGAGTCGCGGCGGGGCTCCGAAGCTGTGCCCGGCGAAAGAGCGGGGCCGGCGGGAGTAGCCTGACCCGGTGACCGTCGTCCTCGCCTTCCTCGCCAACATCCTCGTCGCGATCGCGAAGACGGTCGCCGCCGTCATCACCTCGTCCGCGTCGATGGTCGCGGAGGCCGCGCACTCCTGGGCCGACGCGGGGAACGAGATCTTCCTGCTCATCGCCGACCGGCGCGGCGCGAAGACCAAGGACGCCCGGCATCCGCTCGGCTACGGCCGCAACGCGTTCGTCTGGTCTCTCATCGCCGCGTTCGGCATCTTCACCGCCGGTTCGATCGTGTCGATCATGCACGGGATCCAGGAGCTGTCCGACACCGGCCCCGTGGAGAGCCCGGTCGTCGCCTATGTCGTGCTGGGCATCGCCTTCGTGCTGGAGGGGGCGTCGTTCACGCAGGCGATGGTCCGCTCCCGTCGGCTGGCCAAGGAACGCGGGTCCTCCACGTGGGACTTCGTGCTCGAGACGAGCGACACCACGCTCCGGGCGGTGTTCTTCGAGGACTCCGCCGCCCTCATCGGCCTCGTGCTGGCGGGCGGATCGATCCTCCTGCACCAGCTCACCGGCGTCGCCGCGTGGGATGCGATCGGGTCGATCCTCGTCGGGATCCTGCTCGGCGTCGTCGCCGTGATTCTGATCGGGCGGAACATCGCGTTCCTCGTGGGCACGTCGGTGTCCCCCGCACTGCGCTCGCGGGTGGGCACGGCCCTCCTCGGCATGGACGAGATCGAGCGGGTCACCTACCTGCACATCGAGTACGTGGGGCCGAATCGCCTGTTCCTCGTCGCCGAGGTCGACCTCGCGGGCGATGCGCGCGAGCACGACGTGGCCCGGCGGCTGCGGGAGGTGGAGCGGCGGATCGAGGCCCACGATGCTGTCGAGACCGTCGTGCTGTCGCTCTCGGTGGACGACGAGACCTCGCTGGATTTCGCTCGGGTGTGAGGCCGGTCAGGCGCGCCAGTTGTCGGCGAGCTTGGTGAGCAGCCGCGCGAGCTCGGTGCGCTCCTCCTCGGTGAAGGACTCCAGCGCGCGGCCGAGCATCTCGCGGCGTTCCCCCCGCATCCCGCGGGCGAGCCGCCGGCCCTCCTCGGTCAACGCGATGCGGGTGCGGCGGGCGTCGTCCGGATCGGCCTCGCGCCGCACGAACCCGGCCTGCACGCCCTGCTGCACGAGCCGGGACGCCCGCGGCTGATCCACGCCGATCGCCTGCCCGAGCGCGCTCACGCTCAGGGGCTCCGGCGCGGCGGCGAGCGCCTCGAGCATGCGGAGACGGGCCGGTCCGCCGAGGCGGCCGCCGTCGGCCATCCAGGGCGGCATCCCCGGGTGACCACGATGGTGAGCGAAGTGCTCGTGCGGGTCGCCGTGAGGGCCGTGACCGTGTGCACCGTGCGGCCCGCCGTGCTCGCGACCGCCGGGTCCGGGGCGGCGTCCGCGCAGTCGGGAGAGCGCCTGCGCGATCGCTTCGGCGGCGTCGGGGGACGCGGGGTCGATCGGATCGGTGGCCATGCCCCGATTTTACATGCAGCTTGACATGCGTCTCCCATCCATGTCACACTGCATGCACATGCACACTGACATTGATATGTCGGATGACATCCGTCATCGGTGCACCACAGACCATGAAGGATCACCATGAACACCACGACAGACAACACCTCTGACAACAGCTCCCGTCCGTTCGGCTACTGGCTCAAGGCCGTGGATCGCCTGATGGCCCAGGAATTCGCCACCGCCTTCGCCGCGGAGGGCGCGACCCGTCGCGACTGGCGGTTGCTGAACGTCGTCGACGGCTCGGCGCCCTCGCGCCGCCCGCTGAACCCGCACAAGCTGCACGACCTCGTCGACCGCGGCTGGGTCGAAGCGGACGGCGACGGGTGGACACTCACCGAGGAAGGCCGCGCGGCGAAGGAACGTCTCGGCGCCGCCGTCGACAGCATCCGCGCGAAGGTCGCCGGCGCCGTCTCCGACGAGGAGATGGCGACGACCCTCGCTGCACTCGAGAAGATCGCTCGCGCCTTCGACTGGGACGAGGAGACTCCTCTCCCCCGGAAGCGGCGTCCCGGGTTCGGCTTCGGCCCCCGGCACGGATTCGGCCGCCGGCACGGGCACGGGCACGGCTTCGGACCCGGACACGGCTTCGGACCCGGGGACTTCGAGCCCCGGCACGGCTTCGGTGCCGGACACGGCTTCGGACACGGGGACTTCGAGCCCCGGCACGGCTTCGACCGTCACGATGGCGAGGAGGACGGCGGGTACCGCGGACGCGGTCACCACGACGGTCACGCACACCGCGATCACGGTCACGCGCATCGCGGCCACGGCCACGGCCACGGCCATCGGGCGCAGCGGATGGCGGAGCGCGCATTCGAGCGCGGCTTCGACGCCGGATTCCGCCACGGCCACGCCGCCTGACCGTCCCCCTCAAGCGCCTCACCCGACTCCCGGGTGAGGCGCTTTGCGCTTCGCGAAACCGGAACCGGGATCACTTCCGCACCTTCGGGCGCCCCCGCGGCACTTTCCCAATCCCCCACCCGCACCCCAGTGCGACCCGAGGTGAGGACGCGGGCGAAGCGCCCTGAGCCGAGACGGGATCAGAGTCGCGCCTCCCAAGCCGTTCCGGGGCACATTCTCGATCCCACACCTCGGCGACGCGAGCACCCACTCTCCGAACGAGATCAGAATCGCCCCTCCCGAACAGCTCAGCGGCACGTTCTCGATCCCGCCCGGTGATCCAGGCAAGCGGCGCGGAGGGAGCGGGGACGAGGCGCCCGGTGCATGCGCAAGGGCCCGAGGTGACAAGTACAGGGAAGGCACGTGCGTGGATCAGGAACGGCCCCCCCGTCGCGCCTCGCGGCCCATTTCTCACCCCGCACGCAAGACGGCAGGGCCCCGACCGTCGAACGGGGATCAGAAACGCCCCTTCCGGCGGATCTCGGGGCCCGATTCTCATCCCGCACGCGAAGGGGGCAGACCCGGCCGTCGGACGGGAGCAGAAGGGGGCCTTCGAAGCGGGATTGCGGGGCGTTCGTGATCCCGCAGGGGGAATGGGGCCCCGGCCGCGGGATGGGGCTAGAGGGCGAGGAGAGCGAGGGCGGTGTCGGGGGCACCGGCGTCACGGAGGCGTGCGCGCATGGCGGCCACCGCGAGCCCGTACGGCTTGTCGCTCCGCAGGAGGAGCGACCGCGCGTTGGCCTGCTCATTGAGGGCGACGAGCTCGAAGGCCAGGACCTCGACGTCGGCCGCGTCGACCTCGCCCTCCGCCGCGGCAAACCGCAGCTGCGCCTCGATGTACCCGTACCAGTCGACGAGGGCTGCCTGCACGGCATCGCTCACGGGGCCGGGCTTGGAGTCGACGTCCGCCGCAGTCGCCGCGAAGAAGCAGCCGCCCGTGAAGACGCGGTCCTTCGAGTAGACCAAGGCATTGTGGAGGAGCGCGGCCAGGCGATGCGCTCCTCTCGGCTGGGCGCGGGCAGGCTCGATGATCCGCGCGACGAAGATGTCCCGAGCGGCGGCGACCGTCGCGAGCTGCAGGCCCTCCTTGCTCTGGAACAGCGTCGCGATGCTGCTCTTGCTCGACCCCGAGGCCGCGGCGAGGCGCCCGATCGTCACGCCGTCCAACCCCTCGACGGAGGCGAGGTCGGTCGCACTCTCCAGCACGATGCGGCGGGAGGCATCGCCCCGCGCCCGCCGACCGTCCTGCATCACCGTGTCCGTCATAGCCCTAGTATACGAACGATCGTTCGCCTACTATACGGATGATCGTTCGTATAGTTCGGTGAAGGAGCCCCCATGCCGTCCGCGTCCACCCTCCTCGTCCGCACCCTCCCCGCTGTGGGACGTGTCACTCCCCGCCTCGCCGGCGACCTCGCATACCGGCTGTTCTTCTCCACCCGCCCGCGGATGGCCGTGCGTGCCGCCGACGCCGCGACCCATGAGGCCGCCCGCCGCGGGAGCATCCTCGTGCGCGACATCCCCGTCACGACCTACACGTGGGGCGGGGGTCCGCCCACCGTGCTGCTTCTGCACGGCTGGCGTGGCCGCGCCTCGCAGTTCGCGCCACTCGTGCGGGAGCTCGTCGCTGAGGGGCTCCGGGTCGTCGCCTTCGACGCTCCGGCCCACGGCTCCTCCGGCGGGCGGAGGACCGACATCCGCGACTGGGTCGAGGCCGCGCAGGAGCTGGAACACACCCACGGCCCCTTCTCCGCCCTCATCGGCCACTCCTTCGGGGGTCTCGCGGCACTGACCGTCGCCCGGACGTCCGGCCCGGTCCCCGCCGTCGCCGTCGTCGCCGGTGCCGCGGCTCCCGAGGCTTTCCTCGCCCAGTTCGCGCACGACCTCCGCCTCGACCCCGCCACCGCGGAACGGCTCCGCACCCGCTTCCACCGCCGACTCGGCCTCGATTCCGCCTCCGCCGCCGAGCGATACGATGCGGCCGCGGATCCTCTGCCCGCCGACACCGCGCTGCTCCTCGTGCACGATCGGGGCGACCGCCGGATGACCGACCAGGACACCCTCAGGCTGCACGCCGCCCACCGCGGCCGCTCCCGCCTCGTCCGCACCGTGGGTCTCGGCCATACGAAAGTGCTGTCGGCGGACCCGACCCTCGATGCGGTGGTCGCCCTCGTGACCGGAGGGCTCGACGCCGTCGATGCACTCGGCACCGCGACGGGACGGGCAGCCACCGACGCCGCAGCGGCAGACCGGGCCGCCGCCCTCCGCAGCGCTACACCCGAATCGGCAGGAAGCCCGCGTCCGGGCCGGCCGCCGCGAACGGCAGCCCGACAGTGGTGATCAGCACCACGAGCGTCACCACGGCCGCCGCGAGCAGCAGGAACAGCACGACGAAGACCACGACGGCGAGCACCCGGTAGCTCCCGGTGTCGGCGACCTCCGGCGCGATCGATCGCTGCGCCCAGTCGTCGGCGGCCGCCGCGGGCTGCTCACCCTGGAGGATCGCGGGCGTCGGACGGGATCGTTCCGAGCGACGGGTCGGGGCCGGAAGCACATCGTCTGCAGCGTCCGGCGTCGCCAGCAGCCCCTCCGGAATCGGCGTCTCCGGTGGCGGGGGCGGGATCACGTCATCGGCGGACGGGATCACCGCATCGGCGGGAGCGATCTCCGGTCCCGCCGCGTCCGGCGGCACTGCCTCGTACGGCGCCCCAGGCTCGTCGGGGGTGGTCCCGCTCGCGTCGCTCATGTCAGCCTCCGACGGCTCCGATGTCGGTCACACCCACGTCCGTGCGGTGGAAGTTCTGGAAGGAGCGGGACGCCGTCGGTCCGCGCTGGCCCTGGTAGCGGTTGCCGTAGGGACCGGAGCCGTACGGGTTCTCCGCCGGCGACGTGAGCCGGAAGAAGCAGAGCTGCCCGATCTTCATGCCGGGCCACAGCTTGATCGGCAGCGTCGCCACGTTCGCGAGCTCCAGGGTCACGTGCCCGGAGAAACCCGGGTCGATGAAGCCGGCGGTCGAGTGGGTGATGAGCCCGAGGCGACCGAGCGACGACTTCCCTTCCAGCCGCGCGGCGATGTCGTCCGGCAGGGTGACCTGCTCGAACGTGGCCCCCAGCGCGAACTCGCCGGGGTGCAGGATGAAGGGCTCGTCCGGGTCGACCTCGATCAGCCGTGTGAGCTCGGGCTGATCGACCGAGGGATCGATGAACGGGTACTTGTGATTGTCGAAGAGGCGGAAGTAGCGGTCCAGCCGCACATCGATGCTCGACGGCTGGATCATCTCCGGCGCATGCGGTTCCAGGCCGACGCGGCCGGAGGCGAGTTCTGCTCTGATATCGCGATCGCTGAGAAGCACGGCACAAGCCTAGTCACGAGCGACCCGCGCTTTGGCCATCCGGCCCGCGACAGGTAGGCTTGCTCCACCTGCTCTCGGGCGGGTGCGGGGCTGTAGTTCAATGGTAGAACTTCTGCTTCCCAAGCAGACAGCGCGGGTTCGATTCCCGTCAGCCCCTCCACATGTCACTTCCAAAGCTATTCCGGACATTCTTGAGCTACTTCAGACTGAAGTTTCCGGCTCTCGTCCGGCGTCGCGTCACTCAGCGCGCAATCTGAGGCCACTTTGCGACCCTCGCTCCTGGCGGGGCCCGCACTGAACACTCGTCGAGCCAGCGTTCTACACACTCCTGAGCTCATCTCTCCCACCTCCCAATAGCGTCGAAGTGCTACCGCGAGTGGTCGCACACCACGTTCATCGGCCCGAGAGAATCGTCGGCCGCACCCGCCGAAAAAGGGAACACCTGACCATGTCGAGCCCCAAGCCCGCTCTTCGCCGCCGCCTGCACCCGCACCCGCTCGGAAAGCCACCCGTCGCTCCGCTTCTGTCGGCCGTCGCCGCGGAGGCTGCGGGCACGTTCGTCCTCGTGTTCGGAGTCATCGGAGCGGCGACCTTCTCCGCATCCTTTTCGAAGTCGGATGTCGCGGTGAACATCGGATTCCTCGGCGTCGCCTTCGCGCTCGGGCTCAGCGTGCTCGTCGGCGCCATCGCCTGGGGCCCCGTGTCGGGCGGCCACTTCAACCCTGCCGTCACGCTCGGATTGGCGACCGCCGGATTCTTCTCGTGGCGCCGCGTCCCGGCCTACATCGCGTCGCAGTTCGTGGGTGGGCTACTCGCGTCCACCGCACTTGTTCTCGTTGCGGCGGGCACCAGCACGGAATTCCTGTCAGACGCTCGAAAGAGCGGATTCGCGTCCACCGGCTGGGGACCGCTCTCACCAAGCGGGGCCTCCTGGGAGGCGGCGTTCCTCATCGAGGCGGTCACCACGGCCGTGCTCATGGCGGTCGTCCTCGCCGTCTCCACTCGTCGCACGGACGCGACGCTCGCGCCGCTGGCCATCGGGTTCACGCTGACGGTGGCGGCGCTCGTCGCGATCCCGATCTCGAACGGCTCTTTCAACCCGGCCCGCTCGATAGCGACCGCCGTCTACGGGGGCCCTGTCGCGCTCGAGCAGTTGTGGCTCTCGCTCGTCGCGCCAACCCTCGGCGCGGCGCTGGTCGGCCTCGTCGTGACAGCGGTCCGCCACCTCGCGCCGCGAGCGAGGAGAAGCTCCTACATCTGAGTGCGGTGCGTGTTCCATCCCGGAGATCCGGGACGGCGTGACGCTTATGCGGCCGCGTCGACGACCTTCGTCGCGCGGTATGTACTCACGGCGCGGAGGACGGCAGGTGTTGCATGCTGGACGACCCTCAAAGCGCCGGTCGCGATCTGGAGCCGGCGCTGCACGGCCGCGTCGGCAGCCATCTTCAGGCCGATCTCTATGCCACGTTCGATCCCAACGGCAACGCCGCGGTTGAAGCCGAGACCGTAAACAGGACTTCCCATGAGTGCTCCCCAGATTGAGTGGTGCTGTCGAGCGTAGTGAGATCCGGGAGCGCCAGACCGTGAGGTGGCTGGGACTTCAGGCGGAATCGTCAGGCTGTCGGCGCATCCTCGTTCACCGACGGAGGCACCGGCCCACGAGCGGCACGTACGCCAGCCCTGTACGCGCGCATCTCCCGTCGCGCGAATCGCTGATGGACGAACCATTCCCGAATGGTTCGTCCCAGACGGCGGCGGCGGACGTCGTCGACAAACATCAGCCATCCCACCCGAACCGACCGTGCCCGCTGCGTGACCTTGTTGTCGGACGGGTCCGAGACGAGCAACCATCGTTGCACCTGCACGTCCGGGCTGGAGCGCGGCTCCGCGAGCTCGTCAACATGGTCTTCCAAAACCCCGACGATGACGTTGCGGCGTTGCTCCGGGTATGCCCATTCCCTCGTGACGCGTTGCGCGCGAGCGAGGGTGAATTCGTACTCCGTGCGCGCAATCGGTTCCATGCCCGGTCGGCAGTGCGGGTAGCAACTGCTCCGCGGTGTGACCCAGCTTCCGGAGGAACGCCTCGACCTCGCCCCGCTGACGTTGCGCGCGAGGAGACGTCACGCGGTCACTCCACAATCGCACCGCGTCACCGTACTGACGGGCGAAGTCCGACCGCGCCAGCCCGTCTTCGCGGCCGGCGAGCGACAACGCCGACACGGCGATGGCGAACTCGTCTCCGACAGACCGGTCGAGCTGGAAGTCACGATTGGAGCGAGCCTCGCGGCTGGCGTCGCGTGCGATGACCAATCCGACCAGAGCAAGGATCACCGACAGCAGAGACGCGATGACCTGGATCCAGGTCGCGAAGGCGTTGTCCACAGACGAACAGTATCGTCAGGACGCCGCATTCTTCCTTCCAAGAATGCAGAAGAGGTGCACCCGGATCCCGGGTGCACCTCTTCTACTGCGCCGCTTCTTACTTCTGGATGAAGGCGAGGAGGTCAGGGTTGATGACCTCGGCGTGCGTGGTCAGCATGCCGTGCGGGTAGCCGGCGTACAGCTTCAGCTCAGAGTTCTGGAGGAGCTCGTGCTGCAGGAGCGCGGCGGCCTTGTAGGGAACGACCTGGTCGTCGTCGCCCTGCATGACGAGAACGGGGACCGTGATGGCCTTGAGGTCTTCGGTCTGGTCGGTCTCGGAGAAGGCCTTGATGCCCTCGTAGTGAGCGAGCGCGCTGCCCGTCATGCCCTGACGCCACCAGTTCGCGACGACCGGCTCGGACACCTCGACACCGTCGCGGTTGAAGCCGTAGAACGGACCCGACGCCACGGCCTGGAAGAACTCGGCACGGTTGGCGGCGAGAGCGGAACGGAAACCGTCGAGGACCTCGATGGGCGTGCCCTCGGGGTTGCTGTCGGACTTCAGCATGATGGGAGGAACCGAGGAGACGAGCACGGCCTTGGCGACACGACCCTGGGGCTGACCGTACTTGGCGACGTAGCGAGCGACCTGGCCGCCGCCGGTGGAGTGGCCGATGTGGATGGCGTTCTGCAGGTCGAGGTGCTCGACGACGGCGTTCACGTCGCTGGCGTAGTGGTCCATGTCGTGGCCGGTGCTGATCTGCGACGAACGTCCGTGGCCGCGGCGGTCGCTGGCGACGACGCGGTAGCCCTTCGAGAGGAAGTAGAGCATCTGTGCGTCCCAGTCGTCGGACGACAGCGGCCAGCCGTGGTGGAACACGATGGGCTGGGCGTTCTTGTCGCCCCAGTCCTTGAAGTAGATCTCTGCGCCGTCTTCGGTGGTGATGTATCCCATGATGAGTCCTTTGTCATGTCGTCGAACGAGCAAGCCCGCGCGACTGGTGGGTAGTTTGCGCCTCGACGATGTGGCGACTGCATTCACGGTAACTTTCGGGCGCCCGCGACGCCTCCGACAATTGCCGACTCCCGTTGCTACGTCTATCCGAACCCGAGGAGGGGCGCGTCAACACGTCATTCCGAAGAGGGGATACGGAGCTTCCGGCCAGGTGATGTGGGCTTGCCCTCGTCTTTCGTACGGTGAAGCGTCCGCACTCCTTGCACCACGACGTGCAGGGAGGGAAATTGCTTGTATTCAGGGAGCTCGGTGAGCAGTAACAAGAGTGTTCTGGGGAGCTTTCTACGCGCGCGGCGCGCGCACGTCCGGCCGGTGGACGTCGGCCTTCATCCGGCTGACGGCAGACGAGTCTCCGGACTGAAGCGGGAAGAAGTGGCGATGCTCGCCGACATCAGCGTGGAGTACTACACCCGGCTTGAGCAGGGACGGGGAGCAGACCCCTCCACCAAGGTCGTTCGCGCTCTCGCCCGCGCGCTGAATCTGGACGATGTATGCGTCGAGTATGTCAACCGCCTCACCGGGAGGGTCGATGAGCAGCGGCGGATGATCCCGCCCGAGAAGACCTACATCATGCGTGAACTTCTCGACACGTGGGCACATATCCCGGCGTACATCACGGACGGGAACCTCGACATCGTCGCTGTCAATGAACTCATGCACTCCTTGAGTGCCGGGGCCATCAGCCCCGGGGCCAACGCTGTTGTCGTCCACTTCGCTCCCGAGAACAAGCGCCAGATCGTGAACTGGGAGGAACTGGCGGCGCGGGGTGTCGCGACCCTCCGCTTCCTCGGAGACCGCTCCTCCGCGCGGTACGACGAGATCGTTCGTGAGCTGTCAGCGGATCAGGACTTCATGAAGCTGTGGGAGCTGCACCAGGTTGCTCGCCCGTCGGACTTCGACTCTCACCTGCGCTTGGATGAAATCGGTGAGATCCAGATGCGGGTCCATAACTTCGAAGTGCCCTCTTTGCCGTTCCATACGATGACCACCCAGTCCCCGAAACCAGGCTTCGAGGTGCTCACCACTAACTCAGGCGCCCGCGAGACAGCCTTCGCCTGAGCCCCGCACGAAAGGCCGCTCATGCCGAACATCCTCATCAAGCACGCATATGACGCAGCTTCCACAGGCGACGGCTACCGGATCCTCGTGGACCGCCTGTGGCCGCGGGGCGTGTCGAAGGAACGTGCCGCTCTCGACGAGTGGCTGAAAGACATCGCGCCGTCCCCCGATCTGCGGACGTGGTGGAACCATGACCCCGAACGCATGGCGGAGTTCGCCACTCGGTACGACGCGGAACTGGAGGAGAACACCATGGCCGTAGAGCACCTGCTCGACGTCGTCCACGCGCACGACACAGTCACCCTGATCTACGCAGCCCACGATCCTGCGGTCAACCATGCCGTCGTCCTCCAGCGCTTCATCCAGGAGCGCTTGACCGCCGCTAGGTCATAGGGGCATTTGTTCGCCAAGCCTCATCCCGTACCGCGCAATGTCCCTGGCCACCGGGAGCCGCTGCTCGCCGTACGAGACGAGTGCAGCGTCGATGGGCGATGAGTGAAGCGCACGGGTGAGAGCAAGCGCGTCGCCGGCGGCTTTGGCCGCGCCCATCGCGGTGTGCGGACGCACCACCGCTGCCGCGTCCCCGAGAAGCACTGCGCGATCTATGACGAGACGAGGAGCGACGTAGTCGAGCACGCCCTGAAGGAAGGGCCGAGGCTCCATCGCGACCACTTCAGCGAACTGCGGTGGCAGGCGATGGCGGGCCGCTTCACTCAGTTGTGTCGCGACGTCCGCCGGCGTCTGCCCCGGGGCGAGAGACGTCGATGTGGACGAGCGACCGGCGGCAGTCATCAGCGTCGATAGATCCTCTGAGCTCATCGAGCGGTACCAGACCCAATTGTATCGGCGACTGCCTGGCTGGGTCTGACCGTCCGGCCCAGGAACGAGATACCCGAGAGCGTGCTCCCCCGGCCCCGTGTAGAAGGTCATCCGCCGGAACAGTGTGTCGGCGGCGCCGGCGGGGACGAGGTCTTCAGGGATGAGGCCGCGCCAGATGGCATACCCGACGTACGCCGGTTCACCGCCGTCGGGCGCGATGAAGCGACGCACGTGCGAGTGCGCTCCATCTGCTCCGACGAGCAGGTCAGCCTCATGTCGTTCAGCGCCCGCGGCGAAAGAGATGACGTCTGCGCCTGCCTGGACGTCCGTCACCGGACTATCCAGGACGTACCGAGAGTCGGGGATCACTCCGCGAAGACCGTCGTACAGCCGGTCCCAGGACAACTGCGTCTGCTCGGCTCGTTCTCGGTAGCGAATCGTTCCGCGCAGGTCGAGAGTGATCCGCTCAACGGACGTCACACCCGACACCGCAGTTGGCGGGACGCCCGCAACGTCGAGTGCCGTGAAGATCTCGTCTTGCGCGACGAGTCCGGCACCTCGCGTGCGGAGACCGTGGACTGACTTCTCGTACACCGTGACATCGTGCCCAAGCCGATGCAGTATGGCGGCTGCGAACAGTCCGCCGATGGAACCGCCGGCCACAGCGATGCGGTGCGCAGATACTGAGAAGTCGCTCATGTGGCCACCGTATGCGTGGCGATGCGAGAACCCGTGCGACAACTGACGGACGAGCCTTCGACCATGAGTCAACAGCGCGCACGAGTTGCCGGGGAGACCGACGCTAGGACGGTTGGTCGGCGAGCGGGAGGAAAGCCTGCAGCGCCGTCAGGAGAAGGACGACCGCGCCGGCGCCGACGAGGACCGCGTCCGTACCGACGGCGACAGCCAACGCGCCGCTCACCGCCGACCCCACAGCAGTGCCCCCGTAGAGGACCAGCTGGTAGATCGACAGGCCCCGCGTGCGCACACGCTCCGGCAACGACGCCTGCACGACAGCGCTCACCGTAGCGATGACGCCGATCCATGCCGCTCCGGCCGCGACGAGCGCGAGAAAGATGACCCAGAGGTCGCGGATGAACAACAGCGCGCACAGTGCGAGACCGAAGAGGGTCGTCGACGCCGACAGCACTCGGTTCGTTCCCCACCGGGCACGCCACGGCCCCGCAAGGACTGCGCCAACGATGGTGCCCACGCCCAAGACGCCCAGAAGCAGTCCGTAGCCGTCAGCGCCGAGACCGAGCGTGCGCTTCGCGAACACAGGCAGCAGCGCCCAGAGAGCATTGGCCGGCACGAGGAAGATCGCCAAGCGGATGCAGAGGGGGCGCACCAGCGACGAGCGGAAGACGAAGCGAACGCCCTCGCGCATCGCGTGCAGGAAAGGCTATAGCCGGTGTCTGCGGGGCTCGATAGTTGCGCCAAGCGATGAGCGCGCCCAAGTAGATGACGAACGAGGCGGCGTTCACGATGAACACTGCGGTGATCCCGAACTGCGCGATGGCGAGCCCGGCGACTGCCGGACCTGCCGCGCGCGCGACGTTCACACTGATGGACGACAGTGATGCCGCGTCCGCCACCTGCTCGCGCGGCACGATGTCCGAGATGACTGACTGTGCTGCTGGCATCTGCACGGCGGACGCAGCACCGAGCACGCACGTAAGGGTGAGGAGTGTGCTCGCTGGGAGATCGTCCCCAGCCGACATCGCTATCAATGCCAGTGACGCCCCCAATTGCACGACCTGCGTGACGAGCATCACCGTGCGACGATTCAGGAACTCGCCAAGCACTCCCGATGGCAGCGCCAGTAGCAACACGGGCGCTGCTGAGGCCGTTTGCACGAGGGCGACGACAACAGGTGAGCTGTCGTCGGCAACGAGTTGCCATTGGGCGCCGACAGTCTGCATCCAGATGCCGATATTGCTGACGAACCCGGCGACCCACAGCACTCGGAATGCCGGAACCCTCAGCGGCGCCAATGGCCCATCGCGCCCCGAACGCGAGGACACACGCGTCCGGGGCGCGGCGACGGTCACGTCAGCACCGAAGCCAAAGTCAGGGAACCGCGTTGGCCGCGTCGATGATGAAGCTTGCGACGTCACCAGGATGGGTGTGCATGATGAGGTGCGGACCTGGTAGCTCGATTACCTCGAGTGCTGAGGCTCGTTCGAGGCCGAAACGCACAACGTCCGGGTTGACGATGTGGTCGGCGGTAGCAACGATGCCCCACGTCGGACGTGAGCGCCAGGCTGCGTGCGTGGCCCTCTCGTCGAGCACCGCGGCGTCCAGCGGCCGTTGGGTGACGGCGAAGACGGCAGCTTCATCGGCCGGGATGCCGAGGGCAGCGAGGAAGGGGAACTCGTCGATGGCGACGGACACCTCGCGCCGGGTCGCGCCGTCTGCAGTGGCGTAGGGCCGGTAGTCGAAGAAGTTTGCGGCGTCCGATGCCGGGAAGCGCTGACGCAGGTCGGCTGCGCTCTCATCCACATCGAGGATGAAACCGGCCACGAATACCAGCCCGCGAACGTTCTCGGCAGTCCCCGCGACGGAGGCGACGGTCGCGCCGTAGGAGTGGCCGACCAGCAGGACAGGACCATAGATGTTCTCTACAAACGACCGCACATACGCCGCATCCGCCGCGAGACTCCGGTTCGAGATGGCGGGAACACGCACCTCGATGCCCGCCCCCATTATCCGCATCGCCACCGGCGACCAGCTCGCTCCATCAGAGAACGCACCGTGCACCATCACGACGGTCGGCTTCTCGCGCATATTTCACTCCCTCAGTCCCCGAGATCTCCGGGTTCCATCCCACGCTAGGAGCGGGGACCGTGCCCCCGCTCCTACGCGTTGTCGTTACTTGACTGGACGGGTGTCGGAAACCGCGTTCGCGTCAAGGAAGACGCGGACGACATCGTTGAACGCCTCCGGGTTTTCCAGGAATGGGAAGTGGGAGCTTGCTACATCCCGCGGGAAGATGTGCACGAGCGCTCCAGGTATACGCGATGCGACGTAACGCTGCGATTCCGGGGAGACATGGCTGCCATCACAACCCAGCACGAGGGTGGGCTTGGCGATGGTCGGAAGCATTTCCCGCCAGTCCTGCGCGCCGTGGTCGAACAGGAGTGGCGCGGCAACCCGACGCGGAGTCTGAGCGACCTCCGATGACACGAACGCCCAGAGGTCGTCGTTGACGGGCCCAGTGAACATGCTCCGCACGAAAGCACGCACCGCCGCTTCCCCACCAGCATCATCAGCGATGGCATTGGCGAGCGCGCCGAGACCGTCCGGCGGCAGGATGCAGCCCGCGGACTGCTGCTCTTGCGGGCTCATCCACAGTTGCGCGACGACCGCGGCTGGTTGGTCCACCATAACGATGCTGCGTACTCTGCTGTCTCCGAAAAGTTCGAGGTAGGACCAGATGACGGATACGCCCATCGACCAGCCGAGGAGGTCGACGGTCTGGATGTCAAGTTCGTCGAGGATGTCTCGGAGGTCGGCCGCGAGACGGGCGATACGGTGCCCGCGCCAGGGTTTTTCTGACCTTCCATGTCCGCGCGCGTCATAGGTAATGACGCGGCGCTCGGTGAGTCCTTCACGCTGGTGCCGGAACATCTCCTGTGATTGCGACCACCCGTGGAGCATCAGGAGCGGGACGCCGTTCCCACCCGTGTCGTACAGCTCCAGGGTCACACCGTCGCTGGTCTGAATTTGCCGGCTGCGTGCCCTCATTGGATGTGACCTGCGTTCTCCCAGTACGACGCGAGTTTCAGGCCGAGGTGCAGGGCGCTGCGTTTCATTCCGTCATCCATCGCGTCTTTCACCACTTGAGGCATGTTCTCCAATCGGTAGTAGAGCGTCGTGCGGTGGATGTGCAGTTCCTCGCACACGACCTTGATCTGGTGGGCGTGGTCGAGGAGAGTCTCGATGGTTTGCCGGCGCAGCGGGTCCGCGTCATGGATCAGGGTGTACGCGGCTGGCGAGTACCACTGCAGCCGGTTCGGGTCCGAGACGACGTCGGCAATGAGCAGCCAGGGACCGACGTCCTCGGCGCGCAGGCTCTTGCCCAGATCGGGCAAGAGCTCAGCGACCGCCGCCGTCGCGACCGCCCGCTCAGCGACGGGCCGCACGTCGATGTCCGTCTCGGTCAGGTGAGCGGACCCGATTGCTCGCAAGAGCACCCCGGCACGCGCGGCCTCGGCCGCGATGAGGTCATCTGTTCGCGCATTATCGTTCGCACGCTCCAGGAACAACAGGGCAGCTCCGATCTCACCCATGAACATGAGGGTGGTTCTAGCCACGCTCTCCAGGGCCCGTCCGAGCGACGCGCGCTGCACGACGGTCGTGTCATGCCCGACGGACACGGCACGAACGACGGTTGCCGAGCTGCGCGACACCCCGTGAGTGCGGACAGCGGTGCTCAGCGCGTCCCGCCTGGCGACCGGATCCTGAGCGAGAAGTCCGCGGATGACCATTTCGCGTGTGGATCGCGCGGGTGTCGCGTCCTGCTCGGCGGCGAGATAGTCGCGCGCGATGTCCACTGCCGCGTCCACGGCGCGGAACTGCGCGGATGTCAGCGGCGGGAGCCCGCCCGTGATGAGCCACATGACTCCGAGCAGTGCGTCATCGGAGCGAATCGGCACGGCCAGACGTTCGCGTGCACCGAACTGGTCGAGGTTCACGGTCTGCGGCCGCCTGGCGGAGGACAGATGAATGCTCTCCAGATACGCGCGCTCGCGCGGAGGCGTCGCGCGTCCGAGGAGCCCTCGAGCACGAAGCTCATCGATCTCCTCCCCTTGCGCGCTGGAGACCATAGGACGGTACTGCGCGTCGTTGATGACCACGGATCGACCGAGGTCTTCCGCAAGGTCATCCACGAGTGTTTGCAGGTTCATGCACGTCTCCCTACGACGTCGCCCCACCGATGCATCGTGATCCTTTCTCGGGCCAGCACTCGCGCCCTCGGCCTCAGCGTAGGAACGACATATCGATGTCGAGGAGGCCCAACTTGTACCACCCAGATGGCGGTAGCGACCTCAACGGTAGGTATTGATGGGAGCGTTCACATCCCCTCTTCTACATATCCACATCACCTCGAAACGAACGCGCAACGTCGCTTCGGGATAATGGGGGGATGCACGACCGACACTCCGGCTACGCCGTTGCGTCAGACCGCGCCTTCTTAGCCGGTTCCCCCACCGCGGCCAGCACCCCCCTGCGCGGACGCGACGACATCACTTCGGCCCTCATTGCCTCCATCAACCGGTCTCTCACGGGCGTGCCCACTCCTGCGCTCATCCGTGGGCGCGCAGGAATGGGAAAGACTCGACTGCTCGCGGAGATTCTCGCGTTCGCCGAGGAACAGGGATGGTCCACCTTAACCGTCACCCCGGATGTTGACTCCGGCGCAGTCCCCCTGGGAGCGCTCACCGAGGCGATGTTGCGTGGCACCCCACCCCTAGTGACGGAGGAGGAACTGCGACCGGTCCTCGGCGCGGGTGAAGCGCCGTACTGGATCACGCGCCTCCTGACCGACAGAGTGGAGTCGGCGGCGACGACCGTGGGAGGCATGGTCGTCGTCATCGACGACCTGCAGTGGTTGGATGCCGCGTCAGTCGGGATCCTGTTGCGGTCAGCGGCCGCGCTGGCGGATCAGCCAGTCGCGTGGGTGCTTGCCAGCCGGTCCGGGCAGTTCCGGGCAGCGCACGCGCGAGTCGCCGAGTATGTCGAGCGCACCGGCACGGTCGTTGATCTCGAGCCCGTCGCGGCCGACGCTGCGCTCGAGATCGCCTCCGACCTCGCTGGCGCGGCCCTCGGACCCAAGCTCGAAGCCGCTCTCCAACGGACCGCGCACATCCCGCTCCTCGTCGTCGAACTCGTGCGCGGCCTCCAAGAGGAGGCACTCCTCGAGGCTCATGACGGTGTCGTGGATGCTGTCGGCACCACCGTTCCCGCGAGGTTTGGGGCGGCGTCACGACAGCGCGTTGCTCATCTGTCTGACGACGCTTTGACATTCGCCCAGGTCGCGAGCTTGTTCGGCAGGAGGTTCCGTCTCTCCGACGTCTTGACCGCGACCGGCGCCACCGCTGTGACCTCGATGCCCGTGGTGCGGGAACTGCTGGGCGCTGACTTCTTGACAGAAGACGGGACGACGCTCGCCTTCGTCCACGACACGATCCGAGAAGCCGTCGAGGCGACGATCCCCGCATCCGTCCGCAAGGTCATGCTGCGGGAAGTGGCCCACCTCCGTCTCGCTTCCGGCGAGCCGGCCTCCGCTGTCGCCGCGGCGCTCGTGGAGGCGGCGGAACCCGGCGACCAGCAATCGTTCGCTCTGATCCGTGACGCCGCACAGCAATTGGCGGCATCCGACACCTCACAGGCCGCCGACCTCGCGGCGGCCGCACTGCACCTCGCCAACAACATCCCTGCGTTGGCGGAGGCCAGCACCGAGCTTCTGCCGTACCTCTGGGCCGACGGACGCGATACCGAGGCGGACAACGCGACGCAGGCTCTCACGCCCTATCTCTCACCAGAGTCCCGCGCGCGCGTCCTTCTCGGCGCTGCCCGTCGCCAGACCGAGTCTTCTTTCGACCAAGCCATCGCGACCTGTGATGAGGCGCTCGCGCTGGGAAAGATCGAGCGCTCGACACGAGCCGATCTCCTCGCTGTGCGCGCGCTTAACTGCGCGAACAAGGCCGACTTCGTCGAGCTGACTCGCACACTTGTGCTCGCGCGCGAGGTCGCCGACCCCGACGTCGACCACGAAGCGCTGGCCACGGTCGACGCGACAGAATCCGTGTACGCGTTCAACAGCAACCGGTTCGATGACGCGGTCGCCCTCATGCAGGCGGCGTCGAAGCGCGCTGCTCTCGCCGGGCTCGATCCCGCGCGATGGGTGCCAGAAGGGCTGTGGGACGCCTTCCTGCACAACTCCAAAGGCGATGTCACCCACGCCCTCGAACTGGTGGACGAGGGGCTGCGCTCCGCGCTCGCGTCCAAGGCCGCCGTCGCCGAGGCCTACTGGATGATGGTTCGCGCCCGCGTCCTGCATGATCTCGGCCGGCTGGACGAGGCGAAGCTGCAAGCCGAGTCGGTGCTCTCCCTTGCCGGCGAACTCGGACTCGGCGACTTCGCGAATGCGACCGCCGGCATCGTCCTCTTCCGGATCGCCCTCCGCACCGGCGACACCGCTCTGCGCCAGCAGTCGGAGCCCATCGTTGAATCTCTCGCGGCCGGCGGTGGTGTCGTGCGGGCGGGCCAGTGGATGCTCGTCCTGCGAGCCCTGAACGACGGAAACGTGGATGATGCGGTGGCGCACAGTGCGCTGGCGCGGGAATCGCTTCACGACCCCATCCCCGCGATGACCACACCCTCCGACTTCGCGGACGACCTCCTCCTCATGGAAGTGGCGATCCGGTCCGATGATGGTGGACTCGCTCAGGAGGTCATCGCGCGAGCCCGGGCCCGTTACGACCGCAATCCCAACAGCGCATACTGCCGGGCCATCCTTCAGGCCGCTGCAGGCTGCCACGCTCGTGACGCGGACCTGCTGACTGAGGCCGCGACAACCCTTCGGCGGTTGGACAGACCGCTCATCCTCGCTCTGGTCCTCGAGTTCGTCGGGGCCGTGCAGACCAATGCGGAACCGGCCATATCGGCGCTTGACGAAGCGCTCGCGATCTACGAGAACGCGGGAGCGCATCGCGACGTCAACCGGGTACTGCAGTCTCTCCGGCATCTCGGAGTGCGCCGGCGTGCGCACTCGCAAGCCGATCCGCAGATGCTCTCACCGCGCGAGCAGCAAGTGCTCGAGCGCGTCGCCGCCGGTGCGACAACGCAGCAGATCGCGGACGCGCTGTTCATGTCGCCCCATACGGTCGTCTCGCACATTCGCCATATCTACGCGAAGTCAGGCGTCAACTCGAGGAAGGCTCTGCGCGAGTGGCATGGAAAGCGCCTAGCTCGCTCTCAGGCACAGCTCACGCGTGAATCTGGTTCCATGCGCTGATCTGAGCACCCGCCAGGCGGAAGCTCGCGAACCCCATCACCTCAACTGTCGACGTACCGGGGAGCCGCAGCCGCAACCGCTGTTCGGTCAGCACCGTGTCACCGCAGACCGCGACGGACTGGAGGTCGGTGGTCCACTGGTCGAAGTTCTCATGCAGATCGGCAATCATCCGCGTGACCGCGGACCGTCCCCACACGCTCTTGCTCGCAGACGGCCGATAGACGACATCCTCCGCGAGGAACGGGTGCAGCTCGGTGTACGCCCGGTCGTTGAGGAGCGCGACGAAGTCACGCACGATGAGTTCGCGTTCGAGTTGTTGAATTCCGGTAAGTGCCTCGCGGCCGATGGCGTCCATGATGTCTCCGTTCAGGTCGTGTGGCACTCACGGTAGAACCGGTGGAGACCGTGCCCTTGCGACGTCCGTTCAATTCCTTATGGACAGTTTGTGCAGGGTTACCACCGCCCCTAGAAGCCGGCATCGACCGTCGCATGCACTCTCGTCACGTGTCGGAGGAGAATAACCGCATTCGCCGTCAGGATGGAGCGGATAACCACCGCGAGAGAAAGCAGGCGGGCGATGAACAGTGCTGAGGCGGGCCCGACGCAGGCACCGGGTGCCCCACTCACCGCAAACGCGGTCTTCCTGGTCGTGACCATCGCGCCAAACGGCATCGACACCGTGCGCGACGTCCTCGCCGACCTCGCGGATTCGATGAAGGCCATCACCTTCCGGTTTCCTGATGCCGCGCTGACATGCACGGTCGGGGTCGGCAGCGGCGTCTGGGAGTCGCTGATGGGGAGCTCCCTGCCCGCCCAGCTGCGTCCCTTCACGCCCGTGGCCGGCGCGGTGCATACGGCACCCGCGACGGACGGCGATCTGCTCTTCCACATCAGGGCCGAGCGGGCCGACGTCTGCTTCTTCTTCGAGAAGCGGCTACTGGGCGACCTCGGCACCGCGGTGCACGTCGTCGATGAAACCGTCGGCTTCCGCTCCTTCGACCGTCGTGACCTGCTGGGCTTCGTCGACGGGACGGCGAACCCCGTCGGAACGGAGATCGATGCCGCCGTCCTCGTCGGCGACGAAGACCCTGAGCATGCCGGAGGCACCTACGTCGTCACCCAGAAGTACGTTCACGCGATGGCCGCGTGGGATTCGCTGCCCGTCGACACGCAGGAGCGGATCCTCGGGCGCACAAAGGTGGACGGCATCGAGCTGGATGACGCCCCCGCGGGCCAACAGTCGCACAAGTCCTTGGCGACCATCGAAGACGAACAGGGAGTCGAGCACGACATCATCCGCGACAACATGCCTTTCGGCAGCCCGGGTCGGGGCGAGTTCGGCACCTACTTCCTCGGATACAGCCGCAACCTCTGGGTCATCCAGCAGATGCTCGAGCGGATGTTCATCGGAGAGCCGGCGGGGATGCACGACCGGCTGCTGGACTTCTCGACTGCCCTGACCGGTTCGGTGTTCTTCGCGCCCTCCGCCGCAGAGCTCGACGCGCTCGGCGCTGAGTGAACGCAGCCATCTGGCGGCAACTGTTCGCCCTCCGCCCAGCGACCCATCAGTGGCCGGGTGCGCTGCAAGCGGCGACCGCCATCACCGTTCCACCTCTCCTCGGATTGCTCGTCGGCGAACCGCGCTGGGGATCGGTCGCGTCCATCGGTGCTCTCATCGTCCTGCACCTCCCGGACCGGTCACGCAGAGAACGCGCTGTTGCACTGCCCATCATCGCCGCCGCACTGCTCCTGGCCGCGGGCATCGGCGCCCTTCTGGGCACCGCGCTGATCCCCGGCCTCATCGCCATGTCGGTCATCGCCATCGGCGGGTCGTTCCTCGCGCAGGCTCTCTCGGTCGGTCCGCCGGGTGCGTTGTTCCTCGTCCTCATCACGGGCTCCGCCGGTCAATTCGTCGCGCCCATAGCCAAGGGCGGAGCCGGGATGAGCTATCTCGAGGTCATCGCCTCCCTCGCCGGCGGTGCGCTTGTCGGCTACCTCGTCGTGGTGCTGCCCCTCGTGGTGCCGTCCATCCGGGCCAGCGACCACGAGATCTTCGAGCGACGCACCCACTGGCGTTTCGCGGTCTCCGCATCGGTGCGCGTGGTCGTCGCTCGCATCGCCGTGGCCGCGGTGCTCGCCGTACCGGTCAGCGCGTTCCTCGGCCTGCACCATGCGGCGTGGGTGATGCTGGCGTGCCTCGGAATCCTGCAGAAAGACGCCGACGTCCACTCCGCGGCCCTGCGCGGCGTACAACGGCTCATCGGCACGGGCGTCGCCATCATCCTCGTCATCGTCCTCGCGGTCATCGAGCCCCAGGGGTTCGCGCGCATCGCATGGGCCACCGGGCTGATCTTCGCCTTCGAGCTCCTCATACGCCGGAACCTGACCTGGGCTCTCGCCGCGGTCACTCCGATGGCGGTGCTCCTCGCGTCCGCCGCGGGGCAGTCCATCGGCGAGGTCGCGGACGAACGCGTGGTGGATACGCTCGCCGGTGCGGCGATTGCGGCGCTCGTCCTCATCGGGGCCGTCGTGGTCGAACGCCGGCGGAGTACCGCCGGTTCGACACATGTCGGATGACCTTCGAACGCTCGGCCTACGGAAGTCCGGTCCCTCGCGAGCACAGTGAGAGTACGCACAGAAAGGGCCGACCATGCCAGAGATCCTGCAACCAGGAAAACGCGCACCACAGTTCACTCTCCGGGTGACCGCCGACCAGTCGCTGAGCTCGGATGAGCTCCTCGGCAGCCCGGTGGTCCTCGCGTTCTACCCTGCCGACTGGAGCCCCGTCTGCGGTGACCAGCTGTCCGTCATCAACGAGGCTCTGCCGCTGATCCGCGCCCGGGGCGCTCAGGTCGTCGCCGTGTCCGTCGACAACGTGTGGTCGCACGAGGCGTTCACCTCGGCCCACTCACTGCACTTTCCGCTGCTCAGCGACTTCGAGCCGAAGGGGGCGGTCGCCCGACTCTTCGGTGCATACGACGACACCGTCGGCGAAGCCCGAAGGGCCCTCTTCATCATCGACTCCGCGGGCATCATCGCCTGGAGCTACCTCGCCCCCGTCGCCGTCAATCCTGGCGTCGACGGGGTTCTCGACGCCCTCGACACACTCACCCACCACTGAAAGGAGAGGACGATGTCCTCACTTCGCGTTCCTGTCTCCCCGCACGACCACACCTCGGGCCCCGCCGACGCGGCGGTGGTCCTCGTCGAGTACGGCGACTACCAGTGCCCCTACTGCGGTGCCGCGTATCCCGTGGTCAAGGAGCTGCTCGCCGCCTACGAGGGGAAGGTACGCTTCGTCTTCCGGAACTTCCCTCTCGCTGAGGTTCACCCGGAGGCGGTCGACGCCGCCTTCGTCGCCGAGTTCGCCGCCGAGCACGGGAAGTTCTGGGAGGCACACGACCTGCTGTTCGAACACCAGCAGCAGCTGGGCCCCGACCTCTACGCGACGATCTGTGAGCGCCTCAGCCTGCCGCTGGACGAACTCCGTACGGCCGTGACCGAGGGCCGATACCTCTCTCGGATCCGCGCCGACGAGGAAGGCGGCATCCGCAGCGGTGTGAACGGGACGCCGACGTTCTTCCTCAACGGCCACCGCCTCGACAGCGGAACTGAGGGCCTCGCCGAGGCTCTGGCAGGAGTGATCCGTCGCGCCGTTTGAGCCGTGTCAGCATCGAAAGGGCCGCCGGGATCCACCCGGCGGCCCTTCACTGTTCAGCGGGCGATGCGGCGCATCCTCAGCGCGGCGGCCACCGTCACGATTCCCACAAGGACGACGAACACCAGAAGCACGGTGATCTGCGGCAGCACCGTCAGGGCGCCGCCGATGGCGAGGACCGGGATGGCCAGGCCGCAATAGGCCACGAGGAACATAGCGGCGAGCGTCTCGCCCCGGCGACCCGGTTCCGCGATCTCGGATGCCGTGGCCAGCGCGCACTTGAACAGGGCGCCGACGCCCGCCCCGCCGATGATCCCGCCGAGGAGGAACAGGGCGAGCGACGGTGCGAGAGCTCCACCGGCGATGGCGAGCAGCCCGATACCGCAGGCGACGGCGGCGAACAGCAGCTGAGTGCGTCGCGCGACGCGAGCGAGGAGCACCTGAGCAGCCGCGGCGGACCCGAAGACCAGGAAGACCGTGATGCCGGCCATCAGATGGCCGTCTTCGTCGAAGATGCCGACGAGAATCGAGGGCGCAAGAGAGGTGAACAGCCCGAAGAGCGCGAACCCGGCGAAGGCAGCGAAGGCGGCGGCGATGAATTGCCCACGGGATGCAGCGGGGACCGCGACCTTCTGCGGACGATACGCGCGCAGAGTTGGGGTAACGGTCTCAGGGACGAGCGCGACCGCGATGGCCAGGAGGATGAGGACCATCGCGAACACGGTGTGCGAAAGGTGCAGCGGGTCCGGCAGGAAGTCCGCGAACAGCCCACCGATGAGGGGGCCGAGGGCGAGGCCTCCGAGGTTTGCGCCGCCGGCGACGGATGCCGCGACGATGGCGTTCTCATCCGGCCGAGCGCGAGCCCTCAGCTCACCGAGGTGCGCGGTCGCCGTCGCGGTGAGCACGCCGATGCTGACGCCGTTGACGACGCGGGCCACCAGCAGACCCGGCACGTCGGTGAACACCATGAACAGCACCGCAGAGAGCGCGGAGATGAGGATGGCGATGACGAGCATTCGGCGCCTGCCCATCCAGTCGCTGACGTGACCGAGCAGGAAGAGGCTCGCGACGACGCCGACCGCGTAGGCCGCGAACACCACGGTGACGACCGAGACGGGGAACCCGTCGAGCTGCTGGTACAGCGGATACAGCGGTGTGGGGACAGTGGAATACGCCATCACCAGGAGGAACGCGACCGCCACCACCCAGAACGGTGTCGTGCGGTGAGCGGTGTCGGAGTGTGTGAAGGCCATCGCCTGCAGCTTTCTCTATGGGTGCGTGGTGAGGCAAGAACGGCGCCGGAGGGGTGCCCCTCCGGCGCCGTCTACCGCCTCGAGCCCGATCCCGAGGCGGCGTCTCTGCTTACCGCAGAGGAGTGATGCCCTGCGAGCCGCGCGGGAAGGTCGCGAGGACGGCGGGGTCGATGTTGAGGTGCGCCGAGACGAGCTGCGGCGGCACGTGGGACAGCCAGTTGGCGAGGGAGATCTCCTCGTACTTGTCGGTGCGGAACACCTCAAGGAACTGCAGCACATCGTCGCCGGTGTTCTCGATGTAGTGGCCGAAGTTCTTGCGGACCACGCCCACATCACCCGGACGGAAGTCGGTGGTGTTCGCGTGCGGGCCGGTGTTGAACACGGTCATCCGGGCGGAGCCGCGGAGGTAGTACTGCCACTCGTCGGCATTCGGGTGCCAGTGCAGCTCTCGCATGGAGCCCGGCTCCACGGTGACGAGGGCCGCAGCGACCGTAGACGAGTATTTGTAGTTGGTGGAGTCAGCGATCTGAATCGACCCGCCCGTGTTCTCGTACAGCGGCTTCGAGCGCGACAGGCGGAAGATGACCGGCTCCATGCCCCACTCGACGCCGGCAGCAGCCTGGTCGACCTCGAGGGCCGGCGGTTCGTCACCGGGGAAGATCCACAGATTGTGGAGCGGGATGTCCGAGAACACTTCCTGTGCGACACCGAAGTTCTTCGCCAGCACCTCGGGAGGGGTGTGCGCGAACCAGTCGGTCAGCAGCAGGGTGTTCGATTCGGACTGCTCGCCGTCGTCGAAGGCGAGCACGAACTCGGCGCCATCCGGGCCGAGCCCCTGCAGGGAGTGCGGCGTACCGGCCGGGAAGAACCACAGGTCGCCCTCCTCCACGTCTTCCACGGCGGGGAGGCCGGAACGGCTGAGCGTTGTCACGCGGGCCTTTCCCCGAGTCATCACGGCCCACTCGGCGGTCTGGTGCCAGTGCAGCTCGCGAATGCCGCCGGGCTCCAGGTACATGTTCACTCCGGCGATCTCGTCGGAGATGTGGAAGTCCTGCTTCGTCAGCTCACGCGCCCAGCCACCACGCTGCACGCGACGGGGCGAGATGTTGAACGACGACCAGAAGAACGGCTGCGTGCTGATGTCGGTCGCCGGCGCATGCACCTGGTTCGGGAACTGCGACTCGATGGCCTCGTTCTGCGGACCCGTCATCGTGTTGCTCTGTGGGTGGTCAGCGATGTTGATCTCGCCTTCCTGCGGCAGGTCGGGGTTACCCAGAGTGGGGACCTCATGCCCGATGGGGACGTTCTCGGACGAATCCATAGCTTGCTCCTTCGTGACGAATCCGGACGGTACTCAGGAGTCTGGCAACGCCCAGCGGTGCGCAACAGGGATAGCTGACGAATGTGCACTCGACACTCGTCGGACGCCGTCAACCGCGTCGTTCGCTTGGGTGGAAAGGTCCCGAGGAGGTTTCATGTCGCTCGCCCAAGCCCCGTCGCTTCGTCGCTACCCGCTGCTGGAAACGGTGTGGGCGTCTGCGTCTCTCGCCTTCGTCTCCGGGCTGCTCGACGCGTGGACGTTCGGTCAGGTCGGCACGTTCGCGACAGTGCAGTCCGGCAATCTCATCTCTCTCGGGTATTTCACCGCAGGGGGAAACGTCGCGCGCGCGCTCCTCGCTGCCAGTTCTGTTCTCGTCTTCGCGCTCGGAGCCTTCGTGTGCAGCATCATGGTCCTCTGGCTTTCCCGGCGAGGGAGGTCGTACTCCGCGCCCGTCCTTCTTGGCGAGGTCGGGGTTATCGCGATTCTCGCTGTGTTGAGCGTCGGCCACGTCGTCGAGCCGATGTGGATCGCGTGGGCCATCAGTTTCCTCGCCGGAGTGCAGGGCAACGCCTTCCACCGTGAAGCAGGGATGCTCTACGGCAACATCGCCGTCACCTCCGTCATTCAGATGGCGGCGAGTCTGCTGGGGCGAGCGGTCGGGCGGCGCATCGCGGACGATGGCGAACGGCATGTGCGGCCTGCGGGCGCATACCTCGCGGTTCTTCTCGCGTTCGCCGTCGGAGGCGGCGGCGGATTCCTGCTCAACCGCGGGTGGGAGGGCCTGTCTCTGGTCCTGGCGGCGGCCGTCCTCCTCGTGCTGTGGACCTGCGCGGTCCGCGGGCGTGGCGCCATCGACCCGGCGCAGAACGCACCGACGCCGTAGCGCCGGGTGATCACGCTGATCTGCATGCTGCCCGAAGCCATCCCACCGGTTGGACCTCTCGGGCGACGTTGTCCATCCTCGCGTGGATCGAGTCTGCCCTGATGACGGCGCTCGCCCCGCGGCTGATCCTGATGTGCGGGCTGTCATTCTCCGGAAAGAGCACCCTGACCCTCGAACTGCGTTCACGCCTCGACGCGGAGGCGCTCAGCCTCGATGTCATCAACGCCGAGCGCGGCCTCTATCGGGCGAGGAATGGCAGAAGACGCATCAGATCGCCCAAGCACGCGCTCTGCAGGCTCTCATGCAAGGCTGCAGCGTCATCGTCGACGACACCGCTTCCCACCGGTTCCTGCGTGACACCTGGCGCGAGGTCGCGGCCCAGGGCAAGGTGCGGTTCCAGATCATCTGGTTGGACATCGACCCGGTCACCCAGCGACATCGGCTGCAAGCGAACCGGTCCGCTGCCGCCCGGCCCGATGTCGTGGACAGGGTGATGGCCGAGCACCGAGCGAGCTTCGAGCCACCGCTGGAGGAGAACGCGATCCGCGTCGAAGCCCGGAACGCGCGTGAGCTGGAGACCATCGCCGATCTGTTTCACTCGCTGAGCACTCACGCGGGCCCCCAGGCGTAAGACAGCGCCAGTCCGGCGGCCGCCGCGAGGAGAGCGGCGCTCAGCATGCCTCCGGCATAGGAGACCCCGAGAAGCGTTCGACGACGAGCGAACAGCTCTGCCGCCTGCACGCTGGCCGTGCTGAACGTGGTGTACCCGCCGAGGAAGCCGGCGCCCAGGATCAGCGCGCCCGATGCATCGAGGACGTGAGCGTCAGCGAGCCCGGTGACGAGACCGAGAGCGAAGGATCCGCTCACGTTGATGATGACCGTGCCCCACGGGAACGGGCCGCCCACACGACGCGTGACTCGCGTGTCGAGAGCGTACCGTGCGACTGCGCCCAGACCGCCGGCCAAGGACGCAAGAACGACGACGAGCCCCGTCATGCTCGTACCTTCCTCGGAGCGGTGAGGCGCTGGGCTGCGAACCCGCCGGCGATCCCGAGGACGACGGTCGGCACCACGTAGAGGACACCGAGGAGCAGGTGGTCCGTCAGGATCAGCCCGTCGGAGCCGACCGCGAACGTGCTGTACGTCGTATACCCGCCGAGAACTCCGGTGCCGAGCAGCAAGCGCATCCGACCCGTCGCCGCCCCGCGAGATGCGCCGTAGAGCGCGCCGAGCAAGATTGCGCCCGACACGTTGATGATGAACGTCGGCCAGGGGAACGAGGAGCTGCTCGCCCACCATGTACCGAGGAGAATCCGGATACTCGTGCCTGCTGCTCCTCCGGCGAAGACGAGCATGTACGGCACGGCCGCTGCACTCCGCGTCGAGGTCATCTCCAACTCCATGCTGTTGAACGTAGAAGAGCGCCTGTCGAACGGCGCACGACGACTGTCGAATGTCCTATCGACACCCGTCGGTCTACGCGGTGTCGATGCGGGACTCGACAACGGTCTGACTGGCACCCGGCTTCGCGAACCTACGGTGGTGTTTACCGAGACCACCGAAAGTAGGCCGACATGTCCTCGCAACTGGGTGAGAACCACCGCAATACACTCCGCCAGATCTCCGAGCGCCCGACGAGCAGCAACGTCCAGTGGCACGACGTCCTGTCACTGCTCCGAGCCGTTGGGGAGGTCACCGTCGAGCACAACAGCAAAGTGAAGGTCACGGTCGGCACCGAGACCATCATCGTGTCGCCTCCTCGGGAGAAGACCGTCGACGAGGACCTCCTCATTAAACTCCGCCGCCTTCTCCACGCCGCCGACTACACACCCGTCCGCAACTGACGTCAAGAACCGGGGACACCATGAAGACATCACCCGCCGCCAATCTCACCGGCTCCGTCGACCAGCGCCTCTGGCAGCTGTCGGTCACCCCGAAGACCGAACAGACCCGCGACTGGTTGCGGCAGCAACTTGACTCCGCGCTCGAGGAGTGGGCGAAAGACCGCACAGCTCTGGACATCGACCGCGAGGGCCGCGTCGACTTCTAATGGGGACCGTCCTCTTGGGCGCCGATCTGACTCGTGTGTTCACTGGGTAGATCTCAGGGCGCATCAGCCAGGATGGGACCGCCGTCGCTCGCGGTTCACCACGGAAAGCATCGAGCGGAACAGCCCGCAACGCATCATCCAGAATGTTGCCGGGCTCATCGAGCAAGGTCGGCCAATGCTCGCCGATGAGGGCGACGGACGACCGCCAGTTCCGTTCCTCAGGCGCCCGGGATAGCGCCGTGACCACATCGGCATGAGAAGAAGGAGTGGTCGTCGTTCAGCTCTTCCCCTACAGATGGGATTCTTGCAGGAGCCAACGTATCGCCGACCAGGTGTGCTTACCGGCCGGGTTCGGCTTGGCCTCCACCAAGGCGCAGCGTTCCTTGCGCATGAATAGAATCAGGGAGGTTGTCGAGAGAGGCTGAACTATGGGGTTCAAGGTCCGCAAGTCCATCAAGATCGCGCCCGGCGTGCGACTGAATGTATCCAGCAAGAACATCGGTGTATCGGCGGGTGTCCGGGGCGCCCGCGTCAGCGTGAACACCAACGGGCGCATGACGCGTACGGTCGGGATCCCGGGCACCGGCATCTCGCACACACAGTCGTCGAGTATCAGCGCGAAGCGTCCTGCATCCCGTCCGCGACAGCAACCACAACCGACAGCTCCACCGAAGCCGAAGAAGATCAAGCCGGGTCTCACTGCCCCGGCGTGGGAGAAGCAACTGTTCAAGCAGCTCAGCGGACCCGGTGACGCATCGGTAATCCATGCGGTTGGTCAGCAGACCCCCGCGGCCGCGCCAACGGCCGCAATGGTCGAGGTGCTGCGGGTGGCTGCTCCGAACCGCGATGACGCACGGGCTCGCGTTCTGCTTGGGTGGCTTTTCGACTCTGGATACGACCCCACCAGCGACCCGTTCATCACCAAGTACGTGGATACAGCCGAAGTCAGCATCCCGGTTGCGACCGGCGTGACGGCGATGATGAAGTGGGACCGTCAGGCCCTCGGCCTGCTGGCCGCCGAGCTAGAGCAGGCCGCCGGCGATCCCGAGCGAGCCATATCCATCGTCGAAGCACTGGAGCCGACAACAGTTGCTGCCGTGTCCCTCGCCGAGCTCTACGCGGAGCAGGAAAGATGGGCAGACATCATCGACCTGACCAACGGTCTCACCAACGAGGACGTCGCAGCGACGTTCCTCCTCATCCAGCGCGGCACGGCGCTGCGTGAACAGGGGTACTTCGAGGCCGCTCGCGAAGCGCTGAAGGAAGCGCTACGCGTGCGTTCGCGCCCCGTCGAGCTGCGACACCTCGCGCTTGTCGCACGAGGGCACACCTATCTCGCCGAAGGGAAGAAGGCCATGGCCCGCAAGGACTACGAGCGGGTACTGGCGGACAACGCCGCCTATCCCGGACTCACCGAGATGCTCGCCGCGGTGAGCGCGTGAGCACCCCTCCCGCCGGCTGGTTCCCCGACCCTGAGAATCCCAAGCAGACCCGCTGGTGGGACGGACAGCAATGGAGCGCGCAGACCGCGCCGCCCCCACCGACCGGCATGCTTCCTCCGCCCGCGACAACCTTCGCGACCGCAGCAGCGAAGCGAAAGATACCCACTTGGCTGTGGATTATCGGCGGGCTAGCCGCCGTGCTCGTAACAGTCTTCCTCTCCCCGCTCGTCGCGCTGATCGCGCTGATCGTCACGATCACCGGTGTGGTCGCCCTTGTCCGCAACACCCCGACTTGGCTGCGCTTCACCTCGCGCCGACGAGCAGTGATCTGGACCATCGCGTCCGCCGTGGTCTTCTTCGTCGTCGGAAGCATCAGCACCGCGCTCTACCCGACGGACGAGAGCACCGCTGTTGAGGCGCCTGCTGATGTCGTCTCGACAACGACCGCGAGTCCAACGCCCACTCCATCCGCGACGCCGTTCGCGGATGACGCGTCAGAGGTGCAGGCCTTCGCGGGTCTGGCCGGCACTGCGAAGGATGCATCGGCGACGGCTAACCAAACTGCTCTCGCAGTTCTCGCCACCCTCGAGGTGAAGGGTCGCGCCCCGAAAACCGGATACGACCGAGACGAGTTCGGCCAGCGATGGCTCGACATCGACCGCAACGGCTGTGACACCCGGAACGACATCCTCGCCCGCGACCTCGCCGACGCCACACGGTCGGGTCCGTGCCGCGTGATCTCCGGGTCGCTCGCCGATCCCTTTACCGGAACCGAGATTGCGTTCTCCCGCGGACAGGGCACGTCCGAGCTGGTGCAGATCGACCACGTCGTGTCACTGTCCGACGCCTGGCAGAAGGGCGCTCAACAGCTCACTGCAGATCAGCGCGCGACCTTCGCAAACGATCCGCTGAACCTCCTCGCGGTCGATGGCTCGGCTAACGCGCAGAAGGGCGACGGCGACGCGGCGACATGGTTGCCCTCGAACCGAGACTTTCGCTGTGCCTACGTCGCGCGGCAGGTAGCGGTGAAGGCCACCTACGGTCTGTGGGTGACGCAGGCCGAGTACGACGCTATGGATCGCGTGCTGGTGACCTGCCCGGACGAGCCCGCACCTAGCTCAGCTTTCGCTGCACCCGCTCCGCAGCCGACATCGGAACCAGCGCCCGTCGAGCCAGATCCAGCGCCGGTCCCGGCACCAGCACCCATCCAGCCCGCACCCGCTCCGGTAGAGCCGGTACCCGCTCCGGCGCCACCCGCGAACACGTTCTACGCGAACTGCGATGCGGTGCGCGCGGCAGGCGCTTCGCCCCTCTACGCCGGCTCGCCTGGATACAGCCGGAAGCTTGACCGAGACGGAGACGGCGTCGCTTGCGAATGAGCGATGCGCAAGCACGCTCTGAAGTGGCACGACCATCTACAACATCTGCCTCAACGGCCAACTCCTGCAGACAGCGACATCGACCGTCGCTACGCGGTCGTCAGCCGCGGATGATGGATGTGGCGACCGTGAGGAAGGTCGCAGCAGCTAGGCAGGCTCTCACCTCGAGCTCCGCCGGATCTCGAACGTGCTCGGGCGGCAGGCGTGCCGCGGTTCGCTGTGGACTTGTCAGATGTCGAACACAGGCCCCGGCGCGAGGACTCCTCCCCCTGCTACGGTCGCGGCCGCTCGGCAGCCCAATGGGTTGCTTCGACCGGGGATATGTTCTCCGCGACTCTCTCTCACCGACTACCCTGCGGCGAGTCCGGGGCGATTGCGGCAGATCCGCCAGAAAATCTTGATGTCACGGTCAGTCCAAGGACTCTGCCAAGGCCGGAATGAGCCGTTTCGCCAGTCGAGAGTAGGGGACCACCTCGATCTGCCAAGGTGACCAAGTGCATAACGTAGCCCTGTAGGGATTTCAGAGGGTAGCTAGGGCCCCCCTTTACTACTTACTTACTCTTGATCTCTCATATGAACTACCTACTACTTGGCAACCTTGCTAACAGCCCCCGATCCCTTGGAATCACTAGGGAAACTCCAGCCAAGGTGCCCTTGGTCAGCAGTTGTCGTTTTCGTCTACCACAGGTCCACCCGCACTAGATCTGCCGAAGTATTTTTGGCAGATCCGGTGCGGGTGCATCAACGGTGGAGTCATGGGCGACGCGAACTTGATGCTGTGGAACGTTCGCGTCAGTCAGCACGTGGGCCAAGTGGAGCTCGCCGAACGATCCAACGTTTCTCAAGCTGTCATCTCGGGGATCGAGAGAGGCCGCCTCACTCCCTCCGCCGACGCTGACGCTCGCCGGGCAGGAGATCAACCCGCAGTCGTACGCGATCTGCAAGGCCGACATGACCGTCAAAGGCCAGTCGGTCGATGCCCCATCTTCTTCGGCGACACCCTCATCAAGGACAGCCACGCTGGCGCGACGTTCAGTTACGGTCTCTCTAATCCGCCGTTCGGCGTCGATTGGAAGTAGCAGCAGAAGGCCGTCACGGACGAACATACTCAGCGCGGATTCGCGGGACGGTTCGGACCTGGCCTGCCGCGCGTCTCGGATGGATCGATGTTGTTCCTCATGCACCTCATCTCGAAAATGCGCTCCGCCTCGGATGAAGGCGGGCGGGCTGCCATCGTCCTCAATGGCAGCCCGCTGTTCACCGGTGGAGCAGGGTCAGGCGAGTCCAACATTCGCACGTGGGTGCTCGAGTGCGATCTGCTCGAAGCAATCATCGCGCTACCCACCGACATGTTCTACAACACCGGCATCGCCACCTACGTCTGGGTGCTCTCGACCAAGAAAAGCGCCGAGCGCGCGGGCCGGGTACAGCTCATAGACGGCACGAAGCTCTTCCGCAAGATGCGCAAGGGGCTTGGCTCGAAGCGCAACGAGCTCGGTCCCGACGACTCGCCCTCCCTGCATCGGCCGCGGCACGCTCGGCAACCGTGGGCTGCTCGACCGGGGGGTGCTTCCCGCGACTCTCTCTCGCCTACTACCCTGCGGCGAATCGAGCAGACTGCGGGGAAACTGCGCACATTTGGTGCATTGCCCACCCCCTGCCCAGGCGGGGAGGGGCCTCGATCCCTGCCGGGAGAAGGGATCGGCGCGATCTGCCCAGGTTGCCAAGTGCGGAACGTACCCCTGTAGGGGGATGAGAGCGAAGTTGGCCCCTTTTACTACTTACTTTTCCCTTATGAATACTCACTACAACTTGGCAACCTGGGCAGAGCCCTCGGATCCCAGTCGGGAGTATGGCAAACTCCAGCCCAGGTGACCTTGGCAGCACTGGCCACACCTGGCAGAATCCAGACCTCAGCACCTCTGCGGGCGCCGTGCGGTGCGGTCGTCGGTGATGGCGACGAGGACGAGGATCCCCGCCATGGTGGTGCTGATGGTCAGGCCGGGCAGGCTCGCGCCCAGAACTGCGACCGCAGCGCATATGAGGATCGCGAGCGGTCGTGCCGGTGTCATGCGGCCGGTGGCCCTGAGCTCGATGAGCAGTTGCGCGAGGAGGAAGAGGATCGGGCCTGCGGTCACGGCGACCCGCTCGGCGGTGGCGAGAGGGTGGAGGGGGTGGGCGATGACGAGTTCGTCTCCGACAGCAGAGAGGATGATGCCGGCGATCACTAGGATGTGACCGTAGGTGTAGACGTCTCGGGCCCGCCGCGTTCGGGTGTCGTCGCCTCGCAGGGCATGTTCGCCGATCTTGCTGGTCGTGAGGAAGTACAGCCACCACATCGCCGCGGTGCTGATGAACGCGATGATCAGCGCCGCCACCGTCGCCGCGTTGAGGTCCCGTGATGTTGCCGTGACGCCGGTGAGGATGACGGTCTCGCCGAGAGCGGCGATCACGAACAGTCCGAACCTCTCGGAGAAGTGCGTGGTTGCGATGTGCCACGTGGTGGGCATCAGTCGCGGGCGTCCGGGTATCGGGTACAGGAGGATTGGTGCGAGGTAGTCCACGCAGAGCGCGACGGTCCACCACCACATTCGGACGGAGGGATCGGTGAGGCCCCCTGCGACCCAGAACACACCGGCGAGGAGGAACCAGGTCATGATTCGGCCGGCCTGTTGCCGTTCGACGCTTCCGCGTCGGGCGGCGACGACGGTGAGGAACCCGTGACGTAGTAGCTGTATCGCCACATATGCAGCGGCGAAGAGCAGCCCCCGCTCCTCGAACGCGTGCGGCAGGGCGATGGCCATCAGCAGGCTGCCCAGCATCAGAACGATCAGCAGAAGCCTGACGGGATTCGTCTCGGAGTTGAGTTCGTTGGTCGCCCAGGTGGTGTAGTTCCATGACCACCACACGGCGAGCAGCACGATCACGGCGCGCCCGGCCCCCGCCCAGGTGAGCTCGTCGAGGAGGAGATGGGAGATCTGTGTGATCGAGAAGACGAACACGAGATCGTAGAACAGCTCCAGCGTCGCCGCACGCTGGAGCGCAGCGCCCTCACGACGCCGGAGCTGCTCATTCACCACGGTAGGGTGCCGTCCTTATCGGTGACGGTTCCGGTGGGCGTCGCGGAGCCCATTGTGGCGATCCGGACCGCCGCTTCGGCTCCTTCCACCACGGTCTGCCCGACGTTGCCGGTGAAGTCCGTGGCGGTCTGCCCGGGGTCCACCGCGTTGAAGCGCACCTCGGGGATTGTCTTCGCATATTGCGTGGTCAACATCGTCACGGCGCTCTTGGAGGACCCGTAGGCGGCGAGCACGTACTGCGACTCGACACGGTTCGGATCCTGGGTGAGGGTGAACGACCCCATACCGCTGGTCACGTTGATCACCGACGGGTCCGTTCCCTCGCGGAGCAGCGGCAGGAACGCGCGGGTGACACGCACGACCCCGAAGACATTCGTCTCGTATACGTCACGCACCTGGTCGGCGGTCATCACGTCGGGTGCGGCGACCTCACCGAGGATCCCGGCATTGTTGATGAGGATGTCCAGATGCCCCACCTGGTCCCGGATGGTAGCCGCCGCCTCCTCCACCGACGCGTCATCGGTCACGTTCATGCGGACGTAACGGGCACGGAGTCGCTCCGCGGCCTCACGGCCGGAGGTGGAGTCTCGCGCGCTGATCCACACGTTCTGCCCGGCCGCGATCAGGCGACGGGCCACCTCGTAGCCGAGCCCCCTGTTGCCACCGGTGATGAGTGTCGTCGTCATCCGAGAACCTCCCTCCTGCACCGTCCTCACGCCGCCGGCCGGAACGGACGCAGGATGCGGATCCCGTCTTCGATGGAACCATCGATGAGTTCGAGCATCTCCGGCACCAGAGCCACCATCCGGGGTGCGGAGAGATGCGCATCCAGCAGCTCCCGAGTCTCCCACCGCTCATAGATGACGAACGCTCCAGGCGCTCCCTCCACTTCATGGGCTTCGTAGTCGATGTTGCCGGCGTCGTTGCGCGAGGGCGTGACGGCGGCGGTGATGAACGCTCGCAGCTCGCTCTCCCGTCCCGGCTTCGCCGTCGCGTCCCACAGCACGGTCACGTAGCCATCGGATGTTGCGGTCATGATGAATTCCTTCGATAGGCGCGGTATACGATTCACCGCAATATTTACAGTAAGTGGCTGTAACGAAACAACCTGAACGGGACGCTAGCGGCATCTTTGGGTTACAGTCAAGTTGTGTAACCGAAAGGAAACAGCATGTCCCCGAAGACGCCGCGGCGAACCGGCGAGTCAGAACGACCGACATCAGCGCACGGCGGGCGTCCACGAGACCCCGCCATCGAAGAGGCAATCATCGACGCCACCCGACTGTTGCTGGCCACCAAAGGCTACTCAGCCCTGACCATCGGGGACATCGTGGCCCAGGCCGGCGTCACCCGCCCCACCCTCTACCGGCGGTGGCCGAACAAGTACGAACTGGCCGTCGAAGCGCTGCAGTACGGGCTGCGCAAACAGCGGGAGGCATACCCGCCGTTCGATCTCGACACGCTCACCCCCCGGGACGCGTTCGTCGAAGCCATCCACCGCCTCGATCCGCGCTACCACAACCCCCGAGCGATGACGCTGCACGGGAACTTCATGGCCGAGGCCGAACGGGAGCCGGGCCTGCTCGAGCAGATGAGAGCGCAAGGAAACCAACCCCGCTGCCAGGAACTCACCGACGTACTCCAGGACCTGCAGCAGCGCGGAGCTGTGCGTGCGGACATCGATGTCGACACCATCGTCAGCCTGTGTTTCGGCAGCTACTTCGCCGACTTCAACCGATTCGGCGGCGACGTCCCCGCCGACCTCCCCGAACGAGTGGCGTCCGCCCTGTGGCCGGCCATCGCCGCCCTTCCGGAGTCACCGGATCAGGAAGCAGTTACGAACTGACGGGCTCCGCGACCGGGACGTCAGCCGGTTCGGGGACGAGGTACAGGCCCCCGGGAGAGTTCGCGGTGAAAGCGAGCGCCTCAGCCCAGGCGCGGTTGATGGCGGGCTGACGGCTGCCGTGGTACTTGAAGACCATCGCGCTGCCGCCGTGCATCTGATTATCTCGTAAGCGGATGCCCATGCCCTGCCTAGTTGTGAGGCCCTGCGGGGTCGCGCCGTCGAGCGTCAGCAGCTTTCGTGACGCCGAACTGTGGGTAGTCGGCGTGACCGTGATACCCCCACACGACAATGAGGCGCAGAGCGGTGTCCCCGGTGTTGACGAGGTCGTGGTCCACGCCCGCAGCGGCAAGGACGGTGTCCCCAGGCCCAAGGTCGTAGGCGGTGCCGTCCACGGTCATCCGCGCCTGCCCCTCCGTGATGAGATACATCTCATCCTTCGGGTTCTCGTCGCGGTCGTGCGTGTGCATGCCCTCATCGCCGCCCGGCGGCAGCTCCCAGCTCTGCACCGCTACCGGCAGGTTGCTGGTGTCGTAGAAGTGCCATTGCATGCGCACTGGGTGCGTGGAGTCGTGGAGGTCGTAGTCATAGGCCCAGTCGTCGCGGCGCTCGAGCATCGCGTCCTCCCGCTCTGCCTCAGGCGACATAGACACGAGTCGCTTGTTGACGAATTCGTCGATCCCGAGAGGACCGAGTTCCCGACCGAAACCGGACCGCTTGACACCACCGAACGGGAGTTCCGCACCCTCAGCCACGGGCGCGTTGATGCTCACCATGCCGCTCTCGATGCGGGAGGCGAACGCCGCGGCGCGTTCGACGTCCGCGCTGAAGACCGCAGCCCCGAGACCGAACTCGGTGTCGTTGGCCAGGTGCAGCGCCTGCTCCTCGGTGCCCGCGTGGTAGACGACCGCGACCGGGCCGAACAGCTCCTCGGAGTACGCACGCATCTGCGGTGTGACCCCAGTCAGCACGGCGGGCGCGAAGTACGCGCCGTCCAGTGTGCCACCGACGTGGAGCGTCGCTCCCTTCGCCACGGCGTCCGCCACCTGTCCTGCCAGGTGCTCCGCGCCGCTGCGGCTCGCCAACGGGCCGTATTCGCCGTCTGCGAGGCTCAGGGGGTCACCGGGGGTGAGGTCCGAGGCGAGTCTGACGAGCTCACGCACGATGTCGTCGAACTGCTCCGACGACGATGATGCGCTTGTTGGAGTTGCAGGCCTGGCCGAGGTTCTCCATCCGCATGCCCCACGCGGTGTCTGCGGCGTCTTTGGCGGAGTCGGTGTCGAGGATGACGTATGCATCCGATCCACCGAGCTCCAGCACCACCTTCTTCAGGTGCTCTCCGGCGGTCCGGGCCACGGCGGCACCCGCGCGCTCCGACCCGGTCAGGGACACGCCTCTGACCCGTGGGTCGGCGATGATGGACTCGACCTGCTCATGGGTGGCGAGAACCGTCTGGTATGCCCCGTCGGGTACGCCCGCCTCGAGGAGCAGCGCGTTCAGCGCCTGCGCCGACTGCGGGCACCATTCGGACGGTTTCAGCAGCACCGTGTTACCGAGCGCGAGGTTGGGGGCGGCGAACCGTGCCACCTGGTAGTACGGGTAGTTCCAGGGCATGACGCCCAGGAGCGGTCCGAGGGGGCGACGCTCGATGACTGCGCGCGTTCCCGGCGTCGGGATCTCCTGATCCGCGGCGAGGCGCTCCGCGTTCTGGGCGTAGTACTCGAAGATCGCGGCACTGAACTCCACTTCCCCCGCTCCCTGTTCGAGGGACTTCCCCATCTCCTCGGAGATGAGCCGGGACAGTTCATTCGCTGACCGGGCTGCTGTAGCGGACGCGGTCGCCGAGCTGTGCGGCCATGGTCAACGCGACAGTCGCTGACCCTTCCAGCACGCGCTCGTTCTCCCACGCTTCGTAGTTGTAGAAGCCTTCGGCACCGGCCGCGGATTCTTTGCGCAGGTCGGCGAGCAACGAGGTGCGTTCGATGGATTCCACCGACAGAGCCCGGGCACTCAGCTCGAGCTGGCGCAGCACAGCGGGTCCTCCGCCGACGGTTCTCACCCAGTCAGCAACCGACAACCGGTCCAACTGAGCCGCGTCCGGGTGCGCCCACGGGTTGTCGGGGTCCACAGTCGCCGCCAGCTGAGAGAACTGCTTCTCGAGACGCTCGTATTTGCGGCGGTCCGCGTCGGACATCCAGGGCAGCTCGTCGCCGATGATGATCTGACGACCCAGCAGCCAGCTAGTTTCGCCGCTGCTCGCGACGAATGTCGGCACGAGTGTCAGACCGAGCTCGCCGACCAACTGCCGATAGGCGGTGTGGAAGGTGCCCACGATCTCTCCACCGAGCTGCACGAGGCGCCCGTCGGGGGTGCTGGTCTGTTCGACGCGGCCGCCGGCGCGGGCACGGGCTTCCAGGACAACAACGTCCGTGCCAGCTGCCGCGAGGTCTCGGGCCGCGCTCAGGCCGGCGAGGCCGGCGCCGAGAACGATGACATCATGTCGTTCCATTGGGTGCTCCTTCGTTGGTGCGAGTCAGAGTGCAGCGTGCTCAGCCACAGGCGTCGTGGCTTCGCTGGCGAGCTTGCGGCGCTGGTACCACTTCGCCGGGAAGTACGCGAGCGTCGTCAAGCCAAGGGCGACGACGAGCACGATGAAAGCGAGAGAGCCGTAGTCCACAACCTGCAGGTAGAACAGGAACAGCACGCTGGCCGTCAGCGGGACGCCGACAAGGGCGATCCCGAACCACCCCCACGGCAGACGGGTCGGACGCTTCAGGTTCGGCTCCTTGATACGCAGGATGATGAGAGCGGCGAGGTTGAACAGCAGCAGCAGGTTGATGAGGAACACATCCAGCACCACCAGCTCGAGGAAGTCCGCAGTGGTGAAGAACGCGTAGATGACCGAGCAGACGATGATGGACACGACCGGGGACCCGGTCTTGCGGGACTGCCGGGACAGTGCCGGGGTCAGCCACCGGTCTTGGGAGAGTACGAACGGGGTGCGGGTGCTGCTCATCAGCAGCGACGAGTACAGGCCGATGGCGCAGAACATACCGCCGATGGTGACGAAGATCTGCAGCCAGGGACCTCCGAGGACCAGTGCCACATCGGAGAACGACCCGGCGAACCAGTCCTCCCAGCCGGGAACCGCAAGCGCACCCAGCAGCGGGAGAGCATAGGTGAGGACGATGATAATCATCGACACGACCATGGCCTTCGGGATGGTCTTACCCGGGTCTTTGATCTCACCCGCGATGAGGCCCACGCGGTCGAACGCGCAGTACGCCCACATGACTACTGACAGTCCCAGCGCGAGCGCCGCCGTCGGCGGGGTGTCTTCGGGGATGAACGGGGTGAACGGGTTGATGCCTTCGGTGACCAACCGGTAGATGCCCAGTCCCGCGATGATGAGTAGTGGCAGCAGCGCCACAACCATGAACAGCAGGGCGCTGTCACCGACGCTCTTGGATCCTCGGATGTTCAGCAGCGCCATGGGAATGATGACGAACACGACCCCGACGACCCATGCGAGGTCGACGTGGATCGGCCCGAAGCTGAAGAACGGGACCGCGCCGTCGCCCGCCCAGGGGAAGAACGCGGAGAAGTAGCCGGCGAACAGCACCGGGAAGATTGCCACACCGCCGAGGGGGTGTGCTCCAACGACCCGAACCATTCCTTCAGGGCTTCGTCCCAGCGGCGCAACGCATAGTCGCGGGATCGCGGGTCTGCGAGTGCGCTCAGCAGCCGCGCATCGCGCGGACCGTTGATCACGTAGTCGGCGTATGCACGAACTCGCTCGACGTCCTCGTGCGTTCCCTCAACGCGTTCCTCAACGCCTCGCCGAAGATCTTCGACGAGGGCAGAGATCTCGTCGCCGGTGAAATCCCCGAAGACAGCATGTGTCAGCATCAGCCCCCTCCTTGTGGGTGTTCGTCATGGACAATACGAGGTGTGTGCCGAGCGCGCGCGCCGCAACCGGGTCGACCATGCCTCGCGCATCGACCACGATGAGCAGAGTCGAGACGCGCGTGGTGAGGACATGGTGGCGTATCGCGGCGCGCGCTCGGTTCCGCGCTACTCCCGCTCGGCATGCCGACGCATCGACCCGGTAGTGTCACATAGGCAAAGAACCCGGTATACCTGGATCGGGAGGCATCATGCAGGCACGTGATCACGCGAAGGACATCGATCTACCCGACCACCGAGTGGCGGTCTGTGGAGATTGGCACGGGAACCAGCACTGGGCACGAATGATCTCCCGAGCCCTGCCAAAGCTTGCACCCGATGTAACTACGCTGTTGCATCTCGGTGACTGGTGGATGCCGCCCCATGCCGTCGACGAGATCTTCGGCGAGACATCCATCACTCGCTTCTACGTCACGGCTGGGAATCACGAGCAGTGGGACGAGATCACCCCGCTCCTTGAGAAGCACCCCGGCGAGGCCGTGCAGGTCTCCGAGCTCACCTGGATACTCCCGCGGCCGGCACGCCTCACCATCGGCGGACGCTCGGTGCTGTCCCTTGGCGGCGCCTCATCCGTTGACCGGGAGTCCAGGCCAGAGGGGGTGACGTGGTGGTCTGACGAGGCCATCACCGACACACAGGTCGCCGAAGCCATCTCCGGCGGCCCCGCGGACCTGATGCTCACGCACGAGTCTCCGGCAGACACGCCTGTCCGCGCTGTCCGTGAGATTCTGCGGAACAACCCGCATCGGTTCACGAAGGCGGCGTTGGAGGCATCCGCGACATCACGCAGGCGAGTCAACGAAGTTTGGGATGCCGTGCGCCCCGAGCTACTCGCGCACGGCCACATGCACGTCGGGGCGGGCGGACAGACCACGGACGGCCGCCGTGTGGCGAGCCTCGGGCGTGATGACGACGAGGGGAACCTCGGGATCCTCGACATGAGCAACCTTCGGATGGTGACCCCAAGCCTGGCAATCCTCCGCGGATACGCCCACGACAACCGTCCTCGCTTGACCCGCGAGCAGCGGATCAAGACCACCGCAGAAGCCATGCATTCCGTCGCCCTGGACGGTCTCCGACCAACGACTCAAGCTCGACGTGACGCCCAGGACTACATCGACGGAGTCCGCACCCTCGAGGAGATCATCGAAGACGTCCGGCGCCGCCACACCCGCAACATGGAGGAAGAGTCATGACCGAGCTCGACAACTCGGCCGGTCGAGGGATCGACACCGTCCGCTCGATCAACGACGACATCCGCGCTCGACGAACAACTGGGGGATGATTGCCGCGCCCCCATGCCGGGAGAACGCCGTGGCGCGTTCTTATACTTCAGCCGAGTATAAGGACGCGCCACGACACTTCCTACGACGGGCGACATCCATCCCGAGGAGGGCTACCAGGCCGGCCACCTACAGACCCGGGCACTTGTCAGCGCCTGCCGCTCGCGCCTGCAAAGCGCACGCTAAAGACGTGACTCCGCCATGAGCTGTTCGACCGACAACCCGAAAGCGTCAGCGATACCGACCAACGTCGTCATGCGAGGATTCGACGGCCCGGCGTCCTGCTTGCCACTCGCCGACCGTCCGGCTTCGATGAGCTGAAGTTGATTCTTCGTGATACCCACCCGAACGGCAAGCATCTCCTGCGTCAGGCCCGAATCCTGCCGAAGCGCACGGACCACACCGCCGAACCTTTCAGCCGCTTCAGGACCCCACATTGCACACCACGCCTTGACAGGGGGCGGTGCGTCTCAGCCGCGAAAGCGCCCCGTTGGACGTGTCTAACGGTACAAGGCCCCATTCGGGAATCCCGGCTCGCCTCTAGTAATCCCGGTAAACCTGGATTATGGTGCTAGCCCATGACGGACCCTTCTCGACGGCACGTACGAGCTGGTCGCGCGCGATCACTAACCGTCGTGAGCCTCGCGCCATGCCGACTGCAGGTTCATCAAGATCCTGCATCCTTGCTCGAGTTCGTAACCACTGCCTCCGACGGCCAGATCCACGGCAACGACCGCAGTCGGCATCGTCGCCCGCTCGTATGCAATCGGAAGCGTGTTCTCGAACAGCAGGTTCTTGCCTTCGTAGTCTTCAAACAGCTGATTCCGTTCGGCGAACTCCGAGATCGTTCCGTCGCGAACGTAACCCGCCCCGTAGTTGAACACTCGTTTGTATCTCACTCCGAGGTGTCGGGCAGCGGGTCGTCCAGTTTCGATGAGCGGACTCCACGAAACCGGCGGGGCCCCGTCTCCGCGTGTGTAGAAGTGCACGCGGGTGCGTCCTGATGTGGCCCGCACGATGTCCTCGGGAGATGACGTTGCGATCCGTTGACGCACGCGCGCCAACGTGCTGGTCGAGAGCCAGGTCGGGGTTCGCCCAGAGAGCTCCCACAGCAAGCCCCAGGCGGTTGATGCACCGAGGGCTCGTCCGGTCCCGCGCTGTGCCGTTGCTCGGTAGCGCTCGACAGCCGCCGTGTTGGTGAGCCACAAGCCCGAGCGCAGCTGACGTCCGGCGATGAGCCTGTCCTTCAGCAGTGCCTCGGCATGCCTCTCACTCACTGCCAGCATGGTCGCCACTTCACCTGCGGTGATCTCCCGCTTCTCATATCGCATCGTGCAAACGATCTTATATGGGAGCGTTTCGACCGCGTACTCGAGCTCTTCTCCGGATTGAGCTGGGATTTTCTGGCGTGTCACGCCGACTGGTTCAACACGTCCTCAATGTCTGGATATGACAAAGATCACAGCCCCCGAAACCGGCACTGCGACCTGGATTCGAGACGCAGTCGCCCAGTCCGCGCCGCTCGACGCCGGCCTCCTCGCGCAGGAGCTCTACGTCGCCGACCCGGTTCGAGTCGGGAACGCATACCCGCACCAGCGGAACTACCACGGCTACTACTGGATGGCTGCGACTCAGAAGCACGTCTGGCATGAGTCGCTGCTGGAGCGTGACTCCCTGATGTGGCTCGACCACACGGCGGACATCGTCGCCATCGCGTCCCAGCCGATGCTGCTGGTCAACGGCGACAACGTTCGGCACTACCCGGACTTCATCGCCCTCGACGCCCGCGGTGAGCAGACCGTCTACGACGTGAAGCCATACGGTCGGCTCAACGCCAAGGCGCTCGCGCAGTTCGAGTGGACCCGCACCGTCTGCGAGACCGTCGGCTGGAACTACCGCATCCTCACCGAACTGCAACACCAGCACCACGTCAATCTCACCTGGCTCGCTCAGTTCCGCCACCCCGGGCACCATCCCGGCGCTGACGCGGAGGAGGAGTTGCTCGCCGCGCTCGGCCCCGACTCCACCGTCGGCGACGCCATCAGGCTGATTGCCGCGAGGAGCACGCCCCTCGCCCGAAGCCACGTCTTCCACCTCATCTGGACCGGCGCCCTGTCAGTCGACATGAACGCCCTCCTCTCTAACGGCACCCGTCTCGTCGCCCCCGCATCTCACCGTCAGGAGTTTCCCCGTGCCCACGCCTAGCATCGCCGTCGCCGTAGCCATCGACGGAGACATTTACGAGCTCGAAGCCGCCACCACCAAGGGCGTGACCCTCATCCACCGCGTCACCGGTGACAGCCGCACCGTGACTCACGCCGAGCTCGCCAACATGGTCCCCAGCGAAGAGCAGCGGTCGCCCCGGCTGCTCGACCACGTCCCCTCCCACGTCCTGCATGCCGCGACGGTTCTGGCCACGGACATCGAAGAGGTCCTCACCGGCGTCGGCCGCAACGGCAAGTGTTGGCCGGAGTATGACCTGGCGACCACCAGCCAGGAGCAGCGCATCGCCCGCAAGCTCGTCGACCTGGAGCGCACTGGACGGGGCATGGCTCGGTCCACCTTCTTCGACAAACTTTCGAAGTACCAGCGCGATGGGCTCGTCGGACTCATCGACGGACGCGCCATCCGCAACTACATCCCGAACGAAAAGGTCGAGGCGACCGTCATCAATCACCTCATCAAGACCATCAACGACCAGGTCACGTGGTCCACCGGCACGAAGAAGCGCATCATCGAGCAGACCACGAAGTCCGTTCAGGCGGTGCACCCGGGCATCAAGCTCCCGAGCAAGTCCGCGTGGTACCTGCTCATCGACCGACTCGGTCACGGCAAGCACGTCACCGGCAGCGCGAAGACCCGCAAGTCTCTCGCCAACCGCCCCAAAGACCGCATGATGGGGAAGAGCGAGCCCCTCCTCCCCGGCTCGCAGGTCGAGGTCGACACCAACACGATGGACCTGGAAGTCCAAACACCTAAGGGCGAGCGCAAGCGCGCACGCCTGTCCCTCATGCTGGACGTGCACTCGCGCACAATCATGGCCTTCACGTTCCGCCTCGAAGGAACCAAGGGCGTCGACCACACCCTGCTGCTCGCCCAAGCCCTGACCCCACGCGCCAACCGCCCCTCCCGCTCCGAGTATCGCGAGGCTCTTCGTCGGAAGCACCCGCGCCTGCCGCTCCTCCCCGACGGGGAGTACGAGCGTCACGCTGCGGAGCACCCTTACATCTACCCGGCCAGCATCACTGTGGACCGCGGTACGGACTACATCTCCCCGACGTTCCGGAACGCGGTGGAGCAGCGTGGCGGGAGCGTTGTCCTTTCGGCGCCGTACACGCCGACGAGCAAGCCGCACGTCGAACGTCAGTTCCACACCATCAACACGATGTTCGTTCAACACCTCGAGGGCTACGTTGGTCGCAGCCCCGAGCACAAGGGTAGAAAAGTCCCGACCGAGAGGCTGCTCACCCTCGAGGCGCTTCGCGAGCTGTTCGAGGACTGGGTTATCAGCGTGTGGCAGAACGCACCTCACAGCAGCCTCCGCGACCGCCTGCACCCGACTCGACACCTCACCCCGAACAAGAAGGCCGGCCAGGCAGCACTGAGCGTCGCGCAGCTCCACCTGCCACTCACTGAGGACAACTTCATCCTCATGCTGCCCAGTAAGTTCCGCCGTATCACGGCCACAGGCATCAAGGTCGACACGCGCGAGTACGACTCTCCGGAACTCAACATGCTCCGCAACACGCTGTCGGACATGCCTCGCCACAAGGGCAAATGGGAAGTGAAGGTCGACCCGTACAACCCCGAAGCCGTGTGGGTCATCGGCGGAGAAGGCGAGCTCATCGAGTGCCTGGAGCGCGGTGCTGAAATGCGGCGGTTCGAGCCCGACTTCGCGCCGGTCGAGGACGACTACCGAATCCTCACCGCCCAGGCCGACGCGGAACTCACCGGCACGCCATTCCCGCAGCCCAAGCGGCCGACGGCCCTTCCCGAGTTCACCGTCACCGAGGAGGACCTCGACGACGACGACATCCTCCCCACCTTCTGAAACGGAACACAATGCTCTCCTTCACCAGCCACGACTCCGACAAGACAGCGCTCAACCGCTGGGAGTCGCTGCTCCACTACCTGCAGCACCCGCTCACCGCGCCGGCGCCGCTCGACTCCAACTCGACCGTCAGCCGCTACGAGCACGACCAGCAGCGGATGGACTATCTCTCCGGTGGCATCGTGCTCCTCACCTCGACCGTCGCCCAGGGAAGACTCCTGCTGACCCGCGCCTTCCAGGCGAACCGGTCGCGGAACTCCGGCCACGCCGGTGTCATGCTTTCCGGGGACTCCGCTCTCGGCAAGACCACGACCGCCAAGCGACTGATGCGGTGGGTGCTCGAGGAGTACACCAGGCAGGTCCCGCACTGGGAGCAGGACGAGCACATCCCGGTGATGTACGTCGAGGTGCCCTCCGGCAGCAACGCTAAGGACCTGCTCCGCGAGTTCTGCGACTTCTACGGCCTCTCCGTCCTGTCCCGCCACACAACCGCAGACCTGCGGACCAAGGTCGTCGCTGCCATCCGGCGTGCACGCACCCAGCTCATCGTCGTCGATGAACTCCACAACCTCTCCGGCCGCGCATCCGGGCTCGGAGAAGCCGTCGACCTCCTCAAGGGTCTCCACAACGACGTCTCCGCCACATTCCTCTACTGCGGGCTCGACGTAACCAACTCCACCCTCATGCACGGCGCCCGAGGACAGCAGCTAATGAGCCGGTTCGCGGTCGTCGAGCTCGAGTCATACAAGTGGTCCAGCGCCGACCACCGCAAGGAATGGAAGCAGCTCATCCGAACGTTCGAGTCCCAGCTCCAGCTGCGTAACCACCCGGTGGGGACCCTGAATACGCTCGCCGAGTACCTCTACCAGCGCACCGGCGGCTCCATCGGCTCCCTCAGCCGGCTACTCACCGGTGCCGCCATCGACCTCATCCAGAACAAGGCGAAGGTTGAGCTCCTCGACAAGAATCTGCTCGACGCCTACACGCTCGACCTCACCGCCGAGACGTTCTACCGCAAGGTCCTCGCCAAGAACGCGTCGAAGGGCAAGACCGCTATCGAGAAGGTGATGGCATGACCCCCACCGCCCTCTACCGCCGATTCCCATTCACCGTGCGACCCGGACACCGCGAGACCCTCGACTCGTTCACACGCCGCACCCTCATCGTCAACGGCGAGAGCACCTCGCTCCCGCGTCACCTCGTCACGCTCGCCAAGGCACACGACGCCGACGCAACCTGGGAGGCACTCCTCAGCACCAAGGTCCGGCGCCCGCTCGACAGGCTCATCGAGGCTCCGCCCCTCGACGACTCTGGGCTGGACGACTGCGAGTCGTGCCGGTCGCAGAGCACCCAACGATGGGCGTGCCTGCTCTGCAGCCACGGTGAGCACATCCAGCAGCACCCTCACCTCGACGACCTCGTCTGCGAGCGCCACCGGCGATGGACTGGCCCGGGCACGACCGCGGAGACACAGACCGCGGTGACACCCGCCGAGGTCGCCGCCCACCGCCGGTTCCAGCGCCTCCGTCATGGTGGCGGTCTCGACCTCCACCTGTTCTTCGGAGTCCTCAGCGCACTCGAGGGTGACCTTGACCAGCCGACGGCCAACGTCTTCCGTCATGCCGTCGCCATCGTCGACTGGGTCCAGCGGGACGAGACGGTGCACCGCCTGTTCGACCCCACCGTCCCGTACGCCGCTACGTTCGCCTGGCTCCGAGAGGCGATGGCCAACATCATCACGCACTCGACCCCGGCCGCCGCGCGAGCGGTCTGGCTGCACCTCTGGCCCGCACATCTCGCGCTGAACACGGCGCTCCGCGGCTACGCCGGGTACCGCGCCGGCAACGCCCACGACTTCCAGCTGCCCGACGACATCACCAGCTGGTACCCCCACCCCTCGGCCCTGCAGAGCACACGGGAGTACCTCGCGTGCACCGGTGACGACAACCTCTCGGCTCTCGCACGCCTCGCCCGAGACAGCGACGAGGCGCCGACGGTATCGGAACCGCAGTTCCGCACCATCCACTGCACGCGAGGGCACCTCTACATCGAGGTCCGCACGGCGGACGAAGATGACGTTGAGACTCCGTGCCCGACCTGCACCGGGGTCCACGTAGAGCGGGGTGTGAACGACCTCGCGACCGTGTCGCCTCTCATCGGGGCACAACTCCACCCCACGCTGAACGGGGGCCTGACCGCGGCAGGCATCACGGCACGGAGTCACACGGTGGTCTGGTGGAAGTGCCCGGAGAAGGGCCACCCGTTCCGGGCGATGCCCTTCAACCGGACGCTCAACGACGCGGGCTGCGCCGTCTGCCTCAACCGCGTGACGCTGGTCGACGTGAACGACCTCGCGACCACGCACCCGCGCATCGCGCGAGAGCTGCACCCGAAGAACGGCTACGCCAAGGCCGCCACGCAGCTGAACGCCGCGGACCCGAAGACACGTGATTGGCTCTGCCCAAACGACCACCCCTACCGCGCCTCGGTCCGTGCACGCGTCCGCGGCAAGTCATGCGGCGAGTGCAAGAAGCAGCGCACTCGAACCTCCGGACGCTGCATCGTCGATACCCACCCGCACCTTGTGCCGAGCTGGCTGCCCGAGCTCAACGAAGGACGCGAGCCCGCCGACTACACCAAGGGGTCCGCACTCGACGTCGTCTGGTTCTGCGAAAAGAGCGGACATGAACACACCTTCGAGATGCGCCTCGAGGCCCGCACCCGAGGCTGCGACTGCCCCTACTGCGCAGGCCGCCTCCTCCTCGAAGGCTTCAACGACTTCGCGACCACTGACCCGGCACTCGTGGTCGACTGGCACCCGTACTGCAACCGGAAGAACCCGAACGAGGTGATGCGAGGCTCGACCGACAAGCATCACTGGCGTTGCAAGCACGGCCACGAGACGCACCAGAGCATCCCGAACCGGCGTTTGTCTGGCGGCTGCACGAAATGCCCCTGGCACGAGCGGCCGGGGAACAAGCGTGAACCAGCGAGTTCACCCGACAGCGCGGATGCCGTCTAGAGAGACGGAACAAGCCCAGCCTTCGGCCCGACAAGGTCGAACACCGCCGTCGTTTCGAGCTCCGATACACAAGTAAGAAGGAGAGAAGCAGTGGACCGAGACATCCCCCTCAATAGATCATCCGGCGACAAACACACAGGGCGAGCCGTGCCTCCGCTCGACACGACCGGCGCCGGGAGACGCCATGAGCCCGCCTCGCCAACGCACGCTCATTCGACGGCAAGCCTCACGCACACCGAAGTCGAGTTCGCAGTGAAGGCCGGAGTCCCCGCTGAGGTCTTCGATGGAGGAACTCCGGCTCCATCTGAGGAGTACGTGGCGCGTACCCCGGACGAAACTGCGCTCGATGGCCCGTCCTACACCACAGGGCAGGTTGCGGAGATGCTGGGCCTTCACCCATCGACTGTCCGACGCATGCTCGCGAGCGGTTATCTCTACGCGGCGCGACCGACCGGCCAGAAGTTCTCATACCCGGCATGGCAGTTCGCGAGTTCGGGCATCCTCCCGCACCTACGCGAAGTCCTCGCATTGCTCCCTTCCACGTATCGCGCACGCGACGTTCAAGCCGTGATGACGACACGCATCGAGGAGATCGATGGTCGCTCTCCTCGCGAGTGGTTGGAAACGGGTGGCGACCCAACACCCGTGTTCGAGATTCTGTACGAACTGTCGTTGTCATAGGAGCGAAGACAGCTCGGAGAGACGACTGCGCCGCCACCGGCCGGGTCTGCAGACCTCGTCGAGCTGATCCAACCGCCGCATCGCGCGATGTAGAAGCGAGGCGAAACGTCTGCGGCCCACGGCATGATGGTGATGCGCACCAGCTTTTTGGCGGCATAAACAAAGGGGTGGGGATGGGTTGGCTCGATAGACTGTTCGGCCGCGAGGCGAGGAGGACACCGCTGGCGCGGGAGACCACGCCAGTCTCAGCGGGGGCACCACCTCACTTCGCCATCATCGACGTCGAAACCACTGGGCTATCGCCCAAGAATGACCGCGTGCTCGAGCTGGCGGTTGTACGCGTCGATCATCGCGGCCACGTTGTCGATGAGTGGTCGACGAGGTTCAACCCCGAGGGGCCCGTGGGCGCGACTCATATCCATGGCATCACGCAGGCCGACGTGGTTAGCGCTCCGCTGTTCCGCGATGTGGCGACATCCATTGTGCCTTACATCTCCGGCCTCGCTATCGCCGCGCACAACGCTCGCTTCGACCTCTCATTCCTGCGAGCGGAGTTCCGGCGCGCTGGATGGGATGTGCCGTGGTTGCCCGCGTACTGCACTCTTGACGGCAGCCATCACTATCTTCCTCACCTCGACCGTCGGCGACTTGTCGATTGCTGTTGGAGCGCACGTGTTCCACTGCATGACGCCCACTCGGCGCTCGGAGACGCACGAGCGACTGCAGGTCTCCTGCGCCATTATTTAGAGTCTCAGGCGCGAGTACCACCTCACCCCGCGCTCCTGTCGGTACAGCACGAGGCGCGGAACGTCGTGTGGCCGACAGGACCAAGTCGCGCGCCGCTCGCGTTCATCCCAAACGAGTCCGCCAGCCGTCCCCCAGGTCGGATACGCACGTCCAACGCGCGGCCAAGGCAGCCAGCACTCATGGCCCAGCTGTCAAAGCTCAGCCTCGCGGAAGTGATTGACGAGGGAGCGCCAGTCGGAACCCTCGCCTACGTTGAGACGCTTCTGGACGCACTCGAGGATGGCGTCATCTCCGACGATGAAGCGACGGCTCTCCAGGACCTTGTCGAGATGTTCGAGCTCGCCGAAACCGACGTCATGTCTGCGCACACCGCGCTCGTTCTAGCGCTCTCGCACAGGGCACTCGACGATGGGCACGTCTCTCGGAACGAACGCGCAGAGCTCGATGCCATCGCATCGACGCTCCGCCTGCCCGCAACGCTGGTCCCTGACCTCATCAAGAAGGCAGATGCCGCTCGAGCCGCGCGGTTGAGCGCGAAGCTACGAGCGCTGCCCAACGACTGGGCACACGGCGAACCCCTGCGCGTCGGGGACAAGGTCGTGTTCACCGGCTTCGTTGAGCGTGATCGGGAGCGATCTCGCCTGGAGCAGCGTTCTCAGCAACTGGGCGTGCGAGTCCTTGGCACGGTGTCCGGACTGACGGCAATGTTGGTGACCGACGGCTCCTTCGCTGGCGGCAAGCTACAACGTGCGAACGAGCTCGGAACGCGCATTGTGGACCCCGAGACCTACTCGGTGCTGCTGAAACATCTTCAGCCAGCGGCCGCGGTATCTTCCATGACGAAACGTGGCGTTCCGACCCAGATGAACGCCGACGCTGCAGGCAAAACTACGACGGAAGCGGACACCGCATCGCCCGGCGAGATCCGCGCATGGGGTATCGCCAACGGCTATGCGGTGGGCGTTCGAGGGAGGTTGTCAGCGGAACTGAGAGTCGCGTACATGCGGGCAATGGCGAGTCAGATCGCGGCGCTCTGACTCCCGTGTTCTCGAAAGCCGCCGCCCGCATGACCAACCTCCAGCCTGATTAGCGCGACCGGCGTCGCTCGAGTCGCGGTCGTGCGCGGTTCCAACAGGCGATAGTCTTCCCGCATGGCGCGCGATACCGGCAATCCCCGACCAGTAGCACCCGTCTCGTTGACTTGGACCGGCTTCCGCGGCTTCCGCGAACCCACCACCTTTACGCTCCCACGCCTGACGCTGCTCATCGGACGCAATAACGTCGGCAAGTCCTCTGCATATGCTCCGCTGCTGATGATGAAACAGACTCTGGACGCGACAAGCTCGGAGACTGCTCTTCTGTCTCGCGGCCCGCTCATTGACGCTGGGCCCTTCCGAGACTATGTGAGCGGCCACGACGAGACCCGTGAAGTACATCTCGATGTTGCCTTCGCAGGAACGTCTCCGGATGGAATCTCGAAGGCCGAGACCACTTTCCGAAGCCTGAATGGCCAGGCACCCTATCTAGCAAGCCAGCGATTGCTGTCGGCAGATGGAAAGCCGCAGATCAGCCGCAAACGCAACGCGCCGGATGAACCGTTTGCAGTAACTTCTGCGTTACTGCCGAAACAGGCGAGCACAGGTCGGCCCTTCCGCGAGCTGAGCGAGTTCCGCAAGGCGATTAGAGCGGAGCAACCAGATGGCTTTCTCTTTGCCGGGTTCGCTGGGGTGCTTATCCCTCGTTCAATTCAGGCGAAAGAGGATCGGTGGGCGAAGGTTCAGGGTTTCTATGAAGCGGGCTTCACGCTATACGAGCGCCAGTGGGCCTTTCGCAGCCGAATGACCCAGTTCCTGCGCGATCTCTCCTATATAGGACCGTTGAGGTCACTCGCGCAGCGCACTTACAGGATGGCCGCCGAATCTCCGGGAGATGTCGGAAGCACCGGCGAGCATACTCCGGAGATACTCTTCCGTCTTCGCGAGGACGCGGCGGGAGAGTCGGTGAGTGAGTGGCTTGCGAAGCTTGGCTACGGTCGCCTCGCTTTCGCAGAATTGAGCGACGAGTACTTCCAGATGCAAATCGAGCCCTCCCCCGGGTTGCTCGTCAACATCGCAGACTCCGGAGTCGGACTCTCACAAGTAGTGCCGCTCTTGGCTCAAGCCGCGCTTCTCCGAGACGACGCGACTCTCATCGCACAACAACCAGAGATTCACCTCAACCCTGCTCAGCAATCGGTGGTGACTGACTTCCTCATATCTAGAGCAAACGACGGCGTCAGAGTCGTGATCGAGTCACATAGTGAGCACGTCCTGCTTCGACTTCGCCGCAGGATCGCAGAAGGGACGCTCTCGGCTGACGAGGTCGCCGTGTACTTCGTCGACAGCTGCGATGGGACGACCACGATGCGTCAGATCTCCTTGGGCTCTCATGCCGAGCTGGACCGCAACGAATGGCCCGAGGGATTCTTTGAGGACCAGCTGGATGACTCGTTCGCACTAGCCGTGGCACAAGCGACAGGTGGCGCAGCTGTTGCTTCTGAATGAAGTCTGCGAGGCAGACGTTGTCCTGGACACGAATGTGCTGAGCCATGCGGAGAACCCTGGAGTAGAACAGCAAGAGAGTGCCCTCGCGGTTCTTGACTGGATGAGGAACAGCGATGTTCGTTGGGTGCTTGATGATCAGGGGAAGACAGCGCCTGATCCTAAGACGAGTCTCTTGTTCCAGGAGTACCGGGCGACACTGAGCCCGCAAAGCGCATCGCTTCGGCTACTCATCGACTTCCTCTCAAGCCAGCGTGTGGTTTTCGCTCCGAGGCCGGGGCAGTCGGTGCGCGATTGTATTCGTCGTCTGATTCAGAACAACGTGAACGACCGGGCAGTTCTCGGTGCGGCTCATGGGAGCCGCGACCGGGTGCTGGTCTCGAATGACACAGCGGATTTCTCGGAGTCAGTGCGAGACTCTGTATGGCAGCAGCTGGAGGTAAACATCATCACCTCCGCCGAGGCCGCCGCTTAGCCCGCGCTCCATCTAGTGATCCCGGCGCAGACAGCCCTGGGACAGTCGTAGACGCAACGCCGATGATGCCCTCGCCGGGCTGGTACACCGACGGCGCGAGTGTCGGGCTGCGCTAGTGAACGGCTACGCATGAACTGAGCATCGCCAGGCGCCGCCTGCGGTTCCTGCAGGATGGAGCGACGGCAAGTCTGGTTCCGTCCGTTGTTCGGAGGGAATGAGCTGATTGGGCACGTCGCGACATGCGGGTGACTTTTCTCCTTGCGGCGATTGGTCGCGAAACGTTTTGGGTCGTAGCGGATCGTAGCTTGAGCTATTCGAATGGGAAACCGCCCGTCGAGAACGCAATCAAAGTTGCTGTGCTGGAGAGCGAGGACGGGATTTCCATCATTGCCGCGATCATCCAAACTAATCCTGGCGCTCCGGTTGACCGTGCGCCTGCGCGACTGCAGCGCTCAGCCGGCCTCTAGCTCTCGAGGCTAGAAGTCTCCGGCGGCCGTCCGAAAGTCGTCGTTGATCTTGATGACGAGCGCAATCGTGAGCTTCAGGGCAGTGAGATACGCCCCGGAGTGCGCATGTGCACCCTCAGCGTCCATCTGTGCGCCGTGAAGGTACTTGTTCCTTAGCTCCGGCCCGTTGCTGAACTCGTACTTGTTGAGCTGGTAGTTGAAATAGCTCGCCTCTGCGATAGTCAAGAGCGTGGACTCGAAGCGCAGCCATCCACGTTGAATCATTTCGTCGGCACGTTGGCGACCGAGCTCAGACTGGTGCGCGTAACTCGCAGCCTCTTTTGCGAAGAGCGCTTGAAGAATCTTGAACTGCGCAACGCTAGCGAGTTGGACTCTCCCCTCCCTCACTGCCAAGACTCCAGCGTTCAGAAGCATATCCAGCGTCGGCCTCTGGAACTCCTCGAAGTGCTCGTACTGAACCTCGTTGCGAACAAGCAGCTCGACCAAGTTCTCCCCGCGAAGCTCTTCGTTGATGTAGCCCATAGAGGATTGATCCGAGAAGAGTGCCTCAAGTATTCCAGGCAGCGCCGACGTCTCAATCGGATAGAGGTACTTGATCTCAACGCGACTCGGAACTTGCCGGTACCTCACCGCGTCCGACGTCATCGCGAGAAGTTCCCTGTCTATCTCGCCGTCTTCGACGAAGCGTTCAAACTGGCGGACGACACTTTCCATCTCGACAAGAAGGTGCCTAGTCTTTTCGAGAAAGCTGGACTCCCTCGCTGATGGAGAGAACTGGAAGCCTCTTGCATCGAACTCGGCCGGTAGGTACTCCTCGAAGAACCACTCGATGGCATATTCCAGTTCGATCCCCTCTCCTTCGAGGAACGCGCGAGCGAGCTGAGTTTGAAGCAATGAGCTGGTCTCGCGGTTCCGGAACGCCACACCAGTGTGATAGTCGGTAGCTCCACCCATCATGATGAAGCGCTCGACAACCCCCAGCTCAGCTCGGTAAGAGGGAAGCGTCAGCAACACATCTTGATCCGCGAACTCGAAGAGGTGCTGGAAGTTGTTCAAGACGCTGGCAAAGTCAGTCGTCTGCTCAAGCCAAGTTCTGCTGTACGAGTGAAGGGAGAGCATACCGTCGAGCGAGTTGACCGAGGGTTCGTCCTGATCCTCAACGATGCGGACTTCGGCCCCGGCCTTGATTCCCGGGTTGGCTTTGAAGATCGCCTCTGTCTCGAGGGCGTTCCTCCGCTTCGCCTCCAACTTCAGCCGAGCGTCAACGCCCGTAGCCGACGAGATCTGAGCAGTTTCGATTAGCCGCAGATAGTTTGGATTAGCCTCGGGCGCCTGCACGTAGCGGCGCATCAGGTTGCGTGCATCGCTCGGGCTGAAGGAGGGCGGGAGATACACCTGTCTTCTACGCTCACGCGAGAAGTAGTGATGAATGACGATCTCCGCGTTTCGCGGCTCGCGCAGGATTGCTTCGCGAACATGCGAGTCGTAGGTCTTCACGAGCGCTTTGCTACCAAGCATGTCTCCAAGGTGGAGTCCCTCCGACTGGAGGACGGAAAGCATGAGCTCCGCGGGGCATCTCTCGTAGACGCGGTGCATCGCCAACAGTTCGATGAGATCGGTCTGATATTCGAACGGAACATCGCGGATAGTCATACCAGGGTTCTCGGCGTTGATACCCGCGAAGTAGCGCCCGATCTCGCTGGGGACTCGTGCGCTCGCGTCTGCGAGCTCGGCGATTTCGTCGTCGGCCAGCGTTCTCGGGGTGAACCCGGCCTCGAAGAATCTTTTTGCGTTATGGAGTTCGATCACGTCCGCGATGTGCCCTGGCCGCCGTCCGGCAATGAAACGGCGAAGTATTTCAACGGCACGGTCGACCTGAACGTATGACCCGATGTCGCCCTCGCCATAGAAGCGCAGCCGCCGCTCGTCAGCCACGTCCCTCCTCTCCCCAAATGGTCGTTGGCCACAGCGTATCGGCCAGGCGAGACACCAGTGCCTCAGCGGTCGTGGGCGCGTCTAACCTCGACTCGTATGCCCGCGATCTGGCACCGACGCATATGCTCGATGAAGAGGCGGTTGAACAGCGCCGCGATCTCTGTTACGCACAGTAGAAATGTTTTCTCATCTGGCGTTTCCCTGCAGCAGTTGTCTGGAGTAGCTTTGGAACGCGAACGCTTGCGCGCACGGACTGTCCGCGGGATCTTCAGTCCGGAAAGCAAGGCCTGAGGACACCGGTAGTCCGGAATAGCTTTGGAGGTGACACCACATCTCTGATCCTCGCCTCGACGCGACCGGTTCGGCGTCCCCCTCGCTGACCGGCCGGCATCCATCGAAAGAGGGAGACTTCCCTCCATCGTCTTGACGATGTCGCCGCACGACGCTCCTGGTGGAGTGACAGGTATGGCACATTCTCGCGCTCTTCGGCGCTTTCCCGAGTGGATGACCTCCCGTGGCGGCGCATGGATCATGCTCGGCGTGGTCCTCCTGATCATGACGGCTCTCTTCGGCCTGTTCGGGTCGGCGAAGGCCCCGGCCGGCAACGAGCAGGCCCCCGCGGGATCGGAGTCGGCGCGAGCGAGCGCCCTGCTGGCCGAGTTCCCGAACGCGGATCGCCAGTCCGTGATCGTGGTCGCGTCGCGCAACGACGGCGCGACGCTCTCGGCACAGGACGTCGACGCCCTCGAAAGTCTCCTCCCGGTGCTCGGCACGCACGCGGACGCGGATCCGACCGGGCCTCTCGTGAGCGAGGACGAGAAGGCCGCAGTTCTGGTGACGCCGATCGCGGTCGGTCAGACGAGCACCGACACCGCCGCCGTGATCTCGGCGCTCCGCGCCGACATCGACGAGCACGCCCCGGATGGGATGACCCTGCTCGTGACCGGGGGCCCGGCGTTCGGCGCCGATATCGCCGCCTCCTTCGAAGGGGCCGACTTCACCCTGCTGCTCGTGACCATCCTGATCGTCGCGGTACTCCTCATCGTCACGTACCGGTCACCGGTGCTGTGGCTGCTGCCGCTCGCCGCCGTCGGCCTGGCCGACGGACTCGCCGGCCGCCTGACCGCGGCTGCCGGTTCCGCGTGGGACCTGCAGTTCGACGCCGGGATCATCAGCGTCCTCGTCTTCGGCGCCGGGACCAACTACGCCCTCCTCCTGATCTCGAGGTACCGGGAAGAGCTCGCCACCACCACAAGCCATCGCCGGGCGCTCAGCACCGCGTGGCGGCGGACCGCTCCGGCGATCCTCGCCTCGAACCTCACCGTCGTCCTCGCACTCTTGACGCTCGTCCTCGCGGTGATCCCCGGCACGCACGGGCTCGGCGTCTCCTCCGCGATCGGCCTGCTGGTCGCCCTGGCGTCCGTCCTCTTCCTGCTGCCTCCCCTGCTGGCGGTGTGCGGACGGAACGTGTTCTGGCCGTTCGTCCCTCGTCCCGGAGCTGCCGCACGGCGCGGCGGGGTGTGGCGGACGATCGCGACGCGCGTCGTGAGCCGGCCGGTCGGGAGCCTCCTCGGGGGTGCGGCCCTGCTGGCCGTGATGACGGTCGGCCTCGTCGGGACGACCGTCGGGCTCGACCAGGTCGACAAGTTCCGGGTCCCGTCCGAGTCCGCGACGGGTCTCGAGGTGCTCTCGAACCACTTCCCGGCGGGAGAGGCGCAGCCGATCCTCATCGTCACGGACAGCGGCGAAGCCGAAGCCGTCCTCACTGCGGCGCGCGACGTGGAGGGCATCGTCCGCGCCACTCCTGTCGGGAGGACGGATGATGAGAGGCTCACGAAGATCCTGGTGACCAGCGAGTATGCGCCCAGCACCGAGGAGAGCCTCGCCCAGATCACCGGACTCCGCGATGCCGTGCACGCTGTCCCGGGGGCCGGGGCGGTCGTCGGCGGTGCGGTGGCGACGGATCTCGACGCCCGTGCCGGGAACCTCGCGGACCTCGGCGTCGTGGTGCCTCTCGTCCTGGCGGTGAGCTTCCTGGTGCTCGTGTTCCTGCTGCGGTCGTTCGTCGCCCCGCTGCTGCTGCTCGCCGTCAATGTGGCGAGCGCCGTAGCCGCCATCGGCGCCGGGGCCTGGCTCAGTCGCGTGCTGTTCGGACAGCACGCGCTCGATCTCCCGGTGCCGCTGCTGGCCTTCCTGTTCCTGGTCGCCCTCGGCATCGACTACACGATCTTCCTCGTCCACCGTGCGCGGACCGAAGCGGCGCTGCGGGGCACGCGGGTGGGCATGGTGGAAGCGGTCGCCCACACCGGCGGCGTCATCACGAGCGCCGGCATCGTCCTCGCCGCCGTGTTCGCAGGGCTCGGCGTCCTGCCACTGGTGACCCTCGGACAGCTCGGGCTGATCGTCGGCGTGGGCGTGATCGTCGACACCCTGGTGGTCAGGACCGTGATCGTCCCGGCACTCTTCGCGCTCGTCGGCGACCGCATCTGGTGGCCGGGGCGACCTGCCTCCGGACGCGTCGCTGACGCGAGGTGATCACGGTGGAGACCGGTGCACCCGCTCAGGCCACCGGACGATACCGCTGCATGACGGCACCGGAGCGGAACTCCCGCCGCTCCACGAGTTCGAGCCGAAGACACTCGTGCACGCCGTCGAGCAGCCGAGGGCCGTGCCCCGCGACGACCGGATGCACCACGAACACGTACTCGTCGATCAACCCGAGGTCCGCGAGTTTCGCGGGCAGGGTCACTCCACCGACCGACAGGCCCGCCCCCGGCTCATCCTTCAGCTGCCGCACCGCCTCCGAGAGATCGCCGCGCACGAGGTCCGCGTTCCAGTCGACGGCATCGAGCGTCGCCGAGACCACGTGCTTCGGCATGCCATCGATGACCTCGGCGAAGGGTGTCTCCCACTCCTCCATCCAGTCCGGCCAGACCCCGGATTCCGGACGGCGCCACGCGGCCCGCATCATGTCGTACGTCACCCGTCCGTAGAGCAGGGCGTCGGCGCGCTCCAGCTCCGAGGTCCAGAAGCGCATCGACTCCTCATCCGGCGGGAGCCCCGCCTCGTGATGGCAGCAGCCGTCGAGTGTCACGTTGATCGCGTACCGCAGCGGCCTCATCGGAGCTCTCCGACCGGGATCGGCACCGTCAGCACGTTGCCGGGTGGCGCCAGCGGGCACGCCCACGCCGGGTCGTAGGCGCACGACGGGTTGTACGCGAAATTGAAGTCGAGCACGATCGTGCCGCGGCGTGGGTCGGCCCCGAGGTCGGCACCCTTGATCGTGTCGATGAGGTAGCGCCCGCCGCCGTACGTCCCCCCGCTCTGCCCGGCGGAGGCATCCCGCACCGGCACGAACAGACCGCCGCCGTAGGAGGCGAGCCGCCACACGTCGAGAGACCCGACGTCAGGGATCTCCACGACGCCGACGCGCTCGAACGGCACGACGCCATCCGTCCCCGTCGCGAACTCGAACGTGGCCGGATCCGTGTCGAGGATCGGGAGCTCGAACCGCCAGGAAGGGTCGTACGAGGCGATCGGCAGCCCCTCGAACAGCGCCCTGTCCTGCGAGAGGAGGGGCGTCGCCGGGTGCCGCAGCAGCAGCTCGTCGCGCTCGATCCGCCACAGCTCGTGCGCCTCCTCCGGGGAGTCGGCCCGCCGCACCGCTTCGTACAGGGCGAACACCCGCCGCCGCCAGTCGACGACCTCGACAGCCGTCTGCGCATTCGTCATGCGCCCACGGTACGCCGGACGACGGACGCCCGGAATGCCTCAGCTCCGGTCGATCATCTCCGTGTACCCGTCCTCGTACGTCGGGTACGCGAGGTCCCCGAGAACCGAACGCAAGAGCGTGCCGTCGTAGACGAAGCCGCTCGGCGCACTGCCGTCGTCGGGCGGTACCGGCAGACCGAGGCGGTCGGCGAGGAAGGTCATGACGTCTCCCAGAGGAGCGGGCGCCCGGTCGACGGCGTGCACGAGCGCCGGGGGCTCCGGCGTCCGCAGCAGCAGGTCGAGAGCGCGCACCAGGTCGGTCTCGTGGATCCGGTTCGTGCGGCGACGGTGGGCCACCGGAGCCCCCTCCCTGACCTTCCGGAGGAGGAACTCACGCCCGGGACCGTAGATGCCCGCGGGGCGCACGACCACCGCGTCGAAGAGCTCGACGGCCGCGCGCTCTCCGTCGCGCAGACCGCGGCCGCGATCCGTGGTGGGCACCGGCTCGACCCGCTCGGTCACCGGCTCGGCGCCACCGGCGCCGTCGAACACCCCGGTCGACGAGACGAAGAGCGTCCGCGCGGGCGGGGACGGCAACGCCGCCGCGAGGTGCGAGAGCGCCGTGCGGTACGACGACACGTCCGGCCCGGGTGGCAGCGTCACCACCATCGCGTCGACCTCGGGCAGCGGACCCGTGAGCGGGGCGGCGAGGTCGGCGGTGAGCGCCTGCACACCGTCCGGGACCGCTCCGACACTGCGGCGGAGGGCCACGACGGCGCCTCCGTCCGCGAGGAGCAGCGGGGCGAGCCGGGCGCCGAGTTTCCCGAAGCCGACGAGGAGGGTGCGGCGCGGCGGAGACGGAGTGGTCATCTCCTCCACCCTCGCACATCGGTGCCGGGTGACGGACGTAGGCTTGATCGGTGACGGAATCGCAGGGACGGGTGTGGACGGGGGTCCTCCGCGTCGGCCCGCACCGCGGCGATCACCGGGTGGCCCTGCGCGCCGCGGTGAGCGTCGCCGTGCCACTGGTCGTCCTGTGGGCGGTCGGCCGGCTCGACCTCAGCATCTATGCGAGCTTCGGCGCCTTCGCCGCGCTCTACGGTCGGCACGACGTCTTCCGCGACCGGATCCGCATGCAGGCGAGTGCCGGAGGCGTACTGCTCCTCGCGATGCTGATCGGCACGGCGCTGTCGGTCCTCGCCGCCCCCGCCGTGCTGAGCATCGTCGTCGTCGCACTCGTCGCTGCGGCCGTGACGCTCCTCGCCTACGTCCTGCAGTGGCACCCGCCCGGTCCACTGTTCACGGTCTTCGCGACCGGCGCGTGCGCGACCATCCCTGCCACCGGCGCCTCCTTCGGCGCGGTCCTGCTCGTCGGCGGGGCGAGCGTGCTCTTCGGCCTCGCGCTCACCGCCCTCGTCGCCGTGGTCACCCGGAGCACGGCGGAGGCGCCGCCGCGACGGCGCCCGTCCGTGGGCCCGGTCGCCGCCGAGATGGCCGCCTCGGTCGCCGTCGCGATCGTCGGTGCCGGAGTCGTGGGCCTGCTCCTCGGCGGCACTCACTGGTACTGGGCGGCGGTCGGCGCGGTGGCGGCGGTCAGCGGCGCGCAGCTCAACGCCCGCGTGATCCGCGGCATCCAGCGCCTCGTCGGCACGCTGCTCGGCGTGCTGGTGGCCGCCGGGATCCTCGCTCTCGACATGCCGCCTCTCGCCGTGATCGCCGTCGTCGTGGTCCTGCAGGGGACGGCGGAACTGTTCATCGGCCGCAACTACGGCATCGCGATGGTGTTCGTCACCCCGCTGGCCCTCCTGATGGTGCACCTGGCCGCACCCACACCGGTCGCCGACCTTTTGACCGATCGCGTCCTGGAGACGATCATCGGCGTCCTCGTCGGCACGATCGTCGCCGTCGCGTCGGCCGCGCTGCGCCGGCGGGGTCGGCGCCGCCCCTGACGACACGACGAAGCGCCGCACCCTGGACGGATGCGGCGCTCAGGTCGATCGTGTCTACTCGGCGTCCGCAGCGATCTTCCGTGCGTCGTCGGCGTTGAGCACCCGGAACAGCAGCGCCGCGATGATCGCACCGGCCGCGGGAGCCACGATGTAGAGCCAGAGGGAGCTCCACGCGAAGTGCCCGCTGACCGAGAGGCCGAGCGCCACCGCCGGGTTGAACCCGCCACCCGAGATGGAGCCGACCGTCGCCGCACCGACGAAGACGGTCGCACCGATCGCGAGCCCGTAGAACGAGTTGCCCGCGGTGTCCTTCGAGGTGGCGGAGTTCAGCACGACCCAGACGAGGATCAGGGTGAACAGCGCCTCGACGAGGAACGCCGGGCCGACCTCGATGACCATCGCCTTCTCCCCCGCCGGCCAGACGGCGAGAGCCACGAGAGCGGCGAGCGCCCCGCCGGCGAACTGCGCGACGAGGTAGGAGACGAAGTCGGCGACGCTGAGCCCGCCGCGCAGGAACACGCCCAGCGAGACCGCCGGGTTGAGGTGGGCGCCGGAGATGTGGCCCGTGGAGTACACGAGCACCATCAACGTGAAGCCGATCGCGAGCGGGGTGAGCGGGCTTCCGCTGTTCACCGCGGCGATGATGGCGAGGACGAAGAGGAACGTGGCGATCGCTTCTGCGAGCGCCTTACGAGGTGTACCGATCATGAGAGTGTCCTTCTGTGGGATCGCAGGCGGCCCCCCGTCTCCCCGGAACCGTCCGGGCGACGACCCGCCTTGCGGCACTGAGGATAGCGCGCGGTCGTCCTGTGCTGGCTCATTGGCGGCGGGACTGTCAAGCCCGTCGCCCCGCCGGCTTCCGGGCCGTACCGTGCAAGGATGACCGCCCAGACCGAGCCGCGCGCCGAGACACCCACCCGGCTGCGCCGCGCCATCACCGGCCCCCTCCTGTTCGCGTTCATCCTCGGTGACGTCCTGGGCGCGGGGATCTATGCGCTCATGGGCGTGCTGTCGGAGGACGTGGGCGGTCTGCTCTGGGCACCGCTCGTCCTCGCCCTCCTTCTCGCCATGCTCACCGCCGGGTCGTATGCGGAACTCGTCACCAAGTATCCGCGCGCCGGCGGCGCCGCGGTCTTCGCCGAGCGCGCGTTCCACAGCCCGCTGGTCTCCTTCCTCGTCGGCTTCAGCATGCTCGCGGCGGGTGTGACCAGCGCGGCCGGTCTCGCCATCGCCTTCGCCGGCGACTACCTCAGCACCTTCATCGACCTGCCGACCATCCCGGTCGCGATCGTCTTCCTCGCGATCGTCGGCCTGCTCAACGCCCGCGGCATCCGCGAGTCGATGGGCGCGAACCTCGTGATGACGGCGATCGAGCTCAGCGGCCTCGTCATCGTGATCGTCGTCGTGGCGGTGTTCGTCGGCGGCGGGGGCGGCGACCTGTCCCGGGCGACGCAGGTGCCGGAGGGGGCGAACGTCGCGCTGGCGGTGCTCTCCGGCGCGGTGATCGCGTACTACTCCTTCGTCGGCTTCGAGACCTCCGCCAACATGATCGAAGAGGTCAAGGACCCGCGGCGGACCTATCCCCGCGCGCTGTTCGGAGCACTCCTCACCGCGGGCGTCGTGTACGTGCTCGTCGGCATCGCCAGCGCCGTCGCCCTGCCGGCGTCCGAGCTGCAGGAGTCCAGCGGTCCGCTGCTCGCGGTCGTCGAGGCCACCGGGGTCAGCGTCCCGTCCTGGCTGTTCAGCCTCATCGCCCTCATCGCAGTCGCCAACGGTGCGCTGCTCACGATGATCATGGTCAGCCGCCTCACCTACGGCATGGCGGAGCAGAACCTCCTGCCGTCGGTGCTCGGGCGCGTCCTGCCGAAGCGGAAGACCCCGTGGGTCGCGATCCTGACCACGACGCTCGTGGCGATGGGCCTCACGCTGGTCGGAGACCTCGCGACCCTCGCCGAGACCGTCGTGCTGCTGCTGCTCGTCGTCTTCCTGAGCGTGAACATCTCGGTGCTGGTCCTGCGCCGCGACAAGGTCGAGCACGACCACTTCCGCGTGTGGACGTTCGTCCCGGTGCTGGGCATCGCGTCCTGCATCCTGCTGCTCACCCAGCAGCGTCCGCAGGTGTGGCTGTTCGGCGCCATCCTCCTCGCCGTCGGCGGGGTGCTCTACGCTGTCGCCCGATGGACCCGCAATCGATCGAAGACCGCCGACACGAAGGAGAGCCATGAGCACGCCTGACAACACCGCTGACGAGACGTTCGAGGAGAACCGTCACGACCAGCTGACCTCCGCTCCCGATGCCACGGAGGCCGACGCCGCGCCGCGCGTGGACGTCTCGGAGCACGACGGCAACACGCGCATCGACATCCGGGATGACGCGGAGGTGCGCCCGGGCCCCGGTCCTGGCATGCCGGAGGCCGACGGCGAGGACTGATCCGGCGCCGTCGGGCGCTACAGCCAGCCCTTGCGCTTGAACGCCGCGTAGAGCCCGACGCCCATCGCCACCATGAGCAGCACCGCCATGGGGTACCCGAGTGCCCAGTGCAGCTCCGGCATGTGGTCGAAGTTCATGCCGTAGACGGTGCCGACGAGCGTCGGAGCGAAGAGGATCGCCGCCCAGCCGGAGATCTTCTTCACCTCATCGTTCTGGCGGATGCTGAGTTCCGTCATCCGTCGCATCTCGTCGTTCTGGCGTCGCGCGACGATGGTCGACTCGACCGTGAGGGCGTTGTCGAGGACGGAGCGGAAGGTCGTCGCCTTGTCGCTCACGCGCAGGGTGTGGTCGAGGACGTCCCGCAGGTACCGCTGGAGCTCCTCGCTCACGCGGTACTTCTCGGATCCGCGGAGCAGCGCCTCGAGCATGCCGGTCAGCGGCTGCGTCGCCCGCTGGAAGTCGATCACCTCGCGACCGAGGTCGTAGATCCGCTGGGTCGCGTCCGCGTCCTCCTCGAAGAGCTGACCCTCGATCTCGTCGATGTCGTTCTCGAGTCCGGCGAGGACCGGGGAGTACTCGTCGACGACCTCGTCGAGGATCGCGTAGAGCACCGCCTCAGGGCCGTGGGCGAGCAGAGCGGGATCGGCCTCGAGCCGGCGACGCACGCGGCCGAGGTCCGGCGACTCCGCATGACGGATCGTCACGACGAAGTCGGGTCCTACCAGCACGTGCACCTCGCCGAACTCGACCTCCTCGCGCTCGTCGAGATAGCGGGCGGGGCGGAGGACCATGAACAGCACGTCGCCGTACCGCTCCAGCTTGGCGCGCTGGTGACCGGAGAGCGCGTCCTCCACGACCAGCTCGTGGATGCCGAACTCGTCAGCCACGGCGCGGATCTCCTCGGGGCTCGGCCGATACAGACCGATCCACCCCATGCCCCGTCGTTCGCGGATCCGCTCGAACGTGTCGTTCAGGCTCTGCGGGTTCTCGGTGCGCACGCCATCGACGTAGACGGCGTTGTCGACGATCGCCATGCGGACCTCCTGCTCGTCGAAGACGCGCTCAGCCGGCCGGAGGGACGCACGCGAGCGCGGCGTTCGCGATGGCCGTGTGATACTGCTCGGCCGTATAGGGGAGACCGAACTCCGGAGCCGTCTCCCCGGCCGCCGCGGGTGCCTTGGAGGCGATCGCCGCGAGCTCCCAGGAGAGCTGCTGGGCGAAGCGCGCACCGCCCGTGGAGTCGTTCAGCACCACGGCAACCGTGAAGCCGGTCGTCGGGTCGGAGTACGCCGCCGTCGCGTAGCCGGGAGTCCAGCCGTGCTGACCGATCATAGAACCGACGATGTAGGCGCCACCGGTCGCCTGGTACCACGATGGTGCCTTGTCGTACGCGGGGAGCGGCGACGCGAAGCGGTCCGGCTCGTCCTTCGTGCGCAGCACCTGCTTGGCCTCAGCCTGCATGTACCGCCCGAGGTCGGTGATCGTCGACACCACACCCGAATCGGTGAAGCCGGTGCTGGAGGACATCGTCGTGATGTCGACGGGCGCGGCGCAGGTGAAACCGCCCTCGACGGCTCCCATGTAGTGTCCGCTGAGCGACGCCCCCTCCGACGGCGGTGCCGCAGCGGGCGACGGCAGCGAGGTGTCGGCGAGCTCCAGCGGCTCGGTGACGTACTCGGCGATCAGTTCGCGCGCGCTCATCCCCGAGGCGCGCTCCAACGCGAGGCCGAGGAGAAGGTATCCGGCGTCGGAGTCGCGGAACGTGGTCTGCGGAGCGACGCGCGCGCGGCCGAGACCGTAACCCGCGAGCTCGAGGGGCGCCCAGACCCGCTCCGGCGTGTTCAGCCACGCGCTCTTGACCGTCGCCTCGGACGAACCGGCGCCACTGGTTCCGTTGCACAGATCGAGGAGAGTGACATCGGCCATGTCGGCGACGCCCGAGACGTACTCCGGCACCTTCGCGTCGAGCTCCACGGTGCCCTCGTCGGCGAGCGCGTAGAGGACGTCGCAGGTCATCAACCGGGTGATGTCGGCGATGCGGAACGACATGTCGGTGGAGAGCTCGCCGCCGTCCGCCTTGTCCTGCGTGCCCGTGGCGGCGACCCAGGTGCCGCTCCACGGCACCCAGACCCCGACGATCGCCCCGCTGGCCCCGGAGGCCGCGAGCGCGTTGTCGACCGCGCCCTGCAGCGCCGCGACCGTGTCGTCGGGAAGCGTGGCGTCGACCTGCGGGGGTGGCGTATAGCTGAAGGAGCCCTCGGAGGAGCATCCGGTGAGGACGAGACCGAGAACGGCCGCCGTGGCCGCTGCGGCGCGCCACCGGCGCGACGAGAGAAGCTGCATGTGTGGGAACCCCCGAAGACGTGTCCCCTGAGTCTAGAACGCGGATGCTGAAAGTCGGCCCCGCGTGGCGTCGTAGGGTGTCCCTGTGCCCCATGATTTCGATGCCGACGTGATCGCCGCCGTCCTCCGCCACATGAACGGCGACCACACGGACGACAACCTCCTCATCGCCCGTGCCTTCGCCGAACCGTCCGCGGAGGCGATCGACGGGGCGGTGATGACCGGCTTCGACGGGCAGGTCGGGGTCTGGGAGATCTCCCGCGGTGGCTCGACGTCGGAGCTCCGTGTCCCGTGGCCCGGCGGTCCGATCACCGAGCGCCGGGAGGTGCGCCGCGAGGTCGTGGCCCTGTACGACGCGGCCTGCGCGCGCCTGGGCATCGAACCGCGTCCGCACGACTGAGTCGTCCCGCGCAGTTCGGGCTTCCGCCCAAGGTTAGGCTGCCCTTACACTGAAGCCATGCCCGAGATCCTGTCCTTCTCCGCCGCCCTCCGCGAGCGCTCCTCCGGCTCGCACTCCCGCAGCGAGACCGCCGGCTTCATGTCCGATCTGCTCAAGGGCGAAGGGTCGCGCGAGGACTACATCGCCCTGGTCGCGCAGCACTACTTCATCTACGACGCCCTCGAAGGCGCGGGAGAGCGGATGCGTCAGGACCCGGTGGCCTCCGTGTTCCTCAGCGACAAGCTCACGCGCCTCCCCGCGCTCGAAGCCGATCTCGCCTTCCTCCTCGGCCCCGAGTGGCGCGAGCGGATCGCACCCCTGCCCACCACACAGCGCTACGTCGACCGCATCCGTCAGGTGGGCGCGACGTGGGCGGGCGGGTTCGTGGCGCACCACTACACCCGGTACCTCGGCGATCTCTCCGGCGGCATCTTCATCGGGCGGGTGATGGCGCGGCGCTTCGGCTTCGAGACCAACGGCATCGGCTTCTACCTGTTCGACGACATCGCCGACCCCTCCGCCTTCAAGGACGTCTATCGCGAGCAGCTCGACGCCGCTCCGTGGGACGAGGCGGAGCGCGAGCGCGTCATCGACGAGGTGCTGCTGGCGTACCGCTTCAACACCGAGCTCTTCGAAGACCTCGACCGCGCCCGCGCCGCCGCCTGACCCGGCAGCGACCTCAGGTCCTCGGCAGCTCCGGCGTCGAGGCCGCCAGCCATGCATCGCGCATGAACCGGCGCACGTCCTCATCCACGCGGATGTCGCTCGGCCGCAGCGGACGGGAGAGGTACAGCCCGTCGAGCGACGTGAGCCGGCTCAGCGCGACGTAGGTCTGCCCCGGCGCGAAGGCCCCGGAGCCCAAGTCGATCACGGCGCGGTCGTAGGTCTTGCCCTGGGACTTGTGGATCGTCACGGCCCACGCGAGCCGCAGCGGGAACTGCGTGAACTCGGCGACGACGTCCCGAGAGAGCTTCTTCGTGTTGGGGTCGTAGGCGTACCGGAACCGCTCCCAGACGGCCGGCTCGACGTCGACCTCCTCGCCGTCGATCTCCACCCGCACGGTCCCGCCGAGGATGCGGGTCACCGTCCCGATGGTGCCGTTGACCCAGCGCGGCGGCTCTCCGGTCATCGCGGTGTCGTTGCGCAGGAACATCACCTGCGCCCCCACCTTGAGCTTGAGCTCGGATTCGGCGGGGAGAGAGGCCTCGCCGCGGCCGAAGTCGCCGTTGACCTCCGCCCGCGCGGTCTGCTCCTTGCCGGGCAGCGCGGCGAGATGCCGGCTGTTGATGCTGTTCACGATGTCGTTGCGGGTGGCGAGGGTGATCATCGGCACCTCGCCGGGCTCGGGCTCCGGCGGGGTGCGCGCGCCCTGAGCGTTGAGGATCCCGGCGATCTCCGCCGTCACCCGTCCATAGCGGACGGCGTTGAGCATGGACTTGAAGCCGTCGTCCGACTGGCGGTGGATCTGCACGAGCTCCCGCACGTGCAGCTCCGCCCGGGTGTCCACCTCGAACAATGCCCCCTGGGCTCCTTGTGCCCCTGAGCCTGTCGACGGGCCCGCCCACACCTTCGCGTCGAAGAACCAGAACGACCGGTAGTGATCCTTCACGTACCGAGCCTCATCGCCCCGGGGCGGGACCGGAGCGAGCTGATAGGGGTCGCCGAACATGACGACCTGCACACCGCCGAAGGGCTCTCCCCGCCGCCCTCTCGCCTGCCGCAGCGACCGATCGATGGCGTCCATGAGGTCGGCGTTGACCATGGAGATCTCATCGATGACGAGGGTCTCGATCGCGTTGAGGATGCGTCGGGTCGCATCGTTCTGATCGATGTCGCCGTCCCCGATGAGGCCGATCGGGAGGCGGAACAGGGAGTGGATCGTCTGCCCCTCCACGTTCAACGCTGCGACGCCCGTGGGAGCGCAGATCGCGATCTGCTTCTTCGTGTTCCAGGCGAAGTGCTGCAGCAGCGTGGACTTCCCGGTGCCGGCGCGTCCCGTGATGAACACGTGCTCGCTGGTGTCCTCGATGAGCCGGAACAGCTCCTGCTGCTCCTCGGACAGGGCGGGAAGGGACACGGTTCTCACAGGGCTGACGGGGCGGACACGGGGCGCTCCCCCATGCTACGTGCCCCGTCCGGGACGGGGCCGCCGACGCTCGGCGTCCCCCCAGGACGCCCTCCTAGACTGACCGGCATGGAGCGGGCCGGGACGCGCGCGCCCCGGCGGTCGCGCCTGGGCGCCGATCTGGCGATCCTGGGCCTCATCGGCGTCCTCCTGCTGGCCGCGATCGGCGCGGGCGGCGCGACGCTCTACCGGCAGTTCTACGGCCCGTCGGCGTTCGTGGTCCGCTATCTCGACCTGCTCTCCGAGGGGCGAGCCGCCGATGCCCTCCGCGTTCCCGGTGTCGCTATCGACCGGGAGACCCTCGATGACGCCGGGATCGACCCCGCCGCGTCCGAGGCGATGCTGCGCCGCTCCGCCCTCGGTCCGCTCAGCGACGTCGAGGTCGAATCCGAGGAGCCCTCCGGCGACGGCACCGCGGTGACCGTCAGCTACCGCGCCGGCGGCCACTCCGGCACCACCACGTTCCACGTCGCGCAGGACGGCTGGGCCGGCGTCACACCGAACTGGCGGTTCACGACCAGCCCCCTCGCCGTCGTCGAGCTCACGGTGCGCGGAGCCGACCGGTTCTCCGTGAACGGGTTCGAGGTCGACCGCCGCCAGGTCTCCGCCGCCGGGCCCGCGGCGCTGCCCCTGGAGCCTCTCCCGCTGCTCGTCTTCACCCCCGGGCTCTACTCCGTGACGGTCGACACCGCGATCGCGGAGTCCACCGGGCACGGCGTGCTCGCCGACGAGCCGCTCGCCGTGACCCCTCTCGATGTGCAGACCGAGCCGACGGAGGAGTTCGTCGACGTGGTCCAGGAGCGCGTCGAGGAGTTCCTCACCGCGTGCACCACGCAGGAGGTGCTGCAGCCCACCGCGTGCCCGTTCGGCCTGCGCGTCGAGAACAGGATCGCCGCGCCGCCGAAGTGGTCCATCGCCCAGCAGCCCGAGATCATGGTCGCGCCGTCCGACGACGGTCACTGGCAGATCCCGGCCACCGACGCCGTGGCGCACGTCGAGGTCGAGATCCAGTCGCTCTTCGACGGCTCCGTGGAGCCGGTCTCCGAAGACGTGCCCTTCCGGGTCAACGGCTCCATCGCCATCCTCCCGGACGGCTCGGCATCGATCCGCGTCGGCTCCCCGGACGATCCCGTGAAGTGAGACCGGTGCCCGGTCAGCGGCCCTGGCGCTCCGCAGCGCGCTGATCCCGGGCCGCGAGGTCGGCGAGCCGCGCGTTGTACTCCTCCAGCTCGGCATCGCCGGTGCGATCGGCATGCCGATCGCGGCGACGCTGGAGCTTGGTGTCGCTCCGGCTCCACTGGATGGCGACGGTGATCGCGAGGATGAGCGTCGGGATCTCCCCGATCGACCACGCGATGCCCCCGCCCACGTACTGGTCGGTCATCGGGTCGGCGCCCCAGTCGCGGCCCATCGCACCGAACCAGTCGGCGACCATGAGCCCCTCCTGCATCATGATCGCCATGCCGAAGAACGCGTGCATGGCCATCACGGCGATGAGGGTGATGAGCCGGCCGGGGTACGGCAGGCGATACGGCACCGGGTCGGCGCCGATCAGACTCATCACGAAGAGGTACCCAGAGATCAGGAAGTGGGCGACCATCCACTCGTGCCCGAGGTGCTCGAACATCGACCAGCGCACCAGCTCGGTGAAGTAGAACGCCCAGAGGGAGAGGATGAAGATCGCCGCCGCCACGATCGGGTGCGTCACGACCCTCGCGAACGGCGAGTGGACGGCCCACATGATCCATTCGCGACCACCGCGGGTGCCGTCGTCGCGCTTGTGGATGGCGCGCAGCGCGAGGGTGATCGGCGCCCCGGAGACGAGGAGCAGCGGGATCGCCATCGAGAGCATCATGTGCCCCAGCATGTGCACGCTGAAGAGGTACTCCTGGTACGCGTTGATGGGTCCGCCGGTCACCCACACCAGCAGGAGCAGACCGAGCACCCAGAAGACGGTGCGGTGGATCGGCCAGCGATCGCCGCGCAGCCGGAGCCGGCGCACGCCTGCGAGGTAGAAGAAGAGTCCGAAGCCCGCCGCGACGAGCCACAGCACGTCGATGTCCCAGGCCGTGAACCAGCGCTCCAGAGTGAGCTCCGGCGGCAGCAGCGAGCCGGTGAGGATCTGCGCGGGGGTCTGCGCGAACGCGGCGACCTCCCCGGTCGGCGGGGGCGTGCGAGCGAGCGCGGCCGCCGCGCCGGAGGCGAGGCCCATGAGCGCCACCTCGCCGAGGACCAGAGCCCAGAACCACCGGGAGGCGCGGGCGCCGCTCAGCTTCGGGATCAGCCGCGTGCGGTACCAGGCGCCGAGCAGTCCCATGCCGACGAGCAGGACGGCCTTGACGACCACGATGAGGCCGTAGGGGGTCGTCCACACGGCCTCCCAGCTCCCGACGGCCACGATCGACCGCGTGAAGCCGGAGAAGGCGACGACCGCGAAGGCCGCGATCGCCAGCGACGAGTAGCGGCCGACGAGCCGGGGGAGGTCGAGCCCGTGCTGCCCGCGCAACAGCACGAGAAGGAGCAGCCCGCCGAGCCACGCCGCCGCGCCGATGGTGTGCAGGAGGATCGAGTTGACGGCCATGTTGTGTCCGTCGAGGTCCCCCGCGTGCCCCTGGGTCGCCAGCGGCAGGAAAGACACCGCGGCCAGCAGGGCGGTGAGCAGCGTGGGTGTCCAGGTGCGCCAGGCGAACGCGAGCACCGTGATGACGGCGCCCAGGATCGTCGTGATCAGCCACGACTGCCCCAGCGGGAGCTCGAGCAGGAAGCGCCCGAGCTGCGAACCGAACTCGCGCTCGATGCTGAGCTGCGGGTTGAAGGCGGCCATGAAGGAGAAGAACCCGGCGAGCCCGGCGGAGACGGTGAAGACGGCGGCGCCGATGGACGCGATGTTCAGGGCCGTGTCGAAGGTGCGCTCCCCCGCCTGCAGTCCGAAGAGCGCCAGCACGAGGGAGCCGAGCATGACGGCGCCGGCGATGTTCATCACGAGCTTCGCCAAGGGTGTGCCCCACAGCACCACCGGCCCTGGGTCCTGCAGCAGCGGCGGGTTCGCCCCTCCCCCGACCAGGAGCGCCCAGACCAGAGCGGCTCCGGCTGCGACGAGGAGGATCACGATGCCGGCGAGACGGTACGCCGACGTCGGGCGCGGCGTCTCGGTGCGGGAACTCACCCCTCCAGCCTAGGCGCGCGCAGCAGGGAGAACGCACGAAGGCCGCCCCCGGAGCGGGGGCGGCCTTCGAACGGGTGCGGTCTTACTTGACGGCAGCCTTGAGCTTGGAGCCGGCGGTCACCTTGACGCGCTTGCCGGCCGGGATCTTGATCTCGGCGCCGGTCTGCGGGTTGCGGCCCGTGCGGGCGGCCGTGTCGACCTGCTCGAACGAGATCCAGCCCGGGATGGAGACCTTGCTGCCCTTGGCGACGGCGTCGGAGACCGTGGCGAACAGCGAGTCGAGGACACCGGAGACGGTGGCCTGGCTCTGGCCGGTGGCGGAAGCGATGCTCGCGACGAGCTCGGTCTTGGTGATGGACTTGTCAGCCATGTCATCCTCCAGCGACGAAGGACCGTCGCATCGTGTGTGGGTGCGAGGAGCGGGTGCTCCCCGTTGGTCGTGTGACCGCCTCGAATGTACCAACGGCCACCCGGATTTCCGCGTCATTTCGCGGGTTTCGACCGATTTCCCGGCGTGTCGCGTCACATTGGCCACTCGCGTCACACGTTTTCGGGCGCCCGCTCGCGCGTTCAGGCCGCCGCGCGGCATCAGGCACTCCCTGGCATACGCACCTGATCCGGCGTGATCGCCTGCGTTCCCAGGCATGCAAAAGGGGCGAGGATCCGAAGATCCCCGCCCCTTCTCGCTGGGTGCTTACCAGCTCGACTTGGTCACGCCGGGCAGCTCGCCACGGTGCGCCATGTCACGGAAGCGGACACGCGAGATGCCGAACTTCGTGAGGACACCACGGGGGCGGCCGTCGATGACGTCGCGCGAACGCACGCGAGCCGGCGACGCGTTGCGCGGCAGCTTCTGCAGGCCGACGCGGGCGGCCTCGCGGGCCTCGTCGGTGGCGTTCGGGTCGACCAGGGTCTTCTTCAGCTCGGCACGACGCTCGGCGTAGCGCTCGACGATGACCTTGCGCTGCTCGTTGCGCGCGATCTTGCTCTTCTTAGCCATGGATCAACGCTCCTCTCGGAATTCGACGTGCTGACGGATGACCGGGTCGTACTTCTTGAGCACGAGGCGGTCGGGGGTGTTGCGGCGGTTCTTCTTGGTCACGTACGTGTAACCCGTACCCGCCGTCGAACGCAGCTTGATGATCGGACGGACGTCCTGAGCCTTCTTGGCCATTAGAGCTTCACACCCTTCGCCTGGAGGTCCTTGACGACGTTCTCGATGCCGCGCACGTCGATCACCTTGATGCCCTTGGCGGACACGTTGAGCGTGATCTTACGACCGAGCGAGGGCACGAAATAGGTCTTCTTCTGCACGTTCGGGTCGAAGCGACGCTTCGTCCGGCGGTGCGAGTGCGAGACGTTGTGACCGAAGCCGGGAACAGCTCCGGTCACCTGGCACACTGCTGCCATGATGATGACTCCTTCATTACCGTGAGACCGGACGGCCTCACCCAAGATCCCTTGTCTGCACGCCGCCCCGCATGCCGATCTCTCGGCGGAAGAAGGGGGAGCACACGAACTGCGCACAGGAGCGTGCGCAGACGAAGAGTCAGTCTAGCACGGCTCCGAGCAGCCGCTCGAATCGCCTGAATGGCCCCATCTCAGCCCGAAACGCCGCCATTCGCGCGACTCGAAGCGTCGGCGGCGCCCCGGCCCCACCGGAACGCGGACACCGTGGGGTCGCCGGGGATCCAGAAGCGCCAAGGGAACGCGTCCGTGCCGGCGATGCCCGCCACCCCCACCCGCGGGCCCTGGGCCACGTCGACCACGGGAGGGCCGAGCCACAACTCCGCCCTGGCGCCGTTCCGCTCCTCGCCGGTGATGGCGTCGATGCCGTCGTGCAGGGAGTGCCGCAGTCCCGCGGCCTGTCCGAGCCGTCCGGGCCCACGCGCGAGGTCCCGCCGAGCGGTGCGGCCGAGCGGGAGGACCGCACGCCGTCGCCGGGCCGCCTCCTCCACCCCGGTCACGATCTCCCCCGCGCGCAGCAGCACCCCGTCACCCTGCCCCTCGGGACCGCAGGCCACGTTGACGCAGGAGTGGATGCCGTGACTCAGGTACACGTAGAGATGGCCCGGCTCGCCCCACATCGTGGCGTTCCGGGCGGTGCGGCCCATGCGGGCGTGGGACCCCGGGTCCGCCAGCGCTCCGGTGCCCTGCCCGTGATAGGCCTCCACCTCGGTGATCCGCACGCGCACCTCCACCGGGCGACCGTCCTCGACGACCACGGTCCGCAGCTCCGCGCCGAGGAGCGTCGGCGCGACCTCCACGGCGGAGCGCATCACGTCGTCGCGGGTCGCGCGCCGCAGCGCCAGGGGCCCCGTCATGTCAGAACCGCGGCGCCGTCTGGCACCAGGACGCGTCGAAACCGGTCAGTGCGACGATCTCGTCCCCGGTCTTCATGTCGATGAGGTGCGTCTCGAGCTTCTCCGGCAGCGGCAGGAGCATCCCGTCGTAGGCGTTGTCCGCCATGTCCGGCGCGATCACCACCGCGGCGTACTGCCCGCTCGGCGACGCACAGGCCTGGAGGATCGAGTCGGCCGAACTCACCTCGACCAGCGGCGTGGCCGCGCCGGAGTCGTCGACGCGGATGACGGCCTGTCCCACCGGGAGGCCGCCCTCGTCCCTGGCGACGACGTGACGCAGCGTTCCGCCGGGGAACGGCGTGATGGAGGTCGCGGTGCCGTAGTCCGGCTCCGACGCGGCGAGCGGCTCCTCCGATCCGTCCGCCAGGTCGAGCTCCACCACCGATCCGTCCAGTCGCTCGACGATCGCGGTGTAGGTGCCGCGGGAGATGCCCTGGATCGTCGTGGCGAGACCGAGGGACTGCACGCCGGTGTCGGCCGACTGGTCCACGAGGGACAGCGCTCCGTCGAAGTCGATGAACAGGACGGCGGCGCTGTCCGGCACGAACTGCCACACGAAGACGCTCACCTGCTTGTCCCCGACCTCGATGATGCGGGGCTCGTCGTCGCCGCTCAACGACTGGGTGACGAGCACGCTCGCGCGCCCCTCGGTGTCGCTGAGCTCGCGATCGGAGTAGCTGTAGCCGACGAGGTTGCCCCGTTCGGACACCTGGATCGCGCCCACGTAGCCTTCTCCGGGGAGGGGGAGCTCGCGCTGGTCGGAGCCGTCCCTGTCCATCACGAGCAGCCGCGACTGGTCGTCATCCTCGACCGCGGCCACGAGCTGCGTGGACGTGGCCCGGAAGTCGTCGATCCGCGGGTGGGAGAACACCGGCTGCGCGTTCTCGCCGCTCAGGTCGGTGCGGAAGATGATGTCGTCGCCGTCGGGGTCGCGGCGCAGGAGGAAGATCGACGACGCCGGGGTCTCGAAGGATGTCGTCAGATCGGCGGCCGGTCCTCCTCCCGCACCCGTCACGTCGGAGACGGTCACCGTGTAGGTCGTGTCGTCGTCGAGGGGCACCGTGAAGCGCACGCCGACGCCCCGACCGGCGGCATCGACCGTGAACGGCACGGACGGCTCGACCGTGACCTGCTCGGGGTCGATGGCGGAGAGCGGCTGATTCGCCGTGAGGATGACGCGGCTCCCTGAGGATTCGATGGCCTGGGCGGCGTCGACCTGCACATCGGTCACCCGGGGGCCCTGGAGCAGGCTGACGATTCCGAGTCCGGTGCCGACGAGCACGAGCACTCCGACCACGGCACCGATCGTGACGAGGAAGCGGCGGCGGGACCACGGCGCGGGCGGAGGCGCATCGTCGTCGGCGGGGAGGTCGGTGGTCGGCGTCCAGCCCGGATCCGATGCATCTCCCGGTTCGCTGCTCGCCGCGGGGGTGGACGCCGGCCCCGCGGGGGTGAACACCGGCTCGGGCGCCTGCGGGATCGCGGGGACGCCGGCGGCCGCATCGGGAGCAGCGCGCTCCGCCGCCTCACGCTCCGCCGCCTCACGCTCCGCCGCCTCGCGCTCTGCCGCCTCACGCTCCGCCGCAGCTTCGCGATCGACGGCGGCCTGCTCGGCGGCGACCTCGGCGGCCATCCGCTCCACGGCCGCACGTTCCGCCGCGACCTGCTCCGCTTCAGCCTGCTCGGTGGCCGCGCGCTCTGCGGCCGTCTGCTCCTCGGCGGCGCGCTCCTCCGCTTCCCTGGCAGCGCGCAGCTCGGCGCGGGTCCGCGGGACGGCGGGCGGCTCCGGCCGCTCGTCGTCAGTACTCATACGGGTCCTTCGGCTCGTCGATCGCCACGACATCGGTCGGCTCGATGTGCAGGGAGCCGTTCTCATCCGCACGGACGGTCCCGGTGATCTCGACCCATTGTCCGGTCTTGTACGCGTCCGCGTCGACGCTCACCGGCAGCGCCGCCGTCTGGGCGTCGATGACGCAGTGGGTGATCACGAGCCGGGTGAGGTTGACGCCGTCGCCGTCGCCCGGCGTGACGAAGCCCTGCAACGTGACGTCGGCCCCGTCGTAGGCCGTGGTGTTCGTCGCGGCGGCGAAGACGCTCGCCCAGGCGCCCACGCCGAACGTCGACGTGTCCGCGACCCCGAGGGCGACCGTGTCGGCGCCGGCGAACAGTGCGGTCTCCTCCCCGGCGCGCGACATCGCGAGCTCGACCGAGAGCGAGGCGGGAGGCAGGACGAGTGCGGAGACGACGACCCCCGTCGCCACCACACCGCCGGCCAGCGCACCGACCCCGGCGAGGCTCCGGCGCGATGGGACGGAGGGGCGCTCGCTCTCCTCAGCGGAGGAGTGCTCCGACTCCGCAGATCGGGCGGAGGAGGGACCGTGGTCGTGCCCGTGATCCTCCTCCGCGCCCAGGGGCAGCGTGCACGACCAGACGGCTCCGGCGAGAGTGACCACGGCGGCAGCCGATGCGAACCACACCGACTCCGGGCTGATGTAGAGGCTGAGGCGGTCGGTCACCGCGAGGCCGAGGGTGACGACGGCGACGACGGAGGCCAGACCGATCCCCAGCCACCGGGTGGCGAGGGCGCGCGTGCGGACGGAGAGCTCAGGCAAGGACGTTCACCCCGATCCCGATCGCGAAGGCCGACGCCAGCACGACAGCGGTGATCCCGACGAGCGTGCGGGTGGTGAAGGTCGTGCGCATCAGCGCCAGCATCTTGATGTCGACGAGCGGCCCGACCAGCAGGAACGCCACGAGGGCCCCCGAGGAGAAGGTCGACGCGAACGACAGCGCGAAGAAGGCGTCGACATTGGAGCAGATCGCCACGACGATCGCGAGCAGCATCATCGCGACGATGGACAGCACGGGGTTGGCGCCGATCGTGAGCAGGACGTCGCGCGGGATGAGCACCTGCACGGCCCCCGCCAGCGCGGAGCCGATCACGAGCGCCGGCATCACGGCCCGCAGCTCCACGAGGAACTGCGTGAGGCTGCGGCGCACGGGAGTTCCCGGCTCGTGGGTCACGCGCTCGCACGTGTCGACGAAGCGCTGGGTGAGCAGCGACTCCGGCGAGGGGTGGCGGCTGTAGATCCAGCCGATGAGGTTCGCGATGAGGTAGCCACCGACGAGGCGGGCGACGAGGATGCCGCCGTCCCATCCGAATGCGGCGTGCGTCGTGAGGATCACGATCGGGTTCACGATCGGCGCCGCGATGAGGAAGGTCAGCGCTTCCGCGGGGGCCAGTCCGCGCATCATGAGTCCGCGGGCGAACGGGACGTTCCCGCACTCGCAGACCGGGATGAGCATGCCGAGCAGGGAGAGCACGGCGCGGCGGGCCCAGGCGCGGCGCGGGAGCCAGCGGTGGATGACGTCCGCCGGGAGCCAGACCTGCACGACGATCGACAGCAGCACGCCGAGCACCACGAACGGCAGCGCCTCGATGAGCACGCTGAGAGCGAGTGTCAGACCGTCCTGCGCGCGGGTGGGCAGCGAGGCGGGGAAGAGAGTGGGGAGGAAGGCGTCGATGAGGAACAGCGCCGCGACGATCACGGCGCCGACGCCGACGGCGATCCACGTCGAGCGCGGCGAGGGCGCTCGACGGTGCGTGTGGCCCGGACGGGTGGCCGTTCGTGCCGGGGCGGTCACGCTGTCGCAGTCCTCTCGGCGTCGCGCTTGTTCGCGCAGGGGGTGCACAGTCCGAAGATGTCGACCACGTGCGCGGCCTCGGTGAAGCCGTGCAGGGCGGCCGTGCGGTGCGCCCACTGCTCCACGTCCTTCGCCTCGATCTCGACCGTGAGGCCGCAGGACCGGCAGATGAGGTGGTGGTGGTGGCCCTGGGTGGTGCACGCCCGGTAGAGCGCCTCCCCCTCGGGGCTCTGCAGCGAGTCGGCATCTCCGGCCGCCGCGAGTCCGGCGAGGGCGCGATAGACGGTGGCCAGGCCGATCCCCGTGTTGTCGTCGCGGAGCGTCGCGTGCAGGCTCTGCGCGCTCACGAAACCGCGCGCGTCGGCGAGCGCTTCGCGCACGCGTTCGCGCTGCCAGGTGTTCCGCTGAGCCATGCCATCGATTCTAGGCCGCCGGGATCGGCGAGGGCTGGGAGCCCCCCCACCGCGGATTCGAGTCGCCCGATCGGCGGCATCTGCGGCCGAAATGGAGCGAAGTGCGCGACTCGAAGGGGGGTCAGACGCGGGTGACCCGGGAACGGACGCGCTGCACGATCCAGCACACGACGTAGATCGTGAAGGACAGGGTCGTGATGTAGGGGCTGACGGGCAGGGTGCCGGCGAGCGCGAGGAGGATGCCGCCGACGGCCGAGACGAACCCGAACAGCGCCGCCAGCACCGGCACCGCGACCGGGCCCGCCGTGATCCGCATAGCTGCGGCAGCGGGCGTCACCAGGAGCGCCATCACCAGCAGCGCGCCGATGATGTGCACGCTCACCGCGACGATGAGTCCCAGAAGCACCATGAACAGCAGGCTCACGGTGCGGGTGGGCACCCCGCGGGCTGCCGCCGACTCCGGATCGAGCGAGTCGAAGCGCAGCGGATTCCACATCACGAGCAGGCCGAGCAGCACCACGAGGCTGATGGCGACGAGCCAGCCGAGGTCGGGACTCGAGACCGACACGATCTGCCCCGTGAGGAGGCTGAACCGGTTGGCGCTGCGGCCGTCGTACAGCGACAGGAACAGGATGCCGAGACCGAGGCCGAACGGCATGAGCACGCCGACGATCGAGTTGCGGTCCCTGGCCTTGGCGCCGAGGACCCCGATGAGGATCGCCGCCACGAGGGCTCCCCCGAGTGAGCCGAGCACGACGCTGCCGCCGAACAGCAGCGCCGCCGCCGCTCCCGCGAAGGAGAGCTCGCTCACTCCGTGCACCGCGAACGCGAGATCGCGCTGCATGACGAACACCCCGATGAGACCGCCGACGAGCCCGAGCACGGCGCCCGCGATGATCGAGTTCGCGAGCAGGGCGACGAGCTCGCCATAGTCCTGGAAGGAGAAGATGTCGTCCCAGCCGACCATGGGGACGAGAGCGGACGCGACGGTCATGCGGCGCCCCCGTGCTCGTGGTCATGGTCGTGGTGCGGCTCCGCATCGGGGACGCCGACCACGACCAGCCGGTCACCGGCGCGGAGCACGAACACCGGGGTGCCGTAGAGATCCGTCAGCACCCGGGTCTGCAGCACCTCCTCCGGAGTCCCGAGGAGGAACCGGCCGCCGGCGATGTAGAGGATGCGGTCGACGCGGTTCAGGATCGGGTTGACGTCGTGCGTGACGAAGAGCACGGCGGCTCCGCGCTCCCGACGCTGCCGATCGATGATGTCGGTGACGGCGACCTGGTTGGCGAGGTCGAGGTTCGACAGCGGCTCGTCGCAGAGGAGCAGCGCGGGTTCGTCGGCCAGCGCCTGCCCGACGCGGAGGCGCTGCTGCTCTCCGCCGGAGAGGAGGCCCACCCGGCGGTCCGCGTACGAGGTCGCCCCGACAGCGGCCAGCAGGGCGTCGACCTTCGCCCGGTCGCCACGGTGCGGGACCGGGAAGCCGAAGCGGCTGCCCTGCACGCCGAGGGCGACGAGATCACGGGCGCGCATGCTCGTGTCGGGAGCGAGCGAGCGCTGCTGAGGGATGTACCCGATGCGGGCGTTCCCGCGGTGCACGGGCTCGCCGGTCACGCGGATGCTGCCGCGCGAGAGGGGCTGGAGTCCCAGGATGCTGCGGAGGAGCGTCGTCTTCCCGGATCCCGATGGGCCGAGCACGGCGATGAACTCCCCGGGCTGCACCGTGAGGTCGAGTCCCGACCAGAGCTCGCGGTCGCCCCGCTGCAGGGCGCCGTCGGCGATCTCGAGGACCGGACCGGTCTCCCTCGCGGGTCGCTGCGCCTGTGAACGGGCTCCGCTCACGACTGGACGGCGGCGGCGAGGCTCTGGATCGCGTCACTCATCCACTCAGAGTACGACGATCCGTCCTTGAGCAGCTCCGTGAACGCGACCACGGGCACCCCGGCGTCCTCCGCGGCCTTCTCGACGCGCTCCGTCTCCGCGCCGCCGGTCTGGGCGTTCGTGAGCACGGCGGTCACATCGCCGGACCCGACGACCTGCAGCGCCTCGAGCAGCACGGCGGGCGCGACATCACTGCCCTCCTCCACCGACTCCGCGAAGCCCTCGGGGGTGACGTCGGTGAGCCCGGCGGCCGTGGCCAGGTATCCAGGCAACGGCTCGGTCATGAACACCGTCGCACCGGCGGCGTCCGCCTTGATCGCCTCGAGGTCGCCCTCGAAGCCCTCCAGCTCCGCGACGAGCTCGTCCGCGTTCGTGCGGAATGTGTCGGCGCCGTCGGGGTCGATCTCGGTGAGCTCGTCGGCGATCGCCTCGACGACGTGGATCATCGTGTGCGGGTCGAACCAGACGTGCTCGTTGAAGCCTTCGATGTGGTCGTGGCCGGCGTGCTCGTCCTCGCCCTCGGCGTGCTCGTGATCGTGCGGCTCCTCGGTCGCGGCCTCGTCGTCGCCGTGATCGTGGTCCTCGCCCTCGTCGTGACCCTCGTTGCCCGGGTAGTCGTGCGAGAACTCCACCGCGGTGACGACGTGCGGGTCCTGCGCATCCTGCAGGAGGCTGTCGATGAACGCGTCGTAGCCGCCGCCGTTCTCCACCACGAGATCGGCCTTCTGCAGCGTGAGACGGTCGCGGGCACTCGCCTCGTAGGAGTGCGGGTCCTGGGTGACCGAGTCGATGATCGAGGTGACGTCGACGCGGTCCCCGCCGACCTGCGCGGCGATGTCGCCGTAGACGTTGGTGCTCGCGACGACCGTCACCGCGCTGTCATCCTCCGCCGCGCCCGGGGTGGTCGAGCATCCGGCCAGCGTGAGGGCGGCGACGGAGGCGAGCGTGAGGGCGAGGACGGGCTTCTTCATGATTCCCACTCTAAACGCTAATGAGAACCATTATCAAACCGGTGTCCTCGCCCCGACTCTGCAGTCAGTCCGCGAGCGCCCCCGGGGCGATCCACGCCGTGGCCTCGCCCGGCAGCACCGAGCCGTCGAGGGGCACGGTCGACAGCACGGCATCGTCGGCCGCGGCGCCCAGATCGAACGGCGCGGTGCCGAAGTTCGTCACGACCTCCCACCCGTTCGGGCGGCGGAACCGCAGCACGTCCTCCCGGCCCGTGTCGACCCACTCGAGCGTCTCCCCGGTCTGCAGCAGTCGCCGGAGACGCAGCGCCTCGCGGTACAGGTTGAGGGTCGAGCCGGGATCGGCGTCCTCCACCTCGACCGCGTACTCCGCGAACCAGGCAGGCTGCGGCAGGTGCGCGCCGGCCGCGCCGAAGCCGTATGAGCTGCCGGACGCCGTCCACGGCAGCGGCACGCGGCAGCCGTCGCGCCCGAGGCCGTCGAAGTCCGCGCCGCGGAAGAACCCGGGGTCCTGGCGCTGGTCGGGGGTGATGTCCGCGACCTCGTGCAGGCCGAGCTCCTCGCCCTGATAGAGGTAGGCGCTGCCGGGCAGGCCGAGCAGCAGCAGCGTCGCTGCGTGCGCCCGACGCAGACCGCCTTCCCGATCGAGTCCCTCCTCCGGGCCGCCCGCGCGCACCCACTCGGTTCCCTGCTTGACCGCGCGTCCGCGCAGCGGCGGCAGGCCGTAGCGGGTGGCGTGCCGGGTCACGTCGTGGTTCGAGAGCACCCAGGTCGTCGAGGATCCGGCGGCCTGCGCCTGGGCGAGGTTGTCGGCGATGATGCGCTGGAAGTCCGCCGCGTCGAAGTCGGCGACGAGCAGGTCGAAGTTGAACGCCTGTCCGAGCCCCTCTGCGGAGGCGTACTTCGCGCGGCGCTCCGGGGTCTCGACCCACGCCTCCGCGACCGCGGTGCGCGGCGGGTCGTACTCGTTGAAGACCGCGCGCCACTGGGCGTAGATCTCGTGCACGTCGTCGCGGTCGATCATCGGGTGCGTGCCGGAGGTGCGGTCCATCGCGTCGAGCTCGGCACGCGACGGCAGCGGCTCGGTGAGGTCCTTCGTCAGCATGTGGGCCACATCGATGCGGAACCCGTCCACGCCGCGGTCCGACCAGAAGCGGAGCGTTGTGAGGAAGTCCTCGCGCACCTCGGGGTGGTCCCAGTTGAGGTCGGGCTGCTCGACGGCGAAGTTGTGCAGGTACCACTGGCCGTCCGCGACGCGCTCCCAGGCGCTGCCGCCGAAGACCGAGACCCAGTCGGTGGGCGGCTCCGCGCCGTCGGGACCGGTGCCCTCGCGGAAGATGTAGCGCTCCCGGGCGGCCGAGCCGCGGCCGGCAGCCAGCGCCTCCTGGAACCAGGCGTGCTGGTCGGAGGTGTGGTTGGGGACGATGTCGACGACGACGCGGATGCCCCGCGCGTGCAGCGCCTCGACCATGGCGTCGAAGTCGTCGAGGGTACCGAGGCGGGGGTCGACGTCCCGGTAGTCCGCCACGTCGTACCCGCCGTCGGCGAGCTCCGACGGGTAGAACGGGCTCAGCCACACCGCGTCGATGCCGAGCTCGGCGAGGTAGTCGGCGCGCGACACGATGCCGGGGATGTCGCCGAGGCCGTCGCCGTCGGCGTCCGCGAAGCTCCGCGGATAGATCTGGTACACGGCGGCCTGACGCCACCAGGTCGCGGTCTTGTCGTCTTCGCGGGTCGCGGTGAGCAGCGAATCGGTCATGAGGAAGAGGCTCTCCTTGTTTCTTGCGGGGGTCGGGTCAGCCCTTGACGGCACCCTGCGTGACACCCTCCATCACCCAGCGCTGAGTGAAGAGATAGGCGACGATCGCGGGCGCCATGGCCATCAGGTACGAGGCGAAGGCGACGTTGTAGTTGTTGCTGAACTGGTTCTGGAAGAGGTTCTGCCGCACCGGGAGCGTCTGCAGCGCCGGGTCGGAGATGATCAGCGACGGCATCATGAAGTCGTTCCAGGCGTAGAGGAAGGCGAAGATGCCGACCGTGGCGCTCATCGGCGCGAGCAGCGGGAAGATGAGCCGCCAGAACGTCTGCCAGGTCGTGGCGCCGTCGATCCGCGCGCTCTCCTCCAGCTCGATCGGGATCGAGCGCAGGAAGGCCGTGAACAGCAGCACGCTGAAGCTGAGCTGGAACATCGTGGCGAGGATGATCACGCCGAACGGGTTGTCGAGGCCGACGCGTCCGGTGAGCTGGATCTGCGGAAGTGCCACGACGGGGAACGGGATGAACATCGCCGCCAGCAGGTAGAAGAAGGAGTACCGGAACAGCCGGCGGTCCCAGTTGCGCACGATCGCGAACGACGCGAAGGCCGCGAGGACGATCGTCGCGATGACCGTCCCTGCCGTGACGAGCAGCGAGATCGCGGCGCCGACCGGGAACTTCGTCAGCGTCCACGCTTGCACGAAGCCGTCGATGCTGAACGGCGCCGGCAGCGAGAACGCGTTGCCGTCGACCGCCTGCCCGGTGGTCTTGAACGCCATCGAGATCGTCACGTACAGCGGGATGAGGATCGTCGCCGTGCACAGGATCAGGATGATGGTGCCCGACCAGTTGACGCGCTCCATCTTCTGCCGCTTCCGGCGTCCGTCCGCGGGGATGGTGGTGAGGGTCTCCGTCGACATCAGAACGTGTTCCTTCCGCGGGTCAGCGAGAGCTGGAGGACGGAGATGAGCACGGCCACGATGAAGAAGATCGTGGCGTTGGCCATCTGGTAGGCGTAGTCGCCGCCGTTGAAGCCCGCGATGATCGTCATCGCGACGCTGCGGGTGGCGGTGCCGGGACCGCCGTTGGTGAGGCCGACGATGATGTCGTAGGCGTTGAGGAAGCCCTTGAAGCCGAGGATCACGTTGATGACGACGTATCCGGCGACGAGGGGGATCGTGATGCGGGTCAGCTGCTGCGTGCGGCTGGCGCCGTCGATGCTCGCCGCCTCGTACACCTCGCCCGGCACCGACAGGAGTCCGGCGATGTAGATGAGGAGCGTGCCGGGGACCGCCTGCCAGGCGGTGACGATCACGATCGCGACCCAGGCGAGGTCGGGGTTGGCGAGCAGGCTCGTCTCCAGCCACGGGATGCCGGTGGCCGCGCCCGCCGCGGGGATCGAGTTCGAGAACAGGAAGTTGAAGACGTAGGCGATGATGATGCCCGAGATCACCATCGGGATCACGAAGATCGTCCGCAGCCCCGTCTTGAACCGGATGCGGGAGGTGAGCCCGACCGCCAGCAGGAACGCGATGACGTTGACGACGATCACTGTCGCGATCGAGAACCCGAAGGTGAAGAGATAGCTCTGCAGGATCGCCGGGTCGCTGAACAGCGCGATGTAGTTCGTCAGCCCGTTGAAGCTCCATTCGCCGATGCCGATCGAGTCGGTGAAGCTGAAGAAGATGCCGATGACGCCGGGGACCGTGATCGCGAGCGTGAAGATCACCAGGGTCGGCAGCAGGAACAGGTAGTAGATCGGCTCGACGCGGCGCGTGTGGCGGCGGATCTTCCGCTGCTCGCCGGTGACGATGGCGGTCGTGCTGGTGCTCATGGCGCGGACTCCTCTGTCTCGCCCGATGCGGAATCCTCGGAACTCGGGATCGGGGCGCGGAAGGCGATGCGGGCCCAGTCCGCGTCCATGGTGCGGAGGATGGAGGACGGGTCGGCGCCGAGCACCATGGCCTGCGCGTAGTTGTTCATCGGCAGGGTCTTCGGGACGAGGACCGAGGGGCCCTGGTAGATCCGCCCCTCGTCGTAGTACTCGATCATGCCCTCGATACGCGGGTCGTCCGGCGGTGCCGCGTCCGTCGTCGGGGTGAACCCGAGCTGCGAGGCGTTGTACTCCTCGATGTTCTCCGGGAGGTAGAGGTACTCCAGGAAGTCGCGCGCGGCCTCCTGGTGCTGCGACTCCTCGGGGATCATGACCGCGAGGTCCATGTTCACCCGGACGGCGAGGTCGCCCGGATCGTCGGTCATGGGCAGCGGGAAGGTGCCGAGGTCGAGGTCGGGGTCGGTCTTGGCGATCTCGCTGAACGCCCACGGCCCCTGGAGGTACATCGCGGCCTCCCCCTTCGCGAAGGCGAGGTTGCCGTCTCCGTACGCCCGGCTCGCCGCATCCTCGTTCGTGTACTCGTTCGCGAGCACCATCATCCGGTCCATCGGTTCCGCGAAGTCCTTCTCGAAGGAGACCTCCGAGTCCGGGCCCACCTCTGTGCCCTCGGCGGCGAGCGCGTCGAAGAAAGCCAGCACGTCCAGCGAGCCACCGGCCGCGTAGTCGTACCAGCCCTGCGCGACGGTCCAGTCGTCCTTGAACGTGGCGTAGAACGGGTCGATCCCGGCCTCGCGGAGGCTGTCGCTGACGGCGAGGAGCTCGTCCCAGGTCTGCGGCACCTCGAGGCCCTGCTCCGCGAAGATCTGCGTGTTGTAGATGACCGAGGCGGCCATGACCGAGTACGGCAGGGCGCTGGTGCGCCCCTCGCAGGAGCCGTACTGGTCCATCAACGGCTGCAGATCCTCACGGATGCCGGCGGCGGCCTCCGTGTCGGAGAGGTCGGTGAGCGCGCACCGCTGCACGAACCGGGCGACCTCGTAGTTGTAGTTGGCGAGCATGATGTCGGGCGGGTTCCCGCGGACGAAGCTCGCCGAGACGACGTCGACGCCGGACGTGTCGATCTCCACCCGGACGTCGTCCTGCGACGCGTTGTACTCCGCGACGAGCTCCGTCATGAACGGGATGGCCTCGCGCTTGCTGAACGTGAAGCGGATCGTCTCCGCTCCCCCGCCGGCGGCACAGCTCGTGAGCGCCGCGCCGGTCAGCACGAGGCCGAGCGCTCCGGCGGTCCAGCGCACCGCCCGTGATCGTGTGGCAGACACCGTCGTCCTTTCGTAAATCCGCGGAATAAATCTAGTGAGCGAATTTAGTCCGTCTAGAGGTACTGTCTCATCTGGGCGACAGAAAGGTCAAGGGGAGTGACAGAGGTCTCGACGGGACTCGGCACCGGCCGCGCGAGCGTGAGCGCGGTGCTCGACTTCGCCTGGACGGCCGGCGAGTTCACCGCCACCGAGGCCATGGCCGGCACCTCGCTCACGCGCTCGACCACCATCGACGCGATCGACACCCTCGTCACCGCGGAGGTGCTGCGCGAGCTGCCCAACGCCCGCGCCATCGGCGATTACCGCTCCGGGCGCCCCGCGCGCCGCTTCGCCCTCGCGGCAGACCTCGGCGTGGTGATGGGCATCGACGCCGGCGACACCCATCTCGCCGTCACCGTCGCGGATCTGCTCGATCGCACGCTCGTCCATCATCGCGTGGAGGTCGACCCCGCGCAGAGCGTCGAGGACCGCCGGGCGACGATCCTGCGGCACCTCACCGCCGCGCGCGACGAGGCCGGGGTGCCCGCGGAGCGCGTGCTCGCGGTGTGCGCCGGCGTCGCCGCCCCCGTCAACCGCGACGGCATCTCGCCCCCGCACCCCGACGGCTTCTGGGAGCGCACGAACCCCGGGCTCGCGGAGGCCCTGCGCGACTGGGCCCCGGTGGTCGAGGTGAAGAACGACGCCCAGCTCGCCGCGATCGCCGAGGGGACGCTCGGGGTGGCCGTCGACTGCCGCGACTACGTGGCCCTGCTCGCGAGTGAGCGCTTCGGCGGCGGCGTCGTCGTCGACGGGCACGTGCTGCATGGCGCCCACGGCGGCGTCGGCGAGGGCGTGGTGTTCGATCACATCATCGGTGTCGGCTCGGCGGTGGGCCTCCGTCACGCCGTGGAGGAACAGGCTCGGAGCGCCGTCGAGGACGGGGGCGCTGCCGCAGACGGAATCCTCGGACGGCTCGTGGCGGACGGGCCGGTCGATCCGCGGCTGGTGCTGACCCTCGCCGCCTCCGGAGACGCCGACGCCCTCCGCGTCGCCGAGCGCGTGGGGGCCACTCTCGCCCGCGTCGTCGGGGTGCTCGGCAGCATGTACGACCCGGCCCGCGTGATCATCTGCGGGGCCGTGGCGGAGAGCATCGAGCCTGTGCTGGCCGCCGCCCGCCGGATCCTCCCGGAGGAGCTGCACCTGCCCGCACCCGAGATCCTCGCCTCCACACTCGGCGCGGAGGTCGTGTCAGCCGGCGCGATCGCGACCGCCCGGAGGGCTGCCAGGGAGCGTGCCGTCCCCCGCCTCGCGGAACAGCGTCTCACCGCCTGACCCCCTCTTGCGTCAGCCGCCCCCTCCCCTCGCGAGCCGCCCTCCCTCGCGAGAACAGGTAAGCGCGCGAGTTCAGGCTCTCCCGCCCCTGGCAGCCTGTTCCCGCGCGAACGCCTGTGTCGGGGTGCCTGTCGCGAGAACAGGCCCCCGCGCGAACTCAGGCGAACGCGGGAGTTCAGGCTCTCCCCCACTCCAGAGCCTGTTCCCGCGCGAGCGCCTGTGTCGTGGGACGCGGATGCCGATCGCGGTCAGGACAGTGTCGGCGGAATACCGAAGAGAGTGTGGAAGGCGGCCGTGCCGGCGGGAGAGACCGTCACGGCACGCGAGGTCTGCTGAGGGTGGATCCAGCCTCGGTCGCGCGCGGTGCGGAGGAGGACGGCGCCGAGGTGACCCGAGAGATGCGAGCGCCGTTCCGTCCAGTCGAGGCAGCTCCGCACAAGCGGACGACGAGACGACGGCACCAACGCGTCCGGCCCCGCGATGCTCTCGAACAGGTCGCGCCCCGTCGCGGTCACCGTCAGGTCCGGCGTGAGGTGCCCCCGCTCGATGAGGGCGTCGAAGAGGGCGACCCCCAGGCGACCGGCGAGGTGGTCGTAGCAGATGCGGGCCAGGGCCATGCCGTCTCGCGCCGTCGCCGAACGGAGGCTCGAGACCGGGGCCGCCTTCCCGGCGTACGCCGTCGCGGCCTCGATGATGTGCGCGGCATCGGGGGACGCGAGCGTGACGTAGGAGTGCCGCCCCTGTCGGCGGAGCGCGACGAGCCGGACGTCGAGGAGCGTCGTCAGATGCTCCGACGTCGTCGACCTCGACACCCCGGCGGCACGCGCGAGCTCGCCGGCCGTCCATGCCCGGCCGTCGAGGAGCGCCAGACACATCTGCACCCGGGTCGGGCTGCTGAGCGCGTGTCCCAGCTGGGACACGGACGAGGGATCGACGATCACGCCACGACGGGGTCGTCGAGGATCGGCGCGCGGAAGTTGGAGCCGACCCGAGGCCCCTGGGCGAAGTAATGGCGGAAGGCGTAGGACAGAGGGTCCCACTTGTCCGTGTCGATGCGGTCGGGTCCGTACGCCTTCAAAATGTCCTCGTGCACGTGGACCTGCAGGACCTCGGCTTCGACCGCCAGCGCGTCGCCGCCGTCGATCGGGATGATCTGCGCCACGCGCGCTTCGATCTGCACCGGGCATTCCGCGATCCGGAACGGGATCACCGCGTCCGACGGCACAGGGGTGAAGCCCCCGAGACTCCATTTGTCCGGCTCATGCCGGTACGCGGGAACCTTCTCGGCGGGAACCGGCGAGCGACCGGTGGTCGGCGCGATCGCCTCCACGGCGTGCACGAGGTCGGCGGAGGGGAGGTTGATGACGAGGTCCCTGACCCGTCCGATGTTCGCGGCCGCCTGCCCCTCGGCACCGAGCCCGAGCATGTACCGCGTCCCCAGCGCCCATGCGGACGAGATCGGGCTGATGTTCGACGACCCGTCGGCGTTGACCGTGGTGATCAGCGCGACGGGAGTCCCGAAGTACAACACCGGCAGGTCGACGCTCCGCGTGGTTCTCATCCGTCCATTCTCGCCACCCGATCGTTCGGGCCGCGCCGAAGTGTGGACTCCCTCAGCCCACCAGGAGCGCGGGCTCCTCGAGGATGGAGGCGACGTCGGCGATGAAGCGGCTCATGCCGTCGCCGTCGATCACGCGGTGGTCGAACGAGCCGGCGACCGTGGTCACCCAGCGCGGGCGCACCTCGCCGTCGACGACCCAGGGCTTCTGGCTGATCGTGCCCATGGCGACGATGCCGGCCTCGCCCGGGTTGATGATCGGAGTGCCCGCGTCCATCCCGAACACGCCGATGTTCGTGATGGTGATCGTGCCGTTCTGCTGGTCGGCCGGCGGGGTCTTGCCCTCGCGTGCTGTGAGCGTGAGCCGGTTCAGGGCGCGGGCGAGATCCTTCAGGCTGAGGTCCTGCGCGTCCTTGATGTTCGGCACGAGCAGACCGCGGGGCGTGGCGGCGGCGATGCCGAGGTTCACGTAGTGGCGCACGGCGATCTCGGCACCGGCCTCGGTGTCGATCCAGGCCGCGTTGACCATCGGCGTCCGGCGCACCGCCCAGATCACCGCGCGGGCCATGATGAGCAGCGGTGAGACCTTGATGTCGGCGTAGTCCGGCGAGGCCTTGAGGCGCTTGACGAGTTCCATCGTGCGGGTGGCGTCGATCTCCTTCCACACCGTCACGTGCGGGGCGGAGTACGCGCTCTGCACCATCGCCGACGACGTCGCCTTGCGCACGCCCTTCACCGGGATGGACTCGGTGCGGTCGTCGCCGGCCGCCGACGGGCGCACCGGTGCGAGGCCGCGAGCCAGGCCGGACGGCGCCTGCGGGGCCGGGACGGTCTCCTCGCGCACGCTCCCCCACTCCGGGGTCTCGATGTTGCGGAAGACGCTGGCCTGCGAGGCGTGCTTCATGACGTCGTCGCGGGTGACCTCGCCGTCGGCACCCGTGGGCGTCACGCTCGTGAGGTCGACGCCGAGGTCGCGGGCGAGCTTGCGGATCGGCGGCTTCGCGATCACGCCGACCGACGACCGCACGGGGCGCTCGGCCGGGCGCTTGCGCCGCGAGGTCGCGCCGCTTCCGGAGCCGTAGCCGACGAGCACCGACCCGCCGCCCTCCTCGGGCGCGGGCGCCTCCGCCGTCGCGACGGTGCCGGGCGCCACCGAACCGTTCCCCGAGCCCGCCGCAGGGTCGGTCACGAAGGTGATGATCGGGGTGCCGACCTCGACCGTCGCCCCCTCGTCGACGAGCAGCTCGCCGACCACGCCCGCGTGCGGGGAGGGCAGCTCGACCAGGGACTTCGCGGTCTCGATCTCGCAGATGACGTCGTTGATGGCGACCCGGTCACCCGGCGCCACCTTCCACGCGACGATCTCGGCCTCGGTCAGCCCTTCGCCGACGTCCGGAAGGGGGAAGTTCTGCGTGCTCATGCGGAGTCCTTTCGTGGGCCGCGTTCATAACTCAGGAGACTCGAACCGGTGCGCGCCCCTGCGCCCGCGCTGGACGGGTGAAGGGGGCGGTTGTCCTGAGTTGTGAACATGGAACGTCGGTGTCAGTAGGCCAGGGAGCGGTCGACGGCTTCGAGGATGCGATCGGCGTCCGGCAGGTACGCGCCCTCGAGCTTCGCGGGCGGGAACGGGGTGTCGTAGCCGGAGACGCGCAGCACCGGAGCCTCGAGGGCGTAGAACGCGCGCTCCATGACGGTCGCGGCGATCTCGCTGCCGAGGCTCGTGAATCCCGGAGCCTCCTGCGCGTAGACCATGCGGCCCGTCTTGCGTACCGACCCGAGGATCGGCTCGTAGTCCACCGGCGACAGCGAGCGCACGTCGACGACCTCGCAGCTCGTGCCCTCGGACTCGGCGAGGGCGGCGGCCTGGAGCAGCGTCGTCACCATGGCGCCGTGTCCGACGAGGGTCACGTCCGTCCCGGTCCGCACCACCCGCGAGGAGTGCAGCGGGACGGCGGGAGCGTCGAGCTCGACCTCGCCCTTCGGCCAGTACCGGCTCTTCGGCTCCAGGAAGATCACCGGGTCGTCCGACGCGATGGCCTCCTGGATCATCCAGTAGGCGTCGTTCGCGGTGGACGGCGACACCACGCGCAGACCGGGGGTGTGCGTGAAGTACGCCTCCGGGCTCTCCTGGTGGTGCTCGACCGCCCCGATGTGCCCGCCGTACGGGATGCGGATCACGACGGGCAGCCGCAGCGACCCCTCGTGCCGGTTGGTGAGCTTGGCGAGCTGGGTGGTGATCTGGTCGAACGCGGGGAAGACGAAGCCGTCGAACTGGATCTCGACGACGGGACGGTACCCGCCCATCGCGAGGCCGATCGCGGTTCCGACCAGGGCCGACTCCGCGAGCGGGGTGTCCAGCACGCGCTGCTCCCCGAAGTCGCGCTGCAGGTGCTCGGTGATGCGGAAGACGCCGCCGAGCTTGCCGATGTCCTCGCCCATGAGGAGGACCTTCGGGTCGTCCTTCATCGCCTTGCGCATTCCGGCGTTCAGCGCCTTGCCCAGCGGCATGGTCTCCCGGGTCATTGGCCCTCTCCTTCGAACGACGCCTCGTAGCGGGCGCGCCAGGCTTTCTGCTCCTCGATCAGCGGATGCGGCTCGCTGTACACGTGGTCGAACATGAGGTCGGCGCGGGGCGGCCCGAGCTGCACGGTGCGGGCGCGGAGGTCTTCCGCGGCGTCGGCGGCCTCGGCGTCGACCTCGGCGAAGAAGCCCTCCTCGGCGCCGCGGTTCTCCAGGAACGCGCGCATCCGGACGATCGGGTCGCGCCCGGCCCACGCGAGCTCCTCGTCGTCGCCGCGGTACTTCGTGGGGTCGTCGCTGGTCGTGTGCGCGCCGAGCCGGTAGGTCACGGCCTCGATGGCGCGAGGGCCGCCGCCGCCGCGCGCCTCGTCGAGGGCCACGCGGGACACCGCGTAGCTGGCGAGGACGTCGTTGCCGTCCACGCGGACGCTGGGGATGCCGTACCCGGCGCTGCGCTGCACGAGCGGCACCCGGGACTGCGTGGTGACGGGGACCGAGATGGCCCAGTGGTTGTTCTGCAGGAAGAACAGCGTCGGGGCCTGGTAGCTGGCCGCGAACACCATCGCCTCGTGCACGTCGCCCTGGCTGGAGGCCCCGTCGCCGTAGTACACGACGACCGCCTCGTCGCGCTCGGGGTCGCCGGTGCCGGTGCGCCCGTCGAACGTGAGACCCATGGCATAGCCGGCGGCGTGCAGCACCTGGGAGCCGAGCACGAGCGTGTAGAGGCGGGTGTTGCCGTTCTTCGGGTCGGTCGGGTCCCAGCCGCCGTGGGAGACGCCCCGCATGAGCTTGATGATGTCCACCGGGTCCACGCCGCGGATCCGGGTGACGGCGTGCTCGCGGTACGAGGGGAAGATCGTGTCCTGCGCGCGGGCGGCCCGACCGGAGCCGACCTGCGCCGCCTCCTGTCCGCGGCTCGGCGGCCACAGGGCGAGCTGCCCCTGGCGCTGCAGGTTGGTGGCCTGGGTGTCGATCGCGCGGATGCCCACCATGTCGCGGTAGAACTGCGCGAGCTCGTCGTCGGGGATGGCCTCGATGAGCGGCAGGTACTGCTCCGCGGCCGGCGTCGGGGCGACCTTTCCGGTCTCGTCCAGGACGCGCACGAGGGGGGTCTCAGAGGTGCTCACGGCCCCCACGCTACCCGCGTCGGCATGCCGGGTCACGCATACCTAGGACGCCCTCGTATCTCCCCGGAACCCCGAGATTCCGCGGTTCGCAGGGCGGCGTCGCGCTCAGCGGAGGGTTGCGGCGACCTCCAGCACACGGGTGACGGCCGCCTCCTCGCCGACGGAGATCCGGATGCCGTCGCCGGAGAAAGGGCGCACGATCAGGTCGGCGTCGACGAACGCCGCCGCGACCTCGTCCGTACGCGCGCCGGTCGGCAGCCAGACGAAGTTGCCTTGGGCGTCCGGCACCTCCCAGCCCTGCGCGCGGAGCCCCTCGACGAGACGGGCGCGGCGTTCGACGATCACGGCGACGCGCTCCAGGAGCTCGGCTTCGGCGTCGAGGCTCGCGATGGCGGCGTTCTCGGCCGCGGATGTCACCGACAGCGGGATGCCGGTCGTGCGCGCCGCGTCGAGCACCTTCTCGTGGCCGATCGCATAGCCGACCCGGAGCCCGGCCAGACCGTAGGCCTTGGAGAACGTGCGGAGGACCACCACGTTCGGGTGCGCCTCGAAGACGCGCTCGGCCAGCCCGTCGACGGCGTCGGGGGCGGTGACGAACTCCGCGTAGGCCTCGTCGAGGATGATGAGCACGTCGGACCGCACGCGATCCACGAACGCCGCGAACTCGGCAGAGGTGATGATCGGGCCGGTCGGGTTGTTGGGCGTGCAGACGATGATCGCGCGCGTGCGGTCGGTCACGGCGTCGGCCATCGCGTCGAGGTCGTGGCGGGAGTCGGCGCTCAGCGGCACCTGCACCCCGGTCGCCCCGGCGACGAGCGGCAGGCTCGGGTACGCCTCGAACGACCGCCAGGCGTAGACGACCTCGTCGCCGACCGACGCGGTGGCGAGCACGAGCTGATGCAGGATCGCGACGCTGCCGGAGGCGACGTGGACCTGCTCGGGCTCGACCCCGTAGCGGGCTCCGAGCCGCGCACGCAGGCGGCCGGCCGTGGCGTCGGGATAGCGGTTGATCGGCGTCGTGTGCTGCAGCGCCTCGACGACCGAGGGCAGCGGATCGAACGGATTCTCGTTGCTGGAGAGCTTGAAGGCCTCGGGACCGGCCTGCTTGCCCTGGCGGTACGGCGCGAGGGAGGCGATGGCGGGACGGATGCGGGGCAGGGTCGGCTCGGTCACGCGTCGAGTCTAGGACGTGTGTCCCGCCACCCTTTCGAGGCCGAGGGTGCGGTGATACCATTCTGGTATGGCTATGACGGTGCGACTTCCTGCGGAACTCGATGCACGGCTCGAAGACATCGCACGAGCCCGGCACGTCTCCAAGCACGCCGTGATCATCGAGGCGGCCACCCGGTTCGCGAACAGCGAGTCCAAGACCGATCGAGTTCTGGCGCTCGCGGACGAGGTGACCGAACGCTACGGCGACGCCATCACGCGCCTCGAGGACGCCTGATCGATGGCCACCGAGTACATCGAGCCCGAGCAGGCCCTCGCGCTGATCGCGAAGCTCGGCCTGCATGTGCGCGACGAGGGACTGCTCTTCTCCGCTCTGGCGCGACCTGCCGCCGGGATGTTCGGCGTCGATGCGTATCCGACCTTCGCGAAGAAGGCGGCCGCCCTGATGAGCTCCGTCGCCCAGAATCACGCACTGTTCGACGGGAACAAGCGCACGGCGCTCTATCTCACCTTCATCTTTATCCGGCTGAACGGCTACGACCTCACCTTTACGAACGACGAAGCCTTCGAGTTCGTGATCGATGTCGCGCAGAGCCGGATGGATCTCGGGGAGATCTCCCAGGTCCTCGCCGCCCACATCCGTCCGGTGGACGACCGCGGCTGACACCGCGAGCCCCGCGTGGGAGACTGAACACATCATGCGCTTCATCATCCGGGTCGTCGTCAACGCGTTCGCCATCTGGGTCGTCACGCTCATCCCCGTGCTCCAGGTCACGGTGCGCGCCTTCCCGCCGGGCGAGACGCTGCAGCTCGTCCTGACGCTCCTCGCGGTGGGAGCCCTTTTCGCGCTGGTGAACACCATCATCGGCACGGTCGTGAAGATCGTCGCCTTCCCGCTGTACATCATCACGTTCGGCCTCATCGGCTTCCTCATCAACGGCTTCCTGCTCTGGCTGACCGCCTGGATCACCAGCAGCTTCGGATGGGGCCTGACGGTCGAGTCGTTCTGGTGGGGTGTTCTCGCCGCCCTGATCATCTCGATCATCAACGGCATCTTCGGCTTCATCCTGCGCCCGCAGAACAAGCGCTCCCGCCGCGACTGACCCGTCCACCGACGTCTGCCGACGCCGCGTGCGGCTCACGGATCGGGGAGCACACGCTCCGCGCGGTACTCGATGCGGTCGACGGTGACGGCGCGGTCCAGGTCCGCCCAGTAGGCGTCGAGAGCCTCCGCCCGCGGGTCGGCGGAGGCATCCACCATCGCCGCGGTCTCGACATAGTTCTCCAGGGAGTGCGTCTCGAGCGCGAGGTCCTGCTGACCGGCGTCGGGGTCGCCCACCCGGCTCGCGGTGAAGCTGTCGGCCGAGCCTGTGCCCTCCCTCGCCCCTCCCGCGGCGAGCGCGGACACCACGTCGTCGGTGTGCCGAAGCTGCACCAGGGTGTGATCGGCGGAGAGCGTCGGCTCCACGGGGCTTCCAGCGGTGATCTGAGTCGTGACCGCGAACGGGCTCTCCATGGCCAGGTGCGCCGCGATCATCCCACCCTGCGAGTGCGCGACCACATCCACCCGATCCCCGGGCCTCGCACCGGCCGCGGCCAGGGCGTCGAGGGTCGCCTGATACGACGCGGACCGGCCCCCGGTGTAGAGCTCGATGTTCGACTTCATGTCCCACGGTTCCGTCCCGCCGGCCGTGCGGAGCGACATCGAGCGGCTACCGGCGAGGTAGGCGACGTATCGCGGCGCCTCACCGGGCATCGTGTACTTCTCGATCGCCACCTGCGCCCCGGAGGCGGAGGGCAGGCGGCGGAGCGCACTCGCCAGTCCGGTCGGCGCGCCGGTCGGCCGCGAGCGGGAGACCACGGAGACGCGTACCGGATCGGCCGTCGCGCCGAGCGCCATTCCCGGTCGGACGCGCCCGAGTCCCGACGTCACCCCTACGAACGCACCGCCCAGGAAGACCGGTGGGAGCAGACCGGCGGCGTCGTACTGGTCGTCGAGGCCGCGGAACCTCCGGGCATCCGCGGTCCGCTCCAGAGTGTCCGCGAGCGTTCCCACACTCCCGTCCGAGGCGAGGAGCCGCGCCAGGCGCGCCTCCACCGCGGCGGCGGCGGCCGCGTCGGTGTGCGCCAGCGCCTCCGCCCGCGCGCGCAGCTCGACGACCTCGTACGCCTCGGCCATCAGGACGAGATCGGCGGCCGTCTTCTCGACGCGGGCCGTCAGCCCGTCCAGCGACGTCGCCACGGACCGCAGCGACCAGGCCGCGGGGGCCAGCTCCGTCCACGCCGCCGTGGCGAGCAGCGCCTCGGCGCGCGCCACGGCATCGGCCACCTCCGCCAACACCGGGACGACGCCCCGCACCCGTACCGCGAGGTCGCGAAGCTGCGCGGTGTCCACGGCGATCGCGCCGCCGTGGTCGATGCTGAGCCCGCTCATGCCGCTTCCGCCTCCCTGCGGCACTGCTGCATCATGGCGCGCACCGGCGTCGCGTCCTCGGACAGCCGCCAGAGCGCCGTCCGCAGCGCCTCGACCCCCTCGGATTCCCAGGAGCACGCATCACGCAGGGCCGTCAGCACGGACGCCGCCTCGTCGAGTCGCTCCCCGGCCGCATCCAGCTCGGACAGCACTGCGGCGCGCAGCGCGGGGTCGACACCGGGAGAGAGGGCGGTGAGAGGGAAGGACGACATGGATCCACCCTTTCCCCGCCCTTCGTTCCCCGGCTCCGGATGCGCCTCACACGGGCACGGACCGTGGACAGTCGTCGCCCACACACCACGGTGCAGGAGAGTCGAAGGCGGGTCGCGATCCGGGCGGCGCTGTGCAGGAACCGCATCGACCGGCAGAATGGATCCGTGACAGCCCGAGATCCCTTCCGCGTGATCTTCGTCTGCACCGGCAACATCTGCCGCTCCCCCATGGCGGAGGCCGTGTTCCGGGACCTCGCGGAACGGCAGGGTCTCGGTTCCCGGATCGTCTCCCGCAGCGCGGGCACCGGGGACTGGCATCTCGGGGAGCGCGCCGATCACCGCACCATCGATGCGCTCGCCCGTCGCGGCTACGACGGCTCGCTGCACCGCGCCCGCCAGTTCACCGCCGCGTCCTTCGCCGAGAACGACCTCGTGGTGGCCCTGGACCGCACGCACGAGCGCATCCTCCGCGAATGGGCCAGAGACGAGGACGAGGACGGCAAGGTGACCCTCCTCCTCGCCTTCGATCCCGACGCCTCGACCCACGATGTCCCCGACCCCTACTACGCGGGCCCGGAGATGTTCGATTCGGTGCTCGGTATGATCGAGACGGCGACTCGCGGCTTGTTCCGCCAGCTCGAACCCGCCCTGCGCCTGCCCCGCACGCCCCGAACCTTCGGGGCCTGATCAGGAGGATTCCCCTGACTTTCCAGCCTTCGCTCCCGCCGCAGCCCCTCAGCCCCCTCGACGGCCGCTATCGCGGCGCCGTCACCGGGCTCGCCGACTTCCTCTCCGAGGCCGGACTCAACCGCGCCAGGGTCGAGGTGGAGGTGGAATGGCTGATCGCCCTCACCGACCGCTCGCTGTTCGAGACGAGCCCCCTGTCGGGCGACGACAAGGAGCGCCTGCGCGCGCTCTACCGCGACTTCGGGCAGGCCGAGATCGACTGGCTCGCCGAGAAGGAGGCCGTCACGCAGCACGACGTGAAGGCCATCGAGTACCTCGTGCGCGACCGGCTCGCCACGCTCGGCCTCGACCACATCGCCGAGCTGACGCACTTCGCGGCGACGAGCGAGGACATCAACTCCGCGTCCTACGCGCTCACCGTCAAGCGCGCCGTCGAGGAGGTCTGGCTCCCGGCTCTCGACACCGTGATCGCGAAGCTGCGGGAGCTCGCCGTCGAGCACGCCGACGCCGCCATGCTCTCCCGCACGCACGGGCAGCCCGCCACGCCCTCGACCATGGGCAAGGAACTCGCGGTCTTCGCCTGGCGCCTCGAGCGCGTGCGCAGCCAGATCGCCGGCTCCGAGTACCTCGCGAAGTTCTCCGGAGCGACCGGCACCTGGTCCGCTCACCTCGCGGCCGACCCGGACGCCGACTGGCCGACCATCGCCCGCGAGTACATCGAAGGGCTCGGTCTCGGGTTCAACCCGCTGACGACGCAGATCGAGTCGCACGACTGGCAGGTGGAGCTGTACGACCGCGTGCGTCACGCCGGCGGTATCCTGCACAACCTGGCGACGGACATCTGGACCTACATCTCGCTCGGCTACTTCGCGCAGATCCCGGTCGCCGGGGCCACCGGCTCGTCGACGATGCCGCACAAGATCAACCCGATCCGCTTCGAGAACGCCGAGGCCAACCTGGAGATCTCGGGCGCTCTGCTCGCCTCGCTCGGCCAGACCCTCGTCACGAGCCGCCTGCAGCGCGACCTCACCGACTCCACCACGCAGCGCAACATCGGCGTCGCATTCGGGCACTCGCTGCTCGCGCTCGACAACCTGCGCCGCGGCCTGAACGCGATCTCGCTGTCGCGCGACGTGTTGCTCGCCGACCTCGACGTGAACTGGGAGGTGCTAGCCGAGGCGATCCAGACGGTGATCCGTGCCGAGGTCGTCGCCGGCCGGTCGAGCATCCAGGACCCGTATGCGCTCCTCAAGGAGCTCACGCGCGGACACCGGGTGGGCGCCGACGACCTCGCCGAGTTCGTGCAGGGCCTGGAGATCGGCGACGCGGCCAAGCAGCGGCTGCTCGCGCTGACCCCCGCGACCTACACCGGTATCGCGGAGCGCCTCGCCCGCTGAGCCCGGGGAGCTAGGAGCCGGACTCCCCGGCGTGCTCCTCGACGCTGTCCTTCGGCATGAACGCGGCGGCGATCAGGGTGAGCACGGCGGTCACGGCGACCGCGACGAACACCCACACCGACGCGTGGATGATCGTGTCGGGGTCGTCGGGTCCCGCGCCCTGCGCGATGACGGCGTTGGAGATCGCCCCGAACGCCGCCACCCCCACGGCGCTTCCCGCGGACCGTGCGAACGCGTTCATCCCGGTCACCGCTCCGCGCTCGCCCCAGCCGACCGACGCCTGAGCGGCGATGAGGGTCGGCGCGGCACTCCACCCGAGCCCGAAGCCGAGGAGGAACGCGATGCCGGCGACGACGAACGGGTTCGGCCAGGAGGCGACGGCGGCGAGCGCGACGGCGGCGACCGTGGTGATGCTCATGCCGATCAGGGTGGTGCGGCGGAAGCCGATTCGCAGGTACAGCCGGCCGGCGTTCGCGGCGGCGAGCGGCCAGCCGAGGGTCAGAGCAGCCACCGCGAGACCTGACAGCAGCGGAGCGATGCCGATGGACCCCTCGAGGTAGGCGGGGGCGAAGCTCGTCACCCCGAGCATCAACGCCCCGATGCCGAGCGACACGATGGTCGTCGTGAGGATGAGCCGACGTGTGACGAGGCGCAGATCGACGATCGGCTCCGCGACCCGGCGCTCGACGAACCCGAAGGCCACCAGCGCGACCACCCCGATACCGAAGCAGAGGGCGCTCGGCACCGACAGCCAGGCCCATGCGTTCCCACCTTCCAGCATGCCGAGGATGAGCGCCGTGAGCCCGATCGTGAGCAGCACCGCTCCGCCGTAGTCGATGCTGTGCTTCTGCGTCTGCTTCTGCTCCCGGTAGGTGCGCAGCAGCATCCACCCGGCGATCAGACACAGCGGGACGTTGATCCAGAAGATCCATCGCCAGGCGTCGAGCTGCGCGAAGATCCCGCCGAGCGCCGGGCCCACGACCGAGGAGATGGCCCAGACGCTCGCGACGTATCCCTGCACCTTGGCGCGTTCGGCGACCGTGTAGATGTCGCCGACGATGGTCATCGACATCGGCGCGACGGCACCGGCGCCGATGCCCTGGATGATGCGGAACACGATCAGCGCCGGCATGCTCCAGGCGAACCCGCAGAGGATCGATCCGAGCAGGAACAGGGCGATGCCGAGCAGGATGATCGGCTTGCGGCCCACCGTGTCCGCGAAGCGGGAGTAGATGGGCACGCTGACGGCCTGCGCCAGGAGGTACACGGAGAACAGCCACGGGAACTGCTGATAGCTGCCGAGGTCGCGCACGATGCTCGGGACAGCGGTCGCGAGGATGGTCGCGTCGATCGCGATGAGGCCGGTGGCGAGCATGAGCGCGCCGAGGATGGGTCCGCGCTCCGACCGGAGTCCGATGGAGGCGCGGTCGACGGAGGCAGTCACTCCAGGGACAAGCGGAAGGACCTCACCGATATTCCGCCCGTATGACGGATCAGGTGGAGGCGGGGCGTCCCGGCTCGTCGGTGGTGCCGTCACCCTTGCCGTCGTCCTCCGCGTCGTAGAGCACGGGACGGTCGATGGTCTTGGTGACGTCGGCGGGGTCGATCGCGAGCATCAGCATCGCGAGGATCAGGAGCGTCGCGATGAAGGCGCCGCCACCCACGACGAGGCTCAACGCCACGGGGGTGAGACCCTCGTAGGTGCCGTTCGCGATGGCCGTGTTCACGCGGAGGGTGAACGCGCCGGTGGAGACGAGAGTGACCACCATGGCGAACACGCCGCAGCCCAGGGCGATGCCGAGCAGGTGGAGGGGACGCAGGATGTCCCGTCGGGTGGGCTTGTCGTCGCTCATCGCTCTCCTCCGTGCTCCACAGGAGCCGCATCGATCTCGGGGGCGGGAGCGACGTCATCGGCGTCCGCACGCTTCGGGGTGAGGCCGGCGATGCCGAGGAAGACGGCGACGATGGCCGCATACCCTCCGAACATCCCCACGCCGAGGATGATGCCGGACAGCTGGAACGTGCCCGCCTTCTCGATCGTGTACTCCTGGACGAAGCCCGAGGGGATCAGCAGCAGGACGACGGCGAGGAGCAGCCCGAGAGCCCCGACGGTGATCGCGTCGGTGGCGAGCGCTCCCCCGGCACGGCGGGCCCGGATGCCGGCGAGCAGCTCGAGGCCACCGCTGAGCACGCCCCAGGTGATGAGGACGATGAAGAACATGTCGTCCGTGCGCCACACGGGCACACCGCTCGCCATACCCGCGATGACGCTGACGACCGCGAGGAGGATCGCCGCCCAGCGCGACCCCGCGGGGAGGACGAGCCAGGCCGCGAGGATGTGCACGAGGGCGGTGACCAGAGCGAAGCCGCTGAAGACGGCGAGACCGACCGCGGCGGAGTGATCCGAGGAGAAGGTGATCATCAGGGCGGCGACGGCCGCGAACAACGCGCGCAGCAATTGCACGTGGCGCATGGTGAACGCGCGAGCAGGGGCAGACATAACGGCCAGATCCTCCGGGGTTTCCCCCCAGTCTACGCGGGGCCGCGAGCCGCACGCGCCCGGGGATGCTCGTGAAGCCCGGCGGATCTCCCCAGATCGATTGCCGGGCTTCACGACATACGCAGCAAGGGGGGCATCACTGCGTCGGGCCGCTGTCGCCGGGTCGGGCACCCTCCCCGCGACATCGCAGCCCCGTGACCCACATGCCCACCTGGTCCCCTGAGGTGCGCGCGTGCGGTCTTATGCTCACTGTAGAGGTGTGTTCTTCACATACCGGGCGGGGGCTGTGATGGGTTTTGGGGACGGCGAGAGGAGAGCGGCGACGCCGGACGCGTTCGCCGCGGCGCTGCGCGATGCGATCAATGCGAGACCGGTGACGCTGTCGTGGTTGCAGCGGCAGCTCCACGACCGGGGCAACCGCGTCTCGATGGCCACGCTGAGCTACTGGCGCTCGGGGGCCCGTCGCCCGGAAGGACCGCAGTCCCTCGCCGCCCTCGCCGACATCGAGGACCTGCTGTGCCTCGAATCCGGGGCGTTGAGCCGTCTCCTCCGTCCGCACCGCACAGGACCCCTGGGACCGCAGGGGTTCCCGCTGGAGCAGGTCGACATGGAACGGGCCGTCCGCGAGGTCTACGCCGCCCTCGGCGCCACGTACCCGGACCCGTCGCGGGAGCTCACCGTCCATTCCGTCACGGACGTCGACGCCGACGGCGAGGTGTCCTCCTGCCTCACCCGCAGCATCGTGCAGTCGACGAGCGGCGTGATCACCGCCATCCCCGTCCTCGACCTCACCCCCGGCGTGCCCGGGCCTCCGCCGCGGCTCACGGCCGTGGCCGGCGGACGGGTCACCGCGCGCTACTCCCACCCGAACGGCGAGGCGCACGGTGCGCTGATCGAACTCGACGTCCCGCTCGAAGCCCCGGACACCGCGGTCGTCGAGTGGTCGGTGCAGTACGAGCCGGGCCACCCGTCGGATCGGGAGACCGGTCACGCCCTGTCCCGCCAGGCCCGGGAAGTCCTGGTGTGGACGCGCTTCCACCCGGATGCCGTCCCGGACTGGTGCGACGAACTCGTCGAGACCGCCGGAGGCACCGTCGTCACCGCGCTCCCCCGACCTCGGGGCACGTCGGTGCATCAGGTCCGTCGGGCATTCGGCCCCGGCGCCCTCGGTCTGCGCTGGGGGTACGGTCCTCGCGGGGGCGATCAGCCGGGCTGATCCCCCGTCGCGACCGGCCGCCCCGGGGTGTTCGACCACTGGCTCCAGGAGCCGGGGAAGACCTTCGCCGGGATGCCGACCTCGTGGAGCACCAGAGCCGTGTGCGCCGCCGTGACTCCCGACCCGCAGTAGGCCGCCACCGGCGTCTCCGGGGTGACCCCGACCTCGGCGAGCGTCGCCAGCACCGTGTCACGGTCGCGGATGCGCCCGTTGTCGTCGAGGTGCCGCGTGGTGGGGAGGTTCCGGGCGCCGGGGATGTGCCCGGCGATCGGGTCGAGCGGCTCGGTCTCGCCGCGGTAGCGCTCCGGGGCGCGGACGTCGAGCAGCACCCCGTTCTCCGGGAACGCCGCCGCCTCATCGATCGAGAGAGCGTCCTGGCCCGGATCCGCGAGGACGACATCGCCGGTCTCCGGCACGACGTCGTCGGTCGCCAGGTCGTATCCGGCCGCGGTCCACGCGCGCAGCCCGCCGTCGAGCACCCGGACGTCGACCCCTGCCTGCCGCAGCAGCCACCACGCCCTGGCCGCCGCGAGTCCCTTGGTGTCGTCGTAGGCGACGACGGTATCGCCCTGCCGCACACCCCATCGCCGGGCCGCCGCCTGCAGGGTCTCCGTCGAGGGGAGCGGATGGCGGCCCTCGGTCGGCGCCCCGGGTGTGGAGAGCTCCTGATCCAACGACGCGAACACCGCGCCGGGGATGTGGCCGGAGCGATAGTCGCCCGGGCCCGCCTCGGGGCGGTCGAGGCGCCAGCGCACGTCGATGACCCGGATCGGGGCGCCGTTCTCGAGGAGGTCGTGGAGCTCGGTCGCGGTGACGAAGTGACTCATGGTGCGAGGCTACCGAGTGCGCGGCGCTCCCCGTCTGCCTCCGTCACGGACGGACACGGTCATCGCCTCCCGACGGTTGCGGGAATAGCCGCGCGTCTCCGGCGTTTCCCCTCACATGATTGAAACTTCAACGGTCGCCGCTGAGCGCACCCGCGTGCGGGTACCCCTGCGCTTCGCGGACGGCTTCGGCACGACGGCCGACGTCGTGACCTTCGACGGACTCGTGGACGGCCGCGAGCACCTGCTGCTCGGTCTCGGCGACTGGCAGGCCGCCCTCGATCGCGCCGCCGACGGCGGGGTCGCGCCCCTCGTCCGCCCGCACAGCGAGTGCCTCACCGGTGACGTGTTCGGCTCGGAGCGCTGCGACTGCGGACCGCAGCTGCGGGAGGCCGTGGAGCGGATCGCCGCGGAGGGCGGCTTCCTCCTCTACCTGCGGCAGGAGGGCCGCGGCATCGGGCTGTACGCCAAGCTCGACGCCTACGCGCTGCAGGACGCCGGTCTCGACACCTACGAGGCGAACGTGGCCCTCGGCCGCGGCGAGGACGAGCGGGACTACACCGTGGCCGCGCAGATGCTGCGAGCGCTGGGCGTGGACCGCATCCGCCTACTCAGCAACAACCCCGACAAGGCCGCGCAGCTCGACGGGCTCGGAATCCAGGTCACCGAGCGCGTCCGCACCGAGGTGCACCTCTCCGCAGCCAACTCGCGCTATCTCCAGGCGAAGCGTGACCACACGGCCCACACGATCGACCTGACCGCGGCGTGACCTCCGAGGAGCACGACATGAGCGAGGCGCGGCACCCGCGGCGGCTCGACGACGACGAGCTCGCGACCTGGCTGCCGATCATCCGGTTCGTCCAGCTGCTGCCGCAGGTCCTCGACCGGGCACTGAAGGACGAGGTCGGGCTGAACCACGCCCGCTACGCGATCCTCGTCACCCTCGCCGGCCAGGGTGAGGACGCCGTCACCATGACCGAGCTCGCGCGCATCGCCGGACTCAGCCGGTCGCGCCTGAGCCACGCCCTGGACTCCCTGGAGGAACGCGGGTGGGTGGAACGGACCTCGTGCAGCACGGACAAGCGCACCCTCTCCGCGACGCTGACCCCGGCCGGACGGGACATGCTCCGCGCGGCCGCACCGGTCCACGTGGCCCAGATCCGCGAGCTCATCCTCGACCCGCTGTCCGCGGAGGATCGGCAGCGGCTGCAGGACATCCTGGGGGCGCTGCTGCCGGGCGTCACGGCCGCGCTCTGAGCCGCGTTCTGCTCTGAGCAGAACGTCTCGATCGCCCCGCGGGCGGCGGCTTATCGTGAGGCATGGCCGACATCGTCCCGTTCCCCCGCGCCCCGCATCCCGTCCGTCCGCCGTCCAACGGACCCGAACCGCTGTGGCGCGAGATGCTCGGCGATCAGCTGCGACGGCGACGCCATGACCGCGGGGAGACACTCAGCGAGACCGCGGAGAAGGCCGGGGTCTCGCCGCAGTACCTCTCCGAGGTCGAGCGCGGCCGGAAGGAGCCGTCCAGCGAGATGATCGCTGCGATCGCCGGCGCGCTGGACTCCTCCCTCGTGGAGCTCACGAGCGCGGTCGCCGAGGAGCTTCGTCAGGCCACCCCCGCCGCGGCTGCGGTCTCGACCTCCCGCGGCGCCTTCGCTCTGGCCGCCTGACCCCTTTCACCTGCACGACCCGAGTCCGGGTGCACGACGGATCTCGGGAATCCGTCGTACACCCGTCACCTCATCGTGCATCCGGATCACGGGGACCGAGCACGGTGTCGATGAGGCCGTACTCGAGAGCCGCGGCGGCGGTGAAGACCCGGTCCCGGTCGGTGTCGACGCGGAGCTCCGCGAGCGCGCGACCGCTGTGCCGAGCCAGGATCGACTCCATGTCGGCCCGCACCCGCACGACCTCGTCGGCCGCGAGGATGAGGTCCGGGATGGCTCCGCGTGACTGCCCGGCCGGCTGATGCAGCACGATGCGCGCGTGGGCGAGGGCCGCCCGCTCCCCCGGCGCTCCCGCCGCGACCAGGAGCGCCGCCGGACCGATGGCCTGGCCGACGCAGGTCGTCGCGATCCGCGGGCGGATGTGCTGCATGGTGTCGTAGATCGCCAGCGCGGCACCGGGATCCCCACCCTCGCTGTTGATGTAGAACTGCACGGCGGTCTCCGGGCTGTCCGCGTCGAGGTGCAGGAGCTGCGCGATGAGGGCGTTGGCCACCCCCGCGTCGATCCCGGTGCCGAGATAGATGACGCGCTCGGCGAGCAGATGCGAGTAGACGTCCATGACGCGCTCACCCCGCGGATGCTGCGCGATGACGTGGGGGATCGTGTAGCTGCTCATACGTCCGCCCCCAGTCCCACCCGCGCACGACGGCGGGGCATGATCTCCGCCGCGGACCGCACGATCTCGTCGATGAACCCGTAGCCCTGCGCCTCGGCCGCGGTGTACCAGCGATCGTGGAGGGAGTCCTCGAAGATCCGCGCGAGGGGCTGGCCGGTGTCGTCGGCGATGAGGCCGAGGACGGTGTCGCGCATGTGCCGGAGGTCGTCGGCCTGCGCCTCGATCTCCACCGCCGATCCGCCGATCCCCGCCGAGCCCTGGTGCATGAGGATCCGGGCGTGCGGGAGAGCGCGCCGCTTGCCCTTCGTCCCCGCGGAGAGCAGGAACTGTCCCGCGCTGCAGGCGAGGCCGAGGGCGAGGGTGGAAACGTCGTTGGGGATGAGGTGCATGAGGTCGCGGATCGCCAGCATCGACGGCACAGAGCCGCCTGGCGAGTGGATCCAGAGGGCGATGTCGGTCGTCGGGTCCTCCGCGGCGAGGCCGAGGAGCTGGGTCATCAGAAGGGTGCCGTTGTCGTCGTCGAGGGCGCCGTCGAGGACGAGCACCCGTTCGTGGAACAGGGCGCGCCGGGCCTCGGGGCCGAACTGCGGGAGAGGGGTGTCTTCGCTCATGTCCCCAGCATCCGGCTCCGCTCAGGACCGCGGGAGCGAATCCGCCCGGAGCAGATCCGCTGTGAGCGGCGGCGCGTGCATCCGTCCGAAAACCCGGCGTAACACCGCCGACGCACGAGCCGCCTAGCCTCGGGGCATGGCGAAACAGAAAGCACCGGCATGGCAGTCCGAGGACGGCCTGAACTTCCGCACCCGCAAGTGGGTGCGCCCGGAAGACCTCAACGCGAACGGCACGCTGTTCGGCGGGAGCCTGCTGAAGTGGATCGACGAGGAGGCGGCGATCTACGCGATCGTGCAGCTCGGCAACTACCGCGTCGTCACCCGGCACATCTCCGCCATCACGTTCGAGGCATCGGCGGTGCAGGGCGACCTCATCGAGATCGGGCTGCAGGCCACGCGCTTCGGTACGACGTCGCTCACGATGCGGGCCGTCGCGCGCAACATGATCACCCGCAAGCGCATCCTCACCATCGACGAGATCGTGTTCGTCAGCATCGGTGAGGACGGCCTGCCGACCCCGCACGGTTACGACGAGATCACCTACGATCGCGACCGCATGCCCACCGAGCGCATCGCCACCGGCACGATCCCCCTCCCGAAGCGCTGACCCGCGCTCGCCGACCCACCCCCTTGCGGTCGACCCACCCCCGAAAGTGCGTCACTTACGGGGGTGGGTCGCGCGGAAGGGGGTGGATCGACGATCAGCGGTGGGCGACGCGGTGGCCGATCCAGAACCCGATCGCGATCAGGCCGACGAGACCGATCCCGAGGATCCACGGGAGCAGAGAGGGCGCGGCGCCCGCCGTGGCCGTCGCGAGGGTGCCCGAACCGTCGGCGATACGTCCGTTGCCGGCCGCGAGGTCGGCGGCACCGGCGTCGAGCCTCGCGCCTCCGCTCGCAAGGGCCCCGGAGCCCTCGGCCACCGCGTCGGCGCCGGTGCGGAGTTCGCTCATCCCGGATCGGAGGTCACCGGCACCCGACTGCAGCGCGCCGACGCCCGTGGCCAGCGACCCGGCGCCGTCGTCGAGCCGCGCCGCGCCGGCGCTGAGCTCCGCGGTGCCGGAGTACAGCGACGACGCCCCGGTCGAGAGGGTCTGCAGCCCGGACGAGAGATCCGCCGCACCTGCCGCGAGCCGGGAGGTGCCGTCCTGCAGCGTCTGCGCTCCGGCCACAAGGGCGGGAGCGCCCTTCGGGGAGACCAGCACCACCGTCCCCGGCCAGCCCTTCGAGGGGTCCCCGTTGATGAGCGCGCCGACGCCTGCCGTGACGCGAGCGGAGCCGTCGGCGGCGCCGATGAGTCCCTGTGCGAGGCCCGGAGCAGCCGCGGCGGGGGCGGCCAGCGCGCCGACCTGCTTCTCGACACCGGCGGCGAGCGTCGCGAGCTGCTGGAGCTGCACGTCATCAGGGTGTGCGGCGAGGAGACCTTGCAGACCGGCGGCGAGCGTCCGCGCATTGCCGGGAGCGCTCGTGGCGACGCCCGTCAGCAGCGTCTGCGTGTCCGGATGGGCGAGCTTCTGCACGTCGGCGCTCACTCCGGCGCGCAGCGTGGTGCTCAGAGTCGTCGCGCCCTCGAGCACGCCGTTCGCGTACCGGTGCGCGCCGTCGACGCCCGCGGCGAGCGTGGTCGCTCCCGCGACGAGCTCTCGGGCCCCGGCATCCGCCGCCGCCATCTTCGCCGCGAGCTCCTGCGACCCGGCGAGCGCCGTCTGCGCTCCGCCGCTCACTCGTCCTGCACCGTCGAGAGCGGTGGCGGCTCCCGCCGCGAGGGTTCCGGCGCCCTCGGCGAGCGTCGTGGCGCCCGCGGCGGCCGTCGTCGCCCCGTCGCTCAGCTTCTCGGAGCCCTGCTGCGCCGTCGCCGTGCCTGCCGCGAGATCCTGCGTGCCCGCGGCCAGGTCGTCGGCTCCCGCGGCGAGGTCGGAGGCACCGGCGGCGAGGTCCGCGGATCCGCCCCGCGCGGTGGTCGTGCCGTCCGCGAGCTCGGCGGCCCCAGCGGAGACCTTGCTCATCGTGGCGAAGAACAGCAGCACCATCGCCGCCAGCAGAAGACTGAGGACGATCACGGCGATGCGCATGCCGAGGCCGTGCGCGTGGGTCTTTTCACTCGTCATTGAGGACTCCCGAGGTCAGTGGCGTCGTTGCCACCCGCGACTGTAGGCCCGCCCTCTCCGCGACCCCCCGGTGTTGCCGTCAGGTACCAAGTCCCACCTCAGTCGAGACTCAGTTTCTTGTCGTCCTCACACAATCGCCGACCCGGCCCCTTATGTGCGAGCCACCCCCATATGTGACGCACTTTCCGGGGTGGGTGGCACGGAAAGGGGTGGGTCGGCGAGAGTGGCGAAGGCGTTCGCGAGGTCGGCGAGGAGATCGTCGACGTTCTCGAGGCCGATGGACAGGCGAAGGACGTCGGCGGCGGGACGCGCCTCCGCGGGGACCGGGCGGTGCGTGAGCGCGGCGGGATGCTGGATGAGGGAGTCCACGCCGCCCAGTGACACCGCATGCGTGAAGAGGCGGGTCCCCCCGGCCACCGCCGCGGCCGCCGCACAACCGCCTCGCAGCCGCAGGGCGATCATCGCCCCCGGCCCGCGGAGCTGCCGTTCCAGGATGCCCCGCGGATCCCCGTCGAGCCCCGGATAGAAGACCTCGGCGACCTCGGGTCGATCGACCAGCCACTGCACGATGCGACGAGCACTCTCCTGCTGGTGCCGCACGCGGACCGGCAGGGTCGTGAGACCGCGGTGCAGCAGGTACGCGCCGAGCGGGTGCAGGAGCCCCCCGGTCACCGCACGCACGCGACGCAGCGCCTCCGCGGTCCTCTCGTCACAGGCGACGACGCCGGCGATGACATCACCGTGGCCGCCGAGGTATTTGGTGGCGCTGTGCAACGACATCGCCGCGCCGTGGTCGATCGGGTTCTGCAGCACGGGGGTCGCGAACGTGTTGTCGACGACCACCGGCACGCTCCCCGCCTGCCGCACGACCTCGGCGATGTCCGCGACCTCGAGGGTCGGGTTCGCCGGCGTCTCCACGACGACGAGTCCGGTGTCGGCGCGCAGCGCGGCGGCGACCTCGTCGGGACGGCAGTACGTCGTCTCCACACCGAGCAGACCCGACCCCAGCAGGTGGTCGGTCCCTCCGTAGAGCGGACGCACCGCGACGACGTGCCGCGCCCCCGTGGCACCGGTGTGCGCGAGGATCACGGCGGTCATGGCCGCCATCCCGGAGCCGAAGGCGACGGCGGCTTCAGCGTGCTCGAGCTCGGCGAGGGCGTCCTCGAAGCGCGCGACCGTCGGGTTCCAGAGGCGGGCGTAGACCATGCTGCCGTCCTGCGGCGGACGACCCCCCGTGGCCATCGCCTCGTACGAGTCCCCGCCGCGCTCGACGTCCGGCAGCGGGTTGGTCGTGGAGAGGTCGATCGGCAGGGCGTGGACCCCGAGCGCCTCGAGGTCGGCTCGGCCGCTGTGGACGGCGACGGTGTCGGGATGCAGCGGTGCGGTCATCCCTCCACGGTGACCGAATCACGAGGTTCTCGCTGATCATCGACAGAACAGCTCGCCGAAGCCGGGATTCTCGCTATTCTGTGCAACATCCGGTCGTACCGAGGAGGGCACGTTGGCGAAAGCGCAACTCGACGGGATCGACCTGGAGCTGCTCGCGGCCTTGAGCCGCGATGCGGCCGTGACCAACAAGGCGCTGGCTCATCGGCTCGGCCTCGCGGAGTCCACATGCGCACACCGCATCCGCGCGCTCCGAGACCGGGGAGTGATCCGCGATACGCGCGTCCGCCTCGACGGGTCGGCTCTCGGCTACCCGCTGCAGGCGATCATCAAGGTCCGGCTCGCTCACCACACCGGCCCCAAGGTCACGGCACTCTTCGACGCGCTCGTCGCGATCCCCCGGGTGCTCCAGGTGTTCCATGTCGCCGGGGTGGACGACTTCCTGGTGCACGTGGCCGTGCAGGATGCGACCGCCCTGCGCGACATCGTGCTCGAGCACATCACCGTGCACCCCGTCGTCCGCGGCACCGAGACCCAGCTCGTGTTCGAGCTCCGCGACGGCACGGGTTTCCTCCCCAGCTGAACGAAGGGGCAGGATGGAGGGACGCCGTTGCAAAGGAGCACCATGAGCCGTCGTGCCACCCCCGCCACCGAAGCGATCCGCGGGATGAGGGACCTCCTCTTCACGCACGCCACGGACTACGACGCCGCGCGCCGCGAGTTCGCCTGGCCGGACCTGACCACCTTCAACTTCGCGCTCGAGTGGTTCGACGTCGTCGCCGGCGAGAACCCCGATCGTCCGGCCGTGCAGATCGTCGAGGCCGACCTCAGCCTCCGGTCCTGGACGTACGGGGAGCTCTCCGCGCGCTCCGATCAGGTGGCCGCCTGGCTCCGCAGCCTCGGCATCAGCCGGGGCGACCACGTGATCGTCATGCTCAACAACACGATCGAGTTGTGGGAGGTGATGCTCGCGATCACCAAACTGGGCGCGGTGTCGATCCCGACCTCGACCCTGCTGTCGGCCTCCGACCTCGCGTACCGCATCGAGCATGGTCGGGCCGACGCCGTCGTCACGCTCGGCGCCCTCGCCGACCGCCTCGAAGGGATCGACCCCGCGGTCCTGCGCATCGGCGTCGGCGCATCGCTGCCAGCGGACTGGAAGCGGTTCGCGGACGCCGCCGCGACCACGGAGGAGTTCGTCCCGGACGGCCCGACGCCCGCCGGCGACACGGCTCTGCTGTACTTCACGTCGGGCACGACGAACCGCCCGAAGCTCGTGCAGCACACCCACGTCTCGTACCCCGTCGGCCACCTCTCCACGATGTGGTGGCTCGGGGTGCGCCCGGACGACGTGCACCTCAACATCTCCTCCCCGGGGTGGGCCAAGCACGCCTGGTCGAGCTTCTACTCCCCCTTCCTGGCCGAGGCGACGGTGTTCGTGTACAACTACGACCGCTTCGACGCGAACACGCTCATGGAGGTCATGGACACCCACCACGTCTCGACCTTCTGCGCCCCGCCCACGGTCTGGCGCATGCTCATCCAGGCCGACCTCTCCCGGCTCGCGCGCCCTCCGCGGGAGCTCGTCGGCGCCGGCGAGCCGCTGAACCCCGAGGTCATCGACCGGGTGCGCGAAGCGTGGGGCGGCACGATCCGCGACGGCTTCGGGCAGACCGAGATGACGGCCTGCATCGGCAACTCCCCTGGCCAGGCGGTCAAGGTCGGGTCGATGGGCCGTCCGCTGCCCGGCTACCCGGTCGTGCTGCTCGACCCGTCGACGGGCGAGGTCGTGGAGGACGAGGGCGAGATCGCGCTCGACCTCGCGCAGCCGCCGCTCGGCCTCATGGCGGGGTACTACGGCGACCCGGAGAAGACCGCGGAGTCGCGGGCCGGGGGCTTCCACCACACCGGGGACATCGCCGTGCGCGACGCCGACGGCTACCTGACCTACATCGGACGCTCCGACGACGTGTTCAAGGCCTCCGACTACAAGATCTCGCCGTTCGAGCTCGAGTCCGTGCTGCTGGAGCACGACCTCGTCGTCGAAGCGGCCGTCATCCCCAGCCCCGACCCCACGCGCCTCGCGGTGCCGAAGGCGTACGTGTGCCTGACACCGGACGCGGGCGCGGACGAGGCCGCCGCCGCGCGCGCCGTGTTCGGCTACGCGCACGAACGGCTGTCCTCGCACCTGTGGGTGCGGATCATCGAGTTCGTGCCCGAGCTGCCGAAGACGATCTCCGGGAAGATCCGCCGCGTCGAGCTGCGGGTACGCGAGAGCGCCCGCGTGGCCGCGGGCGACGAGGCGCGGCAGCACCGCGACCGCGACTACCGCTGAGCGCTAGGAGACGACGGCGACCGGCGCCGTGGGCGTCGCGGTCGAGCCGGTCTTGAGCGTGGCCGTCGTCGTGGTCGCCGGCGCCGGCTTCACGCGCGCGGCCCGGCGTCGCGACTCGAAGCCGCCCGCCGTGAGCATCGCGCGCACGATCCCGCCGATCACGAGCATGCCCCCGAGCGACGCGCCCGCCGCGATCAGCGGAAGCCACTGATTCGCGAAGCTCGCGGTGAAGCTCATCAGCGCGCACACGATCCACAGTCCGACCGCGCCTCCCGCGAGCCCCCCGGCTCCGCGGATGATCGCGATCGCGGCCACGATCGCGCAGACCGCGGCGAGCGCCGCACCCACGTATCCGATCGGTACCAGAATGGCGGCCAGATCTCTGGCCACTCCCAATGTCGTCATGACGACCCCCCGTCCGGCGGAACCCCTCCGCACCTTCGACATTAGAAGTGTCTCTCCGGAAGGCCATCCGTCTCAAGTCCGATCCGGGTCATCCTTCCGGTGGATATCGCGGATCAGCGCCGGACCGGCCACCGCAGCCGGCGCGGGCGCACGACGCGGACCGGGCGGGTGACGACCGCGTCGACCACCATCGAGCCGTCGGTGGGGCCGACGATCGCGATCGCGGAGGTCTCGGTGGCCTCGGTCGGGGCCACGGGCTGGGTCGCCAGCGCGCGATGCGCCTTGACGTAGGCCGGCACGAGGAGCACGATCGCGCCCACCCAGGCGAGCGGGTTGCTGAGGGCCACGCCGTCGAACCCGATCATCGCGCCGAGGACCACTGCGGCGACGACGCGCATCACGAGCTCGATCACGCCGGTGACGGTCGGCACCAGCGTGTGGCCGAGCCCCTGGAGTGCGCCGCGGAGCACGAAGAGCATGCCGAGCGCCCAGTAGCCGCAGCCGTTGATGATGAGCATGCGGTGCGCCATGGCGACGACGTCGTCCGAACCGTCGCCGACGAACAGCCGGACCATCGGCGCGCCGAACGCGATGAGCAGCCCGCCGAGGACGATCGCCGCGGCGACCGCCATCCAGGTGGCCTCGACCACGCCGCGCCGGATGCGGTCGGGGCGGCGGCCGCCGTGGTTCTGCGCCGCGTACATCGACACGGCGAGCCCGAGCGAGGAGAGCAGGGCGACCGCCAGGCTGTCCACGCGGGACGCCGTCGTGTAGGCCGCCACCGCGTCGGCGCCGAGGGTGTTGAGGGCGACCTGCACCGTGAGGGTCCCGATCGCGATGATCGAGGCCTGGAAGCCCATGGGCAGACCGAGGCGCAGGTGGTCGGCGATGTCCGTGCGGGAGATGCGCCAGTCCGAACGACGCAGGTGCAGCATGGGCAGCCGCCGGCGCACGAACTCCAGGCACAGGATCACCGACACGGCCTGTGCGACCACCGTGGCGAGCGCGGCACCCGCGACGCCCCACTCCAGCGGACCGACCATGAGCACGACGAGGCCGACGTTGAGCGCGCAGGAGATCGTGAGGAACACCAGCGGGGTCTTCGAGTCGCCGATGGCGCGGATGATGGCGGAGAGGTAGTTGAAGAACATCGTCGCGCCCGCACCGAGGAAGCTGATCTGCGTGAACACCGTGGCCTCGGCCATGAGCTCGGGCGGCGTCTGCAGCAGCGTCAGGATCGGCCCCGCGATGAGCGGCGCGACCACCGTGAGGACCACGCTCGTGATGCCGCTGAGGAGCACACCCGTCGCGACCGAGCGGCGCACGGCGGCGTCGTCGCGCGCACCGAAGGCCTGGGCGATGGGGATCGCGAAACCGCTCGTCAGACCCCAGGCGAAGCCGAGGAGCAGGAAGAGCAGGCTGCCCGTCGCGCCGACGGCGGCGAGGGACTGGACGCCGAGGTGGCGTCCGACGACGATCGCGTCGGCGAACTGATAGAGCTGCTGCACGACGTTGCCGAGCAGGAGCGGGATCGAGAACGCGAGGATGACGCGCCACGGACGGCCCGTGGTGAGGGTAGTGGCCATGAAGGAAGGGGCTCGCAGGGAAGGAGGGATGGATCGGGGGTGCGCTCAGTTTATCGAATCGTTTCGGGCGAAGGGAACACACGAATGCCGAAATGCCGGTCCACGCCCGTCGATTTCGGCCTAGCACATCCCGGTGGTTACTCTGCATCAGTCGACGACGACCGGAGGAGAAGAGCGTGACGAAGGAAGACACGGGGACCATCCGCCAGGGGCAGACCGGAGCCGGAGGCGAGGAGCACCTGCGGCGCGCGCTCAGCAATCGGCATATCCAGCTGCTCGCGATCGGCGGGGCGATCGGCACGGGCCTGTTCATGGGCAGCGGCAAGACGATCTCGGTCGCCGGCCCCTCCGTGATCTTCGTCTACATGATCATCGGGTTCATGCTGTTCTTCGTCATGCGGGCGATGGGCGAGCTGCTGCTGTCGAACCTTAAGTACAAGTCGTTCAGCGACTTCGCGAGCGACCTCCTCGGCCCCTGGGCGGGCTTCTTCACCGGCTGGACGTACTGGTTCTGCTGGGTGGTCACGGGCGTGGCCGACGTGATCGCGATCGCCGGGTACACCGACGCCCTGATCCCCGGCGTCCCGCTGTGGATCCCGGGTCTCCTCGTGGTCGTGATCCTCCTGGCGCTCAACCTGCCCACCGTCGCGGCGTTCGGCGAGATGGAGTTCTGGTTCGCGCTCATCAAGATCGTCGCGATCGTCGCCCTCATCGTCACCGGCCTGGTGATGATCCTCACCGGCTTCTCCCACGACGCCGGCACCGCGAGCTTCTCGAACCTGTGGGAGCACGGCGGGATGTTCCCGCACGGCTTCCTCGGATTCGTCGCCGGCTTCCAGATCGCGGTGTTCGCGTTCGTCGGGATCGAGCTCGTCGGCACCGCCGCCGCGGAGACCAAGGACCCGGAGCGCAACCTCCCGAAGGCCATCAACGCCATCCCGATCCGGGTCCTGCTGTTCTACGTGGGCGCGCTCATCATCCTCATGGCCGTCACGCCGTGGACCGAGTACGTCGCCGGTGAGAGCCCCTTCATCGCGATGTTCGCCCTCGCCGGACTCGGCATCGCCGCCACCGTCGTCAACCTCGTGGTGCTCACCTCGGCGATGTCCAGCGCGAACTCCGGCATCTACTCCACGTCGCGCATGGTGTTCGGTCTGGCGCAGGACGGCGACGCCCCCCGGCTCTTCGGCCGGCTCTCCAAGCGCCGCGTGCCGCAGAACGCGCTGTTCCTGTCCTGCATCCTGCTGCTGTCCGGCGTCGTGCTGCTCTACGCGGGCAAGGACATCGGCACGGCCTTCGAGATGGTCACCACGGTGTCGGCCGTGTGCTTCATGTTCGTGTGGACGATCTTCCTCTGCAGCTACCTCGTGTACCGGCGACGACGTCCGGAGAAGGCGGCGACCTCGGCGTTCAAGATGCCGGGCGGCGTGTTCATGGTGTTCGTCGTGCTCGCGTTCTTCCTGTTCATCCTCTGGGCGCTGACCACCCAGCCGGACACCCTGATCGCGCTGCTCGTGACGCCGATCTGGTTCGCGATCCTCATCGTGGCGTGGCTGTTCGTCCGGAAGTCGCCGCACCACCTGGAGCGTCACGCCGCGCACATCGCCTACCTGCGCGACGACACGATCCCGGCCGACTGAGGCGTCAGGCCACCGACTCGAGGGTCGCGGGCCCGGTGGCCGCGACCTTCGGCGCGAAGACACGAGGGCGGAGCGCGAGGAACAGCAGCACCATGCCGGCGGCGAGCAGCATGTGCCCCACGCCCGCGATGCCGGCGATCATCTTCGTGGACTCCTGCCCGAGCACCGTGAGGCAGCCGTGCCAGACGAGCATCGCGGAGGTCAGCACGAGACCGGCGGTGTAGGTCCAGAAGAACCAGCCGAACAGGCGGCTCTCGGAGAGCGCGAATGCCTTCTCCAAGAGCATCACCACGAGGAAGACGACGAAGCCCAGCACGAGCAGATGCGTGTGCACGAGTCCGAGCTGCGTCGGCGCCCCCTCGGGGAAGCCGTTGATCTTGGTGAACTCGCGGTAGAAGAGTCCGGAGGCGACGCCCACCAGCATGGAGGCGAACGCGGCGGTGAAGAGCCTGCGCATGGGAGTCCTTTCTGTCTGCCTCCAGCCTCGCCGGGGAGCCGTCGCCGCGGATCCATCGAACGGTGGAGACCGCGGGCGTCAGAGCAGACCGGACTCCCTGGCGATCGCGACCGCCTTCGCGCGGCTGTCGGCCCCGAGCTTCTCGAAGACGTGCACGAGGTGGGTCTTCACCGTCGCCTCCGTGACGAACAGCGCCTTCGCGATCTCCCGGTTGGAGGCCCCGGTGTCGAGCAGCCGCAGCACGTCGAGCTCGCGCCCCGTGAGCTGCACCCGCGGGGCACGGAGGGCCCGCCCGACGCGCGCCGTGAGCTCCGGCGTCAGCGCCTGCCCGCCCGACGCGGCCTGTCGCACGGCACGGACGATGTCCTCCGGGTCGATGTCCTTGAGCAGATACCCCGCCGCCCCCGCCTCGATCGCGCCGAGGATCTGGGCGTCGCGGTCGAACGTCGTGAGGATGAGCACCGCCGGCGCCGGGTCGAGCGCCCGGAGCGCCGCCGTCGTCTGCACGCCGTCCATCCCCGCCCCCAGACGCAGATCGCAGAGCACGACGTCGGGACGCAGGTGCCGCGCGAGCACGACCGCCTCCTCCCCCGACGCCGCCTCGCCCACGACCTCGGCGTCGTCGCGGCGGTCGAACAGCGAACGCACGCCGGCCCGCACGATCGGGTGATCGTCGACGAGGAGGATGCGCACCGGGGTCACGACCGTCCTCCGAGCGGCAGGTGGGCGGAGAGCGCGGTGCCGTCGCCGGGGGCGCTCTCCACGTCGAGACCGCCGCCGAGCTCGCGCAGTCGGGCGCGCATCGCCCGCAGACCGTAGCCGCCGCCGGGCCCCGCCGACTCCAGCCGGGACGGATCGAAGCCGCGGCCGTCGTCGACCACGTCCAGCCGCACGGCGTCGCCGGCGTCCGCGAGGGTCACCACCACCCGGGTCGCGGCGGCATGGCTGCGCACGTTGGCGAGTGCGGACTGCGCCGTCCGCAGCAGGGCGACCTCGGCGTCGAGGCCGAGTGCGGGGAGTTCCTCGTCGGCGTGGAGGGTGGCCGCGATCCCGGTCTCGGCGGTCAGGCGCTCGAGCATCCGGGCGAGGGCGTCGCTCAACGCGGAACCGTCGAGCTCGGCGGGCATGAGGTCGTCCACGATGCGCCGGGCGTCGGCGAGCCCTTCCGCGGCGAGCGCCCCGATCTGCCCGAGCGCCTGCTCCCGACCGTCCTCGTGCTCGGCCGCCGACCGCGCCAGCAGGACGATGGACGACAGGCTCTGGGCGACCGTGTCGTGGATGTCGCGGGACACCCTGGTGCGCTCGGCGGCGGCGCCGGACTCACGCTGGGTCCGGGCGAGCTCGTCCTGGAGGGCCGCCATCTCCTGCTGCGTCGCGACGAGGGAGGCGATGAGCCGCCGCCGCTCGCGCCCGTCGCGGACCAGTTCCAGGTAGCCGCGGGAGATCCCGAGGGCGAAGATGCCGCCCACGAGCGGTCCGATGACGTTCGCGTAGGTGGTCGTTCCGGTGTGCAGCAGCGGCGCGACGATCACGACGGCGAGGACGAGGAGGCTCAGCGGTACGGCCCATCGCAGCCGCAACAGGAAGCCGGCGAGCAACCACAGCGAGAACGCGAGCCAGACGAATTCCGGCGACAGCGCCACCGCCCCCAGCCAGATGGCCGTGAGCCCCAGCAGCCAGCCGGCGGCGAGCGCGCGGTCGTCCGTGCGGGAGGAGAGCAGGAGTCCGCCGCCGTACCAGCCGAGGAAGGCGAGGGCGGTCGCGAGCAGCCACGGCACCGGGACCCCGTCGGCGAGGGAGCGGACGACGCCGACGACGGTGAGCACGACCGTGATGACGGCCTGCCCGATCCGGAGCGACGTGACCAGGCGCCCCCAGGAGCGCGTGCGTGCTCCCGTCCGCCCTCCGGGGAGGTCGGGCTCGGCGGTGTCTCCGGTCGGCATGCTGACATTCTCGTCCGCCGGGCCACAGTCCGCCTCCATCGTTCGGTCGAGCCGGTTCGAATCGCCCGATTGGCGGCATCCGGCCCGGATTCGGGACCAATCAGGCGATTCGAACGGAGGTATCGTGGGGCCGATGTCGACACCGCACCCATTCCCGGCGACGATCGCGGCGGCCGTCGACCACGAGCTCGTCATCCGGAAGTCGCGCTTCCTCACGCACGTCGCACCGGTGTCTTCGGTGGCCGAGGCGGAGGCCGTCATCGCGGCGATCCGGAAGCGCGCCTGGGACGCGAACCACAACTGCACCGCGATGGTGACCGGCCTGCACGGGGATCAGGCGCGGTCCTCGGATGACGGCGAGCCCTCCGGCACGGCCGGCGTCCCGATGCTCGAGGTCCTGCGGCGTCGCGGCCTCACGGACGTCGTGGCGGTGGTGACCCGGTACTTCGGCGGGGTGAAGCTCGGGGCGGGCGGCCTCATCCGCGCCTACTCCACCGCCGTGTCCGAGACGCTCGATCGTGCTTCACTCGTCCGTCGCGAGGCGCTCACCCAGGCGACCGTCGAGGTCCCGCACGCCGACGCCGGCCGCTACGACAACCTGCTCCGCGACTGGGCGGCGTCGCACGGGGCCACGCTCGGCACTCCGACCTACGGGGCCTCCGCGCACCTCGAGCTGTGGGTGCCCGCCGCCGCGCTGCCGCGTCTGACCGCCGACCTCGCCGCCGCGTCCGGGGGCGCCGTCGCCCCGGTGGCCGGGATCGAGCGGATCGTCGACGTCGCGGACTGAGGCTCCCGGCGGCCGCACACCGTCCGCCGGATATCCTGGACGCCGCGGTCGCGGAAGGAGAGCGATGTTCGACAGTCCGCTCTCGGCCTCGCCGTACGAGGTCCTCGGCGTGGATCCGGCCGTCGACGACGCCGAGCTCCGGCGGGCGTATCGGCTGCGGCTGCGGCAGACCCACCCCGACACCGGCGGCGACGCGGCCGTGTTCATCCAGGTCCAGCGCGCCTGGGAGCTCATCGGTACTGCGGAGGACCGTGCCGCGTACGACCGCCGCGCGGGCCTGACCGACGACGGCGGCGAGTGGAGCGGCTGGCGCCCCCAGACCGTGCGCACCGACACCCGGCCGCGCGCCCGCTCCTACGGACACCCCGGGGGCTGGCGGCGAGAGCGCTACCTCTCCCTCATCCGCGAGTGGGCGGGCCACGGGGTCGAGGTCCCCGATCCGTATGCCCCGGCTCTGGTCCGTGCCGCCCCGCGCGAACTCCGGCGGCTGCTCGCCGATGCGCTCGCGGAGGAGGCCACGGCCCGCACGGTCTCCGACCTCGGCATGGGCTTCACGGTCTGGCACGACGTCGCCGCCGGGCAGACCCCGGAGGACAAGCTCGACCACGTCGTGCTCAGTCCCTCCGGCCTCTACGGCATCATGTCCGAGGACTTCGGCGGGGTCGTGGGCTTCCGCCGCGGGGAGATCACCGGTCCGAGCCTCGGCACCCGCGCCCCGGTCACGGCGGCTCTCGCCCGGATGCGCGCGGTGGCGAAGGCCGCGAAGGTGAAGTTCGGCGGCGCGATCGTGGTGCTCCCCGACGACGACCTCGCCCAGGCCGTCACGCCGCTCGGCAGCAGTCGCGGCGTCCCGGTCGTGGTGGTCCGACGCAGCGCGCTGGCGATGGTGCTGCGGCAGGGCGTCCCCGGGGCGCGGGCCATCGGCGGCAACGAGCTGTTCGATGTCCGCACCCGTCTCCAGCAGACGGTCCGCTTCGTCTGAGTCCGCGACGCGCCCGGCATCCCGGCATGCTCTTTTGAATCACTCAAAACACGTGTAGAGTCGGAGGCATGGAGACGGAACTCGACTCGGCGTTGCGCGACGCCGGGCTGCGTGCGACTGCGGGCCGCGTCGCCGTCCTCGAGGCTCTCGGCTCCATGGCCCACACGGATGCGGAGCGGGTCTACCGCGCCGTGTCCGACGTGCTTCCGACCACGTCGATCCAGTCGGTGCACAACATCCTCGCGGACCTGACGACGGCGGGCCTCATCCGCCGGATCGAACCGGCAGGATCCGCGGCGCTGTACGAACGGCGCATCGACGACAACCACCACCACATCGTCTGCACCTCCTGCGGTGCGGTCGGCGACGTGGACTGCGTCGTCGGCGAGGCGCCGTGTCTCACCCCGTCCTCGACGGGGGGCTTCACCGTGCAGACAGCTGAAGTCACCTTCTGGGGCCTCTGCCCCAGCTGCCAGAACGCCGCGTAGGCGCATCCACCGATCCCCTCCCCGAGGGTCCGTTCGGCATGTCCGCGCGGAGAAGGAGAAGACCATGACCAACCCCACCGACGCGGGCCGTCCGGCCACGACGACGCAGGCCGGAGCGCCGATCGCGAGTGACACCCATTCGCTGACCGTGGGCCCCGACGGCCCCACCGCGCTGCACGACCACTACCTGGTCGAGAAGCTCGCCTCCTTCAACCGCGAGCGCGTGCCGGAGCGCAACCCGCACGCCAAGGGCGGCGGCGCGTTCGGCGAGTTCGTCGTCACCGAGGACGTCTCGAAGTACACCCGTGCGGCCGTGTTCCAGCCGGGCGCCACCTCGGAGACCCTCCTCCGCTTCTCCTCCGTCGCCGGTGAGCAGGGCTCGCCCGACACCTGGCGCGACGTGCGCGGGTTCTCGCTGCGCTTCTACACGACCGAGGGCAACCTCGACATCGTCGGCAACAACACCCCGACGTTCTTCCTCCGCGACGCCATCAAGTTCCCGGACTTCATCCACTCGCAGAAGCGCCTCGGCGACTCCGGTCTGCGCGACGCGGACATGCAGTGGGACTTCTGGACCCTCTCGCCCGAGAGCGCGCACCAGGTCACCTACCTCATGGGCGAGCGCGGACTCCCCCGCAGCTGGCGTCACATGAACGGCTACGGCTCGCACACCTACTCCTGGATCAACGCCGAGGGCGAGGTGTTCTGGGTCAAGTACCACTTCATCTCCCACCAGGGCGTCGAGGCGATGAGCCCGGAGGAGGCCGAGCAGCTGGCCGGTTCCGACGCGGACCACTACCGTCGCGACCTGTTCCAGTCGATCGACGGCGGCGACTTCCCGAAGTGGGACCTGTACGTGCAGATCATGCCGTACGACGAGGCGAAGGACTACCGCTTCAACCCGTTCGACCTCACCAAGACGATCTCGAAGAAGGACTACCCGCGCATCAAGGTCGGCACGCTGACCCTGAACCGCAACCCGGAGAACTTCTTCGCGCAGATCGAGCAGGCCGGCTTCGCGCCGGGGAACCAGGTGCCCGGTACCGGCATCTCCCCCGACAAGATGTTGATGGGCCGGATGTTCGCCTACCCGGACGCCCAGCGTCACCGCATCGGCGCGAACTACAACCAGCTGCCGGTGAACCAGCCGCACGCCGCTGAGACCCGCAACTACCAGCACGAGGGCTCGATGCGGTACCAGTACAACGACGCCGCGCACCGCACCTACCAGCCGAACTCTTTCGGGACCCTCGGTGGCCCCGAGGCCGACCCGGCCAAGGGCATCGAGGTGAACTGGTCGGCGGACGGCGAGCTCACCCGCTCCGCCGCGACGCTGCACGCCGAGGACGACGACTTCGGTCAGGCCGGCACGCTGTACCGCGAGGTCTTCGACGGCCCGCAGCGCGCCCGCTTCCTGGAGGTGCTGACCGGTCAGGGCCGTTCGATCACGGTCGACGCCATCCGCGAGCGCTTCTTCCAGTACTGGACGAACGTCGACGCCGAGCTCGGCGCCGCTCTCCGCGACCGCGTCTGACCCGAGACCCCGGGTTCTCCTCGAAACCCCCTCCCCGTGACACCGCGGGGAGGGGGTTTCGGCGTGTAACCGGGGTCTCGGCGTCGACGTCAGGGCCAAGATGGAGGGGTGGCTGTTTCCCTCTCCGACCTCACCGAGATGCCCGCCCCGCAGCACGTCTACGCGGCGGACGGCACACGACTGGCGACGTACACGTGGGGCGAGCTCGATGCCCCGGTCGTGGTGACCGTGCACGGCTTCGCCTCCGGCGCGCGCGACAACTGGGTGCTGACGGGCTGGGTGCGCGAGCTGACCAGGGCCGGGTACCGCGTGCTCGCGCTCGACCAGCGGGGCCACGGGCAGAGCGACAAGCCGCATGAGTCCGACGCCTACGCCATCCGCAACCTCGTGACCGACGTCGAGACCGTCATGGACACATACCTCGTCGACGACGCGTTCTACCTCGGCTACTCGCTCGGCGCGCGGGTGGGGTGGGAAGTGGCCCGTGAGCTCCCGCATCGGATCGGCCGGGCGGTCCTGGGCGGTGTTCCCGACGGCATCCCCCTCGCGCGTCTCGACCTCGACCAGGTGCGCGCATACATCGCGGACGGCACCTCGGTGGAGGACCGCACGACGCAGAACTACATCGCGCTGACCGAGCGGGTGCCCGGGAACGATCTGCGTGCGCTCGTCGCGCTGGCCGAGGGGCTGCGGGGCTCCGGCACGATCGACCCCGATCCCGCGGACGCCCCGGTCGTGCCGCTGCTGTTCGCGACGGGGTCCAAGGACGCGATCATCGAGGGCTCCCGGGCACTGGCCGCGGCGGCTCCCGATGCCCGCTTCGTCGAGCTCCCGAACCGCCACCACTTCAACGCCCCCGGCTCCCGCGACTTCAAGGAGGCCGCGCTCGCGTTCTTCGCCGAGTCCTGAGCCCGCCGAGACCCCGTCTTCGCGCCGAGACCCCCTCCCGCACGCGTGTGCAGGAGGGGGTCTCGGCGCGAGAGCGGGGTCTCGGGATCAGGCGGTGGCGTCCTCGCGCTTCGGGAGGACCCAGCCGGCGCGGGGGAAGTGACACGTGTAGCCGTTCGGGTACTTGATCAGGTAGTCCTGGTGCTCGGGCTCGGCCTCCCAGAACGGACCGGCGGGCTCGATCGTCGTGACGGCCTTCGCCGGCCACAGGCCGGAGGCGTCGACATCGGCGATCGTGTCGCGGGCGACCTGCTCCTGCTCGGGGGTGAGCGGGAAGATCGCCGACCGGTAGCTCGACCCGATGTCGTTGCCCTGCCGGTTCAACGTCGACGGGTCGTGGATCTGGAAGAAGAACGCCAGGATGTCGCGATAGGTCGTCGCACTCGGGTCGAACACGATCTCCACGGCCTCCGCGTGACCGGGGTGGTTGCGGTAGGTCGCGTGGTCGTTCTCGCCGCCGGTGTAGCCCACGCGGGTGTCGATGACGCCGGGCTGGCGGCGGATGAGGTCCTCCATGCCCCAGAAGCAGCCGCCCGCGAGGACGGCCGTCTCGGTCCCGGGGGTGCGGGTGATGGTTCCGGTGTCGGTCATGACTGCTCCTCAGAGGTGTGGGTGGTGAAGAGGGGGCTGTAGCGACCGTACCCCTCCTTCTCGAGATCCTCCGCCGGGATGAAGCGGAGGGCCGCCGAGTTCATGCAGTAGCGGAGGCCGCCCTCGGCGCGGGGCCCGTCGTCGAAGACGTGTCCCAGGTGGCTGTCGGCTCCGGAGGACCGCGCCTCGGTGCGGGTCATCCACAGGGTGCGGTCGGTCTTCGTGGTCACGGCGTCGGCGTCGATCGGGCGCGTGAAGCTCGGCCAGCCGGTGCCGCTGTCGTACTTGTCCCGCGAGGAGAACAGCGGCTGGCCGGAGACGACGTCGACGTAGATGCCGTCGTCGTGCGTGTTCCAGTAGGCGTTGCGGAAGGGCGGCTCGGTGGCGTCCTGCTGCGTGACCTCGTACTGCAGGTTCGTGAGACCGCTGACGGCCTCGGGGGTCCTGCCGTAGTCGTTCGACATGAGTGGCTCCTTGTCCGACGCCGCTGGCTGCGGCGTCATAGAGGAGAACCACGCGGGCGCGGCTTTTGGTCCCGCGGGGCTGGGAGCGGGCTGGGAGTTTTCCCACTCGATAGAGTTGCCTCCGCACCACACACCACCCGAGGGGAACTGCCATGTCCGTTGGACTGCTCGCCGTCGTCGACGACATCCTGAGCGCCGCGATGAAGGCGTCGGCGAAGGCTGCGGGAGTCGTCATCGACGACGCCGCCGTGACGCCGCAGTACGTGCAGGGCATCACGCCGGCCCGCGAACTCCCCGTGGTCGGCAAGATCGCCCTCGGGTCGCTGGTGAACAAGTTCGTCATCATCATCCCCATCGCGCTGCTGCTCACCGCCTTCGCGCCATGGGTACTGCCCTATCTGCTGATCCTCGGCGGCTCGTACCTGTGCTTCGAGGGGGCGGAGAAGGTGCTCGAGTGGTTCGGGGTGCAGCACGGTCACGCGGACGAGGGCGCCCGCGACGAGAGGAAGCTCGTGCTCGGCGCCGTCCGCACCGACCTCATCCTCTCGACCGAGATCATGCTCATCTCCCTCGCCAGCCTCGACAAGGGACTCGGCATCTGGTCCACCCTGGCGATCCTCGCGGTGATCGCGCTGGTCATGACCGTCGCGGTGTACGGCGCCGTGGCGCTCCTGGTGAAGATCGACGACATCGGCCTGAAGATGGCGAAGAACCCCGTGCAGCGCGTGCGGCACACCGGCACGCGTATCGTCCGGTCGATGCCCGCGGTCTTCCGCTTCATCAGCGTGCTCGGCACCGTCGCGATGCTCTGGGTCGGCGGGCACCTCGTCCTCATCAACCTCGGCGAGGTCGGGCTGCACGCGCCGGCCGACGTGCTCCATGCGGTCGAGCACGCGCTGGAGCCCCTCGGCGGCTTCGTGGTCTGGGTGGTCGACACCATCATCTCCGCCATCGCCGGTCTCATCTGGGGTCTCGTGATCGTCGGCGCCGTCCTCGGCATCGCGAAGGTCTTCGGCAAGAAGCCGAGCTTCCACGAGGGCGAGGCCTCCCCCGCCGACATCCACGTCTGACGATGACCGCCGTGCACCTCAGGGCCGCCGAGAGCGACGACCTCGACACGATCACCGAGATCCACAACCACGCCGTCGTGCACACGACCGCGATCTGGAACGAGGTGGCGGTGGATCGCGCCGACCGGGAAGCCTGGCTCGCCGACCGGACCGCGCGCGGCTACCCCGTGATCGTCGCCGCCGACGACAGCGGGGTCGTGGGCTATGCGTCCTACGCCCAGTGGCGCCCGCACAGCGGCTACCGCCTGACCGTCGAGCACTCCGTCTACGTGCGCGGCGATCAGCGCGGGCGCGGCATCGGCACGCTCCTCATGACTGAGCTCATTGCCCGGGCTCGGGCAGCCGGGATGCACGTGATGATCGGCGGGGTGGAGAGCGGCAACACCGCCTCCATCGCCCTGCACGAGCGCTTCGGGTTCCGGGAGGTGGGCCGCATGCCGCAGGTCGGTGCGAAGTTCGGCCGCTGGCTCGACCTCAGCATGCTGCAGCTCGTGCTCGACGACCGCCCCACCCCCGACGCGGCGCTCTAGCGATGGGCTTCCTGCAGTGGCTCGTCGACGCCTTCTCCTCGTCCTGGGTGCTGCCGGGAGGCCAGACCCTCCTGGTGCGTGAGGTCGTCGGGAACGCGTTCGGACTCGCGAGCGCCCTCGGGGGCATGCGGCGCAAGGTCTGGGCGTGGCCGGTCGGCATCGTCGGCAACGTCCTGCTGCTGACGGTGTTCCTCGGTTCCGCGCTGAGCCCCGACTCGTCGCTCCCGCATCTCCTCGGTCAGGCCGGGCGGCAGATCATGTTCATCGCCGTCGCGATCTACGGCTGGATCCGCTGGCGGAATGCCGACGGCGGTCGCATCGTGCCGCGGTGGGCGCCGACCGGTGCCCGCGTCGGTCTGGTCGTGGTCCTCGTCGTCGGAACCGTGGCGCTCACCCCCCTGTTCCGCGCCCTCGGTTCGTGGGAACCGGTCTGGGCCGACGCCTGGACCTTCGTCGGGTCACTGCTCGCGACGTACGGCATGGCCAAGGGCTGGACCGAGTTCTGGCTCATCTGGATCGCCGTGGACGTGGTGGGGGTGCCGCTTCTGTTCAGCTCCGGCTACTACGCGACCGGCCTCATGTACGTGTTCTACGGCGTCTTCACCGCGATCGGGTTCGTGATCTGGTGGCGGGCGCAACGGCAGGCTGCCCGTCCGATCGAGATCCTCCCGCCCGACCCGAGCCCCCGCCGTCCGGACGACGAGGCCTGACCGGCGTCGCGATTGTTTCGGTGCGTGTCGCCGTCGCTCGCCCCGATGCCGCCCGGTCCCGTTTCATGGGGGCATGACCCGGCAGATCCGTTTCAACGCCTTCGACATGAACTGCGTCGCCCATCAGTCGTCCGGCCTGTGGCGGCATCCCGACGACCGGTCGCGCCAGTACAACACGATCTCGTACTGGACCGACCTGGCGAAGCTGCTGGAGAGCGCGACCTTCGACGGCATCTTCATCGCCGACGTCCTGGGCACCTACGACGTCTACGGCGGCACGAACGAGGCCGCCATCCGCAACGGCGCCCAGGTGCCGGTGAACGACCCGATCCTCCTGGTCAGCGCGATGGCCGCGGTGACCGAGCATCTGGGATTCGGCGTCACCGCCGGCACGGCCTTCGAGCACCCCTACCCGTTCGCTCGACGACTCAGCACGCTCGATCACCTCACCCAGGGCCGCGTCGGCTGGAACGTCGTGACCGGGTACCTGCCCAGCGCCGCCCGGAACATGGGGCAGGAGGACCAGCTCGCGCATGACGACCGCTACGACCACGCGGACGAGTACGTCGAGGTGCTCTACAAGCTCTGGGAGGGGTCGTGGGAGGACGACGCGGTGGTGGAGGACCGCGAGCGCGGCATCTTCACAGACCCGTCGAAGGTGCACCCGATCCGGCACGAGGGGAAGCACTTCTCCGTGCCCGGCATCCACATCTCGGAGCCGTCGCCGCAGCGCACTCCGGTGATCTACCAGGCCGGCGCCAGCCCGCGCGGGGTGCGGTTCGCGGCGGAGAACGCCGAGGCCATCTTCGTCGCGGCGCCGTCGAAGGAGGTGCTCGCCGGCACCGTGAAGCGCATCCGCGACGCTCTCGAGGCGGCGGGGCGCGACCGGTACGACGCCCGGATCTACACCCTGCTCACTGTCATCACCGCCGCGACGAGCGAGGAGGCGGCCGCGAAGCACGCCGAGTACCTCTCCTACGCGAGCCCGGAGGGCGCGCTCACCTTCATGTCGGGGTGGATGGGCGTCGACCTGTCGCAGTACGCCGAGGACGAGCCGGTGGGGAACGTCGAGTCGAACGCGATCCAGTCCGTGCTGCAGCACCTGAAGGAGGAGGCCGACCTCGGTCGCGAGTGGACGGTGGGTGACTTCGGCCGCCACAACGCGATCGGCGGGCTCGGCCCGACGATCGTCGGCTCCGGGGTCGAGATCGCCGACGAGCTGCAGTCGTGGGTCGAGGAGACCGACATCGACGGCTTCAATCTCGCGTACGCCGTCACTCCCGGCACCTGGCAGGACGTCATCGAGCACGTCATCCCGGTGCTGCGCGAGCGCGGCGCGTACCCCGAGGAGTACGTGCCCGGCACGCTCCGCCACAAGCTGCACGGCCGCGGCGACCGGGTCCAGCCCACGCACCGCGCCGCCCAGTACCGCCTCTGACTTTCGAGTCGCGCAGTTTGCGGCAGAACGGCCGGTTCTGCCGCGAAGTGCGCGATTCGAAAGAGGTCAGTCAGCGTCGCGGGTGAAGAGGTTCCGCAGCACGAGGAAGACCACCACGGCCACGACCGCGACGATGGCGAGCTTCGCGATGAACCAGAGCACCGAGAACAGCGCGCTGACGATCCACCACGCGATCACGACGGCGAGGATGACGCCGAGGACGGTCCAGATGTTCTTGGTCATGCCTCCAGCCTACGGAGTCGCGGCGGCCGGGATCTCCTCCAGCGACCGGTAGACAGGCAGTCCGCGCTCGTGGGCGATGGCGACATCCTGGTCCGCGCCCGTCGAAGCCCCCGGAAGGCGCAGCACCGCATCGCAGTGCTGGAGGAGGCGGTGCGCGGTCTCGTACATCACGTCGCCGGTCTCCACTTCGGCCGCGTCGAGGGTGCGGAGGATGGGCAGAGCGGCCCATTCCCCGATCATCGGCACGTGGCCGAGGCGGAAGATCGGACCGGACGCCTCCTCCAGACGCGCGAGATTGCGGGCGATCAGGGTGGGGTCGCCGTTGGTGCCGGAACGGTAGGGGCCGGCGATCAGGATCAGGAGTGGCTTCATCATGGAGATGACTGTAGTCTGAATCATGCATAAACGTGCAACTTCGTGAGGAAACGTATGTTCGCTGCTCAGCGCAAAGACCACCTGCTCGCCGTGCTCGCCCGCGAGGGACGGGTCGTGGCGAAGGCTGCGGCCGATGACCTCGGAGTATCGGAAGACGCCATCCGCCGCGACCTCCGCGAGCTCGCCGAGGAGGGCAGGCTCCAGCGCGTGTACGGCGGCGCGCTGCCCATCGCCGCGGCCGATCGCCCGGTGCGCGAGCGCCACGACCTGGCGACCGAGAGCAAGGAGCGGGTCGCCCGCCAGGCCGTCACGACCATCCGCCCCGGATCGACGATCGTGCTGGATGCCGGAACCACCACGCTCGCGATGGCGCGACTGCTGCCCTCCGGCACCGGCGTCACGGTCATCACCCCGAGTCCCGCCGTCGCCCTGGCCGTCGCCGAGCACTCGGATGCGCGCGTGATCATGATCGGCGGCGAGCTCGCCCGGCACTCTCTCGTCGCCGGAGGGGGACTCGCGATGGAGGCGATCCAGCACCTCGCTGCCGACGTGTTCTTCGTCGGGGTCACGGGTGTCGACCCGCGTCACGGCCTCACGACGGGCGAGCTCGACGATGCCGTCACCAAGCGGGCGATCGCCTCCCGATGTGCCGCGACGATCGTGCTCGCGAGCGACGAGAAGATCGGCGCCGCCTCGCGCTACCCGGTGCTGCCGTTCGAGGCGGTCGCCGCGGTCATCACCGACCCCCTCGACGAGAATCCGCTGATCCCCGAGGTCCTGGCGCAGATCCCGGCGGGGGCGTGAGCGAGGATCCCTCCTCCGCGAGGCGTTCCGCGAGCAGGGCGTGCAGGTGACCTGCCGCCGCGAGGAGCGCCACGCTACGGCGCGTGAGGTCAGCCAGCCGCTCCGCGAGGATGCGCTGCACGTCTTCGGTGTCACCATGCGCGCGCACCTCGTCGATGATCCGGGATACCGCGGGGATGCCGTAGCCGCCCGAGCGCAGGGCGGCGGCGATCCGCGCCTCGGTGATCGCCAGGGAGTCATAGGAGCGGACCGATCCCGCGCGACGAAGGGGGCGCACGAGCCCTTCTCGCTCCCAGTGCCGAAGTGCGGAGGAACGGACGCCGAGCGCCTGGGCGAGTTCGCCGATGGCCATCGCATCGTCCTCGACGAACGGATCGTCGGCCTCCGCCACGGCGTCCTCGAGTCCGCGCAGGGCCGCGCGCACCCGTGAGCGATCGAGGGCGACGTCCGCGTGCAGGGCGTCGATCCGCTCCGCCGCGTGCTCGACCGATCCGCCGATGAGAGCGGGCATCAGTCGACGCGCGGGCACCGGACCGAGCGCCGCCGCCAACGCGCGATAGGCACGCAGCGCCAGGGCATGCGGCGTCCGATACCGCCGGTACCCGTTCGCGCCGCGCTCCGCGGCGGGGAGGACGCCGAGGCGCTCGAGGTCGCGCACCTGCTGCGTCGAGTAGTCGACCAGCCGGCCGAGCGCCGCCGTCGTCATCACCTGCTCTTGAGGGTTCTGCACACTCCTCCTCGTCTTTCCGGTCCTTGAGTCCACATAAGCACGTCAGCCTCAGCATTGAAGGATGCAAATGCAGGAGATCATCGCAGAGGTCCGTTCGTTCGACGGCGTGCTCGTCATCGCCCCGGAGGCGGGCAGCGACTTCCCCGAACTGTCATGGGGAGACGCGTACTTCTACCACGCGCCCGACGGCCGCATGCCCGAGCGCACTCAGCCGTACGGGACGATCATCACGAAGGACTATCCCGACGACACGTCCTCCGCGCTGGACGCTCCAGGGCGCTTCCGGGTGAACATCCACGTCGGACGCGAGCGCGCGGAGTCGATCATCGCGGCGGCGTCTCTCACAGGCGACGACACCGACCCGACGGCGGTCGACGTCTTCCGCCCTCACCCCCTGTACGGCACCGCCGGCTGGGTGTGCGTCATCGACCCCGCAGAGGCGACGGAGGGTGCCGTGCTCGCCCTTCTCCGCGAGGCGCACGAGGCGGCACGTGCGCGCACCGGACGACGGGCGCGATGAGTCCCGTGTCGACTCCTCAGGGCATGACCGAGTCCGACCGTCGGATCGTCGCGGTGTGGGCGGCCGACTGCGCCGACCGCGTGCTGCCGCTGTTCGAGAGGGAGGCCCCGGACGACGTACGTGCGCGTGATGCCATCGCCAGGACGCGCGCCTTCGCCCGTGGCGAGCTCGCGGCTGCGGGCGAGATCCGTCGTCGCTTCGTCGCGGGCAGGGCTGCCCGCAGCGCCGTGACACCTGCCGGCACCGCGGCCGCTCGCTCCGCGGCACAGGCCGCCGGGGTCGCGCACATGGGTGCGCATGCTCTCGGGGCAGCCGCCTACGCCGCGCGAGCTGTCGAGCTGGCGCACCCGGACGCCCCCGACGCCCGCGCCGCAGAGGTGCGCTGGCAACTCGCGCACCTCTCCCCCGAGGCCGCTGCGGCCCTGCGCACCCTCCCGCCCCTGGGCACCGACCCCGCCGGCCCGCTCGGCCCCGGGCTCCTCTCCTCCGGCCCCCTCGGCGAGGTGATCCGCGACCTGCAGGCACACCTCTCGTCCGCCGTCGATTGAGTCCCTCTTCGAATCGCGCAACTGGCTGTATCTGAGCCGCAGATGGAACCAGTTGCGCGATTCGAAAGCGGCCCGACGGCTTCAGCCCCGATTCAGCGTCGACCCGCCACACTGGGGGGATGCGGATCCTGGTGGTGGACGACGAGGTGCGTCTGGCCGAAGGCGTGCGCCGCGGACTCGAGGCGGAGGGCTTCGCGGTCGACGTCGCCCACAACGGCGTCGACGGCCTGTGGCGGGCCCGCGAGACCCGGTACGACGCCATCGTGCTCGACCTGATGATGCCCGGCATGAGCGGGTGGAAGGTCTGCGAGGCCCTGCGCGCCGAGGAGAACTGGACCCCCGTGCTGATGCTCACCGCCAAGGACGGCGAGTGGGATCAGGTGGAGGCGCTGGAGAGCGGCGCCGACGACTACGTCACCAAGCCCTTCTCGTTCGCGATCCTCGAGGCCCGACTCCGGGCACTCGTGCGGCGCGGCGCCGTGGCGCGACCGACGATCCTCGAGGCCGGCGACCTGCGACTGGATCCCGCGGGACACCACGTCTGGCGCGGCGAGGCCCCGATCACCCTGACGGCGCGCGAGTTCGCTGTGCTCGAGCACCTGATGCGGCACCGGGGGCAGGTGCTGTCGAAGCGCGACCTGCTGGCCGGCGTCTGGGACGACGACTTCGACGGCGACCCGAACATCGTCGAGGTCTACGTCGGCCACCTCCGCCGCAAGGTCGACAAGCCGTTCGGGCGCGAGGCGATCGAGACCATCCGCGGTGCGGGCTACCGGCTGGCGGCGAACGGTGGCTAGGCGGCTCTGGCGGTCGGTCCGCGGCCGGACGACCCTGGGTGCCACCCTGGTCGTCGCGGTCGCGCTGCTCCTCGGTGCCTTCTCCTTCTACGGGGTGCTGAGCGCGAGCATCCACGGCAGCACCGAACGCGCGGCGGAGCAGCGGCTGGAGGAGCTCGTCAGCCGGTTCGACGGTCCGGGCCGGCGTGGCCCCGACCAGCTCGACGACGACCTCGTGCAGCTGCTCGGACGAGACGGATCGGTGCGGGCGTCCAGCGAGGAGGCTGCCGATGCGCTCGGCGCCACCCCGCTGCCCGTGGACGACGATCCGCAGGTGGTCCGCATCGACGGGGAACCCATGGTCGTGGTGTCCGACGACGTCGAGGGCGACCAGACCCTCGTCCTCGCGGTGCCGATGGACGAGGACGCGGAGACCCTGGCCACCGTGGCGACGCTGCTCGTGATCGCCGTCCCCGCGCTGCTGCTGCTCGTGGCCGTCACGACCTGGCTCGTCACGGGGCGCGCGCTGCGCCCGGTCACACGCATCCGCCAGGAGGTCGAGGGCATCACCGCCGAGCGCCTCGATCACCGGGTGCCGGTTCCCGACACGGCGGATGAGATCCACTCCCTCGCCGTGACGATGAACGGGATGCTCGACCGGCTCGACGCGGCGGCGACCGCGCAGCGCCGCTTCGTCTCCGACGCCTCGCACGAACTGCGGTCTCCCCTGGCGACGATCCGTCAGCACGCGGAGCTCGCCCAGGCGCACCCGGAGGTGACGAGCATCGACGAGCTCGCCGAGGTGGTGGCCGAGGAGGGGCTGCGGCTGCAGGGCATCGTGGAGTCGCTGCTGCTCCTCGCCCGCCTCGACGAGGGTGTCACCGGGAGCACCGAACCGGTCGACCTGGACGACCTGGCCCTCGCGGAGGTGCGTCGGCTGCGGGCTGCCGGGCTCGACGTCGACGGGTCCGGCATCCGCGCGGCCCGCACTGCCGGCGATCCCCGCCTGCTGGGCCAGCTGCTGCGGAACCTCGCGGACAACGCCGCCCGGCACAGCAACGGCCGCGTGGCGATCGGGGTGGAGTCACGGCCGCCGCACGTCGTCCTCACGGTCGAAGATGACGGCGCCGGCATCCCGCCGGAGGAGCGGGACCGCATCTTCGAGCGCTTCGTCCGGCTCGACGAGGCCCGCAGCCGCGACGCGGGAGGCAGCGGGCTCGGTCTCGCGATCGCCCAGGGTATCGCCACCGCCGCCCACGGCGCGATCGCGGTGGACGCCTCCCGGTGGGGCGGCGCCCGCTTCACCGTCACCCTCCCCTCGGCCGGCCCTCTCTCCTGACCCCGCCCCCGGGCACAGCTTCGGAGATCGCCCACGACACCCCGGCCATGACCTCCTCCCGGACGGCGTGTCGTCGCCGAGCTCCGAAATCGTGCCCGGGATATCGGTTCCTGAACGGGGCTTCAGGAGGCTTCAGGGTGGCTTCAGCGGCGTCGGGAGACCATCGAGACATGAACGACAAGACTCCTGCTTCCGACCAGAACCCCACGCCGGACGAGAACCGCGCCTCCGGACCGGACTCGGCATCCGCCGTCCCGAACGCGGGCCAGGACCACACCGCAGGACAGGGCTCCCCCGCCGGCCCCGGCACGAACGCGAACGCCGACGACCCGACGGTGCCGGTCGCGCCGACCACCGATCCTGCCGCGACGCCGAACGGCGCGCCGGAGGCACCGGCCGCCGCAGCGACCCCCACCAAGCCCGGACGCAAGCGCGCGCTCCTCATCGGCGGCGGGATCGCGGCCGCGGTGCTGCTCGCCGGCGGAGGCGTGGCAGTGGGCGCCGCGATCGGCGACGAGTTCGGTGACGACGACGACCGTCCCGCCATGGAGGGCCCCCGACACGACGGCGATCACGGCCCGCGCGGAGACCACCGCGGCGACGACGACGCGCGCCCGAGCGGAGACCGGGGCGACCGCGGTCCGGTGACCGGCATCGGCACCGACGACGTCGACGAGCTCCTCGCGATCGCCGCCGCCGCCCAGGACGCCGCGGAGGGCGAGGTCACCTCGATCGACGTGAAGCGCGACGGGACGTGGGAGGTGCAGCTCACCACGTCCGCTGGGGACGAGACCGAGGTGCGCGTCGACGACGAGCTCGCCGCGACCGTGGTGTCGACAGACGCTGCGGACGGCGACGACCAGGGTCCGACTCTCACGCTCGACGAGGAGACCATCCGCACGCTCGTCGATGCCGCTCTCGCCGAGGCCGAGGGGATGATCACCGACCTCGACGTGGACTCCGACGACGTGAGCCCCTACGACGCCTCCGTCCTGACGACGGACAACCGCTCGATCGACATCTCCTTCGATGCCTCGTTCGCGGTCGTGGGCACCGACATCGACGAGTGACGGTCGGCCCGACGGCTAGCATGCAAGGATGACGAACTCCGATCCGATCGCCGAGGTCTCCATCGGCGGCGAGGTCATCCGCCTCGGACAGTTCCTCAAGTTCGCGGGCCTGCTCGATTCGGGCGGCGACGCGAAAGAGGTCATCATCGACGGCTACGTCACCGTGAACGGCGACGTGGACCGGCGCCGCGGGCGTCAGCTCCGCGACGGCGATGTGGTGACCTTCGAGGGCCGGGCGGTGCGCGTCCGGCCCTGACTCGGCACCGCGGAGCCGTCCTCCTCCTGGCCCCGATTCCGCGCCTCGCTCACGAGCACGGCGGTCACCCCGGCCCCGCACAGCGCGAACCCGCCGAGCGTGATCGCGGTGAGGGGCTCGCCGAGCAGCAGCGCCCCGCCGATCGCGGTCGCCGGGGCGACGAGGAAGAGCAGGGCCTGCAGCGCGGTGATGCCGACCCGGCGCAGCAGCCACCAGTACAGTCCGTAGGCGCCGAGCGTAGGGAAGACCGCGGTCAGGACCACGGCGATCCAGAACGACGGTCGAGCCGGCGGCACGAGTGCCCCGGCGAGCGCGCCGATGACGAGGAGCAGCACGGCGGTCACGCTCACGTGGATGGTCAGGGTCAGCAGCACCCCCGTGCGCACGGCCGTCCGCCGCTGCACCAGCGTGCCGATCACGAGGCAGACCATCGCCGTCGCCGGAAGCAGGTAGGCGACGAGCGGCGCGCGGCCGGCGCCGAACTGCGACTGGACGACGAGCAGCACCCCCACCGCCCCGATCACCAGCCCCGCGACCTGAGCGCCGCGTACGCGGAGGCCCAGCACCGGACCGACCAGCACGGCGACGAGCAGCGGCTGGACGGCATCGATCAGCGCGACGGTGCCGGTGGCGATGCCTGCGGCGACGGCGGCGTACACAGCGGCGCAGTATCCGAACTGGGCGAGCGATCCGACGAGCGCCTGGACGCCGAGTTCGCGACCGGTCATCCCCCTCGCCGCACCGGACACCGCGACGAGGATCACCAGCACGACGGCGAGCGGCGTGAACCGCCAGACCAGGAGCGTCAGCGGGTCGACGTCCGCGGTGGCGACCGCGGGGATGAGGAATCCCGAGCTCCACGTGAGGACGAAAGCCACCGCGGCACCGACGGTGAGGAGGCGCCCGAGTATACCGATCTGTTTACTCATCCGCCCACTATACAGGTTGGTATACTCGGCGCATGTCGATCCCCGTCCCGGAACTCCCCCCGTTGACCCCGGGAGCACGCCGTGTGCTCGATGCCGCCTCCGACCTCTTCTACGAGCGCGGCATCCACGCCATCGGAGTCGACACCATCGCCGCGGCCGCCGGCGTCACGAAGAAGACGCTGTACGACCGCTTCGGATCGAAGGAAGCGCTCGTCGTGTCGTACCTGCAGCACCGGGACGCCCGCTGGCGCGATCACGTCGCGGCCCACCTCACACGGGTGCCGGAGCCGGGGCCTGCCCGTGTGCTCGCGATCTTCGACGCAGCCCTAGCCTGGGTTCCCGACAACAGCACCAAGGGATGCAGCGCCATCAACGCGCGTGCCGAGATCGACGGCCCCGGGGATGCCCCGCTGGTGCTCGCCGAGGCCCGTCGCGAGAAGGAGTGGCTGCTCGCGGTCTTCGCAGAGCTCTGCGATGAGGCGGGCTTCCGCGATCCGGAACGGCTCGCGGAGACGCTCATGCTCCTCTATGAAGGAGCCATCGTCACCGTCGGCATGGGGACGTTCACCGAACCGTTCGTCAACGCTCGCGACAGTGCACGGCGGATCCTGGAGTCCACACCGTCCGACGCGTCCTAGACGTCGGTCGTCGGCAAGGACGCGCGCGGCGGCAGCACAGCGCGCACCGTGACCACGAGAAGGGCCACGAGCAGCACGACCATCGTCACGTCCGCGACGATGTAGGCGTAGTGCGCGCCGTCGGTTCCCGGAGCCTCCTGCCCTGCGATGACGAGATCGCTGCGCCGATTGAGGATCGGGCGGATGACGATCACCTCGACGAGGAACACCAGCCACAGCCCGCCGAGCAGCAGCGCCGAGGGACGTCCGGCCCTGGCGCGGATGCTGACCGCGGTCAACACGAGGAGCACCGCTCCCGCGAGGACATTGAGGGCGGTGAAGACGAGGCGACCGATGCCGAGCCCCAGCGGGATCGTGATTCCGGGAGCCAGGAACTTCAACGGCGCCTCCAGGAATGAGATCGCGACGATCGCCCCGAGCAGGAATGCGGGCAGGAGCAGGCGCAGCGCGGTCACCGTGCGTCCACCCGTCATGGCCTCAGGCTAACCGTACCGGTCGCCGCCGTCGCCAGGCCTGGCCGTGGAAATCGACCCCTCATCCGGCATCCGGGTGATAATGGGTAACATGCCACGTCCTACCGACGCCTACCGCGGGCTCATGCAGAGCAGTCGGCTGCGGGTTCTCGCCGCTTTGATGGACTCTCCCGGAATCGGGCTCGCCGAGCTCTCCCTCCGGATGGGCCTCCACGTGAACACCCTGCGCGACCACCTTCGCGTGCTCGAAGGCGAGGGCCTCGCCCGGTCCGAGGTGGAGCACACCGGTCGTCGCGGACGGCCGCGGCTGCGCTTCTCCCCCGTGTTGCCGAGCGAGCCGAATGAGATCGAGGAGCGGCGGGTCCAGGAGGCGATCCGTCACGGCGACCTCATGCGCGCGGTGCTCCCGGCGACGCGATCCGGGCTCCCGGAGGCCGCGACACATCAGCTCGATGCGCTGTTCCACCACCTCGACGACGTGGGCCTACAGCCGGACATCGACGAGAAGGCGATGACCGTCGACCTCTCCCCCTGCCGCTTCCACACACTGCTGACCGATGACCAGACCGTGGTCTGCCGGGTGCACGAGGAGCTCATGAAGTCGGTGCTGGCGAGAGCGGGCGGCCCCGTGGAGATCGAACGCGTGATCCCGTTCACCAGTGCGCACTCCTGCCACGTCCGGCTCAGCCTCCGCGAGGAGTCGGCGTCCGACGTGGGACGCTGACGCCGCGGCTCAGTTGAAGTCGCCGCCCGGGGCCATGTCGGCGAACCGGGAGTAGTGCCCCTGGAAGGCGACCGTGATGGTCGCGGTCGGACCGTTACGGTGCTTGGCCACGATGAGATCGGCCTCGCCGGGACGGACGTCCTTGTCGTAGACCGAGTCGCGGTGCAAGAGGATGACCATGTCGGCGTCCTGCTCGATCGATCCGGACTCTCGCAGGTCGCTGATGGCGGGCTTCTTGTCCTGTCGCTGCTCGGGACCACGGTTCAGCTGCGACAGCGCGATGACCGGCACCTGCAGCTCCTTGGCGATGAGCTTGAGGCTTCGGGAGAACTCCGAGACCTCCTGCTGACGGGACTCGACGCGCTTGCCGGATGTCATGAGCTGGAGATAGTCGATGATGACCATCCGCAGACCGGCCCGCTGCTTCAGCCGCCGGCACTTCGCCCGGATCTCGACGAGCGTCATGTTCGGGCTGTCGTCGATGTAGAGCGGGGCGTCGTTGATGCGGCCGCGGGTGGCGGCGACCGTCGTCCAGTCCCGCGGGTCGAGCGTTCCCTTGCGCATGTTCTGCAGCGGGATCGCCCCCTCGGCGCTGAGCAGACGCATCGCGATCTCGCTCTTGCCCATCTCGAGCGAGAAGAAGATCGAGGGGAAGTCGTGCCCGATCGAGGCCGCACGGGCGAAGTCGAGGGCGAGCGTGGACTTACCCATCGCGGGTCGCGCGGCGACGACGATCATCTGGCCGCCGTGCAGGCCGTTGGTGAGCTCGTCGAGCTCGCGGAAGCCGGTGGGGATGCCGGTCATGGAACCGTCGCGGCCGTTGGCCGCCTCGATCTCCTCGACGGCGGCATCGACCGCGACGGTGAGCGGTACGTAGTCCTCGGCCGTCTCCGAGCCGGTGACCGAGTAGATCTCCGCCTGCGCGTTGTTGACGATGTCGGTCGCGTCGCCCTGGCCGTCGTAGCCGAGCTGGACGATGCGCGTCCCGGCGTCGACGAGGCGGCGGAGGATCGCTCGCTCGGAGACGATGCCCGCGTAGTAGCCGGCGTTGGCCGCGGTCGGGACGATCGACGTAAGGGTGTGCAGGTAGTCCGCGCCGCCCGCCTTGTTCAGCTCACCGGTCTTGATGAGCTCGTCGGTGACAGCGACGACGTCGGTCGGCTCACCGTGTGAGTAGAGGGAGAGGATGGCCTCGAAGATGAGCTCGTGCTTCGGGATGTAGAAGTCGGCGCCCTTGAGCGTCTCGATCACATCGGCGACGGCGTCCTTCGACAGGAGCATGCCGCCCAGGGCGCTCTGCTCGGCGAGGAGGTCGTGCGGAGGGGTGCGCTCGGGCGGACGCTGCCCTCCCAGGCGCTCCGCGGAGATGTCGGCGATCGACACTGTGTTCCCTTCGATGCGACGGTTCTGAGGCGGGCCCCGCGCTCGCATCCGCGGATGCCGGCGCGGGGGACCGCGGCCGCGCGGCGGCCATCCCCAGACAAGCAGGTGCCCCCGACATTCGGTCGCTCGACCACGCTATGAGCGGTCTCCACACGGTGCAACACGGCCTGTGGATAACCATGTGGACAGCGTGCGGACAATCTCGGAGTGTCTGTGCAGAACGGGTGTGGATAACCCGGTGGACGGTGTGAAAAGCGAAGTTTTTTCTGCCAGCCGACCAGGCATAAATCGTTTCCCCAGCCTGTGGATGAAAACGAGTTTAAATTGCGCGTTGAAGGTTTCCCCTCCGGAGGGGGCATGTGTAGAACCTGGGGAAAGTCAAGCCGGAAATCCGCCGGGCGCGTCACGATCTGACACGAGACGAATCGGATGTAAACGCCCCTGGACAGAGAGGGGGTCCGCGAGTATTGTGCCTCCCATCGACACACCCGTAGACCTTCGGAGGGGGAGGACCACGTGGACGCTCGGACCACCCGACGCGGCGTACCCCACGCCGTCCTCTGGGGTGGCGTCGGCGTGCTCGCCTGGGCGGCCCTGACCGTCCTCACCGGTGGGGGCTCCGCGCATGCGGCCGAGGAGCCGAAGGGTCCGCTCGACGGCCTCACCTCCGTCGTGTCGGAGACGGTCACCGCCGTGACGAAGCCGGTCGTGAACAACGTCGTGGCTCCGGTGGTGAAGCAGGTGGCGACGCCGGTGGTCCAGGAGGTCGTGGCCCCCGTCATGCAGGAGGTCGTCGCTCCCGTCGTGACCCACACCGTTGCTCCCGTCCAGGAGGCGGCTCCCGCCGTCGTCGAGACGGTTACCGAAACGGTGACGCAGGTCCCCGTCGTCGGAGACACTGCGGCTCCGGTGCTCGAGGCGGTCGCCGAGACCACCGAGACGGTCGTCGAGCCCGTGACCGACGTGCTCGGCTCTGCACCGGTCTCGCAGATCACCGCGCCCGTGCTCGACCTCGTCGGCGGCCTTCCGCTGGTCGGCCGCATCGTCGTGGACTCCGGCGCCATCGACCTGGTCGAGAACGTCGTCGGTGTCGTCGACGGCACGACCAGCCTGATCGGCGGCGTCGTCGAAGAGACCGTTCCGCCGGTCGTCGAGGTGCTCACGCCACAAGAGCCGGCTGCACCGCAGACCCCGGAGGGCTCCGTCCCCATGGGCGTCCCCCCTGTGCATGACGACATCGCCACGCTTCCCGAGCCGGCTCCCGCACCGTCGGCCTCGCCGAGCACGGGCCAGGACTCTGTGCTCCGTACCGTGGCTTCCGTCGCAGGTCCGGTCTCCGCACCCGACTCCTCGGACGCCGGTGCCGGCGACACCGCCCCGGTGCCGTTCGGTGCTCCTCCGGCCGCTCCGGCCGCCCCCGCCTCTTCCTCCGCCACCTCGGCCGGAGGTTCCGCCAGCGCCCCCGCTCGCCTCAGCGAGATCGGCGCGACCCCGCTCCGTGCCTGGGAGCGGGCCGCCGGCGCACGGGACGACGCCCTTCCGGGCGCACCCGTCGCCGACACCGACGTCTCGCCTGACTGACGGACTGTCGCGTCATCCCACCGGGATGACAGATGCCGTGCTGCGCGCGCACTTCCTCGCGCGCATCCCATCAGACAGACCAGTCACGTCAGGAGAACCATCATGCGTACCTACGCGAAGCGCGTCCTCTGGGGCACGCTCATCGCCGGCGGGATCACCCTGCTCGGCGCGACGGCCGCCAATGCGGCCGAGACATCCGGAGACGACGGCTTCCTCTCCGGCACCCAGGCAGTAGCGCCCATCACCGCCCCGATCACGGTCGTCGACAACGCGATCTCCGTGCTCGGCGACGCGGCATCCACCGCGCCGGCTCCGGCCCCGGCTCCCGCCCCTGCTCCGGCTCCCGCACCGGCGTCCGCCCCCGCTCCGCAGACGAGCGGCGAGGAGGGCACCGCATCCGGCACCCAAGCCGTGGTGACCGTGAACCTCCCCGTCACGGTGACGGACAACGCGATCAGCCTCACCGAAGACTCCACGACCAGCACCCCGGCCGCCGCTCCTCCCCAGAGCGCGGCTCCCCAGGCCCCTGACGCGGCCGGGGTGCTCTCCCTCGACACGGACGGCCTGGATGGCGTGCTCTCGGGCACGCAGGCTCTGGTGGCGGTCAACGCCCCGGTGACCGTGTCCGACAACGCCATCTCGCTGCTCGGTGACTCCGAGTCGGCCGCTGAGGGAGAGAGCGCCGCAGCACCGGCGCCTGCCCCGGCGACCGGGTCGAGCACCTCGGGCGAGGACGGCACCGCGAGCGGCACCCAGGTCGTCGCCCCGGTGACGGCCCCCGTCACGGTGAGCGGCAACGCCATCTCGCTCCTCGGCGACAGCGAGGCCACCGGCACCTCCGGCGGCACCGCGGCCCCGACCGCACCCGCGGCCGGCGGGAGCACCACCGGCGGTGACGACAGCATCCTCGGGGGCACGCAGGCCGTGGCACCCGTGACGGCGCCTGTCACCGTCGGCGGCAACGCCATCTCGCTCCTCGGGGACAGCGAGGCCACCGGCACCTCCGGCGGCACCAGCCCGGCACCGGCTGCACCCGCGACCGGGTCGAGCACCTCGGGCGAGGACGGCACCGCGAGCGGCACCCAGGTCGTCGCGCCGGTGACGGCCCCGGTCACCGTCGGCGGTAACGCCATCTCGCTCCTCGGCGACAGCGAGGCCACCGGCACCACCGGCGGCGCCACGGCCCCGACCGCACCCGCGACCGGAGGCAGCACCACCGGCGGTGACGACAGCATCCTCGGCGGCACCCAGGTGGTCGCGCCCGTGACCGCCCCCATCGGCGTCACCGGCAACGCCATCTCCGTCACCGACGACGCCACCGTCACCGGCACCACCGGCGGCGCCACGTCCCCGACCGCACCCGCGACCGGAGGAAGCACCACCGGCGGTGACGACAGCGTCCTCGGCGGGACTCAGCTGGAGCTCCCGGTGACGCTTCCCATCACGATCGGCGGGAACGCGATCTCCGTCGTCGGCGAGAGCACGGTGACCGATCCCGGCACGAACCCCGGCACGGACCCGGGCACGGACCCGGGCACTGATCCCGGAACGGACCCGGGCACCGACCCGGGCACGGACCCCGGCACCAACCCCGGAACCGACCCCGGAGCGAACCCGGGAACGACGCCGAGCACCGGAGCCGACATGACCAGCATGCCGTGGGCTGCGGGTGCCGCCGCGACGGGTGAGGCCACCGGTCTCGCGATGACCGGTGGCGCCTCGGCCCCGTGGCTGTGGGCCCTCGCCGCTCTCCTGCTGCTGGGAGGTGCGGGCCTGCTGCGCCGTCGCACGGCGTAGGCGCTGAGCCCCGGCGGTGGCGATGTCCTCGGGGGAGGAGACTCGCCCCCGCCGGTGCGCGGCAGCGTCCGCCCGTGCGGTGCAGCCCTCGCTGCGCTTCCTCTGCCGAGCGTGACCGTCGCGCAAACGGCGGATGCCCCGTGGTCCCCCCACCGCGGGGCATCCGTGCGCCCGTTCGGCGAAGCGCGCGGGATGTGGTGGTTAGCCGAGCTCCTGGAGCTCCGCCGTCATGTCGCCGCCTGCGTCTCCGGTATTGACCGTGCCCTTCGGCTCGAAGAGGATCGCCTGCACCTCTTCCTCGGCTTTCGGGCAATGCTCGACCCCCCGAGGAACGACGAACACGTCGTTCGGGTTCAGGACGACGTCGCGGTCGCGGAGCTGGATCGTCAGGCGCCCGCTCACCACGAAGAACAGCTCGTCGGTCTCGGGATGCGTGTGCCAGACGAACTCGCCCTGCAGCTTCACGACCTTGACGTCGTAGTCGTTGACGCTCGTCAGCCGGTGCGGCTGCCAGTGCTCGTGGATGGTGGACAGGGCCTCGTGCACATTGCGAACGTCGTCCGTCATGGCCAGCAGCCTATCCTCACGGCGGGGCGATCAACCCGTCGGCGTCGACGACGGCGGCACTGCCCGGGAAGTCCCGTCGGCCGCGCTCGTCCATCAGGGCGCCGGCCCGACCGGTCGGATCGGGCGCCGGGGCGCCGCCGTCGGCCTCCAAGACGATCGAGCGGACCTGTCCGCCGAGATACGTTCCGTCTGCGCGGAGACGGACCGACAGGTAGGCGCCGAAGCGCGTCTCCTCCTCGGCCCCGAAGACGCCCCCTCCCGCGAAGTTGCCCAGGCTGTACGCGATGAGCCGGCCACGGTAGAACTCCGCACCCCGGACGACGTGCGGACCGTGCCCGACCACCAGATCGGCCCCGGCGTCGACGGCCGCGTGCGCGAACGCCTGCGGATCGCCCCGGTTCTCCCCGAAGCTGAGCTCGGTCCCCCCGGTGACCGCGTCCGCCTCCGGTCCCTCGGCGCCCATGTGCGCGTGGACGACGACGAGATCGGCCTGCTCCGCCGCCGCGCGCACCACCTGACCGACGTGACGGAGGTCGGTGACCCGGTTGAATCCCCTGTACGGCGCGAAGCCGACCAGGGCCACGGTGGTCTCCCCCACCCTCGTCACGACGACCTCGTTCCGGTCCCCGACGGCGTCCATGCCCTCCGCGCGCAGAACGGCCCTCGTCTCGTCGACGCCCTCCCGGCCGAAGTCGTGACTGTGGTTGTTCGCCTGATTGAGCACGTCGAAGCCGCGCAGCGCCGCAGCGGCATCCGGCTCGCTGCGGAACGCGAGGCAGTGGTCGCTCCCGCCGCACTTGTCGACGCCGGTGTCGGCCGCGATCACCTGCTCGAGGTTGCCGGTGACGATGTCTTCGGTGAACCACGGGCGCACGGCGTCGAAGGTCGATCGTCCGCGATCCACCGGGATCCCGCGCGACGCGTCGTACAGCAGGATGTCGCCGACGGCGCCGATGCTGACCTCGCCCTCGTTGGTGGCGGCGCGGTCGGCGGTCGCGGCCGGCCGGGCGGGAATCGCCGCTGCCGCGCTGACGGCGAGGCCGACCCCCAGCAGTGCCAGCATCGCGACCGGGGTCCGCCAGGGGACTCTGCGAGGCGCGCCGTCGACCGCGGCCCGCCGACGAGGCAGATCCCACAGCCAGGCGAGTCCATCGCGAGCGGTGAGGCGATCGAGGCCGATGCACGCGGCGACGAGAGCCGCCGTGAGCACGACCGGGAGCAGGACGGCCGCGATCAGCTGCACCGCCTGCCCCGCCTCGGACAGCACTCCCCCGAGCGCGGCGTCGGCGAGCGCGAGCAGCGGCATGTGCAGGAGGTAGATCGGCAGGGTCCGGACGCCGAGCGCCTGCAGGCCCCGCCCGACCAGAGGGAGGCCCGCGAGGATCGGGGCGACCGCGAGTCCCATCGCCACCCCGAGGACGGACACCGCCGGCCACACCCCGGGAACGGTCTCCGTACCCGTCACGCGCATGACGGCGTAGGCGGCGAGGTACCCGAGGATCAGGGCCCCGGCGAGTGCTGGTCGCGGACGAGCGGTGAAGCGACGGATGCGCGGTGCGAGGTACGCACCTCCGAGGAAGAAGAAGAGGTTGTAGAGGAGCGATCCGCGGTTGCTCACCACATCGACCAGCCCGGCGGCCACCGCCACCGAGAGGACTCCGGAACCCGCCAGCAGGACGCCGCGCGGCAGTCGCTGCAATCCCTTCGCGACGACGAAGTACAGCGCGAGGGCGTAGAGGTACCAGGTGTTCGGCGGGCTGATCGTCACCCCCTCCACGAACGCGGAGACACTCCTCGGTATGAACGTCGGGAAGTCGGGGAACGCCCACATCGCGGCGGCATGGATGAGGCTCCACAGCAGATAGAGGTAGAGGAAGCGGGCCACGCGCGGACGGAGCACGGCCGCCCACGGTCGAGCCAACGCTGCGGAGGCGAAGTATCCGGACAGGAACAGGAACAGCGGCATGAGGAACGGCCAGATGAGGTCGCTCGCGAGACCCCAGGCTCCGGGAAGGGGGATGCCGAGCCGCCAGTCGACCTGCAGGTAGGTCTTCAGCACGACGTGCCAGAACACCACGAGGACGATCAGCAGCCCCTTCGCGGCATCGCCCCAGGGCGCGCGCGATGTCGTCGCTGCGGTCATGACACCAGCCCACCCCACCGGATGTTGCGAGAGCGTATGCGAATCCGGCGACAGTCCTGCAACATCCCCGTCCGTACGGTCCTTCGCATGACACGCATCAGATACCTCGTCGCCGCCGTGCTCGCCTCGCTCCTGGTCCTCGCGGGCACGACGCCCGCGCTCGCGATCAACGACGGCAGCGACGCGACGGAGCCCTACCCCTTCATGGGCGCCTACAAGCCCGGCTACCCGAAGACGCCGGGGCCGGGAGGCAACGGCTGCGGCGTCACCCTGATCGACGCGAACTGGGGCCTCACCGCCGCGCACTGCCGCAAGAACAACCTCGTCAGCACGGGAACGCCGAAGGGATGGACGGTCCAGTTCGGTTCCGCCGACGTGACGGAAGGCGGTGAGGTCGCCACGGTGAGCCGGTTCTTCCGCCTCCCCGAGGGTACCGAGCCCGTGTTCGGTGAAGACCTCATGCTGTTGCGCTTCGACGAGCCGGTGTCGCAGACGCCGATCCCTCTCGCGTCGGCGCGGCCGAAGGTCGGCACGGCGGTGCGTTTTCTCGGTTGGGGTAATGACGCGAGTCCGGGCGAACAATCCCACTACCCGACGATGCTGAAGGAGTTCGACGCGCGAGTCCTCCACAACGCCGACTGCCCCACCATCGAACGAGCCAGCGAGATGTGCGCCGGCGACGGCGACGGCAAGACCGGAAACGCAGACTCCGGGGGGCCGCTGCTCGTCCGCGTGAACGGAGGGTGGGCCCTCGCCGGCATACTCACCGGCAGCGAGGACCAGAACCCGGAGGTCAGCGGCCTCTTCACCGACGTGACCGCGCACGCGGACTGGATCCGGACCGTCATGTCGACGTACGAGTCGATTCCCGATGACGTCGTGCCCCATGACCCCCTCGCCGGCTACCCGGGCGTCGGGCCCTGCGCGTCCTCCATCGTCAGAGCCGCGGCGTCGACGGACGAGGACCATGCCCTCCTCCTCACCAACGGGCACTGCACCCCGGCCGTGGATCCGTCTCGAGACATCCCGCAGCCTGGAGCATTCGAGCTTGACCGATCATCGGACTCCTCGGTCCCGTTCAAGGACGAGAACGGGTACCTCCTGACCACATCGAGAACGGAGCGGCTGCTGTTCGCCACCATGACCGGCACCGATCTCGCGCTCTATCGGCTCGACGCCTCCTACGCCGACCTCGAATCGCAGGGCGTCACCGTCCTGGACATCGCCGCCGCGCCGCCGAAGATCGGAGACGTGGTCACCCTGCAGGCGGATGAGGGCTCCACCTGCACCGTCGAGACGATCGTCCCCACCCTGCGCGAAGGCGAGTATGAGCTCTATGACTCGCTGCGACTGGCGAAGGACGAGGACTGCGAGACCTACCACGGCACCTCCGGGGCAGCCCTCGTCGCCGCCGACGGGAAGACCATCGTCGGGGTGAACAGTTCGAGCAACACCGACGGGGAGAAGTGCACGGAGGACAACCCGTGCGAGGTGGGGTCGGACGGGAAGATCAGCGTCCACACCGATCAGGCCTATGCCCGTCAGGTCACCGTGCTGAACGACTGCATCGCGGCCGGTTCGGTGTTCGACGCGGACGCTCCCGGGTGCACCCTCGCCGCCTCTGCCCGTGGCGAGGAGCCGCTGAACGTCCCGCTCCTCGTCGGCGGTGCGGTGTTCGGCCTCGGCATCGTGGCGTTGGCGTGGGCGCTCGTCGCGCAGCGTCGACGGAGGCATCACCTCATCGACCAGACGATGGAATCAGGCAGCACCCCTGCCGCCTGACCCGCGTCCAGACGCAGAAACGCCCCCTGTCCCGGAGGACAGGGGGCGTTCTGTTCGACAGGCAGGGCCCGTCGGGTGCCTTACTTGGCGGCGACGACCTGCAGCGTGATGACGGCAGTGACGTCCTCGTGCAGACGCACGGTCGCCTCGTGCTCACCGGTCGCCTTGATGGGCGAGGTGATGTGCACCTTGCGCTTGTCGATCGAGCCGAGGCCCGCAGCCGTGACGGCCTCTGCGACGTCGGCGGTCTTCACCGAGCCGAACAGACGGCCTTCCTTGCCGGCCTTCACCGCGAGGCGCACCTTGGTGCCCTCGAGGGTGTTCTTCAGGGCCACAGCCTCGTCGCGGTCGTGGATCGCGCGTGCCTGACGCGCGGCCTGGATCGATGCGACCTGCTTTTCGCCACCGCGGGTCCACGCCGTAGCGAAGCCCTGCGGGATGAGGAAGTTGCGGGCGTACCCGTTCTTGACCTCGACCACGTCACCGGCGCTACCGAGCCCGGCGACCTCGTTCGTGAGAATCAGCTTTGCCATCTCGATACCCCTTACCGGCCGGCGCCAGCGTAGGGCAGGAGCGCCATTTCGCGCGCGTTCTTGATCGCCGTGGCGATCAGACGCTGCTCCTGCACCGAGACACCGGTGATACGACGGGCGCGGATCTTGCCGCGCTCCGAGACGAACTTGCGAAGGGTGGCGACATCCTTGTAATCGATGACACCGACCCGGATGGACTTCGCGGGAGCGGTGGGCTTGCCACCCTTCCGCGGCTTGCGGCGGTCGCCGCTCGACTTTCCAGCCATAGTTTTTCCTTAGTGATGAGCGGGGTGCGGCCCTTCGACAAGCTCAGGGACCCACCCGTGAAGAAGTGTTTTCAGAAGGGGGTGTCGTCGCCGAAGCTGCCCGGAGTGCTCCAGGCGTCGGCGCTGGTCGACGAGCCGGGCGTGGACCACGGCTCCTCCGACACCTGCTGCTGCTGCGCGGGACGGGACTGTCCCCCGCCGCCACCGCCCGAGGCCGCACGGGTGACCTGCGCGGTCGCGTACCGCAGCGAGGGGCCGATCTCGTCGACCTCCAGCTCGATCGCGGTGCGCTGGTTGCCCTCGCGGTCCTGGTAGGAACGCTGGCGCAGACGACCCTGCGCGATCACGCGCATGCCCTTGGTGAGCGAGCCCGCCACGTGCTCGGCGAACTCACGCCACACCGAGGCGCGGAGGAACAGCGCTTCGCCGTCCTTCCACTCGTTCGCGGCACGGTCGAAGTTGCGAGGCGTCGATGCGATGGTGAAGTTCGCCACCGGCAGCCCGTTCTGCGTGTAGCGCAGCTCGGGGTCGGCGGTGAGGTTGCCCACCACGGTGATGACGGTTTCGCCGGCCATGAGACTTAGGCCTTCGCAGCCTTGGCGGCCTTGCGGGCAGCCTTCTCTTCGGAGCGCTTGGCCTCGGAAGCGATCATCGCCTGAGCCTCTTCAGCGCGGAGCACCTTGGTGCGCATGATCTGCTCGTTCAGCTTGAGCTGACGGTCGAGCTCCTGCGTGGCGGCGCTGGTCGCGGTGAAGTTGACGACGGCGTAGATGCCCTCGGTCTTCTTCTGGATCTCGTAGGCGAGACGGCGCTTGCCCCAGATGTCGACGTTCTCGATAGAGCCACCATCGTTGGTGATGACCTTCAGGAACTTGTCGAGCGTCGGGGCGACCTGGCGCTCGTCGATCTCGGGGGTCAGAATGACCATGAGTTCGTACTGGTGCGTCACTTACCCACCTCCTTCGGACTAGAACGGCTCTCGGGGCTTTCCCGGGAGCAGGAGGGTGTGTGCACGTGCCCGCCCGTGGAATCCCGAATGGACGCCGCAAGGCAGACAACCTCGACAGTCTAGCGGAGTTTCCTCGGAACCGCCTCCCGCACATCCGCTCGGTCCTTGGCATGCTGGAGGGCGTGCCTGGTGACGGTCATCGGCACATGACCTGGAGGGGGGCGCCATGCGCGTCAACAAGTGGGGGGTCGGCGTCGTGCTCGCCGCCGCCGTCATGCTCACCGGATGCTCGGCGGGAGCGTCGGACAAGCCGGCCGAGTCGAAGCCGAGCGGGGCCGCGTCGCAGGAGGCCGAAGCGCCGTCCACCGACTGCCCCGAGCTCGCCGACGGCGCCACCGTCGACGGCTCTGCCCTCGGCGCCTGCATCGCCGAGGCCATGACCGACACTGCCGGCTACGCCGCCAAGACCGTCGTGATGGGCATGGAGTCCACCACGCGCTTCAACCCGTCCGAGAAGGCGCTGGAGTCGCTCTCCCCGATGGGCTCGATCGTCGCGATCGGCGACGACGTCTGGGTGAAGTCGCCGTCGAGCGACTGGCAGACCGCCGACCCGTCGTCGAGCGACCCGATCATCGCGGGCCTCAGCACCACCGCGAAGGACGTCACCGCGATGGACCCCGCCGAGACGGCGAAGGCCATCACGGGTGACTTCACCGTGACCGGCACCGGCGAGCGCCTCGGCCAGAAGGTCTACCTCGTCAGCGGCACCGTCGAGCAGGCGGGCACGCCCGTCGAGGTCGTGTTCGAGGTCACCGAGGACTACGTCAACCTCGCCTCGACCAGCTCCGCGACCGTCCAGGGGCAGTCGGTCGACGTCGCGCTCGAGATCACCGAGTGGGACGTGAAGCAGGACATCGTCGCGCCGCTCTGATCGCACGAGACACGCGAAGGGCCGGGGTGCATGCTCCGGCCCTTCGCCGTCACCAGGACCGGTGGCGGAGGAACGAGCGGAGGCCGTTGATGCACCTCAGATATGACCCCGAAGCGGATGCTGCGTACCTCCCGGTCGGACGTGAGCTCCACGCGGGCGAATCCGCCGCGCAGGTACCGGAGATACGCAACCCGCACGGCGCCGGGGAGATCATCCTCGATTTCGACGCCGACGGGCACCTTCTCGGCGTCGAGATCCTTCAGGCGTCGAAGCTCCTCCGGGCCGAAGACCTCGATCGGGCTCAGCGCATCTCCGACGAATCTCCCTGACGGAGCATCGGGTCCGCCCCGCCGTGCCCGGCGTCAGTAGGCGACGGGAGGCACCTCGGCCCAGACCGCGCGGTCGTCGGCGGAGGGGGCATCGGGGATGCGGCCGGTGCCGTCGGGCTCCGGGATCGCGGCGAGCAGCGCCTGCGTGTAGGGGTGCCGCGGCGCCGCCCAGAGCTCAGCGGTCGGCCCTGATTCGAGCACCCTCCCGCCGAACATCACGAACGTGCGGTCGGCGATGCGGCGCACGACGGCGAGGTCGTGGGAGATGAAGAGCATCCCGGCGCCGGACTCGGCCACGAGGTCGCGCATGAGCCCCGCGACACTCGTCTGGGTGGACGCGTCGAGCGCGGAGATCGGCTCATCGGCGACGAGCAGCGAGGGCCGCGCGGCGAGCGCTCGTGCGATCGCGATGCGCTGCTTCTGGCCGCCGGAGAACTGATGCGGGAAGCGGGTGCGCACCTCAGCGGGCAGTCCGACCCGCTCCAGCCACTCCTCCACGGTGGAACCGGCGGCACCGCGCGCGCGGGCGGTCGCGATGCCGTCGGAGATCTGGTCGCCGATCCGCCGGCGCGGATTCAGCGAGGTCGCCGGGTCCTGGAAGACCATCTGGATGCCCGTGAGCGCCGTGTCACGACGACGGATCCCCAGCGGCGCGACGGGGGCTCCGCGGAACGACACCGTCCCGCCGGCGGTCTTCTCGATGCCGACGACAGCGCGGGCCAGGCTCGACTTGCCGCTGCCGGACTCGCCCACGAGGGCGACCGTCTCTCCCGCCGCGACACTCAGCGAGACGCCGTTCACCGCGATCACGGGCGGGGTGCCCGGATACCGCACCACCACGTCGCGCGCGTCGAGGACGCTGACCTCACTCATCCGCGGCCTCCTCCGGGCTCTCATCGATGCGCGACCCCGGCAGGGCCGCGAGCAGCATGCGCGTGTACTCGTGCTGCGGGGCGCGGAACAGCGTCTCCCGGTCGGCGAGCTCCACGATGCGACCGTCCTTCATGACGGCGACCGTGTCGGCGATCGCGCTCATCACGCCCAGGTCGTGGGTCACGAGCAGGACGGCGAGGTTCCGCTCGATCGCGAGGTCGCGCAGCAGCTTCAGGATGCCGGCCTGCACCGTCACGTCGAGGGCGGTCGTCGGCTCGTCCGCGAGCAGCACCTCCGGATCGCACGCGAGGGCGCACGCGATCGCGATGCGCTGCCGCTGCCCGCCGGAGAACTGGTGCGGATACCGCTTCAACGCCTCGGCCGGATTCGGCACCTGCACGGTCTGGAGCAGCTCCACCGCCCGCTCGCGCGCAGCGGCGCCCTTGAGCCCGAGATGCACGCGCATGTGATCGGTGAGCTGCCGACCGACCGGAAGCTGCGGGTGCAGCGAGGCCGACGGATCCTGGAAGACCATCGCGATGCGCTTCCCGCGGATGCGGTTGAGCCCCCGGCGGTTGCGACCGACGAGCTCCTCCCCCGCGAGCAGGATCGAGCCGCCGGTCTTCGCCTGTCGCGGCAGCTGGCCGAGCACGGCGAGGGAGGTGAGCGTCTTGCCGGAGCCGGACTCCCCCGCGAGGCCGTGGATGCGCCCCGGTTCGAGTTCCAGGGACACGCCCTTGACCAGCGGACGGCCGATGTCGATCGTGAGGTCGCGGATGCTCAGCGTCGCCGTGCTGTGCGCGGTCATGCGGGCACCCCCGTCGCGGAAGCCGTGTGCTCCGCCTGCTTCTCGTGGGCGATCTCGGCGGTCGGGTCGAGCACGTCGCGCATCGCGTCTCCGAGGAAGTTGAACGCGAGCACCACCGTGAGGATCGCGAGACCGGGGAAGACTCCGAGCCACCAGGCGTCGAAGTTCTGCATCGCACCGGAGATCATCGACCCCCACTCGGCCGTCGGCGGCTGCGCCCCCAGGCCGAGGAAGGAGAGGCCGGAGAGCAGCAGGATCGCCGCGCCGATGTCGAGTGTCGCGAGCACCAGGACCGGGCCGGCGATGTTCGGGAGGATGTCGACGAACAGGGTGCGCACCGGCGAGTGTCCGAGCAGGCGGCCCGCGATCACGTAGTTCTGTCCGCGGAGACCGAGCACGATGCTGCGGGTGACGCGGGCGTACTGCGGCCACGAGACCACGATCGCGGCGATGACGGCGTTGAACAGCGAGGGGCCGAGCGAGGCCGCGACCACCATCGCGAGGATCACGGTCGGGAACGCCATGAACAGGTCCGTGATGCGCATGAGCGTCTCGTCGACGGCGCGCCCGAAGTACCCGGCGACCGCGCCGACGAGGGTGCCGATGATGAGGGCGGCGATCACGAGCATGAGCGCGAGCGGCAGACTCACCGTCGCGCCGGTCATCAATCGGGAGAAGATGTCGCGGCCGTTGCCGTCGGTGCCGAGGATCGTGTCGATGCCCGGCGCCTGCAGACGGGGCAGCACCTGCGCGTTCGGCGGGTAGGGCACCCACCACTGCGCGGTGAAGGCGACGATGACCCACGCACCGGCGATGACGGTGCCGATGATGCCGAGCGGGGTGCGCCAGGCGCGCGGCCAGCGGAAGCGGAAGCGTCCGGCGGGGGTCGCTGCGGCGATGCGGCTCATGCGATCCTCACTCTCGGGTCGAGCACGCCGTAGAGCAGGTCCACGATGAAGTTGATGAGGAGGTAGATGACACCGACCACAAGACCGACACCCATGATGCCGGGCAGGTCGAGATTGGCGGCGGAGTTGTAGGCGTACGTGCCCAGCCCCGGCCAGGCGAACACCGACTCGACGAGCACCGTTCCGGAGAGCAGGGCTCCGAAGGCCACGCCGACCACCGTCAGGATCGGCAGCGAGGCACCCCGGAGCACGTAGTCGAGGATGACGCGCATGGCCGGCAGGCCCTTGGCACGGGCCGCGCGCACGTAGTCGCTGCCGAGGACCTCGAGCACCGAGGTGCGGATGAAGCGGGTGAGCAGTCCGATGGTCACGAGCGAGAGCACCATGACCGGCAGCGCGAGGTGCGCGAGGGCGTCGAAGAAGCCCACCGCGTCGCCGTTGAGGAGGTAGTCGACCGTGTAGAGCCCGGTCACCCGGGGCGGCGGGGTGATCGACGGCGAGATGCGTCCGGAGCCCGGCGCGATGCGCAGCTCCAGGAAGAACACGTAGAAGCTGACCAGCGCGAGCCAGAAGGTCGGGACGCTGAGCCCGACGAGCGTGACGACGCGGATGACCTGGTCGGTGACGAGTCCGCGACGGTAGGCCGCGAGCGTGCCGAGCACGATGCTGACCGCGAGGCTGACGATGATCGCGCTGATCGCGATCTCGATCGTCGCGGGCACGGCGGTGGCGAGGTCGCTGGTGACCGGGCGTCCGGTCACCAGCGACGTGCCGAGGTCCCCGCGGAGCAGGTTCCCCATATAGATGAAGTACTGCACGAACAGTGGCTGGTCGAGACCGTTCGCCGTGATGAACGCCTCGCGCGTCGCGGGGTTCTGCGACGCGCCCTCGCCGAGCGCGGCCGAGACCGGGTCTCCCGGCACCAGGTTGGTGAGCGCGAACGTGACGATGGTCACGCCCACCAACAGGAGCAGGGAGGTCCCGGCCCGCCGCAGCAGGTACCCGACGAGAGGCGAGCGGCGCCGCTGCGCCTGCCTCTGCACGGCCACTGTCGTCATGAGTCGTCCGATCAGCCGGCGGGCGTGATCTCGGCGATGTCCATCTCCCACACGGAGTTGTAGACGGCGCCAGACACGCTGGAGGCGGAGGAGATGTTGCGACCGGGGACGATCAGCGGCACGAACGGGCCCTCGGCCTGCATGGCCTCGGCGAACTCCGTGAAGGCCTCGGTGCGCTGCTCGGCGTCGGTCGCGGCGGCCGCACCGGCGGCGATGCCCGCGATCTCCGGGTTCGCCTCGGCCGCCCAGCCGGCGCGGAGGCCGACCTTCAGACCGGGCGCGAAGGGCAGGAAGTTCGCGGAGTCGGCGTAGTCCGGACCCCAGAACCAGAGGCCGAAGCCCTCAGTGCCGTTGACGTACGCGTCGAGCTCGGTCGCGAACGGTGCAGGAGCGAGGTCGACGGCGATGCCGGCGTCCTCGAGCTGCGCCTGGATGCGCTCTGCGAGCGGCGTGAACTCCACGCCGCCGACCGGGTAGTCGTTCGGGAACTGGAGCTTGAGGGTCTGACCGGTGTAGCCGGCCTCCTCCAGCGCGGCCTTCGCCTTGTCGAGGTCCTGCTCCACGCCGCTGTCGAGGGCACCCTCGAACCCGGGCGGGATGACGCCGGTCGCCTGCACGGCACCCGCGCCCGCGAGCTCGAGCAGCGCGTCGTAGTCGAGCGCGTAGCGGATGGCCTCCGCGATCTTCACGTTCGCGAGGTCACCGCCGGCCTCGCCCTGGTTGAGCAGCAGGAAGATGGTCTGACCGGAAGGGACCGAGTCGACGCTGATGTCGTCGCCGAGGCCCGCGACCTGGTCGCCGTTGAGGTCCATCGCGACCATCGAGTCGCCGCCCTTGAGGTTGGCGAGCTGGGTCGCGCTCTCCGAGACGTTGCGCACGACGACGCGGCTGTAGGCCGACTCCTCGTCGCCGTTGTACTCGTCGTTGCGGGTGAGGACGACCTGCGAGCTGAGGTCGAGGGTGTCCAGCACGAAGGGGCCGGATCCGGCGGACTCGCCGTCGAGGAAGCCCTGGGCGCTGTCGGTGCCATCGGTGGTCCCGCCGTTCTCCATGACGACGTCGGCGTTGACGATGCCGAGCGCCGGGTTCGCGAGGATCGCGGGGAGCTGCAGCAGCGGGGTCTCCGAGGTGAACCGGATGGTCTTGTCGTCGACCTCCTCGATCGTGAGGCCGCCGAGCAGGAAGTTGGGCTTGGCGTCTGCCATGCCCTGGATGCGCTGCAGCGAGAACACGACGTCCTTCGCCTCGATGGGCGAGCCGTCGGAGAACACGCGGTCGCCGTCGAGCGTGAAGGTGAACTCGGTCGCCTCGTCGTTCTGCTCCCACGACGCCAGGCCAGGGACCGGAGTGGAGACGTCGGAGCCCTCGAAGTCGACGAGGGTCTCGTACAGCGCCTTCGCGATCATGTTGCCGGTCGGGTCGTAGGTGTGACCGGGGTCGGTCGTCTCGATCGAGAACGCGGTGTCGATGACGAGGGAGTCGGAGCCCTGGGACGACTCGGAGTTGTTCGCCGAGTTCCCTCCCGAGCAACCTGCGAGCGCCAGGAGCGCGACGGCTCCGAGCGCGATGACCGGCGTGATACGGCGTGACGACATCAGGGCCTCCAAGGGCGAGGAGTACATTCGGGTCCGGTCGCCACCGATGTGGACGACCGGGGATCAGATTCGCATCATATGCGACGATGTGTCCAGCAAGTGCGCGTCACACAGGCACGCATTGTCGAGAACCTCGGATGTGAGGAGCAATATGTCCAGCAAGGACGCGGATCCGTCGAAGCAATCTGGACGAAGTGCCGCCCCTTTGGATGAGACGGCGTACAGAATCCTCGATGTGCTGCGCGATAACGGTCGCGTCTCGATCGCCGCGCTGGCCGAGAAGGTCGGCATCTCGCGGGCCAGCGCCTACACACGTGTCGAGTCGCTCGTGCACGACGGCGTCATCACGGGGTTCAGCGCGCGCGTGGATCAGGCGAAGGCCGGGCTGTCGATCGGGGCGCTCGTCTTCGTCACGGTGATGCCGCAGGCCTGGGCCTCGTTCCGGGAGCGCATCATCGAGATGCCGGACGTGGAGTGGTGCGCGATCACGACCGGGGAGCACGACGCGATGCTGCTCATCCGCGCCGTCGACGTGAGCGGCGTGCACGAGTTCTCGACGGGGGTCATCGCGCAGCTTCCGGAGGTGCGGACCGTGGTCAGCGTCGTCGTGCTCGACGAGGTGATCCGGCGGCCCTACCTGCTGCCCGGCGACCTGCCGGAGCGGCAGACCGAGGTCCCGCTGGGGATGACCCGGTGGACGCCGGCATCGCCCGGTCGGGATGCACTCCCGCCGCGCTGAGGTCAGGCGGCCGGGATCTCCTCGACGACACTGAGCTGCGGGAGTCCGTGCATCTCGTAGTGCTCGACCAGACGGATGCGGCCGTCGTCAGTGAGCTCCAGCTCGCTCTCGCCGTCCCCGGTGACGACGGTGCCGTCGGCCTTGAGCACGTGGACGAACGAGACCCAGATCGTGTCGCCGGTACGCGTGCCCACGAACTTCCCGAAGGTGACCGTGTCGCCCTCGTAGCCGCCCCAGATCGCGCCGTCGCGTTCGAAGTACTCGAAGACGCTGGGCGCGTCGGGATCGACGGCGGAGGTCGTGGACGAGACCATGCGGAAGCGTCGGCCGTCGAGGGAAGGGAGGGTCGCGGTGGCAGTCACCCCTCGATTATGAGGGATCGACGGCCGCGGCTCGTGTCGTCGGACACGGCCGGTACCGTGGTCGCATGGAGTGGATCGCAGACCCCGGCGTCGGCGCGTGGCTGCGCGAGACCCTCGACGACGGTCTGGGCAGCATGCACGCGGTCGTCCCCCGCGGCTTCCCCGCGTACGCCCGGGTCTTCCATCCCGCCACCGTGCGGGAGAGTCCCACGGCAGCGGATTCCGAGGTACGCGTCACCTGGGCGCAGACCGCCGCCGCCTTCGGCACGACGATGCACGCGGAGGCGCAGTGGCACCGGATCGTGCGGACTCCCGTCGACGCCGATTGGCGGATCCGCATCGCTCCGGACGGCCGCGAGTTCACGGCGCCGCTCGAGGGTGCGCTCGACAGCGACCTCGTGTCGATCCTGGCCGGGCACCTCGCCGCCCACACCGCTACCCCGGACGACGGGGTCGTCGCGCTCTGGGACGGGTTCGGCGCCCTCGTCGGGTTCTTCGGCGACGGCCCGTCCCGCGCGTTCCTCACGTTCAGCGACGACCCGAACCATCAGGCGATGCTCGACCGGAGCATCCACGACCCGTTCAACAACGTCTTCCGGAAGCCCACCTGGCAGGACGGCATCCTCTCGCGGGAGATCTCCGAAGGGCCACGGCTGCAGCTCCCCGGGCGCGACTACGTGCTGTTCTCCGGCGGCGCCAGGGACTTCATCGATCCGGCCTGGGTGCTCGGCGTGCCGTGGCGCGACCGGGTGGGCGAGGAGCACGGCTTCCCGCCCTCCGCGCAGAGCCCGAACATCCTGTGGCCGAAGGATCGCACGTGGGTGATGGTCTCGGAGATCGACTACGACTCCACGATCGTCGCGGGCTCGCCCGACCTCGTCCGCGCGATCTGCACGGACGAACGTCTGGAGGCGAAGGCGCTTCGCGAGGGCGCCGACCTCACCTGGGACGCCGACGAGGTCAACCGATGACGTCTCCGCAGGCGTCGGCGTCGTTCGACGCGCGTCCCCTCACCGATCCGGTCGACCCGGCCGCCGTCCGCGCCTTCACGGCGGAGCTCCGGTCCCGGCGGACGACCGGCATGGCGGTGTCGTCGATCATCGCCGTCGTAGCCGTGGCGATCGCCGGAGTCGTGCTGCTCCCGATCCTCGCCTCCGTGGTGGTGGCGCTGGCAGCGGGCAGTGGGTCCCCCGCCTCCGCGGCGATCCCGCTCGTCCTCCTGCTCCTGGTGGCGGCGGGAGTGGGTGTGCTCGTCTGGATGGGCGTCCGCAACGCGCGCACCGCTCGGTACCGCCTGCACCGGTTCGCCCAGGCCAACGGCATGACGTACGAGCCCCGCGTGGACGATCCGCCGCTCCCCGGAATGATCTTCCACCTCGGCCGTTCGCGCCTGGCCACCGACCTCGTCCGCGGAACCCACCCGCGGTTCGTGGAGTTCGGCAACTACCAGTACACGGTGCAGTCCGGGAAGAACTCGACGACGTATCGCTGGGGCTACGTCGCCGTGAAGCTGGATGTGCCCCTGCCGAACATCGTGCTCGACGCGAAGGGCAACAACGGCTTCGGCTCCAACCTGCCGGCATCGTTCCAGCGGGCGCAGCGTCTGTCGCTCGAGGGCGACTTCGATCAGCACTTCATCCTCTACTGCCCCGAAGGCTACGAGCAGGACGCGCTCTACCTCTTCACGCCCGACATCATGGCGCGCTTCATCGACAACGCCGCGCAGCTCGACGTCGAGATCGTCGACGACTGGCTGTTCCTCTACACGCCCCGCCGGGCCTCCACACTCGATCCGGCGACGTGGGCCTGGCTGTTCGGGACGGTGGGCGCGTTGCTGACCAAGCTCGACCAGTGGGCGCGGTGGCGCGACGACCGCCTCGCTGCCACGGCGGCGCCCGGGGGCCACGCTCTCCCGTTCGCTCCGCCGGCGGGGATGATCACCCCACCGCCGGGGGTCGCGCCGCAGGGTCGGCGCCTCAAGCGCACGGGCACGTGGGTGCCGATCCTCGTGGTGATCGGCTTCGCGGTCTTCTGGATGCTCAGCCGCTGGAACTGACGACGAGTCCGATGTGGGGGTGGGTGTCGTTCTGGGGAACCGACGCCCACCCCATCCCCCCTCGGGATCGAAAGGAATTCGACGTTCCCTCCGCATTGACGGTTCGACCGTCCCGCCCGTGGTCAGCTGGGGACTGACGCTGCGTGGCGATACCCGGATGGTATACCGGCGGACGTTGCACCCGGTTGCGTTCATGCGCGGGAATGCACTTTCCCGCGCGGCGGTCAGCGGTGCATCGAGCTGTCAGCTTCGGCCCGAGTGGCCTCCCCCGCCAGGACCGCGTCCAGCGTCTGCCAGGCGTCCGCAGCGCGCATCGCCTCTCCGACCTGCCGTGCGCGGTCGCGGAACGTCGGCTCGACGAGCACCCGGTGCACGGCCGCGGCGACCTGTCCCGGCTTCGGCGCGTTCGTCCGGAGGTTGATGCCCACCCCGGTCCACCCGACTCGGGCGGAGACCTCGACCTTGTCCTCCGTCTGCCCCGCGACCACCAGCGGGACGCCCTGGGCCAGGGCCTGCTGCACCCCGCCGAAGCCGCCGTTGGTGACGAACACGTCGATCTCCGGCAGCAGCCGGTCGTAGGGCAGGTACTCGGCGACCCGGACGTTCGCCGGCAGCTCCGCCGGGAGCGCGTCGGCAGGACGGCCGCCGGTGGAGACCACCACGAGCACGTCGGCCTGGGCGAGCCCGGCGATGGTCGGCAGCACGAGCTGACCGAAGTCCGCGTTGGCGATGGTGCCCTGACTGACGTGGATCACGGGCCGCCGACCGTCCAGGTCAGACCACCAGTCGGGCAGCGGCACGGTCGACGGCGCGGCCGGAAGGGGGCCGGCGAAATGCACGGACGCCGGGAGGTCAGCGCGCGGGTACTCGAACGCGGACACGGAGAACTGCACGTACGCGTCGGCGCGGCCCGCCCAGTCGAGCACGAATCCGCCGAGATCGCGGCCGACGGCCTCGCGCGCCATGGCATCGGCCTCCTTCTGCACGCCCCCGAAGATCACGCGCTCCGCCACCAGACGCAGGAAGGCGTTGCGCACGCGTCCGAACGGCCCGGGCATCGGCGTGACTCCGAGCCCGAACGGGGCCGTGTCGACGCTGCGAGCGCCGAGCGGGAAGATCCCGAGGACCACGACCGGGGGCCGCTCGGCCTTCGGCAACCGCTGCAGCAGCGCCGCACCGACGAACAGCGGTTCGGTGAGGACCGCGTCGATGCGGTTCCGCGCCAGCTCGACGCGCACGGCCTCGAGCTGAGCCCGACCCGGGCGGATGAAGAGGGTGCTCATATCAAAACGGAGCGCGGCCGCCCCGGTGAGACCTTCGCGCTCGGGGAACGCGCCGTTCGCGTCGTCGAGATCGACGTCGGCCTCCGCGGGCAGCGGGCGGAACAGCGCACCGGCCGCTGTCACCCGCTCCTCGTATCGGCAGCTCGTGAGGAAGAGGACCTCGTGCCCGCCCGCGACCAGGTGCCTGGCGACCTGCAGCAGCGGGAGCACGTGCCCGTGAGCGGGAGTGCAGGTGAGGAGGTAACGGGACATGGCGGCTCTCTCGATAGGGTTGGTTGTACCGTTGAAGTATTCATCACCCTTTGAGGAAAGTCAATGACGTCGAGTGTGCGCCCCTACCGCTCCGCCCTGCGGACCCGCCAGGCCGAGGAGACCCGTGCGCGCATCGTCGCGGCGGCCGCCCGCCTGTTCGCCGCGCAGGGATACCAGGCGACGACGATCTCCGCGATCGCCAAGAAGGCCGGGGTGTCCGCGGAGACGGTGAAGACCACGGCGGCGAAGGCGGAACTGCTCATCGCCGCCTTCGAGGTCACCTTCTCCGGCTCGGAAGCCGCCGAGACCCTCGCCGACACCGAGGCCGGTTCGGGACTGACGGCCCTGCCCGACGACGTCTTCCTGGACGCCGTCATCACGCAGATCGGCGCCGCGAACGAGCGCGGGCATGCCCTCTGGACGGTCCTCCTGGGCGCGGCGCTCTCCGACCCGGTCGTCGATGCCGCCCTGCAGCGCATCCTCGCGAACCGGGCGGCGGACTACCGGGGGTTCGCGGCGGAACTGCAGCGCCGAGGCATCGTCGCCTCGGACCGCGACGGCGACACCCTCGCCGACGTGCTGTCGTTCCTGCTCTCGCCGGAGAGCCACCAGCAGCTCGTCGTGCAGTCCGGCTGGTCGCCGGACCGCTACCGCTCCTGGCTGCGGAGTGCTGTGCTCGCCGCGGCCTCTCCGTCGGCGTGACGACGAGGTCGGCGAGGACATTCGTTGACCGATTCGTCAACCAACGCGTAACGTGCTACTCATGCGCATCAAGACACCGACCGCCAAGGTCGGGTATCTGCTCGTCGTCATCGTCGGGATCGTGCTCACCGTCGTACCGCTCACGGTCCTCAGGTTCGAACTCGGATTCGTGTGGGCCACCGTGGTTATCGTGGCGGCCGTCGTCGTGGCGGCACGAACGTTCCGTAGCCCCGGAGAGTCGGACGCCCCACGCCCCTGGTGGAAGATGACCAGCACACGAGGGAGCGGAATCCTCCTCAGCGCAATGTTCTTGATCCAAGGGATCATGGCCTCCTTCGGAGCATTCGCTTCACCGACTCCGGTGCTGGCCGTGATCGGTGGCCTGGTGGCGCTCGCAGTGGCAGCTCTCTACCTGAACACCGCAGTCCGGGTCCAGGGCACTCGGGTGCCGTCGCTGCCAGAGAGCTCCAGGCCGAAGCTCTCCCCCTGACAGGTGCTCGACGGGGCGGGCTGAGCGCGGGTCAGAGCAGCTCGGCCACGAGGGTCTCGATGCGGCCGCGGATATCGTCGCGGATCGGCCGGACGGCATCGATCCCCTGGCCGGCGGGGTCATCGAGCACCCAGTCCTCATAGCGCGTGCCGGGGAAGAACGGGCACGCGTCACCGCAGCCCATCGTGATCACGACGTCCGACGCCTGCACGGCCTCGGTCGTGAGCACCTTCGGCTGCTCGGCCGTGATGTCGATGCCGAGCTCCCCCATCGCCGCCACCGCGACGGGGTTGATCTCGGCAGCGGGCATCGACCCGGCGGAGCGCACCTCGATGCGGTCGCCGGCGAGGTGCCGGAGGAAGCCGGCGGCCATCTGCGAGCGCCCCGCGTTGTGGACGCAGACGAAGAGGACGGAGGGTCGGTGCGGTGCGTTCACGATGGGGCCAGCGTATCCCGTTCGAGTCGCTTGATTGGCTGCATCTCCGGCCGAAATGGGACCAATCGGGCGATTCGAAGGCCCTCAGGCCAGGCCGAGGCCCGCCAGCTCGGCGGGGTCGAGCATCCGCGACCGGATGAGGAACCGCATCCCCGTGGGGCCCTCGACGCTGAACCCGGCGCCGCGTCCCGGCACGACATCGATGGTGAGGTGCGTGAACTTCCAGTACTCGAACTGCGAGGCCGACATGTAGACCTCGACCGGATCGTCGAGCCCGACGTCGAGGGTGCCGAGGAGCACGTCGCCGGGACCGGTGAGGAACATCCCCACGGGGTAGCACATGGGGGCGGAGCCGTCGCAGCAGCCGCCGGACTGGTGGAACATGAGCGGCCCGTGCTGCGCGGTGAGTTCGCGGACGAGCGCGGCGGCGGGGTCGGTCACCGCGACGCGGGCGGGCGTGGTCTGACTGACCATGGGACTCCTTCCGGAATGCCGAGTGCCGGACGGCGCGGCGAGCGTCGCCCGTCACCCGGGCTCGGGCGGATCAGAAGAAGCCCATCGGGCCCTCCGCGTACGAGACGAGGAGGTTCTTCGTCTGCTGGTAGTGGTCGAGCATCATCTTGTGGTTCTCGCGGCCCACCCCCGACTGCTTGTACCCGCCGAACGCGGCATGCGCCGGGTACTGGTGGTAGGTGTTCGTCCACACGCGACCAGCCTCGATCGCCCGGCCCGCGCGGTACGCGGTGTCGCCGCTGCGACTCCACACACCGGCCCCCAACCCGTACAGGGTGTCGTTCGCGATGGAGATCGCGTCGTCGAAGTCGTCGAACGAGGTGACCGAGAGCACCGGACCGAAGATCTCCTCCTGGAAGATCCGCATGTCGTTCGTCCCCTCGAACACGGTCGGCTGCACGTAGAAGCCCTCGCTGAGGTCGCCGCCGAGGTCGGCGCGCTCGCCTCCCGTGAGCAGCCGGGCCCCGCCCTGCTTGCCGATGTCGATGTAGCTGAGGATCTTCTCCAGCTGATCGTTCGAGGCCTGCGCGCCGATCATCGTCGCAGGGTCGAGCGGATTGCCCTGCACGACCTTCTCCACACGCTCGAGGCCGTCGGCGAGGAAGCCGTCGTAGATCGAGCGCTGGATGAGGGCGCGTGACGGGCAGGTGCAGACCTCGCCCTGGTTGAGCGCGAACATCGTGAAGCCTTCGAGCGCCTTGTCGTAGAACGGGTCGCTCGTGGAGCGGGCGACGTCCTCGAAGAAGACGTTCGGGCTCTTGCCGCCGAGCTCCAGGGTGACCGGGATGAGGTTCTGCGAGGCGTACTGCATGATGAGGCGGCCGGTCGTGGTCTCGCCGGTGAAGGCGACCTTGCGGATGCGCTTGTGCTGCGCGAGCGGCGCGCCGGCCTCGATCCCGAAGCCGTTCACGATGTTCACGACCCCGGCCGGCAGCAGGTCGCCGATGATGTCGAACAGGAACAGGATCGACGCGGGGGTCTGCTCCGCAGGCTTGATGACGATGCAGTTGCCCGCGGCGAGCGCCGGCGCCAGCTTCCACACGGCCATGAGGATCGGGAAGTTCCAGGGGATGATCTGCCCGACCACGCCGAGCGGCTCATGGAAGTGGTACGCGACGGTGTTCTCGTCGAGCTGGCTGATGCCGCCCTCCTGCGCGCGGAGCACCCCCGCGAAGTAGCGGAAGTGGTCGATCGCGAGCGGGATGTCGGCGGCGAGGGTCTCCCGCACGGGCTTGCCGTTCTCCCACGTCTCCGCGACCGCGATCTCCTCGAGGTGCTGCTCCATCCGGTCGGCGATGCGATTCAGGATCACGGAGCGCTCCGCGGGGCTGGTCTTGCCCCAGGCGCTGAAGGCCTTCCAGGCGACGTCGACGGCGCGGTCGATGTCCTCGACGGTGCCGCGGCCGACCTCGGTGAAGGGCTTGCCGTTGACGGGACTGATGTTCTCGAAGTATTGGCCCTTGGCGGGCTCGACGAACTCGCCGCCGATGTAGTGACCGTAGCGGGGCCGGTAGTTCGCGACCGCTCCGGGCTGTCCGGGGGCGGCGTAGGCGAGGGACACGTCTTCTTCGACGATGGTCATGGGGTCTCCTTCGACGGGGGCGCCGCGGCGTCGATGCCGCGGTGTTCCCTCGACGCTAGGCCGCTCCCCGTTGCACTCCCGATGCGCAACGTTGCAGCCGGTTGCGCCCCGTTCGAATCGCTCACCTGGCTGCATCCGCGGCCGAAATGGCACCAATCGGGCGATTCGAATCAGCCGAGGCGCTCGATCCGCGTCACGAGACCGGCACGACGCGGCGAGCGCGCCGGCAGCATCTCCAGCGCGAGCCGTAGCACCTCCGCGTCCTCGCTCCCCTCGGGGGTGTCCGCATAGGCGAGCAGCACGTCCAGACTCGCCCCCGACAGCATCACCTCCCGCAGCGCCGCACGGACCGAATCGCGGAACTCCTCGACGCCGGGCGAAGTCGAATCCGGCAGCACCGGCCCCCGGTAGGCCGTCAGCGCGACCCGGTGGGCGCCGCGATCAAGGAGGGATAGCACGTCCTGAGCATCGGTCTCCAGCGGCACTGGAAGGCGATACGGGCGGGACTCCGGCACGAGATCCGGGGCCGCCCGCTCCAGGACCTTGCGCAGGCGCACCATCTCCGGCCGCAGGGTGTCCGGCGAGACCCCGGGACCGTAGACGAGCTCCGCGAGCCGGTCGGCGGAGAGGCCCTGGCGGTGCACGGCCAGCATCAGGAGGATGGCCGCGTGCCGGGCGCTGAGCTCGGTGACGGCCTCCTCGTGTGCCGACGCGGTCTCCAACCGGGCACGGTCGCGTCCGAGCACCTGCAGTCGCGCGCGAGCGAGGGGTTCCGGCGGGGTCCTGCCCGGCAGGCGTCGAGCCGGAGGCTCCGCTCGTCGCTGCAGCCGCGCCACGAGGAGCTCGGACTCGACCGCCCGCGCCGTCGCGTCGACGAGCAGTCGCGCCTGCGGGGTCACCACTTCGGGTCCGCCGGTGATGTCGATCACGCCGAGGACCCGCTGCGTCTCCGGGTCGCGCACGGGCGCCGCACTGCACGACCACGGGTGCACCAGGCGGTTGTAGTGCTCGGCCCCACGGATCTGCACCGACCGCTCCAGGGCGAGCGCCGTGCCCGGGGCGCTCGTGCCGACGGCGTCCTCCGCCCAGTTCGCGCCGGCCACGAACCCCATGCCCTCGGTGAGGGACCGGAGCTGCGCATCGCCCTCGATCCACAGCAGGCGCCCTGCCTGATCTCCGACGGCGATCACGACCCCCGAGTCCTCGGAGTCGCCGGGAAGCAGCAGCGCGCGGATCATCTCCATCGCGGAGGCGAGCGGGTGAGTCAGACGATAGGCGTCGAGCTCGTCCTCGAACAGGTCGAGCGGTGGCAGCGCCTCCGGACCGACACGGCGGCGCCAGGACCGCTCCCACGACTCCCGCACGAGTGGCCGCACCTCGCGGAGGCGGTGGTCGTCGAGATTGCCGGCGATGAGCTCCTCGTGCGCACGCTCGACGAGGAGGCGAGACGCCGTCGGCGACGCCTCCCGCGGATCGTGCCACGTCGCAGACACGCGTTCTCCGTTTCTGGAGTCGAGAGCGTGCCCTCAGTGTACGAGCAGGATCGACCGGGCGGAACAGCGGCCGCGGCAGTGGTCAGGGCAACAGGGAGTGATCCCGCCGTCATCGGGTGCGTAGCCGGTCGAGGCCCGGATGGCAATACCGTTCTCGAATCTGTTCCCGGTTCCTATCGTGGTCCCATCACGAGTCAGGAGGCGCCATGAACGTCCACACCCCCACCAGCACTGGCTCCTCGCAGCGCGCCGACGCGGCCCACCCCGCCGCGACCGAGCCGGCCTGCGAGCGGATCGACTTCGACCGGTACGTCGTCGCGCACGACGCTCCCGTCGGATACATCGAGGTCGTGCCGCCGCTCTACGTCTGCTACCTCGGACACCCGTATCCTCGGGCTGTGGAGATCGCTCAGGTGTACGACTACGACCATGCCGTCAGCATCGTCAGTGCCATGGCCGCGGGTTCGCGCGACCACGCCCTCGCCGGATGAGCGGCGAGGTCTGGCCCGGGTCCGCGTACCCGCTGGGGGCCACCTTCGACGGTCAGGGCACCAACTTCGCGCTCTTCAGCGAGGGCGCGGAGCGCGTGGAACTCTGCCTCTTCGACGCGGACGGCACGGAGACACGAGTGCCGCTCACCGAGGTCGACGCGTTCGTCTGGCACGGCTACCTGCCCACGGTGCAGCCGGGGCAACGCTATGGCTACCGTGTGCACGGTCCGTACGATCCCGCGCAGGGACAGCGCTTCAACCCGAACAAGCTGCTCCTCGACCCCTACGCGAAGGCCGTCGCCGGTGAGATCGACTGGGGCCAGTCCCTCTTCGGCTACGACTTCGGCGACCCCGACTCCCGCAACGACGACGACTCCGCGACCGCGATGGCGAAGGGCGTGGTCGTCAGCCCGTTCTTCGAGTGGGGCGGCGACCGTCCGCTGAAGACCCCGTACGCGGAGACGGTCATCTACGAGGCCCACGTCAAGGGGCTCACCCAGCGGCACCCCGAGGTCCCGGAGGAGCTGCGCGGCACCTACGCCGGCATCGCGCATCCGGCAGTCATCGAGCATCTCCAGCGCCTCGGCGTCACGGCCCTGGAGCTGATGCCGGTGCATCAATTCGTGAACGACTCGGTGCTGCAGGACAAGGGCCTGTCGAACTACTGGGGCTACAACACCCTCGGATTCTTCGCACCGCACAACGCCTATGCCGCCGGCGGCCAGGACGGCCAGCAGGTGCAGGAGTTCCGCGCCATGGTGCGCGCGCTCCACGAGGCCGGCATCGAAGTCATCCTCGACGTCGTCTACAACCACACCGCTGAGGGCAACCACCTCGGGCCGACGCTCTCCATGCGCGGGATCGACAACGAGGCGTACTACCGGCTCGAAGAGGACAAGCGGTACTACACGGACTACACCGGCACGGGCAACAGCCTGAACGCGGGCAACCCGCACGCGCTCCAGTTGCTCATGGACTCGCTGCGCTACTGGGTGACCGAGATGCACGTCGACGGTTTCCGCTTCGACCTCGCGGCGACCCTCGCCCGCGAGTTCTACGACGTCGACCGCCTTGCAGCCTTCTTCGAGCTCGTGCAGCAGGATCCGATCGTCTCGCAGGTGAAGCTCATCGCCGAGCCGTGGGATATCGGCCCCGGCGGCTATCAGGTCGGGAACTTCCCGCCGCAGTGGACGGAGTGGAACGGCAAGTACCGCGACACCGTGCGCGACTTCTGGCGCGGTGAGCCGCAGGCGCTCGGCGAGTTCGCCTCCCGCCTCACCGGGTCCGCCGACCTGTACGAGCACTCCGGCCGGCGCCCGGTCGCCTCCATCAACTTCGTCACCGCCCACGACGGCTTCACGCTGCGGGACCTCGTGTCGTACAACGAGAAGCACAACGAGGACAACGGCGAGGACAACAACGACGGCGAATCCCACAACCGCTCCGACAACATGGGCGCCGAGGGGCCGACCGACGACATCGACATCAACCGGCGGCGCGCGCGTCAGCAGCGGAACTTCCTGGCGACGCTGCTGCTCTCGCAGGGCGTGCCGATGATCTCCCACGGCGACGAACTCGGTCGCACGCAGCACGGCAACAACAACGGCTACGCGCAGGACAACGAGCTCACGTGGATCGACTGGGAGGCGGCCGACCTGCCGCTCGTGGAGTTCACGGCGGCGGTCGCTCGGCTCCGGCACGAGCACCCGACCTTCCGCCGCAGCCGCTTCTTCGACGGACGCCCGGTCGCAGACGAGGACGAGGACGGCGAGCGCATCCCCGACGTCGTATGGCTGCGCCCGGACGGTGCCCGCATGACCCCGGAGGACTGGGACTCGGGCTTCGGACGCTCCGTGGGCATGTTCCTGAACGGCCGCGGCATCCGCGAGAACGACCGCCGCGGACGTCCCGTGGAGGACGTGAACTTCCTCGTCTACTTCAACAGCGGAGACGAGCCCGTCGACCTCGCCCTGCCGGACGACCGGCACGGCGCGGAATGGCTCGTCTCCGTGGACACCGCCGGCGAACTCGGTGACCGGAAGCTCCGGGCGCGGGACAGCGTGCCGCTCGAGGGCAAGGCCATGCTCGTGCTGCAGGAACTCGACGGCGAGCCCGTCGACACGGATGACTCCGTCGATGCCTCGCTCCGCGCGCAGAGCGAGCAGGCTGCGTCATGACCGACAGACCGGTCTCGACGTATCGCCTGCAGATCAGCGAGGACTTCCCCCTGGACGCGGCCGCGGAGGTGACCGGATACGTCGCCGAGCTCGGCGCCTCGTGGGCCTACCTGTCACCGTTGCTGGCGGCGACCCGCGGCTCGAACCACGGCTACGACGTCGTGGACCACGGCCGCATCGATCCCGACCGCGGCGGCGCGGAGGGGCTCGTCCGCTTCGCGGCGGCCGCACGGGCGGCAGGCCTTGGCATCCTCGTCGACATCGTGCCCAACCACGTGGGGGTGGCCGTGCCGCGGCAGAACCCGTGGTGGTGGGAGGTGCTGCGGCTGGGTCGGAAGACCCGTCATGCGGCGGCGTTCGACATCGACTGGGCAGCGGGCGGCGGGCGTCTCCTGCTGCCCCTGCTGGGCGCGAGCCCGGACGAGGTCGTCGCGAACGGCGAGCTCGTGGTCGACACCACACCGGCCGCCGACGCGCCGGACGGCGTTCTGCGCTACTTCGAGCATGAGCTGCCCCTCGCCCCCGGGACCGCGGCACTGGCGGACGATCTCCCGGCGCTCCTGGGCGCCCAGAACTACGAGCTGCGGTTCTGGCAGGACCAGAACACCGACCTCACCTACCGCCGGTTCTTCGCCGTCTCCGAACTCGCCGGCATCCGGGTCGAACGGCCCGAGGTGTTCGCCGAGTCGCACCGGGAGATCCTGCGCTGGATCCGGGAGGGCCTCGCGGACGGTCTGCGGGTGGATCACCCGGACGGCCTCGTCGACCCCGGCGCGTACCTGGAGCAGCTCGCCGACGCGACCGGACGCGCGTACACGCTCGTCGAGAAGATCCTGGAGCCGGGCGAGGCCCTGCCGGCCTGGTGGCGGACCGACGGCACCACCGGATACGACGCGCTGGCCGAGCTCGACCGCCTGTTCGTCGACGCGGAGGGCGTCGCGGCGCTGGACCGGCTGGATGCCAGGCTCCGCGCGGAGACCGGTCTCCCGGACGCGCTCCCCTGGCACGACCTCATCCACGACACGAAGCGGATGATCGCGGACACCCTCCTGGCCGCCGAGGTGCGCCGACTGGTGCGTACGCTCCCCCACGGGATCGTGCACGCCGACGACGCGCTGGCCGAGCTCCTCGCCTGCTTCCCCGTGTATCGCTCCTATCTCCCGGAGGGCCGCGAACACCTGCGCGCCGCCTTCGCGGAGGCCCGTCGCCGACGCCCCGACCTCGCGACCGCGTTCACAGCGCTGGAGCCGCTGCTGAACGATCCGCGCCTCGAGGTCGCGCAGCGATTCCCGCAGGTGAGCGGCGCCGTGATGGCGAAGGGTGTGGAGGACACAGCGTTCTACCGGTTCACCCGCCTCGGAACGCTGACCGAGGTCGGCGCCGACCCGTCCCTCCCCGCGCTGTCGGTCGAGGAGTTCCACGACGCGCAGCGGGCGCGGCTGGCGGCGTGGCCGCACTCGATGACGACGCTCTCCACGCACGACACGAAGCGCTCGGAGGACGTGCGCGCGCGCCTGTCGGTGCTCTCGGAGATCCCGGAGCGCTGGGCCGAGGTGCTGGCGGAGCTGCGCGCCGTCGCGACCACCGGACACGGTCCTCTCGACACGCTGATCTGGCAGGCCGCGGTCGGCGCCTGGCCGCTCCCCTCCGACCGGCTGCTCGCCTACGCCACCAAGGCCGCGCGTGAGGCCGCGGAGGGGACGACCTGGCAGCATCCGGATGCGGAGTTCGAAGAGGGCCTGGCCGCGATCGCCCGGTCCGTCGAGGGAGAGGCCGCGCCGATCCTCGACCGTTTCGTGGCCGAGATCGTCGATGCGGGGCGCTCCAACTCCCTCTCCGCCAAGCTGCTGCAGCTCACCGGCCCCGGCGTGCCTGACGTGTACCAGGGCACCGAGCTGTGGGACCTCTCGCTCGTCGACCCCGACAACCGTCGACCCGTCGACTTCGCTCTGCGCGCCCGGATGCTGCGGGAGCTCGACGCGGACCACGCCCGCGGTGTGGTCCCCCCGATCGACGACTCCGGCGCCGCGAAGCTGCTGGTGACCTCGCGGGCACTGCGACTGCGGCGGGACAATCCGGAGCTGTTCCGCTTCTACCGGCCGGCCGTCGTCGAAGGTGAGGCCGCAGACCACGCGATCGCCGTGCACCGCGGCGGCGCAACCGCCGTGGCCACACGGCTGCCGGTCGCGCTGGCGCGCCGCGGGGGCTGGGGCGACACGGTCATGATGCGCCCCGAGCTGCCGGGGACCGACCTCCTCACCGGCCGGCGGATCCCGCCCGGGCCCGTGCGACTGGCGGAACTCCTCGACACCTACCCCGTCGCGCTGATCGAGCTGGCCCGATGATCTCGGTGTGGGCGCCGCGGGCGACCCGTGTGCGGGTACGACGCCTCGACGACGCGGGCACCACCGTGGAGGAGCGCGCACTCACGGCGGGGGCAGAGGGGCGCTGGACCACCGACCTCGTCCTCGCGGACGGTGAGCGCTACGGCTTCGTCCTCGACGACGGCGACGACCTCCGCCCTGACCCTCGCTCGCGGCGGCAGCCGGACGGCGTGCACGGGGCCTCGGCGGCCTTCGACCCCGCCGCCTTCGCGTGGACCGACGCCTCCTGGACCGGACGGCAGCTCGCGGGCGGGCTGATCTACGAGCTGCACCTCGGCACCTTCACACCGGAGGGCACGCTCGACGCGGCGGTCGGCCGCCTGGCGCATCTCGTCGACCTCGGCGTCACCCATGTCGAGCTGCTGCCCGTCAACGCCTTCAACGGCGCCTGGAACTGGGGATACGACGGCGTGCTCTGGTACGCGGTGCAGGAGGAGTACGGCGGCCCCGCGGCCTATCAGCGCTTCGTCGACGCCGCCCACGCGCACGGGCTCGCCGTCGTGCAGGACGTCGTCTACAACCACCTCGGCCCGAGCGGCAACTACCTCCCCCTCTTCGGCCCGTACCTGCGCGAGGGCGAGAGCACCACGTGGGGCGACTCGGTGAACCTCGACGAGGACGCCGTGCGGGAGTACATCCTCGACAACGCCCTGATGTGGCTGCGCGACTTCCACGTCGACGGACTCCGGCTCGATGCCGTGCACGCCCTCCACGACCGGCGGCCGGTGCACCTGCTGCGGGAGCTCGCCGAACGCGTGGACGCCCTCTCCGCGCAGCAGAACCGGCCGCTGAGCCTCATCGCGGAGTCAGACCTCAACGATCCGACGCTCATCCTGCCGCGGGAAGCCGGGGGCTACGGGCTCACGGCGCAGTGGTCGGACGACTGGCACCACGCCGTGCACGTCGCGCTCACCGGAGAGACCGCCGGGTACTACGCCGACTTCGCCGCAGACGAGGCGGTGGCCAAGGTGACGGAGGGCGGCTTCTTCCACGACGGCTCCTTCTCGTCCTTCCGCGACCGTCCGCACGGCGCCTCGATCCCGGCCGAGGTGCCGAGCTGGCGGCTGGTCACCTTCGCGCAGGACCACGATCAGATCGGCAACCGCGCCGCCGGGGATCGGCTCTCTGCCACCCTGTCCCCCGATCGGCTCGCGGTGGCCGCCGTCCTCACGCTGACGGCCCCGGGCACCCCGATGCTGTTCATGGGTGAGGAGTGGGGGGCCACGACCCCCTGGCAGTTCTTCACGTCCCACCCCGAACCCGAGCTCGGGCGCGCCGTGGCCGAGGGCCGCACGGCGGAGTTCGCCCGCATGGGGTGGGATCCGGATGCGGTGCCCGACCCGCAGGACCCCGAGACCTTCCACCGCTCGCACCTCGACTGGGCCGAGGCCGAGGCCCCGGAGCACTCCCGGCTCCTGACGCTGTACCGCGACCTGGCACGACTGCGGCGAGCGCTACCGGAGCTCACCGACCCGGACTCAGCGCACACGACGGTCGAGGTCCGGGAGACGGACGGCCGCCCCGAGCACCGTGTCTACCGCATCGACCGAGGAGGAGTGTCGGTGCTCATGAACCTCTCCCCCACCCCCGCGACGTTCAGTGTCCCCGCTACGGCCGACCTCCTCCTCGCCACCGCCGCCCTGACGCGCTCCTCCACGTCCCTGACACTCCCCCCGGACGCCGCCGCCATCGTCAACTGAGGTCGACCCACCCCTCTCCGGTCCTCCCGGCCCCCTGCGTGCGGCCGTAAGGGGCCGGGACGCACGGAAGGGGGTGGGCCGGCAGGAGTCAACCGCGCGACGCCCACCACTCCCGGAGACGCTGCTCCGCGACGGCCTCGCCCAGCACACCCTCGTCGAGGCGCAGATCGAGGAGGAACCGGTACGCCTCGCCGACCTCCCGGCCCGGCTTGATGCCGAGGACCTCCTGGATGCGGTTGCCGTCGAGTTCCGGACGGATCGCGTCGAGCTCCTCCTGCTCCCGGAGCGCCGCGATCCGTGACTCGATGTCGTCGTAGGCGGCGGCGAGCCGGGCGGCCTTGCGCTTGTTCCGCGTGGTGACGTCGGCGCGCGTGAGGATGTGCAGCCGCTCCAGCAGGTCCCCGGCATCGCGGACGTAGCGGCGCACGGCGGCATCCGTCCACGCCCCCTCCGCATAGCCGAAGAACCGAAGATGCAGCTCGATCAGGGTCGCGACGGCATCGGTGGTCGCGGTGTCGAAGCGCAGCGCCTGCAGCCGCTTGCGAGCCATGCGCGCGCCGACGACGTCGTGATGGTGGAAGGTCACCGCACCGCCCGGCTCGAGCTTGCGCGTGCGGGGTTTGCCGATGTCGTGGAGCAGAGCCGCGATCCGCAGCGGCACGTCCGGTGCCGCCCCGGGGTTCCGGGCATGCTCGAGCGCGATGGCCTGGCTGAGCACCGTGAGGGAGTGCTCGTAGACGTCCTTGTGGTGGTGGTGCTCGTCGACCTCGAGCTTGAGAGCGCTCACCTCGGGGAGGAACTCGTCGATGAGTCCGGTCTCCACCAGCACCCGGATGCCGCGGACGGGGTCGTCGGTCTGCATGAGGCGCACGAGCTCGGATTGCACGCGCTCGGGGCTCACGATCTTCAGCGTCTCGCGGAGCTCGGTGATCGCCCGCTCCGTGTCCTCCTCCACCGTGAAGCCGAGCTGCGCGCTGAACCGGGCGGCCCGCAGCATCCGGAGCGGGTCGTCGCCGAACGACACCCGAGGATCCGTCGGCGTCCGCAGTACCCCCGCCACGAGGTCCTCGACCCCGCCGGTCGGATCGACGAGCTTCACCGCGGGCACCTGGAGGGCCATCGCGTTGACCGTGAAGTCGCGGCGGACGAGGTCGCCATCGATCGAGTCGCCGAACTCCACCGTCGGCTTGCGCGTCACGCCGTCGTAGCTGTCCGCCCGATAGGTCGTGATCTCGACCTGCTCGCCGCGCAGCCGGGCGCCGATGGTCCCGAAGGCGCGACCGATGTCCCAGTGCGCGGAGGCCACCGGCTTCACGATCGCGAGGATCTCGTCCGGCGACGCACTCGTCGTGAAGTCGAGGTCGTGCGTCTCCCGGCCGAGCAGCGCATCGCGCACCGGACCGCCCACGACGGCGAGCTCGAAACCGGCGGCGTCGAAGGCCTCCGCGAGGGTACGGACGACGGGATTCTCGGCGAGCGCGCCGAGACGCGCGAGGCCGTCGGCCATGTTGAGCATGGGTTCCAGCGTACCGGCCGCCCCCTGACGCGCCCGCGTTCACCTCCCCGTCGTCTTGATGTCAGACCCCGGTCATCCGGCTCCGCTGGGCTGGGGGCGCCCCGTGCGGCTGAGCACGGACACCCACCCACGAAGGACAGACATGACCTCCCCCACCCCTGCGGTGCGGTGGCGGCGTCGCGGACTGACGTCCGTCGCGCTGCTCGCCGTGCTCGGCGGCGCCGTCGTCGCCCCCGCGGCCCTCGCCGCACCTGATCCCGAGGTGCCGACCGGATCGCTCCTCACCGGCGACACTCCCTGGCGCTACCTCGACGACGGCTCGGACCCGTCGCCCGCCCCGGCCGCGCTGCGCGACTGGACCCTGCCCGCGTACGACGACAGCGCCTGGAAGACCGCACCGGGCAGCTTCGGTGCCAAGAACGGCGCCCTCGCGCCGGTGGGACCGCAGACCCCGAAGACACTCCTCAACCACTACCTCGACGGGGTGAAGGCACCGACGGTGCCGACGTACTTCTTCCGCACGACCTTCGAGCTGGAGGCCGGCGTCGCCGAGCAGGTCGCCGCTCTGCAGAGCACCGTCACCTTCGACGACGCGATCATCGTGTGGATCAACGGCGAGGAGGTCGCCCGCTACGTCGACGGCCGCATCACCGACACCACCAACGTCGAGTACGCCGGAGACTCCAACGGCGACCCCCTGACCAGCACGTTCAGCGCCGAGGGCGACCTGCTCCGCGACGGCACGAACACCATCGCCGTGTCGCTGTTCCAGGACCGCGCGTCGAGCTCCGACATCTACTTCGACATGTCGTCGCTGACCCTCGTGAAGGCCTCCGACCCCGGCACTCCCGTCGTCGCCCCGCCGACCCGCGTCATCCTCACCCCGACCGAGAAGCCGGAGGTGTCGCAGTCGTTCTCCTGGCTCGCGGGCGACGCGTCGCACACGGCAGGTCAGGTCGAGATCGGCCCCGCAGCAGGTGGGGCCACCCGGACGGTCGACGCCTATGGCGCCGGAGTGGTGAACGGCAACCCGAACAAGCACTTCTCGGCCACGGTCACCGACCTCACCCCGGCCACCGCGTACCGTTACCGTGTCGGCCTCCCCGGCAGCTGGAGCGACTGGCACGAGTTCCGCACCGCGGACCCGAAGGCGAGCGACTTCCAGTTCATCTACTACGGCGACGCCCAGATCGGTCTCGACACCACCTGGCCGAGCGTCGTGAAGCAGGCAGAGGCCCACGCCCCGCGATCGATCGGCTCCGTGCACGCCGGAGACCTCATCAACACGTCCAGCAACGAGAACGAGTGGCTGAACTGGTTCAAGGGCATGGAGGATTCCGCCGTGCGCACCAACGTGATGGCCGCCCCCGGCAACCACGAGTACTCGGGGGACAAACTCCTCACCGCCTGGAAGGCCGCGTTCGAGTACCCGCACAACAACCCGTCCACGAGCTCGATCGGGGAACTCGCGAACCTGGCGAAGGGCGACTCAGAGGTGGCGCAGCAGTACCGCGCGTTCTTCGACCACTGGAGCTCGTTCGCCGCAGAGACCGCGTACTACACCGACTACCAGGGCGTCCGTTTCATCACCTTGAACGCGACGCGCGACACGACCTTCCTCACGCCGGCCGGGCTCCCGTCCTGCACGGGCGCGGAATGCCCGTCGTCGCAGATCGGCACGCTGTGGACGCGCTTCCAGGCGGCGTGGCTCGACCTGCTGCTGCAGAACAGCCCGTCGAAGTGGAACGTCGTCACGTTCCACCAGCCGGTGTTCTCGGCGTCGGCCGGTCGTGACGAGCCGGTGCTCCGTGCCGAGTGGCTGCCCGTCTTCCAGCGCAACGACATCGACCTCGTGCTCATGGGCCACGACCACACGTATGCCCGCGGTTTCGTGAACACGGACGCCACGGACACTCCCGGTCTGACCACGGGTCCTGTGTACGTCGTGTCGAACTCCGGCGCCAAGCACTACGACCTGGAGACGCCCGAGAAGAACGTCTGGACCAACAACGGCGCGACCCAGGTGCTGCGCGGTCAGGGCGTGACGACCTACCAGGTGATCGATGTCTCGAAGAACCAGCTCGTCTACCGGTCGTACCTCGCCGAGAAGCAGCCGGACGCCACGACCGACCTCCCCGTCGGCGCGGTCTACGACACGTTCACCGTGACCAAGTCCGACGCGGGCGAGAAGTGGGTGACCGAGGCCGGCGTCACCCCACCGGTCACGGAGGAGCCGGAGCCCGAGAAGCCCGCGACCGTCGAGCTGGGCGCGTCCTCGGTCACCGCCGGCGGCACGCTCGCCGTGTCGGGCAGCGGCTTCGCGGAGGGCGCCGAGCTCGCGCTCGAGCTGCGGTCCGACCCGGTCTCGCTCGGTACGGTCACGGTCGCGGCGGACGGCACGTTCGCGCGCACCGTCACCATCCCGGCGGGCACCCCGGCGGGTGCGCACACGCTCGCCGTGATCCTCCCCGACGGCTCGGAGGTGACGGCCTCCCTGACCGTGACCGCGGCGGCCGGTGGCGGAGCGATCGTCCCCGGTGAGAGCGACTCGGGTGGCGCGACCAACGGCGACCTCGCGACGACCGGTGCCGACAGCACGCCGTTCGTCATCGGCGCGGTCGTGCTGCTCGCCGCCGGCCTCGGCCTGTTCGCCCTGCGTCGCTGCCGCCGGGATGCCACGGTGGAGACGATCGAAACGGCGTAGCCCGTCAGCGGGCGTCGCCCGGGGTGCTCCCCGGGCGGCGCCCGCTCTTCGCGCACGGATCCCCCACCGATAACGGTTCAGCCTCCGTCCGCTGGCCGATCCCGCGTTCACTCTAGGCTCAAGCCATGCCCCACCCCTCTCGGCTCGTGATCGCTTCCACCGCAGCTGCACTCCTGGGCTTCGCCCTCACCGCCTGCGCGCCCGAGAGCACGGAGGGCGGTGGACCAGTGCCGTCGCCGTCGCCGTCGCCGTCGATTATCGCCTCTCCCCCCGCGACGCCCGCGGACCGTGTCGTCGAGATCTCGGTTGATGGCCTTTCAATCGATGACGGCCCGGTCCTCGCGTACGACGACGCCGACGGCGCCCTCGCCGCCCTCACCGATGCGTTCGGAGCGGCGCCGACGGAGGCACCCGTGGAGGGTCCGTACGGCGCCGTGTACGCCGGCTACGACTGGCCGGGAACGAAGGCCACGGTCCGCGACACCCGCATCGACCTCGTCGTGTCGGCAGACGCGCCGGGAGTGATCGTCCGGACTCCGGAGGGTATCGGCATCGGCTCGACGCGCGCTGAGGCGATGGCCGCAGGGGCCGTGGACGGGTGGGATGAGGACGGCGATGGCGTCGCCGACTACCTGAGCATCGGCGTGCGGGAAGTCCCCGGCACCTCCTCGCTCGTGAACCCCGGCGAGATCGGTGTGGAGTACGTCGACCTCACGATGACCGGCGACATCGTGAGCCGCCTCAGCACCGGTGGCAACGACTTCAGCGACATCTGAAGCACCCCACGACGCCGCCGCCCGTCCGGGCACAGCTTCGGAGCCGGGGCTCGACTCGCCGTCGTTCAGCCCCCCACGTCGGCGTGTCGGTCGAGATCTCCGAACCTGTGCACGCGATCCACGAGGGCTCAGGCTCCGCGGCGGGTCAGCACGAGGCGGAGGGTCACGGCGAGGACCGTCGACACCGCGATCCAACCAAGTGCCGTGCCCAAGGCTGTGAAGAACGAGGCCTGATCGGTGGCGCCGGCGAGGTTCCCGTAGTTGATCGCGGCGTGGGCTCCGATGGCCACCGTGAGTCCGGCGAGAGCGACGAGCGGGTGGGACCAGGCGCGACGGGCATCCAACGCGAGGCCGAGCGCCGCCCCGGTCCAGACGGTGAGAGCGGCATGCGTGGGGAAGGTGAGCGTGCGGACGATCCACGTCACCACGCCGTAGCCGACATCGTTCGCCGCGATGTCAGCCGCGATGGCGGAGGCGTCCTCCACCGCCGCGAAGCCCACGCCGACCAGCGCCCCGGCCATCGCGCCGAAGAGTACGCCGCGGCGCCCGACGCGCCGGGCGAGCACGAGGATGAGCAGCACCCCGAGACCCTTCCCGAGCTCCTCCACGATGGGCGTCAGCACCCACGTCGAGGGGATCGCCTCGCGCAGGATGCCCTGATCGTCGACGTACAGCGCCTGCTCGGAAGACCACGCGCCGAGCCCGGTGGCGATGAGCACCGCGGCACCGGCGCCCCAGGCCGGCGCCAGCAGGGAGGACGTCCAGGAGCGCGAGACCCGCGGAGCGACCCAGCGCGCGGCGAACATCGTCACCGCCGCCGCGGGGAGGACGGCCACGAGGCACAGGAGGAAGACGGGGCCGGATTCGACGGTGAACAGCAGGAGCGCCAGAGCCAGCGGGATGAGGAACACCGAGAGCACCACGGAGCGGCGCCCCCAGAACGGGACGGTTTCGGAGGGAGCGAGCGCGGAATGCACGCCCCGATCCTTCCAGACCGATGCCGCGACTCTCCTGGGCGCAGCCGCACTTCCGCACGAGGTCGCAGGTTCTCCCGGCAATCCGTGCGACCTCGGTGCGAATCTGCGACCGCGCGCCGGGGCCTCAGGCCCCGCGGGAGAACGTGATGTGGGTCACGCCGGACTCCGCGACCTCGGAGGTCACGCGATAGCCGGCCTCGAGGCCGCGCAGGTCGTCCCACAGTCGGATCCCGCTGCCGGTGAGGATCGGGGTGATGCCCACGTGCAGGTCGTCGACGAGCCCCGCGCGCAGGAACTCCCGGACCGTGGTCGCCCCGCCGCCGACACGGACGTCACGCCCTCCGGCCACCGCCACGGCCTCCCGCAGCGCCTCCTCGGGGGTCGCGGTCAGGAAGCGGAAGCTCGTGCCGTTCGCGAACTCGATCGGCGGGCGCGGGGTGTGGGTGAGGACGAACACCGGAACCTCGAACGGCGGCTCCTCACCCCACCAGCCGCGCCAGTCCGGGTCGTCCGGGTTCGCGTGGAGGCCGAACATCCCGGCGCCCATGATCTCGGCACCGATGCCCTGGAAGTACTGTGCCGCGTACTTCTCGTCCACCCCGGTCGTGCCGGCGCCGCTGGTGTCGTGGAAGACGCGCTCCTGGAAGGTGCGGGTCGCGGTGTAGGCGGCGGTAAGTCGTCCCCAGTCCTCACCGAACGGGTTCTCCGGGGTCTGATCGGTCGTCGTGGCGAAGCCGTCAAGAGTGATGTTGAGGTCGACGCGCACGCGGGTCATGGTGCCTCCGAAGCGGTGGGGACGGGCACCGGTCGGCGCGCCGTCCCCAGCGTCGGGCGTTCCGCGGCCGCTGTCAAGAGCGGACCGCCGTACCGGACTCCCGCGGATCAGGCCCGTCCGAAAGCGCCATGTGGATGATCGGATAGGGACGACCGTCACCGTCGAGCGCGCTCCGGCCCACCTCCACGAAGCCTCGGCTGCGGTAGAACCCGCGCGCGCCCGGGTTGTCCTCGTTCACATCGACCCTGGCCACGCCCTGGTGGACGACGACCTCGGCGAGCAGGGCAGAGCCCACACCGCGTCCGCGAACGGCATCGGAGACGAACAGCATCTCCAGCCCGTCGTCGTGGACGCCGGCGAACCCGACCGGAACCCCGTCCTGCTCGGCGACGGTGAGGGTCACCGCGGGGAAGTAATCGGACGCGAGGTGCGATTCGATCCGGGCGAAGTCGGTCTCCTCCAGGAAGTCATGGGTGGCGCGAACGGCGCTGCGCCAGATCTCGACGAGTTCCGCGTACTCCTCTTCCCCCCGGCACGGCCGGATGGTGAGGGGGGAACTGCCTGCGGACATGCCTCCGACACTATCGGTCGGACCGCCATGCCGGATCAGACCACGGGGTCGCCCTGGACCGGACCCTCCGTGTTGGGCTTCCACCCGAGGGCCGGCGCCACGTGCTCCGCGAACGCCTCGAGCACGTGGAGGTTGTACTCCGGCCCGAGCTGGTTCGGGATCGTCAGCATGAGGGTGTCCGCGGCCATGACGGCCTCGTCCTGCCGGAGCTGCTCGATGAGCACATCGGGCTCCGCGGCGTAGGTCTTGCCGAACGTGGAGCGGAACCCGTCGATGATGCCGATCTGGTCGCCGTTCTCCTCGCTGCGCAGCCCGAAGTAGGCGCGGTCCATGTCCGACACGAGCGGGAACACGCTGCGGCTGACCGACACGCGAGGCGTCCCGGTGTGGCCGGCCTCACGGTAGGCGGAGCGGAAGAGCTCGATCTGCTCGCGCTGCAGCTCGTGGAAGGGCTGACCGGTGGCCTCCGTCACGAGCGTCGAGCTCATCATGTTGAGTCCCTTGCGGCCGGTCTCCTCGGCCGTCGCGCGCGAACCCGAGCCCCACCAGATGTGGTCGCGCAGCGTGGAGGACTGCGGCTCGATCGCGAGGTACTGTCCCGCACCCACCATCCGGGGGTCGCCGGGAGCGAGTCGCTCGCCGTCGATGGCGCGGAGGAAGATCTCGAACTTCTCCCGTGCGAGCACGCTGCCGCGCTCCGGGTCCTCCTCGTCGCGGAAGCCGAAGGTCTCGTAGCCGCGCAGCGCCGTCTCGGGAGACCCGCGGCTCACGCCGAGCGCGATACGGCCGTCGGCGATGAGGTCGAGTGCGGCCGCCTCCTCGGCGAACTGGAACGGGTTCTCGTACCGCATGTCGATCACGCCGGTGCCGACCTCGATGCGCTCGGTGCGCGCGGCCATGGCCGTCAGCAGCGGCATCGGGGACGCCGCCTGGCGTGCCCAGTGGTGCACGCGGACGTAGGCGCCGTTGACGCCGAGCTCGTCGGCGCCCTCCGCGATCTCGATGGTCTGCTTCAGCATGTCGCCCGCCGTGCGGGTGGCCGAGCCGGGCACGTCGGCGTAGTGACCGAACGAGAGGAATCCGAAAGCCTTCATGGTGTATTCGAACGCATGGAAGCCGGGACTATTCCCCCGGGAGCAGGAAGCCGTCGAGGACGAGCCCGCGGATGCGCGGCTCGAGCTCCGCCCACAGCTGCGCGAACGGCACCTCGAAGAGGTCCGCGAGGGCGGGGGCGATCTGCAGCACCTGGAGCTCGCCGTCGCACGCGCCGACGAAGCCGGCAAGCGCGGGGTCCACCGCGACGGTGCGCGCGAACACGCCGCCCTGACGCAGCTCGATCACGCTCGGGTCGTCGTTACCGGGGAGAAGGTGGCGCGCCTCGGTGACGTCCGGAGCCACGACGAGGGTGTCGGGCAGCCCTGCGGCGAGCGCATCGTGGGCCGCGAGCCCGAGGCCGAGCGCCGCGCCCACGTTCGCCACGGGCTGCGTCACCCGCTCCGATCGCCGCAGCGGCTCCCCCTGCCCCCGGCGGAGCAGCACATAGCCGAAGCCGATCGCGGTCACGCCGCGCGCCGCGAAGTCGTCGAGCCACGCGGTCAGCAGCGGAGTGAAGGCGGCATCGCGCGGCGTGATGCCGCCGTCCCTGATCCACAGCTCGGCATAGGCGAGAGGGGACAGCTCCTCCCGCTCCACGACCCACAGGTCGAGGTCAGCGGGCACCCACGCGTCCAGCCGCGCGAGGCCGGTGATGCCCGTCCGCGACTCCCAGTTGCCCAGCAGCTGCGCGATGCCGTCCGGGGTGAGGTGCGCCGGTGCCGTGCGGACGAACTGCTCGACCAGTGCGTCGCCGACCAGACCGCCGTCGCGATACTCGTAGGCGGGCACCCCCGCCGTGCGCGGGGTGATCACGAACGGCGGGTTCGAGACGATGAGGTCGAACGCCTCCCCGGCGACCGGCTCGAACATGCTCCCGTGACGGAACTCGATGTTCGTGACCCCGTTCAGTTGTGCGTTCAGCGCGGCGTAGGCGAGGGCGCGGCGGGAGACGTCGGTGGCCACGACCCGGCCGGCGCGTCGTGCCACGAGGAGCGCCTGGATGCCGCAGCCCGTGCCGAGGTCGAGGGCACGATCCACCGCGAGCGGGACGACCGTCTCAGCGAGCGTGCGGGAGGCTCCGCCCACACCGAGGACGTGGTCGGCGGGCAGCGGGCCGTCGAGGGCGACCTCGTCCAGGTCGCTGGCGATCCACCATTCCCCGACTCCGTCCTCGTCGACGAACGACTGCGGGCGCAGCAGCGCGCTCGGCGTCACGGTGTCGGCGTCGGTCGTCGCCAGCCCCAGAGCCTCCAGCCCGTCCACGCCGAGCGTCGGCAGTGCGCGCTCCACGGCCGCGCGCGGCTGGGGAAGACCGAGCACCAGGAGGCGTCCGAGGGTCGCGAGGACCCCCTCATCCTCGGCGATCGCCCGAAGGATGGGCTCGCGCAGACCACGGGCGAGTGCATCATCCGCCTCCTCGCCCCAGAGACGTCGCAGCGGCTCGGATCGGAGATCGGCGGCATCGAGATCCGCGGCGAACGCAGCGCTGCGGAGCGGGTCGGGGCGGGGGGCGGGGGTGTCGGACACGGCCGTCACTCTACGCGTCTTCAGGGTTCTCCTCCGTCCGGCCTCCTAGAATCGCAGGGTCAGTACTCACGATCCGCCTCTCCCCGGCGTTCGAGGAAGACCTTCATGACCGCGATCACTCCCCCGACGGGCCTCCGCGCGCGTGCGCGCCGGCTCGCGGCGTTCGTGGTCGCCGCCGGCGTCTGTGCGGTGGGTGTCGCCGGTCCCGCGATGGCGGCCGACCAGCCCGCCGCGGACGACGACCACCGTGTCGAACTGCACGTCACGGCGGGTCTGCGCGGCACCGTCGCGCCGGGCACGTCGACGTCGGCCGTGGTCACGATCGAGAACGAGACCGAGGCGGAGCTCTCCGCGGGTCGCGTCGAGATCGAGCTCGGGAGCACCCCACTGACCGACGACGATGCCGTGACCGAATGGCTGGACGAGGGACAGGCCGCCGGTTCCTTCCTCTCCCTCGGCGAAGAGGCCACCAAGCCGGCGGAGGCGGGCGGATCCGCCACCACCACCGTGTTCGTGCCGCAGGAGACGCTGAAGCCGTTGAAACCGGGGGTGTACCCGCTGCGGGCCGCCCTGAGCGATGCCGGTACGGAGGACGCCGAGGGGGAGCGCACCACCACCTGGGACACCAGCGCGACGAGCGTCCTCGTGGTCAGCTCCAGCCCGACCAGTCCGGTCGGCGTCCTCGTGCCCATCACCGCCACCCCGGCCGGCGGTGCCCTCCTGAGCGCTGACGAGCTCACGGAGCTGACCGCCCCGGACGGCGACCTCACCGCGCAGCTCGACGGCGTCGCCGGGACGACGGCTGTGCTCGCGGTCGATCCCGCCATCCTCACCTCGATCCGCGCATTGGGCACCGCGGCTCCCTCCACGGCGAGCGACTGGCTGCAGAGGCTCGACGAACTCCCCAACGCCCGCTTCGCCCTGCAGTTCGGCGATGCCGACCTCACGGTGCAGGCGCAGGCCGGTCTGCCCGAGGCGCTGGCGCCGCTGCCGCTGACCTCGCTGCTCGATCCCGCGGCCTTCCCGCAGCAGCGCGCCGTGACACCGACGAACACCCCCGCCGCCACCGCCGACCCCTCGGCGACGCCGACCGACGGGCCCGCGCTTCCCACCGACGACGAGCTCGCGGAGATCGACGGCGCGGTCCCGGGAATCGTCTGGCCGGAGAGCGACCTCACGCAGGCTGACCTCGCGTCGTTCACCGGCTACCTGGGGGGCACCGCCACGACGGTCGTGTCGTCCGAGACGGTCGGCGGTCAGAGTGCGGCTCATGCGACGGCGGGCGGACAGGACCTGCTCGTCACCGACGCGGCCACGTCGGCGGCCCTCTCCGCAGCGGCGACCGAATCCGCCTCGGCTCCCCGCCAGGGGTTGCTGGCAGAGGCGGCAGCGCGGCTCTTCCTCGCCGGTGCCCGGGCGCCTGGCGCTCCGCTCCTCATCGGCCTGGAGCGCGACGAGAGTCGTCCCGCAGAGGCCCTTCGTGACGCGATCTCCACCGCGGACTCCATCGGCTTCGAGCTCTCGGCGGTGCGGGCGGCCCCTGCCGTCGCGGTGACACTGCCGGAGACGGCCGCGGCGACCCGGGCGTCCGACCTCACGAACCTCCTCGCCGATGAGCGCTCCCTCACCGCTTTCGCGACCGTCCTCAGTGACCCGCTCGTGCTGCTGAGCCCGGAGCGGATCCGGATCCTGCGCACCATCGCGGTCGGTTCCTCCGCGGAAGCCTTCACCGAGAAGGTCGCGGCCCATCGCGCGCGCACCACCGAGACGCTCGGCGCCGTCAGCATCCCCGACTCCAGCACCATCCAGCTCCTCACGGCCAATGCCGATCTCCCCATCGCCGTGCGCAACGACCTCCCGTGGCCGGTGACGGTGCGGTTGTACGCGTCCCCCACCGATCCGCGCCTCGAAGTGACACCCGTGATCGACGTCGCCGTACAGGCGAGCTCGACCACGAGGGCGAAGGTGCCGGTGTCGGCCCGGGTCGGCAGCGGCGAGCTCGACCTGCGCCTCAGCCTCACCAGCCCGACCGGAGTGCCGATCCAGTCGGAGCAGACCATCCGGGTCGCGGTGCGCGCGGAATGGGAGACCATCGGTCTCATCGTCTTCGGCGGCCTCGCCGTGCTCCTCATCGCCCTCGGGGTGGTGCGCACGGTGCGCCGGAAGCGTCGGGAGGCCATCGAGGAGCAGGCCGTGGAGGCCGCCGTCGAGGAACTGATCGAGGAGAAGGAAGCGGAAGCCGCGGTGCAGGAGCGCCCCGACGGCCCGGATGCCCCTCCCACGAAGGAGTCGCGTGACTAGTCTCGGGCGCGCCAGCGCCATCATCGGCGCGGGCACCCTGGTCTCCCGCGTGACCGGGCTGCTGCGCAGTATCGTCCTCGTGGCGGTGATCGGCTCGTTCAAGTCGGGCCCGGCCGACGCCTTCGCCGCGGCGAACACGCTCCCGAACAGCGTCTTCTCCCTCATCTCCGTCGGCATCCTCACCGCGGTGATCGTGCCGCAGATCGTCAAGGCCACCGCCGACGCCGACGGGGGCAACGCGTTCATCTCGAAGCTCTTCACCCTCGGGACGGTCGTGCTCGTCGCCGTCACGGCTCTCGCCACGATCGCAGCGCCCTGGCTCGTGCAGATCGTGGCAGGCGGGCTCTCCTCGACGACCCAGGCGCTCGCCACCGCACTCGCCTACTGGTGTCTCCCGCAGATCCTCTTCTACGGTCTGTACGCCCTGTTGGGCGAAGCCCTGAACGCGCGGCGCATCTTCGGGCCGTTCACCTGGGCACCGGTCGTCAACAACATCGTCTCGATCATCGGATTCCTGATCCTGGGATGGGCGTTCTCGCCGGTGTCCCGCGACTCCGCCGACTGGACGCCGGAGATGATCGCCCTGCTCGGCGGCACGGCGACCCTCGGCATCGCCGTGCAGGCGCTCGTCCTGCTGCTTTTCTGGCGTCGGACGGGACTCTCGCTCCGCCCCGATTTCCAGTGGCGGGGCGTCGGCCTCGGCAACGTGGGAAAGCTCGCGGGATGGACCTTCCTGATGGCGTTCGCCTCACTGTCCGCCGGGGTGCTGCAGGGCAACATCGTCAGCAACGCCTCGGAGTCGGGCGCCTCGCTCGCCGTGACCACGAACGCCTGGCTCATCTTCATGCTCCCCTACTCGGTCATCGTGCTGTCGATCGGGACCCCGTACTTCACGCAGATCAGCGAGCACGCCGCCGCCGGGCGGCACGACGAGGTTCGCGGAGACATCTCGCGCAGCATCCGCACGCTGCTGTTCTTCATCGTCGCCGCCGTCGCCGCGGTGGCCGCCGCGGCGATCCCCGCCTCCCGTGTCTTCACCGAGAGTGCTTCCGACGCCGAGGGGGCGGCCGTCGTCCTCCTCTGCTACCTGGTCAGCCTGATCCCCCTCACGATCCTGTTCATCGTGCAGCGCACTTTCTACGCGTACGACGACACGCGCACGCCCTTCTGGTTCACGATCTTCCAGTGCGCGCTGATCGTCGTGACCGCGCTGGGAGCCGTCGCCCTGCTGTCGGCGGAGGTCATCGACCTCACGCAGCTGGCCGCCGCCGTGGCTCTGGGGCAGTCCATCGCCAGCACGCTGCAGACGATCGTCGCCACCTGGCTGCTGCATCGCAAGATCGGCGGCATCGGAATCCTGTCCTGGCTGCGTGCCCTCGCGCTGTTCGCGGTCGCCGCGATCCCGGCGGGGCTCGCCGGATGGGGAACGTTCCTCCTGATCGGGGGGACGACCGGATGGGCCACGTCCGGAGTCATCCCCGGCGCCCTGGCGACCGCCGTCGTCGGCCTCGTCGTCGTGATCGTCTACGTCGCGATCCTCGCGGTCTTCCGCGCCCCGGAGCTGAAGGCCGCCGGCGGGCTCGTCCGCCGCTTCCTGCCCGGCCGCTGACGCGGGAATGCCCCGCGGTTACCATGGGTTGAAGCAGTCGGACGTCTTTCGACGGCACCGCCTTTCTAACGGAGATCACATGCGTCAGGTCATCATCATCGGCTCCGGCCCCGCCGGATTCACGGCTGCCATCTACGCGGCGCGCGCGAACCTGGAGCCGCTCCTCATCGCGAGCTCCGTCGAGGTCGGCGGCGAGCTCATGAACACGACCGAGGTGGAGAACTACCCCGGCTTCCCGGAGGGCATCCAGGGCCCTGAGCTCATGGCGAAGTTCCAGGAGCAGGCCGAGAAGTTCGGCACCGAGGTGCTCTACGACGACGTCACGGAGCTCGATGTCGCCGGTCCCGTCAAGAAGGTCACCCTCGGTTCGGGTGCCACCCACGAGGCCAAGACGATCATCTACGCCACCGGTTCGGCCTACCGCAAGCTCGGCATCGAGGGCGAGGAGCGCCTCTCCGGCTTCGGCGTCTCCTGGTGCGCCACCTGCGACGGCTTCTTCTTCCGTCAGAAGACCATCGCGGTCGTCGGCGGCGGCGACTCGGCGATGGAGGAGGCGACCTTCCTCACCCGATTCGCCGACAAGGTGTACGTCATCCACCGCAAGGACTCCCTCCGCGCCTCGAAGATCATGCAGGAGCGCGCCTTCGCGAACGAGAAGATCGAGTTCGTGTGGAACAGCGAGGTCGTCGAGATCCTGGGCGACACCGCCGTCTCCGGCGTGCAGCTGCGTTCCACGGAGGACGGGTCGCTGCGCGACCTCCCTCTCGACGGCCTGTTCATCGCGATCGGCAACGACCCGCGCACGCACCTCGTCCACGAGAAGCTCGAGCTCACGCCCGAGGGGACGATCTGGGTCGACGGACGCTCCTCGCGGACGTCGGTCCCCGGTGTCTTCGCCGCCGGTGACGTGATCGACCCCACCTACCGCCAGGCCATCACCGCCGCCGGGACGGGCACGATCGCGGCTCTCGACGCCGAGCACTTCCTCGCCGACCTCGAGGACGCGTCCGTCGAGGTCCCCGCGGCCGAGGCCGCCGAGGTCATCACGGCCTGACCAGGGCCGGGAACACTTTCCCCCCGCCCGTTGTTGCAACAGGCGAACCTCGAACAAGGAGAACTCTGATGAGTGCAAAGGCAACGAGCCAGGCGACCTGGGAGCAGGACGTGCTGCAGGCCGATGGTCCCGTGCTGGTGGACTTCTGGGCCGAGTGGTGCGGTCCGTGTCGTATGGTCGCGCCGGTGCTGGACGAGATCCAGTCCGACAACCCCGACAAGATCACCATCCTCAAGCTCAACGTGGACGAGAACCCGGAGCTGGCCATGAAGTACCAGATCACGTCGATCCCGGCGATGAAGGTCTTCCAGGGCGGAGAGGTCAAGACGACGATCATCGGCGCCAAGCCGAAGTTCGCTCTCGAGCAGGATCTCGCCGCTTTCCTCGGCTGATCCCCACGACCACGAGAAGGGCCGCGCCTCCGGGCGCGGCCCTTCTCGCATGCTCGGCCAGCCTAGGGTGATCAGCGCTTGTCGTACACGTCCACCGGCTCGAGCCCGCGTGCTGCCCGCGCCCTGTCGACGATCTCCTGGATGACAGCGGTCTTCGCTGCGTTGTAGGAGGAGTTCCGCTCCTCCGCCGCCCGCGCTGCGTCGTGCTTGACGCGTTCGTATCGCTCCGCATCGTCCGGGTGCGCGCACAACCAGTCCCGCAGAAGGCGCTGTGGCACGTCATCCCATTCGGCTGCCGTGAAGAAGTGTGCGATGGCGAGGCGCTCCCCGGCCGCCTCCATGATCATCACCGGATGAGTGCGAATTCCGCTGCCGGTGCGCCATCCCACCGCCTCCAAGGCGGACCGGCACGCGTCGAACTCCCCTCGCGTCTGCACGCGCACCGCCAGGTCGACGATCGGTTTCGCGCTCATCCCGGGAATGGCCGTCGATCCGATGTGCTCGACGATCCAGCCGTCCGCCCCGGCAGCGCGGATCGATGCCGCGAACTCCTCGAATCGCTGCGGCCACGACGGGTCGTAGGGAACGAGGAGCATCGGTCGTCAGGAGGCGTCGGCGATGCGGGGGTCCCAGCGACGATGGCGCTGCTTCTCGTCCAGGAGTCCCCAGACGGCTGGTGTGAGCTCCGGGTACTCCAGGGCGATCTGGCGCAGCACGCGGTAATGCCGCGCGGCGTTGGGACGTACCCCGTCGTTGGCGGCGATGTTGTCGGCGCGCAGCAGGTAGACGACGAGTTCGTCGACACTGGGCAGCTCCTCCATGAACTCCCAGGGGTCCTCACCGCCGAGCAGGCGCTCCTGGACGAGGACGGCGAGTTCGTCCGAGGCCTCGGCGCGCAGCACTTCCAGGCTGGCGCGACGGGGGACGGACTCGGTCATCCCTCCAGCCTACGCGCGTGCGCGACGGGGTCGGCGCTCCACCTTCGCATCCTCGCTCATGTCCTCGAGCTCGCGGCCCTTGGTCTCCGGCACCTTGAAGAACACGAAGAAGAACGACAGCAGCGCGAAGAACGCGTAGAAGCCGTAGGCGAAGGTGAGGCCGATCTCGGCGAACGCCGGGAACGTCGTCGAGATGAAGAAGTTCGCCACCCACTGCGCCGCGGCGGCCACGGCCAGGGCACCGGCACGGATCGAGTTCGGGAAGATCTCGCCCAGGAGGACCCACACGAGCGGTCCCCAGCTCGCCCCGAAGAACACCACGAAGCCGTTGGCGCAGACGAGGGCGACGGTCGCCCACGGGTCGGGAAGCGTCGCGGTGCCCGAGGCATCCAGCGTGCCGAACGAGAAGGCGAGCGCCATGAGTCCGAGGGTCACCGTCATGCCGACGGAGCCGACGAGCAGCATGATCCGGCGTCCGATCCGGTCGACGAGCAGGATCGCGACGATCGTGACGACGATGTTGGTCACAGAGGTGATGACGGAGGTCAGGAGAGCGCTGGACTCGTCGAATCCGACCGACTGCCACAGTGTCGTGGAGTAGTAGAAGATCACGTTGATGCCGACGAACTGCTGGAACACCGACAGCAGGATGCCGACCCACACGATCGGCTTGAGGCCGAGACGGCTGCCTCGCAGATCTCGCAGCGACTCGGAGCGCTCCGTGTCGATCGTGCCCGTGATCTCCTTGATCTTCGCCTCGGTGTCGATCGTCCCCGTGACGGTCTGGAGCACTTCCGCGGCACGCTTCACTTCGCCCTTGCGCACCAGGTAGCGCGGGGATTCCGGCAGCCGGAGCGACATCAACCCGTAGACGAGCGCGGGGATGGCCGCGACCATGAACATCCATCGCCAGGCGGTCAGGCCCCAGAGCGGCTGGTCGGCCTCCCCCGCGATGCCGGCGAGCAGGGCGTCCGACAGCAGGGCGGCGAAGATGCCGAGGACGATGGCGAGCTGCTGCAACGAGCCCAGACGACCGCGGATCGCAGCGGGAGACACCTCCGCAATGTAGGCGGGGGCGATCACCGAAGCCGCGCCGACGCCGAGTCCGCCGATCACACGCCAGACGATGAGGTCGACGACGCTGAACGCGAGTCCGGAGCCGATCGCCGAGACGAAGAACATCGCCGCGGCGACAACCATCACCGGGATGCGTCCGAACTTGTTCGACACCGGGCCGGCGAACCAGGCGCCGACCGCACAGCCGATCAGGGCGGAGGAGACAGCGAAGCCCTTGAGACCCGTGCCGAGGTCGAACCCTGAGACATCTCCCGCCAGGGCGTCGACAGCACCGTTGATCACCGCGGTGTCGAATCCGAAGAGGAATCCGCCCAGAGCCGCCGCAATACTGACGGCGATCACGCGACGCTTGATACTCGCTGGATCAGCTGGTCTGGACATGACATCCCCCTCGCATCGACAAGATGACGCGAGTCTATGTCACCCCCGACCGGGGGCGGGGTCAGCGCGCGGAGCCGTATCCTTCTTCGCCGAGCTCCTCGAGAATGCGGTTCAGGTCCTGGATCGAAGCGAAATCGATCGTGACCTGGCCTTTCCGAGCGCCCAGTGCGATCCGGACGCGGGTGTTGAGCCGGTCCCCCAGCTTGCCGGCGACCTCATCCAGGTACGCCCGCCGCGCCCCGGGCGTGGGCTTGGGAGTCTTCCCTGCGGAGGGCTGTGACTTGGCCGCCTCTTCCGTGGCACGGACGGAGAGGTCTTCGTTGACGACCTTGTCCGCCAGGCGCTGCATGGCCTCCGGCGAGTCCACGCTCAGGATCGCGCGCGCGTGTCCCGCGGTCAGGACACCAGCGGCCACCCGCTGCTGCACGGGGACAGGAAGCTTGAGCAGGCGGATGGTGTTGCTGATCTGCGGCCGGGAACGACCGATGCGCGTGGCGAGCTCCTCCTGCGTGATGCCGAAATCGTCGAGGAGCTGCTGGTAGGCCGATGCCTCTTCCAACGGGTTCAGCTCCGAGCGGTGGAGGTTCTCCAGCAGCGCGTCCCGCAGCAGATCCTCATCGGCGGTATCCCGGACGATGGCCGGGATCGACTCGAGTCCCGCCTCGCGGGCAGCCCGCGTGCGCCGCTCCCCCATGATGAGTTCGTACTCGCCGTCGCTGTTCTTCCGGACCACCACCGGCTGCAGCACGCCGAACTCGCGGACGCTGTGCACGAGCTCCGCGAGGTCCTCCGGGTTGAAGTGCGTGCGCGGCTGGCGGGGGTTGGGGACGATCGCCTGCGGGTCGACCTGGATCAGGTGGATCCCGGGCACCGCCTCGAGCTCAGCCTCGGGTGCCGCGTCGGCGTTCGCGGAGGGAGCCTCGGGTGCCGGAGCGATCTTCGTGCCCGGGAAGAACACGTCGACAGGACGTTCGGCCTGGTCCGCCGTCGGGATGAGGGCGCCGATGCCGCGGCCGAGTCCAGTGCGCTTCGCCATTATTTCTCCTTGCTCTGCGTCTGTCGCGACGCGATCTCGACGGCGGCCTCACGGTAGGCGATCGCTCCGGCGGACTGACCGTCGTAGGCGATGACCGTCTGGCCGAAACTGGGGGCTTCCGATACGCGTACGGACCGCGGAATCACGGTGTCCAACACCTGTGACGGGAAGTGGGAGCGCACTTCCTCCGCAACCTGCTGCGCCAGACGCGTACGCCCGTCGAACATCGTCAGGAGGATCGTCGAGAGATGGAGGCTCGGATTGAGGTGCTTCTGGATCATCTGGATGCTGCCGAGCAGCTGACTCAGGCCTTCCAGGGCGTAGTACTCGCACTGGATCGGGATGAAGACCTCGTTCGCCGCGGTGAACGCGTTGATCGTGAGGAGTCCGAGCGATGGGGGGCAATCGATGATGACGAAGTCGACAGGGTTGTCGACGAGGTAGTCCTCCAGAGCGCGGCGAAGTCGGTGCTCCCGGGCGACCTGTGCGACGAGTTCGATCTCGGCACCCGCGAGGTGGATGGTGCTCGGCGCACAGAAGAGATTGGGGCTCTCCGGACTGGGCTGCACGATCTCCGCGAGCGGGAACTCGTCGATGAGGACGTCATAGACGCTCGGTGTGTCGGCATTGTGTGGCACCCCGAGCGCCGTGGAGGCGTTCCCCTGAGGGTCCAGGTCGATGACGAGCACCTTCGCACCCAGACCTGCCAATGCCGAAGCGATGTTGACGGCGCTCGTGGTCTTACCCACGCCACCTTTCTGGTTCGACACCGTCAGGATTCGCGTGTCTCCCCCGAACTCCACGGTGACTGCTTCGAGCGCGCGGCGACGAACGGAGAGATCCGCGATTTCTCGCGCGAGGGGGGTGTCCATCCCGAACGATTCGTTCGACGATGCCTTCTCGGACTGTTTCACGTGAAACATCCACTCCTTTCGGGGCCGCGTTCCACTCTAATCGCAGCGACCGACGTCGGATCACAGGCACGACCGGGCGGCAGAGGTGCTTCCCGTCCGCGCACTTCCGCATACACGCGGACAGTCAGCTCCGGTGAGGTTCGTTTCACGTGAAACGACGGCTTCAGCACGGCCCGCTGAACGCGGCTTTCGTCACCGGTGGCTTCGCGCAACTCCATCGACGAAAGGCGAAGGGACGCCCCCCGCGCTGACACCGGGGTCCCCTGCTGAGACGGATGTCTGAATCACGCGACTGGGGTCCCTACCGCTCCACCGAAGCGTGCTCGCGAGCCGACCTCGTGCCCCTCCTCTCGATGAGAGCGCCTGGCGGTCCGGCGTAGCTTCTTCGCGTCGTCCGGTTCGACGCCACATTTCTCGAGGCCCAGTCCCGCGCTCGCAAACCTCAGCCTCCCCACCTCACTCGGGTACCTTGTCGCAGCTTCCCACGCGGGGTGCCTGCCGCGGTCAGGCGAATCCGCGACCGCGTCCTTGTGGATAGCCCCTGCCTACACCCTCGAGCCACCGCTGTGCCGGGCACCTCCCCCGCAGGACGCGGATCCTTCACGCGTGCACCCTCGGCCGGGAGGACGCCAGCGTCACGCGGCACCGATCCGGTCCGCTCGCGCCCCGTGCCCCGTGTGACAGCGCAACAGGCGCGTCGCGTCGTTCTGGCCCCTCCATGACCTGCCTGCCCGCACAACTCGCGGAGCATCACACCGCTGCCTCCTCCAGCGTCCTAGCCGGCAGGTGGACGAAGGATCGCGCCGCATGGGGGCACCGACCCCCAATGTGGCCCGTCCCTTCGCCCTTTGCGACGGCTCGTCTCCCGTGAATCCGCCGCCCGGTCGCGGTCTGTTTCACGTGAAACACAACCCCTCCTGACCTGTTCACATCCGTTCGCCATCTCGGGCACGCACAGCAGCACGTGTTCCCAGCCGCTGCTCGGGTCGCCCCACGACGACGGAGCACACCTGGGAGCAGTTCTGGCGCGGAAGGATTTCCCTTCACGGCGATGCCCATCGAACGACGTGGCGTCGCCCATCCACGCACACCACTCGGCATGCGTGCCCGAAGTGTGTGGAACGACCGTCGCTCAAGAGCCATCTGCGTCACGCTAGCGATAGCCCCCGGCGGCAGCTCCTCCACGGGAAGGCCGATCACCGGGCCCCTCCCACTCATCGAGGGACACCGTTGAGCATCAAGGCCAGTCCGGTTGTCCGGGGTCATTCCCCGGACGAAACACGAGCGAGGCATGAGCGCCTCTGCCGCAGCGGTCAAAAGCTCCAAAGCCCAGTCCCGCGTCAAGGCACTCACCGGCCCCCTCCACACATGGACACACACCATCCAATACCAGGCCTGCACCGGTTACACCCCGTCTCCCCCGACGACACTCGAGACCAGGCACGAGGGATCCGATAGCGCCGCAGAAAGGTTCAGAGGCCACTCCTCCGAAGAAGGCCACTCACCGGGTGCCTTTACACGTCGACACACCATCGAACGCCAGGGCCCGGCCTGGTTGCCCCGAGTCGTCATTGACCAAGCACGGGACGAAGTATCGCGCCGCCCCCCGCCGCAGAACCCGGCGACACCATCACACTCTCCCAAGAGAAAGCCACCCGCCGGCTCCAGTCCAGGCTTCGAGGCACACCCCGAACGTCACTGACAGGACTGGTGGCACCATGTCCGTTTCAGACGGCAGAGGAAACGAGGCACCGAGGCACCCCCTGCGGTAGCTTCGCCGAGCGGATGACCTTCTTGCCTGTCGACGCCCCCGCGGGGGACCTCCACTGCCGCAGCGACCTGCAGGAGCCAGCGGTACGACCCAGTCGACTCTGACGAGGGCTCCCCCCGACGACGGATGACACGTTCGCCCCGTGCCGCGCTCACCGTCACCACACTCTGCGCACGCGCTGAGGATCGGTGCCCCTCAGCGCAAGGACGGGCACTCAGGCACCGTGGGAGCCACACTGAGAACCGACTGTTTCACGTGAAACACTCATTCAAGATCGCTACGACTGAGGGATACCTCCTCCACTACCGAATGCGCCATGGCAAACGGTCGGAGATCGTCAGCGGACGACGTAGGCGCGTGCGATAACTCGTCGAAGCGAATCGCGGGACGTTTCACGTGAAACGGTTGTGTGTCTGATGTGGCCACGCCGACCACGATCCCACCTCCTGCGTCTGCCTCACGGGAGGTTCTGCGATCCGCAGCCCACCACGCCGCGCCGTGAAGACAGCACACCCCGCTCGCTGACCCACAGCACGGGCAGGTGCCAGTGTCGAGCAGAAGGGCACTCAACGAGCAGTGCGTCCAATGACCTCGCAGGAGAACATCACTGTTGACCTACGGACCGCCCGGGGCAGCGCCCCACGCTCCTTGGCTCGATCAGTGGATGCCCCACCGGTCTCCACACGCGCTTTCCAGAAAGACCCGGGGACGCTGATGAGTACGCCCGTCCACAGCGCCGATGCCAAGGAGTTGTGTGGCGGCGCCCACCGATTCCCTCCTCCGAGGCCGGCCTCGGAGTCGTGATACTCGCCCCTGACCGCCTCAGCGAAGATGGTCCCGCGATGGAAGAAGCTCTACGCCCCCGAACCCAGCGCTCCCGACAACCGTGTCAGACAGAGGTCGATCGCCGATTCAGGTTCACCGTAACTGGAGCAACCAGGACACTGGCGTCGCTGAAGCACCCAGTGAACGCGATTCCCGACTCAGCGCCTTCGGAGCCGTGAGTAGCGTCCTACCGCACTGCACCGAGACTCGTTGTTGTTTCACGTGAAACATGGCCTGTCCGGACGAACCTCATGCGTGAGCCGACACTACCTTTTCGGATCAGCCGATCAAGAGGTAATGCCCACCAAAGAAGGCCACTCTGACGGCAGAGTTTCACGTGAAACGACAATGTCCTCAGCGCACGTGGGCACGGACGACCCGGGTCGTCTCGGGAAGCAGTCCCTCGCCCAGAACCTCGACGCGAACGTCGGAGAGTGTGAACTTCGCGATCTGCTTCCGCGCCGCCTCGATCTCGTTCGCGGCGTTCATGCCCTTCAAGAGGGTGAGTTCACCACCATCGCGCACCAGTGGAGCCGTCAGTGGAATCAAGGTACGCAGCGCGCTCACCGCACGAGCCGTGACGACGTCGAAGGCACCCTTCGCACGGACGTCCTCCGCACGCGCCCGGAGGATGGTGACGTTCGAGAGCTCGAGATCGTTCACCTGCTCCGTCAACCAGTTGATCCGACGCTCCATCGGCTCGACCAGTGTCCACGACACATCGGGGCGGGCGATGGCGAGCACCAGACCGGGCAGTCCGGCCCCAGACCCGATGTCCGCCACGGAACCATGGAAGAGCGGTGCGGCGATCGCGCTGTTCAGGATGTGACGGGTCCACAGGCGGGGCAGTTCGAGCGGCCCGATCAGACCCCGCTCCTCCCCCTCACGGGCGAGGGAGTCCGTGAACCGCCGAGCGATCTCCAGGCGGTCTCCGAAAAGATCGGCAGCGACAGCCGGCTCCTGCTCGACGGTCTTCTCGCCGGAATCGTTCGTCTCAGACACCCGCCCGTACTCGCCTTCGGTACGTCAGTGACGACGCAGGACCGTGTGACGGTCCGCGCCCTCGCCGTACGACTCGGAGACGAGCCCTCGCTCGACAGCGATGTCGTGGACCAGCTTGCGCTCGTAGCTCGACATCGCCGGCAGCGACGCCTGCGACGAGCCCTCATCGAGCTTGGCGGCCGCCGCCTCGACCAGGGTCACGAGCTGCCGGCGGCGCGTGTCGCGGGATCCTCCGATGTCGAGGATGAGACGCGAGAACGAGCCAGTCTTGTTCTGCACGGCGAGACGCGTGAGCTCCTGCAGCGCCTGCACCGTGTCCGGAGCGGAGAGCAGCGCGAGGCCGTCACCCTCGGCCTCGACCGAGACGTAGGCACGCCCCTGCCGGACATCGAGGTTCAGGTCGCCGTCGATGTCGGCGATGTCGAGCAGCTCCTCGAGGTAATCCGCGGCGACATCGCCTTCGTTCTCGAGCTGCGCCACAGTGGGCTCGGTGCTCCCGGTCACGACCTCACTCATGACGCGTTCCCCTTCTTCTTCGCGCGCTTCTTCCCTACCGGCTGCTGTCGCTTCGGTGCCTCAGCCTTCGCCTTCTCGGCCTGCTCCAGCAGACGCTGCTGCTCTGCCTCGTACACCGACATCGGCACGACCTTGCCCGAGGAATCGATGGCCTTGCCCTTACGCGCCAGACGCTCTTCGCGCGCCTTCGCCGCCTCCGAGCCCGGGGTGGGCATCTCACGGATGACGAGGAACTGCTGGCCCATGGTCCAGAGGTTCGAGATGAACCAGTACACGACGACACCGAGCGGGAAGAACACACCGGAGAAGATGAAGCCCAGCGGCAGCACATAGAGCATGATCTTCTGCATCTGGTACGCCTGGCCGGTCTTGGCCTCCGGCGAGAGGTTCTTCGAGATGATCTGCAGCTGGGTGAAGAACTGCGACGCGATCATCAGGACGACCAGGGTGACGAGGATGATGATCGCCGTGACGTTCTGCGCATCGATGGCGTTGCCCAGCGTCTCGTGCAGCGAAGCGACGCCGAAGAGCTTCGCGTCGTAGAACTCCTTCGTGAGCTCCGGGCTCAGCAGGCCGACGCCACCCACGTTGTCGCGGGCGTGCTTGCTGACGTCGCTCAGCACGCTGTATAGCGAGAAGAAGATCGGCATCTGCACGAGCAGCGGCAGACAGCTCGACATCGGCGTCGTGCCGTGCTTCTTGTACAGCGCCATCGTCTCGCGGCTCATCGCCTCACGAGAGAGCTGATCCTTCTTGCCGCGGTACTTCTCCTGAACTTTCCGCAGTTCAGGAGCGATTTCCATCATCTTGCGCTGGCTCTTGATCTGCTTCACGAACAGCGGGATGAGCGCTGCACGGACCACGATCACGAGGCCGACGATCGAGAGGACCCAGGTGATGCCCGAGGCCGCAGGAAGACCGACGGCGGTCAGCAGCCAATGCCAGGCGACGAGGATGAGCTCGACGACCCACTTCAGCGGCCACAGGATCGTGCCGAGCAGGTCGAATCCGCCGGATGCCGGCTCCGGGCTGGGGGTGGCACTGGCGAACAGAAGGTCAAGACCCACCGATCAGTCCTTTCGGGAGGGGACGACGAAACCGTGTGCGGTCAGGTCGTAGCGGAAGTGTCGGTGCGGTGTGACGTCGTCGACGCCTCCGCGAGACCAGGGATTGCAGCGGAGGATGCGCCACGCCGAGAGCAGAGCCCCCCGCACGGCGCCGTGCTGCTGCACCGCACCTACAGCGTAGGCGGAACAGGAGGGGTAGTACGCACATACGTCCCCGTACATCGGCGAGACCACCCTGCGGTACCCCGCCAGGAAGGCGAGCACGACGTTGCGTGGCAGGAGCGGGATGCTGCGAAGCACGTCGCGCCCGTGCATCTCCCCCGTCCCCACCGACGAGGCCGGCAACGCGGTCATGAGGCGGCCTCGGCCGGTGCGAGCCGCGCCAGGCAACGATGCACATCGCTGCGAAGCTCCGCGTAGGAGGCGGTCGCGGACGCAGGAAGGGCACGGATGACGACATCCGTGCCCTGAGGAACACGCGGGAGCGCCTCCGCACAGACGGCTTTGAGTCGCCGACGGACGGTGTTGCGCACCACGGCCGTGCCCACCTGCTTGCTGATGATGAAGCCGAACCGGGCGGCCCTGCTCTCGCCCGTCGCCAGCATGGAGGTGAGGACGCGGGCCCCGCCACAACGCGATCCGCGTCGAACGACCAGTCGGTAGTCGCTCCCGCGGGTCAAACGGAACGGGCGGGCGAGCACAGCTGCTTACGCGGAGAGCTCGGTACGGCCCTTCGCGCGGCGTGCCGAGAGGATGGCACGGCCGGCGCGGGTACGCATGCGGGCACGGAAGCCGTGCTTCTTGGCGCGACGACGGTTGTTGGGCTGGAAGGTGCGCTTGCTCATGAGATCACTCCGGGAATGCTGTCACCGGATTCACTTCGACCGGAGACATAGGGAACTGCCAAACAGGCATAAGTCAACCGACTAAGGGTACGTCTTGGCGGCGGACAGGGCAAATCTGCGACCTGTACCGCTTGTCATCCCATGCGTACCGCACAGCCATTATCCACAAGCCGGACGCATCCGCCACATCCAACACGCCCGCGTGTTTTCAAGGGCAGGTTGCCGTTCCGAGCCGGTGTGACTACCGTGGCATCCGAAGTTATCCACAGGGGAACGGCACGTCGACCCCGACCCGATCCGTCGTCCGGAGCACCATGTCCTCACCAGCCCAGCCCGAAGTCCCGATCTGGACCACGGTGCAGGAGCTGCTGGAAGCCGACGATCGGGTCACGCCGCAGCTCCAGGGCTTTCTGAGCCTCGCGGTGCCGGCCGGGGTGATGTCGGCGACCCTGTACCTCGAGGTGCCGAACGACCTCACCGCCGCCCAGATCAACAAGCGCCTCCGCCTGCCCATCATGGAGGCCCTCGCTCACGTCGGCGAAGAGGTCACGTCCTACCGGGTGGTCGTGAACCACGAACTCGCGGACCAGCCCACGGCCCCCATCGCGGTCGCCGACTTCGGTCGCCAGGAGCCGGTGCGCGCCGAGTCGCCGATGGAGCAGCCGACGGCGCTGCGCCACGAGTCCCGCCTCAACCCGAAGTACACCTTCGACAACTTCGTGATCGGCCAGTCCAACCGGTTCGCCCACGCGGCCGCCGTGGCCGTGGCCGAAGCTCCGGCCAAGGCCTACAACCCGCTCTTCATCTACGGCGACTCCGGACTGGGCAAGACACACCTCCTCCACGCCATCGGTGACTACGCGCAGTCCCTCTATGCCGGGGTGAAGGTGCGGTACGTATCGAGCGAGGAGTTCACGAACGACTTCATCAACTCCATCGCCAACAACCGCGGCGCCGCGTTCCAAGCGCGGTACCGCGACGTGGACATCCTCCTCATCGACGACATCCAGTTCCTCCAAGGACGGGCGGAGACGCAGGAGGCGTTCTTCCACACGTTCAACACGCTGCACGACCACAACAAGCAGGTCGTCATCACCAGCGATGTCGCACCGAAGCACCTGACCGGCTTCGAGGACCGCATGCGCAGCCGGTTCGAGTGGGGCCTCATCACCGACGTGCAGGCGCCCGACCTCGAGACCCGTATCGCCATCCTGCGGAAGAAGGCGCAGAGCGAGGCCCTCCACATCCCGGACGAGGTGCTCGAGTACATCGCCACGGTCGTGTCCTCGAACATCCGCGAGCTGGAGGGTGCACTCATCCGCGTCTCCGCGTTCGCGAGCCTGAACCGCTCTGCTCTCGACATCTCCCTGGCTCAGACCGTGCTGCGGGACATCATCGACACGGCCGAGGACAACATCATCTCGCCGACCGACATCATCACCGCGACCGCGCAGTACTTCAAGCTCACCGTCGACGACCTCTACGGCTCCAGCCGTTCGCAGCAGATCGCCACCGCACGGCAGATCGCCATGTACCTCTGCCGTGAGCGCACCAGCCTCTCCCTCCCGAAGATCGGTCAGCTCTTCGGCAACCGGGACCACACGACGGTCATGTACGCCTACAAGAAGATCAGCGAACTCATGAAGGAGCGTCGCTCGATCTACAACCAGGTGACCGAGATCACCACGCAGCTCGGTCGTCGCTGACGACCTGCACCCACGAGAGGGACGCCGCATCCGACACGGGACGGCGTCCCTCTCGGCGTTTCGGCGACATGCACCCGCCGGATAGATGCGTCTATGCACATGTGGATAACTTGTGGATGAACGTGGAACGCGCCGTCTCGAATGTGGGGCGATCGGGGAAACCTGTGGATAACCCCGGGATGGCGAAACGACGACCGACCCCTGTCCACCCGCGGATTCCTCAGGGTCTCCACAAGTGACACGTGTGTAGTTCCCTACTCGCGCCTGCTTTCCACCGACTTATCCACAGTATCCACAGGTGTTAACACCGTTAAGGAGTTAAGTCGTTCAGGGTGCGATCCGATCACCAGACGGTGGGGAGAACCGGCGGCGGCATGACAAGTCCTCCGGCGTAGGGAACCGCAGGACTGTGGGGCTAGCATGGGATTCCCTGCAGTGGCAGGACCCGACGACGACCCGTCATGTTCGACGACAAGGGAGCACCCGTGAGGTTTCAGGTCAACCGCGATGTCTTCAGCGAGGCTGTGTCCTTCGTCGTCAAGCTGCTGCCCCAGCGCAATCCACAGCCGATCCTCGCCGGTGTCCTGATCGAGGCGGACGGCTCCGGACTCACCCTCTCGGCCTTCGACTACGAAGCATCCGCACGGACGACCATCGAGGCGACGGTCGAGACACCGGGCACGATCCTCGTCCACGGGCGGCTGCTCTCCGACATCGCGAGCCGCCTCCCGAACGCTCCCATCGAGATCGCCGTCGAGGATGACGGCGGAATCGCCGTGACCTGTGGCTCGGCTCGCTTCACCCTCGCGGCCATGCCGGTCGAGGAATACCCGTCCATTCCCGAGGTGTCCGGATCCTCCGGCGTCGTCCCGGCCGACGATTTCGGCACGGCGATCGCGCAGGTCGGCTTCGCCGCGTCCCGTGACGATGTGACTCCCGTGCTGACGGGTGTCCAGCTCGAGGTCACCGGACAGACGCTCAGCCTCGTCGCCACCGACCGCTACCGGGTCTCGCTCCGCGACGTGCCCTGGGATGGCGAGGCCGTCGAGGCCACCGCACTCGTTCCCGCCCGCACCCTCGTCGAGGTCGGCAAGACGTTCGGACACGCCGGCACGATCCAGATCGCCTTCTCGGGTGCCGGGGATCGCGAGATCATCGCGTTCACCGCCGGCAACAAGACCGTGACGTCGCTGCTCATCAAGGGCAACTTCCCCCCGGTCCGCCGCCTCTTCCCCGAGCAGACCGACCACTACGCCGTCGTCAACACGGCCGATCTCATCGAGGCCGTCCGCCGTGTCTCCCTCGTGCTCGACCGCGCGGCGCCACTGCGTTTCACGTTCTCGACCGACAGCGTCACGATGGATGCATCGGGCAGCGAGCACGCCCGCGCGTCCGAGTCGGTCGACGCGATCCTCTCCGGCGGCGACGAGGTGACGCTGGGTCTCAACCCGCAGTACCTCATCGAAGCCCTCGGTGCGGTCAAGAGCGAGTTCGTGCGGGTGACCTTCACCTCCAGCGACAACGCCAACAAGCTGAGCCCGGTCCTCATCACCAGTCAGACGTCGGTCGACCAGGCCGGTCTGGACTCGTTCAAGTACCTCCTCCAGCCCAACCTCCTCCTGCGCTGAGCACCCCCGGCCCCGAGGGAGTGTCCGACCCGGAAGGTAGGCTGGCTCCGTGATTGTGGAGCATCTCAGCCTGGTCGATTTCCGCAATTACGCGACCGCGGAACTCGCCTTGCACCGCGGGCCGAACGTCCTCGTCGGGCGGAACGGCCAGGGCAAGACGAACCTCGCGGAGGCGGTGGTGTTCCTCGCGACGCTGGGATCGCATCGGGTGTCCTCGGACGCGCCGATGGTGCGGGACGGCCAGGAGTTCGCCGTCATCCGGGCCCGGCTCGCGCACGGTGAGCGACGCGTGCTCGTCGAGGTGCAGCTCAATCGCCAGGGGTCGAACAAGGCACGGATCAACGGCTCCCCGTCGAAGACGAACGAGCTCCCCCGCTACGCACATGTCGTGCTGTTCGCGCCGGAGGATCTCCAGATCGTGCGGGGCGACCCCTCGGCCCGCCGCCGGTTCGCCGACCAGCTCCTCATCCAGCGCACCCCGCGACTCGCCGCCGTGCTGGGTGACTACGACCGCGTGCTCAAGCAGCGCAACGCCCTGCTCAAGTCGGCGCGGGCACGGGGCATCCGCGGTGAAGCGCTGAGCACCCTCGACGTCTGGGACGACAAGCTCGTCTCCCTCGGATCCGAGATCATCACGGCACGGCAGCGGCTGGCGTCCGATCTGCAGCAGCCCGTCGCCGATGCATACGCGGCGATCGCCGGCGCGGACCACCGTCCCCGGCTCGACTGGGCGCTGTCGGTCGCCGGCAGCGATCCCGAGGATGACGACGACCGCGATGACGCGGACGGTGCCGCTCCCGTCGACGACGTGCGCGGGGACGCCCGTCGCATCGCCGAGATGTTCCGCGCCTCTCTCGCGGCGAAACGCTCGAACGAACTCGACCGCGGCCTCACCCTCACCGGACCCCATCGGGACGACCTGGTGCTGCGGGTCCGGGACCTGCCGGTGAAGGGGTACGCCTCCCACGGCGAGTCCTGGTCGGTCGCACTCGCCCTGCGACTAGCGTCCGCCGAGCTGCTCCGCAGCGAGTCCCCGGCCGGCGACCCGGTACTGATCCTCGACGACGTCTTCGCGGAGCTGGACGCCGATCGGCGGCAGCGGCTCGCCGCACTCACCGCGGGCTACGAGCAGGTGGTGGTCACGGCAGCGGTGGAGGAGGATATCCCCGACGTGCTCCATGCTCACGTCGTCCGCATCACGGCGGGGACCATCACCGATGAGCGGGACCGGCTGCAGGGAGAGGACGGTGCGCCGAATGACTGACGTGGTCACCGACAGCGCGGCCTCGGCGGAGGCTCCCGAGACCGTCTCCACCTACCTGCGACTGCGGGGACTCAAGCCGAGCGCCAAGAACTGGAAGCGCAAAAGGCGGATCTCCGTCGACGACGACAACGCGCCGTTCACCCCCGGCCGCGATCCGGGGAGCCTCGGCGCCGTCCTCGACACGCTCAGCCGTGAATCCGGCTGGGAGACGACGCTCGCCCGGGAGGACCTCGTCCGCCAGTGGGCTGACCTCGCGGGGGCGGACACCGCGAAGCACTCGGAGCCGGTGTCTCTCGAGCGCGGACTGCTCACCGTCAAGTGCGATTCCACCGCGTGGGCGAAGAACCTCCAGTTCATGCGCGCGACGATCCTCACGGAGATCGGACGACGGTACCCGGAGGCGGGAGTGGAGAACCTCCGCTTCATCGGACCGGACGTCCCCTCGTGGAAATGGGGTCCCAGAGCCGTTCCAGGGCGGGGCCCGCGCGATACCTACGGGTAGGGCACCATGCAAGGGGTCCGAAACGCTCAGAGGGCCACACGCGGCCGTTGAGCGGCATTTCGACTCGAAACCCGGCTAGAATGGGAGTTCGAGATATCGATCTGGAGAATGCCCTCTGATGACGCCTGAATCCCCTGCTGACGAGACGGAACCGAACAACGACGCTTCGTCGGGCTCACAGGCCGGAGGATCGGCGGCACCCGCACCGAAGAAGCAGCAGCCCGGTGAGTACGGCGCCGACTCGATCCAGATCCTCGAAGGACTCGAAGCGGTCCGCAAGCGACCCGGCATGTACATCGGCTCGACCGGTCCCCGCGGACTGCACCACCTCGTCTACGAGATCGTCGACAACTCGGTGGACGAAGCGCTGGCCGGGTATGCCGACACGATCTTCGTCACCCTCCTCGCCGACGGCGGCGTGCGCGTGGTCGACAACGGTCGCGGTATCCCCGTCGACCCGCACTCGTCTGACCCCTCGAAGTCGACCGTCGAGGTCGTGCTCACGATCCTGCACGCGGGCGGCAAGTTCGGTGGCGGCGCCTACGCCGTCTCCGGCGGTCTGCACGGCGTCGGATCCTCGGTGGTGAACGCCCTGTCGACCCGCTTCGACGTGGAGGTCAAGCAGAAGGGCTTCGTCTGGCGGCACAGCTTCGCCGACGGTGGCGTCCCGCAGCAGAAGCTCGAGAAGGGCGAGGCCACCGAGGAGACCGGGACCAGCATCACGTTCTGGCCGGACGCGGAGATCTTCCAGGAGACCGTCGAGTTCGACTACGACACGCTCCGCACCCGGTTCCAGCAGATGGCGTTCCTCAACAAGGGACTGCGCATCGAGCTGTCCGACGAGCGGCCGGAGTCGGCGTACGAGACCGAGGAAGACGGCCAGGCGGTCACGAAGCAGCCGGGCGACGTCTTCTTCTACGAGCGCGGTCTCGTCGACTACGTCGAGTACCTGAACAAGGTGCGCCACGCCGAGGTCGTCAACGAGGAGATCATCGCCTTCGAGTCCGAGGACACGGCGCGCAAGATCTCGCTCGAGGTCGCGATGCAGTGGACGACGTCGTACACGGAGAACGTGTTCACCTACGCCAACACCATCAACACGCACGAGGGTGGCACGCACGAGGAGGGCTTCCGGGCGGCGCTCACCACGCTCGTCAACCGCTATGCCCGTGCGAACAACCTCCTCAAGGAGAAGGACGACAACCTCTCCGGAGACGACGTGCGCGAGGGGCTGACCGCCGTCATCTCGATCAAGCTCGGCGAGCCCCAGTTCGAGGGTCAGACCAAGACGAAGCTCGGCAACACCGAGGCGAAGGCCTTCGTGCAGAAGGTCGTCGGCGATCAGCTCGGCGACTGGTTCGAGCGCAACCCGAACCAGGCGAAGAACGTCATCCGCAAGGCCATCGACGCGGCGACGGCACGCCTCGCCGCGCGCAAGGCACGCGAGACCGCGCGTCGCAAGAGCGTGTTCGAATCCGCAGCGATGCCCGACAAGCTCAAGGACTGCACGAGCAAGGACCCGTCGATCAGCGAGATCTTCCTCGTGGAGGGCGACTCGGCCGGCGGTTCGGCCGTGCAGGGTCGGGACCCGCACACGCAGGCGATCCTGGCGCTGCGCGGCAAGATCCTCAACGTCGAGCGCGCGCGTCTCGACAAGGCGCTCGGCAACAAGGAAGTCCAGGCGATGATCCAGGCCTTCGGCACGGGCATCGGCGAGGAGTTCGACATCGAGAAGGCGCGGTATCACAAGATCGTGCTGATGGCCGATGCCGACGTCGACGGTCAGCACATCACCACCCTGCTGCTCACCCTGCTGTTCCGCTACATGCGCGGACTCATCGAGGCCGGCTTCGTGTACCTCGCGATGCCGCCGCTCTACCGCCTCAAGTGGTCGAACGCGGCACACGAGTACGTGTTCAGCGACGCCGAGCGCGATGCGCTGCTGGCCTACGGCCTGGAGAACGGCAAGCGCATCCCCAAGGACGCGGGCATCCAGCGCTACAAGGGTCTCGGCGAGATGAACGCCAAGGAACTGTGGGAGACCACGATGGACCACACCACCCGGACGCTTCGTCAGGTGACCATCGAGGACGCCGCCGCCGCGGACGAGATCTTCAGCGTGCTGATGGGCGAGGACGTGGAATCGCGTCGGAGCTTCATCCAGCGCAACGCCAAGGACGTCCGGTTCCTCGACATCTGATCACCGCGGGGTCCCTGAGTCCGTCGAACGGGACCCGCTGCTCCGACCAGCTCAGCCCACCAGGAAAGACACATGACTGACGAAGAACGCCCCGACATCACCGAGGGTCACGAGCACGGCAAGATCGACCAGGTCGATCTGCAGTCGGAGATGCAGCGCAGCTACCTCGACTACGCCATGGCGGTCATCGTCGGCCGCGCCCTCCCCGACGTCCGCGATGGCCTCAAGCCGGTGCACCGCCGTGTCATCTTCGGCATGTACGACGGTGGGTTCCGCCCCGACAAGTCGTTCTCCAAGTGCGCCCGCGTCGTCGGCGAGGTCATGGGTCAGTACCACCCGCACGGCGACTCGGCGATCTACGACGCCCTCGTCCGTCTGGTGCAGCCCTGGTCGCTCCGGTACCCGCTCGCCCTCGGCCAGGGGAACTTCGGCTCCCCGGGCAACATGGGTGCCGCAGCCCCGCGATACACCGAGACGAAGATGGCTCAGCTCGCGCTCGAGATGGTGCGCGACATCGAGGAAGACACCGTCGACTTCACCGACAACTACGACGGTCAGACGCAGGAGCCCACGGTCCTGCCCGCCCGCTTCCCGAACCTGCTCGTCAACGGCTCGGTCGGCATCGCGGTCGGGATGGCGACCAACATCCCGCCGCACAATCTGCGCGAGGTGTCCGACGCGGCGCTCTGGGCTCTCGACAACCCCGGGGTCTCGCGCGAGGAACTGCTCGAGGGTCTGATCCAGCGCATTCCGGGCCCGGACTTCCCGACCGGCGCGCAGATCCTCGGCACCAAGGGCATCCATGAGGCGTACCGCACGGGTCGCGGCTCGATCACGATGCGCGCAGTCGTCAACGTGGAGGAGATCCAGGGTCGCACCTGCCTCGTCATCACCGAGCTGCCCTACCAGGTCAACCCCGACAACGTGGCGGTGAAGATCGGCGACCTCGCCCGTGACGGCAAGATCACCGGCATCGCCGACATCCGTGACGAGTCGTCGGACCGCACCGGTCAGCGCCTGGTCGTGGTGCTCAAGCGCGATGCGGTCGCGAAGGTCGTGCTGAACAACCTGTACAAGCACACGCAGCTGCAGGAGAACTTCGGCGCGAACATGCTCGCGATCGTCGACGGTGTCCCCCGGACGCTCGCGATCGACGGCTTCATCTCGCACTGGATCGCTCACCAGATCGATGTGATCGTCCGGCGCACGGAGTTCCGCCTCCGCGAAGCCGAGAAGCGCATGCACATCCTGCGCGGCTACCTGAAGGCGCTCGACGCGCTCGACGAGGTCATCGCCCTGATCCGTCGTTCGCAGACCACCGCGGATGCGAACGAGGGACTGCAGAAGCTCCTCGACATCGACGAGATCCAGGCCGACGCGATCCTGCAGATGCAGCTGCGTCGACTCGCCGCTCTCGAGCGTCAGAAGATCATCGATCAGGCCAACGAGCTCGAGGCTCAGATCACCGACTACAAGGCGATCCTGGCCGACGAGGGCCGCCAGCGCTCGATCATCCGCGAGGAGTTGACGGGCATCGTCGAGCGGTTCGGCGACGAGCGGCGGACGCACATCCTGCACGGCTTCGACGGCGACGTGTCGATGGAAGACCTCATCGCCGAGGAGGAGATGGTCGTCACGGTCACGCGCGAGGGCTACATCAAGCGCACGCGCAGCGACAACTACCGCTCGCAGCACCGCGGCGGCAAGGGTGTCAAGGGCGCCCAGCTGCGCGCGGACGACATCGTCGAGCACTTCTTCGTCACGACGACGCATCACTGGCTGCTGTTCTTCACCGACAAGGGCCGGGTCTACCGCGCGAAGACGTACGAGGTGCCGGAAGCAGGGCGCGACGCGAAGGGCACCCATGTCGCGAACCTCCTCGCGCTGCAGCCGGACGAGAGCATCGCGCAGGTCCTCGACATCCGCGACTACGCGGTGGCGGACTACCTCGTCCTCGCCACGCGCGAGGGCCTGGTCAAGAAGACCCGTCTGGACAACTACGACACGAACCGCCAGGGCGGCGTGATCGCGATCCGTCTGAACGACGAGGACGAGCTGGTCAGCGCCCTCCTCGTCAACGCCGAGGACGACATCCTGCTCATCAGCCGCAAGGGCATGTCGGTGCGATTCCAGGCGACCGACGAGGCGTTGCGCCCCATGGGCCGTGCCACCGCCGGGGTGAAGGGCATGAAGTTCCGTGAGGGTGACAGCCTGCTGTCCGCCTCCGTCGCCGCACCCGGGAAGTACGTCTTCGTGGTCACCGACGGGGGCTATGCGAAGCGCACCGCCGTCGAGGAATACCGCGTCCAGGGGCGTGGCGGATACGGCATCAAGGTCGCCAAGTTGAACGACGATCGGGGCACTCTCGCGGGTGGTCTGATCGTGTCCGAGGACGACGAGGTCTTGGTGGTTCTGTCCAGCGGCAAGGTGGTACGCTCTGCCGTGGCCGAGGTCCCCGCCAAGGGTCGCGACACCATGGGAGTGGTGTTCGCCCGCACGACGGAGGCCGACCGCATCCTCGCCATCGCCCGGAACGGCGAACGTGGTCTCACCGAAGAGGAGACCGAGCCGGATGCCGACGCCGAGGCCCCCCAGACGACTGAGACACCCGAGGATACAGACGCATGAGCACAGTGGCTGACAAGCTGGCGAAGAAGTCGACACGCAAGACCGGTGGCAAGCAGGTCCGGCTGCGGCTCGTCTACGTCGACTTCTGGTCCGCGGTGAAGCTCTCGTTCCTGGGAGCGGTCGCTCTGGCCGTCGTCACGATGGTGTCGTTCTTCCTGATCTTCCTCGTGCTGCAGGCGACCGGCATCATGTCCACGGCCGACGAGTTCGTGCGGAGCTTCACCGACGGCGCGATCCCGCTGTCCGAGCTCGTGGGGCTGCCGCAGGTCATGGCGTTCGCGGCGGTTGTCGCGATCCTCAACCTCATCGTGTTCACGGTGCTCGGCGCCGTCGTCGCGGGCATCTACAACCTGGCCGTGAAGGTCACGGGCGGGTTGCTCGTCGGCTTCATGTCGAACTGACCCGAAACCCCGTCTTTCCGCCGAAACCCCGGCCTGCGCACCGATGCAGGCCGGGGTTTCGGCGATAGCGCGGGGTCTCGGCCGGTGGGGGTAGGGAAAACCCGAACGTGAGTGTCCGGTTGACTCGGTGGGCGAGGTCCGGCGGCGGCCCTACCGTGGAAGCATGACCACACAGACTGCGACCCCGGGCACCGCGCCAGCGGTGAAGCCGCCGTTGCGCATCCCGCTCACGATCCTGCATCTCGCCGGTGTCGGGGTGATCGGGGGCGCCATCTTCGGCATGCTCGGCGGGCTCCTCGGCACCGGACTCGGCCTCCTCTTCGTCTTCGGCGTCGGCATCGTGGTGCTCGTGGGCCTCGTATATGTGCTCTTCGGCGTCGGCTGGTTCGAGATCGCTCGCGTCGCCGCCCTGTACCGGGTACCGAACGCCCCGCTGCGGCTCCAGCCGCGGGACCGTCCCGGCTTCGGCGGCTGGCTCCGCGCGCTCGGGAGGCAGGCGATCGATGGGCGGATGTGGCGTGCGGTGGCGAACTTCGCCATCACCGCGGTCCTCGGCTTCGTGGTGCTCCGACTGTTCTGGGCACTCCTCTGGTCGATGATCATCGCCTTCGCACCGCTGACCTCGGCCGAGACCATCGTCGGCCCCTTCGGTGGCGGGCAGATCCCGGTGTCCTGGGCGCCCGTGATCGGCGTCCTCGGCGCACTCGCCTCCGCCGCCGGGATCATCGGCCTCGCGCTCCTGGCCCGGACACTCGCGCTGGCGATCGTCGCCCGGGCTCGTGAGGTCGAGCTCACCGAGCGTGTCCGCGCATCCACCGCCCAGCGTGAGGGTGCCGTCCGTGCGGCCGATGTGGAGCGGACGCGGATCGAGCGCGATCTGCACGACGGCGTCCAGCCGCGGCTCGTCTCCGTCGGGATGACGCTCGGGCTCGCTCAGCAGAAGATCGACACCGACCCCGACGCCGCGAAAGAGCTCATCTCCGAGGCCCACACGTCGACGAAGGCCGCCATCACCGAACTGCGGCAGCTCGCCCGCGGGATCCACGCCTCCGTGCTCGACGACCGCGGACTCGACGCCGCGTTGTCCGCGCTCGCCAGCCGCTCCCCCATCCCCGTGCAGTTGGACGTGCGGATGGACCCTTCGACAGGCTCAGGGACCCAGGGTGGTGGGGCAGGGACCCAGGGGTACGGCTCAGGGACCCAGGGTGGCGGCGCCGGGGCAAGCCGGCCCGGACGTGATGCGGAGGCGGCGGTGTACTTCTCCATCGCCGAATCGCTGACCAACGCGGCGAAGCACTCCCGAGCGAGCGAAGCGCGGGTCACCGTCCGGCTCCGCGAGGGAAACGTCCTCTGGGCGCGGGTCGAGGACAACGGCATGGGCGGCGCCCAGGTCATCCCCGGCGGAGGCCTCGACGGCATCGCGAACCGGATCCTCGCCGCGGGCGGGACCTTCCGTCTCGACAGTCCGCAGGGCGGCCCGACCAGCCTGGAGGTGAACGTGCCATGCGCATCCTGATCTGCGAGGATTCCGTCCTCCTGCGCGAGGGGCTCGTGCGTCTGCTCGAGGACGCCGGCCACGAGGTGGTCGCGGCCCTCACCGACACGACCGGTCTCCGCGAGGCCGTGACGTCGACGACGCCGGACCTCTGCATCCTCGATGTGCGGCTGCCGCCGACCTTCACGGACGAGGGCATCCGCGCGGCGCTCGATCTGCGGGCGGTGCATCCGTCGCTCGCCATCCTCGTGCTGTCCCAGTATGTGGAGGAGCGCTACGCGTCCGATCTCATCGCCGCGCAGGGCGGTCCGCTCGGCTACCTCCTGAAGGACCGGGTGGCGGATGTCGCCGAGTTCATCGATTCGGTGCAGCGGATCGCCGACGGCGCCACGGTGCTGGACCCGGAGGTCGTGGCCCAGCTCCTGACCCGCCGGAACCGCGACGATCGCATGATGCGGCTCACCGAGCGGGAGCGCACCGTGCTGGCGCTGCTCGCCGAGGGCAAGTCGAACCAGGCGATCGCTGCCCTCCTCTTCCTCTCGGGAGCGAGCGTCGAGAAGCACATCACCTCCATCTTCCAGAAGCTGGGCTTCGAACAGGACGAGGCGGGCAACCGCCGCGTGCTCGCCGCGCTGGCCCACCTCGAGAACACGGGCGGCACGACGCCGCCGAACGGCCAGACAGGAGTCTCACGATGACCACCGAGAACACCGGAGCACAGGGCGGGCACACCCCGATCACTCCCCCGCCGCCGCCGTCCGCGGCTTCCCCCACGCCGTCGCCGAGCGCGCCCGGACCGCGGCGTTCATCCGGAGCCACCGCCGTCATGATCGTCACCGCCGTGGTCGGTGGGATCGCCCTGCTCGGAGCCGGAGGCACGGCGGCCGTCGCGGCGACCGGCACCCTTCTATCCTCCAGCCGACCGGATTCGGTGCAGACGGTGGACGTCGACGGCGTCACCGCGATCGATCTCGACGCCGATGCGAGCATGGTCCGCATCGACTTCGGAGATGTGGACGCGGCGGAGCTCTCCGTGACCAACGGTCGAGGTTCGTGGACGTTCGAGCGCGAAGCGGACGAGCTCGTCGTCCGGAGCCCTCGGCCCGCCTTCGGCTGGTGGTTCGGCAACTGGTTCGGTGACGACGAGCGCGCCGTGCTCACCCTTCCGAAGGAGCTCAGCAGCTCGGACCTCGACGCGAGCCTCACGCTCGATGCCGGCGCTCTCGACGTCTCCGGCGAGTTCGGCACCCTCGAGGTGCAGATCAACGCCGGATCCCTCGATGTCTCCGGAGCGGCCTCGGCCGTCGATGTGCAGATGAACGCGGGGCGGGCGGACGTCCTCCTCGACGGCGTCGACCAGGCGGATCTCGGCATCGCCGCGGGTGATCTGACGGTGGAGCTGACCGGCGACGCGCCGACGACGACCACCATCGACGTGAGCGCCGGATCCCTGAACCTGACCCTTCCGGATGTGGAGTACCGGATCAGTCAGGACGTCAATGCGGGGTCGTTCGATGCCCGTGTCGACGAGTCGCCCAGCGCCCGTCGCACGATCGACGTGTCCGTGTCGGCCGGCAGTGTGAACGTCGACCCCGGACGATGAACCGGGCGAGGGCGGGGCTCCGGTGCGGGGCCCCCGCCCTCGATTCGGATTTTCGGCGAAACTCCGGTAAAGTTCTGGAGGTTGACGGGGCTATAGCTCAGGCGGTTAGAGCGCTTCACTGATAATGAAGAGGTCCCAGGTTCAAGTCCTGGTAGCCCCACCCTTTCAATTCAAGAATTCCCTCACGGGGCCTTAGCTCAGTTGGTAGAGCGCCTGCTTTGCAAGCAGGATGTCAGGAGTTCGAATCTCCTAGGCTCCACCATCCTCCCCCGCCTCACCTCACCCGTCGGTTGCCATGAGTTCGTGCGGTGCCGTGTTCAGGCGTTCGACCCCGTCCGCCGTCACGACCACGATGTCCTCGATGCGGGCGCCCCACTCTCCCGGGAAGTAGATGCCGGGCTCGATGCTGAAGGCCATGCCCTCTCGGATCACGAGGTCGTTGCCGGGGGCGATGTAGGGCTCCTCGTGCACCGAGACGCCGATCCCGTGACCCGTGCGGTGCAGGAACGCCTCCCCCAGCCCGGCCTCCGCGAGCACTGAACGGGCGGCCGCGTCGACCTCCGCCGCCGTGACTCCAGGGCGCACCGCATCCACCGCCGCCTGCTGCGCGCGGACGAGGGTGGCGATGCGGTCCACAGCAGCCGGATCAGGCGTTCCGACGACATAGGTCCTCGTGCTGTCCGAGTTGTAGCCGCTCGGCACGGCGCCGCCGATGTCGACGACCACCACGTCGCCCTCCTCGATGACCCGGTCGGAGACCTCGTGGTGCGGATCCGCGCCGTTGGGCCCAGAGCCGACGATGACGAACTCGACCGTCCGATGGCCCTCCTCGACGATCGCGGCGGCGATGTCGGCGGCGACCTCTCGCTCGGTGCGCCCCGCGCGCAACCAGGCGGGTACGCGACGGTGCACGGCATCGATCGCCGCGCCGGCGCGACGCAGCTCGGCGATCTCCTCGTCATCCTTGATCATCCGGCCCTCCCGGAGGACGGGCGTGGCGAGTTCGAGCCGCGCCTGCAGCCGCTCGCCGATCGGCACGACGTGCAGCGCGGGAAGCGCATCCGAGACGCCGACGCGCGAGACGGAGCCCGTCGCCGCGGCCACGAGGGCGTACGGATCCTCGCCGTCCACCCAGTCGGCGACCGTCAGTCCCAGCTCGCCGATGGCCGTACTGCGCACCTTGGCGAGCTCCATGCGTGGGACGACCACCGTAGCCGCGCCCCGGGGAGGAAGGACCAGCGCGGTCAGCCGCTCGATGGTGTCGCCCTCGACGCCGAGGAGGTACTGGAGGTCGGGGCCGGGGCCGACGACGATCGCGTCGAAACCGGCAGCATGCGCGAGGTCCTGCGCGCGCTCCAGGCGGCGGGCGTAGACGGCGGCGGAGAAGGGGAGGGTGCTCACAGCCACCACGCTAACGCGAGCGACACCGCTGCGTCAGGCCTTCACCGCGAATCAGCTGATCGCCTGGCGGATGCGCGCGGCGAGGAACTCGAGATCCTTCTCCGTGAGCGCGGTCACCGCGTACGCGGTCGGCCAGACGGTGCCGTCGTCGAGGTGGGAGATCGGCTCGAAGCCGAAGGTTCCGTAGCGGACCTTGAACTTGCTCGCCGGCTGGAAGAAGCACAGCACCTTGCCGTCTCGGCCCCACGCCGGCATGCCGTAGTACGTGCGGGGCACGAGCTCCGGCGCCACCTCGGACACCAGCGCGTGCAGCTTCTCGGCGAGCTGCCTGTCCTCGTCGGTGAGCTTCGCGACGGCTTCCTTGAGATCGGCCTCGCCGGCGGCGCGCAGTTCCTCGGGCGACTTCTTGGCTCGGGAGCGTCGGGTGCGCGCCTCCTTCGCGGCGGCCTGCATGGCCTCGCGCTCCTCGGTGGTGAAGTTCTTCTCGGTGTCGGCCATGATGGTCCTCTCGTGCGGCCTCGATGATGGTCCCAGCGTAGGGACGCCGACCGCTCCCGTGCTTCTCGATTCGTGATCGATCCGCCGGTCCCGTCACGCGGCGGGCGATGGCTCGATACCCGGATAGGGTGTCTCCATGGACCTGCGCGTCGCCGCATACGGGGTCGTCACCGATGAGGGTGGGCGCCTCCTCCTGGCGCGATGGACCGAGGGCCGGCGAGTGGCCTGGACCCTCCCCGGCGGTGGGCTGGAGCCGGGCGAGGCGCCCGAGGATGCCGTGCGCCGGGAGATCCGCGAGGAGACGGGCTACACGGTGAGGGTCGGGTCGCTGCTCGGTATCCATTCCCGTGTCATCCCCGCCGGGCGGCGCGTGCAGAAGTCGTCGGATCCGCTGCACACCCTGCGCATCGTCTACCGGGCGGAGGTATCCGGCGGGAAACTGCGCTGGGAGACGGAGGGATCCACCGATCGCGCGGAATGGTTCTCGCTCCCCGCGGTCGCGGGTTTGCAGCGTGTTCGCCTGGTCGACATCGCGTTGCGGATGGCCGGCATCCTCTAGGAGTCGAGCCGTCAGCGTTCGTCGGGAACCGAGATGTCGGCGACGGTGGCGTCGTACGCGGCGATGAGGTCGTCGGCGTCGACGAAGAGGCTGTAGCCGTGCGTGCCGGCGCCCATCGCCACCCGCTGACCGACGATCGATGCGTCGGCGTAGACCGGCCAGTCGGTGGTGCTGCCGATCGGCACGATGGTCCCGCGCTCGTAGCCGGTCGCCGCGAGGGCCAGCTCGGGCTCCGGGAGGCGCAGCTTGTTGACGCCCACGAGGGCGCGCAGCTTGGGCCAGGAGATGGATCGTCCGCCGGGGACGAGAGCGAACAGACACGTGTCGTCCGAGCGTTTCACCACGAGGGTCTTCACGATGCCCGACGGCGGGATGCCGAGGATCTCGGCGGCCTCGACGAGGCTACGCGCCTGCGGCCGCTCGCGGATCTCGATGTCGAGTCCACGGGCGGCCGCAGCATCCCGCACCCGCGCGTGCGGGTCGGGAGTGGTCACGCGTCGGGAGCCGACAGCGGGTCGTCGGCCACCCACAGCTCATCGTCGGCCCGCAGCGCCTGCCAGGCGGCGTAGAGCACGCCGACCGCGGCTGCGGCACCCAGGACGATGGCGATGACGGATCCGAGACCAGGACCCTTCTTCTGCGAGACGGCCTTGCGCGCCTTGTACTCGACGCCGTGACGCTTGGCGTTCGCGACGTCCCAGGCGGTCAGTGCCGTACCCACGACACCGCCGACGATCGGGACGACCTTGTCGTCCACGACGTGCTTGCCGGCCTTCACCGAACGGTCGACGACCGGGGCGACGCGGCGGTTGTAGGTGTCCTGGACGACCGGGACGATCTGCTCGCGATTGAAGTTGCCGAGCTGGCGACCTGCCTCACGAGCGACGTCGGCAGCGTGGCCGACGAGCACCTGCTGGTCTTCCCACAGCTGGTTCGCGTCCTTCTGAAGACGACGAAGCTGCTTCTTCCGCTTGCGGCTGAGGCTCACGATGCTCTCCTGTCCATTGGAGTACGGGTTCCCCATCTTGCCACGAGAGGCTGGATGCGGCGAGGGAATCGCCCGCCCCTTGCATCATCGGCGCCGGGCCTGTACGCACCCGGCCCGCTCACCGGAAGCTCTGCGAGAATGAACGCATGGTTCACGCTTCCCACGTCGCAACTCTGCACACCAACCACGGTGACATCGTCATCAACCTCTTCGGCGACCACGCCCCGAAGACGGTCAAGAACTTCGTCGGCCTCGCCGACGGGTCCCAGGAGTGGACGCACCCCGCCACCGGCAAGCCGGGCGAGGGCCCCCTCTACAAGGACGTCGTCTTCCACCGCATCATCCCGAACTTCATGATCCAGGGCGGCGACCCGCTCGGTCAGGGCGTCGGCGGTCCGGGGTACAACTTCGACGACGAGATCAACAACGAGCTCAACTTCAACGAGCCCTACATCCTCGCGATGGCCAACGCGGGTCTTCGCCGCAACGCCATCACCGGCAAGGTCGAGGGCACGAACGGCTCGCAGTTCTTCATCACGACCGACCCGACGCCGTGGCTGCAGGGCAAGCACACGATCTTCGGCGAGGTCGCCGACGACGCCTCGCGCAAGGTCGTCGACGCGATCTCTGCCGTTCCGACCGCGGCGGGCGATCGCCCGATCGAGCCGGTCGTGCTGCAGTCGATCGACATCGTCGCCGCCTGACGACAGCGACGGCCGATCCGGATGACGACGCCCGAGTTCACGAACAACCGTGAGAACTTCTGCTACCGGCATCCGGATCGGCAGAGCTTCGTGCTCTGCCAGCGGTGCCTTCGGACGATCTGCCCGGAGTGCCAGACGCCTGCCCCGGTCGGCGTCATCTGCCCGGAGTGCATGAACGCGGAGCGCAAGAACCGCACCCCTGCGCAGAAGAAGGCCGCGCGTCGGTGGCGCGGCGGTGGGGCCGCCACCATGGGTGCCGTGCGCAGCGGCAAGCCCGTGGTCACGTACGCGCTGCTCGCGGTGACGTCGTTCATCGGCCTCGTGCAGCTCATCCCCGGGCTCAACGCCCCGATCATCCAGGCCCTCGGCTTCTACGCGCCGTTCCTGTACCCGAACCTCTCCCTCCTGCCGTTCGAGCCGTGGCGGTTGCTGACGGTGCTTTTCGTGCACGGCGGCTTCGTTCATCTCGCCCTGAACATGCTCGCGCTGTGGATGCTCGGACAGAATCTCGAACCGATGCTCGGTCGCGTCCGCTACCTCGCGCTGTATCTCATCAGCGGTCTCGGCGGTTCGGTCATGGTGGCCGTTCTCGCTCCGGAGACGTGGACGGTCGGCGCCTCGGGGGCGATCTTCGGACTCCTGGCGTCGCTCCTGATCATCGGACGGCACATCGGGGCGAACGTCACCGGCATCCTCGTCATCCTCGGCATCAACTTCGCCTTCGGATTCTTCGCGGGCGGCATCTCCTGGCAGGCGCACCTCGGCGGCGCGATCACGGGTGCTCTCGTGGCGCTGATCTACGTCCGCACGAAGCGCCGCGACCAGCGGACCTGGCAGATCGTGTCGCTCGCAGCCCTGGTGGTGCTGTTGATCGTCGTGGTCGCCGTGGTACCGCCGCTGATCCTTTTGGCCTGATCCCGAGTTGTTAACAGGGTTGTTAACCCCTGTGAATAACATCGGTGTAATTCTCCCCAGTGTGGGGATAACCTGTGGATAACTTCCGCTTCGCTCCACAGACGAAAACCCCCCGCCGAAGAGGCGAGGGGTTTTCCGTCGTTCTGCGCGGTCAGCGCCAGCGTGTCGTCATGAGGAATCCGATGAGGGCGATGCCCAGGCCGATGGCCAGATTCCAGTTGTCGAGCCCGGGGATGGGGAACTGCATGCCCGAGATGTAGAAGACGAGGATCCACGCGAGGCCGAGGAGCATGAAGCCGATCATCACCGGCTTGAACCAGACGGCGTTGGGAGCGGCGTCGCCTTCGGCGCGCTCGACGGCGGGTTCTTCGGTCTTGCGGTCACGTGCCATGCCGTCATTGTACCCGGGAGACCTCGGCGCCGACGAGCCGTCAGGGCGCGGATCGGCGATGCCCCAGCTCCTGCTGCACAGGTCGGACGGATATGATCACGCCCATGACTGCATCTGTCGCGCCTGGGGGGCGGCGCGAACGGCGGCAGCGACCACGGTCGCGAGCCACGTTCGCGAGCGTGCTCGGCGAACTGCTCCTGACCGCGGGCGTCGTCGTCCTCCTCTTCGTCGCCTGGCAGATGTGGATCGGCGACATCATCATCGCGGCCCAGAAGAACGAGGAAGGTGCCGCGATCTCGCAGCAGCTCGCCGCGGGGGAGGCACCGGAACTGCCGCCGCTGGTCGAGACGGACGACGGCGAGACCGTGTACGAGGCGCCCGTCCCCACGGCGCCGGCCGACGGGGAGTGGTTCGGTCAGATGCACATCCCCCGATTCGGGGCCGACTACAACTTCGGCATCTACGGGGGCACGAGTCGCGCGCGCACCCTCGACCAGAAGGGCATCGGCGTCTACACGCAGTCGAAGATGCCCGGAGAGGTGGGGAACTTCTCGCTCGCCGGCCACCGGACGACCTGGGGGAAGCCGTTCAATCAGCTCGACAAGCTGCACGTGGGCGACGCGATCGTGGTGGAGACGCCCGACGGCTGGTACACCTACCGGTTCCGCACCCTGGAGTATGTGAAGCCGACGCAGACCGACGTGCTCGCCGACGTGCCGCAGATGCCGGAGCAGCAGACCGGCGAGCAGTACATCACACTGACGGCGTGCTCGCCGCTGTACTCGCTCGCCGAGCGCATCGTCGCCTACGGGGTGTTCGAGAGCTTCCAGCCTCGGGCCGAGGGGCCTCCGTCCGCCCTCACCGACCCACCGCCCCCGCCGGCCGCGCCGTCCGTCTGACCCGCCACCAGGAGAGAGAAGACCCATGTACGCCGCACTCTGGCGCCTGCTGCCCGGCCCGTGGTGGCTGCGCGTCCTCATCCTGCTCGTGGTGATCGCCGCGGTGCTCTACGCGTTGTTCTGGTACGTGTTCCCGTGGGTCAGCCCGCTCATCGCGCCGGGCGAAGTCGACGTCGAATGACCAGGGTGCTCGTGGTCGACAACCACGACAGCTTCGTGCACACCCTCGTGGGCTACCTCCGGGAACTCGGCGCCGACACCACGCTGGTGGAGTCGGACGCGACCGACCCGGCCGGGATCGACGCGCTTCTCGGCGCGCATGACGCCCTCCTGCTCTCTCCGGGGCCGGGGGCGCCCGCCGATGCCGGCGTCTCGGTCGACGCGGCACGCATCGCGATGCGGCGGGGAGTGCCCACCCTCGGAGTATGTCTCGGGCACCAGGTCATCGGGGCCGCATTCGGCACGGCCGTCGGTTCCGCCCCCGAGGTGATGCACGGCATGGTCTCGGCCGTCCGGCATGACGGCTCCGAGCTGTTCGCGGGCCTGCCCTCACCCTTCGACGTCGGGCGCTACCACTCGCTCGCTCTCGCGGCGGGTGACCTTCCCGCCGACCTCACCGTGACCGCGACCGCCCCCGACGGCACCGTCATGGCGCTCGCGCACCGGACACTGCCGGTGCACGGGGTGCAGTTCCACCCGGAGAGCGTCCTCACGCCAGGGGGCTACCGGCTCCTCGCCAACTGGCTCCGGCTGTGCGGCGACGAGGAGGCCGTCACCCGCTCCGTCCGCCTCGACCCGCTCGCACGCTGACCCGCTGCGGAGTGTCGCGTCAGGATCCGGTGCAGTAGCGGAGTTCGACCGACGACCCGACGGGGACGTCGCCCGGCGCGACGGACATCGAGTGCACGGTCTCCGGATCCGTCGCCGGGCACTCCGGCGCCTCGGTCGGCACCGGGGTGAGCCCCAGGTCCTCGAGCGCCTGCGTGGCCGAGTCCAGGGACCAGCCGACGACGTTGTTCAGGGTGACCTTCCCGCTGGCCACCTCGAGGTTCACGACGGTGCCGGGAGCGACCTCGGCATCCGCCTCCTCGCTCGCCGTCATGACGGTGTTGGCGGCGAGGCCCTTGTCGTTGCGCTGCGTCACGGTGCCGAGTTCGAGGCCGGCGGCCTTCAACGCCTTCGTCGCGGCATCGAGGGACATCCCCTCGAGCTTCGGCACGACCACTGTCTCTTCGCCGGAGGACACGTAGAGGGTGACGGTCGAACCCTGCTCCACGGAGACGCCGCCCTCGGGGTCGGTGCGGATCACGTTGCCCTCGGCGATCGACGGGCTCGACTCGATGACGATCTTGGAGGAGAGATCCAGCTCAGCGAGATCGTCCTGTGCGCGCTCGGAGGCGACGTTCGTCAGGTCGGGGACGACTCGCGAGGTGCTGGGCACGTCGGCGGGACGCATGCTGATGGTCCAGACCCAGAACAGCACCGAGGCCAGGAGCACCGCCAGCAGGGCGACTCCCGCCCAGATCCAGGCGACGGGCGGTCCCGACTGCGTGCGTGCCATCGTGGTGTCGGTGCTGAGCTGACGCAGCGACCGCGCCGTCTCCTGCGCCTGTCGGGGGCTCGGGCCGTAGAGCTCGCTGGTCAGCGCGCCGATCTGCTTGCGGGTGGGTGCGGCGCCCGTCACCGCGGCATCCAGAGCGGCGCGGAAGTGCGCGGCATCCGGGTACCGCTGGTACGGGTCCTTGGCGAGGGCACGCAGCACGATCGGGTCGAGGGCGGCGGGCGACTCCTCGTTGACCTCGGAGGGCGGGACCGGCGTCTCGCTGACGTGCTGGTAGGCCACGGCGACCGGCGACTCGCCACGGAACGGCTGTCGCCCCGTCAGCAGTTCGTAGAGCACGACCCCTGTGGAGTAGAGGTCGGCACGGGCGTCGACAGGTTCGCCCTTGGCCTGCTCGGGGGAGAAGTACGCGGCGGTGCCGATGATCTGAGTGGTCTCGGCCACCGTCGAGGACGAGTCGGACACCGCGCGCGCGATGCCGAAGTCCATGACCTTCACCTGGCCCTTGTCGGTGACCATGACGTTGCCGGGCTTGATGTCGCGGTGCACGACGCCCGCGCGATGCGAGTAGTCCAGCGCTTCGAGGATGCCGTCGACGTAGCGCACCGCGTCCTCGACGGGAACCGGACCGTCGGCGATGATCTTCTTGAGCAGGGTGCCCTTGACCAGCTCCATCACGATGTACGGCGGCTCGTCCGAGGAACTGTCGACCGTCGACGGATCGCCGGCGTCGTACACACGGACGATCGACGGGTGCGACATGCGCGACGCCGACTGCGCCTCCAGGCGGAACCGCGTGCGGAAACTGGTGTCGCGGGCGAGATCGGGATCGAGGATCTTGATCGCGATCTCGCGGCCGAGGGTCAGGTCGTACCCGCGGTACACCTTCGCCATCCCGCCGTGTCCGATGAGCTCGTCGACGCGGTACCGGCCCGCGATGACTTGTGGCTCTGTGGACACGGATGACCCCCCTGGAAACGACTGCGGCTGGACTGGATACTCAGGCTACCCTTGGGCGCCGTCGCCGCCGTCACCCTCGCCGTCCTCCGGTGCCACGATCGTGACGGAGAGCGGGGGAGAGGCGTTCGACGTGCGCTGGTCGCCACCGGAGCACAGGCCCTGATACGTCGCGATGAGCTGCTGTCCCACGGCGTCGCCGACCGTCACCTGAGCGTTGCGCTGCGTCGGCTGGAAGTTCGGGCCGCCGGAGGCGAAGGTGCCGTTCTGCAGCGATACGACGTAGCCGGACAGCGTCGTGCCACTGGGGCAGGTGAAACCGGTGCCCCAGGAGATCGTCACGGTGCTGCCCGCGACCGGGTCGCCGGTGATCGTCGGCTGGTCGGTCGGCGTCGGCAGCGGCGTGCGGCCGGCGTAGACCGTGAGCGCGATCGGGGTCGTCGTGGCGACGTTCCCCTCCGGCTGCACCCGGTAGACCTTGCCGACGTCGCCGTCGCTCGGGGCGGGGTCGCCCTCGCCGCAGGCGATGTCGGAGAACCCGGCCTCCTTGAGCGTCGCGGTCGCGGTGCCGCAGTCCATGCCGTTGAGACCGAGTGCGGTCACGTCGACCCGGGTCTCGTCGGGCGTGGGCTCCTGCGAGGGCGTCTGCGTCTGTGTCTGCGTGGGGGTGCGGCTCGCGGACCCGGTGGGGTCGGGGTCGGCATCCTTGCCCTGGTTGCCGAACAGCGCCCACAGCGTGCCGGCGACGACGATGAGCAGCAGGACCAGCAGCGCGATGAGCGGCCAGGTCCAGGCGCTCTTCTTCTTCTTTTTCTTCTCCTGCTCCTCCGCGGCGGCCTCGTCGGTGGGAAGCTGCGCGGTGGTGGGGAGGATGCGTGTCGTGCCGTCGTCACCGGTCGCGGTGAGCATGCGCGTGGCGTCGTCGTCGCCGGCGATGCCGCCCGTCGCGATGGCGGGCACGGCGATGGCCGCGGAGTTCAGGTCTCCGCGACGCAGGGCCTGGGCCGCACGAGCGACCGTGGCCGAGGAGGAGGGGCGATCCGCCGGCTTCTTGGCGATCATCGCCATGACCAGGTTCTGCACGGGGATCGGGACCGTCGGCGGCAGCGGCGGCGGCTGCTCGTTGATCTGCGCCATGGCGATCGCGACCTGCGACTCGCCCGTGAAGGGGCGCTTGCCGGCGAGGCACTCGTACGCGACGATGCCGAGCGAGTACGTGTCGGTCGCGGGGGAGGCAGGGTGACCCGACGCCTGCTCCGGCGACAGGTACTGCACCGTGCCCATGACCTGACCGGTCGCGGTGAGCGGTACCTGATCGGCGATCCGGGCGATGCCGAAGTCGGTGATCTTCACACGGCCGTCGGGCGTGATGAGGAGGTTCCCGGGCTTGATGTCGCGGTGCACGAGACCCGCGGCGTGCGCGGCCTGGAGGGCCGAAGCGGTCTGCGCGACGATGTCGAGCGTCTTGTCGGCACTCAGTGCGCCGTCCCGCTCCAGGATCGTCGACAGGGCCTCACCCGGCACGAGCTCCATGACGAGGTAGGCGCTGCCGTTCTCCTCGCCGTAATCGAACACGCTGGCGATGCCCTCGTGGTTGACGAGCGCAGCATGACGCGCTTCCGCGCGGAACCGCTCGAGGAACCCGGGGTCCCCCATGTACTCGTCCTTGAGGATCTTGATGGCGACGGTGCGTCCGATGACGTGATCCGTCGCCTCCCACACCTCGCCCATGCCGCCGATCGCAATCCGCGACTGCAGCTCGTAGCGACCACCGAACGACACACCCTGCGTCGGCCTCATCTGCCCAGCACCGCCTCTATGACCTTCTTCGCAATCGGAGCGGCGATGGTGTCCCCGCTTCCTGATTGACCCTGTCCGCCGCCGTTCTCGACGACGACCGCTACCGCGACCGCGGGGTCGTCCGCGGGGGCGAACCCCGTGAACCACAGCGTGTGCGGCCTGTTTCCGTTCTCCGCCGTTCCGGTCTTACCGGCCACGTCGACCCCGTCTATTCTTGCACCCTGCGCCGCGCCGTTTGAGACGCTCGCGACCATGGCGGAGGTCACCTCGTCGGCGACGTCCGGCTCCATCGCGCGACCGAACTCGGTGCTGTCGAACGACCGGATCACCGAGAGGTCGTTGCCGATCACGGCGTCGACCATCTGCGGGTTCATGACGACGCCGTCGTTGGCGATGCCCGCGGAGACCATGGCGATCTGCAATGGCGTCGCGGTCACCTGCCCCTGCCCGAATCCGGTGAGGGCGGTCTGCGCGTCGTCGAGTCCCTGGGGGTAGCTCGAGGGCGTCGAGGTGAGCGGGATGTCGAAGCTGCGGTTGAACCCGAACTTCTCCGCCATCTCCCGGATCGTGTCATCGCCGAGCTCGACCGCGAGCTCGGCCATCGGGATGTTGCAGCTGAGACGGATCGCCTCGGCGATCGTGACCGTCGCGCCGGAGCCGCAGGTGCCGCCCCACGCGTTGGAGACGCGACTGCTCGAGCCCGGCAGCGTGTACGAGGCGGGGTTGGGGAGGGTCGACTCCGCCGTCCACTCTCCGCTGGCGTAGGCGGCCGCCGCCACGACGATCTTGAAGGTCGACCCCGGGGGATTGAGGTCGCCGGCGATCGCCCGGTTCGACAGCGGTTTGCCGGGGTCGGCCACGAGCTGGTCATAGGTCGCGTTGGCGGCGTTCGCGTCGTGGGTCGCCATGCTGTTCGTGTCGAAGCCGGGGGTGGACGCCAGTGCGAGGATGCGTCCGGTCTTCGGATCCATCGCCACGACGGCGCCCTGCAGGCCGTCCAGTGCCTCGGTGGCGGCGCGCTGCGCAGCCGTGTTCAAGGACAGCTCGACGCTGAACCCGCGCTGGGGCTGACCGGAGAGGATCCGCTCGATCTCCGCGAAGAACGCGTTCGAGCCGGTGCCCGAGAGATCGGCGTTCATCGCCTCCTCGATGCCGGTGCTGGAGCCGAGCGCGGGGTTGAAGTAGCCGGTGACGGGCTCCCACATCTCGGCGTCGGTGTAGACGCGCTGGAACCGGTACGTGTCGTCGCTGGGGACCGAGTTGGCGATCGCGGTGCCGTCGACGATGATCGCGCCGCGCTGGATCTCGTAGCTGTCCAGCCGGGTGCGCTTGTTGTGCGGATTCTGCGACAGCCCGTCGGTCTCGACGACCTGGATCCAGCTCGTCGCGGCGAACAGCGCGATGAACATGAACAGCATGACGATGCTGAGTCTGCGGAGTTCTCGTGTCATGTCAGCCGATCACCACCCGGGGCTGACGGCGGACGCCGTCGGAGATGCGGAGGAGGAGTGCCACGATGAGCCAGTTCGCGACGAGCGACGAGCCACCGGCGGCGAGGAACGGGGTGGTCAGACCGGTCAGCGGGATGACCCGGGTGACACCGCCGACCATGATGAACACCTGCAGCGCGATGGTGAACGACAGGCCCGTGGCGAGCAGCTTGCCGAAATCGTCCTGACCGGCGAGACCGATGCGGACGCCGCGGCTGACGAACACCATGTAGAGGCAGAGGATCGCGAAGAGCCCGATGAGGCCGAGCTCCTCGCCCAGGCTCGTGATGATGTAGTCGCTGTGCGCGAGCGGCGTGATCTCCGGGCGGCCCTGCCCCCAGCCGGTGCCGATGAGGCCGCCGCGGGCGAGCCCGAACAAGCCCTGCATGGGCTGGTATCCGGCGCCGTCGGGGTCGACCTTCGAGGAGTCGAACAGGAAGAGCCAGTTGACGAAGCGGCCCTGCACGTAGCTGAGGATCTGGGAGGCGACGGCGACGCCGGCGACCACGAGGCCGAGACCGATGAGCACCCAGCTCGTCTTGCCTGTCGCGACGTAGAGCATGGCCACGAACATGCCGAAGATGAGCGTTCCGGTACCGAGGTCGCGCTGGACGACGATGATGCCGAGCGAGACGAGCCAGACGACCAGCACCGGACCGAGCTCGCGCATCCGCGGCCAGGTGATCCCGAGCACCCGCTTGCCCACCGACGTGAGGCTCTCCCGCGTGCGCACGAGGTAGCCGGCGAAGAAGATCGCGAGACAGATCTTGGCGAGCTCTCCGGGCTGGAAGGCGAACATGCCGCCGAGCGAGACCCACACCTGTGCGTTGGCGTCGGGGATCCGCAGACCGGGCACGAACGGCAGGAGCAGGAGGAGGATTCCGGCGAGTCCGAAGATGTAGGTGTACCGGAACAGGAACCGGTAGTTGCGCAGCAGGATGACCACCGTGATCGCCCCGGCCAGCGAGATGGCGGTCCAGGCGAGCTGTTTGGTGGAGTAGGCGTTCCACCCGGTGTTCGCGAAGGCGATGTCGATCCGATAGATCATCGCGACGCCGAGTCCGGTGAGCAGCGTCGCGATCGGGACGACGAAGGGATCGGCGTCGGCGGCGACGAAGCGGAGCACGATGTGCAGCGCGAACGCCAGAGCTGCCAGGCCGCCGCCGATCGCCAGGATCATCGGGTCGATGGTGCCGAGGGCGCCGAGCTGGACGAGGGTGAGGGCGGCGCCGCTGATCGCACAGGCGAAGAGGAGCAGCCAGAACTCGCGGTTGCGCTGCGTCTGCGGCATGCGCAGCCGGCGCAGCGCCTTGATGACCGTGGTGTCGGCGTGGACGTCGGTGCTCACCCGGCACCTCCCGACGGTGTGGCGCTCGGGGAGGGGAGCGGTGTGGGCAGCGGGGTCTGCTCGATGATGTTCGCCTCGGCGCCCGTGCGGAGACGGTCGACGATGGCCATCGCGTCGGAGAGCGAGCGTGCGCTGATCGTGCGCTCGACCGAGGCCCGCTGATACGGGGGCAGGTCGGCGAGGAGGATCTCGGTGTCCTCCACCGGCGTCGACAGCGTGATCGGACCGATGTTCTGCTGCACACCTTGGAAGATCACGACACTGTCCTCATCGGCGCCGATGAAGTAGCGCGTCTGCGTCCAGCTGTAGGCGGCGAACGCGGCGAAGCCCAGCATCGCGAGGACGACGAGGGTGCCGGCGATCCAGCCCAGCCGGCGGCGCTTGGCGCGACGGCGGTCCTCCTCGATCAGCTCCTCGAGGTACTCGGGTGCCGGCTCGAAGTGGCTCGGCTCATTCGCGGCCTGCCGCACCGGGTGCAGCCAGTTGCTCCGCGGGGCCCGCACCGGCGGCACGTAGACACCCGACGGGTTCGATGCCGCTCCGACGATCGTGGCGGTGCCGGAGTGGACGGGGTGCTGACCGCCGACGTCGACGATCACGATCGTGACATTGTCCGGGGCGCCGCCGTCGAGGGCCTGCTTGAGGAGGTTGTCCGCCGTGCGGCCGGGGGCGAGCCCGAGCTGCATGGCCTTGAGGATGCGGGCCTCGTCCACGACACCGGAGAGGCCGTCGGAGCACAGCAGCCAGCGGTCGCCGGGCTGCGCGTGCATGACGAACATGTCCAGCTCGGGGTCGGCGTCCATGTCGCTGAGCACTCGCATGAGGACGGAGCGCCGCGGGTGATACCTGGCCTCTTCCGGCGTGATGCGGCCGGAATCGACCAGGCGCTGCACGAAGGTGTGGTCGGCCGTGATCTGCGTCAGCGCGTCGTCGCGGTAGAGGTAGATGCGGGAGTCGCCGATGTGACCGATGACGGCGTACTCGTCCACCATGATGATGGCGCTGAGCGTGGTGCCGAGTCCGGCGAGCTCCGGACGATCCTTGGCGGCGCGGATGAGGTCGCCCGCGGCGGTCGTGGCGGCGGCCTGAATGGCGGCCTGCGCGTCCTCCGTGGAGGAGTACGGCTGGTCCAGCGGCTCCATGCGCTGGATCGCGATGCTGGAGGCGACGTCGCCGCCCGCGTGCCCGCCCATGCCGTCGGCGACGACGAACAGGTTCGCCCCGGAGTACCCGGAGTCCTGGTTGTTGGAGCGGACCTTCCCGGTGTGGGAGATCGCGGCGCTCGAGCCTTCGAAGACCATGCCGGCGTCAGGCCCTCAACTCGAACGTCGTCGCGCCGACCTTGACCGGGGTGCCGAGGCTCAGGGAGACCGGGCCGCCCGTCACCCGCTGGCCCGCCACGAACGTGCCGTTCGTCGAGTCGAGGTCCTGGATCGCCCAGGTGTCACCGCGGAGTATGAGTCGGGCGTGATGGCTGGACGTGTAGTCGTCGCGGATCACGAGGGCGGATTCGCTGGAGCGGCCGATCGTCATCGCGTCGGAGCCGAGGGGGAGCTCGAGACCGGCCTTCGGCCCGGACGTGATCACGAGGCGCTTCGCCGTCGCCACGGTCGCGGAGCCGGTCGAGGGTCGCGCCGACGAGGGACGGGGCGGAGCGGTCGGTGCCGGAGCGGCAGCAGCGGGTGCTCCCGCGGTGGCCTCGGCGGGGAGCTTGCGAGCACGCACCCCGAACAGGTCGGCGCGCAGGGAGTAGACGACCCCGAACACGAAGAACCACATCAGCACGAGGAAGCCGATGCGGAGCAGGAGCAGGACCAGTTCGCTCATCCGAGGGCTCCGAACACGCGGGTCGCGTCGTCGTCGGGGCGGGACGACCGCGACGGGGTGGCGACGGGGACGATGCGGAACACGAGGTCGGTGCGACCGATCGTGATCGTGGTGTCGGAGGGGAGGGCGGCCTCGCGGAGCTTCTGCCCGTCGACCTTCGTGCCGTTGGTGGATCCCATGTCGCGGAGCATGGCGCGCTCGCCGTCCCAAAGGATCTCGGCGTGACGACGGCTCGACCCGGCGTCGGCGATGGTGATGTCGGCGTCCGAGCCACGGCCGATCACGGTGCGGGCACGCGTGAGGGTGTGCCGGCGTCCGTCGACGTCGACCACGGCCTGCCAGCTCACGCGTCCTTCGACGGTGCCCGAGGTGACGCGCACGGTGCCGGTGGCGACCTTGTCGTCCGCCTCGAGTGTGAGGGACAGCGGGCCGGCGAAGCTGTAGCCCTGCGACTTCGCGTGCTTCGTGAGGAGGGCGTGCAGCTCGTCCGTCAGCGCGCCGCCGAGCCCGCGCATGCGCTCCGCGTCGTCGGGGCTCAGACGCACGACGTAGTTGTTGGGCGCGATGATGCGGTCACGGCTCACCACGGCCGCAGTGGTATCCGCCTCGCGTCGCAGCGCCGAAGCGATCTCCACGGGCTGGATGCCGCTGCGGAAGGTCTTCGCGAACGCGCTGTTCACTGCGCGCTCGAGACCCTTCTCAAAGCTGTCAAGTAGTCCCACTGGGCTCCTCTGGCATGCCGACCGGTAGGGACATCGTAGCCAGGTGACCTGGGGGAACGCCGCCGACGCCCCACCGGGGGTGTGCAACGAGGCCGAAAACGCGTGATATCCTCGGAAAGTTGAGTTCTTCGGAACGAGACGCTCGCGCGAGTGGCGGAATGGTAGACGCGCTGGCTTCAGGTGCCAGTGTCCTTATGGACGTGGGGGTTCAAGTCCCCCCTCGCGCACGAATGGAAAATGGTCTCTGATTAGGAGTTTTATACTCCGGGTCGGGGGCCATTTTCGTTGGAAGTGCTAGAAAAAGTGCTAAGCCTCTGTATGATGTGCCCCGTGCGGGGCCTTGCAACCTCCGGGGATGACTCTCGGCTGCCCGGCGCGGCCTGAGAAGATAGGGGCATGACCGAGGCAGCAACCCGAGCGATCGAGATGGCCGATGCAGGTGAAGTGTTGACTCTGCAGCGGGCCGCTTACGCGACCGAGGCGCAGTTGTACGGCGACCCGTTTCTGCCTCCACTTGTCCAGTCGCTTGAAGAGCTTCGAGACGAACTCACGAGCAGTGACGGACTGGTCGGGGTTGCGAGCGGTCGGATTGTGGCGTCTGTGCGGTGGGTGGTCGACAGCGATGTCGTGCGTATCGGCCGGTTGATCGTCGCGCCCGACCAGCAACGTCAGGGGTGGGGCACCCGGCTGCTGAACCTTGCTGAGCGTGAGGCCGGTGCGAGGACTGCGGAACTGTTCACCGGGCATCTGAGCGAGGGGAACATCCGTCTCTACCAGCGTGAGGGGTATGTCGAGTCTCGCCGCGAGAGGATCAACGACGATCTTGAGTTCGTCTATCTGACGAAACCGCTCCGGTAGCTCTGGGGTCACGTTCCTCGGAGATGGTTGGCGAAGCGGTCTACGGCCGACCTCTGCATGGTCGGGGTGACGTGGGAGTAGATGTTCATCGTCGTGGTGATCGTTGAGTGCCCCAAGCGCTCTTGCACGACTTTGGGGTGCTCGCCGAGTTCGAGCAGCAGGGTCGCGTGGGTGTGACGGAGCCCTTTGATGGTGACGCGGTTCATGGTGTCGTACTTCTTGGTGAGCCAGTTCATGCGGCGATCCCAGCGGCTGGTCATCGCGTCGGGTGAGCGGAGCTTGCCGTCGTCGTCGCCGAAGATGTAGGCGTCGGCCTTGGCGAGTGTGAACGAGAGTTCCGCGCGGGCGACCTTGTAGGAGGCGAGCACTTTCAGGGTGTCTTCGTCCACGTCGATCACGCGCGCGTTGCCGGTCTTCGTGGTCTTGGTCTTCGTCCAGTCGTCGGTATCGACCGCGCGGCGGATGCTGACCCGCATCGTCTTGGTGTTGAGGTCGCTCCATTTCAGGGCGAGGGCTTCGCTTCTGCGCATGCCCGTGTAGGCGATGAGGCGCCACAGCGGGAACAGTTCGTCTTCTCGCTCGTCGCGGTTCCAGGTGAGGAACAGGGTGAGCTGGTCGGCGCTCCAGGTGACGATCTCGGGTTTCTGCGCCCGTACCTCGCTCGTGGTCGGCGGCTTGACGGTGCGCTTCTTCTTCGCCGGGTTCACCTTCAGGTGTCCGTCGTCGATCGCGGCATCGAGGATCGCACCGAGCACGACATGCACCTTGTGCACCGAGTTGGCCGACAAGGGCTTGCCCTTGCCGTATTCGTCTTTGCGGCCGTGGTCTTCGAGGTCGCGGTAGTGGCGGGCGATCCTGGTGGCGGTGAGCTTGTCGAGCCGGATCGTGCCGAGCTGGGGCTTGATGTGGTTGCGGATGATCTTCTTGTAGCCCTTGATCGTGGACGCCGCGAGCTTCAAGCCCGCCACCCACTCATCCGCGTACGCGCCCAGGGCGGGCACCTTGTTTCCGAACTTCTCGTTCTGCTTGCGCTGCTTCAACGCCTCCTGCAAGGCGTCGTTAGCCTCGTCGGTGCTCGTGAACCCGGAACGGGTGAGACGGCGCGATCCCATCTCGGGGTACTCGGGGTCTTTCAGGACGTAGATCTGGAACCGCCACCGCTTGCCATTGTCCGTCTGGTACTCCTGGATCGAGCCGGGCTGCCGGGAACGCGAACGACGCTGCTGCTTCTCACCTCCGCCGTTCTGCTCGGGGGCGGATGGTTTCTTGACGGTCATGACAGGCTACTCCTTGCTGTTGTCGTGCCGGGCTGGTGGGTGTCGGCGTAGTTGTCGATGTAGTCGGCGGCGTTGAACACGCGCCCCTCCGGGTCGAGTTGCACACCCCGCTCCCGGATCACCCGCGCACGGGCTCGCGCCGTATCCAGGCGCTCCTGGTACGCGGCGATGGTCTTCGGGTGCGCGCTGGGCTTCTCGGGATCGTCGGGGCTCGGCGCGGTCATGCCCGCGAGGGTGGTTTCGAGGTGGTGGATACGGTCGGTGCAGATCACCCATTCCTGCTGCCAGTAGTTGAACAGCCCCTCATCGGTGAGGACGAGTTCGCCGCGCATCCACCGGTCGATCTCTTCCGACTCGTACTCGTCGGGCACCCCGGTGAGGGTCGTCTGTCCCTCGGGTGGTGTGAGGAGGGCGGCGGGGGTGGTGCGCAGCAGGTAGGCGATGACGGTGAGGTCGTCCACGTCTACCCGGCGATCCCCGGCCTCCAGTTTGCTGATCCCCGACGGGGAGAGCTTGCGGCCCGCGGCGGCGATCCCGTCGGAAAGCGTGCGCAAGTCCATGCCGATCGCCTGCCTGGCGGCGCGGATGTTGTTGGCGACGTGCGTGTTCGTGAGTCCTGCGGGGTTGCCCCGCACCCGTACTGTTTCCATACAAGAAATCTACACTGCGATACTTGACAGCGCAAGACCCGTGGATCTATTCTGGTGGGCACCTTCTCGCGCGTGGATTGGAACGGATGGTGTGATGATGCGGCAGAGCACTCTCGATATGGAAGACCTGCGCAAGCGGCGCAGCCTGGTCATCACCCGCAAGGAAGCCGCCGAAGCGCTCGGCGTCGATCCGCGCACGATCACCACGAGCATCAACGAGGGTACGATCCCGTCGGTGAGGCTTGGCCGTCGGGTCGTGATCCCGCGCGAGAAGTTCCTCGCCCTGTTCGCCGACGACACCCCGGGCCGCGAGTCCTGAACGCCCCCCGGGTGCGGGTGTGCCGATTCGGCACCGCCGTGCCCTGGGCACGGTCAGGGTGCCGCGGTAGACTAAGAGTTCAGGAACGGAGGAACAGCCGATGAGCCAGACCATCCTGACTGCCCCTGCCCCGCAGGCCCGGCCGGACTACACGGGAATCTCCGATGCCATGCTCTACGACATCGCCCGCCACAACGCCTCGGTACTGTCCGCAGGACTGCTGAACCTGGCCCGCAACGCCAAGGACGATGAGGACCGTGGCCACTGGGTTGCCAGGCGTCGCCTCGTAAAGCAGCAGGCGCGCGTGCTGAACCCGGAGGATCGGGCCGAGATCATCGCGCAGAACGAGGTGTGGCGACTCGAGAACCTCGCCCTCCCCGCCGCTGCATGACCGAAACGGTCGGCAGCAGTGCCTGGTTGCGCCGGGTCTTCGAGGAGGAGGCCCGGGATGACCTGTTCGCAGGTCACGCCCCGCAAGAGCAGCCGGTGCTCGTGCTCCTGGGTGGGCAGCCCGCAGCGGGCAAGACCCGCGCCCAGCACGCGATCCTCGCCGAGCACGTCGCGGATGATCTGGTCGAGATCACGGGAGACGACCTCCGCGAGTACCATCCCGACTTTCGGCGGCTCGCGACCCGGGCCCCGTTCGAGATGCCCGCGGCGACCGCTCCCGTCTCCGGCGGCCTGGTGAAGCTCGCTCTGGATCACGCCCTGGAGCGGCGGTACTCGGTGTTGTTGGAAGGCACCTTCCGCGACCCGGGCATGGTCACCGGCACCGCGACCCGGTTCGCGGAAGCCGGATACCGGGTCGGGTCTGATGTCGGTTTGGTTGACTCTTGTCCGCCAGTTCTTCGGGGCTGGCAGGGAGGATGTACATCATGGCGAAATACTCGGAAGAGTTCAAACAAGACGCGGTCGCGTTAGTGCGGCAGGGCGCAACACAACGAGAAGTGGGACGCGACCTTGGCGTCTCGAAATCGGCGCTGTCGAAATGGGTGGCTGACGCTGACCGGCGAGATGCTGGCCTCCCCGTAACGAAAGACGTGTCCCCGGCAGAGGATGCGCAGATCCGTGAGTTGATGCGCCGTAACAGGCTCCTCGAACAAGAGAACGAAGTGCTCAGGCGTGCGGCCGCATATTTGTCACAGATCCACATCACGCCCCCAAAATAGTGTTCCCGCTCGTCCAAGAAATGGCCGCGAAAGATGCCCCGGTGCGGGTGCCTATCGTGGTGGCGTGCCGGGTGCTCGGTTTCTCAAAACAGGCGTACTACCAGTGGGTGAAACAGCCAGTGTCGAAACGCGAAGCTGATGATCAGCAGCTCATCGGGGTGCTGCGTAAGCTCCATACTGAGGACCCCGAGTTCGGGTACCGATTCCTCACTGACGAGATGCAGGACCTCGGCTACGCCGTCACCGAGCGGCGCGTATGGCGGCTGTGCAACCAAGCAGGTATTCGTTCAGTGATCACCAAACGCAGGCGCCGTAACCTCAAGACGGGTGAGCCGGTTGGTGATGATCTGGTTGAGCGTGAGTTCACCGCAGACGGCCCGAACCGGTTGTGGCTGACCGATATTACGGAGCAATGGACGAACGAAGGTCGTTTGTATATGTGCGCGGTGAAAGACGTCTGGTCGAACCGGATCGTGGGCTACTCGATCGGTGATCGTATGCAGGCATCGCTTGCGGTGACGGCGCTTGAGAACGCAGTCACACAGCGCGATAGTCCGGTCGGGACGGTGGTGCACTCCGACAGGGGCGGCCAATTTCGTTCCCAAAACTTCCAAGGTGCGCTACGTCGGCATCAGTTACAGGGGTCGATGGGGCGTGTGGGTGCTGCCGGGGATAACGCGGCGATGGAGAGCTTCTTCTCGTTACTGCAGAAGAACGTGCTTGATCGGACGGTGTGGGCGACCAGAGAAGAACTTCGTTTAGCGATCGTTTCCTGGGTCGAGGGGAAGTATCACCGTAAACGTCGCCAGCGTCGATTGGGCAGACTGACGCCAGTGGAGTTTGAAGTTGTTAATGTAGGCAGCGTCGCACTCGCGGCGTGAAGAGAAACCCGAGTCAACACAACCGACATCAGACCCGTCGAAGTCGTCGCCGTCGCGACCCCGGCTCCGGTGTCGCGGCTGTCGGCCGAGATGCGATCTCTCGGCGACGGCCCGAACGAGCCCGGCCGCTGGACACCGCCCGAAGCACACGAAACCGCCCTCGCCGGGTCGGCCGGGGTGCTCTCCGCTCTTGAAGCGCTCCCGCACATCGCGCGAGTGCGGGTGTTCTCCCGCGAAGCCCAGCTTTTCGACAACCAACGGGATGCCGCCGGGGAATGGGAACGGGAGCCGGCCGCCGCGCACACCCTCCGGCACGAGCAGCAGCGCCCGCTGCCACCCGGCACGGCCGCTCAGTGGTTGAAGGACTACTCATCCGTCTACGCGCGAGCGAAACGCAGACCGGGCTACCTCGGCGCGCAGACTGTCCCGACGTATGCTCGCCTGCAAGACGATGCGGCGCAGATGCTCCGTATCCTCTCCGGCCGGGCGATGGCACCGGAGTTCCTGCTCCACGAGCATCAGCGCCGCCAGCTCGATCTGGAACATCGCCTCCCTTCCGGCACGTTCCCGCCGAGGCCACCCCGCGACCTCGGACAACCGACTACGGGCGAGCGTCACGGTGTCGACCGGCGCGGCCCGAGCCTCGGCAGATGAGGGAACGCGCCCGCAGCCGTTCCACGTGCGAAAGCCTGCTGTTCGCAGCGCAGACCTACAGGCTGAGGCCTGGCCCCGGCCGGTGAGGGGTCGCGGGGTCGTGGGTGCGTGTCGTGTCACGCAGTTGCCGCGCTCGCGCTTCCCGTGCCTCCTTCGCAGCCTTGACAGCGGCGGCGCGGGCGTCGAGGTACTGCCCGGCCTCCGTGGGAGTCATCGCGGTGAGCTTCGCGGCTTCGGCGCGGTCGCGCCGCGCTTTCGCCGCCCAGGTGGCGGCGTCACGGGCTGGCATGTTGAGTTCAGCGCGCACGGGGTCGGTTCTGACGCGCTCGGCCCCGTAGACGAGCGCGGCGAGCCGCTGTCTCGCCCTCCGCTGCTCGGCGTCTACTGTTTGGAGGCGTTCACGTGCGGCGGTCGCGTTCTGGTCAGCTTGGGTGATGCGCGGATCGGTGTCCGTGCGGTGGGCAGCTGCGGCGTCTGCCCACTGCTCGATGTTCCCGGTGTAGAGCGTGCTCGGGTTTCCCCATTCGCGGGTGAGGCGGGCGCGGGCAGCAGTGAGTTGGTGCTGTGCGGTGGCGTGCTCTTTCCGGGCGCTCCGCCGTGCGAACAGCCCCGCTGCCCGCATGCGCTGCCCGGCCCGCTCCTGCGCGTCGGCCAGGCGCAGGACTCCCTGTGCGTCCGTCAAGGCCGCTGCTCGGAGCGGGCCGTGGATGCTCTCGCGCAGCTGCTCAGCAGCCTGGGTCGCCGCCTGCGCGGTGGTTTCGACGTCGGCGCGTTCCTGCTGGTGCTGCGCGCTGAGCCGGTCGAATCGCTCCGCGAACTCCGCGAACCGGGCGGCGCGCTGCTCGGCCTGCTCGGCACGCTCGGTCAAGCGTCCAATCGCCATGCGCACCCGCCGCGCCGGGCCGTCCGCGACGAGGCCTGCGACTGCTTCGGCGGCGCGCTGGGTGGCGTCTTCGAGGCCGCGGTCGGCGCGGTCGCGCTCCATCGCCGCCACGAATTGCGCCCGCGCGTCCGCTTCGCTTCCCGCGGCGACGTGCAGCAGGTTCGTCTCGCGCCCGCGCGTCATGCCGACGTAGACGCTCGCGGCGCTGGCCTGGTCGGTGAGGAGCGTGTGCGACCCGGTGACGGTCGTGCCCTGCACGCCGTAAGAGGTGGCCGCATAGGACAGGTGGGCGTGCTCAGACACATAGTCGGCAGGGAGGCGGACGGTGCGCTGCCGCTTCCGCCCGTTCCCCACCTCGCGCAGGCTCAGCGATCCATCGTCTGCGACGTGCTGCACGATCCACTGCTGCCGGTTCGCGACGCCAATGCTGGTGTTGTTCTTGCGGGTTTGGATAAGGTCACCCGCGCCGATGGGGAGGCCGTCGCTGCCGTCCACGGTCGCCGTGTCGTCGACCTCACCGCACGCGACTCGTTCGTCACGGATACTCGAGTTCACGGTACGGGCCTCGTCGTTCGTACTGACGGTGACCGTTTCGCCGTTGTGCCGGTAGCGGGCGATCTGCTCCCTGGCCTCGTCACTGCTCGCATGGAGGCGCACCAGCCCCAGGGCTGCGAGCTGGTCGAACACCTCGCCGGGGTTCTTCCCGTCGCGCATCCGCAACGTGAGGTCGGCGTAGGCGGGGTCGGTGAAGCGGTGCACCTCGGCCATGTCGAACGTGCGGCCCCGGAGCTGCGCGGCCATATCGAGTACCCCGCCGCGCCCGACTGCGGCGAGCTGCGCGCGATCTCCGACCAGCGCGACCGTCGCCCCGGCTTCGGCGCACACCGTGAGCAGGGCGATTGCGGTGTCTTGGTCGAGCATTCCGGCCTCGTCCACGATCACCCGCTCGCCGCAGGCGAGCCGAGCGTCTTGGGAGGGTCCGCGATAGGTGCGTCCGGTCTCGGGGTCGGTGTCGCCGGGGGTGAGGCGCGTCCATACGCCGTCATCGTTCCAGCGCCATCCGTGCGCGTGCACGAACGCCGCCACGCTCGCGGCGGGTACGCCGAGTTCTTCATGCGCGACCTGCGCGGCGCGCAACGTCGGTGCCACCACCCGCGACGGTCTGCCGTGATGCGCCGCGACTTCAATTGCGACACCCAGCATCGTGGTCTTGCCTGCGCCTGCTGCGCCCTCCACGATCACGAGCGGATCGGGAGATGCGACGGCGGCAGCAGCTTGCTGCTGCCCCGCATCGATACCGCGCGCCTGCGCCGCCTCGCGCACGTCGGGGTGCCGCGGCTCGCGCTTCGGCACTCGTGCGGCGATCAGGTCGCGCAGCTCGGCCTCGGCCTGCACGACGCGCACAGAGGTGAGATGCGCCACATGCTCGGGTGTCGCAGCGCCAGGGGCGAGCACGGAGAAACAATCTTCCAGCGCCAGCCACGTCGCAACGGTGATGAGGTCGCGCAACTCCTGACCGGTTGCGCGCGCCCCGGCCTCGGTGATGATCTGCGTGGCGTGCTCCTGCACGGTGTGCCGCGTCCACGCCGAGCTGCCTGCCGCGCAACGGTCAAGTGCGCGCGATGCGATCTGCTGCACCGACAGCTCATCCAGCGCAACCGGCTCGCGGGGCGTGGCCCGTCGCAGGGTCGCGGGGTCGTAGCCGGCCTCTCGGAGTTCGGTGAGCCAGGCTTCTTCTTCGCGCAGGGTCGTGGGCTTCTTCGCAGGCCGCTCGTGCGCCCATGCCTGCGCCATCAACCGCGACGAGACGACCGGCCCCATCGTCTCGCCGGGATGCGCGGCCTCCCATTCGGCTTCGAGGCGTTCCAGGTTCCGGCGCACCTGCTCGCCGCGCTTACTCATCAGGTGGTTATACGGCTCCAGTTCGACCACTTCACCGGTGACGGGATCGAGGGTGAGGCCGTGCCGATCCAGCACCTCCGCAAGCTCAGGATGCGCCGCGATCACCGCGGTGCCGAGGGCTCGGATCGCGCCCTGCTGGCGGAAGACCGCGGCGGTATCGAGCGCCCGCCACTTCCCGGCAGCCCACACCCTCGTCCCGATCTGCATGTGGATGTGCCGGTGCGGGTCACCGGCCCGGGAGGTGCGGTGCGTGATGCCGACCACCTGCATATGCTCGACCGGCATCACCTCCTGCTTGCCGCGTGGGCCGACCCGCGTCACCGAATGCAGCGCCAACCACCGCCGAATCTCCGCCAGCGCATCCTGCTGCGCACGGTCCAACGCCTCAGATACCTCGGGGTGCAGCGCTGCGGCGATCGACAGTGATTTCGGGCCATTGATCGTCATCTCCGCGAATCTGGGCGACCCCAAGCGATCCTGCCCGGCGAGACGTGGTGTGCCCATCCGCTCACCCGTATCCGGGTGGATCCAGTCCACCCACCCGGCGTACTCCTCGTTCGACAGCGGCCGAACCTTCACCGCCGTTCCGCTCGCGTCGAGCACGGCGTACGCGATGCCTGCTCCGTCGCTGAGGTAGTAGTCATCGGCGCGGCTGCGGTCGGCCTCGACATAGCGCATCGCGTCGGCTCCGGTGCCCCGGAACAAGATCACGCCGCCATGCATGAAGCTCACCACCTGATGTTTCTACTATAGAAACTAGTGTATCTACCATGGTAGCATACGTTCATTCAGAAGGAACATTCAGAATGAAACCAGGGGTTCATTCAGAAGGAAACCGGGTGTTCGGAGTCGTGGTGTCGGAGGGTTAGGTCAGTTGCAGGGTGGTGATGCAGGTCGGGTCGTCACTGTTCATCGTGGAGATGTCTGCCGTTCCCGCCTGGCCGTCGTATTCCACGGTGAGGGTCGCCGTTGTGCCGCGGGGTACCCAGATGCCGATGAAGCCATTGTCGTAGGTCTGCCGCACCTCGTCGACGAGCACTTCACCGTCATCGCCGGTGAGCGTGACCTGAACCTCAGCATTGGCGAGCTCACCGAGGCAGGTGGTCAGGCTGTGGAAGTAGCAGTCGTGGGTTTGATCTCGGTAGGGGGCGATCGAGATGTATACCTCGTCATCGGGCATCGGCAGCTGTGTTTCGCGTTCTTGGTCATCGGTGAGGACGAGTGCATCCGGCTGCACGGACGCGATCAGATCGGCGGGGCGGTCAGCGACGGGCATCGTGTCGAGCCGTTCGATGACCTGCGCGGCATCGAGGCCGTCCAGGTCGTGTGCCGCCAGGAAGTCGTTGTCGACTGATTGAGTGCCCGCCGAGGGCGAATCAGATTCGGGTGAAGACGTCGTCGTGGAGCATGCGGTGAGAACGAGACCGGAGACGAGCATGACGGTCGCGGCGACAATCAGCTTCCGTCGTCGCGGAGTGGTGAGGTGAGACATGGCGTGATCCTTCGAAGAGTGATGGGGGTTGGCGCCGGGGCTGTCGCCCCGGCGCCAACCGGGATGACCGGTCGATCAGAGGGTGGCGAGGAGGTCTTGCATCTGCTGGATCTCGGTGGTCTGGGCGTCGATGATCGTCTGCGCGAGCTCGACGGCGTCAGGGTTGCTGCCGTCGTCGACTTGCGTCTGGGCCATCTCGACCGCTCCCTCGTGATGGCCGATCATCTGCTCCAGGAACAGCTTCGACGCCTCGGTACCCTCAGCTGATTCGAGGGCGGCGAGATCATCCTCGGTCATCATGCCGTCTCCGTGATCCATCCCGTCCGTCTGGTGCTCTTCGGGGTTCACGCCCCAGGCGTTCAGCCAGCCCTGGAGCTGTTCGATCTCGGGACCCTGGGCGGCTTTGATCGCCTCGGCCAGTTCGACCACCTCGGGGTAGACGCCGTCCTTGGCGAGGACGATGTCGCTCATCTCGATGGCCTGCTCGTGGTGGACGATCATCATCGAGGCGAACATCACGTCCGCATCGTTGACGTCCGCCGCCTGTTCGGACGAGCCGTGATCCATGCCCGGCATCGAGTCTTCCCCGCTTCCAGTCGAGCATCCAGCCAACGTGAGGGCAGCGGAGAGGGCGAGTGCTGCGGTCGCCGCAGTACGAAACTTCATGAGTGTTCTCCAGTATCTACAGTCGCTTCGGTGACGCGGCGCCCGCAAGGGTCGCCGCGTTAGTGAGTGAGTGAGTGAACCGGTAGCTCTGGTGTGCGCCGGTTCATCTCTCGATCACGTGCGACTGATACAGAGAACGTGTAACAACGGCGCCCTGCTCACCTGCCTGTCGATGCCGCGCCACACGAGCAACGGTCGGGGCACGGTACGCATCCACCCCGGAAGGAGCCGCGGCGGCAGCAGGACCAGGAGGACCAGCAGCAGCGCAAGCACGCATGCCATCGCCATACCGAGATGATCGCCAGCACCGCAGTCCGCGCATGAGGCACCGGGATCGCCGAGCGCACCATTGGGCTCGTGATCACCGACCGCGCCGTGATGGGCTGCGCCTGCATCGACGACAGAAGCCGATACGACGGCCGGCGCGTGGGCGGCAGGGGTTCCGTGCAGGTTCAGCGTGTGCATCGCTAGCAGTCCGAAGATGATGGTCGCTACCAGCAGACCTCCGAGCACCACGCACTGGAAGAAGCCCCGGAGGCCCTTCCTGCCGCGCGCTGCTGCCACTGATGCCACGCACCCCAGTTTACGGGCTCCGTGTGGATCGAGTCTGCGCCGGAGCGGTCGGGAGCGACCGAGGCTGCTGGACCCGCGGGGTACTGGACGGGTGGCTGGGCTACCAGACTCAACCCGAGTGGAATACCCCAGGGGGGGTATATGGTTGGAGGTGCAGAAGTGGTTGAGACCGTCAGGAGGACCCGATGCGTTTGTTTGCGATCCGCGACTTCCGGCATCTGTTCAGCGCGCAGATCATCGCATTGTTCGGTACCGGGTTGGCGACCGTCGCTCTCGGCCTGCTGTCCTACGAACTCGCCGGCGCGAGCGCGGGGGCGGTGCTCGCGACGGCGCTGACGATCAAGATGGTCATGTACGTCCTGATCGCTCCGCTGGCGGCGGCCTATGCCGACCGCCTCCCGAGACGGATGTTCCTGACCCTGCTCGATGTGGTGCGCGCGATGGTGGTGCTCGCGTTGCCGTTCGTCACGGAGATCTGGCAGATCTACGTCCTCATCGGTGTCTTGCAAGCAGCCTCCGCGGCATTCACGCCGACATTCCAGGCAGTCATCCCCGATATCGTGCCCGAGGAGTCCGACTACACCCGGGCGCTGTCCGCGTCGCAGGTGGCATACACGATGGAGAGCCTGCTCAGCCCGGTTCTGGCTGCGGTGGCCCTGACGTTCATGACGTTCAACTGGCTATTCGTGGGCACCTCGGTGGGCTTCGTGCTCTCCGCCATCCTGGTGCTCTCCACTCGCATCCCTAACGCTGCCCCGAGTGGGCAGGCGGGCGCCTGGAACCGCGTCACCTCGGGCATGAAGGTCTTCTTCTCCACTCCGCGCCTGCGCGGCGTCATGGCCCTGAATCTGGTGGTCGCCGCAGCCGGATCGATCGTCGTCGTCAACACGGTCAACTACGTTCGAGATCAGCTCGGCGGCACGCAGGCCGACGTCGCCTGGATGCTCGCAGCCTCCGGCGGCGGCACACTGCTGGTCGCGCTGTTCCTGCCACGCGTGCTCGATCGGATCGCCGAGCGGGTCGTCATGATGACCGGTGCCGTCGTGCTGCTTGCCGGCGTGTTGGCTGCCGTAGCGATGACCGCCGCCCAGGCGATCTCCTGGACGATCACGGCACCCATCTGGGTCGCCATCGGAGGCGGCATGGCCTTGATCGTCACGCCCACCGGACGGGTGATTCGCGGCTCGGCTCCCAAGCTCGAACTCCCTGCAGCCTTCGCAGCACAGTTCTCACTGTCCCACCTGGCTTGGCTCGTAACCTACCCGATTGCCGGATGGGTCGGCACAGCGTCCGGATTCACTCTCGCATGGTCGATCCTTGCGGCTCTCGCCATCACCGGCGCCATCGCGGCGCAGATGCTCTGGCCCCGCGAGAAGGGAACGAAGGCCATCGTCGCCGGCACTGACGCAGAAACGGCGACGGGCGACCCGGCGCTCCGTGAGGAGACCGAAGCCGCCGAAGGCACCCTCGCGGCATCCCAGTGCTCCTGCGTGCGCACCGCGTGAGCACGGAGCTGGCGGAAGGGGCATTGGTTCCGGGGATCGCGGCATGATGCTCGATGTGGTGCGGCAATCCGGCCTGTGGATCAGGTGCGGGTCGGCGCGGAAAGCACCTTCACGCTCGACGCGGCGATCGCGGAAAGTGAGGGGTAGCCGTTGATCTCGCACTGCGGGCACGGCGGGAACGACAACAGGCGCGGGGCGCGGGTCCCGCCGGTCTAGGCCGCGGCCGCCTCCGCATACTCCCGAACTCCGAGGCACTGGAGACCCTCGCCTACCGCTTCGCGATACTCGGATTCATCTTCTGTACGTTCACCCTTATCGCCGGGGTGATCTGGGCGAACGAGCCGTGGGGACGCTACTGGGGCTTCGGTTGGCGCCGCACGAAGTCCGCCGGGCTGTCGCTGATCGAGTTCGCCGCGGTGCTGTTCACCTTCGCGATCGTCAACCTCTTCTTCAAAGGCCTGCACGCCTACTCCGGCATCAGCTAAACACCGGGCGACACACCCACATCGAGCCGCCAACGGAGCTGCGCGGTGCTGGCCACGACCAGTTACTGGACCGATGCAAGCGGCAATCCGCGCGCCGCTGCTCGAATCGGCGAATTGTCAGTATGTCAGCGTTTACTGTATAGTTCAGTGCATGCTGACTATTGCTTCACGCCTCGACGTCATGAACCGGCTCGGCCGGGCCATGGCAGATCCGACGCGCTCCAAGATTCTAATGACTCTGCTCGACGCCCCGAGTTATCCGGGTGTGCTCTCCCGCGAACTGGAGTTGACGCGCTCGAACGTGTCCAACCATCTTACGTGCCTGCGTGACTGCGGGATCGTGGTCGCGGAGCCTGAGGGGCGACAGACGCGGTATGCGATCGCGGATCCGCACCTTGCCGCGGCACTCGTCGCGCTGGTGGATGTGACGCTGGCTGTCGATGAGCATGCGCCGTGCGTGGACTCGTCGTGCACGGTGCCGGGCTGCTGCGGTACAGGGGCGGACGCGTGAGTGCGGCGTGTGGCTGCGAGCACGAGCCTGCCGTTGCGGCGGATGAGCCCGAAGAGGTGGAGCGGCCCTGGTGGCGGGACCGCGGGATCATGGTGCCGGTCTTCTCCGGTGTTGCGTTCCTGACAGGTCTGGTCTTCGAGTGGTCCGTTCTCGAGATCCCGGCGCTCGTGCTGTTCTGGGCCGGCCTGTTGCTGGGCGCGTCGACGTTCACGCCCGGCGCGATTCGCAAGCTGTTCAAGGGCAAACTCGGCATCGGGCTGCTGATGACGATCAGCGCGATCGGCGCGGTCATCCTCGGCTACGTCGAAGAGGCCGCGGCGCTGGCGTTCCTGTACTCAATCGCAGAGGCCCTCGAGGACAAGGCGATGGACCGCGCCCGTGGCGGACTGCGGGCGCTGCTGAAGCTCGTGCCGGAGACGGCGACAGTGCTGCGCGACGGGGTGTCCGTGCAGGTTCAGGCGAAAGAGCTGACGGTCGGCCAGGTCATGGTGGTCCGTCCGGGTGAGCGGATCGCGACCGACGGGATTGTCCGTGCGGGGCGTTCCAGCCTGGACACCTCGGCGATCACCGGAGAGTCGATCCCGGTTGAGGTCGAGCCCGGCGCTGCGGTGTCGGCCGGCGCGATCAACAGCGCCGGCGCGCTGGAGGTCGAGACGACCGCGGCGGGCACCGACAACTCGCTCACCACGATCGTCGAGCTGGTGGAGCAGGCGCAGACCGAGAAGGGCGAGCGGGCGCGTCTCGCCGACCGGATCGCGCGGCCGCTGGTCCCGGGTGTGCTGATCCTCGCCGCCCTCGTCGCGATCATCGGGTCGCTGCTGGGCGACCCGGAGGTATGGATCACCCGCGCGCTCGTGGTGCTGGTCGCCGCCTCTCCGTGCGCGCTGGCGATCTCGGTGCCGCTGACGGTCGTGGCCGCGATCGGCGCGGCGAGCAAGTTCGGCGTGATCATCAAATCCGGCGCGGTGTTCGAGCGCTTCGGAACGGTCCGGCACGTCGCGGTCGACAAGACCGGCACCCTGACCCGCAACGAGCCGACGGTCACCGCCGTCCTCACCGCGGACGGCGTGACCGAGACGCAGGCACTGGCCTGGGCGGCGGCGCTGGAGCAGCACAGCACGCACCCCCTCGCCTCCGCGATCACCGCCGCCGCCCCGGGCGTTCCCGCGGCCGCGGACGTGACCGAGCAGGCCGGACACGGCATCGAAGGCACCGTCGACGGCGTGACGATCACCGTCGGCAGCCCCCGCTGGCTCGACGCCGGCGAGCTCGGCGACCGGGTCGCGCTTCTTGAGGAACAGGGCATGACCGTCGTGATCGTCCACCGCGGTGGAGTGGCGGTCGCCGCGATCGGTGTCCGCGACGAGCTGCGCCCCGAAGTTCCCGAAGTCGTCCGCACGCTCGCGGATCAGGGTATCGGCGTGACGATGCTCACCGGGGACAACGCCCGCACTGCTCGTGCGCTGGCTGCGCAGGCGGGGATCGGTGACGTGCGCGCGGAGCTGCGTCCCGAGGACAAGGCGGCCGCGATCGGCGAGTTGTCGAAGGCGGGATCGGTCGCGATGATTGGCGACGGCATCAACGACGCCCCGGCCCTGGCGTCCGCGGACATCGGCATCGCGATGGGGGCGACCGGCTCCGATGCAGCGATCGAGTCCGCGGACGTGGCCTTCACCGGCCATGACCTGCGTCTCATCCCGCGGGCGTTCGACCACGCCCGGCGGGGCCGGCGGATCATCAACCAGAACATCATCCTGTCGCTGCTGATCATCACCGCACTGCTCCCGCTGGCGCTGTTCGGTGTGCTGGGACTTGCGGCTGTCGTCCTGGTCCACGAGGTCGCGGAGGTCATCGTGATCCTCAACGGCCTGCGCGCCGCACGCACCCGCACACCACGGTTGGCGAGCTGATGCTCGCGACCATCGGCTCAGCGATCGGCCTGTTCGCTGCGACCAACATCGACGACATCGTCGTGCTCACGGTGCTGTTCCTTGCCTCCAGCCGGGGGAAGCCACGGCCGTGGCAGATCATTGCTGGCCAGTATCTCGGGTTCATCACCCTCGTCGTGATCAGCGTGATCGCCGCGCTCGGTCTCACGATCGTCCCGGACGAATGGGTGGGCTTCCTCGGTCTCATCCCGCTCGGCATCGGCATCTGGACCCTAGTGCGCGGCCTGCGCCGCAACGGCGACGATGATGACGACGACGTCAAGATCAGCGCAGTAGGCCTGTGGGGCGTCGCGGGGATCACGATCGCCAACGGGGCGGACAACATCTCCCTCTACACGCCGATCTTCCGCACCAGCACTCCCGGCGACGTCGTGATCATGATCGTCGTGTTCCTGATCCTCGTCGCCGTCTGGTGTGCCGCCGGACGCCTGATCGGCACGCACAAGGCGGTCACCGAGACGCTCGAGCGCGTCGAGCACTGGCTCGTCCCGGTCGTGTTCATCGGCCTGGGCCTGTTCATCCTGATCGAGTCCGGCGTCATCGTCCGTCTCTTCGAGGTCCTCGCATGACTCCGGACACGAACGCAGACGTTGAGTCGGCATCGGAACAGCGGCCGCAGAGGGGGCGCTGGCGGCTCACTGCCTGGGCACTCCTGATCGCCGTGGTCGTCGTCTTCATCGATCAGGGGACGAAGGCATGGGCCGAGGCCACTCTGTCGGAGCACGAGCGCATCCCGCTGATCGGCGACCTGCTCGGCCTGCAACTCGCCTACAACCCCGGCGCGGCATTCTCCTTCGGCGAGGGCTCCACCTGGGTGTTCGCTCTCATCGCCGTCGCGGCCACGGTCACCGCGATCGTGTTCGCCTTCCGAGTCCGACGCCCCGGATGGGCGATCGTGATCGGTGCGCTCGGCGGGGCCGCAGCCTCGCACGCCGGCGACCGGCTTTTCCGCCAACCAGGATTCGCGCAGGGGCACGTCGTGGACTTCCTCGCCTACGGCAACTGGTTCATCGGGAACGTCGCCGACATCGTCATCGTCATCGCCGCGATCGCCGGAGCGCTCCTGATGCTCCGCAGCGCCGAGAACTGAGAGGACCATCATGGAGATCACACTGCAATACTTCGACGGCTGCCCGAACTGGGAGGTACTCGACCACAGGATCGCCGAAGCACTCCACGGGCGCACCGATGCAAGCATCATCCGTCAACGAGTCGGGACCACGGAGGAAGCAGTTCGTCTCGGGTTTCACGGTTCCCCGACGATCCTCATCGACGGCATCGACCCGTTCGCCGAACCAAGCGCGCCCGTCGGACTCGCCTGCCGCGTCTTCCGGACACCGAACGGGCTTGCCGGGTCACCGACCCTCGAACAGCTACATGCGGTGTTCTCTGAAGCGCGTAGCTGAGCATCGCGAGTTCCCGGGCCCGCGCAGCTCGGCGTGCGCCCGAAAAAGTGCTAGCGAAAGTGCTAAGCAACCTGTAGCTCGGGGTAGCTCGGTGGAGTTATCCACAGTTCACGTGCTGTAGATCGTTGACTTTATGCGGCAGAACGTCATACCGAGATTCGCGGCGCGAGGGGGTCGAGATCAGTTCAAGTCCCCCCTCGCGCACAGCGGGTGAATTCATGAAAGAGTCGGTCAGAGTCTGACCGACTCTTTCGTTTTCCCCCGCGAACGTCGACAGAACGGTCTCAGCGCATGAGCCCTTGGATGCACACCGCCGGACTGATCGTCGTCCGGATCGTCCTTCCCGTCGCACTCGTCCTCGTGGGGCTGCTGCTTCTCTGGTACGGCGTCGGCATCGCGGACAGCGATCCGGGAATCGCCTGGGTGATGATGGCGGTCGGGGGAGCGGGCGCCTTGTTGTCCCTCTTTCTGCTCTGGCGACTCAACAACGCCCGCGGGCGCGAGGATTTCCGGTGGTACGTGGTCCCCGAGAACGAGGAAATGGACGAGGACGCCGCCCCGCCGGAGCTGCTGTCGGCGGAGGAGAGGGAGCGCCTTACCCGTGAACTGGCCGAGGTGAACCGCCGGTGGCGAGAGGCACTGGAGGCGGGTTTCCTCTCCGGCGGCTCGCTCGCCGCCCACGAGATCCGTGCGGAACTCGAGGAGCGCGCCGCGGTTCTGCGCCACCGACTCGGCCTGTCCGCCGAGCAGGAGAACTGACTCACGTCCTCATCCTGGAGGGACGAAAGTCACCCTGGAGTTCCCTGATCGCTCCCCCTACTCTCAGCCGTATCCCAGTTCGGAGGGGCGGGTGAACTGGGCACGGAACAGGGGAGTGTCCATGCAGTTCTCTCTGCATACGAATTCCGAACGCGAACAGAAGAACAGGGACCGGAGAACGCGACGACGCCTGCTGTCGCCGCGACGACCGTGGGCGGTGGCGACGATGCTGGCCCTCGTGCTCGGGTCGCTCGTCGCGCCCGTGCTGCCCGCGACGGCAGCCCCTGGTGACCCGGCGCAGCTGTATCTCGGCGTCTCGTACGAAGGTCCGATCGTCGGCTCCGACAAGGACCTCACGGCACCCACGGAGTGTCCGGCGAACTCGGTCCTCACCGCGGTGCAGACGGAGAACCGGACGGCGGATGCCCCGGGCGCCACCGGCAACTCGATCCTCACGCGCTTCAGCCTGCAGTGCTCCACGATCACCGTGAGCAACGCGGGCGTCATCACCGCGACGGTGAACCCCACCTGGATCACCGGACCGGTCTACGACCAGAGTCGCGGCAACGTGCAGACGGCGACGTGTCCGGCGAACACCTTCGTGCACCGGATCACGGGTACGACCTTCGTCGGCGACAACGGCGCCCGCTGGCCCTCCTCGGTGCAGATCACGTGTCGTCCGATGACCTTCACGGCGGCCGGCGAGCTGCGGGTAAACCTCGCGGCGACTCCCACCGTGCTCACCGCGGGCCAGAACTTCAACACCAACGGCGGCCTCGACACGCCCACACCGCGATGCGGGCCGGCCGGGACGACCGGAACGAGCGACATCGTCGTGCGCGGTTATCGGGCGCAGAGCGGTGGCGAGGGCATCGACGGCTTCAATCCCTCCTGTACGACCATCCCCGACGACTTCGGCGATGCGCCGGCCAGCTACGGATCGGTCTCCCAGGAGCTCAATGCGGCGACGTATCTGGGGTGGTCGGCGGATGCCGAGAGCGCGATGCAGTACAGCCCGAACGCCACGGGCGACAACGCGGTCGGCGGCACGGCCCCCAACCAGACCATCAACGACGAGACGGGCGTGGCGTCGTTCGGGCCGATCATGGCCAGCGTGACCAACACCTATTCCGTGTCGGTGCTGGCCTCGAACAAGGTGCCCGGCGTGCCGGCGACCCTGGTCGGCTGGATCGACTTCAACCGCAACGGCGTGTTCGACGCGAACGAGGGTGCCACCGCGGCGGTGCCCGCAGGGACGGCGGACGGCTCGTCGGTGACGCTGAACTGGTCCGGCATCGCCTCCCAGACGGTGGGCGGGCAGACGTTCGCGCGGTTCCGCATCCAGAGCGGGACGGGTCTGACCACGGCGACCCCGACGGGGACCGGTGGCCCGGGTGAGGTGGAGGACTATGCCCTCGCGATCACGGCTCCGGCGCCGTCTCTGGCGTTGACGAAGACGGTCACGCCGACCACCGCCAGTGCGGCGGGGGACACGGTCACCTACTCGTTCGCGGTTTCCAACACCGGCAACGTCGCCGTCTCGGGTCTCGGCATCCGCGAGTCCGCGTTCAGCGGCACGGGGACGCTCGGGGCGGTGAGCTGCGCGGCGACGACGCTCGCCGTGGGGCAGAACACGACCTGTACGGCGGCGTACACGCTGACGCAGGCGGACATCGATGCGGGCACGGTGACGAACACCGCGCTCGCGACCGGTACCTCTGAAGCGAACACCGGTGTGGAGAGCAACCCGAGCACCGCGACGGTCACGACGACCCGCACCCCGGCGCTCACGGTCGTGAAGTCGGCCACCCCGTCCGGCCCCGACGACTTCACGGTCGGACAGGTGATCGACTACTCGTTCATCGTGACCAACACGGGCACCGTGACCGTCTCGAACATCGCGGTGAACGAGACGGCGTTCACGGGTTCCGGCTCCCTGTCGACGATCGAGTGCCCGGTCGCCCCCCTCGCCCCGGGTGCGCAGACGACCTGTAGCGCGAGGTACACCCTGACGCAGACGGACGTGGACGGGGGATCGGTCAGCAACACCGCGACCGCCACCGGTGTGCCGCCGGGGTCGCTGACGCCACCGGTGTCTCCGCCGTCGACCGTGCGCGTGCCGGTGGACCCGGCTCCAGCGATCTCCCTGGAGAAGAGCTCCGAGACGACCGCGATCACGGCCGCCGGACAGACGATCGACTACTCCTTCCTCGTCACCAACACCGGGAACGTGACCCTGACCAACGTGGGCATCGATGAGGAGGCCTTCTCGGGCACCGGGGCGCTGGACGTGAGCTGCCCGGCCGGCGCCGGATCCCTCGCCCCGGGAGCCGAGGTCACCTGCACCGCGAGCTACACCGTGACCGCCGCGGACTACAACACGTCCGCGCTCACGAACACGGCCACCGCGACGGGCACGCCGCCGACCGGCACGGCACCGGTGTCCTCGCCGTCCACCGTCGAGATCCCCGTCACCTCCGCTCCGGCGCTCACGGTGACGAAGTCGGCGGACCGCACGGAGATCACCGCCGCGGGTCAGACCATCACCTACTCCTTCCTCATCACCAACACCGGAAACGTGCCGATCGCCGACGTCGGGGTGACGGAGACCGCCTTCACCGGCACGGGTACGGCTCCTGTCATCACCTGCCCCGCGGCCGCCGCATCGCTGGCTCCGGGTGCGCAGGTGACGTGCACCGCTCCCTACGTGGTGACCCAGGCCGACATCGATGCCGGCGGCGTGACGAACACTGCGACCGTGACGGGCGAGCCCCCCACGGGCGAGCCGCCGGTGTCGCCGCCGTCGACCGTGGTCGTCCCTGCGGACGAGACGCCCGCGATCAGCCTCGTCAAGACCGCCGATCCGACGTCGATCACCGCCGCCGGGGCGACCGTCGACTATGCGTTCCTCGTCACGAACACCGGCAACGTGACCCTCACCGGCATCACCGTGACCGAGACCGCGTTCTCCGGCACGGGCACGGCCCCTGTCATCACCTGTCCGGCCGCCGCCGCCACACTCGCTCCGGCCGCCCAGGTCACCTGCACCGCGTCCTACGAGGCGACGCAGGCGGACGTCGACGCGGGTCAGGTGACCAACACCGCCACCGCGACGGGCACGCCGCCGCGCGACCTCGAACCGCCGGTCTCCACCCCCTCCACCGCGATCGTCACCGTGCCGAGCAGCCCCGCCCTCACGGTCGCGAAGTCGGCCGACCGGACGGAGATCACGGCCGCGGGCCAGACCATCACCTACGCCTTCCTCGTCACCAACACCGGCAACGTGACCATCGCGGACGTGACCGTCGACGAGGTGTCGTTCACCGGGACCGGCGCGGCTCCGGTCGTCACCTGCCCCGCGGGCGCGGCATCGCTCGCGCCCGGGGCCCAGGTCACCTGCACTGCGACCTATGAGGTGACACAGGCCGACATCGACGCGGGCGGCGTGACGAACACCGCCACCGTGACCGGTGACCCGCCCGGAACCCTCGAGCCGCCGGTGTCGCCGCCCTCCGAGGTCGAGGTCCCGTCGATCGAGACGCCCGGGATCACCGTCGTGAAGTCGGCCGATCCTTCGACCGCCGCCGGCTACACGGTCGGAACGGAGATCACCTACACCTTCGTCGTCACGAACACCGGCAACGTGACCCTCACCGACGTGACGGTGGATGAGACGGCCTTCACGGGCTCGGGCGAGCTGTCGGCGATCACCTGTCCGGCGGGGGCCGCGGCGCTCGCGCCGGGGGCGCAGATCGCCTGCACCGCCACGTACACGCTGACGCAGACCGACGTCGACTCGGGGCAGCTGTCGAACACGGCGACGGCGACCGGAACGCCGCCTTCCGGCACGCCGCCGGTGTCGCCGCCGTCGACGGTGGAGATCCCGGGTGACCCGGCGCCGGCGCTGACCGTGGCGAAGACCGCGGATCGAACCGAGATCACGGCGGCGGGGCAGACGATCACCTATTCGTTCCTGGTGACCAACACCGGTAACGTCACGGTGCGCGACGTGACCGTGGACGAGGGCACCTTCACGGGCACAGGGACGGCTCCCGTCGTGACCTGTCCGGCGGGTGCGGCCACCATGGCACCCGGGGCCCAGGTCACGTGCACCGCCGAGTACGTCGTCACGCAGGCGGACATCGATGCGGGCGGGGTGACGAACACCGCGACCGTGACGGGCACGCCGCCGTCGGGGGAGCCGCCGGTGTCGCCGCCGTCCGAGGTCGAGGTGCCGTCGGAGCCGTCGCCCGGCCTGTCGGTCTCGAAGACGGCGGACCGGACGGAGATCACGGCCGCCGGGCAGACGATCACCTATTCCTTCCTCGTCGTGAACACCGGCAACGTGACGCTGACGGATGTCGAGGTGACGGAGGCCTCGTTCACCGGCACAGGGACGGCACCCGTCATCGAGTGCCCGGCCGCGGTGGCGTCGCTCGCTCCGGGAGCCGAGGCGACCTGTACGGCGGAATACGTCGTCACGCAGGCTGACGTGGATGCGGGTGGTGTGACGAACACCGCGACCGTGACGGGAACGCCGCCGTCGGGGGAGCCGCCGGTGTCGCCGCCGTCCGAGGTCGAGGTGCCGTCGACGCCGGCACCGGGACTGTCGGTGGTGAAGTCGTCCGACCGCACCACGATCACCGCAGCGGGCCAGACGATCATCTACTCCTTCCTCGTGACCAACACGGGGAACATGACGATCGCCGACGTGACGGTGGACGAGACGACCTTCACCGGAACCGGCACGGCTCCGGTCGTGACGTGTCCCGCCGCAGCCGCATCGCTCGCGCCGGGAGCCCAGGTCACCTGTACCGCGCCCTACGTGGTCACCCAGGCCGACCTGGATGGCGGCGGGGTGACGAACACCGCGACCGTGACCGGTACGCCGCCCACGGGCGAACCCCCGGTCTCACCGCCGTCGACCGTGCTGGTCCCCGGCGACCCGGCACCCGCGCTGACCGTGGCGAAGACGGCCGACCGGACGGAGATCACCGCCGCCGGGCAGACGATCACCTATTCGTTCCTCGTCACCAACACCGGAAACGTCACGCTCACGGAGGTGGGCGTGGACGAGGTCTCGTTCACCGGTACCGGGACCGCGCCGGTGGTGACCTGCCCCGCGGGAGCAGAATCGCTCGCCCCGGGGGCGGAGGTGACGTGCACCGCACCGTACGTCGTGACGCAGGCCGACATCGATGCGGGCGGCGTGACCAACACGGCCACCGGTACGGGAACGCCGCCGTCCGGGGAGCCGCCGGTGTCGCCGCCGTCGACGGTCAGGGTGCCGTCAGACGGGTCGCCGGCCCTCACGGTCGCCAAGACGGCGGACCTCACCGAGATCTCGGCCGCAGGGCAGACGATCACGTACTCGTTCCTCATCACCAACACGGGCAATCTGACGATGACGGACGTCGGTGTCGAGGAGGTGTCGTTCTCGGGGACGGGAACCGCGCCGGTGGTCACGTGTCCTGCCGAGGCGGCATCGCTGGCCCCGGGAGCGACGGTGACCTGCACCGCGCCGTACGTGGTCACCCAGGCCGATGTGGACGCCGGGCGACTGACGAACACGGCTGTCGCGACGGGGGAGCCCCCGACGGGACCGCCGACCAGCGAGCCGCCGGTCACGCCGCCGTCGACGGTCGAGGTCCCCGGCGACCGGAACCCGGCGATCACGGTCGTGAAGTCGGCCACCCCGAATGCTCCGGACTCCTATGTGGTGGGCCAGGAGGTCACGTACTCGTTCGTCGTGACCAACAGCGGCAACGTCACGCTGACGGATGTCGTGGTGAACGAGGGGGCGTTCTCGGGGACGGGGACGCTGTCGGCGATCGACTGCCCGGCAGGCACCGCATCGATGGCCCCCGGGGCGCAGCTCGTCTGCACCGCGTCGTACGTGCTGACGCAGGCGGACATCGACGCCGGTCAGGTGACGAACTCCGCCACGGCGACCGGCGACCCGCCCGGGGATCTGCAGCCTCCCGTGTCGCCGCCGTCGGAGACGCGCGTCCCGGCGCTTCCCGCCCCCGGCCTGAACATCGTGAAGTCCGCGACCCCGGCCGTGATGACCACCGTGGGGGAGACTCTGGAGTACTCCTTCGTCGTGACCAACACGGGCAACGTGACGCTGGCGGACGTGGTGGTGGACGACACGGACTTCTCCGGAGAGGGCGAGCTGTCGGCGGTCACATGCCCGGATGAAGCGGCCCGCATCATCCCGGGGCAGACGGTGACCTGCACCGCGACGTACACGACCACTCAGGCGGACGTGGACTCCGGACGGCTGACGAACACCGCGACGGTCACGGCGACACCGCCCACGGGCACGCCGCCGGTGTCACCGCCGTCGACCGTGGAGGTGCCGTTCGACGGGACCAACTCCCTCGCGATCGAGAAGCGGGCGACGACCGTCGACGTCAACGCCAACCGGATCATCGACCTCGGCGATCGCGTGGAGTGGACGATCATCGTCACCAACACCGGGGCACAGACGGTTTCCGACATCGCCGTGTCGGACCCGACGGCCGGTGCGGTCACCTGCCCGGCGACGAGCCTCGCCTCCGGGGAGCAGATGACATGCACGGTGCCCCCGCACACCATCGACGCCGCGGACGTGCGTCGCGGCGAGGTGCGAAACGTCGCGACGGTGACGGGGAACACGCCGGACGGGCCGATCGATCCGCCGACCTCGCAGACGATCACCCGAGTGGTCCCCACCCCGCCGACCGGTCTCGCGGTCACGGGCGGCACGCTGATGGCCGGAGGGCTGCTCCTCGGGGGAGTGATGGTCCTCGCCGGGCTGGGTCTGGGCCTCACCCGGGTGCGCCGGCGAGAGGAAGAGCAGGAGCAGCGCTGACCGAGAAGTGGTCCGTGGCGGGTGCGAATCACCCGCCACGGACGGTCGGGTCGAAGGAGGAGCCCATGATGTCCGCACGCCACCGCAGGATCGCCCGTCTCACGGCGCCGCTCCTGATCTCCGTGTTCCTGCTCAGCGCCTGCTCCGCGGCCGAGGAGGAGCCGACCCCTACCCCGACCGCCGCGGACGGAGCGCCGCAGATCCCCGGTGAAGAAGAAGGGGTCGTCGGAGCGACGAGCGTACCGGAGGACGTGCCGGACGCTCCGGAGGTGCGCGCCGGCACTCAGATCACGACCTGCACCACGGAGGACGACGGCGGGACGGCGGAAGGCGTGGTCGGCAATCCCACGGACGAGGATGCGACGTACGTCGTGACCGTGTTCTTCACCACCGACGCGGCCACGGTCGTCGGGTCCGGTCAGGCGACGGTGGAGGTCCCCGCCGGCGAGGAAGCCGACTGGTCCCTCACGGCGGACTTCGTGCCGCCGAGCGATCTTCGCTGCGCGCTGCGCGGGGCCGGCGCCGCGTCCTGAACCGACCGCCGTCGACGGGCGCCGCTAAGGCGCGGGGACGTAGCGCGCGAGCGGGTCGAAGGGAGGCTGCGAGGAGAGGTGCGCGACGGCGGCAGCGCCCACCGCGCAGGCCGTCTGCAGGGCCGACTGCGGCGGCAGTCCGCTCTGCAGGGCGAGCACGAGCGCGGCGCAGAAGGCGTCTCCCGCCCCCACGGTGTTGACGGCGCGGGTGGGCACGCCGTTCGCCCGTGCGATCTCCTCGCCGCCGCGGAACAGGGCAGCCCCCGCGGCGCCGTAGGTCACGGCGACGAGGGCGGCATCGGCCAGCTCCGGCATCAGCTCGCGCTCGGTCTCGTTCACGATGAACAGATCCACCCGCTGGAGCAGCGCGTCGGGAAGGGGCTGTGCGGGGGCGGCGTTGACGGCGACGAACCCCTCGGCGCGGGCGACGACGCTCTCGACGACGGACATCGCGATCTCCAGTTGCAGCAGGACGGCCTCGTCCGGCCCGACCGCGACGCCCTCGAGGGAGACGAGCTCGTTCGCGCCGGGGCACACCGCGATCTGGTTCTCGGCGTCGGCACCCACGACGATGAGGGCCGTCCCGGTGGGCGCGGCGACCGTGCGCAGGTCCGCGGTGTCGACGCCGGCGTGGCCGAGCTCATCGCGCATCCAGGCGCCGTCGGCGTCGGCCCCGACGGCCCCCACCATCCGGACCCGACCGCCCAGCTTGGCCGCCGCGACGGCCTGGTTGGCGCCCTTGCCGCCGAGATCGCGCGAGAGCCGGCCCCCGGCGACGGTCTCGCCGGCGGTCGGCAGCCGATCGACGAAGGCGGTGAGGTCGACATTGGCGCTTCCGACGACGACGAGGGAAGGGGCGAGGACAGCGTCCGGCTTGACGTTCATGAGAAAGAGTGTAAACGTTTACGCACACCCGATTGCAAAGGAGCACCCCATGCCCGTCCCCGTCCTCCTCGACTGCGACCCCGGCCACGACGACGTCTTCGCCATCTGGCTGGCGGCGGGAGACGAGCGCATCGACCTCCGCGGCGTCACGACCGTCGGCGGCAACGGCTACCTGGAACACACCACCAGGAACGCGCAGATCGCCCTCACGGTCGCGGGCGTGACCGGCGTCCCCGTGGCTGCGGGAGCCGACAAGCCGCTCCGCCGCGAGCTCACCCCCGGGGCCTGGATCCACGGGGACAACGCCCTCGGCGGACCCGTCCTCCCCGAGCCCACGGTCCCGCTCGACCCGCGGCACGCCGTCGACTTCCTCGCGGAGACCCTGAAGGCCTCCGCGGAGCCGATCACGGTGATCCCCACGGGCCCGCTGACGAACATCGCCCTGCTCCTCCAGCAGCACCCGGAGGCGGCCCGCAACATCAAGGAGATCATCTGGATGGGCGGATCGACCGGACGCGGCAACGTCGGCGCCTATCCCGAGTTCAACGCCTGGGCCGACCCCGAGGCCGCGGCGGTCGTGTTCGCCTCCGGTCTGCCGCTCACCATGGTCGGCCTCAACATCTCCCACCAGGCGCTCATCACCGAAGAGGTCGTGCAGCGGATCGCGGCGGTCGGCAACCGCACGGCGGCGTTCGGCGTGGAACTGCTGCGCTTCTTCTCCGCGTCGTACGACAAGGCCGAGGGGATGCCGGAGGGACCGCTGCACGACCCCATCACCGTCGCCATCGCGATCGATCGCGCCGTCGCCACGATGCAGCGCTGCCATGTCGACATCGAGACGGCCGGCGAGTTCACGGCAGGGGCGACGTGTGTCGACCTCCACGACATGCTCGGCAAGGAGCCGAACGCCGACGTCGCGCTGACCCTCGACGTGCCGGCCTTCTGGAACCTGGTGACGGATGCCGTCGCAGCACTCGCCTGAGGGTCACGCGCCCGGCGCGGGAGACGTCGACTCGGCCACGCGCAGGGTCGGGGCCACGCGGCGCAGGGCGTACGGGGCGTCCGGATCCTCCCTCCGCTGCACGAGAGCCTCCACCGCCTCCGCGGCGAGCTCGTCGAACGGCTGGACCACGGTCGTCAGACGCGGCTCGCACACGTCCGCCAGCATCGTGCCGTCGAACCCGGTGATGAGGATGTCGCCCGGGACGCGCAGCCCTGCGCGCTTCAGCGCGGCGACGGCACCGGCGGCGACGAGGTCGTCGCCCGCGACGATCGCGTCCGGGAGCGGACCGCGCGCTCGCAGCTCCGTGACGGCGGACTCGCCGAAGGCGAGCAGGTATTCGCCGAACACGTTCTCCTCGACCGGCAGCGACCGCGCGCGGACGATCGCCTCGAACGCGGCGCGGCGCTCGCGGCCGACCGACGTGACGTCGTTGCCCGACACGAGGACGATGCGAGAGGCGCCGCGGGAGACCAGATGGTCGACGGCGAGCCCGATGCCATGATCGTTGTCCACCCCCACGAAGTCGGCATCCAGGTCCAGCACCCTCCGGTCCACCTGGACCAGGGGAAGGCGCTGGGCGGTATCGGCGACGGCGTCGAACGACAGCTCCGCATCGGACGGGACCACGAAGACCCCCTCGACGCGGCGCTCGACGAGCATGCGCAGGCGGGCGCCCTCCCGGTCGACCTCGCCGTGCGAGTCCGCGATGACGAGGTCGAATCCCCGCCGCTGCAGATGGTCCTCGAGGCGATGGACGAGCTCACCGTAGAACGGGTTGCTGATCACCGGGACGACCACGCCGATGGTCGCGCCGGTGCCTTCGCGCAGACCGCGGCCGATGAGGTTGACCCGATAGCCGAGCTGCTCGGCCACCCGGGCCACATGCTCGGCGGTGGCTCCGGAGACGCGCTCCTTGCCGTTCAGCGCGCGGGACACCGTGGCGATCGACACCCCGGCCGCGGTTGCCACATCATGCAGCGTCACCGACGGCTTCCTCATCCGCACCTCGACTCCCGTCGGGCGCCGACACCGGCGCCTCGACTCCCAAGATAAGCCGCGCGTAAAGGATTACGCATTCCGGCGCCCCCGCACCGACACGAAGAAGTGAGAACGATATGCATACCACCGCCCTCCGCCCCCGGACGGCCGTCGCCCCCCTGATGGTCGCCCTCCTCGCGGCGTGCCTCGCGTTCCAGCTCAACGCGAGCATGCTCAGCCCCGCTCTGGTCACGATGGAGCGCGAGCTCGACGCGACGGCATCGGAGATCGCGGCGACCCAGACGGTGTTCTTCACCGCCGCCGCCCTCTTCACCCTGTTCCTCCCGCGGCTGGGCGACCTCATCGGACGGCGGCGCGTGCTCGTCGGCATGCTCGTGGTGATGGCCGTCGGCTGCGTGGTCGCGGCGCTCGCGACGAACGTCCCGATGCTCTTCGTCGGCCGCCTCATCCAGGGCGTCTCCGGTCCCGTCGTACCGCTGTGCCTGATCATGCTGCGCGCGGCCGTCGCGGACCCGAAGATGTACGGCACGCTGCTCGGCGTCGTCACGGCCGTCAACGGCGGGATCGCGGGCGGCGACGCGCTGCTCGGCGGCTACCTCGCCACGAACCACGGGTTCGCCTCGATCTTCTGGACCATGGCCGGTGTCGCGGTGGCTGCGGCGCTCGTCGTGCGCCTGCTCGCCCCGGAGACGATGGCGGAGGACCGTCCGCGCATGGACTGGTGGGGGTCGCTGCTCCTGGTCGTCTCCGTCGGGTCGATGCTCGTCGCCCTGAACGAGCTCGGGAAGCTCGCCGAGGCGGACGTGCTCCTGGTGATCGTGCTGGCTGTCGTGGCCGTGGTGTCGTTCCTCGCCTTCTGGAAGCTGGAGGGCGCGCTGCCGGACCCGCTGGTCTCGCCCGCTCAGCTGAAGCAGCGCTCCACCTGGGCGCTCTCCGCGACCTCGTTGCTGACCCTCTCCGGCATCTTCGCGGTGATGAACGGCGTGGTCCCCGCTCTGGCGCAGGACACCGGCATGGGTCTGTCCATGAGCGCCGAGGAGGTGTCGTTCTGGATCCTGATGCCGTACGCGCTCGCCGGCCTGCTGATGGGACCGCTGACCGGACGGCTCGCGGCGACCGTGGGCTACCGCGCGATGCTCCGGGCGGGACTGATCGGCACGATCGTCGTGCTCGTGCTGATGGTGGCGAACGTCGGGACGTCCTCCCGGGTCACCCTGCTGCTGCTCTCGGTCGCGGCCGGCGTCACGTACGCCGGCATCGGCAACATCATGCTGAACGGCCTCGGCGTCGTGCTGTCGCCGAAGGAGCGGCCGGGATCGCTCCCCGGGTTGAACACCGGCGCGATCAACCTCGGGGCGGGACTGAGCTTCGTCGTGATCTACGCGGCCCAGACCTCGTTCGGCGGCAGCGGGGATGCGGCGGGCGGCTACGTCGCCGCGCTCCTCACCGGCGCCGTCGTGCTCGCAGGCGCGCTGACCTTCTCCCTCTTCATCCCGAAGCCCGTCCACGCCGAGCTGACCCGCTGAGGCGGCTCAGCTGAAGAGGATGAGCACGTAGACGGCGAAGGTCGCCAGGTGCGCGGCCCCGTGCATCGCGGTGACCCGCTTCGCCGCGAACGTCGTCACCGACAGCAGCAGGGTGACGGCGAGCATGAGGAGGTTGGCCGGCGACTCGGCGAGCACCACCTCCTGCCCGGTGAGCATGCCGATCAGGAGGACCGCCGGAATGGTCAGGCCGACCGTCGACACGAGCGCCCCGTGGCAGAGGTTGTTCACGCGCTGGGCCTCGCCGTTCAGGGCCGCGCGGATCGAGGTGATCGACTCCGGGAGGAACACGATGCCGGCGATCAGCAGCCCCGCCAGGGCGACGGGAGCGCCGAGCCGGCCGAGACCGTCGTCGAGCAGGGCCGCCATGTCGTGCGAGAGCAGCACGATGGGGACGACGGTGATGACGAGGAGGACGAGGCGGGTCAGCACCTCGACGCGGTGGGCCGCGAGCACCGCGCGGATGGGGGTCCGCGGTGCCGCGTTCGCCGCCGTGTGGGCTGGCCGCAGCCTCTCGTCCACCTCGGTGAAGTCATCGGCCTGCGCACCCATCTGCCGGAACAGGAAGAATGCGTACAGGACGAGTGTGAGCACGATGATCGGGACCTCCTGCCCGACCGTGTACGCACCGCCGTCGCCGATGAGCCCCGGAAGTCCGAACGCCAGAGCGACGAGGACCACGAGCATCGACAGGTACGCGGATGTGCCGGTGCGGTTGTGCGCCATGCCCCGATGGCGGAGTCCGCCGAGGAGGAGGGCCAGGCCGATGACGAGGTTGAGGATGATCATGGAGACGGCCATGACCGAGTCGCGCGCGATGGTGGCGTGCTCGCCCGGCCCGAGCATGACCGCCGAGATGAGGATCACCTCGATGAGCACGATCGACAGGGTCAGCACCAGGGATCCGTAGGGATCGCCCAGCCGGTGGGCGAGGGCCTCGGCCTGCTTCACGACGCCGAACGCGCACACGAGGATCACGGCGACGATCGCGAGGAGGGCGACGACCAGGAGTGGTCCCGGCACGGGAGGCGCGAGCAACGGGTGCAGGGCGAGCAGGGCGACGACCGCGCCCCAGCCCAGGGCCACACGCAGCAGGTCGGTGCGGGTGATGAACGACCGGATCATGACGGACTCCTTCATGAGTCAGTCGTCGTGTGCGGGTACTGCTCCCTCGTCCGCTGCTCCGGGTGCCGGAGACACCCTCAGGATACCCGCGCTCCCGGAACAGCGGCTGAGCAGTGCAGGTCTCAGCTCTGGGGGGCGTCGTTCCAGGACCAGATGTCGTCGCCGCGCAGGACGGCGTCGGCTCCGCCGTCGCAGTAGATCGTCTGACCCGCCATGTGGGTGTTGACCGGGCTGGTCAGCCAGACGAGGAGCTCGGCGATGGATGACGCCGGCTGGTGGTAGTTCAGGGGCATCGGCACGGCGACGTCCACCATGGCCAGACCCTCGGGCGAGTCGAGCAGGCCCGCGGTCATCGCCGTGATGACGGTGCCGGGGGCGACGGCGTTCAGCGGGATGCCCGCTCCCGCCCACGCCGGGGTGATGCTCTCGCGACGGACCCAGCGCGACAGGGCGCGCTTGCTGGACGAGTAGTTGAGGAACCCGGCCTCGGGTGTCGCGGCCAGACGGTCGCCGATCTCGATCGCGCGCGCCTCGTCGCCGGCGAGGGCCGCGTCGACGAGCTCGGGCGACACCGGCTGCAGCGAGGCCATCGACGACACCACGGCGGCGCGCGGCGCATCGGCCAGGCTCAGCGTGGGCTGCAGCGCGGTCAGGAACTCGGTCACGCCGAAGAAATTGATGGACATCGTCTTCGAGATCGGAGCCGAGATGCCGGCGCAGGCGATGACGGCGTCGATCCCGTCGTCGGCCGCCTCGACCACGGCGCTCGCCGCGGCCAGACGCCCCTCGTGGGTGGACAGATCTCCGTCGACCTCGACGCCGGCGAGGTCGACGCCGATGACGGTGTGGCCCTGAGAGCGGAGCAGCTCGGCGGTGGCGGCGCCGATGCCGGATGCGGATCCGGTGACGATATAGGTGCGGGTCATGGGGTTTCCTCCTTGATGGACACGACCGGCGGCGTGCCGGACAGTGCGGTGACGAAGCGGCCGAGCTGGCGGCGGAATCCGTCGATCTCGTCCGGTGACCAGCCTGCGACCGCATCGCCGACCATGCGATGGCCGGCCTCGACCAGGCGCGTATAGGCCGTCCGGCCCGCGTCCGTCAGGCGCACCTCGACCGTGCGTCCCGAGCGCACGGGGTCGACGACGCCCTGCGTCGCCATGCGGGCGACGAGCTTCGACGTGGTCGGCCGCGACAGTGTCGCGTGCGCGGCCAGGTCGCCGAAGCCCATCGCACCGCCGTTCATCCCGAGCAGGTAGAGCGCGCGGATGGCGGACGGATCGAGGGCGACGTCGACGGCCTCGGCGACCTGGCGTTGCAGATCGCTCTCACTCCATTCCGACACCACGCGGACGAGGGCCAGGTGGATGCCGGCGACGTCTTCGCCGGTGGTCATGTGTCCAGGGTACGCCTCAAAGTTGCCTCAGGCAACAGTTGTGATGTATCCCGCGCTCGCGGTGTCCTCCGCGAGGGTGAAGAAATGCCGATCGCCTGCCCGCCGCGCACGCCGCCACCGGCGCTGCTGCCCGTCGGCATAATCGAGCACGATCCACGCGGGCGGAGGTGTGCCCTGCGGACCGAGGACGAATGAGCACGCCCCGAGGCCGGGGGAGGCGAGTTCGGCGACGAAGCGGTCGTCGCCGGGTGCGAAGGGTGCGGTCTCGTGGAGCTCTGCCGGCTGCAGGCGGAGGACGGTGTCGGAGTGCTCCCGGACGTCGGAGCGGAGTCGACGCCTCATGCGACACCGCCTCGGCGTGCCGCCCACTCGCGGGTGTCGCGGACGCCCTGCGCATCGAGGTAGGCGCGGATCACGTCCTGGGTCAGGCGGATCTGCGCCTCCGTGCCCATCGCCGCCTGCATGACGCCGATCGCGGGCGCGGGCTTCCCGTCCACCCGCTCGAGCGCCTCCCAGACGACGTCCTCGCGGCCGCCGCGACCCAAGGAATGCGGCATCGAGGTGAACCCCGTGCGGCGATGGTCGGTGGGTCGTGTCTCTGGCATGGGGATTCCTCTCTCGGGGCGGATGGGCAGGCTCGCGCCGAGGGACGTGTGTCCCTCGCGCTGCGCACGTCGGACCGCGGGGGTGCTCTCCCCGACTCCGGCGCACGGGCTGCGGCGGCGCGCCTCCGCAGGCGGCCCTCTGAGTGGCGTGCGGAGCGGTCTGCCTGACCGGTTGCTGTCCTCCGACCGTACCACGTTATTTTGAGTCATTCAAAAGACGCGAGAGACGATCACGGCTCCGTACAGGGTTGCAGAGCGATTCGCTCAGGCGTTTTTCTCCCGTTCAGCGGGAAATTTGACTTCCCTGTGCTTCCGGGTATGGTCGGGGGTTACGCCAGCCAGTCACAAAGGGGAAGCGCCATGTCAGGAAAGTCCACACCGGGTCGCGCCGGAAAGAAGGCGCCGCAGCTCTCTCTCAAGGAGAAGCGGGCGGCGAAGCGCGCGAAGAACGCCCCGGACGAGTTCCTCAAGCCTCGCAAGGGCGCGAAGAGCTGAGGACTCCGGCCCGGCGGGTGCGGCGCTCGATCGTGGCACCCGCCGGTACCCGGGCGAGGGGCTACCGGGGTGCCGCCGCTGTGTCAACGGGCCTGTCCTGAGCGCCGATCCGACCGCACGCTGGAGTCTCCGTCACGAGAGGAGCGCGTCATGTCGAACCCGGAAGCCTTCATGTACCCGGATGAGCCGCTGCAGCCGGAGGAGCCTCTGCGACCCGAGGAGGAGGACGTCGTCGAGTCCGATGAGGAGCCTTCGCGAGAAGGCATCGCGGCACACCTCGCCGAGCGCGGAGGCGACGATCCGGACGCTCTTCAGGACGTGCCGGCCGGCGGGGCCGGAGCCGACGCCGGCGCGGGGAACGCGGCCCGCGTGGACCCTGCGTCGAAGAATCCACCGGAGCCCGCCTACGAGTCGACCCACAGCAAGGAGCCCGGCGTCGGTCCGCGGCACGAAGAGGGCTGAGCGACCGATCAGCGGAAGACCCGACTGATTCCACTCTCGACCTGTACGAGTTGGATGAACACCAGCCCGCGCAGGAGGGGCGCGAAGGGCGACCGCAGCGCTCGTCGGATCGGCCCGCGTGGCCTGGTCTCCCATGTCAGCGTCGCCCGGAGCTGTGTGCCGCCCGCCGCCGGTTCGAGCGCGAGGGCGAGGAGGCGCGGGTTCGCGTTCGGGGCGTCGGGATGCTCGAAGCGCCAGGCCACGTGTGTGGGATCCTGCGGCGCCGAACGGGTCACCCGGAGGCGATGGAATGCCGGCTTGCGCCGGAGTGGTCGTCCGTCGGGGGCCGTCGTGGGGGCGAACGCCTCCCAGGGACCGTCCTCGGGTCCCGGGAGGATGGTGGCGACGCTCTGATCCCAATCCGGGAGACGGTCGGCGGTCGAGAGCAGTGTCCAGACATCCGTCATGGCGGCCGGGATGAACATCGAGCGTGACCCGGAGATCCCGGAGATCTCCCGCTGTCGCTGCAGCGGGCGTGCTGCGGCTTCGACCTCATCCAGTTGCACCGTGATGTCGTCCGCCGTCACGGCGAGCCGGTCGAGGATGGCGGTGATCAGGCCGCTGGGCTCCTCGAGAAGGGCGCGGAGCACGGCGGCCGAGTCGCCCTGTCGGCCGCCCCCTGTGGCGGCGCGGAGCACCGCGAGGGCGCGGTCCGTCCAGTCGTAGCCCTCGGTCTCGTGGAAGACGATGCGACCGGGGCCGATCGAAGGGGCGTCCACGCCCACGGCCTGGAGCTGTCCGGCGTGCTGCGCCTCGACCGCCGTCCGGGTGGCGTCGAGATCGACGCCCGCACGCCGCAGGACCTGTCCGCCGGTGTCGGCATCGAGCGTGAGCGCGAGCAGCAGGTGATCGATGTCGGCATCGCGGACACCCAGGCGTGACGCCTCCTCCATCGCCGCGAGCGAGAGGGTGTGCATGGTCGCAGCGGCCTGCGTGAACCGGCTCATGCGTTCCGCCGCGGAACCGGGATCGTCGGATCGATGCGACGACTGTGCTTCTTGTGCACGGCCTGCCGCGTGACCCCGAGGGCGTCGGCGACGGCCTGCCAGCTCATCCCGGCGCGGAGCGCGGCCTCCACCTGGCGCAGTTCGAGAGCGTCGGCGAGCGTCCGCAACGAGGCCACCGCGCGCAGCCCGGCACGGGGATCGGTCGTGTCCGCGGCGGCGCGGGCGATGTCGAGGGACTCCATGATGTCAACCTAGGTTGCTGGCAGCGATGCTGTCAACCCGGGTTGCTTCTGGAGCCCCTCGACGATCCGTCAGGCGGCGGAGGGGTGCAGCACGACCTTGATGCAGCCGTCCTTCTTCTCCTGGAACGTCCGGTACAGGTCCGGGGCGTCTTCCAGGGCCGCGTGGTGCGTCGTCAGATCCATCACGCCGAGCGGGTCGGACGGGTCCTCCACGAGCGGGAGGATGTCGTCGATCCAGTTTTTCACGTTGCACTGTCCCATGCGCATGCTGATCTGCTTGTCGAACAGGGTCTTCATGGGCAGGATGTCGGCGTCGCCCGCGTACACACCGCTCAGCGAGACCGTGCCCCCACGACGGACGGCATCGATCGAGGCGTACACGGCGGCGAGACGATCGATCCCGGCCTTGTCGAGCATCTGCCGTGCCGCGGGATCGGGCAACAGTCCGACCGCCTTCTGCAGGAACTCCACGCCGCTGTTGCCGTGTGCCTCCAGGCCCACCGCATCCACGACCGCGTCGGCGCCACGACCCTCGGTGGCATCGCGGATCTCCTCGACGGCCGTGTCCGTGAGGTCGAGCGTCTCGATGCCGTGCCGCTCCGCCATCGCGCGCCGCTCCGCCACCGGCTCGACCGCGATGACGCGGTGGCCGCGGTGCCGGGCGATCCGGCTGACGAACTGCCCGACGGGGCCGAGTCCCATCACCGCGAGCGTCCCGCCTTCGGGAAGCTGCGCGTACTCCACGCCCTGCCATGCGGTCGGCAGGATGTCGCTGAGGAAGAGGTAGCGCTCATCCGGCAGGTCCGGCCCGACCGGGATGTGGTTGTAGTCGGCCAGCGGCACGCGGAGGTACTCGGCCTGCCCGCCGGGGACCTGGCCGTAGAGCTTGGTGTAGCCGAAGAGTGCCGCGCCGCTGCCGTACTTGCGCACCTGGGTCGTCTCGCACTGGGACTGCAGCCCGCGGAGGCAGAAGAAGCACACCCCGCACGAGATGTTGAACGGGATCACGACGCGGTCGCCGGGCTTCAGCTTCGTGACGTTCGCGCCGACCTCCACCACGACGCCCATGGGCTCGTGCCCGAGGATGTCCCCGCGGTCGAGGAACGGGCCCAGCAGTTCGTAGAGGTGCAGGTCGGATCCGCAGATGGCCGACGAGGTGATCCGGACGATGGCGTCCGCCGGCTGCTGGATGACCGGGTCGGCGACCTCCTCCACCGTCACGTTCCGCTTGCCCTGCCAGGTGAGTGCCTTCATCATGTCCTCCACGTCTCGATGTCCGTCGTCCCTACACGCTCTCGGGCGCGCCGCAGCATGGCCACCCGGTTGACAGGCCGCGGACGACGTGCGATCCCCGGGATTCAGTGGAACGGGCAGCCGCGCCCGGAACCGGCGGCACGCACCCGCCCACCCGAGGAGGGCTTGGTGGGAAGGCGGCGACGGTTCACGTCGAGTCCCTCGTCGAGCACCGTCAGCTCCGGGTCGCTCAGCACCGCGACGGCGGCGGAGAGGCCGGCGATGACGAGCTTCTCCCCAGGGCAGCGGTGTCCGGTGGCGACGTCGCCCCCGCCCTGCGGGACGAAGGTCACGAGGTCCTCGTAGTCGTCCACGTCGGTGAAGCGCTCGGGGGCGAAGCGCTCGGGGTGGGACCACGACCGCTCATCCGTGTTCGTGCCGAGGATGTCGAGCACGACCCGGCCGCCCTCCGGGACGGTCACCCCCTCGATCTCGACCTCGGTGGTGGTGCGACCAGGCAGCATCGGCACGAACAGCCCCGTCCGCCGCACCTCCTGCGCGAACATCGTCGCCAGGGTCCCCCCGACCAGGGCCCCGCGCTCGGAGGTCTCGGCGGCGATCCGAGTGCGCCATTCGGGGTGATCGTGCAACTGCTTCGCGGCGAAAGCCACGAACCGCGCGGCGGCGATCATCGGGCGGATGCTGTTCTGCAGCTCCACGCCGGCGACCTGGGTGGGCAGGAGCGCCCCGGTCTCGTCGCGGTGCGCGGCCCACAGGGCGAGTGCCGTGCCCTCGGGGGCCGACAGATCGCCGGCGCGGACGGCTTCGATGAGGCGTCGCGCATGGCGGTCGGAGAAGATGCGGTTCGCGAAGGCCTCGACATAGGCGGGGGAGTAGGGAGCACCGAATCCGTCGACGATCTGCGCGAGTCGGGCTGCCCATCGGGTGTGCGCCGCGGCCGTGCCGGGCAATCCCGCCCACCGCATCATGGCGCGACCGAACGCACCGACGGCGGCGTCGTACGCGGTCCGGGTGCCGCCGGCGCGCCAGTCCTCGAGCTCCGCCGCCCACTCCCGTTCGAGGAAGGGCGTGAGCCGCTCGACCTGGGCATCCTCGTACGCGGCCTCCACGAAGGTGGCTTTGCGGTGGCGGTGCGCCGCGCCGTCGAGCGCGTGCACCGAGCCGTGCCCGAAGAGCGGTTCGCGGATGACCCCCGGCATGGCGCCGGCGCGGGCGATGCGGCTCTCGTCGTAGAACAGCTCCACCCCCTCGGCTCCGCGGACGAAGGCGGCGGGGTGCCCGAGGAGGCGCATCGGGGCGGAGCGGGCGCCGGGGCGGGCTCGGCGCCAGATGCGCTCGCCGAAGTCGTAGCCCCGGGTGAGCAGCGACGGCGAGTCCTCCTGCAGGACCGCGTCGAGGCCGTCGGACAGTCGGGAGGTCAGTCGCTGAAGCATGATCCGACCCTGTCACGTTGCCGCGAGGGGGCCCAAGGGGGAGGCGACTTCGGATCGATTGTGCTAGCCGGGCTGTCGGTGCCGCCGATGTCAAGCACCTGTCCGACCGACGCTCGAAGCACCCAGGATGGCAGGGAACGGAGGAACCATGGCCACCAACACCCGCGACCTGACGTGCACCACTCATGACGTGTTCCGCGTGCTGGCGAACGGCTGGCTCTACCCCGCGTGGGTGGTCGGCGCGTCCCGCATGCGTGACGTGGACGACTCCTGGCCGGCGGCCGGGGCCCAGCTGCACCATTCGGTCGGCACGTGGCCCGCGCTCCTCGACGACACGACGGAGCTGGTCGAGTGGCACCCTCCGCACCGCGCCGTGATGCGGGCACGCGGCTGGCCGGTCGGCGAGGCGCAGGTGACGATCCGCGCGCGGTCGACTCCGACCGGATGCCAGGTGCGCATCGATGAGGAGCCGGTGAAGGGCCCGGCGACGATGGTGCCCCGGTTCCTGACGACGCCGATGCTCCGCTGGCGGAACGCCGAGACGCTGCACCGCCTCGGCTACCTGGCCGAGGGTCGCGCGTCCTGACCCGGGCTCATCGCCTCACGCTCCCGCCCGCATGAACTCCTCGGCGGCGCGCACCTGCTCTGCGGACGGACGGATCCCGGTGTAGAGGACGAACTGCTCGAGCGCCTGTCGCGTCGCGACCTCGGCGCCCGTGATCACCGTCTTGCCCGCGGCCCGACCGGCGGCGATGAGCGGGGTCTCGGCGGGCAGGGCGACGACGTCGAACACGACTCCAGCGGCGTCCACCGTGGACTCGGGGAAGGCGAGTGCGTCCGCCTCCGCACCCCCGGCCATGCCGATCGGGGTGACGTTCACGATCACGTCGGCGGTGGTGTCTCCGGCCTCCGCGCGCCAGGCGAAGCCGTACAGCTCGGCGAGGGCACGGCCCGCGGATGCGTTCCGGGCGACGATGGTCACGTCCGTGAAGCCGGCATCGCGGAACGCGGCCGCCGTCGCCTTCGCCATGCCGCCCGAGCCGAGGAGGAGGACCGAGGACGCGGGGTCGAGGTCGTTCTCCGCGATCAGCTGCGCGATCGCCGAGTAGTCGGTGTTGTGGGCCGTGAGCACGCCGTCATCGTTCACGATCGTGTTGACGGAATCGATGGCCTGCGCTGAGGGGTCCATGCGGTCGACGAGGGCGATGACGTCCTCTTTGTAGGGCATCGAGATGGCGCACCCGCGGATGCCGAGGCCGCGCACCCCCTCGATCGCCTGCCTCAGATCGGTCGGAGCGAAGGCCTTGTAGATCCAGTTCAGACCGAGGGCTTCGTACAGATGGTTGTGGAAGCGCGTGCCGTTGTTGCTCGGCCGTGCCGACAGCGAGATGCAGAGCGTCATGTCCTTGTTCAGCATGGTCACCGATTCAGGCTACCCCTGCGTCTGTCAAGGTCCATGGCGGGAGATCGCGTCCTCCCCTAGGGTGAAAGTGCATGCAAGGGGATCGATCGTCTACGCCTCTCCCCAGGAGGCGGAGGCCCTCCCCACGGGCCGGACGATCCGTGCATGCGATTGGGCCCTCTCGAGTAGTTCAGTCCCCAATGAACTCCTCGAGAGGGCCGCTCTCCGGCCGGTCGCCACGAAGATTTTTCAGATTTGTCCCCCAAAAGGGGGACAAGAAGCGCGTGGAGGGGTTAGGCTGTTTCTGACGCACCCTCCGGTCGTCTTCGGCCCTCATCGCTCCCCCCGCGGTGAGGGCCACACCATTTTCCGGGCGCGTCCGCTCATGCAACATTTGGATTACCTTCTCGCAACGACTATTCCGCTGGGGGTCCCCTCCACTAGCGTTAGCGATGTCGGTGCACCCCTGCGTCGGCTTCTACATCAGCAGAACAGGCAGTACATGAGCACCCAGGGCACGGTCAAGTGGTTCAACTCGGAGAAGGGCTTCGGCTTCATCTCCCCCGACGACGGAGGCGCTGACGTCTTCGCGCACTACTCCGCCATCCAGTCATCCGGCTACCGCTCTCTCGAAGAGAACCAGCGGGTCGAGTTCGATGTGGCGCAGGGCCCCAAGGGCCTGCAGGCAGAGAACATCCGCCCCGTCTGAGGCGGAAGCAACACCGGGAACTCCCCGTCGGAATCACGCGCAGGCGCTGACCCGGCGGGGAGTTTCGTCTTCCCTGGCGGCCTCGGGCCGGTCAGGGCAGGAGGAGTGCGCGCAGCTCGTCGACGGTCGCGACGCGGAACGCCGCGTCGTCGCCCTCGTGCGGGTCGCTGAATCCCCAGCCCACGAAGATCACGGGCACGCCGTTGGCGAGACCGCCCTCGACGTCATGATGCCGGTCGCCGACGAGGACCGGGCGGGAGGTGTCGGCGCCGAGTTCGCGCAGCCGTCGCAGCGCCTCGGCGACGATGTCGGTCTTGGAGGCGAGCGTGGCCTCGTCCGGCGTGGCGCCCACGGTCGTGAGGAACGACGGCCGGAGTCCGAAGTGATCGACCAGGGCGTCGACCTGGTTCTCGGGCTTCGAGCTCGCCGTCGCCTGGGGGACACCCGCCGCGTGCAGGTCGTGGATCAGCTCGGCGACGCCCGGATACGTCTGCACGTCGGTCGTGTACCCGTCGGCCTTGCCGAGGGTGCGGTAGAACGCCACGGCCTCGGCCGACTGCTCCGGCGTCATCCCCGCCTGGTCCTGGAAGGACTGGAACATGGGAGGACCGATCCAGTGCACGAGCTCTTCCCGCGTCGGCGCCGGGTGGCCGAAGTGTGTCAGGGCGATGTTCAGGCGACGCAGGATCCCGACCGAGGCGTCGACGATGGTCCCGTCGACGTCCCACAGCACACACGAGTAAGGCGAAGAGGGCATGCCTCCAGCCTAGGGTCCCGCGAACGGGTGCCCGCCCGTCCTGCACAGGTGTGCACGAAACGGGTTTATCCACCGAACACGTGAACACCCTTCACGTCGACCTATAGTCGTGACAGCGGCGGGATCACGGGTGAGAATGGGGGCATGTACGTGTCGGTGGAAGTCATCACGATGCTGGCGACGGCCGCGACGACTCTCGTCGCGATCATCAGCGGATTCGGCTGGATGATCGGTCGGATGGACACGCGGTTCGCCGCGATTGACGCGAGGTTCGCGATCCAGGACGCGAAGTTCGACCGGATCGAGCACGAGCTCACCGAGGTGAAGATCGCGATCGCGCGGCTCGAGGGTCCGCAGCCGCGTCTGGTCTCGACGCGCTGAGGTCAGAAGAGGCGGGGGATGCCCGACTCGATGCCCTTCATGTCGTCGTAGTCGAGCACGAGGCAGCGGATTCCGCGATCCTCGGCGAGGACGCGGGCCTGCGGCTTGATCTCCTGGGCGGCGAACACGCCCTGCACCGGAGCGAGGTGGGGGTCGCGACCCAGGAGCTCGAGGTAGCGGGTGAGCTGCTCGACGCCGTCGATGTCGCCGCGGCGCTTGACCTCGACCGCGATCGCCACGCCGTCGGCGTCGCGCACCAGCAGGTCGACCGGGCCGATGGCCGTGGGGTACTCGCGACGCACTAGGGTGGCACCCTCGGCGACGCGGTCCACCTGCTCCGCGAGCAGGCGCTGCAGGTCCGCCTCGACGCCGTCCTTCTGCAGCCCGGGGTCGATCCCGAGCTCGTGGCTGGAGTCGTGGATGACCTCGTAGATCTGCACGCGGAGGGCATCGCCGGTCTTCTTGTGGGTCACGCGCCACACCTCGACGACGCCGGCGCCGGCCTCCTCCTCGCCCGGGTCCTCGGTCGCGAGCACGCACGGCGGGCTCATCCAGTTCAGCGGCTTGTAGCTGCCGCCGTCGGAGTGCACGAGCAGACTCCCGTCACCCTTGTGCACGAGCAGGCGGGTGGCGAGCGGAAGATGGGCGTTGAGCCGACCGGTGTAGTCGACCGAGCAGCGGGCGATGACGAGACGCACCCGACGAGCCTACTTCGTCGTCGCCGTGGTCGCGGTCAGAAGATCGCGCCGAAGAGCCCGAGCTCGGTGGCGGCCGACCGGGCGATGAGGAAGCCGATGATGCCGATGATCCAGGCGGTGTTCTCCGCGCCCGTCCGCTCCATCCAGGCGGCGAAGCGCTCCAGCGGCCGCTGCACGAGCGGGGCCGCCACCAGTCGCAGCACGAGGAGCACGACGGCCGGGGCGATCATGAGCGCACAGTATCCGGCCAGGGACAGGATCCGCAGCGAGGTGTCGACGCCGGCGTCCGCCAGCATCGTCATCGCCACGATGTAGGGGAGCATCGTCGCGACCTCCACGAGGCCGGCGGCGATGGCGACGGCCATGACCGCGAACCCGCGCGTCTTCGGGTCGAGCAGCCGTTCCCGCCAGCGGGTGATCCGTCCGGGCCGGGGCGCGGCCGTCGCGGTGGCGGCGGACGGAGCGGGAGGTTGCATCTGCGCGCCCGATGCCGACACGGGGTCTCTGCCCGGCATGCCGGGATCCGGCGTCGCGACGGCGGCCATGGGCGCCCCGCCCGGCGCTGCTTCGGCGGGCTTCGTCGGCATCACGAACGCCGTGACGAGGAGGGCGGCGCCGACGACGAGGCGGGTGATCATTCCCGCCGGGGAGCCCAGGAAGTCGGAGGCGACGTCGACGAGGTTCACCAGCCCCCACAGGAAGAGGAGTCCGACCACGAGATAGAACACGGCGATCGTCGCGAGATAGAGGAGGATCCGCCCGGCGCGCACACGCCCGGGGTGCAGCAGCAGGAAGACCGGGATGAGCAGTGTCCCGACGCTCAGACCGTCGATGAGCGCGAGCACGGCGAGGGAGAGGGGCAGCGGCAGCCCACCGAAGAGTTCCATGCCTTTACGATCCCGGCCCCTGGGCGAACGCGGATCGGGCGAAAGTCGGGGGTCGTTCAGACCCCCTCATCCTTTGGTCGGATGCGACGGAGTGCGGGCCGTGGTTGCATGAGGACATGCACGATCCGGCCGACGGAGGGCCCGCCGCCTGGTACCGGCGGCACCGATGCTGGGTGGACCCCGTCGGCATGGCCGTCCTCGCGACGATCATGGCTGCTCTCGGGTTCCACGGGATCTGGGGCCCCTTCTCGCTGCTGCCCGAGGACGTCTCGCCGTGGTGGGCGCTGGTGCTCGCCATCCCGGCCTGCGCTCTGGCCCTCGGCAAGCGTCGGCACCCGTGGACCGTGCTGGCCCTCGTCACCGTGCTCTTCGTCGCCGACCTTGTCACCGTCGGCGGCGTCGGGACGCTGGTGGTGCTGCTGGACGTGCTGTGGACGGCGGCCTTCCTCGCCGGCCCGCGTGGGCGCCGCGTGCTGCTGGTGCTGCTGGGCACGGCGACCATCGCGCTCTTCCTCGCCGCCCTGCTCTTCTCGGGGGCAGAACCACCGGTCGCGCTGCTGTTCGGCGTGCAGTTCGGAGCGATCTTCGGCACCGACTACTGGTGGGCGGTGGCGGTGTCGCAGGCGCATGAGCTGGCCGAGCTGCACCGTCAGCGGGCGGAAGACGCCGCGGCGACCGCCGCCAGAGACCGGGTGCAGGCGGTGCAGCGCGAGCGGGAGACCATGGCCAGGGAGTTGCACGACGTGGTGGCGGGGCACGTGATGGCGATGGCCATCCGGGCCGAGGCGGCGCTCGCTGCTCCGCCGGACCGGTCGGACGACCGTGCCGCGCTGCAGGCCGTGCGGGATGCCGGGCTGGACGCGCACGGAGCCCTGCGCACGATGATCGGGGTGCTGCGCCGCGGCGACGGCGCGCTCGCTCCGACGCCGGGGTGGGCCGACCTCGACCGCCTCGCCGCCGAGGCCCGGCGCTCGGGGCTGGACGTGCGGCTCGCCGTCGACGATCCGGGCGCGCTCGGCGGGGGCGGGGAGCAGGCGGTGGTGCGGGTGGTGCGCGAGGCGCTGGGAAACTGCGTTCGCCATGCCAACGGCGCGGTGGTCGAGGTCACGATCGGTCCGGCCGACGGGGCGGCCAGCGTCGCGGTGCGGTCGCGAGGCGGGGCGCCGACCGCGACCGCCGGGCAGGGCGGCGACGGGTGGGGGCTGCAGATGCTGCGGGAGCGCATCACCGCCCTGGGCGGGACGTTCCGGGCCGGACCGGAGCCCGACGGCTGGCTGGTCGAGGCACGACTGCCAGTGGAGGTGCGGGCATGACCGCGCCGACCGTGCTGCTCGCCGACGACCACGGCGCGATCAGGGCGGGCCTGCGCATCATGCTGGAGACGCACGACATCGCTGTGGTGGGCGAGGCGGCCGACGGGGAGGTCGCGGTCCGCAACGCGGCGGCGCTCCGGCCGGACGTGGTCCTCATGGACCTGCGCATGCCGGGACGTGACGGGGTCTCGGCCACCCGCGAGATCGTGGAGCGCGGACTGGGAGATGTCCTCGTGCTGACGAGCTTCGACGAGGATGAGCTCGTGCTCGCGGCGATCCGCGCCGGGGCCGTCGGCTTCCTCCTGAAGACCGTCGACGCGCCGACCCTCGTCCAGGCCGTGCGTGCTGTCGCTGCCGGAGAGGGGGCGCTGGACCCGCGGGTCACCCGGCGTGCGCTCGCCGCGGTGGCGGCGTCCGCCTCGGAGCCGCCGCCGATGACGACGTTCGTGCTCCCGGAACTGACGCCACGGGAGCGGGACGTCCTCGACGGGATCCTGCAGGGGTGGTCGAACGCCCAGCTCGCCGCGCGCCTGAAGATCTCGGTGCCGACCGTGAAGACCCACGTGTCGAACGTGCTCACCAAGCTCGGGGCGCGTAGCCGGTCACACGCGGCCGCGTTGGTGCGCGGTGTCGAGGACTGAGGTCAGCGCTCGGTGGTCGGAACCGCTGGAGCCTTCTCCTCCGTGCGGAGCGGCCGGGCGGCGCCGGAGAACAGGCCGGAGAGCACCACGAGCGCGACGAGGATGAAGAGCGTGTTGAGCAGCCCGATGTGCTCGCTGATGACGCCGAGCACGGGAGGGCCGCCGAGGAACGCCACGTAGCCGATCGTCGCCGCCGCACTAACCCGTGCGGCGGCCTTGGCCGGGTCGTCCGCCGCCGCCGACATGCCGAGGGGGAAGCCGAGCGACGCGCCGATGCCCCACAGGGCTGCGCCGACGAGGACCAGCGGCAGTGTGGGCGCGAGGATGAACAGCAGGATTCCGGTGGCGGCCGTCGCGGCCAGGATGCGCAGCACCAGCACCCGGCCGAACCGGTCGACCAGCGGTCCGCCGAAGAGGCGCACCACCGTCATCCCGACGGAGAACACCGCCAGGGCGACGGCCCCCGTGCCCTCCGCGAACCCGTGCCCCTGCTCGGTGCCCAGGGCGATCCAGTCGTTGGCCCCGCCCTCCGCGAAGGACATGCCGAGCATGACGGTTCCCAGCAGGTAGGTGCGGGGTTCGCGCCAGGCCTCGAGGGCGGTGTGCATCCGCTGACGGAACGGGGGCTTCTCGTGGTCCTCGGGGTCGAGCGCGGCCTCGCGCACCGGCACCTGGAAGAAGCAGACGACGGCGATCGCGGCGATGAGGACGCCCATCGAGACGGCGTGCGTGCCGACGTCGACCTTGAGGGCCGCGGCGAGGGCGCCGATGCCGGCGCCGAGCACGGTGCCGAAGCTGAAGAACGCGTGGAAGACCGGCAGGATGGTGCGGCCCATCTGCTGTTCGATGGCGGTGGCCTCGACGTTCATCATCACGTCGACGCAGCCGTTGCCGAAACCGAAGAGCACCATGCCGATGAGCACGACAGGCACCGACCCGAAGACGGTGGCGCCGAGGCCGACGAGCGCGATGCCGGTCGCGAACGTGAGCATCGCCAGGAGCATGCCGCGTCGCGCGCCGGTCCGCGCCATCACCGCGGGGCTGGTGGAGATGCCGAGGATGGACGCGACGCCCATGCCGAGCAGGATGAGGCCGACCTGCGCGTTGTCGAGGTCGAGCGCCTCCTTGATCCCCGGCACGCGGGAGGCCCAGGTCGCGATCGAGAGGCCGCTGGCGAGGAAGATGGCGAAGATCGCGGTGCGCCAGCGCACGAACTGCGAGCGGGTGAGGGCGGTGTCCATGGCGGACAGCCTATCGAATCGATTCGACCTCCGGTGACGGAACCGGGCTATCCTCGGAGTATGACCAGGGAGGCGCCGCGACGGCCCACGATCGCCGATGTGGCTCGCGAGGCCGGGGTCGCCACCTCGACCGCGTCCGTCGTCTTCAGCGGCAAGGCCAAGGTCGCACCCGCCACCCGGGACCGGGTGCTCGCCGCCGCGACCGACCTCGGCTACACCGGCCCCGATCCCCGCGCCGCCTCCCTCCGGCGGGGGCGCAGCGGCATCGTGGCGGTGGTCCTGGAGGGACATCTGCGCGCGGCGTTCCTCGATCCGGTCACGACCGCGATGATGGACGGCCTCACCGACGGCCTGGCCGACCTCAGCGCCGGGATCCTCCTCATGCGCGACGAGCCGGGCGAGGACGGCTCTGCCATCGCGAGCGCTCCCGTCGACGCCGTGGTGCTCATCGGATGCTCCGGGCGCACCCGCGCGTCCCTGGAGATCGTGCTCGGACGCGGTCTCCCGGTCGTCGTCATCGAGGGCGATGCGGGGCTCGATGTGCCGCGCATCACGCTGGACAACGTCGCCGCCTCCGCGGACATCGCCCGTCACGTGCGCGACCTCGGTCATCAGGACGTCGCGCTCGTCACCCTCTCGCTGGACGCGGAGCGCGAGCGCACCCTCATCACGCCGGAGCGGTTGGCGAACGCGACCGTCGACGTGACGGTCGACCGTCTCGCCGGGATGCGTGAGATCTTCCCCGACGCCCCGGCGATCTCGGCCTCCGGAAGCCTCATCGACGAGGGCATCCTCGTCGGTCGGATGCTGCTGGCCGATCCCGCCACCCGGCCGACCGCCGTGCTCGCGCAGAGCGACCTGCTCGCCGTCGGCGTGATCCGTGCCGCGGAGGAACTCGGACTCCGTGTCCCCGAAGACCTCTCGGTGGCCGGCTTCGACGGGATCCCGCTCGACGGCCTCGGCGATCTCACCCTCACCACGAGCGTGCAGCCCGCGGTGGAGAAGGGCAGGGCCGCCGGGGAGCAGGTCGCCCGGATGCTGCGCGGGGAGCCGGGCGTGACCCAGGACCTGCACTGCGTGTTCCGTGCCGGCACGACGACCGCACCGCCCCCCTCGCGCTGACAGCGCGCACCGGTCACGAACGCGCGGGCCCGAGGGGAACCGTCGCCGGCGCGTAGTCGAGGATGCGGTACCGCCCGCACTCGACGAGGGCGGTGGGCTCCGCGGCGGTCGGCAGGTTCCACGGCACGGTCTGCGTGTCCTCGACGAGGAACGACACCGCACCCACGGCGAAGTCCCGACGATCGACGAGCCAGGCGTAGCCGTGCAGCTCGTGATCGACCTGCACGAGCCGGGCGGGATCCGACGCGTGCAGCTTCGGCAGTCGGACCGTCCAGAACTGTCCCGCACCGGTGCGCCCCGACGCGTCCACCCAGTCGGTCACGCAGGTGAGATCGCGGTCGGGCGCGCTCGCCGCCTGCACGATGCGCGGCACGGACGCCGCGCCGCCGACGAGGAGGACGATGGCGACGACGGCGGGGACGACGCGAGTCAGCGTGGCTCGCGACATCCGGACGCGCGGGAGTGCGACGAGGGCGAGGATCGGGGCGAACACGAGCGGCTGCAGGTACCGGGCCGCGTGGGTTCCCGCCGCGATGCCGCCGACGATCACGAAGAGCGGGAGGACCCAGGCTGCCATCGCCACGAGACGGATGCCGCTGTCCGACGCGTGCGCCGTCCGCACGATCGCGAGCACCGTCAGCGTCAGGATGACGACCGCGGCCAGCACGCCGCCGGGGGTGGACAGGCGCTCGGTCGCGAGTCCCGCGTAGTACTCGACGGCGTGGGCCCACTCCGAGGGCTGCACGTAGCCCGCGCCGGAGTTCGCGATCCATGCCGAGAACGGAATGCGACCGAGGAAGCCCAGAGCGCTGCCCCCGACCAGGGCCCCGATCAGGGCCGGCGCGTGACGCCGGACCGGGGGCGCAGCGAGGGAGACAGCGCCGAGGATCAGGGAGAGCGGCACCGTGGCCCATGCGGCGAACAGCGGATTGCTCATGGTCGCGACCGCCGCGACCGCACCGAGGGCGATCACCGGCGTCACGCCTCCAGAGGCGTCGTCGAGGACGCGCCGACACAGAGCGACGGCGAGGAGCACGCCCACGACCGTGGCCGAGTAGTACGTGGTCGTCAGCATCAGCGACGCGAGCTCGAGCGCGTCGCGCGACGTCGACGACTCGGTGAGGATGAGGAGACAGAACGTCGCGAGGGCCGCGACCGACCAGGCGACCGGTGCCCGACCCTCGACGCGCCGACCGGCGGCGAGGCGGATCGCCCCGTAGAGCGCGAGCACGTTCACTACCGCGTTGGCCGCCAGTACGCCGTCCACGTCGAAGGGCAGCACGGCGTCGAGGGCCGTGAACACCGCGATCTCAGGAAGGAAGAGCACACTGGACATCGCCCAGTCGCCCCCGCCGCCGTCCAGGATCGATCGGGCGACCAGAGCCACGATCAGCGAGTCCCCGTCGTCGAACATCAGCGTCGACCGGGGTGACGACGCCAGGTATCCGACGACGATCAGCGCGAGTCCCAGCGCGGCCACCCACCCCGCCAGCTCTCGCCCCCGGACCCGCCGCATGCGACCACTCTGACACGCGATCTCGAAGCTCGCGGAGCCGACAGGCGCCTCGGCCCGGTAAACTGGACGGACACCGCCCGCCTGAGCCGTACGGCCGACGAGCCCCCGAGGAGCCGCGTATATGCTGATGCTCCTCGCAGTGTTCCTTCTCGGGTCGCTCTTGATGCCCGTTCTGGTGCGCTGGTTGGGAGCTCAGGCTTTCGCCGTCGCCGCCCTCGTCCCGGCCGCCGCGTTCGTGCACGCCCTCGTGCTCACGCCGCAGGTGCTCGACGGCCCGGTCCCGTTCGTCTCGGTGCCGTGGATCCCGCAGCTCGGGCTGAACCTGTCCATGAACATGGACGTCCTCGGGTGGGTGCTCACGCTCATCGTCACCGGCGTCGGCGCGCTCGTGCTGCTCTACTGCCGCTGGTACTTCCACGACGAGGCGGCCGGGATCGGGCAGTTCGCGGGCGTGCTCCTCGCCTTCGCCGGCGCGATGTACGGTCTCGTCCTCACCGACGACCTCGTGATGCTCGTGATGTTCTGGGAGGCCACGAGCATCCTCTCCTACCTCCTCATCGGCCACTACCGACGCCGCGCCGCCAGCCGACGTGCCGCGCTCCAGGCGCTCCTGGTGACCACGCTCGGCGGACTCGTCATGTTCGTCGGCGTCGTGCTCCTCGTCGTCGACGCGGGGACATCGAGCATCCGGGAGATCCTCGCGATCGCGCCGACCGGTCCGATCGTCGATGCGGCGATCGTCATGCTCCTGATCGGCGCCATCAGCAAATCGGCGCTCTTCCCCTTCCACTTCTGGCTCCCGGGCGCCATGGCGGCCCCGACGCCGGTCAGCGCCTACCTGCACGCCGCGGCCATGGTGAAGGCCGGCATCTACCTCATCGCCCGCTTCGCACCCATCTTCGCGTTCAGCCCGACGTGGCGGCCGATCGTGCTCACACTCGGCATCCTCACGATGCTCCTCGGGGGCATCCAGGCGCTGCGGGAGACCGACCTCAAGCGTGTGCTCGCGTTCGGCACGGTGAGCCAGCTCGGTTTCTTCGCTGTCGTCGTCGGCTACGGCACGCAGGCGGCCGCCCTCGCCGGCATCGCGCTGGTGATCGGGCACGCGCTGTTCAAGTCGGCGCTGTTCCTCATCGTCGGCGTCATCGACCGCCAGCTCTCCACCCGTGACGTGACCGAACTCTCCGGCGTCGGCCGGCAGGCGCCGGTCATGGCCACGGCCGCGTTCATCGCCGTGGCCTCGATGGCCGGGGTGGCTCCGACCATCGGATTCGTGGCGAAGGAGTCGACGCTCACGGCGCTGCTGGATGATGCGCTGGGCGGCTCCGTGTGGGGTCTGGTCGCCCTGATCGGCGTCGCGCTCGGATCCATGCTCACCGCGGCATATGGTGTCCGCTTCCTCTGGGGCGCGTTCTGGACCAAGCGCGACGCCGACGGACAGCGGCAGCCCGACACGGTCTGGCCCGATCCGCCGGTCGGCTTCCTCTCGGCACCGATCATCCTCGCCGGGGTGACGCTCGCCGCGGGCATCGGCGCCCCGGCCCTCGACGTCGCCCTGCAGCCCTATGCGCTGACCGCCACCCCCGGACTCGACCACGAGGGCGCGGCCGTCGAGGGCCCGGGACACCTCGCGCTCTGGCACGGCCTCGAACCCGCTCTCGGCATCTCGATCCTGTCGATCCTGCTCGGCATCGGCCTCTTCCTCCTCACCCGCCGGACCGGGTGGGACCGTCGTCCGCGACTGCTGCCGTTCACGGCCGCCGACGCCTACTACGTGGTGATGCGCGGCATCGACCGGCTCTCGGTGCTGAGCACCACGCTCACCCAGCGGGGTTCGCTGCCCGTCTACGTGGGGACGATCTTCGTCGTCTTCGTCGCCGCCGAGGTCACCGCGCTCGTGGCGAGCGACATCGACCGCTATCAGCTCTCGCTCTGGCACACGCCGGCTCAGCTCGCCGTGGCCCCGATCATGGCCGTCGCCGGCGTCGTGGCCGTGCGGGCCCGCAAGCGCTACACCGGCGTCGTGCTCGCCTCCGTCACGGGCCTGGGCATGGTCGTCCTCTTCGCGACCAGCGGAGCACCGGACCTCGCGCTCACCCAGATCCTCGTCGAGACGGTGACCATGGTGACCTTCGCCCTGGTGCTGCGCCGCCTTCCTGCGCGGATGGGCGAGCACAACGCCTCCGTCAGCCGCATCCCGCGCGCCCTCCTCGGGATCGGCGTCGGCCTGACCATGGCGTTCGTCGCCGTCGTCGCGACCCAGTCCCGCGTGGCCGACCCCATCTCGGCGATCTTCCCGGAGATCGCGTACGAGATCGGCCACGGCAAGAACGTCGTGAACGTGGCGCTGGTCGACCTCCGCGGTTGGGACACGATGGGCGAGCTGTCCGTGCTCGTGCTCGCCGCGACCGGTGTCGCCTCTCTCGTTTTCGTGACCCACCGCGCCGACCTGCTCGCCGCCACGAAGACCCTGCCCCGCTCGGTGCGGAAGTCGGCACGGAGCCGGCCGCTCGTGGAGACCACGGACGGCGTGCGCTTCCAGACCGCGGAGAACCGCTCGGCACCGCGCGCCTGGCTCGTCGGCGGCCAGAAGATGAAGCCGGAGAACCGGTCGATCCTGCTCGAGGTGATCGTCCGGATCCTGTTCCACACGATCATCGTGGTGTCGATCTTCCTGCTCTTCGCCGGGCACAACCTCCCCGGCGGCGGCTTCGCGGGCGGGCTCGTCGCGGGCATGGCCCTCGTGATGCGCTACATCGCGGGAGGCCGCTGGGAGCTGGGTGCCGCCGCGCCGACCGATGCCGGAAGACTCCTCGGCGCGGGCCTCATGCTCGCCGTGGGCACCGCCGTCGTGCCGCTGTTCTTCGGCATGGCGCCGCTCACCAGCACCTTCTGGGAGTGGGAGATCCCCGGTATCGGACACATGGAGTTCGTCACCTCGACCATCTTCGACATCGGCGTCTACCTCGTCGTGATCGGACTCGTCCTCGACGTGCTCCGCAGCCTCGGCGCCGAGGTCGACCGGCAGGCGGCGCTCCGCCCCGGTGAGAGCACCGCCGTCGACTTCTCCTCGAGGACCGGGGGGAACGGCTGATGGACGTCTCGCTCGCCCTGATCGCGATCATGGCCGTGCTCTTCGCCTGCGGCGTCTACGCGATGCTGGAGCGCAGCCTCACCCGCGTCCTCATCGGCTTCCTCCTGCTCGGGAACGCCACGAACCTGCTCCTGCTCATCGTCATGGGCGTACCGGGGAACGCGCCGTTCTTCGGCACGGAGGGCGACCTGAGCGACCCGCTGCCCCAGGCGCTGACGCTCACCGCGATCGTCATCACGTTCGCCGTCTCGGCCTTCCTGCTGGCGCTCATCTACCGCTCCTGGCAGCTCGGTCAGGCGGACACGGTCGAGGACGACGAGGCCGACATCGCGCTGCGGGAGCGCACCGACGAAGACGAAGACCTCATGGACGACGAGTCCGAGACGGACGACGACGACGCCACGACCGACTTCGTGGGCGTGCAGACCGCGCCCATCACCGTCCTGCACATGCGCGACAACCCGGCGATCCACGATGACGCGCCGTACGACGCGCCGTACGTGCCCGAGCCGGAACCCGACGGCGCGGACGAGGCCGACGCGGACCGGGACGACGACACGACAGACGGGGAGGGCAGGCCATGACCACGCTCGTCCCCCTCCTCGTCGCCCTGCCGCTCCTCGGTGCCGCGGTCACCCTCGTCTTCGGTCGCAACGCGCGCCTGCAGGTGTTCGTCACGGTCGCCACGCTCGCGGTCGTGTCCGTCATCGCGGCTGTGCTGCTCGTCGTCGTCGACGCGGGATCCCCCCTCGCGGTCTCCGTGGGCGGGTGGCCGGTGCCCTTCGGCATCGTCCTCTACGTCGACCGTCTCGCCGCACTCCTGGTGCTCGTCTCCAGCGTCGTGCTGCTCGCGGTCCTCCTCTTCTCCATCGGTCAGGGTGTGGCCGACGGGGCGGACGAGACCCCGATCTCGATCTTCAACCCCTCGTACCTGGTCCTCGCCGCCGGCATCTTCAACGCCTTCATCGCCGCCGACCTGTTCAACCTGTACGTCGGGTTCGAGATCCTCCTGGTCGCCTCGTACGTGCTCATCACCCTGGGCGGCACCGAGTCCCGCATCCGCACCGGGGCGGTCTACATCGTCGTCTCGCTCGTGTCGTCGATCCTGTTCCTCGCGTCGATCGCGATGATCTACGGTGCCCTCGGCACGGTGAACATGGCCCAGATCGCCGAGCGCATGTCGGAGCTCCCACAGGACACGCAGCTCGTCCTGCACCTCATGCTCGTGGTCGCCTTCGGGATCAAGGCCGCGATCTTCCCCGTGTCGTTCTGGCTGCCCGACTCCTACCCGACGGCCCCCGCGCCGGTCACCGCCGTGTTCGCCGGCCTGCTGACCAAGGTCGGCGTGTACGCGCTGATCCGGACCGAGACGCAGCTGTTCGCCTCGAACAGCATCGACACCCTGCTGCTCATCATCGCGCTGGCGACCATGGTCGTCGGTGTCCTCGGCGCCGTCGCGCAGGCCGAGCTCAAGCGGATCCTGTCGTTCACGCTCGTCAGCCACGTCGGCTACATGATCTTCGGTCTGGCGATCGCGACCCCGGCAGCCATCGGCGCGACCGTGTACTACATCGTCCACCACATCGTCGTGCAGACCACCCTGTTCCTGGCGGTGGGACTCATCGAACGTCGCGCGGGCAGCACGTCGATCCTGAGGGTCAAGGGCCTGCTGAAGATCGCCCCCGTCATCGCGCTGCTGTACTTCATCCCCGCCATCAACCTGGGCGGTCTGCCGCCGTTCTCCGGGTTCATCGGCAAGTTCGCCCTGTTCGAGGCCGCGGCCTCCGTGGGCACGCCGCTGATGATCGTGCTCATCTTCGGCGGCATCATCACCTCGCTGCTCACCCTGTATGCGCTCATGCGCGCCTGGAACCTCGCCTTCTGGCGCGAGGAGGAGGACTCGACCGAGACCGAGGGCCGCATCTCCTACCTCACCGGAGCCCCCGCCGCGGATGAGCAGCAGGAGCGCCGGCACATCCCGAGGATCATGACCATGGCCACCGCCGGCATGGTCACCGTCACACTGGCCCTGACGATCTTCGCCGGACCGCTGTACGCTCTGTGCGACCGTATCGGGGCGGGCCTGTTGCAGCCGGTCAACCTCGTACAGCTGGAAGACGAGGTGGAGGGATGAGCCCGGACACCAAGCGCGTCTGGCGGGACATCGGCATGCAGCTGCCGTTCCTCGCCTGGCTGATCGTGCTGTGGATGCTGCTGTGGGCCCAGTTCACGGTGCTGTCCTTCCTCACGGGACTCGTGGTGGCGATCTTCGTGACGCGGGTGTTCCGCCTCCCCACGGTCGAGCTCTCGGGGCGCGTCAACCTCTGGTACGGGGCCCTGTTCGTCGTGCAGTTCCTGTTCGCGATCCTCCGCGGCGCGCTCTCCGTGACGGCGCAGGTGTTCGACTTCCGCCGCCAGCCGGGTACCGCCATCGTCGCGGTACCCCTCCGCTACGCCGACGACCTCGTCATGACCCACGTCGCCGTGGTGTCGTCGCTCATCCCGGGCTCCCTCGTCGTCGAGGCCGACCGCGACCGCGGGATCCTCTATCTGCACGTGATCGGCGTGCGCAGCAAGGAGGACGTCGAGAAGCAGCGGCAGGGCGTCCTCGGCTGGGAGAAGCGCATCGTCCGGGCGCTCGGCAACCCGACCCAGTACCGTGCGCTCAAGGCCGACGAGCGCGCCGGCCGCATCGACCCCGCGACGATCGGCGGTGCCCGATGAACACCCTGCTCCTCATCATCCTCGCCGTGTTCGCCGTGGCTGCGATCCTCGCCGTGATTCGCATCGTCCGCGGCCCCTCGATCCTCGACCGCGCCGTCGCTGCCGACGTGCTGCTGACCGAGGTCATGTGCGTGCTCGGCGCCGAGATGGCCATCAACGGCCACACCCGCAATATCCCCGTGCTCCTCATCATCGCGGCGGTCGGCGTGTTCGGGTCGATCGCGGTCGCCCGGTTCGTCGCGAGAAGGGACAACACGACACCATGAACGTGTTCGGTCTGATGATCCCGGATGCCGTCGTCGATGTGGCGGTGCTCGTCCTCATCCTGCTCGGGGCGATCCTCTGCCTCTCCGCCTCCGTGGGGCTCCTGCACTTCCGCGATGTGCCGACGCGACTGCACGCCGCAACGAAGCCCCAGGTGCTCGGGCTGCTGCTGATCTGCGTCGCGATCGCTCTGTCGCAGCGGTCGATCGGCGGCGTGCTGTTCGGTCTCGTGCTCGTGGCGCCCGTGGTACTCATGCAGTTCGCGACCGCCCCCCTGTCCGCGCACATGGTCGGTCGCCAGGCCTACCGCAACGGCACGATCGAGCAGCGGGGGCTCGTCGTCGACGAGCTCGCCGAGTCGAAGCAGACCCCTCCCGCCGCTGGCTGACCGCCTCGCCGCCGACGTAGCCGGTTCCGCCCGCTGTCGGTTCACAACTCAGGAGATCCGCGGCGTCATCGGGCCGCGCGTGCGCTCAGGTCGGATGGGGGACGGATTCTCCTGAATTGTGAACGCGGTGCGCGGCCCCCCACTTCTCCTCCACCGCCTCGCGATCCGGAGCGGGCACTCCACATCCGGCCTCACTCCCCGTCCCGCCGTGTCGCGCCGGGCATCCTCCGGGATGTGATCGCCCACTCCGGACCCCAGCGCGCAGCAGATGTCTTCGACTCCACGGTGTTCAGTCGAGCGGATCTTCGCTCCGCCGGGCTGAGGGGGCGCGAGCTGACCGCCCTGGTGCGGAGCGGGCGGCTTCTGCGACTGCGCCGGGACCGATACGCCCGCCCGGATGTGGATCCTGTCGTCGCGGAGGCCGTGCGCATCGGAGGTCGCGTCACCTGCGTCTCCCTTCTTCAGCTGCTCGGGGTGTTCGTGCTCGCGGCCCACGGTGTGCACGTGCAGGTCGATCCCCATCGCTCGCGGTTGGGGCGTCGAGACGCGGAAGCTCACAGGGTGCACTGGGCAGAGGACGGCGCAGCGAGTACGCTGCACGTCACGTCCCTGGATGCGGCCGTACGGCATGCCGTCCGATGCCAGTCGCCTCGGGCGTCGGTGGCCACCCTGGACAGCCTCCTTCATCAGCGCCTCATCACGATGGACGAACTGCGCGCGATCTTCGCTCGGCTGCCGCCGCGGTTCGGCGCGGTGCTCGCCCTGGCCGACGCGTCATCCGAGTCGGGGCCGGAGACCTTCGTGCGGCTCCTCCTCCGGTCACTCGGTGCCTCATTCGAGACACAGGTCCACATCTCCGGCGTGGGTCGAGTCGACTTCGTCGTCGATGGATGGCTGATCGTCGAGTGCGACAGCCGCGCTTTTCACGAGGGTTGGGCGAAGCAGCAGCGGGATCGTGCGCGGGACATGGCGGCCGCTCGTCTCGGCTATGTCACAATCCGGCCGCTCGCCGCTGACATCTTCTCCGACCCCGCAGGCACGCGAGAGGCGCTGCGGGAGGTTATCGAGGCGCTCGGGCCCCGGCTCGTCGGCGCTCGCCGTTCACAACTCAGGAGAAAGGGCAGCCGCAGCCTGCCTCGGCCGCCGAACCGCCCCAACGCGCCACAATCTCCTGAGTTATGAACGGTAGACGGACCCGAGGGGCGCGGGCAGCGATTCGAAGGGTCAGGTGCGGGCGGCGAAGGCCTCGATCAGGCGGGCGGCGGGCTCCGAGTCGCTGATAAGGGTGCCGTGGCCGTGGTCGGGGATGACGGCGAGCTCCGCGCCGGGGATCGCGTCGAGGATGACCTGGCACCAGCTCATCGGCGCCAGCGGGTCGTCTTCCCCGCGCAGCACCAGCACCGGGCATTGGATGCGCACGAAGGCCTTCTCGGGCTTGTGCACGATGGTCGCGCGCATCTTGCGGATCAGATGCGGGCCGCCGCGAAGGTACTCCCGGGCACCGCGCCAGATGACGAGCGGTCGTTCGCCCACGAGGTCCTGCAGCAGGTATCGCGCCTGGGCGCCCACGTTCCGGGCGGCCTTGTCGACGGTCGGACCCGCCAGCACGACTCCGGCGACGAGGGTGGGATGCCGGGCGGCGAGCTCCGCGGCGATCTGACTCCCCATCGAGTGCCCGATCACCACCACCGGGTCCGCGTCGACGTGCCGGAGGTAGGCGGCCACCAGGTCGGCGTGCCGCTGCATGGTCAGCGTGCGGGTGGGCTCGGGCGCTTCACCGAAGCCGGGGAGATCGAGCGCGATCACCCGCCCCTGCAGCCGCTGGGTGAGGTCGAGGTAGACGCTGCGCCCCATGCCGATGCCGTGCAGCAGGAGGTAGGTGGGCGGTCCGTCGCCGAAGGTCTCGGCGATCAGGGTCGCGCCTCCGTGCTCGAACTCCAGGAGGGTGGCCGGCGTCCCCTTCGGGGCGAGGTAGCTGGTGGGCACCTGTCCACGCTAGCCGAGCACCCTCCACGCTCCTCTCAGCCGGCGGGCGTGAGCGTCAGGGTGTCGACCGCTGCCGCCTTGACGGCCTTCGGTGTGAACGCCCACGACCGCTGCACCCCCGTCGACCAGTCCGTGGTCTGATCGACGTAGTGCTCGTGGAAGGCGTGCCCTGAGGCTCCGGTGAGGTGGATCCACGTCGAGTCGTCGAAGTCGGCGAGATCGACGACCATCCGCATGGAGGGCACGGTGGTTGTGGCGTACGAGACGCCGAGCTGCCACCCGGTCGCATCGACCACGGAGGCGCCGCCGCCGACCGGATACGGACCACGGTTGAAGAGGGCCTCGATCGGGCCGATGCCTGACGAGCCGAACGTGTCGCTCGTGAGGGTGAGGGCATGCAGATCGCCCCAGTTCCACCGCGCGACGTCCGTGCCCTGAAGCGCGGACAGCTCGTCGTACGCCTCTTCGGCCGACAGTGCGAGCATCTCGTCCCGGCCCTCGACATCGAGCTGGGGGTTGCTCCACAGCGGGTCCGCCGGGTTCTCCAGCATCGCTCCGACGACGGTGAACAGCCGGCCCTGACCGTCGATCGGCAGCGGCTGCTCGCGCTCGGCGAAGATGTTCTGCACGAGGTTCGACCAGAGCACGTTCGCGTACGCGGCGCCCGCCGACGAGGCGCTGTTCTGCGCGTCCCAGCCGCGGAGCAGCTCGACGGCCTGCTGCGGACCCGCTCCCTCGACCTCGATGTCCTTCATCGCGGCGACGAGCTGCGTGCCGATCCACATCTCGCCGTCCATCTGGATGTCCCGCATGTCGTCGGCCGTCAGGGGCCCGGCCGCGGCCCGGCGCTCGATGAGGTGGGCGATGCGGGCGGCGCGGTATCCCTGGTCCCAGTCTCGGGAGAGGAAGTGCTCGTAGTCGTCGGTCACGATGGCGTTGTTGGCCGTGACGATGTATCCGGAGCTGGGGTTGTACGACACCGGCAGCTCCTCGAACGGGATGTACCCGGTCCAGTCGTAGCTGCTGTCCCACCCGGGCTGCGGCATCCAGCCGTCGCCGGCACCGCGGATCGGGAGCCGGCCGGGGGTCTGGTAGCCGATGTTGCCGTCGACGTCGGCGTAGATGAGGTTCTGCGCCGGGACGTCGAACAGGGAGGCCGCGCGGCGGAAGTCCTCGAAGTCCTGGGCGGTCGACAGCGCGAAGATCGCCGTCGCGGTGGTGCCGGGGTCGAGCGCCGTCCACCGCAGGCTCACCGCGTACTCGGCGGCATCCGAGCCGGGAGCGGCCGGAACGGCGCCCTCCGCGGTGAGCCCTGGCGTCGGGTCGTCCGCGATGCCGGTGAAGTCATCCGTGAGGCCGGAGATGATCGGTCCGTGCACGGTGGAGCGGATGGTGAGCTCGATGTCGTCCCCGCCGGCGACCTCGATGGTCTCCGTGCTCTCCTCCAGCGGCACGAGCTCGCCGTCGCGCCAGTAGGAGTCGCCCTCGATGCGCTCGACGTACAGGTCGGTGACGTCGGTGGTGAGGTTCGTGAAGCCCCACGCCACGCGCTGGTTGTGTCCGATGACGATGCCCGGAAGCCCCGAGAAGGAGAACCCGCCGACGTCGAACGGGCAGTCCTCGTCCACCGTCGAGCACTTCAGCTGCACCTGGTACCAGACCGACGGGAGCGAGGCGCCGAGGTGCGGGTCGTTGGCCAGCAGCGGCATCCCGGATGCGGTGAGGTCGCCGGAGACGACCCAGGAGTTGGAGCCGATCCCCTCGCCGACGTCGCCGACGAGCACGCTCGCCGCCTCGATGACGGACGAGGTCTCCTCCCACTCCACGGTCGTGAGCGCCTGCTGTGCCTCGCCGTCGCCCTCGGGCACGGTGAAGGCGGCGGGCTCGGCGCCGGTCTCCAGCGGCGGGACCGTGGAGATGGTGGGCACGATCACGGGGTTCCGGTCGAACGGGTAGTCCGGATAGAGCGTGCCGAGCAGAGCCTCCACATCGACCTCCGGGTCCTCGGCGAGCTGCCCCGCGAGGAGTGCCCGCTCGGTCTCGTCCTCGACGTTGGTGCGGAGATCCCAGGCCATCGCCTTCAGCCACGCCACCGAGTCCGCGGGTTCCCACGGCTCCGGCTCGTAGTCGGGGTTCTGCAGCCCGAGGACCGCGTACTCGAGGGAGAGCTCCGCGCCCGAGCGGGAGGACAGGTAGGCGTTGACGCCGTCCGCGTAGGCCTCGTAGTAGCCGCGGGTGACGTCGTCCATCGCCTCGACCTCGGCCTCGGCGGTCGTGCGCCAGCCCAGCGTGCGCAGGAACGCGTCGGTGCCGGCCTGGGAGGCGCCGAACAGCTCGGCGACTCGGCCGGAGGTGACGTGACGGCGGAAGTCCATCTCGAAGAACCGGTCCTGCGCGTGCACGAAGCCTTCGGCGAAGAAGAGGTCGTCCGAGGAGTCGGCGGTGATCGTGGGCACCCCGCTGGCGTCGCGCTGCACGGTGACCTCCGCTTTCAGCCCCTCGAGCGTCGTCGAGCCGGAGGTCTGCGGGAAGGAGCGCTGGATCGTCCAGGTCACGAAGAACGCGCCCGCGACGGCCACCACCACGAGGGCGGCGACCACGAGGAACGCGATGCGTCCGATGCGAGCGCCGAGAGAGGGGCGCGGGGAAACGGCGGACGCCGTCGAATCGGTCATCATCGTCGAGAACTCTTTCGGGTAGCCAGGTGAGACTCAGTCCCACCGAGCCCCAGTGCGCGTTTCACGGGTACGCGCTCTCGCATCATAGCCGCCCCGCGCTCGCCGCGGGATGGTCCGCGGCGAGCGGGAGGGTCAGCCGATGAGGCTGGGCTGCAGATCGCGCAGCGTGCGGCGGTGCGTCATGCGGGTGACACCGATCATCGCCAGCAGCAGGGCCCCGACGAGCCAGGCGCCCAGCACAGCCAGGTCCCAGCCGGCTCTCGCGTAGTCCCCGCCGTACATGAGCTGGCGCATGGCATCGACGACGTAGCCGAGGGGCAGCACGTGGTGCAGCGCGGCGAGGGGAGCGGGCAGTGTCTGCCAGGGGAACGTCCCGCCCGCTGTGACGAGCTGCAGCACCATGAGCACGAGGCCGAGGAACTGCCCCACGGACCCGAGCCAGACGTTGAGGGCGAGGATGATCGCGGCGAACGTGGCCGAGGCGAACATCATCACCCCGAGCGTGCCGAGCGGATGATCGAACGTGAAGCCGAGCGTGAGTGCCAGGATCCCCATGAGGCCGAGCATCTGCACCGCGCCGAGCATCGCCGGCGTCAGCCAGCCCGCGAGCGTGATCCGGATCGGGGAGTGCAGCGCCGTGACGGCCCGGCGGGAGATCGGCTTCACGATGAGGAACAGCGCGTAGATGCCGATCCACGCGGAGAGGGCGGCGAAGAACGGGGCGAGGCCGGCGCCGTAGTCCTCCGCGGAGGCGACCTTGTCGCTGGAGACCTTCACCGGGTCTGCGATCGTGTCGGCCTGCAGGGAGCGCAGGTCGGGGGTGGAGGCGGGGATCGCCTGCACACCGTCGGCGAGCCCGTCCCGCAGCTCCGCGGTCCCGGAGGACAGTGTCTTCAGGCCATCGCGGAGCTGGGCCGCGCCCGAGTTCGCCGCGGCCGCGCCCGTCGCGAGGGTGCCGGCGCCGCCGGCGAGCTCGCTCGCCCCCGATGCCAGCGAGGCGGAACCGGCGGCGAGCTGGTCGACCTTGCCGACGGCGTCCTGCACCTGCGCGTTGCCCTCCTCGATCCGGGTTCCGAGCGGATCCAGGCGGGCGAGCACCTCGTCGATCTCCTCGGGCGCGAGTCCCTGCTCCGTCAGGAGGTCGGCGATGTCCGAGCGCACCTGCGGCAGCGCGTCCGTCGCTTCCTGCACCGCGGCTCCGGCCCGGTCGGCGACGTCGGCGAGCTGGCGGTTGCCCGCGCTCACCTGCTGCGCGCCGTCGGCGAGCGTCCGGGCCCCGGAGGCGAGCTGCGCGGAGCCGTCGGCGAGCTTCGCCGTCCCGTCGGCGAGCGTTGCACTCCCGGAGGCGGCGCTGCGCGCGCCGTCGACGAGCTGCGTGGCGCCGTCGGTCGCGGAGACCAGGTTGTCGCGCACGTCGCTGAGGCCGGTCAGCAGTCGCTCCGCGGCCTCGCTGCCGACCATCTCGGCGACGGAGCTGCGGATCTTCTCGACGGCCTGCGATCCCATCGACGACGCGAGGTAGTTGTTCGCGTCGTTGGTCTCCAGCTCGATCCTGGCCTGGTGCGGGTCGTCGCCCGCCGCGGAGGTGAGGGCGGTGGAGAAGTCGGCCGGGATCGTCACGGTGAAGTCGACCGCGCCGTGGCGCAGGGCGTCGGCGGCTTCGTCCTCGGTCATGCGCTGCCAGTCGAACGCGTTCCCCTCGATCAGGTTCTCCGCCACGTCCTCCCCGTAGTTGACCGTCTCGTCGCTCGCCGGTTCGGTGCCGGTCGTGGGGGCGGGAGCGCCCTCGTCGTCGACCACCAGGGCCACGGGGACCTCGGAGAACTTCGCGTACGGATCCTGGTTCGCCCAGAGGTAGAGGCCGCCGTAGAGGATCGGCACGCAGATGAGGGCCACGAGGGCGAGGATGCCCATCCGGCTCGCGGTCAGGCGGCGGAGTTCGGCGGCGATCATGGCGGGGACCTTCATCGCGCTTCTCCTTCCTCGTCGGACGGGGCGTCGTCCTCGGACGGTACTTCGTCCTCGGACGGTACTTCGTCTTCGGTCAGCGGTTCGTCTTCGGTCAGCGGTTCGTCGTCGGTCACGGCCTCGTCGTCGGTCACGGCCTCGTCGTCGGGACGCTCGAGGACCAGCGGCTCGACGGGACCGGACGCGTTGATCGCGTCGAACTCGTGCATGCGCTCGAGGGCGACGGCGGCGGAACCGCCGACGATCACGAGCATCGCGTACCCGCGGTCCGCGAACTCGGCCGCGATGCGCCACCATCCGTCCGGGCTGCCGCCGTGGCGATCCGGGGCGACGAGGACGATGCCCTCGACGCCCTCGCGGAGCACGGCGAGCTCGCACAGGATGCGCACGCGGGCGGCCGGGTCGACCGAGCCGATGGGGACGGAGGCGAGCTCCTGGTATCCCACCCGGCCGAGCCAGCGTCGGGCGTGGAGCGGGGTCGCACCGCGCCCGGCGAACATCAACTCCTCACCGACCACCCCGGCGAGGGTGATGTCCGGATGCGGGTCGCTGACGTCCGGGGCGTCGACGAGGGCGACCCGGCGACGCAGTTCCTTCGGGCTCGCCGCCGCATCGATGGTGACGCGTCCCGTGTCCGGGCGCATCCGCCCGCTCGCGATGAGGCCGAGCACGGTCGGCCGCTGCTCGGTCTCCGCGAGCGCGTAGCGGACCGCGCCCGAGTGGAACTCGAGGCTCATGGAGGGAAGAGCCTGTCCGGCGCGACCCTTGCTGACATCGTGCAGTGTGATCCTCATGCGCGGACCTCCTGGTCGTCGGCGGTGATGTCCGGGTGAGAGGAGAGCAGCTCGTCCGCCTCGCGCCAGGAGAGTCCCGCGATGCTGAGCACGGCCCGGACGGCGACGTCTCCGGCGCCACTGCTCTGCGCGTCGGTGCGGGAGACGACCGTGCGCGCCATCTCCTCGATCAGTCGGGCGAGCGTGGGGGCGGCGAGATCCGTGCGGAAGCTGCCGTCCTCCTGTCCCCTCCGCACGAGGGCGGCGACGCTCCGGCGCAACGGCGCGAGGGCGGCGGCGGTGTGCTCGACGTGCGCCTCGTCGAGGGCGAGCGCGGCGGCGACCTGGATGTGCGCCGCCTCCTCCCAGAGCCGGGCGGCCAGTCGGGCGAGGGCGAGGCGGGCGTCGGGGTCGTCGATGGAGGCGGCGATGGCATTGAAGCGCTGGGCGCCGGTGGAGACGAGTTCGCGGATCAGGGTGTCCCGATCCTCGAAGTGTCCGTAGAGGGTGCGGCGCGACAGGCCGGCGGTCCGGGCGATCGCGTCGAGGGAGGCGTGCGGGTCGGAGGCAAGGGCGCTGCGAGCCGCGGACAGGATGCCGGCGCGGTTCTCTGCAGCGTCGCGACGGAGGGCGCGAGTGGTCATCCCTCCATGGTAATAACATGCACAGCACTGTGCAAGATAACTCAGCAACCTCGCAGCGTACCGACCGCGAGGCAGGGCGCCGAGGCTCCTCCGGGGAAGGTCGTGTTATGTTACGCGTCGCGCTTCGGCGCATTCTCAGTGGAGAGACCGGTCCGGACCGGGGCTCCGGCGGGATCGGTCCATGCAACGGCGGGGGGACGCCATGATCGAGAAGAAGGATGATGCACGCGCGGTGAGCGGGACATCGGCGGGAGGGGATCGGCACGGCGGCCTGCAGGGCAGGCTGACGGATGCGATCGTCTCGGGGGCGCTCGCGCCGGGCACGCGGGTGGACGAGCGGGGGCTCGCAGCCGCCCTCGGTGCCGCGCCGGCGGATGTCCTCCGTGCCCTGGACGGCCTCGCCGCTGTCGGACTCATCGCGGTGCGCCGCGACGGCACCCGGTGGGTGACCGCCTTCGACGGCGACCGCGCGCGCGACGTGGTGGCCCTGTTCGGCGACGTCTGGATCGGCTCCGTCCGACGCACGATGGCAGTGCTCCACGCGGACGACCTCGACTACCTGGACGAGCTCGTCGAGGACGTGGCACTGGCGGTGCGGTGGCGGGACGGCTCCGCCTTCGGCGACGGCCTGCGCGCTCTCGCGGTCGCCTTCGCGCGGATCGAGGGCAACGCGGAGCGGGCCGAGCTCGTCGGGAGCCTGGGGACGCTTCTCGCGTGCGTCGCCCGTCGCGCGGGGAGTGTCTTCGACTGGTCGGACGTGCGCGCCGCGGTCGTACGGATCGCCGTCGTGCTGCCGGGACGCGACGCGGCGGCGATGCGCACCGCCCTCATCGCGCTGTTCGACGACGTGCTGCCGGGGATCGTCGACCGCGCCGTGGCGCCGGCGCATCCGCTCGCCGCGGCGTCCTGATCACGGGGGCGGGTGCACGGTCGCCCGCGGCGCCCCGTGCGCTCAGTCGGTGCCGGAGTCGAAGGCCGCGCGCTCGGAGGCCGTGTCGACCGCGTCGGCGAGGTTCTCGTCAGCCTCCGAGATCGAGCCGTGCACGGACTCGGTGATCTCGGCGGACTCGCCGGCGGTCACGCGGCCGACGAGCTCGCCGGTCGCGCCGCCGACGAGGCCGAGGCCCGCGTACTGCTCCAGGCGCGCGCGGGAGTCGGCGATGTCGAGGTTGCGCATCGTGAGCTGGCCGATCCGGTCCACCGGCCCGAACGCGGCGTCGCCGACGCGCTCCATCGACAGCTTCTCCGGCCCGTACGACAGGTTCGGGGAGACCGTGTCGAGGATCGTCCAGTCGTCGCCGCGGCGCAGGCGGATCGTCACGGTGCCCGAGATCGTCGAGCCGACCCAGCGCTGGATGGACTCGCGGAGCATGAGCGACTGCGGCTCGAGCCAGCGTCCCTCGTACATGAGGCGGCCGAGGCGGCGACCCTGCTCGTGGTACGTGGCGAGGGTGTCCTCGTTGAGGATGCCGTTGACGAGGCGCTCGTACGCGATGAAGAGCAGCGCCATGGCCGGGGCCTCGTAGATGCCGCGCGACTTCGCCTCGATGATGCGGTTCTCGATCTGGTCGCTCATGCCGAGGCCGTGGCGCCCGCCGATCGCGTTCGCCTCCTGCACCAGGGCCACCGGGTCGCTGAACTCGACGCCGTTGATCGCGACCGGACGGCCGCCCTCGAACGTCACCGAGACGTCCTCCGCCTCGATGGCGACGGACGGGTCCCAGAACTTCACGCCCATGATCGGGTCGACGGTCTCCAGCGAGACGTCGAGGTGCTCGAGCGTCTTCGCCTCGTGGGTCGCGCCCCAGATGTTGGCGTCCGTCGAGTACGCCTTCTCGGCCGAGTCGCGGTACGGGAAGCCGTGCGCGACGAGCCACTCGCTCATCTCCTGGCGACCGCCGAGCTCGGTGACGAAGTCCGCGTCGAGCCAGGGCTTGTAGATGCGCAGGCGGGGGTTGGCGAGCAGGCCGTAGCGGTAGAAGCGCTCGATGTCGTTGCCCTTGTAGGTCGAGCCGTCGCCCCAGATGTCGACGCCGTCCTCGCGCATCGCACGCACGAGCAGCGTGCCGGTGACCGCGCGGCCGAGGGGAGTGGTGTTGAAGTAGGTCTTGCCGCCGGAGCGGATGTGGAAGGCGCCGCAGGAGAGCGCGACGAAGCCCTCTTCGACGAGCGCCGTCTTGCAGTCGATGAGACGAGAGGCCTCGGCGCCGTACTCCAGCGCGCGGCCGGGGATGGAGGCGATGTCGTCCTCGTCGTACTGGCCGAGGTCGCCCGTGTAGGTGAACGGCACGGCGCCCTTGTCGCGCATCCACGCGACGGCGACGGAGGTGTCGAGTCCTCCGGAGAAGGCGATGCCGACGCGCTCGCCGACGGGCAGGGACTGGAGGACCTTGGACATGGCTCCCAGTCTATCGGCGCGCGACCCACCCCCTTTCGTGTGTTCCGGCCCCTTTCGGACGTACGCAGAGGGGTGGCTCGCGCAGAAAGGGGTGGGTCGGCGGGAAGATGGGCGCATGGGTGGAGCGATTCTGTGGGGAGCCGTCGCGGCGGCTCCGCTGTTCGTCGGCGCGGTGCTCGCGATGCTGCGCACGTGGCCGCCGCGGTGGCTGGGCATCGTGCTGGGCTTCGGCGCCGGAGCCCTGATGGCCTCCATCGCCTTCGAGCTCTGGGAGGAGGGGCTCGACCGCGGTGGTCCGATCCCCCTCGTCACCGGCGTCGCGCTCGGAGCCCTCAGCTACTACATCGCCGCCCGCATCCTCGACGCCAGAGCCGCCAGGAAGAAGGGCGAGGCCGGGGGAGGCCAGCTCGCAGTGGGGGCGCTCCTCGACGGGATCCCGGAGCAGCTCGTGCTCGGCATCGGTCTCGCCTCGGGGGAGCCGGTGAGCATCGCGCTCGTCGTCGCCATCCTCGTCTCGAACCTCCCGGAGTCCATCGGCTCCGCCGCCGACCTGCTCGACGGCGGCATGCGGCGGAGCAGGGTGCTGCTGCTGTGGGCCGGGGTCGCCGTGCTGTGCGCGGCGGCCACCGTCGCCGGATTCGCCCTGGCGAGCGTGACCGGCGAGGTCTTCCGCTCCGGGGCGAGCGGTTTCGCCGCGGGCGCCCTGCTCGTCATGCTGGTGGATTCGATGGTCCCGGAGGCGCAGTCGAAGGCGAAGGAGTCCACGGGGCTGGCGACCGTCCTCGGATTCGCGCTCGCCGCCGGTCTCGCCTTCGCCTCCTGAACGGGACGGCGGGCGCGTTCAGACCCCGCTGGTGCGGGGGTCGCGGCGGACGCTGCGTCCGGTGATGCGCTCGATGCGGAACGACAGCGGGAGATCACGGTCGTCTCCGGCCCACGGGTGCACCCGCGCCGCCGCCCCGGCCGCCTGATCCTCCGGAACCGGCGACAGGACCCCGTGCATCAGCACACTCCACCCCAGGCCGCCGATCGGATCGTGGTAGTCGACCTCGAAGGAGACCGTGGCCGCCTCGCGGGACAGCGCCGCCAGGTGGCCGTCCGGTGAGGTGCGCAGGAGCAGCTCGTGCCCCGAGACGACGAAGTTCACCGGATGGATCTGCACCAGGCCGTCGTCGACGAATCCGATCCGGCCCACCGTGGTGGTCGCCAGCAACTCGTAGGACTGCTGCTCATCGAGTTCGTTGATCATGCGGACACTCCCTCCCCCTGTGCGGCCAGTGTAGCCACGCCGCTGCCGATCATCGAGGGGATGGACCGGGAATCACCGGGTGAGGTGTCAGGCCGACCACCTCTCCAGGTCCGCGGTGAGCGCGGCGAGGTACTCCGGAGGGCCGGCTTCCGCGAACCACAGCCACAACTCGGCGGCGTGCACGGGGTACCACGCACGGACCCGGGCGGGATCCGCACCGTACCCGTCGATGAGCGCCCGCTCCGAGCGCGGATCCTTCCGCGCGGCTCCCCACGCGGCTCGCGCCAGCTCCCGCAGCGGATCGCCGCGGTGTGCGGCCTCCCAGTCCACGATCCCGGAGATGCGTCCGTGCTGCGCGAGCAGGTTGCCGTCCGTCCAGTCGCCGTGACAGAAGACGCTTCCGGACGAGGGTGGGATGAGCAGGGGGAGGCGTGGCGCCTCGGCGGCGCGATACCGCTCGATGATGGCCGCGTCGTCCGGCGCGGGAAGCAGGTCGTCCGGCGGTTCAAGCCGGTGCAGGGCGCGCAGCAGGGGTGCCGAGGCCCGGAGATCCGCGATCCGGACGTCGGCGTCGGCGTCGTCGAGACGGCCACCGGGGAGGGCGGTCATGAGGATCACGCCCGACCGCTCCTCGACCACCTCGGGCACGGGGAGCCCGGAGCCGACGAGCCCGCGAAGGGCCCGCACTTCGTTGAGGTGCCGCGCCGGATCGGAGAGGCGCTTCTCGACCAGCCGCCGCCCGCCGTGCTCGACGAGCCGCACCGTGCCGACCGCTCCCTGCCTCATCCCGTCATCCTCGCACCGGGCCGGTCACTCGAAGCCGGGGTAGTCCTGCAGCCGCTCCTCGAACTCCGCGCGGTCGTCCTCGCTCAGCACCTTGCCGGCGATCACGACGAGCTGGAGCCCCTCGATCGGTTCGCCGGTGCGCGCGCTCTGCGCCTCCCGCGAGCTGCGGAAGCCGCCGTCGGCATCGTTCGACAGGTCGTAGATGTTCGCGTAGAAGCGCAGCGGGTCGGGGTAGTTCTCCGTGTAGTACTCCCACGTCGTCTGCGTGCGAGGGTCATCGCTGCCGTAGAGCTTGGCGATCATGGACGGGTCGATGCCGGAGTTCGTCGGATCGTTGAACGAGTACAGGTTCCACAGGCCGTGGGACGCCACGACCTCGTCGATCGCCGCCATCACGTCGAGCTTGCGCGCGTAGCCCTGCACGGGCTGCTCGGTCGCCCAGGCCGCCGACGTGTACTCCGACAGCATCGACTCGCCGCCGTAGCCGTTCCGCTCCGGCCGGACATCCTCGTCGCCGACCCGGACCCACGTGAACCCGAAGTCCGCGGTGAGCCGCTGGCGGATGTCGGTGAAGAGGGAATCAGCCTCCGCGCGCACCTCCTCCATGGACTGCTGGGTGAGCGCCTCCTGCGGGGAGGTGCCCTTGATCCCGGGGTAGGCCTCCGCGTGCCGCTGTTCCGCGGTCTTCACGCCTTCGTAGTTCCCGGATGCCGAGGTGCGCAGAGCGCTGAGTGCCCCCACGGTCGCGACGTTGAACAGGACGGTGAGGACGAGCGCGATGACCCCGAGCCGTCGTCCGCCGGGGGTGAAGAGCGCGGCCACGATCACTCCGAGCACCACGAGCTGCAGCGTGATCATCGTCACTCCGTACAGCAGGTCGGTGCCGCCGACCACGAGCGTGCCGAACAGGATCAGGGTGAAGAGGATCGCGGCGACCAGAGCGATCCAGCCGAGCGCATTCGTGGAGGTCTTCTTCTCCTCCGTGGGCAGCTGTGGATCGACCGGTGGCGTGAGGTCGATCGGCTGCTGCCGCCGGGCACCGCGGTAGCCCCCGGGCGGCGGGACGGGCGGGGCGCCCTCGGTACCGCCGACGTAGCGGGCGCGCTGCCGCTCGTGATCACTCACCATGGCCTGTCCGTCCCGGTGCCGCCGGGGTCGTCACCCTGTTGCTGGTCCCGCTCCTGCGTCCCCTGCTCGAGCTTGTCCTGGAGGTCCTGCAGCTTGTCCTCGGACGGCTGCGGTTCCTCCTGATCCTCTTGCGGCTCCTGCGGCTGCTGTTCCTGCTCCTGCTCCTGCTGCTTCTGCTTGAGGCGGTCCTCGGTGTTGTCCAGGGTGTCCGACATGTCGCGCTCGGGGTCGGGGGACTGCTGCTGCGCCTCGTCGCTGCGGCACTCCTCCGGGGTCTCGACCGTGACGGTCAGCGCCTCGCCGTAGAGGGCGGTCGCCCCGGCGCCATCGCCATCGGCCCTGGCGGCGTCGCCCATCCGCTCGATGACGAGAGCGAGGTTGATCCGGACCGGGCAGACCTCCAGGCCGGTCGCGAGGTCGAGGGAGCGCTCCAGCTCCGCACGGGAGGCGGGGAGCTCGTCGGCACCGGCCAGTGCGGTGCCGATGTTGTAGGGGGCCTTATACGGCTCGAACCAGTTCAGGACGTCCTGTCCACGCGCCGAGGCTTCGGAACCCGCGAAGTCGTCGACGACGTAGGCGGTGATGGCCTGGTGGGCGAACGCGTACATGCTCAGCAGTTTGCCCACGAAGAGCAGGGCGGCGAGGGTGAGCGGGATCGTCCCGATCGCGACCCACCGGCGGATGAGCCGGCGACGGCGGTTCGAGCGGAGGAGGGCTGCGGCGGGGTCGTCCTGCGCAGGCATCACGACCCACCTCCTCCCCTGTCGTCGGCGTCTGAACATCCTATCCGCGACGATCAGGCGCGACCCGCGTTCGCGACGAACGCCGGCCTCGTTCGAGGCCGGCGTTCATACGGTGGACCGATCCGATTACTCCGCTGCCCTGACGCGGAACGTGTCGAAGGACACGCCGAGCGGCGCGGTCGCGCTCGCGGAACGGCTGCCGCTCAGGCCCACACCACCCGCCGGCAGCGGGGTGGGGTCGCTCGCCCGCAGCTGCCAATCGGCGGGCTCCGCGGCGTCTGTGACCCAGAGCTTCGCGACGAGCGACGTCTTGTCCGTTCCGGTCACGGACGCCTTCAGCGTGTACGTGGTGCCAGGGGTGACCGTGACGCCGTTCAGTGCCCGGGTCGCGAGGACGGTGCCGTCGCGGTGCGCCACGAGCCAGACCGTGCCGTCAGGGCGAAGCCAGGCGCGGACGAGATACCGACCAGCGGACGAGTCGCGGGCGATGACCCCGATGTAGGAGCCTCCTGTGCTCGACGGCTGATCGATGCGGAAGGTCGTCTCCAATGCCGGATCCGGAACCGACGGCGCGTTCAGCGTCCCGTGGCGGGTATCGCCCGCGGCCAGCTTCAGCACGCCGGAGCCGTCGGCGACGCCGGCTGCGGCGGCCGATCCTCCCGTGATCTTCCAGGCGCCGCCCGTGAGGGCTTCGCCCCACCCGGGGCCGGCGGTCCGGTCGAACTCGTCGCTCGCAAGCGGCGCGGGCTCCGCCACCACGGCCTCCCGCGTGGTGGTCGCCGTGCCCCCGACGTCGTCCGTCACCGTGAGGGTGACCGTCCGCGTCCCGGCCGTCGGGTACGTGTGCGTCGCCGTCGCGCCTTCACCCGTCGTGCCGTCACCCCAGTCCCAGCGGTAGCTGCGGATGCTGCCGTCGGCATCGGTCGATGCCGACGCGTCCGCCGACACCGTCAACCCCGAGGCGGAGAGGGTGAACGAGGCCGTGGGCGGCGTGTCGGCGCCCTGGACGACGACCGATTTCGTGACCGAGCCCACGAGATTCTGGCTGTCGGTGACCGTGAGCTTGACCGCGTACGTGCCGGGCTTCGCGTAGGCATGCGACGGCGTCTTGCCCGTACCGGTCGTACCGTCCCCGAAGTCCCAGCGATAGTCCGAGATCGTGGTCGTCCCCGGCGGCACGGAGGTGCTCGCGTCGAAGGCCGCGGTGAGGCCGCTTGCCGTGGCCGTATAAGCGGCGACGGGGGCTGTGGAGCCATTCCCCACGCTGTAGTGGGTCTTGATCTGTCCCGCGGTCAGGCCATACGGGTAGACCGCGAACTCATCGACAGTGCCGACGAGGTGGGCATCGCCGGCAAGGTTGGCAGGGGCGGCAAGAGTCTTGGTCGGCTCATTCGCCCAACCCTTCAGCCTGCCACCGCCAATCTTCCAGAACCCGTTGAAGTCCTGCGCTGTGGTGACGTTAGGGAGCTGGCCGTCGAGCTTTCCGTCGATGAAGAGCTTCATTCCCTCGGGGCTCACCGACGCGACGACATGATGCCAGCGGTTGTCGTTGTATGCCGTCGCGGTCGTGAGCACTTTGGTGCCGTCGTTGTATACCCCGAAGTTCAGGCGGCCATTGTCTGACATGTAGACGGTTCGGTCGTAGTTCTTCGAGTAGAAGCCAGCGGCCGAACTCTCGAAGTCGAACAACACGCCGCCCGCGGTCGTCGAGGTCTGGAACCACATCTCGACCGAGAACGATGACGGCGCCGCGGCCTTCGTGGTCGTGTCGACTCGTCCGGTCTCTGTCCCGTCGAGGGCTGTCGCCCCGGCCACGCCCTTCGGCACGCCTGATGACTGAGGCGTCGCTCCTGAGCGGATGAGCGGGCTGTTCGTACCTGCCACATCCTGCGCGACGGTTCCCAACGGGTAGTACAACTGGGGGCCGTCAGCGAGCACGGCGTTGGAGTAGGCAGGTGTGGACGCGGCCGCCGTGGCGATCGTCGTCTTGCTCGAAACCGTGTGGCCGTCGCTGTCCGTGGCCGTGAAGGTGTACTGCTGCTGTGCGCCGACCGGAGCCGTCGTGTCCTCGAAGCTGACTGCGGGCAGGTTGCACCACGTGGATTCCACCTTCGTGGTGAACAAAGGGGTGGTCGAGTCGGCGCGGCGCAACTCGTATGTGAGCGTGAGATCGTCACGGTCCCAGTTGGCGGGAATGGTGACCTTCACGCGCCCGGGGGTGAGCGAAGTCGCGGTCGGCACCCACTTGTCGCCGGAGAGGCGGGGGCCGTCCTTCGGGCCCTCTGGAGGGGTGGTCGAGAAGCGGACGAGTCCTTCGAACCGTCCGTTGTTGACGGAGCGGAACTCGCCGCCGATGGAGATCATGGTGCCGGTGCCGGTGATCGACAACCCGGCCTGACCGAGTCCTGTGGTGGTCCCGACCGCCCAATCGGGTGACCACGCGTACGGCGACGGGGCGGGCGTGCCGCCCCAGTCCTTGCGACCGGGCGCGGTCGGCGCGGGTGCCAGCGTTCCGCGAGCATCCGCCGTGTATGCCTCGGAATAGCGGTGTACGCGCGGAGCCTGCTCCGGGTGGAGTCCCAGAGTTTCGCATGAATGCGTGTGACTGGTGGTGTAGACGACCTTGCCGGTCGAGTACACGCCGTAGTGGTCGCCGAGGCAATCCGCGATCCAGCGCACCTTGCCTGTGCCGGCCTCGGCGGCGAAGGTACCTTCGAGGCTGCCGGTCGCGGCGTCGGCGAAGCCCCAGCCGGTGCCGTAGACACCCGTCGCGTCGGTGGCGAGACCGAACGTCCCGGCCTTGCCGGCGTAGATGCCGGATCCGGCGCCGTTCTTGACGGTCTTGGCCAGCCCCCAGTCCGTGTTCAGCGCTCCGGTGGTCTTGTCCACGGAGGCGCTGCCGCGCATCTCGGTGTTGCCGTTGACCTGGGAGAAGCGTCCGCCGACGATCGTGTCCGCGCCGGCCGGGTCCATGACCATGGCATCGACCTGGAGGTCGGTCTGCGGAGCCCACGGTCGGAGGGCACCGTTGGTGGTGTCGAAGGCGGCCAGGTTCTTCCGCGGCGTGCCGTTGGCCTGGGTGAAGAGGCCGCCGGCGTAGACGGTCGTCCCCGACGTCGCCAGCGCGTAGACGCCGGATCCGCCGATGGAAGGCACGAATCCGGGGACGAGCTCGCCGCTCTTGGCGTCGATCGCGGCGATGTTCCAGCGGTCCTTGCCGTTGACCTTGTTGAACGAGCCGCCGATGTAGATCCGGGTGCCGTCGGGCGAGGCGGCGACGGCCTTGATCACGCCGTTGACCTTCGGCGCGAACGGCAGGAGCGCGCCCGTGTCGATGTTGTAGGCGAGCACGTTGGAGCGCGCCGTCAGCGCCGTCCCCGGAGCGGCCTTCGGCTCGCGCGCGTTGTCGAACTTGCCGACCGCGTACACGATCGAGCCGATCGTCGTCTGCGCCCAGACATACCCGTTGTCGATCTGCACGGTCGGGATCGGATCGGACGTGACCACGTTCTGATCCCGCTGCAACAGCGGAGGCAGGCCGCCCGGGGCTTCGGCGGCCACGGCAGCACCCCCACCGAGGGCGACCAGCCCCGCGGCGACCATCACCCCCGCGAGCGCTCCGGCCACGCCCGTGCGCGCGCGCTTCCAGACAGCACTGTTCCCCATGTGTGTTCCCCAGTCTTCTGATGGCCGACCCCACGTCGGCACGACATCGCCGGACGACCGGCCGCGAGAGCTTCCCCCAGAGATGCTCGTATCGCAGTCGTCCGCCTCGGCGAACCCCCGTCGAAGGCATAAGAGCCTGCGACGGGTAACACAATACCATCGAAAGGCGCGGCACACACGCCGTATCTGCAGGGAAGCCCGGGGCCTCGGGCGCCGTCAGGGGGTGTGGGGTGGAACCGACCGTCCGGCGCGAGGGACGCGGAGGCCGCGCAGCCGGGCGACCAGGATCGTCGCGCGGGTGAGCTCCACCGCGAGCGCGGCGAGGACGACCAGTGCGGCGACCCAGTACAGCTCGATCACGTTCCCCACCTCGCCGGCGTCGGCATAGGCGGTGGTACTCGACGGTGCGGCGGGGAGCGACGGGGCGACGCCCGCCTCCCGGTGCTCGTACTCGACGCCGAGCTGTCCGGCGATCGTCTCGAGGTTCCCCTCGTCGATGACGGAGAGTGCATCGGCACCCTGGTACTGGATGTACTCGGAGCCGTTCTGATCGAGGCCGCCCGTCGTCACGCGCATCGGACCGCCCTCGGCCGTCCCGTACCCGAAGACGGCTCCGGCGTCGGTGTAGCGTGCGCTGTCGGCGAAGGACTCCGGCGCGGAACCCGTCGTCTGCTCGCCGTCGCCGAAGTAGAAGACCATGCGCGAACGGTCCGGCGACGACTCCGCCGCGGCGGCGAGGGTCTCGCTCAGCAGCGGTGCGGCCACCCCGATGGAGCTGCCGCGCGACTGGCTCGTGACCTCGGGGCGCAGCACGTCCAGCGATCCGAGGAGGGCGGTGGTGTCGGTGGTCAGCGGAATCCGCAGCTCGGCCGCCGCATCCGAGGTGATCAGGGCGAAACGGGCTCCGGGGTACTCCTCCACGAGGGCCCGCACGTCCGCGCGGACGCCATCGAGCCGGGGAGAGCCGTCGTCCCAGTCCTCGGCGACGATGCTCGCGGTGGTGTCGACGACCAGCACGATGTCGGTGTCGGTCGCCAGCGTCTGCGTGGATCCTCCGGGGAGCCCCGGCCGCAGCAGCATCACGGCGCAGGCGAGGACCATCACGAGCCGCAGGGCCCACAGCGACCGGTGCGCGGCGAGAGCGCGTCGATCGGTCACGACCTCGCCGCCGACCCGCGGGGCGCGGACGACCATCCAGACGCCCACCGCGGCGACGCCGGCGCACAGCAGCAGGATGAGGAACACGGGGAGGACGGGCTGGAAGATCACAGGCGCACCCTCCACACCATGACGACGAAGCCGAGCGCGAGGACCGAGAGAACGGCGATCCACAGGTTCGGGGTGTCCGTCCAGACCACCTGCGCCTCGCCGCGCAGCGCCGTGGCCTCCTGCTTCTGCACCTCGTCGATGATGTCGCCGACCGTGGTCGTGTCACGGAGTCCGTACGCGGCGCCTCCCGTGGCCTCGGCGGCGGCCGCGAGCTCGGCGCTGACGTCGGCGTCCTTGCCCTCGACCGGGTTGATCGCGAACACCCGCACGTCCTGGGAGGCCGCATACGCCGCGGCCTCGTCGAGCGTCACGATCGAGGCGCCGTTGATCTCGTTGTCCGTCGCGAAGATCACCGACCGCGACCGGTCGTCGTCCGGGTGGTCGAAGCCCATGGTGCACGCCGCGAGCCCGTCGCCGATGAGGGAGGCGCCGTCGCCGTTGAGGGTGCCGAGCCAGTGCTCCGGGATCTCGTCCACGTAGTCGAAGCTCGACATCATGCTCGCGAGGTGCTCGCGGATGAAGTCGTAGTCGTCGGTGAGGGGGAAGATCTGCACGGGCGAGCTGTTGAAGATCGTCAGGCCGATGCGCTCCCCCTCGAAGCCGTCGAGCAGCTCGTCGAACACGGAGAGCACCTCGACGTCGACCTCGGACATCGAGCCCGACACGTCCAGACACAGCATGATGTCGCGGCTGGTGTCGACGGGCTGCACCGTCTGGGCGGACATCGGCCGTGCGGCCACGACGCCGGCGGCCAGTGCCGCTCCCGCGCCGAGAGCGAGCAGGCCGGTCAGGGCGACGGCGCGACGGGACAGCGCCTGACGGAAGGACGGGAGCGCCCGCAGCCGCTCCGCCCTGGCCACGCGGGCCGTGTCCGCCGCACGCCGGTCCCGATGGCGGCGCAGCCCCACCACGAGACCGATCACCACCGCGGCGACGACGACAGCGGCGGCGAGGACCAGCATCCAGACGTTCGCTAGTGCCATGCGCGCACCACCGTCCTGGCGGCTTCGGCTCCGGCGACCGGGTCGATCGCGGGCCCCCGCCGGAAGATGCTCGGATAGTAGTGACGACCCATCGCGTCGATGAGCGCCGGGTGGACGCCGCGGGACACGAGATCGTCGAGGGCGAGCACCGGTGCCTCCAGACCGCTGTACTCGTTGACGAACGTGCGTACGACGCGGCTCAGCTCCAGGTTCGCCTGCCGTGCGGAGAGTCGGCGGTCCCGGTAGTCGTGCTCGACGCGGTCGATGCGGTCGAGGTACTCCGAGCGCAGAGCGGACAGCACATCGAGCGTGGACGGCTGCCCGGCATCCGCGGACCCTCCGGAGGCGGCGGTGCGGGGGCGGGTGAGCCGGAACAGCAGCCAGGCGCCCACGATCAGCAGCGCCAGGACGCCGAGAGCGAGCAGCATCCATCCCCACCCGTACTGCGCCGGGGGGTAGAGCTCGTCAGAACCGGGCATCGGACCTCCGGTTCAACAGGTGCAGCAGCTGCGGAACGGCGTGGTCCTGACCGTCGAGCGCGGCGTGGCTGATCTCCATCCGTGTGAGCAGGTCGGCGAGCCGGGCGGCATCCGCCGCCCGCTGCGCGCTGAGCTCGTTCACGATCGTGCGGTCGCCCTGGACGAAATCGGGAACCTGCCAGAGGCTGTCGACGTCGGCGCGCAGCCGCGCGGACCGGTGATCGAGCACCGGTTCGGCGTCGCGCAGGGTGATCCAGAGCACGTCGTGCTGCACGCGCAGGCGGCGCAGCAGCCGCTCGGTCTCCGTCGTCACCGGGGCCTCGTCGGTGACGACGACGACGATCATGCGCCGCGCGATCGTCCGCGTGACGAAGGACAGCAGGGCGTCGCGATCGCTGGGGGCCGCCGCGTCGTCGACCGCGCGGTCGATCGTCCGCAGCGCGTGTTCGAGGGCGCCCTCGCTGCGCCCCGGTGCCAGGCGACGGACGCGGGAGGCGTCGCCGTAGACGACCGTGAAGTCGTCGCCGTGCCGGAGCGTCAGCACGCCGAGCGCTCCGGTCGCCAGGATCGCCAGGTCCTTCTTCGAGCGCTCGTCCGCGGCGAGAGCGGTCATGGAGCGCCCCGTGTCGACGACGAACATCACGGTGTGCATGCGCGTGGCCCGTGACCGCTTGACCAACGGCGTGCCGAGGCGGGCGGTCGCGCGCCAGTCGATGTCACGCACCTGGTCGCCGTACTCGTACTTGCGCAGGTCCTCGAAGTCGAGGCTCCGCCCGTGCAGCAGCGACGCATAGGCGCCGTCGAGCGCGTGCAGCGACTTGCGGTTCGAGTGGATGAAGAGCTTGCTCTTCACCTGCGTGATGAGGCTGGGCATCTGGCGCGGGGTCCGTGAACGTGTCGACGGGTCAGGGGGTGGGCACGGCGGCGAAGATCTGGTCGATGATCTCCTCGCTGCGGATGCCCTCGGCGTCGGCCTCGAACGTCAGCAGCACGCGGTGCCGCAGCACGAGGTGTCGCAGGGCGCGGATGTCCTCGGGAAGGACGTGGGTCCGGCCGCTGAGGAGGGCGAGGGCGCGCGAGGCCTGGAGGAAGGCGATGCTGGCCCGCGGGCTCGCGCCGTACTTGATGAAGCGGGCGCGCTCGTCCCCGATGTACGGCGCGGGATTCCGGGTCACGTACGCGATCGACACGATGTAGTTGCGGATCGCGGGGTCGACGTAGATGCGGCTCGCGACGTCCTGCAGCAGGTGCACGTCGTCCAGCGTGACGGCGCTGTGCACGTGCCGGTCGGGGTCGAGCACGCCCGAGTCGATGCGGCTGAGGATCTCGAACTCCTCCGCCGGGCTCGGGTACTCCACGATCTCCTTGAGGAGGAACCGGTCCATCTGCGCTTCGGGCAGCTCGTACGTGCCCTCCTGCTCGATGGGGTTCTGCGTCGCGATCACGAGGAACGGCTTCGGCAGCGGGTGGATCTCGCCGCCGATGGTGGTCTGGTGCTCCTGCATCGCCTCGAGCATGGCGCTCTGGGTCTTGGCGCTGGAGCGGTTGATCTCGTCGAGCAGCACGAAGTTCGCGTGCACGGGGCCGAGCACCGTCCGGAAGCTGCCCGTCGCGGCGTCGTAGATCTGGTTGCCCGTGATGTCGCTCGGCAGGAGGTCGGGCGTGCACTGGATGCGCTTGAACTTCGCCTTCACGGTGTCCGCGAGCGTGCTGGCGGCAGTGGTCTTGGCGAGGCCGGGCACGCTCTCGAGGAGGATGTGACCGCCGGCGATGAGCGCCACGAGCAGGCTGGTGCGCAGGCGCTCCTGGCCCACCATCTTCGCGGAGTACGCGTCGGAGATCGTCTGCAGCACGGAACCGGCGCGCGCCATCTCGGCGTCGGTCGGAGCGGCGGCGGGGGCCGCGGCGGCGATCGGCGCGGCGGACGCGGGCGGTGGCGGGGGTGCGGAGATCGTCGGCGGGGTCGGCGCGTCGGCGTCGGTCATCGGTCTTCGTCTCCCTCGGTCACACGCGGGCCCGCACGGCGCGCCCCTCCGCCGACCAGCGTAATCGCAACCTGCGCGGAGGTCGCCGCGAAGCGGCCGGATGAGTCTGCTCCAACGCCTCCATTGACATGCAACGTTTTACCCGCTGATACTTGGCTCGTTCGATACCGACCCGACTATGCGAGAGGAGAAGCTATGTCGTTCACAGTTCGGGCAACCAAGGAACGTGACATCAGCTGGGGTGTTCTCTGGGAACGCGCACGCCACCCCGTATCGCTCGGCCTCCTCGGTCGAGCGATACGGGGCCGGAAGGAACTTCATGCGACCGCAGATCAAAAGAGCGCTACCCATCTATTGGCTCGCTGACGATGTCGTCCGCATCGGCGCGCAGCAGGGGATCACGAAGGAGCTCACCGACCCGCAGGGCCAATTGCGCGTCCTGTTACCGCTGCTCGACGGCAGGCGTGAGTACGGCGACGTCCTTCGAGAGGCGTGCCAAGCCCTCGGCGACCTGTCTGAAGACGACGTGCGCGAGGGGATCCAGTATCTCGACGCAAGCGGCCTCATCGAGGACGCGTGCTCTTACGACAGCCTGCCCGTTCGGCTGGAGGCCAATCAGACGTTCTTTGCGGCCGCCGCCGAGAATACGCAGGCAGCGGCGAATCGTGCCCAGCACGTTCTCCGCGAGTCTCATGTCGTTCTGCTCGGGCTCGGAGGGGGCGGAAGCGCAAGCCTCCCGCAGCTTCTGGCGTGCGGCCTCCGTAAGCTCACCATCCTGGACTACGACGTCGTAGATGAGAGCAACCTCAACCGGCAGACTCTGTTCCGGACGAGTGATATCGGGCGGAAGAAGACCGACGTAAGCGCAGAGTATTGTCGAGCGTTCGCTCCGGACGTCGATGTCGAGGTGTTCGATCTGAAGGTCGCCTCGGTGGACGACATCGTTCGGGTCGCGCGGGGAGCCGACGTCATCATCTGCGCCATCGATGAGCCTCGGTTCATTGCCCAACGCCGTGCGAACGCCGCGGCGGTGCGACTCGGAATCCCCGTCGTCATCATGCTCACTCAGCACACCAGCGGCCGCTTCTTCTCGGTGGTTCCGCGAGAGTCCGGCTGCCTCGATTGCTTGCACATCTTCGACGAACTCAACACGGATGGCTTCCTGCGGCAGTTCCATGCACTGATGTCGCCGGCGAGAGACGCGGCGACCGCGGCGATTGCGCCGCACATTCAGAGGCTCACGTCCTTCGGCGTGGACGAGGCGATGCGCCTGATCACCGGATACGCGGCCCCTTTGGGTCTCGGCCGACAGGTCGAGGTGAACTACATCTCAGGAGCGCTCCGCATCATCATGAACTGGGATCGACACCCGGGCTGCCCGACGTGCGGATCGGGCGACTCCCAGTTCGACTACATCTTCGATGCCGACCCGCTGTGAATCCGCCTCGGCTGGGTCTCTGGCGCGTCCGCGACTATCGGGCGTGGTTCGCCGGTGACACGCTCACCCAAGTCGGCCTGAGCATCGGGGCCTTCGCCTTCACTCTTCTCGGCTACTACGTCACATCCGACGCCTTTCTCGCAGGGCTGATCGGCACTGTCTCGGCCGTCGCGCGGGCGGTGTCGACCCTTCCTGGTGGCGTTCTCGCCGACAGGTTCGACGCCCGAAGGCTGATGATCTGGTCGGGCGCGTCCGCGTTCGCAATCTACGCAGGGCTGTCGGCGATGTACGTCACGGGCACGCTGACGGCAGCTGCGCTCATCGTGATCGCGGCAGGAGAGGGGCTCGTCGTGGGGCTCTTCTTCACGGTCACGGACGTCGCGCTCCCGCGCATCGTCGGGAAGCGATTCCTGGCCGAGGCATCCGCAGCCAACCAGTCTCGCGACGCAGCCATCCGGCTTGCGGCGGCACCGGTATCGGGGCTGCTCTTCGGTGTGCACCCTTCGTTGCCGCTGATCGTCTCGGCGGTCGCTCGGCTCGGAGAAGTCGGATCCGCCCTCGCGATACGCAAGGACCTCAGCCCCGAGGGCCTCGGTGACGAAGCGGGGGTGCGATCGCTCGCCGCAGGTCGTCGTTGGCTGGCGGTGTGGCGTCAACCGCGAACCCTCATCGGTCTGATCGTGCTGGTCAACTTCTGCCTGGGTGCCTGTGGAATGACCATCGTGCTCAGCCAGCAACAGACAGGCACCCCCGCGTGGCAGATCGGAACCATCCAGACCATGCAGGGCGCAGGCGTGCTCGCAGGTGGAGCCGTCGCGGGATGGATACTCCGCCGATACAGCGGGCGCGCGATCGTGCGCCTATCGATCTGCATGATCACTCTGGCGTTCACCGCTCTTCTCGTTACTCAGAGCGTTCCCGCTGTGGCGGTCATCGGCTTCGTCGCCTCGATGCCGTTGATACCTCTCAACGCCGTGCAGGGGTCGTACCTCGCGTTGATCATCCCCGACCAGATCCGCGGTCGCGTGCTGTCGCTTTCGTCCTTGCTCGGAGCGCTCGCCGGCGGTGCCGCGCCTCTGCTGGCCGGAGCGCTTCTGGAGTACGCCGGTTACTACCTTGCGGTCGGGGTGCCTCTCGCCATCCTCGCGGGGACGGCGGTGGCCGCTGCGCTCTCCAGGGCGGTCGGAGCTATTCCCCGGAGGAGCGAGTTCGACCAGGTCGAACCGCTTCCCCTGTCCGCGGGTGCCATCGCAGACGCGTGATGAGCACGCCGAGCAGGCACAGCGCGCCGCCCACGAACATGAGCGGGGTGGGCACCTCCCCGAGGATCAGCCAGGACAGCAGGATCGCGAGGGCCGGGACCACGTACGTCGTCGCGGAGGTCTTCCCCGCGGTGCTGCGCTGCAGCACGTACGCCCAGCTGGTGAAGGCGATCGCGGTGGGGAAGATACCGAGGTAGACCACCCATAGCGTTGCGTCGAGGGGCGCCGTCTGCACGTCGGCGATCAGGGCGCCGAGCCAGGGAAGCAGGGCGATCGTCCCGGCGGCCGCCCCGAGCCAGGTCAGCGTGGTGGCGTCGACCCCCGAGGTGAGCAGGTGTTTCTGCAGCAGGGTGCACCCCGCGTACATGACCGCGGCGAGAAGGGCCAGCAAAAGGCCCGTGAGGTCGGGGCCGGTGCTGCTGGTGGAGTTCATGCCGATGAGGACCACCCCGAGGAAGGCGATGGGAGCGCCGATCACGAGGGGTCGGGGGAATCCCTCCCGGAGGAAGAGACCGCTGAAGACGACGACCATGAGCGGCGCCAGGTTCACGACCATCGCGGCGGTCCCGGCGTCGAGGGTGCGTTCGGCGCTGTTGAGAGCCAGGTTGTAGATGCAGAACCATCCGACTCCCCACACGGCGATCAGCAGCCAGTGGCGGCGCTCCGGGAGACGGATGCCGTGCCGGAGCGCGATGATCGTCAGCACGACGGTGCCCACGGCCATGCGCAGCAGCGCCAAGGCCCCGGGGTCGTAGTGCGGCCCCGCGCCACGGATCCCGATGAAAGCCGACGCCCAGAGCACCACCGTCACCGCGGCCGCGAGCAGCACGAGGGCGCCGCGCGATCGCGCCGGCGAGCCCTGTGGGTCGAGCCGCTCCGATGCCCTGATGTCCTGTCGCACCGTTCGATCCTGGCACCGGCCGCCGACATCGGCGATGCGGGGAAGCGACAGTCGTCGTCGCATTCCCGCCAGCGTCGCCGCGAGGCACTGCTAACGTCGAAGAGCAGCCACTGTCCGGGCGGGTCGAGCGTTCCGCTCCCACCGGGGAAGAACTGTCCTCCTCTCCCGGATACGGCTGCGCCCGATACATGACGGAAGAGTTTGAGGACGATACGTGACGAACAGTGAACGAGTAGCGATCATCGGCGCCGGCCCCTCGGGGATGGCGCAGCTGCGGGCCTTCGAGTCCGCAGCCCGCGCGGGGGCGGAGATCCCCGAACTGGTCTGCTTCGAGAAGCAGGCCGACTGGGGCGGCCAGTGGAACTACACCTGGCGCACCGGGCTGGACGAGTACGGCGAGCCCGTGCACTCCAGCATGTACCGCAACCTGTGGTCGAACGGGCCGAAGGAGGCCCTGGAGTTCGCCGACTACACCTTCGACGAGCACTTCGGACGGCCGATCTCGTCGTACCCGCCGCGTCCGGTGCTGTGGGACTACATCGCGGGGCGTCTCGCGAAGACGCAGGTGCGCGACCTCATCCGTTTCCAGACGGCGGTGCGCTGGGTGGAGTTCGACGAGGAGCGTGAGGTGTTCCGCCTCACCAGCGAGCACCTGCCGACCGGGCGCACGACCACGGAGGAGTTCGACCGTGTCGTCGTGGCCAGCGGACACTTCTCCTTCCCGAACGTGCCGCACTTCGACGGCATCGAGACCTTCCCCGGATCCGTCGCCCACGCGCACGACTTCCGGGGCGCGGAGGCCCTCGCTGGGCGGGACGTGCTCGTGATCGGGTCGAGCTACTCGGCGGAGGACATCGGCAGCCAGGCGTTCAAGATGGGCGCCCGTTCGGTCACCGCGAGCTACCGGACCGCGCCGATGGGCTACGACTGGCCGGAGGGCTTCGAGGAGCGTCCGTGCGTCGAGAGCTTCGAGGGACGCACCGTGCACTTCGCCGACGGCACCTCGAAGGAGGTCGACGCGGTCATCCTCTGCACCGGCTACCTGCACAAGTACCCGTTCCTGCCCGCGGAGCTCGCCCTGTCCTCGCCGAACAACGTCTACCCCGACGGGCTGTACCGGGGCGTGCTCTGGCAGGGCAACCCGCGCCTGGCCTACCTCGGCGCGCAGGACCAGTGGTTCACGTTCAACATGTTCGACGCGCAGGCCTGGTTCGTGCGCGACGTCATCCTCGGCCGGATCGCCCTCCCCGACCAGGCCGAGCGCGCCGCGTCCATCGCCGCGTGGCGGAAGCGGTTCGCGGAGATCGACTCGGCGGCGACGGAGATCCGCTTCCAGGCCGACTACATCCGCGACCTGCTGGAGTGCACCGACTACCCGGCGTTCGACCTCGATCGCGTCGTGGAGATCTTCCTCGCCTGGAAGCACGACAAGAAGGCCGACATCATGGGCTACCGCGACCGCGTGTACCCCTCGGTGATGACCGGGACGCTCGCCGCCGCGCACCACACGCCGTGGCTGGACGAGCTCGACGACTCGCTCGAGCGCTACCTCGAGGCCGACGCGCTCCTCGTCTGATCGCCGACCCACCCCCTTCCGGCCGTCCCACCCCTTTTCGCACGTTCGCAAGGGGGTGGGGCGCACGGAAAGGGGTGGGTCACGGTCTGGCCCGACGCCGCCCGATCCCCACGACGAGCGCAGCGGTGGCGAGGATGATCGCGGCGATGAGGAGCACCCAGAGCGCGACGCCGCCGTAGCCGCCGTTCAACGAGGGATCGAGGAAGGGGTACGGGTACCACCACGGTTTCCCGGTCGCGGGTGCGGTCACGAGGTTCGCGCGGAGCAGGGTGTAGACGACCCACACGATCGGGAAGATCGCGGCGATCCCCACGGTGCCCCAGCCGAGGGCACGACGACGCGGCGCGAACAGCACGTCGGCGAGCAGGACGAGCGGGATGACGACGTGCAGCACCTCGTTGGACCAGGCGACCGTGGCCCCCTGCGGCAGCGCGATCCCGCGGAGCAGCGTGTTGTAGACGACGCCCGTGACGATCATGTAGGTGCTCGCGCACACGAGCAGCGTCGCCAGCCACGTCGGTTCGACTCTCGCGTCGCGGTGCGTCAGCCCCCAGACCCCGCCGACGGCCAGCACCACCGCTGCAAGCACGTTGGAGAGGATCGTGAAGAAGCTGAAGAAGTTCGCGAACACGGTGGGCAGATGCGCGCCCCACGCGGTGTCTGCGGTGAGGGCGATCTCCAGGGTGCGCACGAGCTGCGCGACGATCGCCGCCACCGCGAGCGCCGCCGCCGCGAGTCGGATGTAAGGCCACCACCGCGTCATCGCCACCTCCGTCGCCACTGTAGCGGGATCGAAACCGCGCCCTCCCGGCGCGGTGCGGGATCGAGAACGTGCCTCCGCCCGGGTGTGGGATCGAAATCGTGCCTCCGGCGACCCCGGAAGGAGCGTATTCCGTCCCGTATCGCGCTTCCCCGGCGGACAAGCTTCGGCAATGATGGTCGAGATGGCGTCACGAAGGCCACGGACCCGCCGGAGGTAGTCATGTCGTACGACATCGAAGTGTATGGAAAGCTCCGGCTCGCACCGTCCGAGGTGCAGACCGGGACGGGTCCAGTCACAGCGAGCGAGATCGCTGGCGAGGGGCTCGTTCAGGCCTTCACTCATGATTCAGGGGAGTACTGCTTCATCGTCGACGGGCCGCACGACGTCGGCGGCGAGGACATGGACAGTGTTCCCACCGGCCTCCCCGACAACGTGCGCTTCCGGTACGCAGTCGTCGTCGAAGGCTCTGCGCAGCCCCATATCGGACATGCGCTGCGTTTCGCGGATGAGCTTGCCGGGGCGGTGGGAGGGGTCGTGCACGATCCACAGGTCGTCGTGGAGGAGACGTCCGACCCTCGATACGTGTCACGGAGGACCGGGCCCAGCCGCGAGAAGTTCCTGCACGTCGAGTGGTTCCGGTGCTTCGACGAGGAAAGCCCTTCGCTTGCTCAGATGTATCTCGAGTCGGCGAAGGAGCATCTTCCGGCCGCACTGCCCACCGTGTTCGGGGTCAGCGAGCCACTACGAGGAAAGCTCGCCGAGGACGGGGTGGAAGGGGCCGACCGCATCTACCGCGAAGATAGTCACCAAAGCAGACTGGTCCTCCGGGGGCGAAAGCCCCTCATCTCGGGATTCCTGGATTCGTGGTCCGATCAGTTCGTCGCTGAACACCAGTCCGCACACCTACTCTTCGACGCGGCGGCGCTCTCCCAGCCTCGATTCGTCAGCGCCTTCGAGAGCTTCTTCGTCGATTTCGCACAGCGTTCGAGCAGCTTCTTCTCGTACGCCGAGGTCACGCAGTCCCGCTTCTCACCGACGATGGCGCTGCCGCAATGGGGTGAGTGGCCGGGGCTGCCGCAGAGCCCTCCGTGGCTGAGCTGGTTCTCCACGGAGTACGCCGACCTCGTCCGCCCGCATCTGACCGCGGGTGCGCATCGCGAGCTGAGCGGCGGCATGCTCTATCGCTCGAACATGCCCGCGACGAGCGTCAGCGCTTCATGGACGGAGCCGGGGGCCTGGGTCCCCTCCGAGTTCGTGCCTGTTCAGGCGGATCCTGACAATCACCGCAAATCGACGGCTCGCGCGAGCGAGATGCCCATCGCGCTCCTGTCATCGGACTACTTCGTCAAGGTCCGGTGACTGTGGACCCCGATCGGTGGCGACTATCAGACGATCTCGATCGATTTCGAGCTCGACCACTTGGTGGAGTCGGACGCGTTAGGCGCAGTCGCGGGGTTCCTCGTGGATGTGGCACGTCGCGTCGGCAGCTTCTTCGCCTTCGCCGAGCTCAACGACACTCGGTTCGCGACGGCGCGTCCGCGCGGTTTCGACGGAGCGTGGGGAGGGCTGCCGGTCGACCCTCAGTGGGCCACCTGGTACGACGCGGAGTACTCCACGCTGGTCCGGCCCCGTCTCCGAGGTGGCGAGATCCAGGAGTTCCCGGAGGGGCTCATGCACCGATGGTCCACCACACCGGCAAGGGCAGACGCGATACGCCGGGGGCTCAGCACCACATGGCCGCCACCCGATCTCGTGGGCTCGGTCCACACCACACCAGGCGGTCCCCGTGGGATCGCACAGGCGAAGGTCGTGCCGGAATCGCTACGAGTCCCTTCCTCGTGAACGGGGGCCGGTCCTCGGTGAGCCTTTGTCGACGAACGCGCGCCACCGCCTGATACGGGATCGAAACCGCGCCTTCAGGGCCCCGGGCCGGTGTGTATTCCGTCCCGTATCGCGCTTCCGAGGGCTGTCGGAGGCCTGCCGATAGGATGGGAGAGCCCGATCGGGCCAGCTCATCCGCCGGTGGAATCCCGGCGAGAGGCATCATCCAGGGGGTTACCCATGCCAGGAATCGTGATCGTCGGCGTGCAGTGGGGCGACGAAGGAAAGGGCAAGGCCACCGATCTGCTCGGTGAGCGCACCGACTGGGTGGTGAAGTTCAACGGCGGCAACAACGCCGGGCACACCGTCGTCGTCGGCGACGAGAAGTACGCCCTGCACCTGCTGCCCTCCGGCATCCTGTCGCCCGGCGTGAACCCGGTCATCGGCAACGGCGTGGTCATCGACCTCGAAGTCCTCTTCTCCGAGCTGGAGGCCCTGTCCGCCCGCGGCATCGACGTCTCGCGGCTCAAGGTCAGCGCCAACGCGCACATCATCACGCAGTACCACCGCACGCTCGACAAGGTCACGGAGCGCTTCCTCGGCAAGCGCAACATCGGCACCACGGGCCGCGGCATCGGCCCGGCCTACGCCGACAAGATCAACCGCGTCGGCATCCGCGTTCAGGACCTCTTCGACGAGAACATCCTGCGCCAGAAGGTCGAGGGCGCTCTCGACCAGAAGAACCACCTCCTGGTGAAGGTCTTCAACCGCCGCGCCGTCACCTGCGACGAGATCGTCGACGACCTGCTCTCCTACGCCGAGCGTCTGCGTCCGATGGTCGCCGACACCGGCTACCTCATCGACCAGGCACTGAGCCGCGGCGAGGTCGTCGTGTTCGAGGGTGGCCAGGCCACGATGCTCGACATCGACCACGGCACCTACCCGTTCGTCACGTCGTCCTCGGCCACGGCCGGCGGCGCCTCGACCGGGTCCGGCGTCGGCCCCGGCGCACTCGACCGCATCGTCGGCATCGTCAAGGCCTACACGACCCGCGTCGGCTCCGGCCCGTTCCCGACCGAGCTGTTCGACGAGCAGGGCGACTGGCTGCGCAAGCAGGGCTTCGAGTTCGGCACCACGACCGGGCGCCCGCGCCGCGTCGGCTGGTACGACGCACCCATCACCCGCTACGCCACGCGCATCAACGGCATCACCGACCTCGTGCTGACCAAGCTCGACATCCTCACCGGGCTCGAGAAGATCCCCGTGTGCGTGGCCTACGACGTCGACGGGGAGCGCTTCGACGAGGTGCCGGTGAACCAGACCGACTTCCACCACGCGAAGCCGATCCTGGAGTACTTCCCCGGGTGGAGCGAGGACATCTCGACCGCGCGCACCTTCGAGGATCTTCCGCAGACGGCGAAGGACTACGTGCTCGCGCTGGAGGAGATGAGCAACACCCGTATCTCGGTGATCGGCGTCGGCCCGGAGCGCGATCAGGTGATCGTGCGCCACGACCTGCTCGACTGATCGGCATGACACGGTTCTGGCTCGGGGGCTACGGCCCGGCGATGGAAGGCTCCGCCGAGGGGATCGGCGTGCTGGCCGGTGACGAGGGCCGTGAGGCCACGACGCTCGCCTACCGCGGACCCGTGACGCAGACGCCGTCGCCGTCGTGGTTGGCGGCGCATCCGTCCCTCGACGTCGTGTACGCGGCGCTGGAGGGCGTTGCCGCGGTGCAGGCGTTCGTGCGCACGGGCGAGATGGCGCTGTCCCCGCTGGGCGATCCGGTGCCGACGGGGGACGGCGTCTGCCATCTCGCGGTGTCGCCGAACGGCCAGACGCTCGTCGCCAGCTGTTACGGCGACGGGCGGGTCGTCCGCTTCGGGCTCGCCGCCGATGGCCAGCTTGTCCCGGCGAAGGAGGATGCAGCCGCGGCCCTGCGTGCCGCCCTGTTCGGCGACGGCGATCCGGACGCGGCTCCCGTCACTCCCGCCGGCGATGGCATCGCCGCGGTCGATCCGTACGGCGCCGCGGACCGCGCGTCCCACGCGCACGCCGCCGCCTTCCTCCCGGACGGCCGCGTGGTGACGACCGATCTCGGGTTCGATCTCGTCCGGTTCTGGCGCCTGCAGGGTGGTGGGCTCGCCCTCGATCAGGAGGTCGTGCTCCCGCGCGGCACCGGCCCGCGGCACATGGTCGTGCATCCGAGTGGCCACCTGCACATCGTGACGGAGTACTCGTGCGAGGTCTTCACGCTCGCAGCGGCCGCCGACGGCACCTGGAGCGTCGTCTCCTCGGCTCCGGCGAGCCCCATCGCACAGGTCGGCGTGGACTTCCCCGCCGAGCTCGCCCGCACCAAGGACGGTCAGTTCCTCTACACCGCTCTGCGCGGCAGCAACACCATCGCGGCGCTGCGGGTGCGTGGCAGCGGCGAGGCTCTGGAGCCCGTCGCGCTCGCCGATTCCGGTGTCGACTGGCCGCGGCATCACCTCGTCTACCAGGGCAAGCTCCTCGTCGCCGGGCAACGTTCCGACACCGTGACGCTGCTCGACCTCGATGACCGCACGGGAGCCCCGCTCGGAGTTCGGCACGAGGCGCAGGCTCCCGCACCGACGAGCATCCTCCCGCTCCGCTGAGCCTGTGCGGGGCTGCGCGTACCCCGGGCTTGACCTCAACCATTCTTGAGGTTCTAGCGTCGTCCTCATGACGACCGAGACCGGGCGCGCTGCGCCGTCCACGCCCGCCCCGCCCCGCATCCTCGGTGGCGAGTACGTCTGGATCACGATCGGCGCGTGCGCCCTCGTGTTCCTCGGCGCCTTCGAATCACTGGCGGTCACCACGGTGATGCCCGCGGTCAGCGCCGACCTCGACGGAGAGCGGCTGTACGCGCTGGCCTTCGCCGGGCCACTCGCGACGAGCGTGATCGGCATGGTCGTGGCCGGAAACTGGTCGGACCGGCGGGGTCCCGTGGTGCCGTTGTATGCGTCCGTCGTCCTGTTCACGGTAGGGCTGCTTGTCGCGGGGCTTGCGTCGAGCATGGAGGTGCTCGTCGCCGGGCGCTTCGCCCAGGGGCTCGGCAACGGCGGGCTCATGGTGGCGCTCTACGTCGTGGTCGCCCGGGTGTATCCGACGTCGCTGCACCCGGCGATCTTCGCGGGGTTCGCCGCAGCGTGGGTCATCCCCTCCCTCATCGGTCCGACGATCGCAGGAGCGGTCACGGAGGTGTGGAGCTGGCACTGGGCCTTCCTCGGGGTCGTGGTGCTCGTCGTGCTCGCACTGCTGATGGTCGTCCCGGCTCTCCGGGGACTCGCCCGCAGCGGGGACGCGAACATGCCCTGGGCGCTCGGACGGCTGGGATGGTCGGTGCTCGCCGCCGTCGCGGTGCTCGCCCTCGACCTCGTGGGAGAGGTCCCGGTCGCCGGTCCATTCCTGTCGGCGGTGGCGGTGGTGGTCGCGGTCGCGGCGGTGCGCCCACTCGTTCCTCGGGGCACCCTCGTCGCCCATCGGGGGCTGCCGTCGGTGATCCTGGTCCGCGGTCTGGGGGCGGCGGCGTTCTTCGGGGCGCAGATCTACCTGCCGTACCTGCTCACGGATCGATACCTGCTGTCGCCGACCCTCGCCGGGCTCGCGCTGACCGGGGGTGCGCTCGCCTGGTCGGCGGCGGCGACCGTCCAAGGGCGGATGGGCGAGCGCCTGTCGAGCGTGACGGCCGTGCGGGTGGGGACGATCCTCGTGGTCGTCGGGATCGCGCTCGTCCTGGTGATCACCGTGATGCACGCGCCCGCGCTGCTCGCCGCGTTCGCCTGGATCGTCGCCGGCGCCGGGATGGGGTTGATGAGCCCGCGCACGAGCGCTCTCGTCCTGGCGATGTCGTCCCCCGCGGAACAGGGGTTCAACAGTGGCGCCATGACCGTGGCCGACTCGTTCGGCAGTGCGCTCGCCCTCGCCGTCACGGGCTCGCTCTTCGTCGCCCTCGGGGCTGCGGCAGGGGTGGATCCGTTCGCCGGGGTGTTCGCCCTCGCCGCCGTGGTCGGGGCGGGAGCGGCCGTCCTCGCTCCGCGGACGAGGGGTGTCGACCCGGCCGCCGCGGGGTGATTTGCGCCTCGCGTGGCCCGCCCTCTAGCCTGATGAACGGTGTTCAGGTGAACACCGTTCAGGAAGGATGGACCGATGACCCCCACGACCCGCGACACCTCGGCGACCCTCGGCCGCGTCGCCGTCTTCGCCGCGCTCATCATCGTGCTCGGCACGGTCGTCGTCCCGCTGCCGGGCGGGGTGCCCATCACCGGACAGACACTCGCCGTCATGCTGGCGGGTCTCGTCCTCGGCCCGCGTGTCGCGCCATGGTCGGTCGCACTCGTCCTCGTGCTCGCGGCGATCGGTCTCCCGGTGCTCGCGGGCGGGCGTGGCGGACTCGGGGTCTTCGTCGGCCCCACGGCGGGATATCTGCTCGGGTGGGTCGCCGGTGTCGTCGTCATCGGACTCCTGATGCGCACCGGCCGCCCGACCTGGTGGCGCGCCGCGATCGCGGCGTTCGTCGGCGGCGTCCTCGTCGTCTACGCCTTCGGCATCCCCGTGCAGGCCCTCGTCACCGGCGTCCCGCTCGACCTCACGGCCCTCTCGACCCTGGCCTTCCTTCCCGGCGACCTCATCAAGGTGACCGCGGCCACCCTCATCGTCATGGCCCTCCGTCGCGCCTATCCCCGGGCCTTCGCCGACCCCCGCCGCGTCCCCTCCGTCGTCGCCTGACTATCGGGCCGTCCTTTCCGGTCCCGTCGACTCCGTCCGTTCCGTCGACTCCGTCCGGTTCCGTCGACTCCGTCCGTTCCGCCGACTCCGTCCGTCCTGCTCCAGATGCACGACCGTGACACGTCTGCCGGCGGATCGCCCCGTCCGGATCGTGCGACCGTCCCCACGTCGTGCATCCGGAACCTCGGACCGGGCTCGCCGACCCGGATCCGGACCCGTAGCCCGCCGTGACGAGTCCGTGGTTCCTGGTTTGGATGCACGACCAGGTCACGTCTGCCGGCGGATCGGTCCCGTCCGAGTCGCGCAGCCGCACTCGGGTCGTGCACCCGGAACGTCGTCGGAAGGAACGTCGTCGGAAGGAACGTCGTGCATCCGGGACGGGGACCCCCCCGGGGAAGACGGGCATATCGGCCGACGGGAACAACTCACCCGTGACTCGACGTTCCTCATGAGCGAGACTGGGCCACGGACCGATGCGGCCACGAGAGGGGCGAGCATGACTGCTGCCGAGAAGACCGACGAATACGACCTCATCGTGCTGGGCGGTGGTCCGGTCGGGGAGAACGTGGCGGACCGTGCCGTGCAGGGCGGTCTCAGTGCGATCATCGTGGAGAGCGAGCTCGTCGGCGGGGAGTGCTCGTACTGGGCCTGCATGCCGTCGAAGGCCCTGCTCCGTTCGGCCCAGGCGCTCCGTGCCGCGCAGCACGTCGCCGGCGCCGCGCAGGCCGTCACCGGGACCCTCGACGTGCGGGCGGTGTTCGAGCGCCGCGACTCCTTCACGAGCAACTGGTCCGACGACGGACAGGTGAAGTGGCTCGAGTCCGCCCACATCGACCTCGCCCGAGGCCACGGCCGGCTGACCGGGGAGCGCGAGGTGACCGTGACCGACCAGGACGGCGGCACCCGCGTGCTGCGCGCCCGTCACGCGGTCGCCATCAGTACCGGCTCGGACGCGGTCATCCCGCCGATCGAGGGTCTGCGGGAGGCTTCGCCGTGGACGAGTCGCGAGGCGACCAGTGCCGAGGAGCTGCCCGAGAGCCTCGCGGTGATCGGCGGCGGCGTGGTCGCGGTCGAGATGGCCACCGCGTACGCCGCGCTCGGCTCGTCGGTGACGCTCCTCGCGCGCAGCGGGCTGCTGGGCGGGATGGAGCCCTTCGCCGGGGAGCGGGTGGCCGACGGCCTGCGTGAGCTCGGCGTCGACGTCCGCACCGACACCGGCACGACCGCAGTGCACCGCGACGGCGACCGGGTGACGATCACGCTCGACGGCGGGGAGACCGTGACCGCCGCCGAGGTGCTCGTGGCGACCGGACGCTCCCCGCGCAGCGCCGACATCGGCCTCGACGTGGTCGGTCTCGAGCCGGGCCGCTGGATCGAGACCGACGACACCCTCCGCGTCCCCGGACACGACTGGCTCTACGCCGTGGGCGACGTCAACGGCCGCGTGCTGCTGACCCACCAGGGCAAGTACCAGGCGCGCGCGGCGGGCGACGTCATCGCCGCCCGCGCGAAGGGCGACGCCGTCGATGACGCTCCCTGGGGGCGTCACGCCGCCACGGCCGATCACGCCGCGGTGCCCCAGGTCACCTTCTCGATCCCGGAGGTCGGATCGGTCGGTCTCACCGAGGCGGCGGCCCGCGAGGCCGGCACCGCCGTCCGGGCCGTCGACTACGACCTCGGCTGGGTGGCGGGCGCGAGCCTGTACGAGGACGGCTTCGCCGGGCAGGCGCGCCTGGTCGTCGACACCGACCGCGACGTCGTGATCGGGGCGACCTTCGTCGGCCCGGAGGTCGCCGAGCTCGTCCACGCCGCGACCATCGCGATCGTCGGGGAGGTCCCGATCGCCCGACTCTGGCACGCGGTGCCCTCCTACCCCACGATCAGCGAGATCTGGCTGCGGCTGCTGGAGGGCTACGGCCGCGACTCGGCCTGATCCGGGCAATCCGATTCCGGACGCGTGACGAACAGAACGCGCAATATGTCCCAGATTCACGACCGCGCGCGCAACCCGGTGCCGGATGTCCCACCCGTCTTATACGCTCGAACCCACATCCGAGGAGGCAGGACCATGAAGGCTGTACTCGCAGGAAACGTCATCGCCGAGGCCGACCAGGACGACCTCATCCGCATCGAGGGGAACTGGTACTTCCCGCCGGCATCCGTCGCGCCGGACGCCCTCGTCGAGAGCCCCACCCCGTACACGTGTCCGTGGAAGGGCGAGTGCCAGTACTACTCCGTCCAGGTCGGCGGAGAGCTGCACAAGGATCTCGCGTGGTCGTACCCGCATCCGTACCCGTCGGCGTTCGACCGGGTCGGCAAGGACTTCTCCGGCTACGTCGCCTTCGCCCCTGGCGTCGAGGTCTCGGCCTAGTCCCGCACGACGCACGACCGCACGTCCGAACGACCGTCGGAGAGACACCCTCATGATCGAGTTCCGCAACGTCACGAAGCGCTTCCCCGACGGGACGCTCGCCGTGGACGACTTCAGCCTCGTGCTGCCCTCCCGCAAGACCACCGTGTTCGTCGGATCCTCCGGCTGCGGGAAGACCACCCTGCTGCGGATGATCAACCGCATGGTCGAGCCGACGTCGGGGGAGGTCGAGATCGACGGGGAGAGCGTGCTCTCGGGCGACCCGGTCGCCCTGCGCCGGCGCATCGGTTATGTGATGCAGAACTCCGGGCTCATGCCGCACTTCACCGTCATCGACAACGTGGCCACCGTGCTGCGGCTGAACGGGGTGAAGCGCACACAGGCGCATGAGCGTGCTCGCGAGCTGCTCACGACCGTCGGCCTCGACCAGGCGCTCGCCGAGCGGTACCCGAGCCAGTTGTCGGGCGGTCAGCAGCAGCGCGTCGGGGTGGCCCGCGGGCTCGCCGCCGATCCGAACATCCTCCTCATGGACGAGCCGTTCGGAGCGGTCGACCCCATCGTGCGCGCCGACCTCCAGCAGGAGACCCTGCGGCTGCAGCACGAGCTCGACAAGACGGTCGTGTTCGTCACGCACGACATCGACGAGGCGTTCCTCCTCGGCGACCAGGTCGTCATCCTCGACAAGGGCGCCCGGATCGTGCAGGTCGGCAGCCCGAGCGAGATCATCGAGAACCCGGCCGACGACTTCGTCTCCTCGTTCATCGGAGCCGACCGCGGCCGCCGCGCGCTGCATCTCAAGCAGACCCCGCGCGGGACCGTGGTCGTCGACTCCGAAGGCCGCACGCAGGGAGCGATCGTCGATGCGCCGGAGGGCGTGGTCGACGGAGCAGATGCGATGAAGGCGGCCCCGTGAACTGGGTCGGCGACAACCTCGGGCTGATCCTCGAGCTCACCGCGGTGCACCTGCAGCAGAGCGCGATCGCGATCGTGCTCGGTTTCGTGCTGGCGCTCCCACTGGGGTGGGTGGCCTGGCGCTATCAACTCGTGAAGGGTCCGGTCATCGTCCTGACCGGACTGCTGTATACGATCCCGTCCCTCGCCCTCCTGATCTTGCTGCCGTCTGTGGCGGGCTACCCGGCGCGCAGCCCGGCCAACCTCGTCATCGGCCTGACGATCTACGCGATCGCGATCCTCGTCCGCGCGGTGTCCGACGGCCTGGACTCGGTCGACCCCGCGATCCGGCAGTCCGCGGTCGCGATGGGCTACGGCGGGTTCCGCCGCTTCTGGACGGTCGACTTCCCACTCGCCGGGCCGGTCATCCTCGCGGGCCTCCGCGTGGCGGCGGTGAGCACCATCTCGCTCGCGACGGTCGGCATCCTTGTCGGCGTCACGAACCTCGGCTACCTGTTCACGAACGGCCTCCAGCGCCGCATCCTCGCCGAGGTCTTCACCGGCATCGTCGCCGTCGTCGTCATCGCTCTGGTCATCGACCTCCTGCTCGTGCTCCTCGGGCGTGCCCTCATGCCGTGGACGCGGGCGGCGGCCACCCCCGCCGCCGCGCGTCGGACGATCACGTTGAGGACGGCCGCATGAACGTGTTCACCGAGGCCTTCGCCTGGCTGTTCTCCCCCGACCGCTGGGTCGGGACGTACTCCCTCCCCGTCCTGTTCGGCCAGCATGTCTTCTACACGGTGGTCTCCGTGCTGATCGCCGCGGTGATCGCCGTACCGCTCGGCTGGCTCATCGGGCACACCGGGAAGGGGCGGGAGATCGCGGTCGCCGTCTCCGGAGCGGCCCGCGCCATCCCGTCCTTCGGACTCATGGTCCTCCTGGTGCTTCTGCTGGGCGTGCTGCGCACACCGCTGGCGGCGATCATCACCTTCGTCGTCCTGGCGATCCCGTCCCTGCTGGCCGGCGCCTACACGGGCCTGGAGGCAGTCGATCGCCGAACCCTCGATGCGGCGCGGGCGATGGGGATGACCGGCTGGCAGGTGTTCTGGAAGGTCGAGGTGCCGCTCGGCATGCCGCTGCTGGTCGGCGGCCTCCGTTCGGCGCTGCTGCAGGTGATCGCCACGGTGACGATCGCGGCCTACGTGAACCTCGGCGGCCTCGGCTGGCCGATCATCCAGGGCATCCCGCTCCGCCGTTTCGACCAGGTGCTCGGCGGCGCGATCCTCGTCGCGGTGCTCGCGCTCCTCGTCGACCTCCTGCTTGCGCTCGCCCAGCACGCCGCGGTGCCCCGCGGTGTGCGCACCCGTCCGCAACGCCGCCGCGCTCGGGCGACCGCCCCCGCGGCCGCACCCGCCTGACCCACAGCATCGTCCCCCAGAGAAGAGGAAGTCCATGTTCACCGCACGAAAGTCCCGCCTCGCCCTTGCCGGCGGCGTCGCGCTCGCCGCCGCCCTCGCCCTCTCCGGCTGCGCCAACAGCAACCCCCTGGACGCGCCCACCGACGACTCCGGCGACGGTGGGGGCAGCGACACCATCGTCATCGGCTCGCAGGCCTACTACTCGAACGAGATCATCGCCGAGATCTACGCGCAGGCGCTCGAGGCCGCCGACTTCGACGTCGACCGTCAGTTCAGCATCGGCCAGCGCGACGCCTACATGCCGGACGTCGAGTCCGGGGCGATCGACCTGTTCCCGGAGTACACGGGCAACCTGCTCGAGTACCTGGACAAGGATGCGACCGCCACGAGCCCGGACGACGTCTACGCCGCGCTGAAGGACGCGCTCCCGGACGGCCTCACCGCGCTCGACTACGCCGAGGCGTCCGACCAGGACACCTACACGGTGCTCAAGAGCTTCGCCGAGGAGAACGACCTCACCTCGATCGCCGACCTCGCGGACGTGACCACCCCGGTCACGATCGGTGCGGCGCCCGAGTTCGAGCAGCGCCCGTACGGTCCGGCTGCGGCCAAGGAGGTCTACGGCGTCGACCTGGCGTTCTCGGCCACCGGTCCCACGACGCTGGAGTCGCTGCTCGCCGGCGAGATCCAGGTGGCGGACATCTACTCCGCCGACCCCGCATTCCAGACCGAGGACATCGTGGCGCTGGAGGACCCGGAGAACATCATCCTGGCCTCCAACGTCGTGCCGATCGCGTCCAGCGACGTGGCCGACGAGATCGCCGACGTCATCAACGGCATCAGCGCCAAGCTGACCGCCGAGGAGCTCGTCGCCCTCAACGTGCAGAGCACGGTCGACCAGAAGTCGGCGGAGGACATCGCGAAGCAGTGGCTCACGGACAACGACCTCATCTGAGTCGTCTTCCCGCGAAGCGCCCGGCCCTCAGGGCCCGGGCGCTTCGTCGTTCTCGCCCGCCGGCGTGCACAACTCCGGAGATCTCGCCCGACACGCCGCGGAGGACCCCCGGCTGACGGCGTGTCCTCCCGAATCTCCGGAATTGTGCACGGGGCGGGGTCAGGTCCGAGCGTCCTGCTTCGGCACGACCACCTGCTTGACGATGATGAGGATCGAGGCGGTGACGGGCACGGCCACCAGAGCGCCGAGCAGGCCGAGGAGCGTGCCGCCGGCGAGAGCGCCGATGACGACGAGCGAGCCCGGCACCGCGACGGCCTTGTTCATGACCCGCGGCGTGAGCACATACGCCTCGATCTGCATGTAGACGAGGTAGATCGCGGCGAAGATCAGGGCGGCGATCGGGTTCGTGAACAGCGCGAGGATGGTGCCGATCATCCAGAACAGCACCGAGCCGACCAGCGGGATGAGCGTGACGCAGAAGGCGATGGCGGCCATGAGCGGCGGGAACGGCAGACCGAGGACGGTGTAGAGGATGAGGGCGAGGGTCGCGTTGCAGAAGGCGAGGACCACCATCCCCATCACGTAACCACCCACGGAGTCGGTGATCTGCTGGGAGATGTCGTCCGCGCGGCCGCGGTCGCGGGCCGGGACGAGGCGCAGCAGCCCCTGGCGCATGGCCGGGAGCGTCGCGACGAAGTACAGGGTCAGTACGAGCACGACGATCGCGCCCGAGATGCCGCTCGCGATGGACGCACCGACCTGCAGCGCGCCTCCGCCGATCGTCGCGAGGTTGCCGAAGTCCGACAGGAACTTCTCCACCTCCGATACGAGGTCCTGGAACTGGTCGCCGAACTGGTCGTTGAGGGTGGCGTAGATGTCGGACTTCGTGAAGTCCCGGATCATGCCGGGGACCGACTTCACGAAGCCCGCGATCTGCTCGACGACGATGGGAACGATCATCCAGAGGACGAGGCCGACGACGACGATGAGGGCGAGGATCGTCACCACGACGGAGAGCGCGCGGGACAGCCCGCGGCGTTCCAGGAAGCGGACGGCCGGGTCGAGGCCGAGCGCGGCGAACAGCGCGAGCGCGATGTAGATGAGCACGGTGGAGAGGTTGTAGAGCGCGCTGCCGATCACGAGCGCCCCGAGGCCGCCGAGCGTCACGAGGAACCCGAAGACGAACGGCCGATCGATCCGCGTCCAGAACGAGCGGCTCGGCGTGGTCGGCTCGATCACCACGGGCCGGGGCGGCCCGGTCACTGGTGAGTTTCCCGGCGCCTCCACCGCGGCGCCGACGAGCGCGGCATCGACGGGGGCGGGTTCCGGGGCGCGGCTGCCCTGGTCGTCCTGCGGAGCGGAGGCCGGCGACTGGTCGTTGCTCATGAGCACACGATAGCGGTGCCCCTCGTCGGGGGCAGGGTGATCTGCGGCTCTAGAGTAGGGGCATGACTGCCGCTGAGGATCCGAAGGCCGAACTGCTCCGGCTGCGTGCGAGCATCGACAACATCGACGCGGCCCTGATCTTCCTGCTCGCGGAGCGGTTCCGCGCCACACAGCAGGTGGGACACCTGAAGGCCGAGCACGCGATGCCGCCGTCCGACCCGAACCGCGAGGAGCAGCAGGTCGCCCGGCTCCGGGCGCTCGCCGAAGACGCCCACCTCGACCCGGAGTTCGCGGAGAAGTGGTTCAACTTCGTCGTCGCCGAGGTCATCCGGCACCACACCGAGGCCGCCGAGGGACGCTGACTCCGCTCGTCAGGCCCCGCGCGCCGCGAGCAGCCGATCGCGCACCTCGCGCCGCAGCACCTTGCCGATGAGCGACCGCGGGAGGTCGTCGACGGCGGTGATGCGCCGCGGCACCTTGTAGGCGGTCAGCCGCGTACGGCAGAAGTCGCGGAGCCCCTCCATGTCCTCGGCGGCGCCCTCACGGAGCACCACGGCCGCCGCGACCTCTTCGCCGCCGCTCGACCGGGGCAGCCCGACGACGGCCGCCGCCACGACGTCCGGGTGGGCTTCGAGCGCGTTCTCCACCTCGCTGGGCGCGACGTTGAAGCCGCCGGTGATGATGAGCTCCTTCCGGCGGTCGACGATGGTGACGAATCCGTCCGGTGAGACCTCCGCGATGTCGCCGGTACGGAGCCAGCCGTCCGGCAACAGGGCCTCGGCCGTCTCCCCCGGCCGACCCCAGTAGCCCTGGAAAACCTGCGGTCCGCGCAGCAGCAGCTCGCCGGGCTCGCCCGTGGGCACGTCGACGTCGGGGTCGTCGGGATCGACGACGCGGATCTCGGTGCTCGGGAACGGCACTCCCACCGTGCCGGGCCGCCGGGTCGGACCCATCGGGTTGCCGAGCGCGACGGGGGAGGCCTCGGTCATCCCATAGCCTTCGACGAGCAGCCCTCCGGTCGCCTCCTCCCAGCGCCGCACGGTCTCGACGGGGAGGCTCATGGCCCCGGAGATCGCGAACCGGACGCTCGAGAGGTCGACGGTGCCGCGTCCCGCCGCCCGCGCCAGCTGATCGTAGATCGGCGGGACGGCGGGGAGGAAGGTCGGAGGGCTCGTGCGGGCGGCGTCGGTCACGAGGCCCAGGTCGAACGTCGGGAACAGCACGACCTTGGCCCCGATGCTCAGGGCGAACGTGAGACACAGGGTGAGGCCGTACGCGTGGAAGAGCGGAAGCACGGCGTAGAAGGTCTCCTCGCCGTCGCGGAGCCCGGGCACCCAGGCCCGCCCCTGCATCGCGTTGGCCCGCAGGTTCGCATGGGTGAGGATGGCCCCCTTGGGAATCCCTGTCGTGCCGCTCGTGTACTGCAGGACGGCGGTGTCGCCGAGCGACGGCGCGGGCGTCCGTCGGGGAAGCCGCCGGTGGGACACGAGCTTCTTCCACGGCGTCAGGTGCCGCGCGCGCGGCGTGCCGGTCAGCTTCGCCCGGGACGCCCGGGCCTTCGGGACCGGGAGTCGCAGCAGGAGGCGCTTCGACAGGGGCATCGCCGCCGTGAGGTCGACGCTCACGATGTGGTCGACCCGGAGATCGTCCGGGAATCCCGCCACGGTGTCGGCGACCTTGTCCCACACGATCGCGACCCGGGCCCCGTGGTCCTCGAACTGGTGGCGCAGCTCTCGCGCGGTGTAGAGCGGGTTGTGCTCGACGACGATCGCGCCGAGACGCAGGACCGCGTAGAAGGCGACGACATGCTGCGGGCAGTTCGGCAGCACCAGCGCCACCCGGTCGCCCTTCGTGACCCCGAGGTGGCGGAGTCCTTCCGCGGCGCGGTCGATCTGCTCACCGAGGTCCCGGTAGCTCGTGACGGCGCCGAAGAACTCGAGGGCGGGCCGCCGCGCGTACTGTCGGATGCCGGCGGCCAGCATCTCCGGCAGCGTCTGCGTCGGCTCCTCGATGTCGGCCGGCACGCCCTCGGCATAGGAGCGGAGCCAGGGACGGGAGGACAGCGGCGCGTCGGTCATACCCTCATCCTCCGACACGGACCTGTGCTCCGCCTCCCCCTTGCGCTCACCGCCGTTCGGCGGCAGTCACCCGTCCGCGAGCATGCCCATGACGATCGCGTCGACCCATTCGCCGTCCCAGCGCAGCGCCTCCCGGCGCCGGCCTTCGACGACGAACCCGGCCTTCTCGTAGGCGCGCTGCGCCCGCGGGTTGAACGCGTACACCTCGAGCTCCACGCGATGCAGTCCCACGGTGTCGAAGGCGTGCCGGATGACCGCGCGCGTCGCCTCGGTCCCGTATCCGGCGCCGAACCACCGCGGGCCGGCGAGGGCGATGCGGAAACCGGCCGAGCCGTTGTCCTCGTCCAGGTCGCTGAGGACCACCTCGCCGATGTGCGCGCCGTCGTCGCGACGGAGGATCGCCCAATCCGCCCGGTCGTCCCGGTCGGCGAGCGACCGGAGCCAGGTCTCGACGCCCTCGCGGGTGAAGCGCGCGTGGGTGCCGGTCAGCCGCAGCACCTCGGGCTCCTGCAGGGCCGCCCAGGTGCCGTCGAGATGCTCCGGTCCGAGCGGCACGAGGTCCAGCCGCTCGGTGGTCAGGGTGGGGACGGGAGTGAGGGAGAGCGCCATCAGACGGGGAGCACCCGCCCCGAGACGATGCCCTCGACCGCGCGCACGTACGCTTGGCCGACCTCGTCGTCGGTGACAGGGCGGTGGCCGGGGAAGGCCGAGAAGTACCCGGGGGAGTTCGCCAGCACGTCGGGGGAGACCGCATTGATGCGGATCCCCCGCGGGGCCTCGGCCGCCGCCGTGATCACGAACGACTCCAGGGCGCCGTTGGCCATCGCCGCCGCCGCTCCCGTCGCGATCGGCTCCCGCGCGAGCACGCCGCTGGTGAGGGTGAGGGAGCCGCCGTCGGTCACGTGGTCGAGGGCGACCCGCACGACGTCGAGCTGCGCGAGGGTCTTCCCGGTGAAGGCGGCGAGATAGTCGTCGCGGTCGAGATCGGTGAGCGGCTTGAAGGGCACGGAGCCCACGGCGACCACGACGGCGTCGACCGGGCCGACCCGCTCGAAGAGGCTGCGGATGGAGGCGGGGTCGGTCACGTCCACGTTCTGCTCGCCGGAGCGGGACGCCCGCACGACCTCGTGTCCCCGCACGTCGAGGGTGGCGGCGACCACCCCGCCGATGCTGCCGGTCGCGCCGATCACGAGTACCTTCATGCGGATTCCCTCCCAGGACGGATCGAGACGACGGACGGCCGCCTCGCGGGATCGAGTCTCCCATCCCTTCCGGGCGGGAGGGGACGGATGACGGGCGCGTCCGTCAGCGCGGGCTGAACTCGGCGGCCACCACGCGGGTCGCCGCACCCAGCAGGACGGCGTCTTCGACCGCGCTCGGCACCACGGTGGGTCCGAGAGAGGGGTGCGAGGCGGCTCGGACCGCGGTGGCCGTCGCGTCGACCAGTGCGGCTCCGACGATCTCGTCGGGACCGCTCAGCACGATCGTCGGCAGGTCGACGGCAGCGGCGATGACCGAGAGCGACGTGCCGAGCCGCGCACCCGCGGCGGCGAGCACCTGCGTGCGGTCCGCTCCCGAGGCGTCCAGGCGCCGGGCGATGGCGGGAGCCGCGGCCCACGCGTGGACGCAGCCGTCGCGTCCGCACAGGCAGACCTCGCCGGGGTCGCCGCCCGCACCGACGTGCGCGAGCTCACGGGCCCCGATGGATCGTTCGACCGGGGCGCCGTCGTCGCCGACGACGCGGATCGCGGTGCCGATGCGGGTGCCGAGGCGGACGAGGAGGAAGTCGGTGCCGACGGAGCCGAACCGCTGCTCGGCGTCGGCCACGAGATCGGCGTCGTCGAAGAGGTGCACGGGGGCGTCGAGGATCTCCGCGAGTCGTGGCCCGAGACCGAGCAGCGCGGAGGAGCCGGTGGGCACACCGATGCCGATGCCGAGCGCGGGACCGTCGGCGAGGCTCCGCAGCTCCGCGACGAGACCGGCGACGGCTTCCGCGGCGTCCGGGGTGCGCGGCCGGTGGAGGCGGTGCGAGAGGCGACCGTCGGGCGAGGCCAGCGCCCCGATGACCTCACCGGGCACGGAGAGGTCGAGCGCGATGACCTGCACGGCGCGCTGGTCGAACTCGAGCATCACGGCGGGCTTTCCCGGCCGGGACTCCTGACTGGGTCCGCTCTCCCGGATCACGCCGTCGGCGAGCAGATCGCGCACGACGTCGGACACGGTGGGGCGGGCGAGACCGGTGAGCCGGGAGAGATCCGCGCGGCTGAGAGCCGACTGCTCCATGAGCGTGCGCAGGACGAGGGCGCGGTTGCGTTCCCGGATGCCGCGAGCGTGGCCGTTGGACGACGTCTGCGCGTCTCGTGTCCGATCGGCGGCGCGCTCTAGGATCTGGGGGTAGCGCATGATGCTCCTCCCGATCGACGCTCGGGCTGACTAAGTTCAATGAATAAACTAACGGACCGAGCGTACGGAGCGGTACGCGCGCTGTCAATCGACGGACCTCGGCCCCGAGAAGGAACTCGCAGATGTTCACCCACGACGACGCGCTGGACACCCAGGCGGCGGTTCGGCGAGCGAACCTGCGGCGGGCGCTCCAACTCGTCTTCCAGGCGTCCGGTTCGCAGACGCGCGCAGGGATCGCGCGGGCGACCGGCCTCACAGCGGCGACCGCGTCGTCCCTCGTCGCGGAACTCATCGAGCACCGGCTCATCGCGGAGGGCGAGCAGGCGGTGAGCACGGGGGGCAAACGCGCGACCACGCTCAGCATCGACGCGGAGCATCATCTGATCCTCGTGCTCGTCGTGCAGCCGACCAGTGCGTACCTGGCGCTCGTCGCCCTCGACGGCTCCGAGGTCGCCCGCCGCAGCGTCTCCTACGCGACGCAGACCCGCGACCGGGTGCTGGACGAGACCGTCGCCGAGGTGGTGGCCGCCTACGGCGCGCGGCTGCTCGCGATCGGCGTGCAGGTCCCGGGGACGACCGACGGGCGCACGGTGCTGGAGAGCGTGCAGCTGGAGTGGCACGAGGTGCCGCTGGCCGAGCGCTTCGAGAGCATCGCGGGCGTCCCGGTCCTCCTCGTCAACGACGTCGACGCCGAGGCCATCGCGGAGGCCGGTCTGGACGCCGCACCCTCGGGTTACCGGCTGTTCATCCACAGCGGCGGAGGCATCGGCGCCGCGGTCACCCTCGACGGGGAGCTCGCGCCGGGGCCCCGCGACCGTGCGGGGGAGATCGGGCATGTGCAGGTGGTGTTCGGCGAGGCCGCGCGTCCGTGCCGCTGCGGACGCCGCGGCTGTCTGGAGTCGGCGGCCGCGATGGGACCGATGCTGGGGGAGGAGTTCTCGGACGCGCTGGACGTGCCGGCCGTCCGCACCCTCGTCTCCCGTGCGGATCAGACGCTGATCGACGACGGCGCGCGGGCCCTGGCCCGTGCCATCAAGCTCATCGTGGCGCTGCTCGATCCGATCGAGGTCGTCATCGGCGGTCCCGCGACGGAGCTCGGTCCCCGGTTCCTGGAGCGTGTCCGCGCCGAGAGCGGCTATCCCGCCCGCGGCACCGCCGACGTGCCGATCCGGTATGCCGATCCCCGCGTCGCTCCTTCCGCCGGGGCCGCGCAGGCCGCCCTCACCGCGGTCCTCGGCGTGCGATGGAGCCCCGAGCAGCTCCGCGCCGGCGGCCCCCGCCCCTGACCCCGCCCCTGACCTCTGCCGGCGGATGTTCCGGCTGCACGACCCGGGTACGTTCGCACGACCGGATCCGTCCGGAACCCCTGCACGCGCGCCACGGTCGTGCAGGTGTGCCGGACGGGAACCCGGGGGGTGGACCGGAAGCCGGGTGGGTTACTTCACGCTGCCGGCGGTGAGGCCGCCGACGAGACGCTTCTCGATGAGCATGAACAGGATGATGACGGGCAGGATCGCGACGATCGAGACGCCGAACACGTACTGCCAGCTCGTCTCGTACTGACCGACGAACTTCGTGAGCGCGACCGACAGCGGCTGGTTCTTGTCCGTCGACAGGATCACCAGCGAGGCGGCGAACTCGTTCCAGCAGGCCACGAACGTGAACACGATCGCGGTGACGATGCCGGGCCAGACGAGCGGGAGGTTGATCCGGAACAGGACCGTGAGGCGCCCGGCGCCGTCGATCTGCGCGGCCTCGTCGACCTCCTTCGGGATGCCGGCGAAGAACGAGTGCATGATCCACACCGCGAACGAGAGGTTGAAGGCCGCGTTGATGAAGATCATCGCGGTCCAGGTGTCGCCGAGGCCGAGGACGGTGAACTGACGGAACAGGCCCGACGTGAGCACCGCCGGCTGCAGCATCTGCGTCACGATCACGAGGAACAGGAACACCATGCGCCCGGGGAACCGGAACCGGGCCGTGTAGTAGGCCGCGGGGAGCGACACGAGCAGCACGAGGAGGGTCGCGAACACGGAGATGACGATGGTCGAGACGAGGTTGTACGGCAGCGGCGTCTCGGGCGTCGACCACATCGTGAGGTAGTTCTCCCAGTGCCACTCCACCGGGAGGTAGGTCGGGTCGACCGAGCGGATCTGCGCCTTCGTCTTCACCGATCCGAAGAACATGATGAGGTACGGCAGCACGAAGATCGCGAGCACGAGGAATCCGGCGGCGGTGCGCAGGATCACCCGGGGCAGAGTCACCTGGTCGGCGGTGTAGCGGCGCCGACGGCCGGGGATCGGCGGGGTGCGTCGTCCGCGGGAGTCGGCGGTGGTCACGAGGGCGGTCTCGGTCACGGTCATGATCAGACCTCCTTCATGGGCTTGACGATCTTGACGTAGGCCGCGACGATCGCGATCACGATGAGGAAGGCGACGACCGACAGCGCGCTCGCGACGTCGACCTTCTTCTGCAGCTCGATGTACTTGAAGATCAGGGTCATGATCGTGTCGGCGCCGTAGCCCGGGATCGACCCGGTCATCACCTTGAGGATCGGCAGCGAGTTGAAGACGTTGATGATGTTGATGAGGATCGCCACGGCGAGCGCGCTGCGCAGCTGCGGCAGGACGATCGACCAGTAGGTCCTGGCGGCGCCGGCGCCGTCCATCTTCGCGGCCTCGATCGCGTCGGCGGGGACCGCCTGCAGCCCCGCGAGGATCGTGTAGGTCGTGAAGGGCAGCGACACGAACACCGCGATGACGATGGACCAGACGAACGCCGTCGTCGGGTTCTTCGTCCAGCCGTAGCCCACCGCGTCGTCGGAGAGCCCGATGTCGTAGAGGAACTTGTTGAACACCCCGAAGTACGGTTCGAGGCTGTAGTAGAAGACCATCGTGGTCATCACCACCGACGCGGCCCACGGCACGATGACCGCCATCCGCACGAGCTGGCGACCCGGGAACGCCTTGTTGAGGATCTGCGCGAGGCCGAGCGAGATGACGACCGTGAACAGCACCACCGACACGACCCAGACGATCGTGCGGACGAAGATCGGCCAGAACTCCGGGAACGTGAAGACGGTCACGAAGTTGTCGAAGCCGGCCGAGCCCTTGTCCAGACCCGAGAGCGAGATGTCCCGCGTGGAGTTGAAGAACATGACGCCGGCGGGGAACAGCACCACGCCGATGATGAGCACCAGTGCGGGGGCGATCCAGGGCAGCGCCTGGAGGAGGTCCCGCCCGCCGGGGCGACCGCGCCCGGCCGTCCCGGCGTCCGGGGTGCGGGGGCGGCCGGTGGCCGCCCCCGCGAGGTTCGAGGATTCTGTCGTCTGGCTCATGGGGGATTCCCGAACCTCTCCGTTCCGCGGGTCAGCCCGCGTCCACCTGGTCCTGGATCTGCTTCAGCACATCGGCCGCCGGCTGGTCCTGGATCTGTCCGAACAGCGACTTGAAGGCGCCGTCCGCGGCCGACCACTTCGGGTTGGTCGACGGGTAGAACTGCGCGTCGGGCAGCACGTCGAGGAACGGCTTGAGGGCCTCCTCGCCGGACAGCTCCTCGGCGCCGGACTTCGTGACGGGGAGGAAGCCCTCCGCCTGCACCCACGGCACGTAGACCTCAGGCGAGTAGAAGTAGTCGAGGAACTTCGTGATCGCCTCCTGCTTGTCGCCGTCGTTCTCGAACGCCATCAGCTGGTCCATGACGCCGAGGGTGAACGGCGAGCCGTCCTTCGTCGGGATCGGGACGATGGAGTAGTCGAGCTCCGGGTTGTTCTCGGCGATCTGACCGACCGTCGGCGGCAGGCCGACCTGCATGCCGATCTTGCCCTGGATGAAGATGTCCATCAGCGGGGAGCGCTGCGTGGAGCCGGGGTCGGCCTGGGTCGCTCCGGCGTCGATCATCTTCTTGATCTGCTCGGCGCCGACCAGGTTCTCCGGGGTGTCGATGGTGATCTCCGACGCGTCGCCGAAGGATCCCCCGCCGCCCCAGAGCCACACGGCGGCCTCGGCCTGTGCCTCCTCCGAACCGAGCGGCATGCCGTAGCCCGCGACACCACCGCCGAGCCCGGACACCTTGGTCGCCGCGTCGAGCAGGGAATCCCAGTCGGTCGGCGCCTCGACGCCCGCCTGGGAGAGGAGGTCGTTGTTGACGAACAGGGCGCGCGCGGAGGCGATCATCGGCAGCGCGTAGGCGGTGCCGTCGACCTCGGCGTTGGCGAGGAAGGAGTCCTGGAAGTCGGAGTAGACGTCGTCGGACACGACCTCCTCGACGGGGTAGAGCAGCTCGTCCTCGACGAAGCCCGCGAAGGGGCCGCCGTTGTAGATGTCGGGCGCCTCGCCGGCCTGGACCTTCGTGGAGATGACCTTCTCGAGGTTGTCCCACGACTGCACCTCGAGGTTGACCTTGATGTCGGGGTTGTCTGAGGTGAACCCGTCGATGACGTCTTCCCAGAGACCCTTCGTGGCGTCGGAGTAGCTGGGGACGAGCAGGTCGAGCGTACTGGCGTCGTCGCCGCCGCCGCTGTCTCCTCCCGATCCACCGAAACCGCAGGATGCGAGCGACAGCGTGGCGACGGCCGCGACCGCTGCGGCCCCGTATCGCCGTGACTTGTTCATGGGCATTGCATTCCTCACTGTGGGTGCTGCTCCAGCGGGCGGGATCCGCTCTCCGGAGAGGGGGGTGGTGCACAGTCGCAGAACACTCCACGCGACGGTGCGTGATGATCGCGCCGCCTGAGCGGTCGTGATCGTCCGAGCGGGGGCTCGGGGGAACTCGTCCTGATTATTTGTCAGGCAAACAAACAAATCAAGATGTTGCTCTCCTGGGACGAAATACTATGATCGGATAACGCCCGAAACAATCACAAGTACGCAACATCTCGTCCGAAAGGCCTCTTCATGACCGCTTCGCTGCCCGGCGCACACATGCGCGCAGAGCTCCGCTCCCAGCCGGAGATGTGGGCCACCGCCGCCGAACTCACCGCCGAGCAGGCTCTGCTGCCGGCCCGGGGTGCACGGGTCGCGGTCGTCGGCTGCGGCACGTCGTGGTTCATGGCGCAGTCCTACGCCGCGCTGCGCGAGTCGTCCGGCCACGGCGAGACCGACGCGTTCGCGGCCTCCGAGGCCTTCGTCGACCGCGGCTACGACGCCGTCGTCGCCCTCACCCGCTCCGGCACCACCACCGAGGTGCTGGAGCTCGTCGACCGCATCAAGGGGCGCACCCGCAGGATCGGCGTGATCGGCGACCCGGACTCCCCGCTCGTCTCGCTCGTCGACGATGCCGTGCTGCTGCCGTTCGCCGACGAGCAGTCCGTCGTCCAGACGCGCTTCGCCACGACGGCTCTCGCACTCTTCCGGGCGTCGCTGGGTGAGGACCTCTCCGGAGCCATCGCCGACGCGACGGCCGTGCTCGCCGAAGACGGGGACGACATCGAGCTGCGCGATGCCGAGCAGTACACGTTCCTCGGTCGGGGCTGGACGATCGGCCTGGCCCACGAGGCCGCCCTGAAGCTGCGCGAGTCGTCGCAGTCGTGGACCGAGGCGTATCCGTCGATGGACTACCGTCACGGTCCGATCGCCATCGCCGCCCCGGGCCGGGTGACGTGGCAGTTCGGAGAGGCACCGGAAGGACTGGCCGCGGAGGTGCGCGCCACGGGCGCCCGTTTCGAGCACCGCGCGATCGACCCGCTCGCCGATCTCGTGCGCCTGCACCGGACAGCCCTCGACCGTGCCGTGGCCCGCGGGCTCGACCCCGACCAGCCGCGCAACCTCACGCGATCCGTCATCCTGGATGCATGACGCCAGCGATCCCCGGAGCCGAGCGATGACCCCGAACGACGCCGCGGACGCGATCCCCGACGTCGCGAGGGACGAGGCCGGCGAGAAGCTCGCCGCGGTGCGCACGCTCGGCGCCGGGTCGCCCGTCCTGGCCTTCGACGTCGGAGGGACGGACATCAAGTCGGCGCTGTTCGATGCGGACGGGCGGGCGCTCGGTCTCCGCCGCACGCCCACCCCCACGGCCGACGGCGACCGCACCCCCGCGCTGCTCGACCGGCTGCAGGTGCTCGCCGCGCAGCTCCGCGATGAGCATCCCGACGTGACGCCGCGCGCCGCCGGGCTCGTGGTGCCGGGGATCGTCGACGCGGCCGCCGGGATCGGCGTGTTCGCGAGCAACATGGGCTGGCGGGACGCACCGCTGCGCGCGCTCGCCGCCGAGCGTCTCGGCCTCCCCGTCGCGTTCGACCACGACGTGCGCGCCGCGAGTTGGGCCGAGCACGAGCTGGGCGGCGCGCGGGCCTACGACGACGCGGTGATCCTCGTGATCGGCACCGGGATCGCGGGGGCCCTGCTCGTCGGCGGCCACCCCTACACGGCCGGAGGCTACGCCGGCGAGATCGGGCACTCCCCGATCGCCGACGGACCGGTGTGCCCGTGCGGTGCCCGTGGCTGTCTGGAGGCCGTGGCCTCGGCGGGCGCCATCGCGCGCCGCTACCGGGAGGCCACGGGGACGACCCCGGACGGCGCCAAGGACGTCATCGCCCGCGCGGCCGCCGGGGACCGGGTCGCCGCCGACATCTGGGACTCGGCGCTGGACGCGCTCACCCTGTCGCTCGCGCAGCTGACCGCCGTGGTCGCCCCCGAGGCCGTGGTAATCGGCGGCGGACTGTCGCGGGCGGGCGGCGCGCTCTTCGACGAGCTGCGGACCCGTCTCGCGGCGCGTCTCAGCTTCCACCGCCTCCCCGCGCTCGTCCCCGCCGAGCTGTCCGGCAACGCGGGACTGATCGGCGCCGCCCTCCGTGCCAGGGAGCTCGCATGATCCTCACCGTCACCCCGAACCCGGCTCTGGACCTCACCTGGCGGGTCGATCGCCTCGTCGCAGGCGGGACACACCGCACGGACACCGGGGCGTCCCGCGCCGGCGGCAAGGGCCTCAACGTCGCCAGGGTCGCGCACGCCGAGGGGGCGTCCGTCCTCGCGCTGACCACGGCCGGCGGTCCGGTCGGCGCGGAGTTCGCCGCGGAGCTCACGGCCAGCGGCGTGCCCCATGTGCTCGTGCCCGTCGCGGCCGACACCCGTCGCAGCATCGCCCTCGTCGACGAGGCCGCGGGCGACACCACGATCGTCAACGAACGAGGGGTGAACCCCACCGATGCCGAGTGGGGCGGGCTTCTCGCGGAGATCGTCGACCGGCTTCCCGGCGCCGGGGTCCTCGTCGTCTCCGGGAGCCTCCCCCCGGGAGCGCCGGAATCGCTCGTGCCGATGCTCGTCGCGGTGGGCGCCGACGCCCGGGTCCCGGTGATCGTGGACACCTCGGGCCCGGCCCTCCTGCGCGCCGCCGACGCCGGAGCCACCGTGCTCAAACCCAATGCCGCGGAGCTCGCCGAAGCCACCGGCATCGACGACCCCGTCGAGGGGGCCCGGTCGCTGCTGGCCCGGGGCGCCGAGCTCGTGCTCCTGTCGCTCGGGGCCGACGGCATGCTCGCGGTGACCGCGACCGATCTCCTGCACGCCCGACTCGACGAGCCGCTCTCCGGCAACCCGACCGGTGCGGGAGACGCCGCGGTCGCGGCCTGCGCCGTGCTCTCCGCGGAGGGCGAGCGTGATCCCGAGGTCATCCTCCGCCGCGCGACCGCGTGGTCGGCGGCCGCCGTGCTCATGCCGCTCGCCGGCGACATCTCTCCCCGCTGGCGCGCGCTCGAGGAGCAGCTCCGCGTGTCCCGCCCCGACCCCGCCTCCTTCCGGAAGGACCCTTCGTGACCCTCGTCTCCGCCCGGGAGCTCGTCTCCGCGGCTGCCACCGCCGGCACCGGCATCGGTGCCTTCAACGTCATCCACCTGGAGACCGCGGAGGGCCTCGTGCGGGCCTCCGCACTCGCACAGCTCCCCGTGATCCTGCAGATCTCGCAGAACTGCGCCGACTATCACGGCGGTCTGGAGCCGATCGCCCTCGCGACGCTCGCCGCGGCAGGACGCGCGGAGACCCCGGTGGCGGTGCACCTCGACCACGCGGAGCGACCGGAGCTCGTCGACGAGGCGGTGGCCCTCGGCTTCGGCTCGGTCATGTTCGACGGCGGCGCGCTGCCCTACGACGAGAACGTGGCGGTGACCGCCGAGGTCGCCGCCCGGGCGCGCGCGGCAGGGGTCTACGTGGAGGGCGAGCTCGGCGAGGTGGGCGGGAAGGACGGCGCCCATGCCCCCGGCGTGCGCACCGATCCGGACGAGGCGCGGGCGTTCGTCGCCGCGACCGGGGTGGACGCGCTCGCCGTGGCCGTGGGGTCGTCGCACGCCATGACCGACCGCACCGCCTCCCTCGACCTCGACCTCATCGCCCGCCTGCGGGCGGCCCTCCGCGGTGCCGCCTCCGACGGGACGGACGTGCCTCTCGTGCTGCACGGCTCCTCCGGGGTTGCCGACGCCGTGATCGCCGACGCCGTGCGCGCCGGGATGACGAAGGTCAACGTCTCCACCCACCTCAACGGCTTCTTCACGCGCGCGGTCCGCGAGGTGCTCGCCGCCGACGAGCGTCTCGTCGACTCCCGCAAGTACCTCGCTCCCGCCCGCGCCGCCCTCGCGGACGAAGCCGCCCGGATGCTGCGACTGTTCGCCCTGCTTTCGTCGCAGAATCCCGCTCCGGTCGCAGAGGTTCCCGGCACAGCTGCGACCTCGACGCGGAACGACGACCGGTGAAGCGCGCGGCCCGACTGCACGCGATCCTCGACCTCCTCGCGGCGGACGGGGAGGTGACGGTGGAGGAGCTGGTGGAGCGGTTCGGAGCCTCTCCGGCCACCACCCGCCGCGACCTCGACTCCCTCGCCGAGCAGCGGCTGCTCACACGCACGCACGGCGGCGCCGTTGCCCAGACCGTCGCCTACGAACTGCCCCTCCGCTACAAGAGCCATCTCCGCACGCACGAGAAGGAGAGCATCGCACAGACCGCGGCGGCGCTCGTCACCCCCGGTATGGTGGTCGGGCTCTCCGGCGGCACGACGACCACGGCCATCGCGGCCGCGCTCGCCGCCCGCGAGGACCTGGCAGCGGAGGGCGGGATCACGGTGGTCACGAACGCCGTGAACATCGCCGCGCAGCTCGCCACCCGGCCGGAGATCAAGGTGGTCGTCACGGGCGGTGTCATCCACTCGCGCACGTACGAGCTCGTGGGCCCGTTCGTCGAGCAGCTGCTCCGCGGGGTGCGGCTGGACCTCGCCTTCATCGGTGTGAACGGGATGGACGCGGCAGCCGGGGCGACCACGCAGGACGAGCGCGAGGCGGCGGTGAACCGGATGATGGCGGAGCGTGCGCGGCGCGCCGTCGTCGTGACCGACGGCAGCAAGCTCGGGGTCGAGGCGTTCTCCACGGTCGGCGGGTCGGAGCTCTTCGCCACCGTCATCACGGATCGAGGAGCCGACGGCGCCGCGGTCGATGCGCTGCGCGCCGCGGGGTACAGCGTCCTCCTCGCCTGAGGCGCTCCGGCCGCCCGCGGACACCCCGAGGGCCTCGGCGTCCCCAGATCGCCGAGGCCCTGCGAGAGCGTCGCGGCTGCATACCGTGACGCTCCCGAGCAGATGGTGTCCGTCTCGTCTTCCCGCTCCCCAGCGGCGTTTCCCCAGAACCGACGGCGCCTCCCTCGGGCCTCTCCCTTCGAGGCCTGTCGCTCGACACCTTCCGAAGAACAGGAGAGGGTGGGTGCGATTCTGATACCTCGGTCCGGCAAAAAAGTCAGAATCCGTTGCCGTGACACTGGAATGGGGCGGAAACCCCCGTCGTCAGCGCGGCGCTCGCCAGGGCGTCGGCGGGAGAAGCACCGGTCGAGAGGCCGCCGTGGACCGCGGTGAGGAGCTCGCAGGCGTCGTCGTCCGGCACCGTGACCGGGGCCGCGATCACCGAGTCCACGCCCGCGTGCAGCCAGACCCGCGTCATGCCCAGGGCCTCCTCTCCCCAGCGCACGGAGGAGCGCCCCAGCTCGCACGCCGAGAGGATCACGGTCCGCGGCACCCGGGGGATGAGGTCGACGTCGTAGCCGAAGAGCACCCCGTCGGCGAGCTCGAAGCCGGAGAACAGAGGATTGTCGACCGCATGGCGTCCGTGCGCGGCGATGTGGAGCACATCGACGGAAGCGGCCAGTGCCGTGGCGGCGGTCACGGTCGCCTCGGTGCCCTGCAGCAGGCGGGTCGCCCCCCGCGTCGTCCATGAATCCGCCGCGCGCCGGACCTCTTCCGCCGCCCGCGGAACCCGTGGTCCCGCCGCGAAGCCCACGCTCGGGGTCGAGGCGGCGGCCGTCGTGCCGTGAAACCAGCGCGAGACCGAGGTCGCGAGGGTGAACGGCACGCCGTGCATGCCGGGGAGCATGGCCCACGGCACCCCGCCGAGGATTCCGGGAACGGTGACGACCAACCGCTCGGCGCCCGCGGCGGCCCGGCGCATCGGCCCGAGCAACTCGTCGTCCAGGACTGCGAGGCGTGCCGTCAGAGCGCGCGCGGTCACCGACCCCATCGCGCCGCCCCGCGTGAGCGCGGCCATGTCGAGGTCGGCGCGCAGGCCGTCGAGAGCGGTCCGTACCCGCGACCACGACAGGTCGACGACGGTCGCGCCGTCCGGCCGCACCACCACCCCGTGCAGGCCGGTGCCGGTGTAGACGTAGGCCAGCACCGCCGTATCGGACGGCAGGAGCGCGGAGGTCTCGGCGAGCGTCCGGCGCTCCCTCGTCGCTCCCGAGCCGGTGGCGGACCACTGCCGCTCCCGCACCCGGTCGCGGAGCGCGCGGACGGTGGGGTCGGTCGTCCAGTCCGCCCCCGCGAGGTCGGCACGCAGCATCCGCAGTTCTGCGAGGTCGGCGGCGAGGGCGTCGTCGTGCGGGGGGCGGACGGGGGCGACCTGCTGGCTGAGGTGCCGGGCGCGCTCGGACCACTCGAAGAGCGTCGCAGGGTCGCGGCGGCGGACGGCGGCGGCGAGCCCGGTGAACACGAGGTCGCTGGCGTGCATGGCGACGGAGGCCTGCAGGTCGAGGGCGCCGAACGACCGCTGCCACGCCGACAGCAGGTCAAGCCCGGCGGCCGCGGCGCGCAGCGCCTCCCCGTCACGGCCGCGTCCGGCGGCGCGGGCCGCACGGACCTCCTGCGCACGGAGCCGCAGCGGCGTCGGGGCCGAGGCGGGGACGCGGGGGAGGCGGCCGGTGCCGTCGCGGCGGGCGCTCAGCCGCAGGGCCGTGGCCTCGGTGCGGAAGCCGCTCCGGTCGAGCTCCTGCGCCACGCGTTCCCACGCGTCCGCATCGAGGGGGCGGTCGGGCCGGATCCGCTGCCGCGCCTCCAGCTGCACCGCGGCGGCTCTGGCCGCCCAGCCGCTGCTGCCGAGGGCGGTGAAGCGTCGGGCGGCGGTGCGGGCGGCGCGCTCGGCCGCCCGAGGGTCGTGCCGGACGAGCGAGCGGGCGAGGTGGAACTCGGCCTCACCACGGGCCTGGCGCATCCGCTGTGCACCGAACTGCACGGCCACGCGGCCGAGCAGCGCCTCCGCCTCGGTGGTCAGGCCCGCGTCGCGGAGCACCTCGGCGCGGTCGAGGTCGCTGATGGCGGTGGCCAGGGCGCTGGTGGCCGCGAACGTCGGCCGGGACGCGGCCATCAGGCGCAGCGCCGACACGAGGTCCCCGCCGAGCAGCGCGGCATAGCCGAGGTTGTGCGTGGCCTCGGCGAGGGAGTCCCGTTCCTCGTGCGCCTCGTAGATCCCGATCGCACGTCGGAGGTCGGCCATGCAGGTGTCCAGACGATGGCGCTGCATCCGCACCACCGACCGGTTCATCAGACAGTTCGCGAGCGCGGTGGTCTCGGCACCGGCAGCGGTGAGGGCGTCGATCGCGGCGGTCAGGCTCGCCTCGGCCTCCTCCATCCGTCCGCCGTGCATGAGGAGGGCGCCGAGCTGCCCGCCGAGGAGGGCGACCGTCTCGGCCTGCAGTCCGTCCCTGGCCAGGGCCTCCCGGCACAGCGCCTCCGCCGCCGCGGGCTCACCGGTCTGCGCGAGCACATACGCCGTCGTGCCGTCGATCCGCGCGCGGAGGTCGACGTCGTCCGTGCGAGCGGCGGCTTTCTCCAGCTCCCGCCGGGCGCGGGTGAACTGCCGGGCGTTGGCCGCCTCGACGCCGCGTCGGTGCAGCGCGCTCGCGGACAGGGGCATCCGTCCAGGATGCCGTGCCGGGGTGGTCGTGCGGAAGGGTGAGAGGCGTCAGGACCTCTCGTGCGGCGTCGGCAGCGACGTCAGGACGGCGGCGACGGCCTTCGCGGCGACGGCGGGCTTCACACCCTGGGTCGGGACGGCGCCGAGCTGGGCGGCGACCCGTCCGGCGATGTACGGCGCCGCGAAGGAGGTGCCGCTCCACACCGCGAAGCCGCCTCGGTAGTCGTCCGGGTCGAGCGTCTCGCGCGGCAGCCCGTCGACGTCTGCGCGGGTCGCGGCCTGCGCGCCGCCGACGAAGGCCGGCGAGGTGCTGACCACCGCGGCGCCCGGGGCGTACACCTGCACCCACGGGCCGACGTTCGAGAACAGGGCCACGGAGTGCGCCGACGGGTTCAGGGCGCCGACGGAGACGTGCGGAGCCCCGTCGTCGGACCGCAGCCCGTTGTCGGCGCCGGGCCACGGCCACAGCGACGCGGGGAAGGAGGGGCGGTCGATCGCGTCGTTGCCGGCCGAGCAGACGACCACGCAGCCGAGTTCCCTGGCCTTCGCGAGCAGCTCGTACAGCGTCGTGCTGAAGAGCCCGTCGGTCGGGGTCTCGTGGTAGTAGCTGAGGGAGAGGTTCAGCACGTCGATCGGGAAGCCCGTCGTCGGATCCTCCCGATGCCGCCGGAGCAGCTCCACGACCTGCGCCACGGTCTCGAGGAGCGTGCTCTCGTCCACCACCCCGAGCGCGCCGGCGACACGGATCGACAGGATGTCGGCGTCCGGAGCGGCCTGACGCACGAGGCCCGCGATGAAGGTGCCGTGCCCGGCCACCGCGTCGATCTCGCCGTCGAGCTGGCCGTAGAGGTCGGGGTAGCGCTCGGGGTCGGCGTCGTCCGTGAAGCCCACGGGGACGCCGTCGAGCTCCACGTGCCGGGTGACGATGTCGGACGGCAGCCAGGCGTGCTCCCCGCACCCGGTGTCGAGGATCGCCACGACCGGCCGTCGTCCGCGCTTCGGAGCGGCGGCGCGGGCCGGGGCGGGACCGAGCCAGGTGACCGGCTGCCGCGCCCCGCGTCCGGGCTCCAGGTAGTCGTCGCTGCCGCCTCCGCCGGGTGCCGCACCGCGGACGGGGTTCGTCCGGGTGAACGGGTTCGTCCGCGTGAACGGGTTCGTGCGGGTGAACGGGTTGAGCCCGACCGGATCGATCGAGAGCACGTGCTCGAGGCTGGTCCGCGGCATCGTCGAGCGCGACAGACGGCGCGCGCGTTGCAGCACCCGCCAGGCATCGGGTGCCACGGGGGACTCGCCCCTGTTCGGCTCATCCGGCGTGGTCAAGCGCGCCCGCAGGAAACCCGCGACGCCCGGCACGAGCTCGCCGTTCCCGATCTCCCGCTCCGGCGACTCCAGCTCCAGCCGCCAGCCGAAGGAGTCGGCGGCATCCCTCAGGGCGCGCAGCTCGCGGTCGTACGCCTCCTGCTCGTCGAGGGCACGCGTGATCAGCAGGCGCTCCGGCAGGTACGCGGTGGGGAACGCTCGGATCCCGTCCACCGGTTCGGTGCTGGGGTCGAGGGCGGTCCCGCGGCGGATCGATCCCTCCGCGCGGTCCTGCCAGGTCCATCCCTGGGGCTGCTCCATCGGTCATCCTCTCCGTGGGCATCGACGGCGACGGCGCCGGCGATGCGGGGTCACAACTCGAACTGCGGGGTCTCCAGGGTGCGGGTCTCGTCGCCGACCGTCGCGGTCAGGCGCACGCGGCTGAGCCCCGACGGCACCTCGTCGAACATGAATCGGCCGGTCTCCGCCGGGGTCGTGCGGCGTTCGCGCTCGCCCTGCAGCAACACGATCTCCGCAGCGGCGGTGTCCACCCAGCCGTCGATCCGTCGTCGTCCGGACGCGGTCGTCGTGACGTGGAGGAGGATGCTCGTGCTGCCGTCGCTGAACTGGAGGGTGAGGGCGTCGGTCTCGCCGCGGACCGTGCCGAGCTGGCCCTCCACGAGGGTGAGCAGCGCGTACTCGCGGTTGAGCCCGTCCGCCGCGACCGCGGCGACCATCCGGTCGATCAGCCCGGCAGGGACCGGATCGACCTCTCCCCAGAGGCTGCGCAGGCGGGCGAAGAGCCGGGCGTCGTCCTCATCGCTCATGATCGTCCCTCCGTCCGACGGGCCGGGGCGTCGAGGAGGTCGCGGAGCTTCGCGAGGCAGCGGCTGCGGGTCGGCCCGATGCTGCCGACCGGCATGGACAGGTCGCGGGCGAGGCGCGCGTAGTCAGGGCGGTCCTCGAAGGCGATCACCCGGAGGAGACGCTGGCAGCGCTCGGCGAGGCGGCGTACCGCGGCCCAGAGCCGTCGGTTCTCGTCGTCCAGCGTGGCGTGCTCCTCGGCGGACGCCTGCTCCGGAAGCAGGGCGTCCAGGTCGTCGGATTCCGCGGTGTCGACGCGACCGTTCGCCTTGCCGACCTTCCAGGCCTCGCGGCGGGCGGTGGTCGTGAGCCACGCGGAGACGGCCCGCGGGTCGGCGATGGCACCGTGGCCGCGCACGAGCTGGAGCCAGGTCGTCTGCACGACGTCTTCCGCGAGGGTGCGTTCGAGGCCGTAGGCGCGCACGACGTGCCACAGCACCGGCGTCATCAGCCGCACCAGGTCGTCCATCGAGCGGCCGTCGCCATCGCGCCACGCATCGAACAGGTCCGCGGCACGTTCCCAGCGTGCGCGCCCGTCGTCGGATGCCGGATCGAAGGCGGCGCCGGGGGCACCGTCGATCATGAAGCCCATTGTGATCACACCTACCAGGAGCACGGCAAGGGCTCGGTGATACATGTCGCGGTCCAAGAATTCCGACGCCCGAATCCGTGGGGCGACGACACCCTCGATAGCGTGGAGGGGTGATCGCTCTCGTCGTCGTGCTGTTCCTCAATGCCGGCTTCAACGTGCTCGTCTGGCCGCGGTTCTACAAGCGGGTCGCGAACGATCCGCGCGCCAGGGACGAGAACGGCAAGGCCACCCCGTTCCTCCGCGTGCACGTCATCCTCATCGCGATCGCGCTGGTGCTCGCCGTAGCCTCCGCGGCGGCGGGGATCACCGTGCTGGCGGTCGCGCCCTAGCGCGGAGCCTCAGTCCGCCTCGTACTGGGCGGCGTGCGCGGCCCACCGAGACTCGACGGGGAGGCTGCGGAGGGCGCGATTCCCGATCGCGAGGGCGGCGGCCAGCACGCACAGGGCTGCGCAGATCAGGATGGTGCCCTGGCGTCCCGCCCACGCGAGGCCGAAGCCGGCGATGAGGGGGGCGAGCGGCATGGCTCCCATCGCAAGCACGCCGATGGCGCTGTTCGCGCGCCCCAGCAGTCGGGAGGGCGTGGCCACCATGAAGTAGCCCATCATCCCCGCATTGAGGGCGGGGAGGAGGAGCACCGAGGCACCGAGGACGACCGCGACGGCCCACGGCGCGGACACGACCGACAACACCACGGCGCAGAGGGCGACGACCGTGAGTCCGCCGATCGTCAGCACCCCCGCCGGGATCCGGGGCACGAGGAACGGGGCGACGACCGCGCCGACGAGCATCACGGCGCCGATCGCCGCGCTGACCGTGCCGATGAGCAGTTCGGAGTGCCCCGCCTGCTGCAGGGCGTAGACGACGGTGGTGATCGCGGCGTTGAAGCCGAGGTTGATGATCGTCATGATGAGCATGACGCCGCCGAGGTCGGGGCGGGACAGCAGCCAGCCGAATCCCTCCCGGAACTCCCGCCAGGCGTTCGGGCGGGTGGTGGGCGCGTCGAGGTCCGCGTCCTCCTCGGCACCGGTGTCGGCGAGGCCCGCTCGCCTGGTCTGACGGCCGAGCAACCCGGCGGTCACGGCCGCGACGAGGTGGCAGAGGGTCATGACGGCACCGACGAGCCAGCCGCCCACGCCGAGCAACAGCCCGCCCAGGGGTCCGCCCGCGAGCTGGAGGGCGGCGTCGCGCCCCTGGTTCGCGGCCTGCGCCCGCCCCATCGCGTCATCCGGGACGATCTCCTTCAATGCGCTCTCGCCGGCGACGTCGAAGAGGCCGCTCCGTGCGGCCAACAGCACGTCGATCACGAGGAGGGTCGCGAAGGTGAGAGCGCCGCCGAGAGCGAGGAGCGTGAAGGCTCCGGCCATCACGATCCCCAGGATCGAGCCGACGAGCATGAGCACGATGCGCCGGTGCCGGTCCGCCAGGATGCCGCCGACCAGCGTGAGCAGCAGGCGGGCCACCATGCCCGCACCTGCGATGACGCCGGCCTGCGCGGGGTCGTTCGTGATGATCAGCGCGAGCAGCGGCACGGCGAATCCGAACAGGGCAGACGCCAGGCCTTTGCTCGTGTCGCTGATGAGCCAGGTGAGGTAACGCGTGTTCCGCGACAGGCGGTGGGGGGTGGGCGTCATCGTCATGGCTCGACGATAGTTGCGCAAGACTAATTGCGCAACTATTCGTGCGGAATTGCGTGACTAGGATCGGGGAATGGCCGACGACGCGGAAACGACCTCCCGGGAGGACGCCGCCTTCATGACGTCGGCCATGCTCAAGGCCTACTCGCACCCGTTGCGCCGACAGATCCTCCGCCTGATCGCCCGGCGGGGATTCCTGCGCGCGGCGGACATCGCGGGCGAGCTCGATGTGCCCGCCAACAGCGCCAGCTTCCACCTGCGAGTGCTCGCCGAGGCGGGGCTCATCGAGGAGGCGCCGGAGCAGGCCAGGGACCGCCGCGACCGCGTGTGGACGGGCCGCAAAGGGGCCCTCAACGTCGGCGGTCCGGAGAACCCCGTGCCCGACGAGGCGCTCGGCGGGGCCGTCGTGGCGGCGCTCGCCGAAGACCACCAGGACCTCGTGCGGCGGGTGATGGCCTGGACGCCGGAGTACGTTTCCGGCCGCACGGCCGAGGTGCACGCGTCATTCGTGCAGCGCACCATCCGCCTCACGGAGGCCGAGTTCGACGACGTGATGCACAACATCAACGACGTGCTCTCCGCCGCCGACGCCGCGCACGACGACACCGACCCGACCGGCCGGTACTGGCAGATGGACATCGTCGTCGCCGACGACACCATCTGAGTCACTCGTCGTCGTCGTCGGGGCGCTCGCCGCTGAGGATGAGGATGCGGCGGAGGTGCATCGCCGTCAGCACGCCCGGTCCCATCGAACTGCGGACGTCGAACGTGCGGTCGTCGACGCGCTCCAGCAGGAGCCGGATCGCCCGCGCCGCCTCGCCGCGACGGCGGTGCGCCGCGCTCGAGGCGGGGTCGTCCTCGGCGATGACGTCGGCGACGGCGTGGCAGGCCGCGGACAACGGCTCGGGCAGCGCGGGGTCCAGGGGCATGCCGGCGGGGCGCTCCCAGATCGTGTCGGCCGTGGCGTCGGCGATGTCGCGGATGAGGTGCGCGATCCGGTCCAGGGTGGAGAGCTGCTCGTGGATGTGGGCGGTTCCCGCGTGCCGACGGCGGGCTCGGGGGTTGTAGCGCACGCTCTCGTCGGCTTCGGCCAGGGCCGCACGGAGGTCGGCAGTGGTCTCGGCGAGCGCGGCGGCATCGTCCGCCCACTGCGCGGTCTCCGGCGGCCAGGATTCGGAGACCGCGGAGCCGATGTCGTGCAGGTGTCCCGCGAGCTGTCGGCGGAACTCGTCCACCCGCGCCTCCGCCGATCCGATGAGCGGTGCGGGTGCGAAGAGAAGGTTCACCACCAGGCCGATCACGACTCCGACCCCCATCTGGGCCAGGTAGCCGACGGAGTAGTCGTCCGCGTTCTGACCGCCGATGATGAGCACGAACAGCGCCGCCATCGGGACGTACTCCTTGCCGACGCCGAACCAGCCGGTGCCGGACACGAGGACGCCGAGCCCGACGACGAGGGGGATCGTCCACCACGTCGGTCCGACGGTGAGCACGATCACCGCGGCCAGACCGATACCGGTGGCCAGGCCGAACAGGGTCTGCAGGCTCGACCGCATGGACCCCATGAGCGTCGGATACATGCTCACGAGCGCGCCGAGGGGTGCGTAGTACGGGTACTCGTCGGTGACTCCCGGCATGTGCGGCGCGATGGTCCACGCGAGCCCCACGGCGAGCGCCGTCTTGACGACGAGGAGCAGGCGGGCGGGTCGGACCGCCTCGCGAATGGTGCGGGCGACGTACGAGCGGCGCTCGCGGACGCGCAGGCGCGAAAGGTCAGGCGTCACGTCATCCTCTCCTCGCGGCGGTCGGGTGGTCCTCTCTGGCGAGGATAGGGCCGAGGGCCGCCCGCGGCCACCGGGTTGCCCCGGCTCGGGCCGCCGGGTAGAGGCGGTAGGACGCGGATGCCGCGACCGCGCGGGGTGCGCAGCCGCGGCATCAGCGGATTCGGATCCTCACGTCAGGGCGTGGCCCGACGGAACGCGAGGAACGAGATGACGCTGAGGACGGCCACGACCACGAGCCCCCAGAGCGCGAGGCCCACGGCGCCGAGGTCGAGGATGCCGAGCCACACGTCGCCCCACAGCTCAAGCCGTGTCACCAAGTACACGACCCCCACGAGGAGGAGCGCCAGGGCGACGCCGACGATGGTGAGGACCATCGGACCCCAGCTCTTGTAGATGGTCGCGCCGGTGAACCCGACAACGAAGAAGAACAGGGCGAGGGTGAAGTAGACGACGAAGGCGCCGAGCGGGCCGGCCTCCCACAGCCACGGCAGGTGGAAGACCCAGCCGTTCACGCCGTAGCCGTTGGTGGCGAGCTCGATCGCACCGCCCAGGAGGAACAGCACCCCGAGCAGTGCGCTCCCGAGGATCGCGGTCAGCAGCGTCCCGATGAAGAACTCGCGCCGGGTGACGCTCATGGCCTGCGAGAACGGGAAGGTCAGCGTCATGGCCGACAGACCGATCGCGAAGAAGTACCACAGCGGCGCCTGGCCGCCTCCGCCGTATTTGGGGGCATCGCCCGGGATCATCGCGTAGATGAGGACCGAGATCACGACGGCGGAGCCGAGGATGATCAGCGGGACCCAGACGAAGGTCTGCCGGTTGATGAGCTGCAGCCGGATGACGTTGAGTGTGCGTCGCATCAGCGGACTCCTTCCGTGGTGGCATCGGCTCTCGTGGCGCCGCGGCTCTCGGCCTTCTGGGTGAGGCGGACGATGAGCTGCTGCAGCGAGACGGGGGCGAGGTCGAGACCCGCGGCCCGCACATCGGCGCGGTCGTCGGCGGTGAGGGTGCCGAGCACGGTGACCGAGGCGACGCGGCCGAGCTCATCCCGGTGCAGCACCTCGCGGCCGGCGGTCCAGGCGTCGACCTTGGCGGCGTCGCCGACGACGGTCACGGCGCGGTCGCGGACGGCATCGGTGTCCTCGTTCAGGAGGATCTGGCCGTTGTCGATCACGATGACCTTCTCGATGAGGTTCGCGACCTCGTCGATCAGGTGCGAGGAGAGGATGATCGTGCGCGGGTGCTCCGCGTAGTCCTCCACGAGCCGGTCGTAGAAGATCTGCCGGGCGACGGCGTCGAGCCCCAGGTAGGGCTCGTCGAAGAACGTGATCTCGGCGCGGGAGGCCAGGCCGATGATGACGCCGACCGCGGAGAGCTGCCCGCGGGAGAGCTTCTTGATGGTCTGCTTCATCGGCAGCTGGAACTCCGCGATGAGCTCGTCCGCGAGGTCCTGGTCCCAGTGCGGGAAGAACAGGCGCGCGGCGGCGAACGCGTGCCGCGGGGTCGCGTCGTCCGGGTACTTCTGGCTCTCCCGGACGAAGCAGATCCGGCCGAGCACGTGGGCGTTCTCGTACGGGTGCTCGCCGAACACCTTCACAGTGCCGGAGGACTCGAAGTTCTGCGCCGTGAGGATCGACATGAGTGTCGTCTTCCCGGCACCGTTGCGGCCGAGGAGCCCGTAGATCGAGCCTCCCTCGAGCGAGAGCGACACGTTGTCGAGCGCCCTCTTCTCCTTGTAGCGCTTGGTGAGGTTCTGCACCTCGATGACGGCGGTCATGCGGGGTTCTTCCCTTCTGGGGTGGGGGCGGATGCGGCGCGCTGCCGGAGCAGGTCCGCGAGGTCTTCCGCGCCGAGACCCAGCGTGCGGGCCTCCGCGAGGAGCGGGTCGATGTAGCGGTCGGCGAAGGCCGCGCGGCGCTCGCCGAGGAGCAGTTCCCTGGCGCCTTCCGAGACGAACATGCCGATGCCTCGGCGCTTGTGGAGCACTCCCTTGTCGGTGAGCATGGCGACTCCCTTCGCAGCGGTGGCGGGGTTGATGCGGTAGAACGCGGCGAGCTCGTTCGTCGAAGGGGCCTGCGCCTCCTCGGCCAGCGAGCCGTCGAGGATGGAGTCCTCGATCTGCTCGGCGATCTGGAGGAAGAGCGGCTTGCCTTCTTCGATCACGAGTCCTCCATGGTTGCTGGGTTACTTACTTGACTAAGTAACCATGGGACCCGGTTCCGTGTCAACCCTCTCCTTCGCGGGCAGGCACAGCTTCGGAGATCTCTGTCGACACGCCGCCTGACGGGCGGTTCTGGGCGGCGTGCCGGCCGTCAGCTCCGAAGCTGTGCGCGGGGAGAGGGTGAGGCGGCCGCGTACAGTGGGCTGGTGCCGGAGTTCCCCTACAGTCGTCTGCGTCGCTGGCCCGACGTCGAGGCGGACAACCTCCAGGCCCACGATGCGACCGATCTGCTGCTCGTGGAACGGGCGCTCGCCCTCGACGTGCCAGGGTCCGAGACGGTCGTGATCGGAGACGAGTACGGCGCGATCACGCTCGCTCTCACGGCGGCCGGGCGGCGCGGGATCCGTGTGCACCAGGATCTCGCGACCGGACGCCGCGCGCTCGCCCGCAATGCGGAGGAGCTCGGGATCGGTGGGTTCACCCCGCACGAACTCGACGAGAGCCTGCTCGCCGGTGCGCAACTGGTGCTGCTGCAGCTCCCGAAGGCCCTCGCCGAACTGGAGGAGATCGCGGATGCGGTCGCCCGGTGGGCTGCGCCTGACGCGGTGCTCGTCGCCGGCGGTCGGGTGAAGCACATGACTCTGGCGCAGAACGAGGTACTGGGGCGGAGCTTCGCCCGGGTACAGGCGCAGCGCGCCGAGCGGAAGTCGCGGCTGCTCGTCGCCTCCGAGCCGCTCCCGGTGCCCGAGTCGCCGCCGTTCCCGGTCACCGCGCGGCACGGCGACCTCGTCCTCGTGGCCCACGGCGGCGCCTTCGCCGGGTCCCGCCTCGATATCGGCACCCGGGTCCTGCTCGAGGTGCTCGACCTCGACGGTTCACAACTCAGGAGAACAGAGGTGACACGCGCCGAGAACGAGCGGAACGGCGGCGAGAGCAGCCGTTCTTCCGGAGTTGTGAACGGCGGACGCCGCGTGCTCGACCTCGGCTGCGGGACCGGAGCGCTCGCCGTGTCCTGGGCGCTCGCCCACCCGCGGGACCGCGTCGTCGCCACAGACCGCTCGGCCGCCGCCGTCGCCTCCGCCCGTGCCACCGCGTCGGCGAACGGCGTGGCCGGCCGGGTCGAGGTCACGCACGACGACGCGGGTTCGGCGCTCGCCGCGGGGAGCTTCGACACGGTGCTCTTGAATCCGCCGTTCCACCTCGGCGCCAGCGTGCACACCGGCGCCGCGACCCGCCTGTTCGAGGCCGCCGCGCGTCTGCTCCGACCGGACGGGGAGCTGTTCACGGTGTACAACTCGAGCCTCGGCCACCGGGCCGAGATGAGCCGTCTGGTCGGCCCCACCGACCAGCTCCGGCGCACCCCGAAGTTCACCGTGACGCGCACCGTCCGGCGCCCGTGAGTACGCCGCACCGAGATTGCTAGACGCTCGTACTATCCCCCGGTCAGCGGCGGAAACCCGGGTACGTCCGTGGAGCAGGATTTGCCGCTGACCGGCCATTTCGTTACGTTGGTCTGCGGGCCTGACGGCCCATAGACCAGTCCGCGGTCACGTCCTTCCTTCGATGAGCTGTGCGGCGAAGAGGCGTGGGCGTACGGTCGATCCCCTCTGCGGCGGATCCGAAATCCGCCGCCTGTGCCGCCACAGCGAAGACGTCGAACGGCCTCGTGAGGATCACCCGGGCGTAACCGAAGCAGGCTCAGCCACCCGAAGGCCGAGCCGCAGGGGAAACGTGTCCGAAACAGCACTCGAAGCGCGCCATCTGTACAAGGTGTTCGGGAGGAATCCGAGCGCCGCCGTCCGCCGACTGAAGGCCGGGGAGAGCCGCACGGCCGTCGCCGACGCGGGGACCGCCGCGGTCATCGACGCCAGCTTCACCGTCAACCGCGGTGAGATCTTCGTCATCATGGGCCTGTCCGGATCGGGCAAGTCGACCATCATCCGCATGCTCAACGGCCTGCACGACATCACCGCCGGCACCGTCACCGTGGGCGGCGACCCGATCACGGGGATCCCGGCCGCGCGCCTGCGCGAGATCCGCCGCGACCGCATCTCGATGGTGTTCCAGCACTTCGCGCTGCTGCCGCACCGCACGGTCGCCGCGAACGTCGCCTACCCGCTCGAGCTCAAGGGGGTCGGCAAGGCCGAGCGCCAGGCCAAGGCCGAGGAGATCCTGGCCCTCGTCGGACTCGAGGGCCAGGGCGACAAGCTGCCCTCCGAGCTCTCCGGCGGTATGCAGCAGCGCGTCGGCATCGCCCGCGCCCTCGCCGCCGACAGCGACATCCTGCTCATGGACGAGGCCTTCAGCGCGCTCGACCCGCTGATCCGCCGCGAGATGCAGGAGCAGCTCCTGGAGCTGCAGCAGAAGCTCCAGAAGACCATCGTCTTCATCACGCACGACCTCAACGAGGCCATGTTCCTCGGCGACCGCATCGCCGTCATGCGCGACGGGCGCATCGTGCAGATCGGCACGCCGGAGGACATCCTCATGGACCCGGCGAACGACTACGTCGAGCAGTTCGTGCAGGACGTCGACCGCGCGCGCGTGCTCACCGCCGCGAACGTCATGGAGCGTCCGCGCCCCGTCGTCGCCGAGTCGGCCGGTCCCCGCACCGCGCTCCGCCAGATGCGGGACGCCTACATGTCGGCGACCTACGTGGTCGGCAAGGATCGCCAGCTGGTCGGCGTCGTCACCGACCGCGATGCCGTGAAGCTCGTCCGTCAGGGCGCCACGCGCCTCGACTCGATCATCAAGCCGGTGCTGCAGAGCGTCCGCGAGGACGACGTCCTCATGAACCTGTTCGTCCCCGCCGTCGAGTCGCCGCTGCCCCTCGCGGTGACGGATGCCGACGGCCGCCTCGCGGGCGTGATCCCGCGCGTCACCCTGCTCGCGGCGCTCGGTCCCGGGCCCGGAGCGACCGAGGAGATCCTGCTGCCGATGACCCCCATGCCCCAGGCTGAGATCGACGCCGTGCTCGACGACGGATGGACGGCCGAGCCCGGCCCTTCGACGAGCTCAGGGACCCAGGGTGGGTTCGGCTCAGAGGCCCAGGTCGACACGGAGGAGGTGCGCTGATGGACGGTTTCCGCATTCCTGTGGGCGACTGGGTCGCCGCCGGCGTCGACTGGATCACCGCCAACCTCGACGGTCTGCTCGACGCGGTCTCGTTCGTGGTGAGCTTCCTCGTCGACGGCCTGACCCGCCTGCTCCTCACCCCGCACTTCGCGGTCATCATCGTGATCGCCGCGCTGATCGCCTGGGTCGTGCGGTCGTGGCAGCTCGCGATCGGCACGATCCTGTCGTTCGGGCTCATCGTCGCCATGGACCTCTGGGTCCCGGCGATGCAGACGCTCGCGCTGGTCCTCGTCGCCGCCGTCGTGGCCGTGCTGATCGCGGTGCCACTGGGCATCTGGTCGGCGCGCAATGCGACGGTGCGCGCGACGTTGAAGCCGGTGCTCGACTTCATGCAGACCATGCCGGCCTTCGTGTACCTGATCCCGGCGATCGTGTTCTTCGGCATCGGTGTGGTGCCCGGACTCGTCGCCACCGTGATCTTCGCGCTGCCTCCCGGCGTGCGCCTGACCGAGCTGGGCATCCGCGGTGTCGACGCCGAGACCGTCGAGGCCGGACACGCCTTCGGAGCGACGCCGAGTCAGATCCTCCGCGGGATCCAGCTGCCGCTCGCGATGCCGACCATCATGGCCGGCGTGAACCAGGTCATCATGCTCGCGCTGTCGATGGCGGTCATCGCCGGTATGGCCGGAGCCGACGGGCTCGGGAAGATGGTCGTCGAGGCGATCTCGACGATCAACATCCCCAAGGGTGTCGAGGCGGGACTGGGCGTCGTGCTCATCGCCGTGTTCCTCGACCGGGTGACCGCCGCTCTGGGCGCGCCCGGCGAGAACCGCTCCTCGCTCCTCGGCATGCTGAAGCGTCGCGGTTCGTCCCGGCCTTCCGCCCCCGTGGCGTCGGAGCCCGCTGCCTCCGCGCCCGCCGACTCCGCCCCGACCGAGTCCGAGCTCGCCCGCGCCTGAGCGCCCCTGTCCCGCGCCCCCGTTTCCGTCCCCCACCCCCCTTCGTCCGGTGCGGGATGGAAAACGGTCGCGTGGGCGCGGCTCCCGGCACGGTTTCGATCCGGCACAGCTGTCCCGCGGCCTCGTCCGCACCTCCTGAATCACATACGGAACGCAAGAGAGAGAGTCACATGAAGAAGAAGATCCTGACCATCACCGCCCTCGGTGCAGCCGCAGCGCTCACCCTCGCCGGATGCAGCGGCGACGGCGCCGGCGGCACGAGCGGCGGCGGCGACGGTGCCGAGGACAAGGGCACCATCACCCTCGGGTTCCTGCCCTCCTGGACCGACGGCCTCAGCACCGCCTACCTCCTGCAGGACCAGCTCGAGAAGATCGGCTACACGGTCGAGATGAAGACGCTCACCGAGGCCGGCCCGCTCTACACCGGACTCGCGCAGGGCGACGTCGACATGTACCCGTCGGCGTGGCCGGAACTCACCCACGCCTCCTACATGGACACCTACGGCGACGACATCGAAGACCTCGGCACGTACTACAAGAACGCGAAGCTGACCCTCGCGGTGCCGGAGTACTCCGAGCTCACCTCGATCGAGGACCTCGCGGGCAAGGGCGCCGACTTCGACGGCAAGATCTACGGCATCGAGCCGGGTGCGGGCCTGACCGCCCAGACCCAGAAGATGATGCCCGAGTACGGCCTCGACGGCGAGTACGAGCTCGTCACCTCGTCGACCGCGGCGATGCTCACCGAGCTGAAGACCGCGACCGACAAGAAGGAGGACATCGTCGTCACGCTGTGGCGTCCGTTCTGGGCGAACGACGCCTTCCCCGTGAAGGACCTCGAGGACCCGAAGGGTGCCATGGGCGAGGCCGAGGGCCTGCACTTCCTGGGCACCACGGGCTTCGCGGACGAGTTCCCCGAGGCGGCCGAGCTGATCAAGAAGATCAAGCTGGACGACGAGCAGTACGGCGCGCTCGAAGACCTCGTGGTCAACGAGTACGGCGAGGGCAAGGAAGCCGACGCGGTCGACGCGTGGCTCGAGGAGTACGGCGACCAGTTCGACTGGACCGTCACCAGCTGACACCCGTCGCACGTCTCGAAGGAGGGTCTCCCGCAGCGGGAGGCCCTCCTTCGTCGTGGGTGACCCTTTCGCTCGCGGTCACGGTCATGGTCGCGCTCAGCTATTCCGATCGTCCGGTCTGATCGCGCTGTCCCCCGAAGGGGGGACAGCGCGCCTACGACAGCCCGGGTACTGTCCTGTACAGGCGGGATGTTGAACTCGATACAAGAAGAGGTATCTGATGAATCGACAGAACCGATTCCCGCGCGTCGGTATCGCGAGCGTCGTGATAGTCGCCATGCTCGCTTCCTCCGGGGGTGTGGCAGCGAACGCGTTTGAAATCGACGGTACGGAGGAAGCCGTGGATGTCGTCTCGTCCGCCGCGGAGATCCATCCGCAGGCAGATGAAGTGACGCAGGTGCCGTTGCAGCCTCTGAACGGAGCGCTCGTCTCAGCCGGGGAGGACGCAACCGTATCCGTGCCTCGCGCCTTCTCGGACCCGATTGAAATCTCGCCGGCCGGTACGTGGGGAGGGGAGCTGACGGGCCTCACGATCGGTCTGCCTGAGCAGGTTCAAAGCGCTGAGGTGTCCGTTGCACAGGACGGGAGCGCGGTGGGCGAGGGGTCAGAGGTGACCGGGGTGATTCAGTCACTTGAGGGTGGTTTGCGCATTAGCACGGTCATCACCGGCCCGGATGCGCCCGGACGCTTGTCGTATGCGCTGCCCGACGATGTGGATATCGCGATCAACGAGGACGGCTCGGCTTCATTGAGCAGAACTGCCGTGGACGACGGCACTGAGGTACTCACCGCAATGATCGGAAGGATTGGCACACCGTGGGCTACGGATGCGAGAGGCCAGCGCATCGCGACGCACTACGAAGTCTCCGGCAGCAAGCTCGTCCAGGTTGTCGATCACCATCAGGGTGGCGGTTAACGTCACATCCTTGGCAGGCGCGCTCCTTGGCTTCGGTGCGGCACTCCTTAATGTCTGCAACATCAAGAGCCGTGGTGTTTGGGTAGGGCACACCTGGGTGACTGGAGTTCTGCCCTTCGCCCCTACGGTGATGCGGTCCGGCTACTTCTGCGTGCCCAATTAGCGTGAAAGGGTCTCCTGCGGTGGAGAAAACCATGACCAATATGTTGTTAGCGGCGCTGATGGTTTTGTCCACGGGCGCCTTGATGTCGACCGACCTTCGCCATATACGAGTGGTGCACGTAACGCTGTGGGGGCTCATGCTCTCAGAAGTCGCCCTCCTCGCTCTGCTGGTCTTCGTCGATGGAGCGAGTGCTGCGGGGTGGGTGCCGCTGATCCTCTGCATCGTCGCGGGAGTGAACGTCGCATTGTGGATCGGAGCTATCGTCCGGTCGTCGGGAGGAGCCGGTAGCGAGATCTGACACCCGTCGCACGTCTCGAAGGAGGGTCTCCCGCAGCGGGAGGCCCTCCTTCGTCGTGGGTGAGCCCCCCTTATGCTCATGCCCGGAAGGTGGAAGCATGGCGCGCACTCGCCGACCCGCCCGGGTCGCGGAGGGGGGAAGAGACCGATGTGCACAGGACTGAGCTTCACGACCGCCGACCACTACTTCGGGAGGAACCTCGATCTGGAGTTCTCCTACAACGAGACGGTGACCGTCACGCCGCGGAACTTCCCGTTCCCGTTCCACCGGCTGCCGTCGTTGCCGACGCATCACGCGATCATCGGGATCGCCACGATCGCCGACGGTTACCCGCTCTACTACGACGCCGTCAACGAGAAGGGGCTCGGCATGGCCGGGCTCAACTTCCCGGACAACGCGCACTATCCGGCACCGGGGTCGGGGGACACCGAGGTCACGCCGTTCGAGTTCATCCCCTGGGTTCTCGGACAGTTCGAGACCGTGGCCGAGGTGAAAGAGGCCCTGCGGTCGGTGAGTCTCGTGGACATCAACTTCAGCCCGGAGTTCCCGCTGTCGCCGCTGCACTGGATCATCGCCGACAAGAGCGCGTCGATCACGGTCGAGAGCGTGCGCGGCGGCCTCAAGGTGTATGACAACCCGTGGGGCGTGCTCACGAACAATCCCACGTTCGACATCCAGAGCTTCCGGCTCAACGACTATCAGCACCTCTCGAAGCGGCAGCCGGAGAACACCTTCGCCTCGGACGTCCCGATGGACCTCTACAGCCGGGGCATGGGCGGGATCGGCCTGCCGGGCGACCTGTCGTCGTCGTCGCGGTTCGTGAAGGCGGTGTTCACACGCATGAACTCGGTGTGCGGGACGTCGGAGTCGGAGTCGATCAGCCAGTTCTTCCAGATCCTCGGCTCGGTCGCCCAGCAGCGCGGGTGCGTACAGGTCGGCGACGAGGACAAGTACGAGATCACCATCTACTCGTCGTGCGCCAACACCGCGACCGGCGTGTACTACTACACGACCTACGAGAACAGCCAGATCACCGGCGTGGACATGCACAAGGAGGATCTCGACGGCTCCGAGCTCGCGGCGTATCCGCTCGTGAAGGGCCAGCAGATCGCGATGCAGAACTGATCTCCGGAACGCGCAACCCCCTCATCGGCCGGCGGGTCGCGGCGTAGCCTGTGGCCGTGGACGGGTTCGCGGCGGTCGACTTCGGGTTCGCCCGCGAGGTCCTGCAGCGGGGCATCGCGGCGCTGTACCTCGTCGCGTTCGTCTCGACGCTCAACCAATTCCGTCCGCTCCTCGGCGAGCACGGGCTCCTGCCCGCGCCCGTGCTGCTCGACTGGGTGACGCAGAAGCGCGAGCGCCGGAAGCTGCTGCACCCCACGCTCTTCACCCGCGTCCGCTACACCGACCGGCGCCTGGTGGCCCTGTCCTGGGCGGGGATCGTCGTCGCCGCGCTGCTCGTCGTCGGGGTTCCCCAGCTCGGACCGCCGTGGGTGCCGATGCTCGCGTTCCTCGCCCTGTGGTTCGGCTACATGTCGGTGGTGAGCGTGGGGCAGACGTTCTACTCGTTCGGGTGGGAGATGCTGCTGCTGGAGGCGGGGTTCCTCGCGGCGTTCCTCGGCTCGAACGACCAGCCGCCGCCGACTGTGGTGATCGTGCTGTTCTGGTGGCTACTGTTCCGGTTGGAGTTCGGCGCCGGGATGATCAAGATCCGCGGCGGACGCGAGTGGCGCGACCTCACCGCGATGACCTTCCACCACGAGACCCAGCCGATGCCCGGGCCGCTGAGCCGCCAGGCGCATCTGCTGCCGCGGTGGTTCCACAAGCTCGAGGTGGTCGGCAACCACGTCGCGCAGCTCGTCGTGCCGTTCCTCCTCTTCGCGCCGATCCTCACCCTCTGGCTCCCCGACAGCGCTGGCTGGGTCCCTGAGCCTGTCGAAGGGGCCGCGTGGGTCGGTGCCGTCGCCGGGGGGATCGTGATCGCGACGCAGCTGTGGCTCGTGCTCACCGGGAACTTCGCGTGGCTGAACTGGGCCACGATCGTGCTCGGGTTCTCCGCGATCGGCCTCCCCGGCATCGGGACTCCGGAGCGGACGCCGGAGACCTCGCTGCCGTGGACGGTGTCGGGCATGCCGCTGTGGTGGGTCGTGGCGACCTCGGCGGTCGGGGTGCTCTTCGTCGTGCTGAGCGTGCCCGCGGTGCGCAACCTCTTCGCGCGACGGCAGCTCATGAACGCGAGCTTCAACCGCTGGCAGCTCGCCAACGCCTACGGAGCCTTCGGCACGGTCACGCGGGAGCGGGTCGAGATCGTCGTCGAGGGGTCGGACGACGAGGAGGGCCGGCACTGGCGCGAGTACGAGTTCCGGGGGAAGCCGGGGGACGTGCGGCGGATCCCGCGGCAGTTCGCTCCGTATCATCTGCGGCTGGACTGGCTGATGTGGTTCCTGCCGCTCGGACACTCGCTGGCCGACTGGTTCTCCGTGTTCCTCGTGCGGCTGCTGGAGGCTGATGCCCCGACGCTGCGGATGCTGCGGGTGGACCCCTTCCACGGCGAGCGGCCGCGGTGGGTGCGAGCCGTGTCCTACCGCTACCGCTTCACGACCCGCGCCGAGCACCGTGCCGACGGCGCGATCTGGGTCCGGACGGGTCGCCGTGTGGTGCTCGGTCCGGTCGGCCTCCGCTGAGGTCGCAGATCCGCACGAGGTCGCACGGATTCCGGGCGAAGCTGCGACCTCAGCGAGAATCTGCGACCTGACGCAACCCGACGCGACGGAACGCGGCCGGGAGAACACGCGCCGAGCGCGGCGAAACGCCCCGGCCGGGGAGAGTCCCCGGTCGGAGCGTTCCGTCTCGCTGGACGTCGATCAGCTGACCTTCTTCCGGTAGGAGATGATCGCGAAGACGTAGGCGACCACGAGGATCCCGACGCACCAGGCGAGCGCGACCCAGATGTCGGACCCGACCGGCTCCCCCGCGAACAACGCCTGGATGGAGTTGACGATCGAGGTCACCGGCTGGTTCTCCGCGAACCACTGCACCGGAGCAGGCATGGTGTCGGTCGGCACGAACGCCGAGCTGATGAACGGGAGGAAGATCAGCGGATACGAGAAGGCGCTGGCCCCGTCGACGGTCTTGGCGTTCAGGCCCGCGATGATCGCCAGCCAGGTGAGCGCCAGGGTGAACAGCATCAGGATGCCGATCACTCCGAGCCAGGCCCAGACGCTCGCCCCGGTGCGGAAGCCCATCAGGAACCCGACCCCGAAGATGATCGCGAGGGTGATCGCGTTCGCCGTGAGGGACGTGAGCACGTGGGCCCACAAGACGCTCGACCGGGCGATCGGCATGGAGTGGAACCGCTCGAAGATGCCGCTCTGCATATCGGTGAACAGCCGGAACGCCGTGTAGGCGATGCCCGACGCGATCGCGATGAGCAGGATGCCCGGCAGCAGGTAGTTCACGTAGTTCTCGGCGCCGGTGCTCTGCTGGAGCGCGCCGCCGAAGACGTACACGAACAGGAGCATCAGGGCGATCGGGGTGACCGCGGTGGTGATGATCGTGTCGGGGCTGCGGAAGATGTGCCGCATCGAGCGGCCGGTGAGCGTCGCCGTGTCGGCGGCGAAGTGCGTGGTCATGCTGCATCTCCTCTCTGGACTCGGGTCCCTGAGCCCGTCGAAGGGTGGGTCCCCGAGCCCGTCGAAGGGTGGGTCCCCGAGCCCGTCGAAGGGTGGGTCCCTGAGCCCGTCGAAGGGCCGATGAGGGTGAGGAAGATCTCCTCGAGGGTGGGCTGCTTCTCGACGTACTCGACCTTCGCGGGCGGAAGGAGCCGCTTCAGTCCGGCGAGGGTGTCGTTCGCGATGATGCGGCCCTCATGCAGGATCGCGATGCGGTCGGCGAGCTGCTCCGCCTCATCGAGGTACTGCGTGGTGAGCAGCACGGTCGTGCCGCCGCTCGCGAGTTCCTTCACGACGTCCCACACCTCGATGCGCGACTCGGGGTCGAGGCCCGTGGTCGGCTCGTCGAGGTAGATGACATCGGGGTCGCCGACCAGGCTCATCGCGATGTCGAGTCGGCGTCGCATCCCGCCGGAGTACGTGCCGACCTTGCGGCCCCCGGCCTCGGTGAGCCGGAAGCGTGCGAGGAGCCGGTCGGCCACCGCACCCGGGTCGGGCAGGTGCCGCAGCTTCGCGACGAGCACGAGGTTCTCGCGTCCGGTGAGGATCTCGTCGACCGCGGCGAACTGCCCGGTGAGGCTGATCCTCTCCCGCACGCCGAGCGGGTCCGCCGCGACGTCGATGCCCTGCACCGACGCGGCGCCGGCATCCGCCTTCAGCAGCGTGGAGAGGATCCGGACCATCGTGGTCTTGCCCGCGCCGTTCGACCCGAGGAGGGCGAAGATCGATCCCCGCTCCGCCTCGAAGTCGACGCCGCGCAGCACGTGCAGGTCCTTGTACGACTTCTCGATGCCGCGGACGGAGATCGCAGGCGTCGTCATGATTCCTCCTCCTTCTTCTTCGCGTCGTCGAACGCCTTGATGAGGCGTGCGCGCTCCTTGTCGATCCACTGGCGACCGCCGTACGCCGCGGCGTAGTTCTCGGCGAACTCGACCGGGTCGTCGCCGACGATCGCGCTGACCGGGGTGCCGTCGATCGCGGCGCGCTCCCACATGTCGGCGATGTCGAGGAACATCTTCACGATGGTGTCGCCGTCGGTGAGGCCCCCGTAGTAAAGGTTGTAGCGCTGCTGGGCCTTCGCCATCTCCCGGTACGGTTCGGGGAGGGCGTTGATGCGGGCCTGCGCCTGCTTGTACTGCTTCTTCTCTTCGAGTGATCCGGTGATCGCTTCGATCCACTTCGCGGCCATGCTCAGTTCTCCTTGTTCTCGGTGTCGCGCTTTTCCAGCTGTTCGATGTGCGTCTTGAGGAAGCTCCAGGTGGTCCAGAACTCCTCGAGCTCCTGTCGGCCCTGGGCGTTCAGGGTGTACACCTTCCGGGGTGGACCCTTCTCGCTCGGCACCTTCTCGACGTCGACGAGGTTCTTCTGCTCGATGCGCACCAGGAGTGCGTAGATCGTGCCCTCGGCGATGTCGGTGAACCCGTGGTCTCGGATCCGTGCGGTGATCTCGTACCCGTAGGCCGGCTGCTCGGCGAGGAGGGCCAGCACGATGCCCTCCAGGGTTCCCTTGAGCATCTCGGTCATCTGCTTGCCCATCGTCCCCTCCTCTCGTTGTTTGTCTTCCGTTCGGTACTCAGTGTTGCTGGGTACCGGTACAAAGTAACACTGAGTACCGGTACTTAGCAACACCGAATACTGAATCTCTTCGCCGAGACCCCGGGTACGCGGCGAGACCCCGGGCTGCAGACGCGAGAACCCCGGGGCGTCGACGACAACCCGGGGTCTCAGCGAAAGAGGGGAGGGAGCGGAAGCGTCAGCCGCGGAGATAGGCGAGGACGGCGAGGACGCGGCGGTGGCCGCTGTCACTGGCGGCGAGCCCGAGCTTGGCGAAGATGTTGCCGATGTGCTTGCTCACCGCGGTCTCCGTCACGAACAGGCGTGCGGCGATGGTGGTGTTGTCCAGGCCCTCGGCCATCAGCCCGAGCACCTCACGCTCCCGCGGAGTGAGGGTCTGCACGGGGTCGTCGGCGCGACGCCGGCTCATGAGCTGCGAGATGACCTCGGGGTCCATCACGGTCCCCCCGGCGGCCACCCGGCGCAGGGCGTCGACGAACGCGGCGACCTTGCCCACGCGCTCCTTCAACAGGTAGCCGAGGCCGTCCGCCCCCGCCGCGAGAAGCTCCCCCGCGTAACGGTCCTCCACGTACGCCGAGAGCACGAGCACCGGGAAGCCCGGGCGGCGGGCTCTCGCCTCGGCCGCGGCCTTGAGCCCCTCGCTGGTGAAGGTCGGCGGCATCCGCACATCGACCACCGCCGCATCGGCCTCGTCGAGGAGGGCGAGGAAGCCCTCCGCGTCCGGCACGGCGCCGATCACGTCGAAGCCCTCGCTGCGCAACAGGAGCGCGAGGCCCTCCCGCAGCAGGGTGTCGTCCTCCGCGATCACGATCCGCATGGCAGCTCCGTCCGCAGGATGGTGGGTCCCCCGGCGGGACTCGACAGGTCCATCGTGCCCTCGAACGCCTCCACCCGGCGTCGGATCCCTGCGAAACCTCCGCCCGGACGCTCGACCGCGCCGCCGACCCCGTCGTCCTCCACCGTGATGAGGAGCAGCTCGCCCTCTCGCTCGACCCGCACCGTGGCGCGGGTCGCGGCGCTGTACTTGTTCACGTTGGTCAGCGCCTCCGCGACTACGAAGTACGAGGCCGACTCGACCGCTGCCGGCACCCGACCGACGTCCGCGGCGTCGAGCGTGCACGGGACGACGCTGCGCCCGGCGAGCGAGGCGAGCGCCCCCTCGAGACCCAGTTCGTCGAGGATCGGCGGATAGATGTCGTGCACCGTGCGGCGGAGACCGGCGAGGGCATCGGTCGCCGCGTCCTGCGCGCGCCGCAACGGCTCGAGCACGTCGCCGCCCGTCTCCTGGGCGCGCTCCGCGATCCCCAGCATCATCACGACGTTCACCAGGCGGTTCTGGGCGCCGTCGTGCAGGTCGCGCTCGATGCGACGGAGCTCGGCGGCATGGGCGTCGAGGGCGGCCGCGCGGCTGAGAGTCAGCGCGTCGACGCGGGCGGCGAGGCGCGACTTCTGCGGCGTCGCGAGGAGCTTCGCCGAGACGAACGCCACCAGCCGGGCGACCACCGGCACGAGGAACAGCGCGGCCACCGCATAGGCGAGGGCGACGAGCGGCATGGTCCACGCCAGCTCCCACGACGTGACCGGGTACGGTGAGCCCACCGGGTCGTCGGCCGGGGCGAACTGCCAGTACCAGGTGACCGCGAGGCTGTTGACGGCGGACAGGGGCAGCGCGAGCGTCAGCAGCGACAGCCACATCACCGGGAAGGCGTGCACCGTGAGCCACAGCGCGTCTCGGGCGGTGGCGCGGGAGAAGGCGTAGCGGAGCCGTTCGTCGATCGTCGCGCCGCGCGGCAACGTGCGCGTGAGCGGGGGGAGGTCCTCCCCGCGCCGGCGTCCGATCCGGCGGCGCGCCCGGTCGCTCCAGGCATGCAGCACCTGCACGACCTGCGGGAGCAGCAGCACCCCGCCCGTGATGAGCATGAGCGGCAGCAGCACGAGGATGACGCAGAACAGCGCGAGGGACACGACGGAGGCCCCGAGCTCGACGGCGAGGAACCGCGCATCGGGCAGCCATCCACGCAGCCAGCGGCGCATCCATCCGTCGTTCACCCTGCAAGTCTGCCCGAGCGCCCCGCGGCCCGCGGTAGAGCCAGCTCCACCATCGATGCGGCACCGTGCGGGATGGGAGCCGTCGCGCGGCTTTCCTACCGTCGAAGCATGACCTCCCTCTCCTCTGCGCCGCTCGTCGAAGCGGCCCCCGCCGAGGCCCTGCGCCTCAGCGGCCTCGTCAAGACCTACGGTTCCGGCAGCACCCGGGTGACCGCACTCCGAGGCATCGACCTCGCCATCGCGCGGGGCTCGTTCACCGCGATCATGGGGCCGTCCGGCTCCGGCAAGAGCACACTGCTGCACAGTGCCGCAGGTCTCGACCGCCCGACCAGTGGCACGGTGCACCTGGGCGGCACCGAGATCTCCGCGCTCACGCCCCGGCAGCTCACGGCCTTCCGCCGCGACCATGTGGGCTTCGTCTTCCAGGCCTACAACCTGCTGCCGGCGCTGAGCGTGGAGGACAACATCACCCTCCCGCTGCGCCTCGGCCGCCGCCCCCTCGATCACGGCCGGCTCGAGACGCTGCTCGACGCGGTGGGGCTCACCGACCGTCGCCACCGTCGCCCTGCCGAGCTCTCCGGCGGACAGCAGCAGCGCGTCGCGATCGCCAGAGCCCTCATCACCCGCCCGCACGTCGTGTTCGGCGACGAGCCCACCGGGGCCCTGGACTCCCGCACCGGGAAGCAGGTGCTCGACCTCCTCGCGCACACCACGAAGGAGCTGCATCAGACCGTGGTCGTCGTCACCCACGATCCCGTGGTGGCGTCCCACGCCGACCGGGTGATCTTCCTCGCCGATGGGGCGTTCGCCGGACATCTCGACGGCGGCACCCCGCAGCAGATCACGGATCGCATGAGCACGCTGGGGGAGTGGTGATGTCGGCCGCGCCGCTCGGGCTCGGACGGATCGTCCGCGCCGACCTCCGTCATCATCGGCGCAGTCTGGCCGGGGTCTTCGTCGCCATCTTCGTCGCGAGTGCGCTCGTCACGGGACTCGGCGTGCTCGTCGAGTCAGGCATCCGCGGCGGCCTCGCCCCGCAGCGCTACACGGCGGCCGAGGTGGTCGTCGGGGCGGTGCAGCAGGTCGACGTGCCGGAGGACCTGCCGGTGCCGCTGCGTGAGCGCGCTCCCGTCCCCGCCGACGCCGCGCGCGAGATCGCTGCGCTTCCGGGCGTCGAGGCCGTGGTCGCCGACGTGACCGTGCCTCTGTCGGTGCCCGGCGGGACGGCCCCTGCCGTGGTCGAGGCGCACCCCTGGTCCGCGACGGCACTCACCGGCTTCACGCTCGCGGAGGGGCGGGAGCCCGCCGCCGACGACGAGGTCGTGGTGGTCTCCGGAGCCGGGCATGCCGTGGGCGACTCCCTTGCGCTCGCCCACGGCGGCATCGCGGCGACGTACACGGTCGTCGGTGTGGTCTCGGCGGAGAGCCTGCCGGAGCGCGCGGTGTCGGTGTTCCTGACGGACGAGCGCATCCGCGACCTCGACCCGCACGACGGGGCCCCGCAGGCGCTCGGCGTGTTCGTCGACGGGGACCCCGAGCGCACGGCGGTCGCGATCCGCGAGGCGTTCCCGGATCTGGTCGCCCGGACCGGAGACGCCAGAGGAGACGTGGAGTTCCTCGACTCGGCGGCGGCGCGCACCCTGCTCATCGCTATCGGCAGCGCGTTCGTCGGCACCTGCATCCTCGTCGCCCTCTTCATCGTCGCCGGCACGCTGTCGCTGTCGGTCCAGGCGCGTCGCCGCGAGTATGCCCTGCACCGCGCGGTGGGGGCGACCCCGTCGCAGGTGCACGCCCTCATCGCGCGGGAGACGCTCGCGGTCGCCGTCGTCGCCGCGCTGCTCGGGATCGCCCCGGGGTACCTGCTGTCCTCCGCACTGCAGTCGGCGTTCGTGGCCGGAGGAGTCATCCCCGGCGACTTCGCCCTCGCGCTGAGCCCGTTCCCGGCGCTGAGCGCACTGGTGCTGGTGCTCGGAGCGGCCTGGGGAGCGGCGCGCATCGCGGCCCGGCGGCCCGCCCGCCTCGATCCGGTCGAGGCGCTGCGCGACTCCTCGACGGGCCAGGGCCCGATCGGCCTGCCCCGCATCATCACCGGCATCGTGTTCGCCGCCGCCGGCGTCTCGGTCTCGACCGTCCCGCTGATGCTCCGCGGCGACGCAGCGGTCGGCGCCTCCGCCGGAGCCGCGATCATGCTCATCGTGGCGCTCGCGCTCCTGGGACCGTGGCTCGTCGCCCTGTGCGTGCGCCTCGTCGGGCCGGTGCTGCGTCGTTCGTCGGCCGCGGGCTTCCTCGCCGCCGCCCACACCACCGCGGGCAGTCGGCGGATGGCGGCCGCGATCCTCCCGATCGCCCTCGGCATCGGGTTGGGTCTCGTGCAGATCGGCGGGCCGGCGATCGTCGCGGACGAGGCCGCGACCCAGGCCCGGGCCGGGGTCACCGCCGACCTGCGTGTGGCCGCTCCGGCCGGGCTCTCCCCCGACGCCGTCGGCGCGCTGCGCGACGAGCCGGGGGTGACGGCAGCGACCGGCGTGGTCGTCAGCACCGCGGTGCTCGACTCGCTCGACATCGAAGGTCAGATCGAGCGCACGGAGTACGTGCTCCAGGGCGTGGACCCGACGACCGCGGACGGCCTGCTCGACCTGCGGGTGCAGGAGGGGTCCCTCACCGCCCTCGACGGCGGTGCGACCGTCGCGGTCAGCGCCGATGCGGCGCACACGCTCGGCCTCGACGTCGGCGACCCGGTGACGGGCGTCCTCGGCGACGGGGCGCCGCTGGAGGCGACCGTGGTCGGCATCTACGAGCGCGGTCTCGGGTTCGGCGATCTCACCATGGCGGTCGACCACGTCCGCGCGCACACCTCCGCAGCGCTCGACTCGTTCGCCCTCCTGTCGGTGGACGGTGACGCGCCGGCCGACGCCTTCGCCGCCGACGGTCTGCAGGTGGCCCCCGGCTCGGGTCAGAAGCCCAGCATGACCGGGGCCGTGTCGCAGCAGGGATGGGTGAGCCTCATCGGTCTGCTGGTCATCCTCGGGTACATCGCGATCGCCGTCGTGAACACGCTCGTCATGGCGACGGGGGAGCGGTCCCGGGAGTTCGCCCTGCTGCAGCTCATCGGCGCCTCCCGGGGACAGGTGCGCGCCACGATGCGCACCGAGGCGATCCTGATCGCCGCCCTCGCGATGGTCTTCGGCGTGCTGGTGGCGATCCCGCCGCTGATGGGGATGAGCTACGGCATCTCCGGGCAGCCGCTCCCGGCGATGCCCGTGCTCGGCTCCCTCGCGATCGTCGGCGGCATGGGCGCGCTCGCCCTCGTCGCGCTGCGGGTCGCGACAGGGGCCGCGCTGCGCCGCCGCCCGATCGAGGAGATCGGCTCTCGCGAGTAGGCCCGCGACCACCGGAGGGCGCATCGGGATCCCGGTGCGCCCTCCGGCGTGCCGTCCCGGGGTGAAAAGGAGGGGTGAATTCCCCCGGTTCGGTCGGGGGCCTCCGCGGCAGCCGGGCAGGCTGGCGGAGGCCCGGACCGAGTCCACCCTGCCCGAAAGGGTGCTCGGCGGTCGCCTGAGGGGGCGGGGGCTTCCGTGTGCGCGGATGCGTGCCGGAACGCGATGAATGGGGAGAGCAGTCATGGGATTCCGTGTTGCCCGCAAGGACCGCACGTCCGATGGCCTTCCGCCGGAGCGGCACAGCCGCTGGCGGGGCCGGACGAAGAGGCTGATCGGCGGTGCCGTGAGCACGGCGCTCGTCGCGTCGTCGATGATCGTCGTCGGCGGGACGCTGACCGCCGCGCCTGCCGCCGCGGCAGAGCCGTTCCTCTGCACGCCGGGAGCGGTGTACGTGCAGAGCGCCACCGAGGTGCGCGAGTTCGCCGTGAACGAGCAGGGCGGCACCCTCGGCGCCACGAGCATCGGCCTCGGCCACTCCGACAACGGGCTCGGCCTGTCGGCGGACGGAACGTACGCGTACACGGTGACCAACGTCGGCACGGACAAGGTGCTGGCCAAGCACGACCGTCGGGGCGAGGGAACGACGACCCGAACGCCGTTCACGCTGGGAACCAGCCGCACAGACTCCTCTGTCCTCCGAGGGGCCGTGCATCCCGTCACGGGCGTGTACTACTTCGCCAGCGGCACGCTCGATGGCGCCATCAACCTTTATGCGTGGAACGAGAGCGTCACGCCGCAGACCTACGTGCAGGTAGGCAAGCTGCGCCCGACTACCGGCAGCAGCGCCTTCGGGGCCAACGGCGACATGGCCTTCAGTGCCTCCGGTCAGCTCGTGCTGGTCGCCGACCGATACATCTACTCCGCCGACCTGCCCGCAACGCTCCAGCCCAGCACGGCCACGATCGATGCCAAGCAGGTGCACGACATGGGCGCGGGCGTGCAGGGCAACGGCATCGCGTTCGGGAACCTCGGCCACATCTTCGTCTCGGTGGGGGGGACCAACCCGTACATCGTCGAGGTCGATCTGCCCCGCGGACAGACCGTCAACACCACCTCGCTCGGGTCCTTCTCGCCCACCGACATGGCGAGCTGCACGTTCCCGAACACGCTGACGCTGAAGAAGGATCTCCCCGAAGGCCGTCACGCCGGGACCGACCAGTTCGGGCTCCGCGTGCAGTCGCCGGTCGGCTACCAGGTCGCGCAGACCGACGCCGTCACCCGTGGCGACCGCTCCGGTCTGCAGCCGGACTACGTCGGCCCCGTGTTCACCAACCAGGGGGACACCTTCCGGCTGTCCGAGTCGGCGGCGGGCTCGACCGACCTCACGAAGTACGACGCCTCCCTCGTCTGCCTGCAGGTGAACGCCGACGGCTCGACCACCCCGGTGGCCGTCACCGCCGACGGACAGGTCACCCAGCCGTCCGGCCCGCTCGGCACCGACGTCACGTGCACCTACACGAACGTCCGCCTCGCGCCGGACCTCGCGCTCCGCAAGACCTCCGACCCCGCCGACGGCACCGCCGTGCAGGCCGGCCAGCGACTGACCTACACGGTGCAGGCCGAGAACACCGGCAACACCCGCCTCGACCCGGTCACCGTGACCGACGACCTGTCGAGTGTGCTCGCCAACGCCGAGTACCAGGGCGACGTGGCCACGGCGATCGACGGCGACCCGGTGTCGTCCGGCGCCGCCACCGTCACGGGCGACGACCTCGCCTGGACCGGTGCCCTCGAGCCCGGGCAGGTACTCACGATCACGTACTCCGTCGTCGTCGACGAGGGCGTGGAGGGCGAGCGCATCGCCAACCGCGTCACCGCATCCGGCACGCCGCCCGGGGGTCTGCCTCCGATCACCCCTCCAGCCGTCACCACCGAGCACCCCGTCGCCGGCTTCGAGGTCGCGAAGACCTCCGATCCCGCCGCGGGCACCGTGGTGGAGCCGGGCCAGACCATCGAGTACACCGTCACGGGCACGAACACCGGGGCGACCGTCCTGAACCCGGCGACCGTCACCGACGATCTCTCCGGCGTGCTCGCGAGCGCCGCCTTCAACGACGACATCACGACCACGGTCGGCGGCACCACCGTCACCACGGGCGGCGCGACCCTGACCGGGAACGCCCTCGCCTGGACCGGAACGCTTCAGCCCGGACAGACCGTGACGATCACGTACTCGGTGACCGTGGGCGACGACACCTCCGGCGAGATCCTGCGCAACAGCGTGACCGGATCGGGCACTCCCACCACCCCGAACCCGGGCGACCCGACCGGGCCGCAGGTTCCGGGTGACCCCATCGTCCCGCCGACGGTCACCACCGAGCACCCCGTGATCGGCTCCGGCTTCACGATCTCGAAGTCGGCCGACCCCGCCTCCGGCACGGCCGTGTCCGCCGGTGACACGATCACCTACACGATCACCGGCACCAATACGGGCGACACCGACCTCGATCCCGCGGAGATCGTCGACGACCTGTCGGGCGTGCTCGGCTCCGCCGGCTACAACGACGACGTCACGGCCGACCGCGGCTCCGTGCGGGTCGCCGACGCCACCCTCACCTGGACCGGCGCTATCCCGCGCGGGGAATCGGTCACGATCCGCTACACCGTGACGGTGGACGCGGGTGTCGAGAAGGCCCTGCTGCACAACGTCGTCACCGGATCGGCCACGCCGCAGATCCCGACCGACCCCGCCGACCCCTCCGGGGCGAAGACGCCGGGGACCCCGATCGTCCCGCCGGCGGCGGAGACGGAGCACCCCGTCGTCGACACGGGCTTCGAGGTCACGAAGTCGGCCGACCCGGCCTCCGGCACCGCCGTCCGCGCGGGTGACACGATCACCTACACGGTCTCGGGCGTCAACACCGGCAACACGGTCCTCGACCCCGCGACGATCGTCGACGACCTCTCGGCCGTCCTCGCGAACGCGGAGTACGGCGGCGACGCGAAGGCCTCGTCCGGATCCGTCACGCTCTCCGGCACCACCCTCACCTGGACCGGGACGCTCGCTCCCGGCGACCGCGTCGACATCACCTACACGGTGACGGTGGACGAGGAGGCGACGGGCGTGCTGCTCCGCAACACGGTGTCCGGTGAGGGCACCCCGCTGATCCCGACCGACCCGACCGACCCGGAGAGTCCGACGACGCCGGGCACCCCGGTCGAGACCCCGCCGGCGACGACGGAGCACCCCGTCGCGACCCCCGGGTTCACCGTCACCAAGACGGCCGACCCGGCGACGGGCACGCGCGTCGACCCCGGCACCGTGATCACCTACACCGTGACCGGCCGCAACACGGGCGACACCGTCCTCGACCCCGTCGAGATCGGCGACGACCTGCGCGCGGCGCTGGCCCACGCGGCGTACAACGACGACGTGTCCGCGACCCGCGGCGATGTCCGCGTGGCCGACGGCGCCCTGTCGTGGAACGGCGTGCTGCGCCCCGGCCAGGACGTCGTGATCACCTACTCGGTGACCGTCGACGCCACCGCCGGCGGCGAGACCATCGCGAACACGGCGACGGGAGAGGCGACCCCGCTCATCCCCGCCGACCCGAGCGACCCCGAGAGCCCCACGACTCCCGGCACGCCGATCACGCCGCCGCCGTCAAGCACGGAGCACCCCGTGAACGAGCCCGGCTTCGCGTTCGCCAAGACCGTCGACCCCGCCGCCGGTACCGCTGTCGACCCCGGTGACGTGCTCACCTACACGCTGACCGCGGTCAACACGGGCCAGACGGCGCTCGACCCGGTGACGATCACCGACGACCTGTCCGGCGTGCTGCCGTACGCGACGTTCAACGCGGACGCCGTGGCGAGCATCGCGGGTGCCGCTGCGGCTCCCGCGACCCTGGACGGCACCGAGCTGTCGTGGACGGGGGCGCTCGCGGTCGGCCAGACCGTGACCGTCACCTACTCCGTGACCGTGAGCGCCGACGGCGTCGGCACCGTGATCGAGAACGCGGCGTCCGCGACGGCGACCCCGCCCGGAGGATCCACGATCACGCCGCCGCCCGGTGTCACGACCAACCCGGTCAACGAGCCCGGATTCTCGGTCTCGAAGAGCGTCGACCCGGCTGCGGGCACGGCGGTCGACCCGGGCAGTGTCCTCACCTACACGGTGACCGGCGTGAACACGGGGGAGACGGCTCTCGACCCTGTCACCATCACCGATGACCTCTCCGGTGTCCTGGCGCACGCCGAGTACAACGACGATGCGACCGCGACGATCGGCGGCACGGTGACCACCGCGCCGACGGTGGCCGAGGAGGGGCTGTCGTGGACGGGTGCGCTGCAGGTCGGCGAGACCGTCACGATCACCTACTCGGTGACTGTGCGGGCGGATGCCGGCGGGTCCGTGATCGAGAACTCGGCCTCCGGCTCGGCGACCCCGCCCGGTGGCGTGCCGCCCATCGAGACGCCGCCGGCGACGACCGAGAACCCCGTGAACGAGCCGGGCTTCGAGCTGCACAAGTTCGCCGACCCCGCCTCCGGCACGCGTGTCGACCCGGGCAGCGTCGTCACCTACACGGTGACCGGCGTGAACACGGGGGAGACGGCGCTGGCTCCGGTCCGCATCGTCGACGACCTCTCGGGTGTGCTCGCCCACGCCGCCTACAACGGCGACGCGACGGCGACCCTGAGCGACGGCACCGCCGCGACACCCGTCGTCGCGGGAGATGAGCTCACCTGGACCGGTGACCTCGCGGTCGGCGAGCGCGTCACGATCACCTACTCGGTGACCGTGCACGGCGACGCCGGCGGCGTGATCATCGCGAACACCGTCGAGGGCACGGCGACGCCTCCGGGTGGCGCCGAGCTGACCCCGCCGCCGGTGACGACGGAGAACCCCGTCGGCACCCCGGGCTTCGCGTTCGTCAAGACGTCCGACCCCGCATCCGGCTCCGCCGTCGCGACGGGCAGCGTCGTGACCTACACCCTCACCGGCACCAACACCGGCGAGACGGGTCTGGACGAGGTCGTCGTCACGGACGACCTGGCCGGAGTGCTGCGGCACGCCGACCTCCGCGGCTCGGCGACCGCCACGGTGGGTGACCGTGCGGTGGCCGCGCCGACGATCGACGGCACGACGCTGCGCTGGACCGGCAGCCTCGCGGAAGGGGAGCGCGTCGTGATCACCTATGCGGTGACCGTGCACGCCGACGCGGCGGGAGCGACGCTGCGGAACGCGGCCACGGCGTCGGCCACGCCTCCCGGCGGGGAGACGATCACGCCCCCGACGAGCACGACCGAGAACCCGGTGCTGACGCCGCTCGCCCTCACGGGTGGACAGCTGGCGCCGTGGGTCCTCGGGCTCGCGATCGCCCTCCTGATCGGCGGTGCCGTGCTGCTGCTGGTGCGCCGACGCCGCCTGCAGAGCTAGCGGTTCCGCCGGAGAGCCCCGCCCGTCGTCTGCGACGGGCGGGGCTCTCGTCATCCGCGGAGGAGGCCGTGCCGGGCGGCCTGTTCGAGCGCCTCCGTACGGTTGGCCGCGTCGAGCTTGCGGTAGATGCTGCGGAGCTGCGTCTTCAGGGTGTTCGGCGAGACCTGGAGCTCCGCGGCGATCTCGGGCAGCGGCGCCCCGGTGGTGAGCGCGTGCAGCACCACCTGCTCCCGCGAGGACAGCCTCGGGCGGGCGGCGAACGACGGCAACGCGGATCGGTCGGGCAGCGGCGCGCCGCCGATCGGAGCGAGGTCGGCGCGGACGGCGGCGAAATCCTCGGCGCTGAGCAGCGCCAGCGGGGTGCGCAGTCCGCGGTCGGCGAGCTGGGCGTTCAGCGCCGCGGTCACGGCCTGCGCGGCGGCGGGACTGACCCGGTGGAGGGCGGCACTCTGCACCGCCGCGGCCTCCGCGCGCTCGCGTGAGGTCGTCGGCTCGAGGCGCGTGTGAGAGAGGAGCCGCGCCGCCTCGGGCGCGCGACCGTCGATCAGGGCGACCCTGGCCCGTTCCAGAAGGGTGCCGAAGCGGTCCGCCCCGGCGTCGCGCTGCTTGATGCCGCGCGCGGCGCGGATGTCGCCGAGGGCGAGGTGGAGCAGGATCCGCGGGCGGCTCAGCGCCTGGCGGGCCGGCGGAGAGCCGGCCTCGCGTCCGCGCAGTCGGGCGAACGACTCCAGTCGCTCCAGTCCGCCCGCGGCATCGCCCTCATGCAGCGCGATCCAGGCTTCGACCGTCGCCATCGTCGTCCAGTGCTCGCTCGTCGCCCGGTGCGGGAGGAAGGCGCGCGCGTGGTGCTTGGCTGCGGCGAGGTCGCCGTCCTCGACCGCCAGCATCGCCTCGGCGACGCGGTAGAACGTGCCGCGGTAGCCGTCCAGCTGCGCGGGATCCCACGAGCCGTCGCGGATGATCTCGACATAGTGCCGGGCCTCCGGCAGATCGCCGTTGAGGGCGTGGATCCCGCCGAGGAGGCTGACGGCGTGGAACGCCTTCCCGCTGCCCTGCGACGCCGCGAGGGCGGCGGCCTCGTCGAACAGGCGCACGGCCTGTTCCCGACGGCCGCCGTAGTAGAGCGAGATGCCGAGGTGCGTGCAGAGCAGCGGCATCTCCATCGCGTACTGCTCCCACTGGGACTCGGGTGTCTCGGTGAACAGAGCCAGCGCGCGGGCGGCCACCTGCCCCGCCCTGTCGGGCATCCCGATCACGCGCAGCGCCGCACTCTCGGCAGTCCAGATGAACAGGCGCTCCGTCGGCGAGAGCGTGTTCCGACGGGCGTTCGCGGCGGAGATCGCCATCCGCAGCAGCTGCAGTCCGCGCACCCGCCGGAGCCGGTTGGCATTGAGGCAGATGCCCAGGAGCATGGCCACCAGCGGCTCCTGCTTCAGCCGGGCGAGAGGCAGGTCGCCCAGCAGCGCCACGACCCGGCGACCGTCGTGGTCCAGGAGGTGGCTCCACCCGGACATGATGACGTGGGCCGCGAGGTGGAGGTCGTCCTCCTCCATCGCGAGGCGCAGTCCTTCGAAGGGGGCGCCGCGGCGCAGGGCGCCCTCGATCGCGAGGCGTCGGAGCACGCGGATCTCGGCGGGGAACCGCCGCAGGAGGTCGTGACGCAGCAGGGTGCGGGCCGGCGCGGCGATCGTGAAGGTCCGGCGCCCGGAGTCCGTCGACCATCGGCCGAAGCCGAACGCCTCGGCCTCGTCGAGGGCCGTGCCGATGTCCGGATCGCTGCTGAGGGCCTGCGCCAACGGCAGGTCGACCGTGTCCGTGATGCTGATCCGGATAAGACCCTCCAGGACGCCGGCGCCGAACGTGCCCTCCTCCATGCGGCTGCGGAGGTAGTCGTCGACCGCCGCCGTCGCGACCTCCACGATCGTCGTGCCGTCGGGGGCACGGCCGCGGAGAGCGACGGCACGCACGACCGCCGCGAATCCCTCGGTGGCCGCCCGCACGGCGACGGCGGTGTCCTCGTCCACGTCGAGAGCGCGGCGGATCTCGTCGGTGTCGAACGCGAGGTCTTCCGGAGAGATCAGCGCGGTGTCGATCACGAGGCCGATGCCGTCGCTGTCGAAGGGACTGGGGCGATTCGTGGCGACGATCAGGCGGACGTGCGACGGGACGGCGACCGTGCGGCAGAGGTCGAAGACCGCATCCCGGTCGAGCGCGGCGGCGTCGTCCAGGACGATGACGACAGGCTCCTCGTGATCGCACAGGTAGTGCCCGACGGCGGGCCAGCCGTCCCCGGTGGCCGGATCGGTGCTGCCTGCGCCCGTGTTCGTGTCCGTGCCGCGCAGCACCCGCAGCAGCGCAGATGCCAGTGCCGGGCTCGTCGCCAGGGCCGGTGTGACCGTGAGCCACACGACCCGGGCGGAGCAGGTGAAGGCCCAGCCGACCAGGGCGGTGGTCTTCCCGGAGCCCGCGGCGCCGCGCAGCAGCGTGAGCGGAGCTCCCGCGTCCAGCACCGCGTTCAGCCGCGGACGCCCGATCACGTGCGTGGAAACCCGCGGAAACCTCGTGTCCCCTTGCGCGCCGAAAGCCGGCATCGTCCCTCCCCAGGTACGCATCCCCACCCCTACGATATCCAAACCCGCACGGTGCAGGACGCTGCGGAGCGGGGGCGCCGGGAGTTCTAGGCTCGGAGGAGTGAGTGATCCGATATCGCCCGTGTCCCGCCGTGTGCCGACCAGCGCCCTGCTCGTGAGCGCAGCCCTCGGCGCGGTTCAGGCCCTCGTCTTCCTGGCTGTCGTCCCGGTCACGAGCGTGCTGGCCGCTGCCTCCCCTCCCGCGTATGCCCTGGTCGCGGCCGTGCACACCGCACTGCCCTTCCTCGCCCGCGTCGTCACCCGGGTCCCTGGCATGGCGACGCTGGCCGCCTTCGTGACCGGGGTGCTGACGCTCGCGGTGTCCCCGATCGGGCTGCTCGGGGTGGTGCCGCTCGTCCTCGGCGGCGCGGTCCTCGACCTCGCGCTGCCGTTCCGGCGCGACGCCGCGGTCCGCCCGGGTCGTGTCCTGCTCGCCGGCGCCGTGACCGGGGTGGTGCTCTTCCTCGTGGCCCTCCCGGTGTTCTCCCCGGAGCACCTCGTCCCGCCGGTGCTCATCGCCACGCTGCTCGGCCGGGTGCTCGGGGAGCTCGCTGTGGCGGGAGTCGTCCTCGCCGTCCGCCGGCTGCTGCGTCGCGCGGGCGTCGCCCACTGACTGGGTTCACTATACCCCCACCGGGTATAGTGAACCCATGGCCGGTCGTCGCGTGCTCCAGAGGGCGCTGCTCGTCGTCCTCCTCGTGGGCGGCGTCGTGCTCGGGCTCCTCGGCATGCACGCGCTCGACACGCACGGCACCCCCGGAGCGCACGCGATGGCGGGCCACGCGGCACCGGTGCCCGGGCACCCCTCGGCGTCGGCGGCGCATGCGGTGTCCGTCGCCGAGGCGGCCGTCGTCCCCGACGACTCCGCGGGGGATGGCGGCGCGGCCTGCGTCCTCGCGCTCCTCGGCGGACTGCTCCTGGTGCTGCGCCCCACCCGCGCGGCCGTGATCGCTCCCCTGCTGCGCGCCCTCCGCGTGCGCGCGGGAACCGCCGCCGCCCCTCTCCGTCCCCCCTCACTCCACGACCTCTGCATCAGTCGGACCTGATCGGCGCTGGTGAGCGCCCGGGCTCCGCGACCGCGGACGCCCTTCCGACAGACAGAGATGAGAGAGAAATGAAGAATCGAACCGCTGCCGCCGCCGCCCTCGTGCTGGTCGGAACCCTCGCCCTCGCGGGATGCGCCTCGGCCGCACCTGCAGGACCAGCTGACCACTCCGGTATGGATCACTCCACCTCGGACGCCCCGCTGGCCGGAGCGAACGAGGCCGATGCGATGTTCGCGTCCATGATGATCGTCCATCACGAGCAGGCCGTCGAGATGTCGGACATCGTGCTCGCGAAGGATGACGTCGACCCACGGGTGACCGACCTCGCCGAACGCATCACGGCCGCTCAGGGCCCGGAGATCGAGCAGCTGCAGGGATGGCTCGACGACTGGGGTGCCGAGGCGGGTGACCCCGCCGAGATGGACCACGGTGACGGCATGATGAGCGACGACGACCTCGCCGCGCTCGAAGCCGCCGCGGGCCCGGAGGCGTCCCGGCTGTTCCTGGAGCAGATGATCGCCCACCACGAGGGCGCGGTCGAGATGGCCGAGACGGAGGTCGCGGACGGCGAGAACGCCGACGCGGTCGCCCTCGCGCAGGACATCGTCGACGCGCAGACCGCGGAGATCGCGGAGATGAAGGAGATCCTCGCCACGCTCTGATCGACACCGGGTCCCGCGTCGCCTCCGCGGCGCGGGCCCGTCGCCTTTCTGCGACCTGTCCTTTCCGCGCTGTTCTGTACGTTTCGCACTACTACGGACTCATGAGCGAGATCGCGATCACGGAAGCCCGGGGGCGGCTGGCGTCCATCATCGACGAGGCGCGCAAGGAGCCCGTCTATCTCACCCGACGAAACCTCCCGGTGGCGGCTGTCGTCGATGCCAGCCTGCTGAAGCGACTCCTCGAAGACGCGGAGGAACTGGCCGACATCCGCGCGGTCGATGCCGCTTGGGAGGAGACCGCGCGACTGGCCGAGACGCCGATCCCGTGGGAGGAGGTGAAGCGGGACCTCGGGCTCGTGCCGTGACCTACGACGTCCAGGTCCTGCCTGTCGCCGTGCGGGCGATCCGCAAGCTCCCTCCTGAGGCGAGGCGACGTATCCAGGCCGTCATCGAGCTCCTCTCCGAAGACCCGCGGCCCCCCGCGGCACGCAAGCTCACCGGCCGACCGGAGTGGCGGGTGCGGACGGGGGACTACGGGGTGCTCTACCGGATCGAGGACGGGATCCTGACGGTCGTCGTCGTGCACGCCGGCCACCGTCGCGAGGTGTACCGCTAGCGATCGCGGCGGCGCAGGCGGCGCAGCGGGGCAGACAGGCGGTGCCAGAGCGTCGGCGCGGGCTCTTCGTCCTCCGCGGGCGGCGGGGCGACGGCGAACTGGACGAACTCCTCCGCGCCGTGGTGCACGACGCGGTAGAGCGCCGTGCCGATGAGCACACCCAGGGCGATCGACATGACGGAGACGAGGGCGGCGGTGAAGTCGGCGAGACCGTTGTCGGTCGCCACCGCCTCGGTGAGTCCCACCAGCCCCGCCGCTCCCGGCACCAGCAGCCAGAACGCGGGGAGGAACGTGAGCTGCGACGGGGCCCCGTGGCGCAGCCCGGCGATCCAGAACACGACCGGCGTGACGGCGACCGCGCCGACGAAGCCGCCGACCGCCGGGTCGATGAACTCCGTTCCCGCCCATTGGCCGAGGTAGGCGACGACCAGGGCGAGCAGCACCCACCCGAATGTGGACGGCGGGGAGGAGAAGTGCAGGTAGTTGCCGAGTGCGAACACGAGGATGCCCAGCAGCGGCACCCACCAGGGCAGGTAGGACGAGGAGGCGTCGAGCGCCTCGTACGAGTCGCTCGAGACGCCCACCACCGCGCCCGCGGCGAGGATGCCGAAGGCGAGGAGGGCGAGCTGCACGAACCCGTAGATGAGGCGGGACGCACCGGAGATCATCTGCCCGGCTGCGAGCTCGACCGTCGCCGTGGTGAGCACGCCGCCGGGGAGGAAGGTCACCAGCGGCGCGATCAGCAGCCGGATCGGGTCGCCGATCTCGATCACCTCCGCGAGCAGGAACACCGCGGCGGCGCACACGAAGGCCGCGGCGATGGGCATGACCAGCTGCAGTGTGGGGGAGCGCACGAGCTTGAGCAGGCCGATCCCGAACCCGAGCACGAAGGCGACGAGCGCGCCCTGCCAGGTCGGCGCGAGCAGGAGCGCGAGGCCGGTCGTGAGGATGGCATGCCCGAGCGTGCGGGTGAACCAGCCGAGCCGCGGGCGCATCGCGCCGATCTCGTTGAGCCGCCGGATGCCGTCCAGCGGGTCCACGGCGCCGGTCTTCGCCTGCGCGATGAGGTCGTACAGCGCGGCGATCTGGTCGAAGCGGAACGAGGCGTTCGTGGCCGACCGGAACGCGACCCGCTGCTCCTCCGCGTCCCCCGTCTCCACGATGATGATCGTCGGCAGGACGACGAAGTCGGCGCCGTCTCCCCCCGATGCCGTGGCCACCTCGGCGATCGTGTCCCGGATGCGGTCGACGGACTCCGCCGATGCATTCATGCCCTGAGCCAGTCCCAGGAGGAACTGCCGCAGCGCCGACCGGTCGACGACGTCGGTCATGTCACGTGAACAGGAACGACAGCGCCACCCCGACGACGATCGCCGTGCCGACGTAGACGAGGTTCGGCAGCTGGAACGAGTGGTCGATGACGAACTTGCCCATCTTCGTCGTTCCGGTCTGGTCGAACGCGACCGTCGCCACCTGGCTGCCGTTGGCGGGCAGCGTGTAGATGCCCATCGCCGCCGGCCACAGCCCCACCAGCAGGGAGGCGGGCAGACCGATCGTGATGCCGATCGGGACGATCGCGTTCGTGGCGCTCGATTGGCTGGTCGTGAGCATGGCGACAGCGAAGAGCGCCAGCGCGAACAGCAGAGCGCCGAGGAAGGCGGACGATCCGGAGACGACCGAGCCCAGCCCGTCGACGATGAGGGTCTGGTTCGCGGCGACGAACGTGTTGGCGAGCCAGGCGATGCCGAACAGGGCGATGGCCCCGACGATGCCCGCGGGGAACGTGGACTGCTTCGGCACGTCGGCGGCCTTGACCTTGCAGAACACGAAGATCAGCGCGGCGATGATGCCCATGACGACCTCGATGATCACCGTGACGCTCAGGCGGAGCGGGTCGCCGTCGTCATCGGTGCCGATGACCGGACGGAGGTTCTCGAACAGGCCGAAGAAGACGATCACCGCGACGCCCGCGAGGAACAGCGAGGCCGAGAGCACGGCGGTCGGCGGGAGCTTGTTCTCGTGCGCGTCGACGGTGGGCGGCTTGATCTGCCCCTCCGCCAGGCGCTTCTGGTACTCCGGGTCGTCCTCGAGGTCCTTGCCGTGACGCATCATGACCAGGGCGGCGACGAGCAGGCCCGCGATCGAGGCCGGCCACATGATGAGGAGCAGGCCGCCGAGGTCGACGCCCTGCGGCGCGAGCAGCACGACCATCGATGCGGTGGCCGCGGAGACCGGCGAGCACAGGATGCCGACCTGCGAGGCGACGGCCGAGACCGACAGCGCCCGCTCCGGCCGGATCTTCTGCTGGTAGGAGACGTCGTAGATCACGGGCAGCAGCGGGTAGAAGATGTTGCCGGTCCCCGCGCCGACCGTGAAGAGGAACGACATGGCCGGCGCGAGGAAGACGACGGACTTCGGGCGTTTGCGGATGACCTTCGCGGCCACCGACACCATCCAGTCGATGCCGCCGGCGGCCTGCATGGTCGAGGCCGCGGTGATGACCGTGATGACGATGAACACCGCGTCGACGGGGGCGTTGCCGGGGGCCTCCCCGAACACGAACACGAGCACCGCGACGCCGACGAGGCCCCACACGCCCAGGCCGATCCCGCTCGTGCGGGTGCCCATGAAGATCGCCAGGACGACGACGATGAGCTCGGCGACGAGGATCCAGACGCTGTCGTTCACGACGACGGCCCCTTCACGATCGGCGCCGCCCCGGTGAGGACCTGCACCGGCAGCTCGGTCTCGACGATATTCCCGTCGGCCGCCTCGACCTTCAGCGCCAACGCGTTCTCGACCGGGCTGACCGCCGTGACGAACTCGCTGTTCTCGAAGTGCAACGACTGCAGGTTGCCCACCGCATACCCGGTGGAGAGCTCGCCGCTGAGCAGGGAGGCGTGGAAGAGCGGCCGTCGCTGGTCCTCGGCGTCGTAGTGCGGACAGAAGCTGCCGTGCAGGAACCCGAGGCCCTCGGGGAGCACCTGCAGCGTGGGTCCGTAGCTGTCGGTCGTGCCGCCCTCGAACCAGCAGATGCCGCCCGCGCTGCCTCCCGTGAACACGACGTTCGACGAGGGGTCCTCCCACATCTCGCGCATGATCTCGTCGAGGCCCTGACGCTTCCAGACGTCGAGCATGTTGGCGGTGTTCCCGCCGCCGACGTGGATGACGTCGAAGCCCTTCACGAACCCGGCCAGGTCGTCGACGGCGCGATGGAACAGCGGCAGGTGGTGCGGCGCGCATCTGTCGGAGTCGTACGTGGAGTAGAAGCTCACGATGTAGGCGGTGTCATCGCCGGTCGCGGTGCCGACGAAGAGGACCCGAGGCCGCTCCTTGCCGGTGAGCTTCAGGATGTACTCGTGCGTCGGATCGTTCCGACGTTCCATCATGGCCTTGCCGGCCCCGGTTGCGACGACGTGCGACATGCCCCCACCTCACTGTCGAGTGTGAATGCGCTCAACCTAGCGTCGCGCCGTCACCGCCGTCCAGAGCGGTCACCCTGGCCGGGTGAATCCGCGCCTCTCAGCCGAAGACGCGAGCCGTGCCGACCATGCCTTCCAGGAGGGCGGCTGTGCGGGCGCGCGGTCCCTCCGGCGCGATGCCGAGGACGCGGGCGAGCTCCAGGGCGAGAGCGGCGTGTCCGGCGGCGCTGGGGTGGAAGGGGTCGTTCATGAGGCCCCACGGCATCCCGCCACCGCCCAGCTCCGCGAAGTGCGCGTACTGGTCGACGAGGATCACGTCCTCCGCGGACGCGACCCGACGGACGGCCTCGGCGAAGTCGGCGATCCGCGCCCGCTCCGGCGCGTTGCGGACGTCGATGGCGGGCGGCGTCTGGAGCACCGGGATGGCGCCGATTTCGCGCACCCGGCTCACGAAGTCATGCAGGGAGGCGGCGTAGTCGTCCGGCGAGATCACCGGTCGGGGCCCGCCGTCCGAGGCGTCGTTGGTGCCGACCATGAGGGTGACGACATCCGGCTGCCAGCCCGCGACCCGACGCTCCCAGTCGTCGAGGATGTCGACGATCCGGTTGCCGCTGATCGCGGTGTTGAGCACGATGTCGCGGACGCGCTCGAGCTCGCCCCTGATCAGCTCGTGGAGGTGCTCCTGGTAGCTGCGCCCGCCCTGGGTGTGCACCAGGCCGTGGGTGATCGAGTCGCCGGTGATGACCCAGTTCAGCGGTGCCGGGTCGCGGAGCGCGTCGGCGAGGCGGCGGAGGTCGTCGTCGGCGGTGGCAGGGGAGGCGGAGGGGGCGATCGGCACGTTTCCGAGCTTATCCGGCGTAATGCTCAGGGGCCGTTCCCGTCCTGTTTGCCGAGGGGCGAGGCTGGGCATGTGAGCGCGGACGGGATCCGTGGCCCAGGACGTCGTCGAATCCCCAACCCGACGACGTGGAGAAATCGAGTCCCTCGTGCGGCGGGCTGCTCCCCCGGCCCGCCGCACATCCCCGGGTCTCGGGGCGTTCCGTCGGCCCATTCCGGAACGCCGATATACGCGCGGCTGCGAACACCTGCGATGCGCCGCATGAGGGGTACCGTCGTTGGCGGCCTGTTCGAGGGAGGGGAACCTTGCGGGCCGGGGGAGAGCTCGGCGGCATCGCCGCGGGCGGAGAGAGTGCGACGCCGCGCGGCGTGGAGACACGTGCGGCGTGCATCGTCGCGTTCCGCAATCCTGCGGAACGCGCGTAGTACGTCGGGCCCCGCCGTGTCTCATCTTCGACCGTGCCCACGTCGCGTGTGCGCGGCTGTCACCGGAGGAACACATGCTGACCCATTCGCCACCCGTCCGACCCCGCTCGGGACGGAGCCGCATCGCCCGCCGCGTCGCCGCCGTCGCCATGATCGTCGGCGGATTCGTCGGAGCCCTGCTCGTCCCCGTCGCGGCGACCGCGGCCCCGCCGTACACGACCGGCGCGACGGTCGAGTCTCTGACCTTCACGGAGACGGCCGTCGCCAGCGGCACGAAGGCCGAGCTGACCGGCACCTGGTCCCTGCCGGACAACCCGGTCGCACCTGCCGGTTTCGTCGTCGAGCTCCCCGAGGGCCTCCGTGGGCTGCCGGACACCTTCCCGTTGCTCGACGCGGCGGGAGCTGAGGCGGGACGCTGCGTGACGACCGCCGCGCAGCTCGTCTGCGACATCGACAGCGCTTACCTTGAGGAGCACCCCGTCGGTCTCTCCGGAGGCTTCTCCTTCTGGGCGACGGTGACCACCGAGGTGAGCGAGACCACCACGGTCACCTACGACTTCGGTGACGTCACCGCTTCCGTCGATGTGAAGCCGGACCCTTTCATCTGCACGACCGACTGTGACTTCCGAGGCCGCGCGGACTTCAAGAGCGGGGAGTACCAGAACACCTCGGACACCATCGCGTGGGACGTCGCCGTCGGGGCGGGAGCGAAGGGCATGGCCGCGGGTCAGGAAGTCGTCGTCACCGACGTCATCGGCTCCGACCAGGAGCTCCTGCGCGAATCCGCCGCCGGGGAACGCTACCCGTCGCTGTGGGTCGCCACCGGTCTGCAGACCCTCCCCAGCGGTCTCGTCGTCCCGGGGCCGGTCACCGAGGTCGCTGCCGCCGACTACACCGTCTCCGCCGACGGGACCACCGTCACCTTCACCGCCGTCGAGGGCGGCTTCTACAACGTGCACTACCTCTCGCGGGTGACCGACGACGGTGCGGCCGGCACCTACCGCAACGCCGCCGAGATCCGGGTCGGCACCGAGACATCGTCGACGGTCACGTCGGAGGTCACCCGCCACGGCGGCTCGGGGACGGGGAACGGTACGCGCGTCGGGCGCTTCACGGCGCTGAAGACCCTCAGCGGTCCGGCGGCCGCGACCGAGCGGATCCCCGCCGGGACCCGGTACGTGCTGGAGTACACGTACCCGGCGGGGCCGGGCTTCCCGGCGGGCTCGGGGGTGCTCGATCTCGAGGCCGGATCGCCGGTGACGAGCCCGGCGCTGCCTGCCGGCGCGGAGGTCAGGGTCCGCGAGCGGGCGCCGGAGCCCGTGGCCGGCACCGCCTGGGGCACGCCGGTGATCAGCCCGGAGCGGTTCACGGTGGGGGACGAGACCGTCACCGTGAGCGTGCAGAACCCGGTGGCCGTCGTGCCCCCGCCGCCCGTTCCAGCCACGCCGAGCACGCCGGCGACGCCGAGCACGCCGGCCACGCCGAGCACGCCGAGCACGCCGGCGGGCACTCCCGGGGGCTCGCTGGCCACGACCGGCGGGGGGATCGCGACAGCGGGTCTGCTCGCCGGGGTGCTGCTTCTGGGGATGGGAGGCGCGCTGGCGGCCGCGCGACGCGCACGCCGCGGGAACCGCTGATCGCACGCGCCGGGCGGGGTGCGGCCGACATCCGCCGGGCCGTGCCCCGCGTCGGCGTGAGAACGCACGGGTGAGGTCTGTCACCTCACCGACACAGGCCCTCGGGGGAAGGGAACACCATGAGCGACGAACGCAGAGACGAGGAAAGGGAACGCGACGCGGACCTGCTGGACCGGGTCCGCGGGGGTGACGAGCAGGCCTATGCGGAGCTGTGGGAGCGCTACGCACCCGCGGCGGCGGCCGTGGCCCGCAGCTACTGGTGGTCAGCCGATGCCGACGACCTCGTCGCAGAGTCCTTCACCCGCATCTATCAGGCGATCCAGGCCGGGAAGGGGCCGACGGCCGCGTTCAAGCCGTACCTGTTCGCCACGATGCGCAATCTCGCCATCAGCTGGGGC